>ENA-UESE01000006-UESE01000006.1-human-gut-metagenome-genome-assembly--contig:-NODE-6-length-435673-cov-9.883417_pt1 | contig 435673 bp, 416 predicted proteins | sample MGYA00242995_ERZ507996 | MGnify/ENA primary metagenome ERZ507996 (study PRJEB26167, sample SAMN06115489) | human gut metagenome | host: Homo sapiens | place: China:Sichuan | collected 2015-04-15...
TTATCGTACATTTTTGTTTTCCTTTCTGTGAATACGATTTTTACTAAACAGAAAGGTTAAAATAAATTATGAAAAATTACGGTTCATTTGCATATTGTATATAGCTTTTTAATAACAATGCCCGTTCTTTTACGATATATGCTTTTTGACCTGCACTGATGGTATAGTATATTGTTCCTGTCTTATAAAAAATAACATTTTCGTCAACAACACCTTTTGATTTTATATAACTTTCCCATTTTTTCTGTGAATCAGCTATTTTTTCATACTTGTCAGCTGGTAATATTTGTTTTAAAGTCATTAAGTTTTTATCAATTTCTTTAAACCAAGCCTTTGTTGCTTCAAGTGCACAATTACCCATTCCTATATCAGAAGTATCTGCAATTTTTATACATTTTTCTTCTTCAATATCAATAGGATGTTTTGTAGGTTCTGGTATTTCAAGTTCTTTGACTACCGGGTGTTCTGTACAGTATTCTTCACAAGAAGGACACGGCTGTTCAACAGTAGCAGCCTGATTTTCTTGTACTTTGGTACAACCTGAAGAAACCAATATTAATGATATTAAAACAAGAATTTTTTTCATAAATTTATTTTAACCTATTTTTTGTTTATTGCATTATTTTTTATCCAAATAAACATAACAAACCAAAACAGCACTATTACCTGAATAGTTACTACTAGTCTATTAAACTGAACAAAGATTACCAGAATCTTTGTGAATAGCCTCCCGGGCTATATAAGCTATGTCTTCACGGAACCTGCCGCTACTCCCTACTTTGTATTCGATACCTGACCGAACCGTTTCAGGGGCTTTCGACTTTTTTATTATACACTATGTTTCAGAACTTTTAAAGTGTCTTTATTTTATCGGTGATATTCCTTTCCTGTCGGGTGAATATATCTTTAAAGGTATAAAAATAGGATAAGAGCGATGAAAGAAAAACGGGTTAACATACCAAAAGAATTTAACAGGTTATTACATGAGGTTGATACCTCAAAATCAGTGTCAGAGGTTTTTAGTGATTTTTTGACATTATCAATTTACTCAATAGCCCAACCTTTTTATAGGTCACAAATTATTGAAGAAAAATATTTAAACACGGCTAAAAAATATTCCAGAAAACAGCTTGATTACTTTGCTGCAATGAACGCTTACACTTTGATTTCACTTGATATGGGAATGAAAGATTTTTTAGGTGAAATGTTTAATATGAACAGTCTTGGAGAACATAGAAAAGGTCAATTTTTCACACCATACCATGTCAGTAAACTAATGGGGAGACTACACTGCATAAATCTAAAGGTAGATATTGAAAACAAAGATTTTATCACAATGTGCGAACCTTGTTGTGGTAGTGGCGGAATGATTATTGCTTTTGCGGATTGTATGAAAGAGGACGGAATAAACTTTCAACAGAAATTGTATGTAGAGGCAACGGATATTGATGAAATATGTTTTAAAATGGCTTATTTACAGCTGTCTTTGTTAGGAATAGCCGCAAAAGTCCAACTTGGAGACAGTTTAACACTGAAGGTAAAAGAAACATTATACACACCGATGTTTTTTATCAATGGGTTTTACAGACGACTCAAAGAATTTAAAGAAATTGAAGAAGTACAAAGTGGTGAACCTGTACAATTAAGGCTAATTGATGAGGAAATCAGAATTTAAGATAAACAAAAGTAGTTTTGAATTAAACAAACTTATTACAACAAGCAGAATGTTTTCAAAGGTTAAGCTTTCAACATCAGCTAAGCTTGTATTGAGATGTATTGTTGACTTTTGGAATAATAAACTTGGTTATGCTTATCCGACACAAAGGACAATATCGGAATGTACAGGGTTAAGTAATGTTTCTGTTTTTCAGGCTATCAAGGAACTTGAGAGAAGTGGATTTATAAAAAAGAATAAAAAATATAAACGTTTAAGGTATGAAGTTACTCTAAAATTGTGTTGTCACTTAAGTATAGGTAGGAATAATTCTTACGCACAAACAGTAGAAGAATTACAGAATAATATGGAAGAAACTGCCGATAATAATATATTAATAAATAAAGAAAATAACGAGGATGTAAAAAAAGAAGTAGCCGGCATAATTATTAAAAATTTAGGTAATAATCCTATTTTTAAACATAAAATAGAAGAATTAAAAGAAATAATAAAACAATAAAATAGGTCCAAAAAATATTGAGTTTTTATTTTTCATTACTTATAATAATATTATTTCATTAATTTAATATTTATGTAAATATTCTTTAATATATAAGCAATTATAGACTTTAATCTTTCATTTATATGTCGTATAATTGTAAATATAAGTGTCGTATTTTTGTAGAAAATTAGTTATGATTATTTCTCCAACATTAGAAAAGAAAATACAATACAGAATTAAGAAGTCAAAGGCTTCTGTGTTTATGCTGAAAGATTTTCTTGATTTATCAGACAGGGATCAAATAATCAGGGCATTAAGAAAATTAATTAAAAAAAATTTAATAATAAAAACAGGTAAAGGGGTCTATGTTAAAGCAAGGATTTCTCAATTTAGCGGAGAAATTATTCCTGTTATTAATATTACAGAAATTGCAAAAATAGTCGCTCAAAAAACGAACAACACTGTTATCCCTAACAAGTATGAGATGTGGTATAATGAAGGGAAATCCACACAGATACCTACTGGACGTATTGTTGCTGTAGTAGGAAGAATTAACCGTAAAATTGGATTTAATGATAATTTTGTAACTTATGAACAGGTTAGAAATACAGAAAAATATTACAGGAGACCGCTATAATTTCTAAGATGTAACTTCTCCAAACTGTTTACTACACATACGTTCAAGAATACTGGCAGTATGTTTTGGGGTTAAATGAGAGTATCGTTTTGTCATTGCGAGTGTTTTGTGTCCCAAAACTTCCGCTATATCCAATAAACTGGCTCCATTCATCGCAAGATAACTCGCTGCAGTGTGTCTTAAATCATGAAAACGAAAATCCTCAAGCTGTGCTTCTTTAAGCACCTTTTCCCAAAACCACTGTAAATCCATTATCCTGTCGTCTTTTGTTGCAAATACATATGTTGTATTTGGAAGTCGTCTTTGATAAAAATCTTTCAAAAGTTCATAACAGTATTTTGGTATGGGTACACCTCTGTCTTCTCCATTTTTTGTATCAAGAAAATAAAACATTTTATTTTCAAAATCAACATTTGACCATTTCAGACTCATTATCTCACCACGTCTTGCACCTATTGATATTGCGATTATTACAAGCAGGTATAAATAATCGTTTCCGCAGTTTTTACAGGCAATAAACAGTCTTTCCCTTTCTTCTTTTGAAAGAAATCTTACACGACCTTTTGGTTCTTTTAACTTTTTTACTTTAAAAACAGGATTTTCATCTAACCACTCCCACTCGTTAACAGCTGTTGACATAGCGACGGATAAACTTCCCAAAAAATAATTCACTGTTTTGGCACTTCTTTTTTTACCTGCTCTGCTTCCTCTGCAAGGTTCACTTGCGATTTTATCTCTGCATTCGGCAAGGACTTTGGTTGTAATATTTGACAGAAGAGTATAACCTAAATTTTCTTTCCACCATAAAAGATGAGTTTCTAATTTTTTACGGTCTTTTTCTCTTTTGGGTAACTCATATTCAATATAACGGTCAATTAATTCAGCCAGTGTGTGTTTACGTGCCTCATTGTCTTTTATATAAAGTCCTCTTCGCATTTGTGCCTCAAGTTCTTCTGCCCAGGTTTTAGCGTCTGTTTTACGGTCAAAAGTACGACTTGTATGAGGATAACCTTTTATTCTTATATACGCTACGTATTTTTTCTTTCCTGCTTTGGTTGTATGTTCTTTATATTGTGCCATTTTTGTCTCCTTTTAAGTTTTAAAATTATAAAATCTCAAAAGGCGGTAAATCAAGCCAGCATTGTGTTTTAATGTTAGGGTTGGTTAGATTTTGTTGAAAATTATTCTGTTGTTTTTATGATAGTTATGAATTTATTTACAAATGTTTAAAATCATCAATAAATAATGTATAATAGATTTATGCAAGAAATAGTACAAAACGTAATTACAGCTTTAAAAACCTACTTTAATTCATCATTCGATGATTTTGAGGGTATGTATTTGTATGGTTCTCAAGCAAGAGGAGATTTTAACAAGGACAGTGACATTGATATAGTTGCTGTTTTTAAGGAAGAAAGTAAAGAAAAACGCCGTTTGATATGGCGGATTGTTTCTAAGGTTGAATATGATTTTGATGTAAGTATAGATTTACACCCGATGACAAAAGAAAGTTTGGAGAAAAATACAGTTTTTCATAATCAGGTTGTAGAAAAAGGGCTGTTTTATGATGCTGCATAAAGAAGATTTAATAAAAATTGCGGTTGAAAAATCCAATCAAGCTATAAAATCAGCTAAGGATAATATTGAAAATAACAACCTTGAAACAGCACAGAATAGAATTTACTATGCATTATTTTATATAGTTACAGCTCTTGCATATAAAAATGATTTTATCACCTCAAAACACAGTCAGTTAAAAGGTTGGTTTAATAAAAAGTTTATATACGAGGACAAGGTTTTTGAACCTGATATGATAGAAATATATAATGATTTATATCAATTTAGACAAAAAAGTGATTATGACCTTGGTTATATCCCTGATATTGAAACGGTACAAGAGTCTTTAGTTGATGTTACAGAATTCGTCGAAAAAGTAAAGAAAAAAATATTTAAATAAATTTTTTCCCAATCCTGTCCCACTTTTTTTCAAAAAATGCGAAAAATTGAGAAAAATCCCGAAAAATAAAAAATTTTAAAAAATACAAATTTTCAAGCTATTACTGGTTTTGGCTTGTTGTCTATTAATGGGAATTATTCGCTTTTTTTATTGAATTCCGCTTTCAAATCCCCTTGGGAGTACCATTTCATTATAAGGAGCCTTAAAGGCTCCTATTTTTGTGAATATATTTGCCATCCCGACGGTTCGAAAACTTTCTAAATCATATGTTAATCCTTGAGGAAAGATTAATCTTTGTAACCGCTGCTTTAAATCCAGCGAACCGTTAGCCCACATCTTGTCTACATTAGCTATTACACTGAAAGCGTAATCAATATATGCGTTAAAATCTTCTTCTAAAGGCGGGGTTTGAAAAAGTTCTTCTCGTATTTCTTTAATAGTGTTCTCAAGCAGCTCTGATTTGCGTCTATAGTCGACTTCTGATACTTTTTCATCCATATACATATCGAGAAGTTTATCCTTGCGCTCTTGAGCCTGTGAGAGACGTCTGTTCAAACAATCTATGCGAGATTTGTGTTCTTTTGTGTTCATTTTAAAGACATCTTTGAGCACAGCTTTGTACAGCTTTAGTAAATGAGCTTCAGGTTTAATTGTTTTCAGGTATTCAGGGAATATTTTGTTTACTATGTCTGCTCTTAATCTTAGCTTACAGGAACAATCTCTATTGTAACAATGATAATAAGGGAATTTATTTTTTGCATTACCTTTAGACCAGCCGCCAGTTAATGGTTGGTTACAATTAGGACAGGTAAGGAATTGTCTAAGAGGAAAATCAGGATTGTTTCTGTTATAACCTGTAACTTGCGGCTTTTTGCCGTCTAAAATCTCTTGCACTTTGTTAAAAAGTTCTTCACTAATAATAGGCTCAATTTTCCCTTTTATCGGATATTCCAGCCATTCGTGTCTTATAACTCCACAATACAGAGGGTTTCGTAAAGTTCGTCCTACAAAATTGCCATTTGCTTTTATGCCAGATTTTTTGAAAATTTTAATGAAATCAGTTTGTTTGTACAAGCCTGTTGCAAATTTTTCAAAAACTTCTTTTATTACAGGTGCATATTTGGGATGAGGAACAAGATTTTTTCCATTTTTCATATAGCCCTTTGGCGGACACCATTGCCAATAGCCTTCGGAGACTGCCTGTTTCATTCCTGCTGTTACACGTTCTGATTTTTGGTCATTTTCAAATTGTGAAACAGCTCCTGAAATAGTTCTTGAAAATTTTCCAATTGGTGTATCATCGTTGATTTCAGTAACTGAAAGAAGTTTTATATCAAGGCTTTTAAAGAATTCTGACAAGAGGTAAAAATCGCCCATATTTCTTGTTAGCCTGTCTATTTTCCACACAATTATTGCATCTATATTCCTTTTATTTTGCAGACAAAACTTCTTAAGCTTTTCAAATTCCGGTCGTCTTTGTGTTTTAGCACTTGCGCCTTCTTCTACAAATATTGCAGCTATATCAAAATTGCAATTGCGAGCAAATCTTTCACACTCTTCCGCCTGCCTGTTTAAACTGAAACCGTGTTGAGCCTGTTCTTTTGTTGAAACTCTTGTGTAAATAATTGCGTTCATATTAGTTTTTCCTTTCTTTTTTCATTTTTTCTTCTAAATACCCTTGCCACGACAATTGAGCAAGCTGATACAAGAAGTCTTTAATGTTTTCAACTTCTTCATCATTGGGGTATAAATTTGCTGTTCGGCAGAATTTCCTGCATACCTCGATACTAAGCATAGATTACCTATCCTTTACTCTTGTATCAAGGTTCAGCTTATCTCGCCGCCGCCTTAATTTTATTTGTGATTACTGTAATTTAGCTCTGTTTTCTAGTCACTAAATTACACAAGTTTATCTGTTTCTTCTGTGATAATAGTCAATGAGCCATTTTCATCTGTAACTGCTGTTGTTTTTGTAAATGGTTTATTTTTGACTTTTTTTAATAAATCTTCACCTGTCAATTTTTGTTTTGTCTCAATTTTTTTTGATTTCATCACAAGATAATCGTTGTCATGCCTGCTTTTACGTTCAATACTATAGTCTGTATAATTTGTATCTGCTATTTTGTCAGCAATAGCAGTAATTTGACGTTTTTGTTTTTCATCAACAACATCCAGTGTAGTAAATAGCTGTTCAGTCTCTAGCTTATTACCCGTTAATTGTGCAACGTATTGCGTAAACGGCAGAATAAGCAGTGGCTCTGCGCAGCTGTAGCCGTTGTGGCAGGCTAAATAGTAATCTTTTTCTCTAAAAAATGCGGCATGCCCGTTTTTGGTAACTACAATAACAGAGCGTTTCTTTAAGAATGCAATAAAATAAAAGAACTCAAAAAAGTACATTTTATGTTCTTTATCAGGCTCAAAAATATCGTTAATGCAGTTTAAAATACTATCATTGCTCATTCCGTATGATTTTAAATCCTGAATAATTTTAAGCCGGATTACATCCTGCAAAGAAAATCTTCGCCAGCCCTTTTCTGCATTTTCTCTGTGGTTTACAAGCAGCCCTTTAGAATCCCAGTCATTTATCATACGATAAGAGATGTTAGGAAATATTTTTTCAATGTCCTTGAATTTAAAGCTTGGTTTATGATACACGGGTGATAGTTCAACAGCTTTTTGATACACATCTGTTACTATAAAGTTATCAAATGCCAAACCTGCAATGTGCAATATCGTATTTTTATTGGTATCTATATCTATTTTAATTTTCTTTGACATTTTATACCTCGTGTATAATTTTATATTAGCAAAGGTAAATTATACATGCAAGTATAAATTTGTGGATGATTTACAATTAGTAATAATTATTTAAAGTCCACCTTCTTCCAAAGTATCAAGTATCCATTTTGTTTTATATTTTTTGAAATCAAAATATAATTCATACTCATAGCAGGTCAATGTGCATCTTGCATCTACAGCATTCTCTATGTCACAACTTAAATATAAAGTTTCAGGGCATCTTTCAGTCTTTCTTTTACCTAATGTTATAAATTTTACTATTTCATAAGCCGGTACTGGTGACTTTCGAAATTCTGAATATAAGTCAAAAATTAATTCATTGTCTTTTATATAGTTTTCACATTTTTGTTTTTCTCTTGCTTCTTCGCCACCTAGTGTCATTATCAATGCAGCAAGACTTTCTACATTGTTCTGCTTAAAGAAGTCACGGTTTGCAATACATTCACCAGAAACAAATTCACTTGGCACATCAGAGCGAATAGTTTGATTCATAAAAATTTTATATATAGAATATTGTGGCATTGTTTTTATCCAAAATGAAAAAGACACCAATAATACAAAAACTGCAATTAAAATCTTTAATCTCATACCAATTTTCCACCATCTGCCGTACCAAATCCACCACAAAGAATAATAAAGAATTCTATAATTGCCCAAGGAATTGTAATAATAAGCCCAATACCTGTAAATGTAATAACTAGCATTATTAAACCTTGTACAGGTCTGCCCGTATAGAAATGATGTGCACCAAGTGTTCCAAGAAAAAAGCATAATAGTAATGCAGCTACATAGCTTTTTTGTTGTTTTGGTAGTTGTACCACTATATGTTTTTCTTGATTTCCGACTGCACAGCCACAGTGAATGCAAACAACGGCTTTATCATCAATTTCTTTTCCGCAGTTACTACAAAACATACTCAACTCCTTTTACGTAAAACATAGACTGAGGTAACAAAATATTACCTATTTCACATATACATTACCTTATAAGTAATTACTAGTCAACAAAGACTATGTCATTTCTTGTTTAGATTACAAGCACGGTAGTTTAAACTTGAAATGAGGCATTGATATGGATTTAAAAAAGCAATTAGGTGAACGCATAAGAGAAATACGCGTAAAAAAAGGATTGAAGCAGGCAGAACTTGCTGAAATGGTCGGTATAGACCCCAAACATCAAAGCTGTGTAGAAAACGGCCGCAACTTCCCCTCTGCCAGTCTTCTTGAAAACTATGCACAAAAACTTAATCTGCAATTATCAGACCTGCTGCTATTGACAGAATACAATAGCAAAGAAGATATTCAAGAAGAAATCATCAGAATGGTCAAATCAGCAGACGAAGAAACAACGAAACTTCTTTATCGTGTTGTTACTGCAATTATTATTTAATACAACACTTTTAAGTTAAACAGAAGTATATTTCTCTCGTTTTTGCTCGTTTTATTACGTTCCTTAATTTTTTGTTGTTTTTACTACAGCTTTATTAATCTTTGTTTTTTTATAAATTTATTTCTTTCTGCGGTGGGGAAAACATACTTTGCCAATCGTAAAAATGCAAAAAATACGTAGTTAAATATTTCAACTGTATATTGTTCCGGAATTAAAACACCGTGTGCAATTTCGTTTCGTAAATTCAAACCTTCTTTTGCAATAAACAGGTACCTAAAAAACAGTAGGTCATTAAAATCAAACTTTTTAATAATAAAATCATCATATAGTAAAAAATTTAAATCTTTTTCTCGAATAATGCCATTTTCTTGTGGAATAGAAGATATTGTAGGTTGCTTGTGACAGGCTAGATAATGTCTTATCCAAGTTTCAAATTTAAGAACGAGACTTTCTGTTATGGTTACTAAATAGGGATAGTACATTTTAGGATTTTTAAACCACTTATGCATTTCATTAAAATAAATTTCAAAAATTAATATACATGTTGCACTCCAGTTATATTTTATTCGTTTATTTCTTGATACAGATTTAGGTATTAAATCAAAAAAGCAGCTATAATTTATCAAAAATGTCATTAAGTCTTGAACATTAAATTTATTCTCTCTAACCCCTTCAATGAATATATATTGTACTGTAATTTGGTACAACTGCCAAAAATTTGAGTAATTACGCAGCAATACATCCTGTTCTGTTTTTGATGATGATATTTTAGCCGGATGCATATTATGGTCAAGATAAGATGTAGATATTATATCTGTTAAGCATCCATATTTATTTTTAAGGCTGTCTAATGTTGGATAAAAGATATTCGAAGCTGACAAAATTTTAAAAATATCGATAGGTTTATTATTTAAAACATCTTTAGCAGTATTAATAAAAGGTTCTGTATCAATAGACTGTCTAAACTCAGAAATCTCCAATTTATCTTTAAACGTTATATATTTTTGCTCCAGCTGTTTTACTTTGTTTGTATACTTATTCATCAGACGGGCATAATGCTTTATTGCATCAACACACCAATAGCGGGCAGCCATATTTGAATTTGCAGTATCCATAGATTTTACTAAAGATTTTCCTAACAAATCATCCCAAGGATATGAGAGTTTTCCTCTTTTATCATCAATTTTAGAAGCATATTTTTCAACAATACTAATAACGTAATGATAATCACCGGCTTTAAATTTAAGATTAGCTAAATTCCAAAAAATATCATCTATACCATCAAAATCAGTTTTTTTAAATAATTTATTGTACTCTAGCATTTGCGAAATGATTGTAACGATAAGATAATGATAGAGTGTAACATTACTATCAATATGTACCAATTCTAATATAAACTTTTTAATATCTTTTTGTACCGGCGATTTAGAAATGACAGCTAAATGCAAAAGTTTTTTCAATATAGCAATTAATGAATGAACAAAATTTTCCGATGAAGAATCTGATAAATCTTTTGCAGCTTCTTTTAATACTATAAAGTAATTTTCTACCGCTTGCTGTATATAATTTCTGTATTGACTATCATTAGAGTAATATAAAATCTCAGAATATATTGCTTTAAGAAGAAAGTTCGATGTATTTTTTATTCTTTGCTTTATATATTCATAATTTTGAGATATTGTACTGTAAGCTTTATTCATCCAATCAAATCTTTTATTCTCAATATCTTCAACAATTGCAAAAATGGCACTTTCTATATCAATTTTTGTTTTAATATCATCAGAAAAATTATCACTCTTTTTAGTTTGAATAAATTCTGTAATTGAGTAAAGATAGTTTAGTATTTTAACGTTATTTTCTAAATATTGATGAATTTCTGATAAGTCTTTTTCTGTCATCTAAAAATGTATTTTCTTTCTTTTAAGTTTTACTTTTTCTTTTCAATATTCTTTTGTTTTTGTGCAGGTAAAAAGTTTTCACCTGTTACAACTTTTTTACCTGTTTCTAGCTCCAATTTTTCACGGGCTTGTTTGGCGATATTTCCGCCGCGTTTTGCTGATTTTTTGTTTTCAGAAAAACCTGTTGCCTCTTCACTCTCTGCAATTTGTCTTGTGGAAAGTTCAGCCAGTGCGGTAAAAATCAATTCTGCTTCTGACATATGGTCACGCAGGTTTTGTGATTTCAAATTTTTTAATTGTTTGTGTTCTTTGACCGTTAGTCCTGTCCATTCTTTATGTATAATACTTGTTAGTGCAGCAAATTCTTGTTTCTCCTTAATTCCGTGTTCAGCCCAGTAATCAGTCAATTTATTTCTAGTTTCCTGTCCGGACATTCTTTGTTGAATCCATTTTTCACTTCTGCCCTGTTTTTGCCATATATCTCTTGCCCTATCCAGTGCAGTGGAGGGGTCAACAAGCTCTTGTATTCTTTCTTGTCCGACTTTTGCCAGCCATTGTTTTATGGGCTCGGCTTTTTTTGAAGGTATAGACTGAATAATACGAAACATTGTCTTAATATCAGCGACGTCAGTTTGTCGCATTTTTCCATCTTGTGCTTCCATTTTCAACTGGTGACAATTTGTCACCGTTTGCTCCGAACCCTCAACACGTAAGCGTTGCGCCAATTTATTCCAATACTTTCTTGCTGTTTGATAATCCTTTTCAATCAAAATTGCAACAACATCAACAACAGAAAAGTAATAAATTTCTTTTTCTTCGTTGTAGATATGCCTAATCTTCTTGCCTTCAAATAGTTTTAAATCTTCTGCCATAACTTCTCCCCTAAATATGTACTATTATAGCATACTTTGCCGGCATGCCGGCAGCTGACAGCTTTATTAAAATTACTTAAAGAAAAAATTCTTTATTTGAAAATCAGAAACAAAATTGTTATATTAAGTAAATGGAAAACCAACTTGTAGAAGTGAATGATATCGGTGCATTCAGTGACGACAAGCTAAACAGAAAATTTTTAGCAGAAAACCTGAAACGTATTTTGTTGAACACTGATTACAATGTATTTTCAATAAATGCGCCGTGGGGTGGTGGCAAATCTTATTTTATAGTAAACCTTGCTGCATTGATAGGTGATGAGGCTATCTGCATTTCGTACAATGCGTGGGAATCCGATTTTTACAACAACCCGCTTGTACCGCTTGTTACAGAAATCATATATAAGCTAGAGCAGATTATAAGAAAACAGATAAATTATACAATGATTTAATTGAAACTAAAGCAGTTGTAAAAGGTATATTGGACAAAATAACATTTAATGCAGGAATAGGAGCCTTGGGTATTACATATGACCCTAACAAACCAACTGTTGAATCTGATTATATTGCATTAAAAAGCTTAAAAGAAAAGTTGAGAAGCGGGCTTGCTTTTATTCAAGAAAAATTAAATAAAAAAATCATCATATTTGTAGATGACCTTGACCGCTGCAATCCTAAATATGCCATCGAAACACTTGAAACAATTAAACACTTCTTTGGCATAAAGAATATAATTTTTGTGTTGGCTGTGGATAAAAAGCAGGTTGAAAACATTGTTAAAACAATCTATGGCATAACACCGGATACCAGTGATATAGAAGGCTATTTGAAAAAATTTATTGATGTGGAATTCAATCTGCCTGCACCGATATATACTGATTTTATAAGCTTTCATCTACAGCAAATAGTTGAATGTTCTAAACCTTTTATTGAAACTCAAAGATGGTATTGTTATGGTGAAATAATTAATGGTCGATATATTGATAATATTGAGTACAAAGGATTAATAGCAAACACAGTTGAACAGTTAGTTTCAAGTTTAAATCTCACTCCTCGAATGATTGAAAAACTGTTTATGAGAGTTAAACTGACTATAGAATCTCTTGGCGAGGATGATTTACTTCTTCCTGAGGTAATTTTTATTTTAAATGTACTGTATATTTGCGATAAAAAGGCTTTTGATTCATATGTAAAAACAGAAGCATATAATGCTAATTTAGGCGATTTAGGAATTAAAATAAACAAAGTTTATCCTTATTGGACGAGTGTCTTAAATAACTTTAATGAAATATACAAAACTTGTCACAAAAAAGACAAAATAAGCTTAGGTACTAACGAATCTAATATATTAAATTTAGTTAACTTAATTCAACAGTCTGCTTATAGGTCACACATATATCCTTTTGAGCAAGATATAGTCAAATACCTCAAATCCTACGCATCAAAAATCGAATTCATCGGCAGTATGGATTAAAGATTTTAAGCCACGTTCCTCAACTCATAAAACTGCTGCAGGGTGACAACAATCTGGTTGAAATCTTTTTTCAAATGGAGTACCATTTTAAAAGAGCCGGATGGCTCTTTTTTTATGCATAAATTAATGGTATCTTCTAAATATGAAATTAACAATTTTAGCGGACAATAATACGAGTATCGACAAATATTATCTTGGCGAGCCGGCGTTTTGTGTTTATGTCGAAGCATACGGACAAAAAATCCTTTTTGATACGGGTTATTCTGATGTGTTTTTACAAAATGCAAAAAAAGCAGGAATTGACCTTAGTCAGGCCGGATACGTTGTCCTGTCTCACGGACATAACGACCATACAGGGGGGTTAAAGTATTTTAAAGAAATTGTAAAAGAATCAAAGCCGTTTCTTGTTGCCTGCCCTGAAGCGTTTAAACAGCGCTACGACTGCGACGGAGAGTTTGGCTGCCCCGTGTCCAAACAGGAGATTGAAAAATACTTCACTCCCGTCTACACAAAGGAACCGTATTTTATCTCAAGCAATATTGCATTTTTAGGACGAATCAAAAGACAAAACGATTTTGAAGCACAATCACCTGTCGGTTTTAATAAAGAAACAAAAGAACCCGATTTTGTACCTGACGACAGCGCACTTGCAATCAACACGCAAAAAGGAATCGTTATTTTAACAGGCTGCTCTCACTCCGGCATAGTAAACATCTGCCGATACGCTCAAGAAATTTTTCAAACACATAAAATCCACTCAATAATAGGCGGCCTGCATTTGATAAATGCGCCTAAAAGACAGCTGGAATTGACGTTTAACTACCTAGAAAGCCTGAATTTAGAAACACTTTACCCCTGCCACTGCACGGGTTTTAAAGCTCAATGTATGCTCAGTTCTTTAAAATCATTCCGTGAGTGCTCATCAGGACTGGTTATAAATTTTGATTTTGTTATATAATAATATTGATTTAAGCAGCAAAACAGGAGTTTAAACAGTTATGAAAATTGCAGTTACTTACGATGAAAATCAAAACATTTTTCAGCATTTCGGACATACAGAACAGTTTAAAATTTATGAAATAGAAAATAACAGAGTGGTGTCATCGCGTGTTCTTTCTTCTGACGGAGAAGGCCACAGCGCGCTTGCCCAGCTTTTGGAAAATGAAAATATTGACAAACTCATCTGCGGAGGAATCGGCGGATGTGCTGTTAATGCTCTTGGGCAAGCCGGCATTGAAATCTTTGCGGGTATTTCAGGCAGCGCTGACGAAGCTGTGAATGCTTTGCTAAACGGCACATTGGAACAGACAACTTCTCCAAATTGCAGCCATCACGGCGAAGGACACCAGCACCACCATGGCGAAGGGCATTCCTGCGGACATAGCTGCCATTAAAAAATCTGCTTTATAAATTCCAAAAAATATGAGACAATAATTTTGTCTTATAAGATTTGAGGAGTTTATATAATGACAGATAAAACATTTTTGATGATTCCCGGCCCTACACCCGTTCCCGAAAGCATACTGCTTGCTATGGCAAAACACCCTATTGGGCACAGAAGCACGGAATTTTCCGCAATTCTGGAAGAAACTTATGCGGATTTAAAATGGCTTTTTCAAACACAAAACGACGTGTTTATCTATACTTCAAGCGGCACCGGAGCTATGGAAGGCGCTTTGTCTAACCTTGTAAACGAGGGTGATAAAGTTCTTTCGCTTGTGATAGGAAACTTTGGCGCAAGATGGGCAAAAATAGCAGCAAAACTCGGAGCTGATGTTGAAAAAATTGAGGTAGAAGCAGGCAAAGCAATAGACCCGAAAGTTTTGAAAGAAAGACTTGATGCCGACGTTAACAAAGAAATTAAAATCGTTACTCTAACACATAACGAAACCGCAACAGGCGTAACAAATCCCTTAAAAGAGCTTGTTGCATTGATAAAAGAACACGGTGCTGTTTCAGTTGTTGACGGCGTAACCTCTGTCGGCGCAATCGAGTGCAAAATGGATGAATGGGGAATTGATGTATTGATTTCCGGTTCTCAAAAAGGCTTTATGATTCCACCGGGGCTGGCTTTCTTAGCAGCAAGCGAAAAAGCATTCAAAATGCACGAACAGTGCAAACACCCGTCATTCTACTTTGACTGGAGCGCATACAGAAAATCAGTAAGAGCAAATTCCACACCTTACACACCTGCTGTTAATCTCATTGTGGCTTTGAATGAGGCTCTAAAAATGATGAAAAAAGACGGACTGGAAAATATACTTAAACGCCACGCAAAACATGCAAAGGCGCTTCGTGCGGCAATTAAAGCTATAGGTCTAAAACCAATGGTAGAAGATGACGCGATTGCTTCAAACGCAATCACTTCCATCTATCCGCCGCAAGGAATCAGCGTGCCTGATATAAGAAGCACTCTGAAAAAAGACTTTGACATTGTGGTTGCAAACGGACAGAATGATTTGAAAGACAAAATTTTCAGAATGGGAACTCTCGGCTTTGTCTGCGACAGAGATGTGCTCGCAGCTGTAAGCTCGCTTGAGGCAAGCCTTCACAAGCTCGGTTACAAGTTTGAATTAGGCTCCGGCGTCAAAGCAGCCATTGAAAATCTTGTTTAACATAAAAAGGAGCGATAATCGCTCCTTTTTTTAAATTTCTACTTTTTTATACCAGGGCTTAAAATATTTAACTTTTTCATATAAAGTTTCATAATCCCCATCAAAACAAATACTTCTATCATCTATGAAAAGCCAACACAATTCTTTTATATTTGTTATGCCAACAAAATAAGAATCAAGATTGTTTTCTGACAGCCACTGTGCGGCAAGGGTTGCATTTCTTGTTGTAAATAATTTCAAATTATAACGCTTATGCAGTTTTTTTAACATATCTTCTGCCTGAGAGTTTAATGGAGGGATGTAATCAGGACGAAAGTCACTAGAATATTTATTTAATACTCCATCCAAATCAATTAGTATTAATTTTTTCATATCCACTATTCCTACTATTTATAAATAGTATTTTATACCTTATACATCAATTCTATTTATAAGTCAATATTTATATACTTATAAGTTATGAATAGAGAAAGTTTACTTAAAAAATTCGGCAAAAATGTTAAAATTGAAAGAATTCGCAAAGATTTAACACAAGAGCATCTTGCTGAAAAAATGAATGTTTCTCAAAAATATATTTCGATAATTGAAGGCGGAAAAGCAAATATGTCACTTGTCAAAATCCTTGAATTATCACAGTTTTTAGAGACTGACATAGAAAATTTATTAAATTTTCATGACTAAATAATACTAATCAAACAATTTATGCAGTCTTTCTTCAAAACTGCTTTTATTTTTGTAATATTCGGCATTTAGCCTTGCTATATCGGATTTATGCTCTGTCATTTTTTTATTCACAGCATTTTCTTTTTTAGTTATTAATTTTGAAAGATTTGTTTTTTTTTGTAAAACATTTCAAAAATGCTGCCATATCAAACTTTGTAGAATGATATCTGCGCATCCAATTTGTGCCGGTAATTTCATCTACGACAATACCTTCATCAAACAATGCCATGTTTTTCTTGTCGTTTTCAAGTTCGTTTTTCAATGACTTGAGCGTTTTTCTGTAATGCTTGTCGTCAACTGGAGTGTTATTAGCCGCTGTTTCAACAATATCTTTTGCTTTTTCAATAATCGGACTATCAACGTAAAGATGGTTTACACACCAATTATCCTCTTTCAGCTTCAAAAACGAATCTTAACCGTCATTACTCAAGTCTTCCAACACTGTTAGATGTTCTTCTTTTAATAAACCATTTGATTGTGCCAGCAGCAATTTTTCTTTAACGTCATTTCCAAATTTTGTACCAAATGAAATTGGACGCATGTTATTTATCATTAATACAATATCCTTTCTTAACAAAAGGTTTAAGTAGCCAATATAAAAAATTTTGTTAGTTTATTACAACTCTGTTACAATCCAAGACTTTCAAGCACCTGCTCTTTAGACGAATCCGATACTATTACCACGCTGTAGTGTCCGTTTGGCAGGACAAAACGGACTTTGCCATCTTGTGCTTTTTTGTCTAAAAACATCTCGTCATAAAATTTTTCTTTGTCGAAAACTACGGCTTTTGGCGCGATATCATAACATTCAATTAATTCAAGCGCCTGATTGTAATAATTTTTGTCTATCAATCCGCGTTTTAATGACAGATTAAACGCCATTTTCATACCCATGGCAACAGCCTCGCCATGCGTGTAAACAGTGTAGTTAGTCAGATTTTCAATAGCATGAGCATAAGTATGACCAAAGTTTAAAATTGCACGAAGCCCCTTTTCAGTTTCATCCTGATTAACAACACAGGCTTTCAGCGTGCAGCAGATTTCAACAAGCCGCGACATAGTATCGCTCTTGAGTGCAAATATATCTTTTTTATTCTGCTGTAAAAAATCAAAAAGCCTACAATTAGAATTTGAAATTGAAGAGGCACCGCACGATTTTTCAATAAAAGCATACTTTAAAACTTCCGCAAGCCCTGTTTTAAGCTGTCTTAAATCTAGTGTTTTTAAAGTCGAAATATCAGCAAGCACAAGCTTTGGCTGGTAAAAAGCACCGATAAGATTTTTTCCGTGTTCATGGTTAATCGCAACCTTCCCTCCGACAGAAGAGTCCACCTGCGCAAGAAGAGTTGTGGGTATCTGGATAAAATCACAGCCTCTCATGTAGCTTGCCGCTGCAAAACCTGCCATATCGCCTATCACACCGCCGCCAAAGGCAATTATACAGTCTTTTCTCTCAAGTCTGTGCTCTACGGCTGCATCGAGAATAAGTTTGAGATTATCAAAATTTTTGTATTCTTCCCCATCTTTTAAAACAAGCCAGAAAGCATTATCTATTTTTAGAGAATCCCTGTAAAGTCCAGCTACGGTTTCGTTTGTTACAATCAAAAACTTATTTGCTTTTGAATATTTTTTAACAAGTTTATCAGCCTGCGCAAGAAGGTTTTCACCTATCAGGATATCATAGCTGTATGCATTTTTCTCTGGTATATCAACTTTTAGATTAATCAATTGAGTCATAGTTTTTTAAAATCTCATCTGTAATTTGTAAAAGGTCTTTGTTTTCGGTATTTATTTCAAAATCTGCTAATTTATAAAAGGGCTCCCGTCTTTCTATCAGCTCTTTTAGTCTTTGTTTAGGGTTTGGGTGGTTCAGCATCGGGCGGCTGCCTTGATGAGCTTTGCTCACCCTTGAATACAGCTCATCAGCCGAGGCTTTTAAGTAGAAAACAACCCCATTTTTCTTTAACAGCTTGATATTCTCAGGATTCTCCACAACACCGCCGCCGGTTGAGATCACCTGATTGTGGTAGTTTGAGTATTTTTCAATCATGTTATGCTCAAGCTGTCTGAAATGTGATTCGCCATAACGTGCAAAGATTTCGGGGATGTGCTTTTGCGCAAGTTTTTCTATCTCTTTATCGATATCAAGATACAAAAAATCATGCAGTTTTTCATCCAAAAGATGCCCTATCGTGCTTTTTCCCGCACCCATCATGCCTATTAATACTATATTTTTTTTGTTATCCACGGTTAAAATTTCTCTTTATTTCTTCAAGGCTGTCGCCGCCGAATTTTTCTAAAAATGCGTCTGCAAGCACTATTGCAGCCATGGCCTCGCCGACTACTGCGCACGCTTCCACAGCGCAGGTATCTGAGCGTTCAAAATGAGCGGTATAAGGCTCTTTTGTTTTTATATCAACTGATTGCAGCGGTTGTTTCATTGTGGGGATTGCTTTCATTGTTACTTTCAAAACCACATCTTCCCCGTTTGTCATCCCGCCTTCAATACCGCCTGCGTTGTTGGTTTCTCTGTAATAGCAGCCTGTTTCAGGGTTGTAAAAAATCTCGTCATGCATATTCGAACCGCTTAAAGACGCAGCTTTTACACCCGCTCCGACTTCAACGGCTTTTACTGCAGGAATACTCATCAAAGCCTGTGCCAATCTTCCTTCAAGGCGCCTATCCCAGTTTACAAAAGACCCTAATCCCACAGGCAGGTTTGTAAACCTGACCTCAAAGCTGCCGCCAAGTGTGTCGCCTTTTTCTTTTGCATTATCAATTTCTTTTTTCATTGATTCTTCTTCAAAGGCATTGCCTATTTGCAGCACTTTTGAAGAGCCTGTGATTCTAAACTCTTTTAAAAGACATTTTGCAACAGCACCCACAGCCACACGAGAGGCTGTTTCTCTTGCGCTTGAGCGCTCAAGGACGTTTCTCACATCGTCTTGATTGTATTTTATTGCACCCGAAAGGTCTGCGTGGCCAGGGCGGACACGTGTAATTTTTTTAGCCTCAACAGCTTCTGCTATATCGGGGTCAGACATATTAACAGGCTCCACAGACATTGGCACTGTCCAGTTTTGCCAGTCTTTATTTTGAATTTCCAGACAGACAGGTGCGCCTGTTGTTTTGCCCAAACGCACTCCGGATAAAATTTTTACCCTGTCAGTTTCTATCTGCATGCGGCCGCCTCTGCCGTATCCCTGCTGACGGCGGGCAAGTTGCTCATCGATAAAGTCTTTGTCTATTGTTATATTTGAAGGCATGCCTTCTATTATTGCGTTCAGGCATATTCCGTGGGATTCGCCCGAGGTTAAAAATCTAAATTTATTCATTTATTTGCGGCTTTCAATTGTCTGATAATCCAATTATAAGGCAATTATAAGTTAATTCAGGCCTTATCGCAATGTGTTAAATAACATTCAACTGTTTTTGGATTTTTTGGGCATAATCATTATCAGAAGCACTAAGGGCAATCTTTTGAGCTTTTTCAAGGAGTGATTTTGCTTTTGTTCTGTTACCGAGTTTCAGCATGACAACAGAAGCTTTCTCATAGTTTCTTGCTGTTTTTACGGGAGATTCTGACTGTTCATAGAATTTGGCCGAAGCTTTGTAATCCTGCAGCGCGTTAACGTTTTCGTTAACCATGGTCAAAGCATCTCCCGAGCGTGACCATGTGGCGCCCATGGTCTTAGTATTATTGGTTTCAAGGGCAATATTTTTGGCAGCGCCATAGTAGGTGTATGTGTTTTGAATATCGTATCTTTCCGCGTACATATCCCCTATATCAGAAAGAGCACGGGTTTGGGCATTGAGGTTGTCGGCTTCGCCCGCAAAAGAAATTGCGGCGAAGTAATGATTCATCGCAGGTTCAAAATATACAACATCATCATAAATCTGTGCCATGGAGTAGTATGCTCTGGCTTTGAGGTTGTTGTCTGTTGTGGATTGGTGAGCCTGATTGTAGAAATTAAGGGCCTGTTCAAGGTTGTCATTTTTATCATAAATCTGCCCCATCTCAAAACAAATCATGCCCTGCGCATTTGTATCGCCCAGCACTTGTGAGCGCTCAAGAGCAGATTGAAAAGCCGCAAGTGCTTTATCCGTTTGATTTATGGCAGAGTATTTTTTACCCTGAATAAACGCTTTTTTTACTTCGCCATCCTGCGGAATATAAATATTCGGATTTGAGGGTGCAGTTTGTTCTGGCTGCTGCGGCTGCTCATTAACTGGGGCAGGTTGCGCGGGTTGTGCGGGTGGTTCTTCTGTCTTTTGAGTCTGCTGGGACAGGTTTTGTGAAATAGGCTTCATGTCGCCTGTTTCTTTATCAGGCAGTTTGACAAGAAAATCCTCATTGACTGTTGTGGGGTCTGATTTGTAGTTTACCTGCTGCAAAAACAGGGCATCTATCCAGTTTTCAACAACCTTTGAGTTTTTATTAAGGGTTTTTGAAATAAATTCATCAAGGATATTTGAGGCATTTTTTAAATTAGACTGTATTCTTTTTTTATTGGGCTCGTTTTTTAAAGATTCCGATTCCGCAATATTAAGATAGCTTTCCACCTCCTGGATAATATTTGGCGGAGAGCCTATGGCAATGGCTGTGTTTTTAAAATCCGTTAAAATCTGGGCAATGTTTACTTTAGACTTTGAATAATCGATTGTGGTTTTTTGACCGTTTGGAAACTCCTGACGTTCAAATTTGCTTTTACCGTTAGGGTCTGTTGCACCGTAAGAACCGGCAGACTCTGAGCCGGAGGCTCTTCTGCCTTTATTAAGATCGGACGACTGAGAGGATTCTTGCTCCTCTTCTTTATTTCCAACCTTTTTGTTCTGCGGCGGAACATATGGTTTTATTTGTACCGGATAAATACTGTTATACAAATTTTAACACCCTTGATTTGATAAATTTGCCCTACTATCGTTATCGGAACAAAAGGGTTTTAGTACAGTTTTTTATACAGAAATCATACATTTGGCCTAAATTAGCAACATGCCTGACAACCCTGATTTTCCTTTCACTATTCATGCATAATGATTTTTTTAAAGAAGTCATGAGCTAATCGCTTAAATGTATGAACAACTTAAAAATTATTCATAACAATGTATGATTTTATACAACAAAAGTATGTGTAGAATAACACTATACTCCTTAAATAAAAGACGACGATACGCATATCCCTAATCTAATAGCTATGAACCAAAAAGATTCATAGCTTTTTTTTGCTTATACAATAAACTCGCTAAACACCTTGTAATAAAGGAATAAAGAGAACAATACAAGAATAACGCCGCTTATTTTGGTGAGAATTTCAGAATATCTCGCAAACGAAGAAATGTTCTTTAAAGCTGATGTGAATAACCCTGCAACGAGTATAATCATGCCCTGTCCAATGGAGAACAAAAAGAGCATTAAAGCTGCATAAGCAATGTTTGAGCTCAAAGAAGCAGCGGCCATGATTCCTGCCAGAATCGGTGTTGAACACGGAGTTGTTGCAAAAGCAAACACCATACCAAGCAGCATGGGGTAGAAAAAGGCATTGGCTTTGTTGCTTTGAGGGAATTTTTTTACAAGAACAGGAAAATTAATTTCAATTACGCCAATAAGGTTCAGGCCGAATATCATAATCAACGCTGATAACAAAAGTATAAAATAGGCTCTGTTACCCGCACCAAAAACCTGACCTGTGATAGCTGCAACAACGCCTATGGCTGTAAGACTCACAGCAAGACCAAAAATAAACGAGATAATCTGCATTGCAGACTTTGATACCTTTTGCTCGGGCGAAGCGCCAATGTAGCTTACAACTACAGGCAGCATGCCTATTCCGCAGGGAGACAGTGATGACACTACCCCCCCTAAGAAACATAAAGCAAGAATCAGTAAAGAAAATTCGCCTTTAACGTTAGTTTGAAAAAACTGTATCAAATTATCCATTGATTAATCCTTTAAGAATTTTTTCTAGTTCGCTTTTGGGCATGTAGCCTTCTGTTCTTTTATACAAAGCTCCGTCTTTTTTCAAAAATACCATTGTAGGAACAAGGGTCACTGTGTATTTTTTAATCAGAGCCTGTGTGTTTTCATCATTGGATTGGGCATTGATTTTTTGGTATGTAACTTTATCCGCATATGCTGGCATTACCTCATTCATCACGCCTTCAAGTTTTTTACAGTCCAAACACATAGGTGAAGCGAACTTTATCACAACAGGTTTTGAATATGTGCTTTGAGCATTAGCCTCAAAAGCAGCCTTGTCGCTGTGAGTTTTGTCTAAAACATAGTATGTCACCATCGGGATGATTAAAATAGCAAGTGCAATAATCCAGTTTTTCATAATTATCTCCTGTTTTTTATGCTGTTTTTTCTAAATATAACATACAATAAGTTTTGAGGATTCATATTAGTCACAAGAATGAGAAACTGGGGTAAAATAGAAAATATTTGTAAAAATCTGTTTTTTTTGATAATATAGCATTACTTGAAAATTGAACAAATGGAGAAGTGGGTGAGTGGCTGAAACCGGCACCCTGCTAAGGTGTTATGTGGGGTAACCTGCATCGAGGGTTCGAATCCCTCCTTCTCCGATTTTAAGTCCACCCTGATTGTTGAGGTGGACTTTTTAATGCGTACTGTAAAGTAACATATAAAATGAAAATAAACGACTTGGTCGGAAATATAAGCAACAAAGTTCGGAAAGGCAAATTTTGCATGTTAGAAAATTTACGGAACTTAAAAATGCGGAACTTTTGTGGCACAAATTCAATAAAACTGTTTTAAATCAAAATAACTAAAATTCAATAATAACAGGTATTTATGGCAAAAAAAGAATGATTAACATCAAGTTTGAGAAATTTTAGTAAAATCATACAATTTTTTTTAATCTGCAAAACCAATTTATCGGAACTTGCAGAACTAAGATTGTATTGAAATTCAACTATCTATAAATCTTCATATTGTCTTCTTCTCAAGTTTAGGTTATGTTATTTCAAATTAATTGTTAGTTTACAGTCGGAAGATTTTTGAATAGTCGCAAATGGTTTGTGTATTCTAAGCTCCAAATGGTTAAAACTATCTTTTGATGGTCAAAGATAAACAAAAAAACTTAATGATTATGGAAAACACCAACACCTAAGTAATCATCAATAAAGGTTGATATTGGTACATCTTTATAATCAGCAGTTGCATTTGGATTGGCAAATCTTATATTACCATTTCTATAATCATAAACAGAGCACCAATGAGAATCTCCTGTACCTAAAGAATAATTGCCACCCCCACCTGTAACAAATGTACGTCCATTACCTATTGTTGCAAGTTCTCTTTCCAGTTGTTGTTTACTGAGATATAAAGGCGTATCGCTCATATAATCAATTGGTGTTTTATTAATATCTGGAACAAAAATCTCTTCATATCTCTGTGAATCATTAAATTTCGCTTCTAGTAATGCACGAGTACTATATGCTGACTTATGACCTAATTTCCGTGTAAATCCAGTCATGCCATTTATATTTTTTAAAGCTAATATTTCACTAACAACTTGTTCAATATCTGCGTGTTTGGCTCCTTTTAGGTTTTCACTAAAGAAAGCAATTTCTTTAGGATCTAGTTTAACTTGGGCGATATTTGGTGTTGCTACATGGCTAGGAATGGTAAAAAATTTTGCTCTGTCAACTTGCACCGTAGGTGTAGATTCCTTAACAAAAAGATCTATATTGGGAGTAGATTGAAACTGGCTATTGTACTTGGCTTTTCTTGCTAATCGTTGAGCCTGTTTAGCAACATCATCGGTTCCATTAACTAAATTTGTAACAACTTCTGTAGCAGATCCTACATTAGGCATTGCTTTGTATCGAGCAAGTCTTTCCGCTTTAGTTAATGCGTTTATTATGATATTCCCCATGCTGTATAATTCCTAATTTCCCATATATATTATATAAAGTCATTATTAAATTAAAAATTGCCAAAATTTGTACATTGTAAAGTTTATTTATCCCAAAATAATCAAACTAAGTGTTCAGTTACATATAAACTTTATCCAGTAATTGTCTTTTTCGCAGGAGCAAGGCCCGGCTCCAGGTCAGAGCCTGTAACCAGCTTACGGAATGCAAACTGAGCCTTTGGCAGTGCATAAGCAAGCAAAAAGCTGCTCAAGCCTATATTTGTCAGGATATTTACGCTTTTTACGGCTTTTGCTTTTTTAGCATATTTTTCAATGCTTTTTGAGACAGCAGCTTTATTCATAAAGCTTTCAATGTTTTCTTTAAACTTCACTATATCCTTGATATCAACAAACGCACGCGGGTCGCGAATATTGTTTTCTAAAAATTTTACTTTACCAAACTTTCTTGCGTATTTAACAAAAATACTGTCGGGATTTTTATCTATAAATTCAAGAATTTCTTTTTCGTTTAAACTTTTTGGCAGCTTGAGCGTTTTGTTTTTAATGCTTTCTATAAATTCTTCGTCATTAAGCATCAAAGGGTCAAGCGCAACTTCAAGACCGGAGGTTTTAGCTATAAATTTATCAAGATATTTTTCAATATACTTTGGCGCAACAAAGTTTAAAAACATCATGCCTGCCATTTTAAAACCAACATCAATTGCCTCATTTTTGTTTCTTGCAGTGCCAACACGGCCGAGAGCATACCCTCCGTCAGTCACCGCCATTTTGTCCACGGTAGAAAAATTAGCTGCAGCAGAAACCCAGCTGCCCTTAAACGAAGTGTTTTTTCTGTTCATAAAATCAATAGATTTTTGAAAATTGACATTAGACGATTTAAAACTGTCCTTGTTTTTTTGAGCTTCCTTTTGTCTTTGTTGTTCTATCTTTCTTGCAGAAGAAGCAAAAATGAGCTTTGGCAGAATTACCCCCATAAAAAGGATTGGTATAGTCGTGGACGCTGCAAATTTTACGGCAAGCAGTTTTTCATAAGCAGGCTTGTTATTTTTTACAGCTTTTAGCTCATCAATAATTTCTTTAGACACCTTGGTGCTGAAATTTTTGATGTTATCATCAATATTTTGCACACTGTTTTTGTTAAACAGCTTAAGATTCACATCAGGGTTGTAGCCCTGTTTTTTGATAAAATAATCCGCAACTTTACCCACAAGAGGAATCCCGCCGAGCCACACGGCAGAAACTGCGTATTCGTCAAGAAATCTTTCTCTGGCAGCAAGTTTTGCTATTTCTTTAGATTCTTTTTTGTTCTGGTTGTAAGTAAGCGCTATCTTTGAAGGGACCTCAATCCCGCAATCTCTTACTATGAGAGGATAAACACTGTTATTGTTTCCTATGGCCGATATAATACCTGTTAATGTCATTTTTTTTCTCCAATTCCGATTCTGTATAAAAAAACAGCCCCTCAAGGCTTTATCCCGAAAGGCTGTTTTATTTTAGAATCGTTATTACAATAAATACACAACTAATCCATCAGCCTTGTCGGGACTATATGGATATGATGATGTTGAGTTTTTATTGTTGTAAATGACATATGATTTTCCTTTTGTTATAAAGTTAGCAAAAAGATTTGTTTTTTGCAACCTCCATGTTGATTTTTATTACAACAAGCTGCCTGCCATATAAACAATGAATGCAACAGCCCAGGCAATAGAGCACTGCATAAGCACCACAAAAAACGCATACGCTCTGCCGAGTTCGCGCTGCACAGTCGCAATTGCAGCCACACATGGTGTATACAATAGTGAAAACACAAGAAATACAAACGCACTAAGCTTTGTAAACAACACAGGAAGCTTGTTAACATCCCCGCCAAGCAAAACAGTAAGCGTGCTCACAACACTCTCTTTTGCCATAAAACCGGTAATAAACGCCGTAGACACACGCCAATCGTTAATTCCAAGAGGCTTAAACACAGGCACAAGAAGGTTACCCAGCATAGCCAGCAGACTGTCGGAAGAATCTGCAACCAGATTCAGCCTTGAGTCAAAGGACTGCAAAAACCATATAATAATTGTTGCGGCAAAAATTATTGTAAAAGCCCTTGTCACAAAGTCTTTTGCTTTCATATAAATCAGCCTGTAAACATTTTTGAAGCTGGGCATCCTGTAATTAGGCAACTCCATAACAAACGGTACCGGCTGTCCTTTAAAAACAAAAAATTTCATAAAATATGCAAATATTATGCCCACAATTATGCCAATAAGATAAAGGCTCAATATCACAATCACCTGATTTTCTTTAAAAAATGCAGCTGTAAAAAGAGCATATATAGGCAGCTTTGCAGAACAACTCATAAACGGAGTCAACAGTATGGTCATTTTTCTATCGCGTTCCGAAGGCAGAGTTCTTGTTGCCATGATTGCCGGCACTGAACACCCGAACCCGATGAGCATAGGCACAAAGCTCCTTCCGGAAAGTCCTATTTTACGCAGCAATTTGTCCATAATAAAAGCCACACGTGCCATGTATCCGCTGTCTTCAAGTATTGAAAGAAAGAAAAACAAAACCACAATGACGGGTAAAAAGCTTAAAACACTGCCCACTCCCGCAAACACACCGTCAATAATCAATGAATGCACAACAGGATTGAGCCCGTAAGCAGTAAGTGCACTGTCTGTAAGAGTTGTAAAAAAGTCTATTCCTACATCCATAATGTCTGACAAAAACGTCCCCAAAGGCCCGAATGTAAGATAAAATATAACGGCCATAATTGCAAAAAATGCGAACATTGCACTGTATTTGCCTGTTAAAATCTTATCCGCAGCAACGGTAATTTTGTGCCCGATTGTTTCCGAGGGCCTGTGCACGCACTTTGCACAGAGTTTTTCAATAAAAGAAAATCTCATATCCGCAAGTGCAGCTTCTTTATCCAGACCGCGGGACTCTTCCATCTCTGCAATTATTCGAGAGCAAATTTCCGTTTCTTTTTCATCAAGATTTAGAGCCTCTTTTATCAGGTTGTCGCCTTCAGTCAGTTTTGTTGCAGCAAACCTGACAGGAATCCCCGCGTTTTTTGCATGGTCTTCAATAAGATGTATTATTGAATGAATACACCTGTGCACAGCACCCTCATTGGCATCATCAGGACTGCAAAAATCCAGCCTGCCGGGGTGTTCTTTGTAGCGGGCAACGTTTATTGCGTGCTCGGTCAGCTCTTCGATACCTTCATTTTTTGACGCCGAAATTGGAATAACAGGCACTCCTAATGCCGCCTCCATTGCATTTACATCAACAGAGCCGCCGCTTCCAATTACTTCATCCATCATATTGAGCGCAATAACCATAGGTACATCCAGCTCAATAAGCTGCATTGTAAGGTAAAGATTCCGCTCAATGTTTGTTGCATCTACGATGTTGATAATGCCGTCCGGCTTTTCATTCAGAATAAAGTTTCTTGTCACAATCTCCTCACTGCTGTAAGGAGAAAGGGAATAAATACCCGGTAAATCAGTAATAGTAACATCGGGATGGTTTTTGATTACCCCGTCTGTCCTGTCGACTGTCACCCCGGGGAAGTTGCCCACATGCTGGTTTGAACCTGTGAGCTGGTTAAAAAGAGTGGTCTTTCCGCTGTTTTGGTTGCCTGCCAGTGCAAAATTTATATTTTTCTTTAAAGGCGTTTTTAAATCTTTTCTTGTTTTATATGGAGTTATTTCGCCTATTTTTGAATGTTCTATGTCCTCAAACTCTTCCTTTTTGCGCGTGCAATCGTGAGCATCGTGTATGTTGTTGATTGTAATTTTTGCCGCATCTTCTTTTCTCAAAGTCAGTGCATAACCTCTAACCCTTAGCTCAAGAGGATTTCCCATCGGAGCTGTTTTTACAAGCGTAACCTCAACTCCAGGCGTAAGCCCCATATCAAGAATATGCTGTCTTAATGCTTTATCCTCACAGTCTATTGACACAATATGCGCGTCTTTGCCTATTTGCAGTTTATCAAGAGTAGTTTCGTTTTTTATATTGTTCATAGCGTTATTATAGTACTTAAGATTTTTTAATCAATGTTTGGTTCACCTAACTTTATACTTTGTTGCAATTTGTAAAGAATGCTCTCTAATGTCGCAACTTTAATCTATTTTGCACCTTACTACTGGCAGTAAGGCAGGAAATTACAAAATGATGAAAATTCACAACACAAACGGTTTTTACAAAATAACAGATACCCCTAAAAAGCAAAACAAACAACAAAACACATCACCCGAAACACAAAGCCCTGACAGCAATTTTGAATTAAGATCACAGTTTAATGACCATCTAATTTCTTTCGGCGCACGCGTGGACAAAGGGCTCGACAGATTCTACCTGACAAATAAAGACAGAATGCCCCATCCTGTCAGACGATACATTGAAAACCTCGATGACAAAACCCGCCTTACCCCGTTGGAAGCGCAAAGAAGGGCTTTTTCAAAACTGGAAAATACACAAAATGTACAGGATATCAAAAAAGCATTTGATGGAGAAAAACTTTTTGAAAACCTTATCGAACCTGAACAGTCCCGTGCAACACGCGGTATGCTGGCTTCTTACAAAGAAAATAAAGAGCTGCTTGAGCTGTCCGGACAGGGCGCTTTAAAAAACAACAAAAACCTGACTGTTTATCTTGTAAAAAAAGTTTTTCTTGAGGCAAAGACCATCGACGAGATAAACAAAGACCTTGAAAATGACCTTGACCCTGATTTTAAAGCGGATTTCAAATTTAAAAATCCAAACTCTCCTTATGTATACGGCTCCACACTAAAAGCACTGGGCATACAAATGCCGGAATTTGAATACCAGCAGTCTTTAAGATATACACGCGAAGGCTATGCAGACATTGTGGGTGACAAAATTTCACAGGGGCAAAGAGCCTTCTGGGATTCGCTCGATGACAGAGAAAGAACAGAGCGCGCAAAAAAATCTGTAGAAAAAATGGAAAACTGGTGGAATTCCCTTACCAGAAACCAGAAATTAGACATGATAGCAGACCAGCTCACAGAGCTTGATATGCTCAAAATGTTTAAAAAAGAACAACGCGCACAGCAAAAGCTCAACCCCGCAAAGCAGGAACCACAGGATGCCCCAACAGAGCCAAGAAAACACTCAAAAGTCGGTTCTAACAAATTGAGCCAGGATGAATTGTTTTTAAAATGGGCAGCGAACAACTTGAAAATATTCCAAGAAAACCTGTCAGAGGCTGATAGAGATACTTTGCATGTTAAAAGCATGCAAAGGCTCGCTTTTCGCTGGGCAAATATGTCCCAGGCTGAAAGAACAGATTATATTTCACGGATGAAAGCAGGCTCAGAACCGCTTCGCTACACAATGATAGATGCCTGGAACCACAGCAGTGACCTGATAAAAGACCTCAGCCAGCATCTCAGGTCAAATCAGATATACAAACCGGCTGATCTTTTATACTCCACACAGGAATTCAGCAGATTCCAATCAGAAGTAATGACAGAATTCTGGCAAACACACCCTGATTATGCAAAACAGCTGGGCGAAAACATCATAAAATCGCAAGAAAAAATCCAAACGGCAATTTCGCGAGGAACATTTGAAGAGCTCAAAAAACAGATTATGAGAGACAAAAACCAGCGCGTAAAAGAAATCGAAAAATTCAAAACTACACTTGCCCCATCAGCACCTACTGTTGATGAACCGCAATACAAAAAAGATTTTAAAGCAGCGTACAATTCTCATATCTACGGCAAAGTAAAAGCAATACCCAAAAACTTCTACAATGACATGTATGATACCGCTTTAGAAAAGCTCCCTGAAAGTGCAATAAGAGCCTGGACAAAAAACCTAAACGGCCAGTCGCTTTCTGCAGAAGAAACAGCAGTAGTAAGAAAATTTGTGACAGAAGAACTGCCAGAAACTGCAAGATACAACAGGGCTTTGGAAGCTGCAATGGCTGACACGTTGTATGAATTTACAAAAGACCCGTCAGTTTATGAGATGTCTAACTCTGATGTTAAAACAGCAATGTACCACCTTGAAAGAGGCGAAGAACCTATCATAATGCAATCCCACAAAACAGGAAAAACATTTACTCTCAACATTGTAAAAAAAGACAAAAAAGTAGATGCTCAAAGAATCAACAATCTTTATGAAACATACAAACAAGACCTGTCCCGTGATGAAATACACGAGATTGCAGAGCTATACTTTAACGAAACAGAGCAAAAAGATGAGCTCGAAAAATACATAAACACATACGGCAAATCAGCATTGATAATTTTTTCCAACAAAAGTGCATACCCCGCAGAGGTAAAAGAAGCATTTTATAAAAAATTCAAACAAAACATGCCTGAAATCCTAAAAAACAACGTAATATGCGACTATGACCAACGCAATGCATTTGAAAAAGAAGCAATAATAAAACCTGCATTATACCGTTTTGAAAAGAAAATTGATTTTATCCCTGCTGCATACAGGAATGCTTATCTAAAAGAAATGGCACACAATTTCCGCAATCAAGCATCAATATCAGATTTAAAAGATTTTGAAGCATTATGCTGCACAAAACGCAAAGACGCTGCATCAGGCAGCAAAATAGCCATAATCGCAAAATCACAAATGACAACAGAAAACAAACTGAAATCTCTGGCAATGGAACAGGCACTAGCCGACGTGTTGTATGATGCCACAGGAAACGCAGAGGTATATGCGCTCCAGTTTGAAGAGCTGTATGACAATCTTGAAGTGTTCAGCCTAGTTAAAAAATTTCCTTCACAAGAAAGAACCATTACATCTCAAACAAACCATACAATGACATTTAAAGCAGTAAAAAAACCTGATTTGAGAAGTTTAAGCAAACTTTATAATGAATACATTACAGAAATAGGCAACTGGCTGAACGAAGATGTAAAACAAACAGGCAAAGTTGACCTTGAAGACCTGCTGTTTGTCCTCAACCCTCAAGAAAACGAGCCAATGATAGACATAAACACTGCACAAAGAATGAGCATATACGGTTTTAAGATAAACAAACTGACAATCTATCCTAACAAAGAACTATAAAACGAAAGAAGCCCTGTATAACGAGTAGGGGATACAGGGCCAAGTAGTATGTTAAACTCAATACTTCTCTCATTAAAATATTACAATAACTTAACAAAACTTCATATAGCTCTTCGGGGTTATTTTATAAGTGCCATGGGATGTTATCATCAAAATAGGTTAAGATATTAAAGTAAAACAGATTTTCAGAAGTATGTTAAAGTTTGCCAAATATTTTTTTATAGTGTTTTTAATCACGGCTATTTTGCCTCTGGTTTTGATGTTTGCCTGGAACAACAGCCAGATGGAAAAATTCCACAATGCTATGGCAAAAAGTGCCATGAGCACCGGGCTTATGAGGTTGGAATATTCTGTTAAAACGAATCTCAAAGTGCAAGAAGGCGATATACTCCGAAAACTGTATTATATCCTGCCCAACGACAAAAACCTTTCACACATAAAAAATATATTGAACGATTACAATACAGAAGTAATTCAAAAACCAATTAAAACACCTGTATCTTTCTACGAAAGAAAAAACTTTGACCTGTATTGCGTAACTCTTGTACCGTTTGACAACTCAACAAAGGGATTGAAAATATCAAAACCCGTAAGTCTTGACCTTTTAAGACCCACAGGCCCGTATACAATAGAGCTTAGATTCAATAAAGACGACGCTGCCTATGAGTTTAAGAATGTTGCCTTTGACCCCATGGCATTTGGACCGCCCAAAAAAGTTTTTCTGCTTCTTTCCCGTGTAGCAAAACCACACTACAAGGAAAACTCCAGACGCGAAATTGCACTGAAAGGTGAAGACAACTCCAACGCAGCTTATCTCACAATTGAGCTGGCATTTGGCCCTTTTAGAGGGATGATTGACAGCATCTTTACAAGTTTGATTATTCTTCTTGTCGGAATATTATCCAGCTTTGTCATTGGTTTAATTATCAAAAGGGTTTTTGTAACACCGGTTATGGCATTGTCTAAAGCAGCTGACCAGGTTAAAAAAGGCAATCTTAATTTTAAACTGGATGCATCATCAAAAATAGAAATCATTAAAAATTTGTATGAAAATTTTAATGACATGATTTTGAATCTGCAAACAAAAGAAAAATTGAGAGAAAGTTTTATCTCCAACTTAACCCATGATTTGAGAACACCTTTGGTTTCTCAATCGCAGTCACTTGAGTTTATATCTCAAAAATTCAAAGAAATAGGACTGACAAATGAATATGAGCTTGCTGAAAGCCTGGCAAAAAACAACGAACACCTTTTAAAAATGGTAAACCTTATTCTGGACTCATACAGTTTTGACCCTGAAAAACTAAAATTATCAATAGAAAAAGCAGACCTTTATGAAATCATAGAAGATTGCAAAGAACAGCTCAAACCGCTTCTTGCCGAAAAAAATATTGAGTTTGTAAACAACATATATAAAGGCGGAACACTTATAGAAGCTGACCTGTTTCAGATAAAACGCGTGTTTATAAACCTTTTGTCCAACGCAATTGACAACACCTCGGGTGAGAACAAATATATAAAAGCCGCTGCCAGATTTGAGGATGAGGAAGTTTTAATCACAATAGAAGACAACGGAAACGGCATTGCAAAAGAAGACCTGAAATTTATCTTTGACAGATATTATTCCGGCAAAAGCCTTGAGCGAAAACTGGGTTCGGGTTTTGGTCTCAGTGTATGCCAAAAACTGATTGATATGCACAACGGCCAAATTACAGTCGAAAGTGAAATCAACAAATACACAAAATTCATAATCACACTTCCGTTATCGCAACATCCCGGTAAGGGTACTAAGGAGCAACCATGAACATATTGCTTGTAGAAGACTACCAACATACCAGAAAAACTATTGCATACGGATTGAGAACCCGCCTGGGAGAAATTGAGCTGGCAGAATCAGATAACGGTCTTGCCGCACTAAATTATATTAAAGCAGGCAACAAAGCCGATATTGTGCTCATGGACATATCAATGCCGGTTATGAACGGTATTGACGCAGCCAAAGCAATAAAAGAAATTCTCCCGGATGTAAAAATTATAATGCTGACCTCGTTTAGTGACAAAAAACTGGTGCTTTCAGCGTTTAATGCAGGTGCAAACGCATACTGTATGAAAAACATCAAAATAGATGAACTTGTCAGCGTAATAAGCTCTGTACTGCACGGTGCAATATGGATTGACCCATCCATAGCACTGTATATTCTGGAAGTTTTAAACAGCAGCAGGGTTGAGGAGTCTTCTGAGCCAAAAGACAATATTAATGCGGGTTTTGATTTGACAGCCAGAGAAACCGAAATACTAAAACTTGTAGCCAGGGGTAAATCAAACAAAGATATTGCAGATGAACTTGTGCTGTCCATACATACTGTGAAAAACCATTTGAAAAATATATTGCAAAAACTGTGTGTTGAAGACAGAACCCAGGCAGCCATTCTTGCAATAAAAGAAAACCTTGTTTAACGCCATTTTAAAGGCAAATTGACTCTTGTGAGTCATAGATTCATCAACCGAAAAGTTTATAATATAGTTATTGCTTAAACTGTGAGGAAATATTTATCATCCAGAAAGTATTTCCATTAGAAAAGGCTATTCTGCCCTGAGGATAGCCTTTTTGTTTTTTTTATTCAACAAGCATTAAGCGTTGTATTTCAATCTTTTAGTACTGCCATCAGATTGGTTTGATTGTGCACTCTGTGCTTGCACTCCTGTATCCTGGGCATTTGAATTCATTTCAAAAAGCGGTTCTTCATCTTGAGAAGTAAAATCAGGCAGGGTAATGCCGTTTTCAAACGCATAGTTTTGTATAGCTGTTTCTCCTTGTGAAATAACATCATCAGGTATACCAGCATTACGGTATTGTGATTTCATTTCGTAACGGGATACGCTGTGTGATGACTCTGGATTGACTGAAAAACTCATAATTTTCTCCTTTGTTTAGACACTACATAACACCGTCCCCACAAAGTCTATTTTGTTCGGACATTTATTTATTCGGTATTTTTAAGGATAAGTTTATAGCCCTTCGGGATCATATTATTTAATTTTTTTCAAAGAAGACAGGAAGTTGAAATTGATGACATCACCGTCAACTTTGGTCAAAAATACCTGGCTTTCTTCTTCACCTATTTCAAGCTCCGGTATCATTTTGAGCTCTGCAGCATAGTAGTTGGCATCGTTTCTGTTTGTTACAGATACTTTGTTTGCAAGACTGTTAAGAGACAGGTTTCTCAAAAATCCGGCAAAGCCTTTGTTTTTGCTGCTGAACTTTGTATAAATTCTTAAGCTTGCATCGCCAGTTTCAATTTCGTATCTACCGATAATAAATGAACTGAGCTGTGCAGCAGAAGATTTTATCATAATTTTTTCCACAACATTGTCTTTCATAACAAGGTCACCGTTAATTTTTTTGAACGTACCTTCCGGTATGTTAACAAGGTCTACAATTGTGGAAGGGCTTATCATTGTTATAGGATTTCTAAAAAGTGCAGCAAAATTGAGCGCGTATTGCACAAGCCCTACTTTTTGGATTGTACCGTTTTGTATATCAAAGCGGATTCTACCGTTGAGTTTTAAAGAATCATCGGTATTAAGCTCAATCAGACCCATTGCTTTACCTGATATTTCTTTTTTCAAACCTAATAAAGTACCTGCAATAAGGTCCGAATTAATATCCTTTACACCCAGCCTTATGCTGTAGTCATGTTTTTTGAGGTCACACAGCACTTTGAGTGTGGAGATGCCTTCAGCAAAGTCAAATTTGTTGGATTGTATTTTCAGCAGCCCGTTTTTATCAAGTGTAAGATTTGCATACAGGTTGCCAAAATTTATATCTTTGTAAAAACCTTTGACAACATGCAACACGCATCTTTCCACTATCAAAAGTCCTGTGTCAAATGTATAAGAATCATAATCATTTTCATTATCATTGCTTGCACTGACAAGAGTTTGTGCCGTTACAGGTTCTTGTGCCTGAGAAGCAGCAACTTCCTGTGTGTTTTGCTTGTTCATAGACATAAGCATTCTGTCGATATCAATGTTATCAACAGTCAGGTTAATATCTTTGATAATAACAGGGAAGATGAGCTCGTTTACGATATTTCCGTTGAATTTGTAATCAGATCGTTTAAACTTACCCTCGGAAGTTATATGAAGCAAATCCCTATCTGTATTAAAAATACCTTCTTTTATAAACATGCGTTGAGAAGGAATTGCCACCTTGTGCATTTCCAACTGCCCTTTGAGTTTTGGGATTTTTCCGTTGGAAAGATAATACATGTTTCCGGCTATTGTGCCTCTTTTAAAGACTTTTTGGCCGATTAGAACATTTAAAAATTCACTTGGAAGCGGTTTTGGAATATTAAATCCGAGTTTGTGAATTTGAAGTGTAGCCATATCCATATTGCCGTCTACAGTGAGTATTGGACGGATTTTTGAATTTTTATTTATTTCCTGAGCAATATAATAGTTTATAGATTTTATATCCAGATTGTTGCCGTCTATGTGCATATCTGCCTTGTAGGCACGGTCATAATTTACAGGGCTCAAAGACATCCCGTCCACAAGGATATCGTAGCCTTTTGCAATTTTGCCCATTATGCTCAAGTCGATTTTATTGTATTTTGATTTAACAACAATTTTTGACCCTGAATCACCGGTCAATGTGAGCGGACAGCCAACGAGTTTTGACAAATAATTTTTGGTTAAATCGTTTGTAGCCACTCCGTTTACTTCTATGTTTGTATCAACGGATTTTGTGTAATCTTTTATGTTACCTGCCATTTGAACATGGTTGGCTTTGCTTGTGCCGTAGTAGCCTTTAAAATCTTTTAAGAAAATTTCATTTGCAGTTATATCAACAACACCGCCCTGTGCAACAACCGGAAGATTGTTAAGCGGAATAATTTTGAGAGAACCGTTGTTGAGTGTTACTTTCCCGTTGAGGTCTTTGTTTGTCATATTAACGGAAAAATCAAAATCGCCTTTTATATCTTTAAAAAACACAAGCATATCAGAGCCGTTTGGCACAACAAGGTTGGTTTGCAAAAGTTTAACAGCATCTTTTACATCAAATTTTTTAGAAAATACTGTAAGGCTAAAATTATTTTTCTTGTCTGCCTCAGCTTTCAAAAACACTTTTGAGCCGTTTACACCAAGAACAGCATCATCAACCACAATCTTTTTATCTTTGATAAAAACTTTATCACCGTCATCAATTGTGAGCTTGAGCTTGTCTTTGCCTTTTGTAATATCTATATCAAATCCAAAACGTACAAGCTTTGGTTCTCTGGTGTCTGAGATAACAAGATTTTTGCCTTTGATATCAAGCCTTGTGGCTTTATCAAGAGCGTAAAATATTTCACAATCTTTTAAATACAAAAGAGAATCAAGCCAGTCGATTTTCCAGTCAAATTGTTGTTGTTTTTGTGGTTGTTTTTGCTCGGGCGCCAGTGCCATCAGGGCATTCACATCTGCATAAAAATAATCCAGCCCGATTTGTTTTAGCATAAGAGTTTTATCAAAAATCTTTTCAAACGACATCATTGTCTCAAGATTTTTTACACTGAGCATCTGCTTTTTATCTTTTGTAAGAGATAATTCATTAATTCTAAATAGCATCCGCGGTGCAAAAGGTTTTGCAATCTGCGTTTTCAACTCAGGATTTTCAATAACTAGCTCTGCTCCTGTTGACTCTTTAACAACCTCGCTTACAAATGCAATGACCTTTTCATTTGACACTGCATATGGCAAAACTTTCAAATAAATAACAAACGGCAGACTTATTAAAACAGCCGCAAATATAATTAAAAAAGAAATAATACAAGATTTTTTAGTCATATTTTCCTTACTCTATCCAACTTAATTCCTTAATAAAATTATAACATAATGCGATATTATGTTATCATATTGTTATGAAAAAGATAGTTATTTTACTGGGTTTATTGATGGTATTCAACGGTTGTGCCTATGCTGCACAAGACGAAGTTTTGCCGTTAAAAGTTTCTGATGTAAAAGTATTTTCTGATGACGGTTACTTCGGCTTGAAAGATAAAAACGGCAACATCGTTGTTGAAGCAAAATACAAAAAACTTATCAAAGTCGGAGACGGAGCCTGGATTATCCAGCAAAAAAACCGTTTTGGTCTTATTGACAGCAACGGCGGCATACTGGTAAAACCAAGATACCGTCATGTGGAAAGAGTCTTTGGCAAATATGTAAAACTCGGCAATGACAATGATTACGGCCTGTATGATGAAACCGGAAAAGCAGTGATTGCACCGGAATATTCGTCTATAGAACCTTTGTTCGGCAAGATGTTTTTGACCTGTAAAAAATACAAATACGGCATTGTCGATTTTGAAGGCAAAAAATTGCTCGATAACGAATTTGATGACATCTATATGCCAAATCCCAAAGCATTGAGAGTTCAGTACGAAGGCGAATGGTACGAAATTGAAAGGCTCAAATCAGAAAATATTACCCTGCCTGAAGGCGTAAAAAAAGTAAAAATTAACAACGAAGATTTTCAGGTAACCCACCTTGTCACAAATACAGGTCTTTTGTCAGGTTATTCGGCTGTAACAGCAGCAGATTACACGCTCAAAATACTCTCTTCAATATCTCCGGCATATGAAGACACAATAGACGACCTTATGCTTTCACAGGGTGCTGACACGGTATCTATTTTTGTAAAACTCGGATGGATTCCAAAATTTCCTTTTACATACGCAAAAAAATATTACCAAAACTTAAGAAACCCGAATAACGGGCCTCTTGCCGGTGTAAAAAATGAGCTTAAAAGACAAATAAAATAGCAAAAAATAGCTGCAAATGCAGCTATTTTTTATCGTATAAAATTCGTCCAAATCTTTTCTTCCGCAACAGGGAGTGGAACTCCTGCTTTTTTGCCGGCTTCGATACACTTGAGCATCCACGCCATATTCAAACCAAGATTACGCATTGTCTGCATACCTTCCAAATCCTGACGAACATCTTCGGGTTTGCTTCCGTGCACCATGTTCCAGTAATTTGAAGAAACAACAGGCATATTACTAACAGTAAAATGTTTTGTTATAACATCAACAGAGCCCGTAGTGCCTGCACGTCTTGCGCTCACAACAGCAGCGGCGGGTTTGTATGCAAAATTCTTTTTGCCCGCAAAAAAAGCTCTGTCCATAAACGACAAAAGTCTTCCGCTTGGATGAGCATAATAAACGGGTGAGCCAAAAACAAAACCGTCAGCTTCTTTTGCTTTTTGAATAAATGCATTAACATTATCTTCGTTAAATGCGCAAACTCCGCCGTTGTTTCTGCACGCACCGCAGCCTATGCAATCTCTTATAGGTCCGTTACCAAGTTGTACAAATTCTGTTTCAATACCGTTTTGCTCCAAAACTCCTGCTACTTCTGACAATGCAGTGTAAGTACAGCCTTTTAAGTTAGAGCTTCCATTGACCAATAATACTTTCATTTGTTTTTCTCCTTAATTATTTGTTAAAAAATAACAAATAAGCTATATAAATTATTATACCAGCAAGTATTGTTTCTGCGATTTCTCTGAGCATTGACTTTTGAGACGAGTTTTCGGATTTTTTTCTTTTCTTAATCTCAAAATACTCCTCATACTCTTCCATTGCAGTCTTTTTAGATTTCTTTTTACGTTTTTTAGGTGTATCCTGAGCTTTTTCACTGTTTTTAGCAAGCTGCTTCTTTCTTTCCGCGGTGTAACGTTCCTGCAAAGTAGCACTCTTGCTCTTTTTTCCGGTCATCAGCATTTCTTCGTCAAAAACAAGGTTCAATAAATCATCAGACGCATTACATTTATACACGGCAAAATTCAAACATGCCTCAAATGAACGCTCCAAACACTCAAGCGCATCTTTTGCAATATCTGCGTCTTTTTTGACCTGTAAAGAATGGACAGAAGCATTACCTGCCTTTTTTATAAAATAAAGGTCATCAATGAATTCTTTTTCAATTTCGCTCGGGTGAGGAGTATCTTTTAATGTTGCAAGCATATTATCAAAAGTATCGTCCGCGCTTGCATTGCTCCCCATAATCAGCCGGCAGAGATTCTCGCCCAGTCGTCTTGTTTGGGTAATGCTTTGTTCAAAATATTCGTCGCGAAAAAGCTCCTCTGCCTCGGCAGCTATTTTAAACAGGTCTTTATTTATTTGTTTTAAAAATTCAAAATTACTCATAAACAGAAAAATATAATATATTAAATAACCCTTTGTAATTTTATTATATTACATAAATCTATACTTTTTTCTGATGGAAAAAATTTTTTTGCCTGTTAATATTCTCAAAAAAAAAGGAGAATATAAATGACAGAAGCTAACTCAAAATTGCCAAATTTAACTACAAAAACAGAAGATTTTATATCCATGCTTGAAAACAAAGACGCAAAACCCCTCTACAAAATGACACCTGAGCAAGCAAGACAATTTCTGGATAATCTGCAAAAAGAAACTCACAAAGACATACCTGCAGATGTAAAAGACACACAAATATTTACGGAAAATAAAAACAGCATTGCCATAAGGATAATAAGACCTGCAAACAATAATGAAAAACTGCCGGCAATTATCTATCTTCACGGCGGAGGCTGGGTAATGGGCGGAAAAGAAAGCTTTGACATGCTGATAAAACAACTTGCCATAAACACAAATTCTGTGGTTATCTTCCCGGAATATTCACGTTCTCCAGAAGCAAAATACCCCGTTGCACTAAAAGAAATTTATTCGGTGCTGGAGTATATTTACGAAAACCCTGATGAGTTTAATATAGACAATGATTCAATAGCAATAGCCGGCGACAGTGCAGGAGCCAACATGGCAACAGTTACTGCGCTGAAAGCAAAAAACCAGAACGGGCCAAAGCTTAAATTCCAGTGCCTGTTTTATCCTGTAACCAACGCTGACATGGATACAAAATCGTACGACCTGTTCAAAGACGGCCCATGGCTGAGTAAAAAAGCAATGGAATGGTTTTTTGAAGCATATGCTCCTGACAAAGAATCCCGAAATGACATCTATGTTTCACCATTAAAAGCAGATGAAGAAGACCTGAAAGGGCTTCCTCCAACCCTGATTATAACAGCAGAAAATGACGTGCTGCGAGACGAAGGCGAAGCTTATGCAAGAAAACTCGACTCCGCAGGTGTAGACGTGCTAAACATAAGAATAAACGGCACTATACACGATTTTTTGATGCTCAATGCGCTTAGCGATACCCAGTGTGCAAAAGGCGCACTAAACCTTGCGTGTAATATGCTGAAAAAAGCACTGCACAAAGATTTTTAACAAACGGTTGCCTCAAAAAACAGATTATTTAATAATCTGTATATGAAGACAGATACCTTTAAAGTTGAAGAATGGATGAACGAATATGAACAGTATTGCCAATACGACCTTGGCAATACAACTGTTCAGACCCTTTCACTTGATGAGTTGTTTTCACTTTCAAAAATAAATAAACACGATTTTTGTGATAAATTATGCTCTCAAAAACTTGGCTACGGCTGCATTAAAGGGAGCCCAAAGCTAAAAAATGGAGTTGCAAATCTCTACAAAACTATCACCCCTGATGATATTGTGCCCACAAACGGCGCTGCAGGGGCAAATTATCTTGTCTTTTATTCGCTGATAGAACCGTCAGACAGGGTAATTTCAGTAATACCGACATATCAGCAGCTGTATTCGATTCCAAAATCGTTTGGTGCAGATGTGCAATTTCTTTATCTAAAACCTGAAAATAAATTTTTGCCAGATATTCAAGAACTCGAAAAACTGGTAACAAAAAATACAAAACTAATTTGCATAAACAACCCCAACAACCCTACAGGCGCATTGATGGACGAAGATATGCTGCAGCAAATCGCAGATATTGCAAGGTCTGTCAACGCTTTTGTATTGTCTGATGAGGTATATCGCGGCTTGAATATTGGCGAAGAAAAGGCACCATCTATGGCAGATATTTATGAAAAAGGAATAAGTGTTTGCTCCATGTCGAAAATCTTTTCCCTTGCAGGCCTAAGGCTCGGCTGGATAGCGTGCAAAGACAAAAGTTTTATTAACAGCTGTTTTCAACACCGCGAATACAATATGATTTCATGCTCTATACCGGATGAGATGCTGGCCTCTGCTGCTTTAGACAATGCAGAATTGATAACAGAACGCAACAGAAATTTGATAAAACAATGTAATAAAATATTGGCAGCCTGGCTCAATAATGAAGGAAAAGAACATTTTTCCTGTGTAATGCCTCGAGGCGGAACTACAGCATTGATATATTATGACCTTGATATGCCCTCGTACAAATTTTGTGACGCGCTTTCTAAACAACACGGTGTGTTTTTAACCCCCGGCTGCTGTTTTGAGTTGGAAAACTGTTTTAGAGCAGGTTATTGTACGGACAAATCTACCCTAAAAGAAGGATTGCTAAAAATAAGCAGCTTTATAGCACAATTGTAAAATTGTTATACAGCTGATTTCAATTTAATTTTATTTCCAAACAGCTCTTTTACTTCTTTGTTGTGCCCGGCCAGCACAGAGTCGTTGCGGGCAGAAGAAGATTTAAGCCCTGCATCATAAAGCTGCTGCACCTTTTGTTGTATATTTTTTGTTATTTTTCCGCCGCAAAAATGATGGATTTCATACAACCTTCTTTTGCTCACACCAAGACGCGTACTGTCGTTCTTAAGAGTATTCGGGGTATACATATGTATTGCGGCTTTTTCATACTGACCGTTTTTTAATGCACTTCGTAAAGGCGCACAATCATCACTTCTAAAAGCATCTTTGCCTCTGTTAAATACATAATCCATCAATGCTTCTTTTTGGTTTACGGAAAGTTTGTCATATGCATCTTGCCCGATTGATTTAATGATTGTATTTCTTGCTTTAGCAAGGTCTTTTGCAAGCAGCTGATAAATCTCTTTGTTACTGAGCGTTCTGTTTTTATAAAAATTTTTTTCAAAAGACCCGAAGGCATGATGCCCTATGCCCACTGTGGCATTGCCTGCACCGTCATCGTAGAGGCGGTTTCGTTTCTTTTCAATACTTTCCATGTGGTCAATAAAATCACTGCTGATACCAAGGGCCCTTGCCACATCATTTTTGGTGCTGATATTTCTAACCTGTACACGTTCGGGCAATTGCACCTTATTGCCTGCCTTGAGGGTTGTCAATTTTGAATTTGTGCTGTAATTTCTTAATTCTCCTTTTGAAAAGCCATAAAGCTTTTCTATCTTCTCAAAAGTATCACCTGCTTTAACATAATGAACCCCTGGACCTTTATACAATGCAGCGGGAGCAGAAACAGCTTTGTCTGCGGCTTCTTTATTTGAAAGCGATGGAGCATCTTTTACTATTCCATTGCCAAACACATTAGCTTTTTTTGCGGTTTTAACGACTGTTGTCGGTTTTTCAACAGTTTTAGCCGGAATAACAAGCTTTTCACCTATTTCAATATGATTATTTTTGATATTGTTTGCTTTCACTATATCAGCCACTCTCACACCGTATTTTTTTGCAATCGAATAAAGAGTATCTCCCTTTTTGACAGAATGAGCCGCGCCTGCGTTAGAAGCAGACCGCTTGCTGCGTTCAGATGAAACTGTTAATGAGCCAAATTTCACATTTATTCCCTTTTTATCATAGTCCGGTTTATATTTTGCTTAACGGCTTATTTTTTTGTAAACTTTAAGGATTAGTTGTCATTTGTAATATTTTTTTACATATTTTAATCATTAAAGCAATTGCAACAATTTTACTTTTAATACAAAATAAACGTCATGAATGAAGATTTCTCCACTAAAGTCGATTTGATGAAAGCACTGGCCATTTTGCTCGTTGTGTCCGGGCATCTGGAGTTTTCACTGCTTGGAATGTTTACGCCATATTCATTTCAGCTTGCGCTGTTTTTCTTTATTTCGGGGTACTTGTTCAAAGACAAATATCTTAACGAGGTGGTGACTTTTATTGAAAGAAGGTTTAAAAGCCTTCTTGTGCCGTACTTTTGGTACAACCTGTTTTATATGGGGGTTACAATACTGATTTTTCACCTTACAGGCAAATTCTGGGGCAAACCGATTAGTTTAAAAAACTTTTTTATAACCCCGTTTTTGAACGGACATCAGTTTGACTTGTCATGCCCGCTATGGTTTGTGACACAGCTTTTTATGACAATGATTGCGTTTTTATTTATTTTTAGAGTCTTGAAAGCAGCAAAAGACAACAAATTTTTCCATCTGGCGGTGTTTACAATTCTTGGTGTGAGTGCTATTCCGTTATCCAAAATCATACCCGTAGACCCTTTAAATCTTGTTGTAATAAGAACAATGTTCTCGGTGTTTTTTGTATATCTTGGGTATTATTACAGACATCATGTTGAAGATAAAATTGATATATTTAGCGCAAAATGGCTCGGTGCAATAGTAGCTTTGCAGTCTGTTTTGTGGCTTTTTAACAGAGACTATGACCCTGAACATGGCATTGGTTTGAGTTATGTACTTGTCTGGGCAAGATTTGATGACCAGTTGATTGTGCCGATAATCACGGCTCTGACAGGGATTTGGGCATCTTTGTTTGTTGTAAAAATACTTTACCCCTACATGCACAACATAAAATTTGTAAGACTTATGGGTGAAAATTCTTACCACATCATGGCAAACCATCTGCTTGTTATGTATATTATCACGGCTATTTTGCTTCATATAAACGGAATACCAATACAAGAACGCGCAAACCACGATATTTATTGGATTTACAACCCTGTGCAGACAACATATCTTTATTTTGTTCTCACAATGGTAATAACAACTTACACAGGCGTTTTGCAAAAAAATATTTATGCCCTGATGAAGAAAAAGTTTTTTGATAAATAGCCAGAATTATGCTAAAATCTGCTTAAAAGATATAATACGGAGAAAGAATTATGGCAAGAATAGTTAGACCTTCATGGGCAATAAGATGTGTACAATCAAGCTGCAGAGAGCTTTTTGAAGTAGCAATACTCGAAGACGGAAAACAGCAGGAAGTTGTATGCCCAAAATGCGGAGAACACTACCTTTACCCTGTTTTGCCCGATGATGAAAATGCCGAACAATAAACATGCAATATCCGCGCCCTGTAACTAACAAAAGATACTATCAGTTCAGCGAATATTTAAAAAACAAATTCGGCAAGAAGGTTTATAAAATAACACTTGACGCAGGTTTCAGCTGCCCTAACAGAGACGGAACAATCTCTTCGGGCGGCTGTATATTTTGTGACGACGGGGGAAGTTTTTCGCGTGCTCATTCTAATACACTGTCTGTTGAAGAACAGGTAAAACAAGGAATACACAACCTTTCGACACGTTTTAAGGCTCAAAAATTTATGTCATATTTTCAGGCCTATTCAAACACTTACAAACCTGTTGATGAATTAAAAAAAATCTATGATGCCTCCCTTTGCAGCAACGATATTGTGGGGATTTCAATAGGCACGCGCCCTGACTGTGTTGATGAGCAAAAACTGGATTTGATTGCTTCTTACACAGACAAATACGAAACCTGGGTTGAATACGGTTTGCAATCAATGCATGACAAAACTCTGAAATTTATCAACCGCGGACACGATTATCAAACATTTGTCAAAGCATTTGAACAAACAAAAAAACGAGGTATAAAAGTCGGGGTGCATGTTATACTTGGCCTGCCTGGCGAAACAAAAGAAGACATGCTCTCTACAATAAGTGCACTTGCAAAGCTCGGTGTTGACGGTGTCAAGTTTCACTGCCTGTGCATTTTTCCAAACACAAAACTCTACGACATGTATGAACAGGGAAAAATCAAGCTGCTCGAAGAAGACGAATACATTGACATTGCCTGTGATTGCCTTGAGCTTTTGCCGCCTGATACAACCATCCACAGGCTCGGAGGCAACGGTTTGCAAGCAATAAAAGTTGCGCCAAAATGGCTTAACAAAAAATTTGAAATCTTAAACACAATAGACGACGTGCTTGAAAAGAGAAATTCTTATCAGGGAATACATTATAAATAAAGGTTTTTTGCCAAATCTTTATCTCGATATAAAGATTAGATAAAGAAATCCGAATTTGATAAAAATTTGCTTTATAATGTGTACAACGATAAGAAATTACATGGAGACATTGAAATGCACGCAGATTCTATTAAATATTTTTTAACTCAACTCGAAACAGCAGACAACAAAAGCAAAGCAGAAATTGAAAACATGCTTGTTAACGTAGGTTCTGCAGCAGTGCCTGTTCTTGTTGAACAATTGCAAACTGTAAAAGGTGCAGTAAGAGGCGTTGTTGCAATGAGCTTAATCAGAATCGGCGAACCTTCTGTTGATTGCCTCAAAAAAGTTGCTCAAAACAACAAAGACTTTGAATGGGTTGCAAAATATTTAATTTCCGAAATCAAAGGCGAAATCGCTGCGTAGTATTTCATTTTATATAGTCGGAACAATTTAAAATTTATAAAAAAGAGCTGTATTAAATACAGTTCTTTTTTTAATCTTAACCCCGTAAATTAACACATTGGAGCTAGCAAAAAAATTTATGTTTATGGTTTAAATTAAATGGAGCAGCAAGCAAATATATAAAATATTGAGGAATGTAATACATCGTACCATATTCCTTGACTTTCAATTTATCAGCCTATTAATATATTATATAAAGGAATTAGTGAGGTCACATGAAAAGTTCAACATTATACAGATCAAATCTTTCCAAAGAAAAGATGGTTCTGCTTGAAGAATTGAGAGCAAAATCAAACTCTCATATGTCTAACGAAGCAAGAACTCCCGATGTTTACATCAGACCTGCCAAAGAAAAAGAGCTTGATGTTCTGTGGCAAAATTTTAAAGTAAACCAAAAAGAAGACAAATCTCCTGGCGTTTACTTAATTACAGGTTTTATTGCAGGTGCTCTGGCAATGTTTTTGATGACAGCATTATTGAGCTTCAGCTCCAACGCTATCAACGAAAGAAACAACCCTGACTCACCCAAGCTGGTAAAAAAAGTTAAACCTGCAAAGGCTAAATTGTCTATCATTCCTGCTGATCAGATAGCAGAAGAAGCAAAACCGGCTGCACAGGAAACTTATACAGTTAAATCCGGTGATACTTTAGAAGGAATTATTATTAGATTCTACGGAAAATATGATACTTCCAAAATTTCTAAAATCATGCAGGCTAACAATATGGCAAACCCCAACCAGTTGTCAATCGGACAGTCTCTTGTTATTCCGATGGATTAACGGATTGGAAAAAGAATACAAAAAAAACCGCCTACGAAAGTAAGCGGTTTTTTATTGAAAAAATTTTTTTAATTGATTTTAACGTCTTTTCCACGCAACCATTCGCATGCCCTCTGCCGTAGGCTGGGCGGTTGTATAGATATTAAAGTCATGCAAAGGTTTTGCGTAGCGCTGCAAAAACTCGATGTTTTTGATTTTTTCTACGCAGGTATCATAGCCAAACTCATCTTTGATGAGGTCGGCAAAAAATCTTGCATCCTCGTTTAGAGATACATCCCTTAAATTTTTGACGATATCCATATATTCTCATTTTATACTTTTGTATGAGAAAATACTTCAAAAGTTATAAAACTTATATAAAATTGATACAATCCTTAACATGAAAATTAGTATTTTTTGTTCACCAAAGCACTGTGAGCAAGGTTTTCAAACTCATCATCCAGTTTTGTAAGATCAATTTCTTCTTTGTATCTTTTGTGAAGCGCAAGTGAAATAAGATAGTCCGCAAAATGCGGGTTTTTAGGCAAAAATGACCCGTGAAGATACGTACCAAAGACGTTTTTGTACCTTGCACCTTCTGTTTTGTCCTTGCCGTTGTTGCCATGGCCTGTTTCTACAATTGCAATGGGACGGGTTTCGTTTTTAAGATATGTTAAGCCGCTGTGGTTTTCAAACCCCACAAGAGTGTCCGGTGTTATAAAGTCACTCTTTGCCGTAACATTGCCGATAAATCTTTTGTCACCTGCTTCTGTGTAAGCATCAAGAAGGCTTATGCCCAGAAGTTTTTCTGCATTATGAGGTTGATAATAGTGGCCAAGAAGCTGATATCCCCCGCATATAGCGAGAAACACCGCGTTTTCATCCGCAGCATCCTGCAGCGAAGCCTTGTGTTTTTGCAGCTCCTTTGACACAGCAATCTGCTGCTGGTCCTGACCTCCGCCCATAAAATAAAAATCATATTTTTTGATATCTATCGTATCACCAATGCCGATTGAATCGATATTTACATCAATACCTCGCCATTCGCAGCGATTTTTTACAGTCAAAACATTGCCCCAATCTCCGTATATATTGAGCAATTTAGGGTAAAGATGAGCAATATTGATTGTATAATTTTTACTATCCATGATTTCATTATTGCAAAAAAATAACTTTTTTAACATTTTTGCCCCACAGATAGTGATTAATTATAATTTATATTATGAAAAAGTCGTTAAAATTACTTATATTGCTTGTTTTGTGTTTAGCTGTCATCAATAATCAGGAAGCACAGGCCTATATTAACCCGGGATCCGGAAGTTATATTTTTCAAACAATAATTGGCGGGATACTCGGCATATTTTATTTGTTCAAAAAGATGTTTTTGGCAGTTATTGGTATTTTTAAACCAAACAAAAAACATATGCGAGATGATACCCAATCAGATGACTAGTCAAACAATATATTACCTTTATCCACTGCTATTATGCACATTGCCGGTGCATGCTATATTTGCACAGAATATGAAAGAAGTTGAATCAAAAAATTATGTGCATTCTCTTTTGATTGTTTGCGCCATTACAATTGCAGGTATTTTTGGAGTTAACAAACTTGTGCACAACATGTTTTTGGCTGAGTTGATATTTTGTACGGTATTTTTCCTGCTGCTTTATTGCAACAATATTTATTTATATTGTGTGAGCAGATTTTTATGGAAAGAAAAAAACACCTATATCCCTTTTAAGATTTTATATCTTATTTTAAGCATTGCAGCAGGTCTTGGAGTTTATTACATTTTTCACACTGTAAATCTTTTGATTTTATCTAAAGTTCTGTTTTATTTTTCCGCTTTTGTAATAATTACAATGCTTGCAAACAATTTAAACAACACAAAAACTTCGGTAGAAATATCATTGCCGGAGAACTTGATTGAGAGCACAAAAGACAAAAACTTGCCTGATATTTATCACATAGTGCTTGACTGCCACATTGGTTTTGACAAAGAAGGTTACAAAGACTCTTATTTTTTTGAAGAGCTGGAAAAACAAGGATTTTGTAACATAACAAAATTTAAGAGCAACTACAACCTCACCCACCTTTCCATGCCATCCATACTAAATATGGAACACATATGCCCACTTTTAAAAAAAGAAAAACATGAGATATTTCCCGAAGGAGAAACGTTTGCTTATTACAGCAATAATAAACTTTGGAGAATACTTGAAGTTTTGAAATACCAAATAAATATAGATGTTAATCCTATGTTTAACAAAATAATACAAAATTCACAAATAAAAAATACTACTGTAATGCTTAACGGAATAAACGCACATTTACGTTTATTATGTTTTTCTTCATTTTTTTCATTTTTGTTAATACCGCTAAAAAAATCACAACAAATTTTTGAAGACCAATTTGAGATTTACAAAACTTTTTGTAAAAAAAATAAAAATAACCCTGCAAGAATATACAATTATATGCATATATTGGCGCCTCATGTACCATTACTATTTGATGAAAATGGAAACAAATTTTCCAGATATGAGAGCAATAATTTTAAAAATTATGTTTCATTTTTAAAATACACTGACAAAAAAGTTTTAGAGCTTGTCGAAACAATAAAACAAAATATGAAGCCAAATTCTCTCATAATAATACACGGAGACCATGGTTTTCATTATACGGCAGATGCACGCTTCAAAACTCTTTGCAGCATATATTATCCGGATAGAAATTATGATAAAATACCGGACAATCTCACAGGTGTAAATTTATTTGCTTGCATTTTAAACAAATTTTTTAACACCAAAATTGAGGATAAACCTAATATTCATTTCTCAACAGATATATTATCCAAAACAAAAATATATGAAGTAGACATAAATCAATCTTATGAAGAGAATAGGCAGTTTCAAAAAAATGATTATCAAACAACAATAGAAAACTTTTACGCTAAATACAAAAACAAAAAGGTGGTATTGTATGGAGCAGGGAAATTTTTTGAATTTATAAAAGACAATTTTGACCTGTCAAAATTTAATATAATTGCGGTTTCAGATTTAAAATTCAATGAATTTGATTCGCCAGAATACCTTGAAGCCATAGGATTCAACGTTATTGCCCCGCACAAAATACACACCCTTAAACCTGATATCGTAATTATTTGTACAGAAAAACTTATCCCGATAATGAAGTATTTTAAAGAAGAGCTTTTCAAAAATACGGGCAAAAGGTTTAAGTACACATCTTTTGTAAACAGCAGCAAAGCGTATAAAGAGCTGCAAAAAATTGAATGGACAAAAGTATTATTTCCTTGACGCAAAACCCTTAAAGTCGTAATATGAGTATACGCAAGGGTGAGTGGCACTCTGCCGAGCGAAACGATTGAGTATCGTTTTGCGAGAGGTAGGTAGCGCAAGCGCTGCCACTGCTCGATAATTGATAACTGAATACTTTAATGGGTGAGTGGCGCAGTGGTAGCGCAGTTGACTCTTAATCAATTGGTCGTGGGTTCGAATCCCACCTCACCCAAAACTTAATAAAACACCGCATTGTTCGAACCCAGAACTTATACCACATGAAAAAACACACGTGCACTACCTTATACCTTGTAATCTTTTGTATAATAGCTTTAATTCTGCGGGCCTATCATATAACAGACAAAACATTGTGGGTTGACGAACTTTATGTTTTCAACCTTGCAAACCACTCAAGCGTTTTGACAACCATCTCTCAAACGCTCACAACAGACCTGCATGCACCTGTGTTTTTTGTGCTGGTACATTACTGGATTAAATTGTTCGGCACACAAGACAGCCTATTACTGGTTTTACCGGTTATGTTTTCCTGGCTCATGATTGCAACAGGATGGTTTGTCTGCAAAAAACTTTTCAACACCTCTGCTGCAGTCATTTATACTTTGCTTGCCACATTTAATTGCCTTGAGATTTATTATGCAAAAGAATTAAAATTTTACTCTCTTTTACCATTGCTAGGGCTTTTGAGTTTTTATTTCTTTTCCAAAATAACAGAAGTGGATACCACAAAAACCTTTTGCAAAAAAGATGCACTCTGGCTGGCACTGATAAATCTTTTGATTATTTATACCTTCAACATAGGTATAATATTTGTGTTTATCCAATTCTTGACCGGTTTGTGCTTTGTCTTATACAAAAATAAAACTGCGGTCAAAAAATTTGTCATATCGTTTTTATGCACATTTGTGTTATATCTGCCTTACTTTTACTTTCAAATAAATACCCTAAAAAGCAGTAAAAGCGGCATATGCACAATCACTGACCTGTTTTATTTTGATTTCAGCTTTATTCAAATTCTTTTTCAAAACTTCTTTACACCCCTTTTGGATAATCTTGGCAACAATCCAATAAATTACAATATATTTTCCAATATCCAGAGCCTTAATATAGCTGGATTTTTATTCTTTATTCTTATTCCTCTGGCAATCTCTGTTTTTGGAATATACAAGGCAATTGCTTCCAAAAACACAAAAAACCTTCTGCTTATAATCTGGAGCTCTGTATCAATTCTTGCTATGTGCATACTTGCACAGCTTGATATTGTACCTGTTTTGACAAGATATGTGATAATTTTTCATGCAATATTGATAATGTCTGTGAGCTACGGCCTGTCATTAATTAAAAATAAAAAAGCCCTGTTTGTCACGATCTGCCTGATTGCTTTGCCATTTATAACAACACTTGTATCTTCTCATTCACCAGCACTGGGCCGAAGCTCTGCCCACTCTGACGCTGCAGCTGTGCTCAAAAACGCAGCACATATAAAAAACACTGATTTTGTCCTTATGCCTTATATGGGACAATTTCTTTACAAATATTTGCCTGATTCACAATACATTGATTTCCAAATTGACGAAATACTTTTTAAAGACAATGCTCAATTCAGCGGAAAAACTTTTATAAACTCAAACAATCTAAACGATTTTGCAAGGACAAAACAGCCTTCGGCGGTGGTTGAAGAGTATTTGAGCGAATACCTGTCTTTAATGAAAAAAGGTGATAGATTGTTTTTTGTGCAGTCATACCTTGCCTATGTCATAAGAGATGACATATATATTGAAGTGGCTAATAACATCGATTTGGATGCAAAAAATCTGAATAAAACACAAAAAGCAGTAAGGTTCAGAATTCTGTACACAAAAATGCAGTCTGATATTTTAGCGGTTTTAAGAAAAAATTTAAAATTAACCCATATCTACAACGCGCAGAGCATGGATTTAAAAATCTATGAGTTTGAAAAGTTTTAAAAATTCTTGTAAATTTTTTTAATAACAACAGTAATAATATAGCAATTTTTCATATTCAGCGGTTTTATAGCCTCATATGAAAATTCTCCCCGTAATTCATAACAACAGTTTGAATTTGCTATGCGCAAAAAAATATCTCGCTTCTACAATAAACTCCAAAAGCGATGATGGCTCAATGCGTCCAAAATCAGCCTACACATATCGTCCGGCAAGTTTCAAAGGGCTGGATACAATCGCGTTTATAGGTGATTTAAAAAACCTGGACAACTTGCATTGCCCGCTTTGCGGTACAAAAATGTTTTCCAAAAAAGAATCTGCTGCAGCTATGGAAGAAGCCAAAACAGTAAAAACACCCGAAGACCTGTGCAAATATCTTGAAAAATACAACGAGCATATAAATCCGGAGTTTAAACCGATTTTAAAAGATGCAAAACTCAAATTCTACAAAAATGCATTTCCGGACATTGACAGTTTTTTGGAAAGTTTAAGAAAAGATTATTACAAAAAAACCAATCATACGATAGAAAAAACCTTTGAAACTATCGACAATTTTATCAATGATGAAAGCCTGAACGCACATGACAAAGACCTGCTTTTAAAATGCAGAAAAGATTTTTTTGAAGCAGCACAAAACAAATCGCACAAATTTATTTTAAAAAGATTGACCGATATATTAAGAGAAACTGCTGCTTTTTTGCAGTCTGAAGAAAAAAATCATATCTATACTCAAATACTAAAACCGCTCAGAATGTCTTCAAAAGCTGAATTCCTATTCGACAGCAGAGAATTGAACAATAATGACAACAGACAAATGGCATTTTTGCGCAACATGTTTTATTATTCCAACTCAGATATTCATAAAGTCAACAACAAAATGGAAGCCCAAAACGACAGCATATTAAACATGATGCTGAGTTGTGAAAACTGTGCTATCGAAAAAAACAATATTTTCCGTCTGAATGACCACGCATCAAGGCTTTATTTTTACAATCATATTTCAGAATTGTCACAACATGCACTAAACGGACGCATAGAAAGCAACAAAGCCTATCCGCTAAAACTTATTGCACTGGTCAGAGAGCTGTCTTTTAATAAAATAAACCCTGATTATAATGCTGAACCTATCAAAAAACTGTCCGAAACAACAGGTGTTATCAACAATAAAGATTGCGACTTTGAGCTTGTCTCTTATAAAGATATGCCCTGCATAACTTGCGGGCAAACCACTATCACGCACGAACAAAAATGTGATATTTACGAAAAAATCAAAAATACAACTACTCCCTATGAGCTGGCAGAAATAATAAACGAAAACATTGACCTGGTAAAAAGAAAATATCTGGAAGTGGCGGATGAAATAAGTTTTGAAATAGCCAAAAAACCCTCTATCAAAGACGATGAGCTGCTACAAAACCTTCGCAAATACAAAAAGCAAAAAAATGAACAACTCTTGAGCGGTTTCATAAACTACGGCCACGCTGCAATAAAAAAATACAACCTCCACAAAAAAGACAAAGAGCGTATGACTGCATATTTGAAAGCAGTCAAAGAGTTAAAAGACGACTTAAAAGAAGATTCACCGTTTGATTATGAAACTTATTACAAGGCATTAAAAGACACTGTCGGCAAAATGGATACACCTCATGAAAAAGAAATGTTTAAGGAATTAAAATTGCCTGCCAGAACTGCTTTTTTATCCCATCTTCTACTTTTCCCCAAAAAAGAAACCACTGAAAAAGTAGGTACAGCACTGAAAGTAATGGCACAGGACCTGTTTAAAAACTCTGTAGCGACCACGGCAAACCTTAATAAAATGGCAGACCCTCATGACAAAGCCTACAGGCGCAACAAACCCTCTGACAAAGTTGTTATGTGCAGAAGCTGCCAGAATGAACTTAACGGAAAACCAATGAGCCTATGGGCTGACGCCTATCCTGAAATAAAAGAAAACATGTCAAAAAACCTAAGAAAAGCAGACGAAATTATTAGAAAAAACAACATAAAAGGTTACGACCTTTATGCATATGAAGTTGTACAAAACATAAGAAGGCTCTCCGAAGGACAAATTGATATTTCTTTAAACTCTATATAACTTTACAAATATTAATATTTGCTTTTTTATTAACAAATTTTTATTTATTCAGACTTATATTATTACCAAGGCAACAACACAGGTAATAAAAAATGCAGATTCAAAACATTAATTTCCCCAATTTCAGTAAACTGAACAATCAAAATTACAACAACAAACAAATAAACCAACAAACGCAGAACCAACAAATTTATGCGACATCTTTGTATAATGTACCAAAGGCAACTATACCATTAAACTATAAATTCAACACCAAAATATCATTCGGCGAATTTTTTGACCCCAACAGAACTGTACCTCATATCGATTATGAAGAATACAGAGCAATGAACAATTATACTAAAAAACGATTCCGCAAAAGGTATGAAAAATTTTTCAATGATCCGACAATTAACAAAAAAGAGCTTGTTGATTCCAAATTTAAATATATGCCATTGCAAACAGAACGTTCTATGGACGAATTTTTAAAAATAGCAAAGATGTATGCAAAATATAAGGAACAGCCTATTATTTGTTTAGGACGCAGTCCTAAGTGGTTTTTGAATGCTGCTTTATGGATGAAAGACGGAATAGACAACTATACCTTTGTTGCTTTTTCAAAAAACTGGTACCGTCCTGACCCCATTGAAGGCGCACATAGAATGCAAATATCCGCCCCAACAGAAAAAGAAGAAGCAGCATATAGAAAATACCTGAAAAGAATAAAAGCTGATCCACTGCATATTGTAAAGCATTTTGAAGAAACCGGCAAGAAAACCGTTATCACAGACTATATTTGTTCAGGTAAAGGCATTTGCTCATTTTTGGAAATTATGTCTAATTATGCTGACGATTTAGGTATTTTAGAAAAATTCTCAAAATCAATTCAAATTGTTGGTATAGGTTCTTATGATTACCTGGAAGAGCTTAATCCTTACGCTGATATTATTGAGACGCCTAAAGCAATGTTACCTGAAAAATTAATTCCATACAAAAAAGATATAAAACAAGAATTTTATGATATGGACTATAATATGTTCAGAGAGATGTTGATAAACCAGAATACAAATGAATGCCGCTCAACATACTTCCCTCATGAAACTTGGACTGTATATAATCCCGACCGATTTAAAACAGGGCTGGTGACAGACATAAAAAAAGTAAAATCAAAATTAAAAGAGCTAAAAGAATCAGGTGAAAAATCCATGTCATCCTTCTCTCCAGCTATGTACGATTTTCGTAACCTTTTAAACTTTAGAATCCTTGATGGTTTAAATGAAAGAGGATTGCTCAAAGATAAACATAAATCAAAAGTTTAGGTTATGTTTATTTAAATCCCTTATAGCTACTGTTGTTTGTGAGAAAACAAAGGAACCACCGGCTGTTTTATATACTCATAAGGCTGTGGATTGTCCTCAAACAGCTCAATGTTGTTTTTGTTTAAAAATTGTTTGTAATTGTCAAACAAAGCTGGATAAGCACGGTTAAGAGCATCAACATCTGCCATTTCATAATATTCTTGAATAGTTTTTTTGTCATCCAGCTGGGTATAATGTGGAATTTTAAGAAAATTGCACATTTCTGTTGCTCTGGAATCATGATTACAACAAAGAGCAACAGCGCCAGAGTTCAAGGCCAGTATTGAGCCGTGGAGCCTGTATCCAAACACAAAATCAAACTGTGATACAAAATTTTTCCAGCTTTCAATATCCGCAAAAACATGGAATTTATCTTCGCACAATTTTTCTTCATCTTTTCTTTGCAAAGGAGCGGTGAAATCCTCAAGCGTAAGCCTTGCAATAATGTCTCTTTCGTTAAAATCCTGCAATACCGTATGATAATTGTTTATGCTCCTTGTAAAGTTTTTGCTGGACTGCATGATGTTTAACTCACCAAAAGGTTTTTTATGCACAATCCTGTCTCTGCCGTTTTCAAAATAAGATGGACAGCCGATGACTTCCGTGTTTGATATACCGAGTTTTGACATTACCTCCTGAGTAAACTCACCTCTCAGACCTATGAGCTCACAATATTCAGACAATTTACGCAAAAATTCTACAAGCTCAGGGTTCAATTTTTTGTAGAACTCTTTGTCAAACCCGCTAAAACAGTTGGCACCCAGGCCTGCTACTATAACTTTTTTATTAAGCCGTTTTAAAAAATTTATGATATTTGTATATGGCAAGGTCAAAGAATACGACTCAAAAAGCCTTATCTGGTCCTGCAAGATAAAAAACACATGCGTACATTCGTTATTTATGATTTCTATATCTTTATCACTATTAGAAAAATCATACGTATAAATATTTTGGATATGAGGTATGTCACAAATTCCACCCAACACAGCTTTCATCAATCCATAAGTGATGTAGGAGTTTCCGGTATTCCCGCCAAGCGGAGTGAGAATATCTTCTACAGTTTTGTAAGAAAATTTTTTTAAATGTATATTGCTGTTGATAAAAAAAGGCTTTACCTTTGACACAGTAATCTCCTTCAACTTTTATTTTTTAAAATTATACATTAAAAAACAGGCCTTGAATAATCAAAGCCTGTTTTAAATTTATAACCTTAGAAAACTAAGCAGTAGCGCCTGATTTTTCTATGATTTCTTTTTCTACGTTAGCAGGAACCTGTTCGTATTTAGCAAATTCCATAGAGAATGTACCACGTCCTTGAGTTTTTGAACGGATGTCTGTAGCATAACCGAACATTTCAGCAAGCGGAACCATAGCTCTGATTTTTTGGATTCCAGTACCTTCGATAATTTCCATACCTTCGATACGGCCTCTTCTTGAAGCGATGTCGCCTACGATATCACCTGTATTTTCTTCAGGTACTTCGATTTCAACTTTCATCATAGGTTCTAAGATACAAGGTTTAGCTTTTTTAGTACCTTCTTTGATAGCCATAGAACCTGCGATTTTAAACGCCATTTCAGAAGAGTCAACTTCGTGGTAAGAACCATCGTAAAGTGTAACTTTAACGTCAATCATCGGGAATCCTGCGAGTACGCCGCCTTCAAGAGCTTCTTCCATACCTTTTCTTGCAGGTTCGATGTATTCTCTAGGAATAGCACCACCAACGATTTTGTTTTCGAACACGAATCCTGCATTTTCTTCAGCAGGTTCGATTTGGATTTTAACGTGACCGTATTGACCTTTACCACCTGATTGACGGATGAATTTAGAATCCTGGTCAGCATTGCCTCTGATAGTTTCACGGTAAGCAACCTGTGGTTTACCAACGTTAGCGTCAACTTTGAATTCTCTTAAAAGTCTGTCAACGATGATGTCTAAGTGTAACTCACCCATACCGGAGATGATTGTCTGGCCTGTTTCTGTATCAGATTTAACACGGAAAGAAGGATCTTCTTCAGCAAGTTTTTGAAGAGCAATACCCATTTTATCCTGGTCAGCTTTTGTTTTAGGTTCAATAGCTACAGATATTACAGGCTCAGGGAATGTCATTCTTTCTAAGATGATAGGTGCTTTTTCATCACAAAGTGTATCACCTGTTGTTGTGTCTTTCAAACCAACAGCTGCGCAAATGTCGCCTGCGTAAACTTCTTGGATTTCGTTTCTTTGATCAGCGTACATTTGTACAAGTCTTGAAATACGTTCTTTTTTACCGTTAGTAGCGTTAAGAACATAAGAACCTGCTGTCAATTTACCTGAGTATACACGCAAGAATGTCAAACGACCAACATAAGGGTCAGTCATAACTTTGAATGCGAGTGCTGCAAAAGGTTCGTCTTCTGAAGAGTGTCTTTCAACTTTTGTACCGTCTTCCAATTCGCCTTCAATAGCTTTTACATCTACAGGAGAAGGAAGGTAGTTAACAACGTTGTCTAACAACAATTGAACACCTTTGTTTTTAAACGCTGTACCACAGCACATAGGAACAATTTTGTTTTCGCAAGTTGCTTTTCTAAGTACTCTTTTAAGCTCTTCCATTGTAGGTTCTTCACCTTCGAGGAATTTCATCATCAATTCATCATCGTGTTCAGAAATAGCTTCAACTAAAGCTGCGTGATATTCGTTAGCTTTGTCTAACATGTCAGCCGGAATATCTTCAACTTTGATATCAGTACCCAAATCGTTAGTGTAGATGTGAGCTTTCATATCAATAAGATCGATAATACCTTTGAACTGGTCTTCTGCACCGATAGGTAATTGGATAGGATGAGCATTTGCACCCAGTCTGTTTCTCAATTGTTCAAGAACACGGTAGAAGTTAGCACCTGTTCTGTCCATTTTGTTTACAAATACCATACGAGGAACTTCGTATCTGTTAGCCTGTCTCCAAACTGTTTCAGATTGAGATTGAACACCACCAACCGCACAGAATACAGATACAACACCGTCTAATACACGCAGTGAACGTTCTACTTCGATAGTGAAGTCAACGTGGCCGGGTGTGTCGATGATGTTTAATTGGTGACCATTCCACATAGCTGTAACAGCAGCTGATTGGATAGTGATACCACGTTCACGTTCTTGATCCATAAAGTCGGTAACTGCTGCACCATCGTGTACTTCACCTAATTTGTGAGTTTTACCTGTATAAAACAAGATACGTTCTGTTGTAGTTGTTTTACCGGCGTCGATGTGAGCTGCAATCCCGAAGTTTCTAACTTTTTCCAATGGGACTTGTCTTGCCATTTCGTTTTTCCTTTTTTATTTAACTAGTACTACTATTATTTGTCATTTATTATGTGACAACTTTATAAGACAGCATAATGCTATCTTATAAAAATTCTTGCATAAAAATGAAATTTTTTAAAGAAAAAATTAAGTATTGTTGCCTTTAATACCTTTTAATAATTTATACTAAAAGATGAAAATATTTTTGAGCTGCTGGCGAATGTATCTGTTTTATTAGCAGATTGTTCATTTTGAATATTTTTTAATACAGGTATATCCTTTTTATTATGCATTTTTACACCCACAAAAGACAGCACAGCACACAAAACAGCAATTCCTGCATAAACAGGCATTTTTTTCAAAACAGCTTTTTTTGTGATTTAGAAAAAAACAAATTATCTGCATTTTTGTAGAATATTTTTTCTATTAACTCATCTGCTTCTTTTTGAGAAAAAGCATTTTTTATAGCATTTTTGACATCAGTCACAACTTTTTGGTAAGCTTCATAAGGTTTCAGACCGTTTTCACCGTTTCCGCCAAATCTGCCTATCGGCGCGTCAGTGCCGAATAATAGCCTGTCTGTTTTATCACCTTTTGATGTATTTTTCAACCTTTTTATAGCTTCAATAATATCCGGTTTCTCTGTTGTATCTGCATTTACCCAGGATATATCAGCATATAATTTAGCGGAATTATTTTCTATTGATTCAACCATAATATCAACGGCAGCTTTTGTATTGTTTCCGGTGTTGCCGCCCATATGGCCCAGTATTACAGGGACATCTTTATGTCTTTTGGCAAGCTCATAAATCTGGTCAGGCCTGGAATACTCGCATCTTTTCACAATATTGCCCTGGCCGTAATCAACATCAAATGTTCTGTCTGAATGAAAAAGGCAAGGCAGATTATGATTGTGCGCAAAATCCAGATAAGAGTCATATGCCCTGTCAGACGCAGACAACTGCATACTTTTGGGGTGGAACTTAAGACCCATAAAGCTGTCCGGATTTTCTTTAAATAGTCTTTCAATCAGCGTTGTATCACCATTAGTAATATTAGGCTGGCAAACGGCAAGAGGTGCTATTTTGGGGTTATTTTTTGCAATTTCTAAAAGCTGTTTATTTCCCTGCATTTCATCAAGAATGCCTTCGGGCTCGATACAGCTCAGGTTTGACACAATCATTTTTTCAATCACATCTCCGCCATCAAGAGGTGATTTAATAAAAATATCAAGGTCATTTTGGGAATACAAAGCCTGCCCCCATTTTCCAACGTGTGTGTGAGCGTCGATAATTTTACCTTTAAAACTAATATTTTTACTCCTCGTGACTTTCATCATATAAATTTCCAATATAAGCAAAAGCTGCAATTTAGTCTTTATGTTTTTTAGCCATCATAGCACCGATTGCCGTGAACACAAGACCGATTACAGCAAAACAAGTACCTGTAAATCCTGCACGAACACCCATTTCTTTTAGCTTGAGCAAATCTTTATTTTTGGCTACTTTCCTGTACAGGTTTGTCATTCCGTCAAAAATACCGCTCACTACAGCGCCTGCTGCAAATTGTGTAGCTGTATAAGCTGCCAATCTTCCGGCTTTGGAAGGCTGTTTATATTCGGAATCTGTACGTCCGAATGACTGTTTTCTTTTAGTACCGCAGCAATTTGTATTTGAGCTTACTGTATTTACGGATTGAATCATTTTTACACTCCTTACTTGTTACAAGTATAAAACGCCTGAAAGTATTTTTTTGCCATTTATGTCAGCAAATGTAACAAAAATTCACTATTATGCTAAAATAAATGCATTACTAAAAATTCCGGAGTTTATTATGGACGAAAAACATTTAATACTCGAGCAATACAGAATTTATAACGAAATGAAAGAGAGTTTTATCAACCGCTCTTTTATGATTAACAGATTTTTCATGATTTTTTCGGCAGTGTTTTTATTCAGCCTCATTTTTGCAAAAATGATTATGCCCTCGCAGTTTTTTCTGTTACTGGGTCTTGAAATTTTCGGCATTGCGTCTTGCATAATGTGGATATCCAATCAGGATGCATACTCCACAATTATAAAAATCAAATACAATGCTGTTATAGAAAAGCTGGAAGAAGATCTGCCAAAAGCACCTAACAAAGACGAATACAAAGAACTCACAGACAAACGCTCAAACAAAAGAATCATTCTTGTAAAAGATATACAAAAATGGTTTGCCATACTGTTGATGCTTGTTTTTCTTGCCAACACGCTTGTGGATATAGCCAATGCACTTTTGTCTCATATTTTAAATGCATAGATTATACCTTCCGGCAATGAAACAGATGCCGTCTGCCGGTATAATTGCACTATGACTAAGAATGAAATTGAAATATACACACTTCCAACATGTCCGTTTTGCATAAAAGCTAAAGAAAAGCTCAAAGACAATTATCTGGACTACACAGAGTATGACATCTCGCAAAATGAAGAAGACATACGAAAAATGCTTGCAGAGCTTTTTGATATCCCTACAGGCCGTGCAACCGTGCCTCAAGTTGTGATAAACGGTAAACATGTCGGAGGTTATACAGAGCTCAAGGAGCTCATAAATTCCGGAAAGCTTAACGATTATCTAAACTAGTTTTTTTCGTCTATAATTAAATATAATAACGATGACAAAGCGATAAAGGCGGATTTATATTTATGGAAGAAAAAAACTTTGATACACAGCTTGAAAGCGCTATGACTCTTTTTAAAAAAAGAGATTATGAAGGTGCGATGGAAGAATTTAAAAAGCTTCTTGATAAGGATAACAAAAACCCTCACCTGTACAATAACATAGGGCTGTGCTATTCGCACCTCGGCCAGACAACAATGGCCGAAGAATATTTTAAAAAAGCGCTTTTCATTGATGACAAAATGGTGGAAACCTACATCAACCTTGCTGATATTTATTACAAAGAAAACCGCCTTTGGGATGCAATCGACCTTTTGCAAGGAGCAATTGCGCTTGTTAGTGACAATGCTGCTTTGAGACACTACCTTGCCAGAATCTATATTGAAGACAAACGCTATGACGATGCAATTGATGCGCTTGATTCTGTCTTAGAGCTTGCTCCAAAAAACTATGACGCAAATTGGGACCTTGGAATGGTCTATTTTGAGCTGGGTGATTATGACAGCGCCATTGCTAACTTTGAAGAAGTTTTAAATTATATTGAAGACAACGAACTGATATTCTATCAGACAGCTCTTGCTTACGAGGCTAATGACGAAATCGACAAAGCAATATCAAACCTTTTAAAAAGTATTGCCGTAAACGACAAATTCCCGCTGGGCTACAAGCGTCTGGGTATGCTGTTTATGGCGCGCGGTGATATGGAAGACGCAAAAGAGTATTATGAAGAATACCTCAAGTTCGACATTCCGCAGGAAGAAAAAGAACAGATTCAAAATATCTTAAACCGTTTAAACTAGTGGTCATTCAGATAAATTCATGTTATCAAGCGTTTTTTGGCTTGCAAGAATTGAGGTAACAGAATTTCCGCTAAAGATGTATTTTGCAGCGTTTTGAATATCCTGAGCACTCACTTCTTCTATGAGTTTTAGGCTGTCATTAACCGTTGCAATACCGTTTAAAGAGTCTTTTGAACTGTTTAGCACAGCTGTTTGAGAGTCTGATGTTTCAATGGAATTTAAGAGTTTTGTTTTAATCATAAGCTTTGCTGCCTCAAGCTCTTGGGGAGTAACAAGCTCGTTTTTCATTTTTTCAATATGGTTTTTAAATCCATCCAACGATTTTTTTACGTTGTCGTATTGTTGTATATTTTCTGACGGATTGTCTGTAGTTGTTTTGATACCGAGAGACACAACGCCTGTATCGCCGACAAAATCAATATTGGATTCTACTCTGTAAGCCAGTTTTTGTTTTTCTCTCAAATCTTCAAAAAGACGAGATGACGGTCCTCCGCCAAGAATTGTGTTTAACAGTGTAAACACTGCGTGGTCTTTGGGGTTGTAGTTTGTTTTAAATTTGTATGCCTGAATAATATCAGCCTGATTTCTTTGCTGTGCTTTTGTTAAAACCTGATTTTGAGCAACAGGTGCAAAAGATTTAAAATGCTCTGTGCTGAATTCTTTAAAGTCACCTAATCCGGCAGACAATTTTGAAACAACCGCGTTTTCAAGATTAGGATTTTTTTCAAAAGGAGCTGTAAAAACGCCCTTTGCCATAGCGTTTTGTTTTATGTAATTAAAAAAGCTTTTTACATCATCCATGGTTATTTCATCAATAGATGCGAGCACCTGCTCTTTGGTTGCAAACTCTGTTAGATTAGGGAACAGAGCATTTGATGCGATTTCCGAAGCTGAAGCATCAATATTTGAGACAGCTTCTCTGACAAGCTCTTTTGCATAGTTAAAGCTTTTTTCGCTGAATCTTGGCTGCTCAAAAACCTCTTTGATAAGGTCAATTGCCATGCCTGTGTCTGATGCAAGAGAAGTAACGTTTGCACTTACGGATTGAAAATCCGCATCAAATTTTAAAGACATGCCGGCTTTGTAAACATCTTTGTAAAAAGCATCATAGTTTTTGTCTTTAGAGCCTTCGTTAAGAATCACGGAAAGTATTGCGGGCACAGCAGGTTTTACATCAGCCGGTTGTGTTGTTTGCAAAACTATTTCAGATGTAGAAATATCAGACTTGTTAGGGTTGAGCACAATCTCCATGTTATTTGCAAGCTTGTACTGCTTAACCTTGCTCAAATCCATCATCTTGTCTTCGAGACGGCCTTTAAAAGACACTGTATTTACATTTGCTGACGGAGTCATTTGAGAAAGTCTTACATCAAACTTTTTGTTTGCGTTTTGATAATTGGCCATGATAGATGTGTCTTCTAAATTTTCGGGATGCACAACAGATAAAGAGGCCTTGTTCAAATCCAGATATTTCTTTGCAAAAGCTGAAATATCAGCAGCTGTTATGCTGTCTAAAATCGGAAGATAATTTTCCACATATGCAAGGTCATCATCCAAAAGCGCATTGCCTATCAAATTATTTAAAAGCTGCGAGTTTTCAGACACTTTTGAATATGTCATTTTCAAAATCTTTTTGGCTGTGTCGAGCTCTTCTTGTGTAAGCGGTTTTTGTGAAAGCTTGTTTATTTCAGCGTAGACTGTTTTTATTACATCTTCTGTTTTTTGAGGTGTAGATTGAGACGCAATCATTATGGCCTTGGGGTCTGTTGGACGGTTGCCCACTCTTTCGATGTTCATCATTGCGCTGGATTGAATTTTATTCAATGCTCTGCTGATTCTTGCGTTTTTGTAACCCAAAAGTGCTGTCATAAGCACTTCCATCTCAATATTTTCTTTAGTGGAATTGTTTTTTGGCCCTGCAAAACCGAGTGCAAAAATGCTTGACTGGGCTTTTGGCATTTTTACATCAACCCTGACAGGTTTTTGTATACCGTTAAACTCCTGATATTTTCTGTTTTGAACAGGAACATAAGCACTTTTGTTAAAGTATTTTGCAATTGTATTTATTGCTTCGGCAGCAGGAACCTCGCCTGTGACAACGGTTGCGCAGTTGTCCGGAGTGTACCACAGGTTGTAATAGTCAAGCGTGTCTTTTCTTGTGAGTTTGTTTATATTGGAAATAGAACCCGCAACTAAATCAGACGAAGTTGATTGGATTTGAAAAAGGTTTCTTACACAGTTATTCAATGCAATATTCTCGCTCTGGTCACCGACCATGCTGATTTCAGAAGTAACAGGGCCTTTTTCTTTTTCCACCATTTCGGCAGTATGTTCAGGATACTGAAGCTGTTCCGACTGGATATAAGCTGTTGAATCAAACACATTGCCTTTGCCGAGAAGCTGCGATGTTACAAAGTAGTTGGTCTGCGAAAAACCTGTGGAAGCATTTGTAATAGCACCCAGTTCATTGACAATTCTGAAAAAGTCTCCGGCTTTGAGCCCTCCGCCGGTGGGGCTTTTTGAGCCGTTAAACGCCATGTGTTCATTAAAATGGCTGATGCCTCTTTTATCATCAGGCTCGTTCATAGAGCCGACGTTGTAGTATGTTTCAAGAACAGTAGGGCCTTTTTTCTCAAGCACAGCTACTTTCTGGCCGTTTGCCAGTTTAAAAAGCTTTGCAGGAGGAGAAAACGGAAGCTTAATATCTCTCACATACGAATATGAAATAGGAGCCTGTGCAAGCACCTGTGCTTTTAACGTTTCAGCTGCTTTATTGTTTATTGGATTTGAAGCAGCGCTTGAGGTTGCACCCTCAACCCGTTGAGAGTCAATCTGTGTCGGCGCCGTCAGAGTTTGATTTTCTATAGCATTTGAAACGTTATTTCGCACATTGCCTTGCACAGGCGTTTGTATATTATTGTTTAGTTTAAGACCATCCAACTTCATAAGTTTTTAATGCTTCCTTAATGTTTATAAACCCTCAAAATTAAAAAATTGCTTAAAAATAACGTCATGTAACACAATTTTAAAAAAATCTTAACATAAAAACAGGAAACCCGCAGGATTCCTGTTTTGTATCGAAAAACAGCAAAAGACTTAACCGGGATAATCCGATTCATCGTTTTCTACAATATCAAAATCACGTTTTTTCCAGCCTTTAAAACCGCCGATAACTTCCATCACAGGGTAACCTTTATCAGCAAGCATATAAGCAGCTTTCTGGCTCAACTGGCAAAGGAAAGAATAGCTGTATAAAATATTTACCTTATCCTTAGAAAGTTTAACAAGCTGGTCTTCCATCTGGTCATATGGAATATGCACAGCATAAGGGATATGGCCTTTGATATAGTCTTCGTATTTTCTTACGTCAATAAGATTGAACTCATCAAGATGTTTGTCAATAAGGTGTTTTAACCTGTCAGGGCCGATAGTGTGTGCCAGTTTTGCTTTAAAAAAATCTTTGGCTTTACCGGCATCCTGGGCAGCTTTCCAAATTTCTTCGTGTCTCATTTGATTCTCCTTTAAATTTTTCCATCCACAATTTAAAGGAAACCGGCCGGTTTTTCATTCGACAAAACGGCTATAATTTTTTATCTAAAACTTTTCTTTGGTGTGCTCGTCAATATATTTTTGCACGCCTTTTGTAATAATCAAATCAGGCTCTGTGTATGCAAATTCCTGAAGTTTTGCAAGACCCTCATCTGTTTTGCCCTGTTCCATCAGAATCATTCCTACCATTACCTGCGCAAGGGGATTTTTTTCACTTTCTTTTTTGTAGGTTTTAATTTTTTGGCTGCCTATGCCAAGACGCTTGTAAACAACTGCCAGATCCTGATAAAGCCCGAAATTCATCGGGTTTAGTTTGATTGCTCTTTGCAGAGTATCCTGTGCAAGTGCCGGGTAGCCGATTTTCATATAACAGTTGGCAAGGTTTGCATAATATACAGAGCTGGCCTGTGTATTAGGGTCTAAAAGTACAGCCATTTGAAACTCTTTTATTGCCGGAGCGTAATATCTGTCTTGCATATAGATTACACCGCGGTTGTTATGCTCCACTGCGTTTCTCTGAGCATCAATATTAAAGACCTCCATCTTGGCCTGTGCGCATAGTGGAACCATAACAAGACATAAAGCTAAAAGTGTTTTAACGAAGTACAATTTCCTGACCTTCTTTTGGGATAAAACAGTTCTTACAATTTTCAGTATAATGATTTTCTATCTCAAGTAAAAATTCATCGTTATAATTCGGGTCAAAATGGAAAAACGCAAGAGACTTTGCCTTTGCCTGAGAGAAGGTCTCTAAAGCCATGTCAAACGTAGAATGGCCATAGCCCTGTTTTGAAAAATATGCATTGAGGTATTCTTCGCTTGTGTACTGTGCGTCGTGGATGAGCAGGTCAGTGTCTCTTGCAAAAAGCACGAGTTTTTTATTTGCACCCACGTAGCCCTCTGTATCTGTTGCATAAACAAGTGATTTGTCTTTGTAAGCAATTTTATAAATCATCACGCCCTGTTTGGGGTGAGAGTTTGATTTTAAACAGCTTATTACAACTTCTTCACCTTCCGGCAAATAGTCTTCATCGTTTTCAATTTTCACCATATCTGGCGTATCAACATCTTCGTTAAAAATGAGAGCATAGTTATCGTTTATATCATAAAAACTTATTTTGGAATTCAAATCATTGAGTCCGAGAGGGAAGGATTTGTCAAAAACAAGGTCTGAAATAATGCTATCAAGCCCTTCTTCGTATTCTGAAAATCCTACAATATTGATATTTGAATCTTTCATATGGAGCGGTTTAAAAAACGGAAGCCCCTGAATATGGTCATTATGCACGTGGCTTAAAAGTATGGTTGCATTCACGGGTTCTTTATGAAACTGCGCAACATACTCTTTCAAAAGCTCGTTGCCGCATTTTATAATACCTGTACCCGCATCAAGAATAATCAAATGGCCGTTAACATTTACTTCAACACACGCAGTGTTGCCGCCGTATTCCAGAAAATTAAAATCCGGTGTCGGGTGGCTGCCTCTGACGCCTCTGAATTTAACGATAAACTTGCCTTTTGTATCTCTCATTATTAAAACTCCATTTTTATTATAACCTATTTATCAAGAACCACAATCGTGTTTTGGTCGGATTCTTCTCCTGCCAGGGTAGAAGATGAAAATGTCAGCATTTTGGCCTTTTTTTGTACTTCTTTGAGGTTTGTCTCTCTAAAATCAAATGTAAAAACAACTTTGTTTTTAAGATTGTTAACCGTCACAATCCTGAAAGCATTGGGATATGTGGCCAGAGAAGGCGTGCTGACATGCAGAATATTTCCTTCTTTATAAATCTTTGTTGCATGGTAATGTCCGCTAAAAATAGCCATGGGCATTTTGTGAAAATTTATTACATCGTAAAATTCAGAAGCATTTGTTATCCTGTGATGAAAGCTCGGAAAGGGCTCACGCAAAGGGTGATGCAAAAATATCAAAGGAATCTGGCCGTTTGTCTGGCAGTCAACAAGCTCACAATCCAGCCATTTCAACTGCTCCTGAGACAGATACCCTGTTGCAGTAATTTTGTTGTCAATTGTAGCATCCAGCACTATTACTCTGTAGCCTTTTTTAGGGCTGAAAGAGTAATAAAAGTTGTCAAACTTCATGTTTTTATTGTGTTTTTTTACAAAATCAAAATATTTGTCTTTTTTAAACGAAGTACCGACAGCAGCGTCATGGTTACCGAATACAAAATACCACGGAGCTTTCAGCTTGTTCATCTGTTTGCATGCCTGCTCGAGCAGTGTTTTTTTCGGCTTGTCAATCAAATCGCCCGTAACAATCACAAAATCTATATGCGGCACAGAATTTATCTGTTCTATTTCATCCTTAAAAAGCTCGGGAGTGTGAGAGAGCACTTTGTAGCTTGTGTCAACGGTTTTGTCGGACAAATGCACATCAGAAATCTGTGCAAACTTTAAGGGTTCTGCGTAAGAAAGCGCGCTCACGCCAAAATAAACACACACAACAAAAACTGCCCAGTACACAATTCTGCTTAATAAACTTTTTTTCTTTTTATCAGCCGCCATATACAAAAATCCTCGCTTAAAAATTATTTTCGTTAGCTTCTTCTACAATTTTATTTATTAAATCCGATTCAAAATCCGTCTTGTGATTAACAAGTTTGACTAAATATTCTATATTACCGGCAGGGCCTTTTATGGGCGAAAATGTAAGTTTTTCCGGATACAAATCAAGGGTTTGAGCATAGTTTATGACATCTTGTATAACCTTGTAATGGGTGCTTTTTTCTCTTACCACGCCGTTTTTACCCACAAGCTCTTTTCCTGCTTCAAACTGGGGTTTGATTAAAGTGACAATCTCTATTGTGTCTTTATCCATCAGCTTTTTGATGTTTTCGAGCACCTTTGTGACAGAAATAAAAGACAAATCCATTGCGCAAAAATCGGGCAGAATATCAGTTTCGTCGTATATTTCAGATGGTTCACAGTTTTTTATGTTTGTTCTTTCAACAACCTTAACCCGCTCATCGCTTCGCAGTTTCCATGCAATTTGCCCGTAGCCTACATCCACTGCATAAACGTATTTTGCACCGTTTTGGAGCATGCAGTCCGTAAACCCGCCTGTTGACGCTCCTGCATCCAGGCATACACGGCCTTTTAAATCTATATCAAAAGCTTTTACGGCCTTATCCAGCTTGAGCCCGCCTCGAGAAACAAAAGGCAGCGATTTAATCTCGATTCTTGTGTTATCTTTGAGTTCAAGAAGATAACCAGCTTTTGTAATAACTTCGTCATTAATTTTGACATCGCCGGCCATGATTGCGCCTTGCGCTTTGCTTTTTGTTTCAAAAAAGCCTTTGTCCGTCAAAATTTTATCCAAACGTTCTTTATTTTTTGCCATAGAAGTATTATTACATAAGGTCGCTGTGAATAATATATCTATTTAATTTTGTTTGTGGGAAAAATATTTGTAAGTATTCCTGAATCAAATTGTCGACTTTAGTTTCCATAGTTTCGTTTGACTGTCTTTTGCTGTCATACGAGTTTGTGGTAGCGTGTCCGTTTTGGGTCGGAACCATTTTTTCGTATCTGAATTTTTCAGGATTTCTTCGGCTTATATTTATAACCTCTGTAGAATTTGGCTTTTTGATTTCTACCAGAATACTGTCCTCAAAAGAAACGCTGTTGTATAAAGGTCTTACAGTAACTGTTGCAGCTTCTTTTTTGTGATATTTTGACAATTCAATATATTTACCCGGCACAGCTTTTTGTTTACGCAATTTTTCCATTTGCTCCAAAAGCAGCTCCTCTGTTTTTTTAATAAGAGCCTTGGATTTTTTGGAAATAACCTCTCTGGGAAGCTTCATTTCAATATCATCCGAAATTTTAATGCGTTTTATATTGTCACTACCTGCTTTGAGAGCTTTTGACACGGATTCTATCATAATATTATTCCTTTCTTTGATGAGAGGAATAAAATACTAAAACAAATTTTTTTGCTACAAAGGTAATTTTTTGTTTACAAAAGTAAATAATATTTTCTAATTGTCAATCAAGAGGCTTGCACCTATCAATCCGGCAGTATTACCCAATTGAGCAGGTACAACGCTCACAGCAGCACCCTGAATAGGCATTGCTCTGTCTTTTAGAGTCCTTTTCAAAGGTTCAAACAAAATATCACCGGCATCTGCAACCCCGCCGCCAATTACGATTTTTTCAGGGTTTAAAAGGTTCACAACGCTGGACAAACCAATACCGAGGTATTCTCCCATTCTTTCAAAAATCTTTTTAGCAACAACATCGCCTTCTTGAGCAGCCTGACACACAATTGCGGGAGTAATTGCGCCTGTAGAGCCTGCAATTTCTCTAAATTTTGCACTTTTTCCGCCCTTAACATAGTCTTTTGCCATCGCCACAATTGCAGGGCCTGATGCGTAAGCCTCAAAACAGCCTGTGTCACCGCACCCGCAGATTAAGCCGTCGTGCATTTCCATTTTTATGTGGCCGATTTCTCCGGCAGCATTGCTTGCACCGCGAACGAGTTTTCCGTTGATAACAAGGCCTGAACCGATACCTGTACCAACTGTTATACAGATAAGGTTTTTGCAGCCCGCACCTGCACCGTAGTTAAGCTCTGCTAAAGCCATGCAGCGTACATCGTTATCAACTTTTACAGGTACGTTAAACTCTTTTTGCATAATTTCTGCTATTGGAACATCAATCCATCCGGGGATATTAGGCAAGATTCTTACAATGCCGTTATCGCAGTCAATCTGGCCGGGGAAACCAAAGCCGATACCTTCAATAGCACTTCTGTCAATGCCGGCTTCTTTCATCAAATCTTTTATGCACTGCGTAATATTGCTTATTGTATATTCATAACCCATTTCAGCACGGGTAGGAACGGTTTTAGGATGTGAAATTTCGCCTTTTTTATCAACAAGAGCGATTTTTACATTAGTACCGCCTATATCCACACCTATTCTGAATTTTTCAAACATAATTAATCCCCAAGTATTCTCTCTAACTGTGTTTATAATATCACGAGCAAAAAAATTATAAAATGGCGGGGCAAAAATTACCCCGCCAAAAATTCTGTCCTTAAAAACCGGATTACGGACGGATTCTGTCCATGAGTCTCGGGAACGGAATTGTTTCTCTTACATGGTGCAAACCGCAAATCCATGCAACGGTTCTTTCAATACCAAGGCCAAATCCCGCGTGCTTGCAGCTTCCGTATTTTCTTACATCAAGATACCAGTCGAAAACTTCTTCGGGCAAGCCCTGTTCTTTAATTTTTGCTTTGAGTTTATCAATATCTTCTTCACGCTGGCCACCGCCGATGATTTCGCCATAGCCTTCCGGTGCAATCATGTCAACACATGCAGCTTTATCGCCTTCCTGTTTCATATAGAATGCCTTAATTGCCATCGGGTAGTGGTGAATCATAACAGGTCTGTCAAACTCTTCTGAAATCAATGTTTCTTCGTCGCCACCAAAGTCTGTTCCCCATGGAGTGTCGTTGCCTTTTTTATGCAAAATTTCAATAGCTTCGTCATAAGATATGCGAGGGAACGGACGTTTGATGTTTTCGAGTTTTGAAATATCTCTTTCGAGCACTTCAAGGTCTTCTCTATTGTGTTTTACAACTTCCTGCACAATGTATTCCACAAACTCTTCTGCCAGATCCATGTCATCATAGATATCAAAGAAAGCAACTTCTGGTTCTACCATCCAAAACTCTGTTAAGTGGCGTCTTGTTTTGGATTTTTCCGCACGGAATGTCGGGCCGAAGCAATACGCTTTGCCCACTGCCATTGCAGCTGCTTCCATATAAAGCTGGCCGCTTTGTGTGAGGTATGCGTTTTCATCAAAGTAGTCTACTTTAAACAGATTTGTTGTACCTTCGCATGCGTTTGGTGTAAAAATTGGTGCATCAACAAGTGTAAACCCTTTGTTGTCAAAGAAATCACGGACAGATTTGATAATTCTGTGACGGATTCTCAAGATTGCTTTTTGTCTTAAAGAACGAAGCCACAAATGACGGTGTTCCATCAAGAAGTGTGTGCCGTGCTCTTTTGGTGTGATGGGATAATCAACAGATTCGCCGATTACTTTAACGTCTGTAGCATCAATTTCATAACCTATCCTTGAGCGGTCGTGTTTTTTTACGGTGCCTGTTACTTCAACAGAAGATTCCTGTGTAATTTTATCTGCCAGAGCAAAAACTTCATCAGAGACATTGCCCTTGAACACAACAGCCTGAATCTCGCCTGTACCGTCTCTGAGCTGCAAAAAGTGGAGTTTGCCGCTGGAGCGTTTGTTGTAAAGCCACGCTTGAAGTGTAATTTGCTGACCTTCGTACTTTCCAATGTCTTCGATGTAAATTTTCATATAACTTCCTCTCATTCAATATAAGATTTCCGTTTTATTATACCATTAATCGATTTTTGGTGTTGATAATATTTATTATGTAAATCACTGCTTTTGTCGGGAATACCCAAGGTATTTACTTCTTCGTTCCGATAGCTGCCTTCGGCACTATAGTCACTACGAAGCAAACACCTTGTGCATTCCCTATTTTCAGCCTTCTTTTGCGCCGCTGCGCGGCGCGCGGCACGCAGTGCCGCAGAAAAAAGCTTGAAAAGTGAGGGAATAATAGTTTTACTTTAGAGTGACTTAAAATGCGAAGCATTTTTCGGAACGGCAAAGTGAAACTATTGTTGCCGAACGAAACCGCATAGATTTACATAATAAATATTATCAATAAAAAAACTGCTCCGATTTCTCGAAGCAGTTTTAAATTTATGTTGTTAGTATTGTACTATTCAACAATTTTGTCTACAACACCGGCACCAACTGTACGTCCGCCTTCTCTGATAGCGAATCTCATACCTTGTTCGATAGCTACAGGAGCGATCAATTCAACGTCCATAACAACGTTGTCACCAGGCATAACCATTTCGCCGTCAAATTTGATAGAACCAGTTACGTCAGTTGTTCTGATGTAGAACTGAGGTCTGTAACCAGGGAAGAAAGGAGTGTGACGTCCGCCTTCTTCTTTTGTCAAAACGTAAACGTTAGCTGTAAATTTAGTGTGAGGTGTGATTGAACCAGGAGCAGCCAATACTTGACCACGTTGGATTTCAGTTTTGTCAACACCACGGAGCAAAGCACCGATGTTGTCGCCTGCAAGACCTTCGTCTAACAGTTTTCTGAACATTTCAACACCTGTAACTGTAGTTTTCTTAGTTTCGCCGAAGCCAACCAATTCAACTTCTTGACCAACTTTAACTCTACCTCTTTCAACACGGCCTGTAGCAACAGTACCACGACCTGTGATAGAGAACACGTCTTCAACAGGCATCAAGAAAGGTTTGTCTAAGTCACGTTCAGGAGTCGGGATGTAAGAGTCAACTGCATCCATGAGTTCCCAAATTTTGTCAACCCATTTGTCTTCGCCTCTTTTTACGTTAGAGTTAGCTTGAACAGCTTCCAATGCTTTCAAAGCAGAACCTTTGATAACAGGGATGTTGTCGCCATCGAATTCGTAAGAAGAAAGCAATTCTCTTGTTTCCATTTCAACGAGTTCGAGAAGTTCTTCATCGTCAACCATATCGCATTTGTTCAAGAATACAACCAATTTAGGTACACCAACCTGTCTTGCTAACAGAATGTGTTCTCTTGTTTGAGGCATAGGACCATCTGTAGCCGCGATAACGAGGATACCGCCGTCCATTTGAGCTGCACCAGTGATCATGTTTTTAACATAGTCAGCGTGGCCGGGGCAGTCAACGTGAGCATAGTGTCTGTCTGCTGTTTCGTATTCTACGTGAGCAGTAGAGATAGTAATACCTCTTGCTTTTTCTTCGGGAGCAGCATCGATTTCATCGAATTTTTTAGCTTGAGCTTGACCAGCTGCTGCCAATACAGAAGTGATTGCTGCTGTTAATGTAGTTTTACCGTGGTCAACGTGGCCTACTGTACCAATGTTAACGTGCGGTTTCGTACGTTCATACTTTTCGCGTGCCATGAGAGTAATCTCCTTTTTCGTTAAATTATCTACTACTTATTCTATTGTGTTTCAAATAGCTTTCGCCAAGATGGCATTGAAGGCAATATACGCCCTTCCATTATACCTATCTTATATGCTCATATAAATTTGTCAACAAGCAATTTACAGACGATAAAAGCTTTAAATTTGACTTTTGGGAAAATTTTATTAACTTCATATTGTAAATAGTTATTGATAGAGGATTATACGTGTTTTTTCAAAGAAAAAAAGAATGCACCCATGCAAAAGTTTCGCCCGACAAAGATGCATGTTACTGTCCGGATTGCGGTAAATACATAGAAAACAAATGGTATCTTACACGCTGTAACTGCTGCAACGTAAAAAGAAAAACCATAATAAAATTCGGCCAAATCATGCCCGAAACAAAATTCTGCCCCAACTGCGGAGCCGAGCATTTCCATGTTGAGCTTATACACTCAATAAATTTTATAGACATAAATTTTGCAGTACTTGTAAAAGAAATAAATGAAGAAAAATCACACAACAGCACACAAAGCTGGCTGGAAAGAGAAAACAATGAACCCATAAAACTTCTGGGCATGAGCTTGAATTTTGGTTAATCTTGATAATTCATTTTGTTTAAACTACGATTTTTTTGTAAATTGTACAAACAAGAGGAGACAAATTATGTCAAGAAGACCCGTAATTGCAGGTAACTGGAAAATGCACAAATTGCAAGCAGAATCTGCTCAATTAGTTAACGATTTGATGAAAGAATTAAAAGATTTAGACAAAGCAGCAATGCCGGAAGTTGTTGTTGCTCCTGTTTTCACATCTTTATATGCTGTAAATAAAGCTATGACAGACTGCGGCTGCGGCAGAGTAAGACTTGCATGCCAGAACTGCTATTTTGAAACACAAGGCGCTTTCACAGGCGAAGTTTCTGTAGAAATGGCTAAAGATGCAGGCTGCGAATACATTATCATCGGCCACTCAGAAAGAAGACAATACTTTGGCGAAACTGATGAAATGGTTAATAAAAAAGCTAAAAAAATCCTTTCAGAAGGCCTTGTACCTATAATCTGCTGCGGCGAATCTCTTGAACAAAGAGAATCAGGCGTTACAGATTCTCACATAGCTTCACAAATCAAAGCTGCATTAGAAGGTTTAACAGCAGAAGAAGTTGCAAAATCAATCATTGCTTACGAACCAATCTGGGCTATCGGAACAGGCAAAACTTGCGATTCTGTTGAAGCAAACAGAGTAATTGCTATGATTAGAAACGTTGTAAAAGAAATCGCAGGCGCGCAAGCCTCTGATGCTATCAGAATCCTTTACGGCGGAAGCGTTAAACCTGAAACAATTGAAGAGCAAATGGCTCAATCTGACATCGACGGTGCATTAGTCGGCGGTGCAAGCTTGAAAGCTGACAGCTTTGCTAAAATTGTTAAAGGCGCTATGTAAACTGACAGCCGGAAAAGCAAAAGTGAATGAAAAATACAAAAAGCCTCTCTTATTAAAGAGAGGCTTTTATTTTACATACAATTTATTAATACAAATTTGTATTCTTTGTCACAAAGTCAACAACATCCATATCATTGGCTTTATCACCAAGCATTTTAACTACATCAGGCAGAACTTCAATATTTTCTTTTACTTTTCCCATTGGTGTTGAAGAATTTACAAACTTGTCCATATAAATATTAAAGTTAGGCTCTAATTTATCAGTAGCAGGTGCTAAATCTTTGAACAATACCTTAATTTTGTCAGGTTTTGCATTTGGATTAACAAAAGTTCTTATCATATTCATAAAGTTTTCCTGCTTTGAAAAATCCATGGTATACCCGCCATTTAGTGTTTCTCTAGCAATATCAGGAACAATTTGTGCTGTTGCTTGCATATGTTTAGCAAGCTCTTTGTTTTTGAGAACCCCGCCTGTCATCATACGAAAAGCATATTTTATGTTTGTAGAATCTGTATTGTTAATGATTGCATCAGCAAGCTCCATCGCTTCTGGGTTTGTTTTGGAAGCATCAATCATATCTTCTATAATAGCTTGTCTGTAGCTGACACCGCGGCGACTCATGTCTTTCATATTTATATTGGTCGGAAGCATTTCTTGATAACAGGAAACTTCCATTGTGTCAGCAATAGTGCCCATGTGCTTAGGATTCAAGCCTTTGATTTCCTGTGAAAAACGCTTTAATTCAGGCATTCTTTCCGTATAATAGTCGATTGTCTGTACAATTTCTTCAGTTGTTCTTGTATCAGGCTTTCTTGACACTGCACCCATTTGTGAAAACCCGCCGGTAAATAAACGATTAAAAGGTTTTTCAACAACTTTTTGTACTGTTTTTGATGTAAATAGTCCCATTCTTTCCTTCTTTCCATTTCTAAATATAATGTAGTAAAACATGTGAATAAAATAAATTGCTATATTCATGTAAAGTCGGGCATTTTGCCCGACTTTCAAATCCAAATTTAAATTGAAGATTTTTCAATCTTTGAATTATTCATCAACCACTCAACAGCCATTTCGTAAGTAGTAACAGGTTTGTTGACAGTCCTTGTTCCTTCAATAAAATCGGGCTGATTTTTTCTTACATTGTTGTTATGGTCAATAATTGCAGACTTCACCCCTCGCAGAGCGTCATCTTTGTGCTGGCGTCTCAACTCTGTAATCAATTCGCCAAGCGCTTTTTCATCAACTTTTTTATTTTCCGCATCATTTATAAGACATTCTGCAAGGTGTTTCCCATTGTATTCATTTGCCATTCTGCCAGGTGCAGAGGGCCATTGTTTTTTAATTGTTTCCGGTGCGGTTTCGTCAGTGAAGGAGCAATAACTATCAGCCATGACACTTGCACCATGCTCACGAAATTCATCACGTATTGTGCCTCCTTGCACACCGCCTCTACCGCTTGTGTGTGCAGCGTTTACATAATCTTGGATAAGACCGCCTGTCACAGGTTTTTTATCAGGTATAACAGGGTCAGGACAATGCTCCTGTTCATGAATTGTAACCGTACGGTTTTTAAGGTATGTTTCCTTGACATTATTTGTTACGACTTCTTTGAGAATGGTAGTGTCCTCAATAACGCGTTCATTCAAGCCTGCTTGTTCTTCGTAATAAAAACCGGATTTTAGATTGCCTTTAACCGAGACATCTCCGTCTTTTTCTTTTTTTACAACCAGTTTGCCGTCAGAATCTCCTTTAGTTATAACTTTTTTTACAGAGCCGTCTTTATTGTATACAACTTTTGTTTTTACAATATTGCCGTTTTCATCAATTTCCTTAAAGGTTTTTCTTCTCTTGCCGTCACTTTTTCCTGTATATGCCTCAAGATACTGCGCGCCCTGCTGCGCCATTTCATCTGCTACGGTGTGCTCAAGGTCGCCTTTTCTTTGTGCTGTTGAAGAGTGCATTTTTACTTTTGTTGCAGTATCAAAACCGTGTTGTTCATCGGCTTTTACTTTTTGTTTATCTTTTTTCTTAAAGAGTTTTTGAAGGAATGTTCGCTCATCAGGCAGCTTTCTGTCAGATTCAGGGCTGCCTTCTCTGTTTTCGCCGACACCAAGATGGGTGTTAGCAAGCGTGCCCATTTCTTCTTTATGCTGTGCAGCTTTTTGTGCATTATGTGTTTTGTTATTACCTGAATCAGGGTTTATTTTGTTCCATTCCTGAACAAAAGCATCAGGGTCAACGCCCTGTTTTTTAAGCCATTTTCTCTGGCCTTTTGAGATATCACCCTGCTGTTCCAGCATACTTTGAGCAAGCTTTTTGCCTTCATCAGTTTTAAAAAACTCTTTTGCTTTTTGGAGTTTATTCAAATTTTCAATTTGTTCATCTGTTTTTTCGGCCTGTGCCATACCGTCGACAGGAGCGTCGGGATTTGCTGTCACAATTGCTGTTTTTTTGAGCTGCCCTTTGGGGATAATTTCTTTTGTTGAGACTTGTTCAGAATGAAAAACCTCTATGGGACCTGTAGATTCCTGTGATTTTTCTTTTTTTATCAATACAGGATCATCAGTTTTTACAGTAATTTTTCTTGTTACTATGTTGTTTCTATCAGGCATTTTCACACTCCTTATGTTTGTAAATTTCACATATTTATATAAAACCCACAAAAATACCTGACTAATCGTATTTAGCACCAATTTTTACATGATTCCCCCCGCCCTGTACTGTACTGTCAGAATGGTATCATAGCTTGATTTTTAACCACAACAAACACAGCGTTACATTTCTTCATTTTTCTTAATAATCACAAGACACTTTGTTTCTGATAAAATTTAGTTATACGCAATAATAAAGGGATAGAATTTTATGTTGGACGCAATTTTGGGGCATTTGATAAGCTTTATCGAGCACGTAATCACAGCGATGGGGCCTTTGGGCATAAGCCTTTTAATGGCAATTGAGTCTTGCAATATTCCTTTGCCGAGTGAAGCTATTTTGCCTTTTGCGGGGTACATGGTTTCAAAAGGGATTTTCAACTTCCACGTTGCAGCGTGGGCAGGGGCTTTTGGTTGTGTAATAGGCTCGATTCCTTCGTATTATCTCGGGTATTTTGGCGGACGTACATTTATTGAAAAATACGGAAAATATTTCCTCGTCAGCAAAAAAGACCTTGAAGATGCTGACAAATGGGTAGAAAAATACGGTGACTGGGCATTTTTCATTTGCAGAATGCTACCGGTTATAAGAACTTTTATATCTTTGCCGGCCGGTATTTTGAAAGCAAAGAAAAGATTCTTTTTTACCTTTACATTTCTGGGTTCTTTAATCTGGAGTTATTTTCTCGTATACGTAGGGGTAAAAATGGGCCAGAATATGGAAGCTTTCAAGCATATCTGGCACAAATTCGATATTGCAATTGTGGCAGCATGTTTTGTACTCGGCGTTGCTTATCTTTACAAACACTTTAAACATTTGAACGATTAATTAATAATATATATAATTGACTATATTCAAGGAGTAATTTATGGCAGTGAGTAATATTTACGCAGTAATTCTGGCAGGAGGTTCAGGCAGCAGACTATGGCCCTTGAGCAGAGAACTTCATCCAAAACAGCTTATGAAAATCGAAGACGATTACACGCTGTTTCAATCAGCATTCATAAGGCTGGTCAATTGCGTAGATGACAAAAATATTCTGAGCATAACAAATGTAAAACTCGAAAGTCAGGTAAAAGCACAGCTCAAAGAAATGCAGGAAAAATTCTGCCGCAAATCAAGCTACCGTGTAATCACAGAGCCAGAAGGTAAAAACACAGCCCCCGCGATTGCCCTTGCAATAAAATATATTGAAAAACTCCAGCAGGACAAAGCAGTAAATCAAGAAAATATTGAAGACGCAATTATTGTAGCAGTGCCTTCAGACAACCTTATCACAGATAATGAAAAATACTGCAAATCCGTATCAGAAGGCATAAAACTTGCAAAAGAAGGCTATATTGTTACCTTTGGCGTAAAACCCGACAGAGCTGACGTGGGCCTTGGTTACATACGTGCAAAAAACAACAGAAAGATAAGAAGCATTGCAGCTGACGGGCTCAAGGTAGAATCATTCATTGAAAAACCTGACCTTGAAACAGCGCAGGAGTTTGTGGAATCCGACAAATACTTCTGGAACAGCGGTATGTTTGTGTTCAAAGCTTCTGTCATGATGGCAGAGCTCAAAAAATACGAAAGAGATATCTACAATATTATTAAAGATGCACCGATTTCGTCACAAACACCGACTATTCCTTATCAGGATTTTAAAGACATGCCTGATATCTCCATAGACTATGCGGTAATGGAAAACTCCAAAAAGCTTGCACTCATTCCGCTGGATACAGACTGGAAAGATGTAGGTTCGTGGGAAGCAGTGTACGATGTTTCCGAAAAAGATGAAAACAACAACTACATCATGGGTAACGTACTTGACCTTGAGAGTAAGGATTCTCTTGTTTATTCCACATCCAAGCTCATTACAACCATCGGACTCAAAGACACCGTGGTTGTAGAAACAGAAGACGCAGTGCTTGTATGCGACAGAAGCAGAGCACAGGATGTTAAAAAAATAGTTAACCATTTAAAAGAAATCCACGACACAACCCAGTACACGCACAAAACCGTGTACAGACCATGGGGCTACTATCAGGTGCTCAACGAGGGCAAAGGGTTCTTAACAAAATGCATCTACGTTAACCCCGGCGCAAAATTGAGTGTTCAAATGCACCACCACAGAAGCGAACACTGGGTTGTTGTAGAAGGCAAAGCACTTGTGTTGAAAGGTGAAGAGTTTATTGAACTCAACTGCGGCGACAGCATTGACCTCGCCGTGGAAGAAGTACATTCGCTTCAAAACCCTTATGACGAGCCTGTAAAAGTGCTCGAAGTACAGCAAGGCGACATCCTTGACGAAAACGATATTGTCCGTCTCGAAGACATGTACGGCAGGGTTTAGCATAGCAGCAGACCTATGAACATAAAAATTATAGCTGTTGGAAAATTAAAGGAAAAATACACAAAAGACGCAATTGAAGAGTTTAAAAAACGACTCAATGCATATTGCAGCCTGACTTTAACAGAAATCCCCGCACAGGAAATAAAAGACGAGAACCTTGCCTCAAAATACATGGAAGCGGAAGGTGAAAAAATCCTTACCGCAATAAAGCCCGACTCTTATGTAATCACGCTGGAAATCAACGGCAAAATGCTCTCGTCCGAAGACTTCTCGCAAAAGATAAAAGACCTTGCAAACGAAGGCCACAACGAAATAGTCTTTGTTATAGGAGGCGCAAACGGACTTGCTCCCCGTGTGAGTGCACGTGCAAATTTCAAGCTCAGTTTTTCAAAAATGACTTTCACACACCAGCTCATACGCATTTTTCTTTACGAACAGATTTATCGAGCTTACAAAATAATCCATAACGAAAACTACCACAGGTAAATGCAGGCAATTTTTACAGCCCAAATGTTTTTATATAAATACATGTTAGGTTAGTAAAAATAAAGGATTATACATGAGCATTTACGGATTAGGCGGTTATTATCCAATGTACAATTTTCATGGCGGAATTCAAGCGCCTGCTTACAAAGAAGACATCTATTCAAAAAAGCCGACGCATCTAAAGACTCCAAATATTGAAACTCTGGATATTTCTAAAACCTCTAAAGAAAAAACTGATTCAGCTGTAAAAGTAGGTGCAGCCATTGTGTTGACAGCTTTAGCCGCTTACGGACTTTACAAGGGCAAGAAATATTTTAAAGATATTTCTTTAAAAGGTACGCAAAAACCTGCTGCACCTGTAACAAAAGCACCCGAGACACCTGTTGCACCCAAAGTGCAAACAACAAAAACTCAGGTAGAGCCCCCAAAACCACAAACTCCGACAGTACAACAAAAACAACAGGCTCCAGCAGAACCACCCAAAGCTCAAGCACCTGAAAAAACATCATTGGAAAAACTTCAAGCAGAACTGAAGGATAAATATAAAAAATTAACAGATGATCAGGTAAAAGCAAAATATCAAGAAGCTTTTGACCCTGCAAAAAAAATGGATATTGAAGAATATAAAATCCTCAAAAAAGAAATGGCAAGACGTTTTGAAATAGATGCCCCCAATTTTAAAGGCTCCGCAGTAGAGATGCACCATGAAATACACGGCGCCAATTGCCATATTAGATCCGATATTGCAGAAAACGGCAAACCCGTAGTTATGAAAAAAATTGTAGATAAAATGGATGCTGATTTTAGCAACCTCACTCCAACCAATGAGGCATTTACAGTATACAGAGGAAGGAGCAAACACCCTGTTGCGAATTCCTTAAACACAGATTTTAACATAATAGAAAACGCTAAAATTGGCGATATCATTACCCCTGATACAGGATACCCTTATGCAGCATTCCACAGAAAACTCGCAGAATGCTGGGGAGGCACAGGTGCAAATTGCGGAAAAGGCACAATGATGATGGAAATAAGAGTGCCTAAAGGTGCAAAACTATCATGCAACCTTGAACACGGAGGAGAAGCAATCTTCCCGCGCAGCTCACAATTCAAACTTATTTCTAAAGGAAAAGACCCTGAAGGCATAATGAATGTTGTATTAGAGTACATTCTGCCTCAAGCAAAATAAACCTTAACCCGCATAAAAGAATCTGGCATTGCATCCGCCTTCGCCTATTTTCATGCGAATAGATTTCAGACATTTAGGGCATCTGCCTACATAGGCGGTGCCTTCTTTGTTTTTGTATACCCTGCCGTAAACACCGCAGCAGGTAAACATAACACCTACAAAATTTTTGGTTGACGGATTATCGTATAACATTTTTAATGCCTTATTTCAAATAAATAAAGTCTGCTTACAATAATATTATACCACTATTCAAACAGAATGTTAGTCTGATAAAACCTGTGGAATATCAACATCAGGCTTGCCCAAAACCCTTACCAATTCCAAAACGGATGCTTTCATCTGACATTTTTGTGCTGTTCCATTAAAAAAGTCTGTATAGAAACAACCTTCACAAACGCAGCCTCTTTTATAACATTCCAAAGCCGTGTTAGTCCATCTTCTTACGGCAATAGATCTTCCCATGTCTCTGCTTCTAAGCACTAATTTTTCCTCCCAAAATAGGTCCCATCCCCATGATATTTTTAGCAGCCATGCCTGTAAACCCTACAGCCGTATGCATGACTGGCCTTCTTTTTTCTATTATATAGACAAAAACCCTTTTTACAAGCCAATCATGAGGATATGTTAAGATATATTGCAATCGCTGTATTTCTTAAAACTCAACAGTTTCAAGGTTTTCGACCATCCGTATCATGCACGGTTACATGGTTTCGACGGTTTGACACCATGGAAACCATGTCTGCGTCCATGTTTCCATGCAAATTGGCACGGGTTAAGAAATGTAAAAATTTGTCAAATCGATACAGACATGCTCTCAAATTAACGTAAATTAACATATTTGAACTGCCTGAAAAAATAGTCTATATTTTTAATATAGGTAAATAGTAAGCAAAATTAATTCAGACAAAGGGGAAATCTTGGAAAATAATTATTTTAAGCTGTTCTTGGATGATTTGACTAAGCTCTGGAACGGTTTAGAAATAGGACAAAAATTCGGAATAGTTATACTAAGCGTGATAACACTGGTTATATCGGTGTTTTTTGTAATGAAATCAATGGAGCCAAACTGGGCGGTTTTATACTCCGACCTTTCTCCGCAAGACGCAGCAGCAGTATCTGAAAGCCTTAAAAAAAGCGGCTACCCCTTTAAAGTGTCTGCGGATAAAAAATCAGTCCTCGTTCCTCAGGAAATGCAAGACGAACTCAGGATATACGTTGCAGAAAATGACCTTATTCAAGATTCTTCACCGGGGTTTGAACTGCTGGATGACATGCAGTTAGGTTCTACTGATTTTAAAAACAAACTCACAAAACAAAGAATCTACCAAGGAGAACTTACCCGTTCAATAGAAAGAATGAGCGGTGTAAGAAAAGCCCGTGTGCAGATTGCAGACCCCGAGCGTTCCGTATTTTCGGAAAGAGACGAAGCGCCTACAGCTTCTGTAATGCTCATTTTAGAACCGGGATACAAACTTAAAACCTCACAGGTTAAAGCTATCAAAAACCTTGTTGCTTACGCAATACCAAGATTAACACCGGAAAAAGTTTTCCTCACAGACCAGGCAGGCAACAATCTTTCTGATGAAATAGAAAAAAATTCAAACGATATAGAATCATACAAAACAAACTTTGAAAACCAGACAGCAAAAAAAGTACAATCTGTTCTGGATAAAATAGTAGGGCCGGACAATGCATCTGTTCAGGTTAGTGCAGATATAGATTTTAACTCTACACGCTCTACAATCGAAAGCTACACGCCTGTAGGCGACACACAACAAGGGGTTTTGACTTCCACACAAACTGAAACTGAAAACTACGATAACCCTTACCCCAATACAACAGGCGCGGTAACAGGCTCAAACAATCCGCCGCCGGTTAACACCCAAACAGGCCAGCCCAAAAACTTGAACTATCAAAAAGAAAAAACAGCCTCCACATATGCTGTGTCTAAAGAAATTAAACAAATAGTTTACGCGCCCGGCTCTGTAAAAAGAATGACCATTGCCGTTGCAGTGAACAAAATCCTCACTGCCAACGAAAAAGAAGAACTCAATAAACTCATTGCCACAGCAAGCGGCGCTGACCTTAATAGAGGCGATGTTATCAACGTTACAAGCCTTGAATTTTCAGCAAAAGACCAGAACCAGGAAGCTGCTAAAGCAGAAGAACAGGCTATCAGAAACGAAAAAACACAAGAAATTGTTGTTAACAAACTTGTTCCTATGATGGTTATACTCATACTCGGACTTGTTGCCCTGTTTGTATTCCGCTCTCTGTTTGGCAAATCAGGAGAAACTACAGACGAGTTTGATGACGGATTTAATGAACAGCAGCAAACCATCACTGACAACCTCATAGACAAGTTTGAGGTTGAATCTCTTCCGCAAATTGAAGCAAGGCTTAATCCCGAGCTTGATAAACTAAAAACAGACCTTACTGACACTATCATGGCAGACCCGTCAGAAGCTGCAAAAATTCTTATCTCATATATTAAGGACTAATTAAAAAATGGCAGAAATAACATACGAATCTATGACACAAAGACAAAAAGTCGCAGCGCTTTTGATTGCGCTGGGGCCAAGCACTGCGTCAGAGATTCTTAAAAATATTAAAGACGATGATATCCTCGAGCAGATTACATTTGATATTGCAAGTTTGAATAAAGTACCTTCAGAGATACTCAATCAGGTATTGGAGGAATTCCACTCGCTTTTTTTAGCCAGTGATTACCTCTCGTCAGGGGGTACTCAATACGCAAGAACTTTGCTTGAAAAAGCTTACGGTGCGGATCAGGCACAAAACATGCTCGGCAGACTGGTTAATTTGCTTACCACAAACCCTTTTCAATTTTTCAACGACGCTGACCCGTCCCAGCTTGCCACATCGTTTCAAAACGAAAACCCGCAGCTGATTGCGCTTATCCTTGCTTACTTAAAACCCGAAAACTCTGCAAAGGTGCTTAACAGCCTTCCGGCAGAAGTACAGGCTCAGGTGGCGTTTAAAATTGCAGACATGAATTCCACAAACCCGGAGATTATATCGGAAATTGAAAAAATTGTAGAAGGAAAATTCTCTTCCGTTGTAGCTCAAGACTTCTCAAAAGCGGGCGGTGTAGGCGCTCTGGCCAACATTTTGAACCGTTCGGACCGTGCAACAGAAAAGAACGTACTGGAATATCTCGAAGTCAAAAACCTCGAGCTTGCAGAAGGCGTAAGAGAGCTGATGTTCGTATTCGAAGACATTATCCAGCTTAAAGACAACGCTATTCAAAGAATCATCCGCGAAGTAGAAACAAAAGACCTTGCCATATCTTTAAAAGGTACGCGTGAAGAAATTAAAGAAAAAATCTACAATAACATGTCAGAGCGTGCCCAAGCAATGCTCAAAGAAGAACTCGAATACATGGGCCCAGTTAGAGCAAAAGAAGTACAGGAAAAACAAACAAAAATTGTTGGTATTATCAGAGCATTGGAATCTGCGGGTGAAATTATTATAACAAGAGACACAGCCGAGGACGAATACATTGAGTAGGATAGAAAGCGGCAAAATAAGCCTGGGTAATTCATATGTCTTAAATGCCGACGGACAAGTCAAGGCAAATAAAGAAATATCAGATGCAAAAATTCTCGCCGATTCCATCATTACAGACGCGCAGAAAAAAGCACAGGAAGTCCTGTCGCAGGCACAGCAGCAGGCAGATAATCTTGTGGAACAGGCAAAAGCTCAGGCAATAGCCGAAAAAGACAAAATTACCACAGAGTCCAGAGAACTCGGTTACGAAGACGGATATCAAGACGGCAAAGAAAAAATCACAACAGAATTAGAAAACCTTGTGTATAACGTCAACAACTTTGCCAAATGTCAGTTTGATATGAAAAACAGGATAATCAAATCAATCCACACAGATATTTTAGACATGGTGCTTGATATTTCAGAAAAAATCTGTCTGACAGAACTAAGACAAAACAAAGAAATCCTGACAAAAATTGTTGCCAACGCTATTTCTCAACTTAAAGAAAAAGAAAGCGTAACAATCATAGTAAACCCTGAAATGGCAAGAAAAATTTATGAAATTTCCGATGACCTCAAAGACTCTATCCACAGCCTTGAGCACATAAAAATCGTTGAAGACTCAACAATTGCGCCTGACGGAACAATAGTGGAATCCGTAGGTTCAAGAGTAGACGCAAGGGTAAGCGCACAGATTGAACAAATCGCTCAAAAGCTCTTCGCCGAGCTTAACAAAACTCCGGAAATAGAGCTGGCACGCGAACTTGATGATGTTGAAGCAAAACTGAATAATGATAAACCTGAACAGATATAAAAACATAATCAACCAGACAAAAACCATGCAGGAAGTTGGAAAAGTCATCCAGATTATCGGACTGATAATCGAAGCTGACGGCCCAAAAGCCAGCATAGGCGACCTTTGCTATATTTATAACAAGCTTGACGCTGAACCTATCTGGGCAGAGGTGGTAGGGTTCAAAACGCAAAAGATTCTCTTGATGCCGCTTGGTTCAATGGAAGGCCTCATGCCCGGCGCTGTTGTAATGAACACAGGCTCTTCCATGCAGATTAAAGTAGGCCCACAGCTGTTAGGCCGCGTATTAGACGGTCTTGGCCGCCCGATTGACAATCTGGGAGAAGTCAACACACAGTCTTTGTATTCCACACAGGCAGAAATCATTAACCCGCTGAACAGACAGCTGATAAGAACCCCGCTGTCTCTCGGAATCCGTGCAATAGATGCTTTTATCACTGCGGGTAAAGGTCAAAGGCTCGGTGTATTCGCAGGTTCTGGGGTAGGGAAATCAACAACCCTTGCAATGATGGCCAAAAACACAAACGCAGACTTAAACGTAATTGCACTCATAGGGGAGCGCGGACGCGAAGTAAGAGAGTTTATCGAAACAACCCTCGGCCCGGAAGGAATGAGGCGCTCAATCGTTGTTGTTGCGACATCAGAGCAGCCTTCGCTTGTAAAAATCAAAGCAGGCTTTGTTGCAACAGCCATTGCAGAATACTTTAGAGACCAGGGAAAAGACGTATTGTTCATGCTCGACAGTGTAACGCGTATTGCGATGGCTCAAAGAGAAGTAGGACTGGCAGTAGGCGAGCCGCCTGCAACAAGAGGCTACACGCCTTCTGTTTTTGCTCTTATGCCAAAGCTGCTGGAGCGCGCCGGAAGCAACGAATACGGTACTATTACAGGCCTTTACACAGTACTTGTAGAAGGCGACGACTTTAACGAGCCCATCTCCGATACCGCAAGAAGTATTCTTGACGGTCACATCATGCTCTCGCGCGAGCTTGCGCACAAAAACCACTACCCTGCTGTGGACGTGCTTCAAAGCGTCAGCCGTGTAATGAAAGAAGTAACCTCAAAAGAGCACGTTGGCGCTGCCGGCAAAATAAGAACCCTGCTTGCGGGATACAAGAAAAACGAAGACCTGATAAACATCGGTGCATACGTTAACGGTGCCGATCCCGTGACCGATCAGGCAATAAAATTTATGCCGCAGATAAACAATTTCCTCCAACAAAAAGTTGATGAAAAAACCACCTACGACGAAACCATAGCAGCTCTCATGCAGCTTGGTAATCAGATAAAGCTATAAAAAAGGACAGAATAAATCTGTCCTTTTTTTATTTAATTTATTTTGCCCATCTTGCACAAAATGCCAAAAACGGATCTTTTTCTTGAGGTGTAGGCTGTTGCGGCTGTGCCCATTGTTGTTTTAAATTATCAATAATTTCTTTATATTTTTGATTTGTAGTTTTGGGCTGATAAGTGTTATTTGCACCGTTGTTTCTAATATACGCAAGGGCATTTTTGATTTCTTTTGTAAAATCACCGCCTACAGTCCTGTGTAAACCATTATAGTTATAGTTGTAATCAACAAAACCTTTTTTAGCTTTATGTCCCAGTCTTGTTAAATCATCACCGCGATCTGTTGAAACTTTTATCATTTTGTCATAATTTGCTGCACCAAAATAGTGTTCAATTGAGCCTTTAGCATTCTTTTCCATAACACCGACCAAACCACCGTTGTCAAAAGTTGATTTTATTGTTGTTCCGTTTGTTCTTTCAACTATTTTTTCAATAACTCCGTTTCCTTTATTTACATAAGAAACTTTTGTGCCATTCGGTAAAGTTTTAGGTGTCCACTTTGCTGCACCTTTCATAGATGAAAAAATCTGATTTGCCTTTGCTAAATTGATTCCTGCCATAGTAACCTAACCTTTCTTTTTTTAATTTAGATAACCTTCATATTTTTATAAAGGCATAAGGCCGGAATATATTGCCATAACTAACCTTCACTTATCTTATCTTATAGAAAAGTTTATCTGACTTGGTTTTTGGGGTCAAAAAATTCGTATTTACATTTCTTAACACACGCCTGATTTGAGTCTGATTGCATAAAAAAAAGCTGTTGAATTAGGGGTTCAACAGCACAGTCTAAACAGGGATGATAAAATAAAATTATAAATTTTGAAAAGTTGTTGCGTTAGAAGATGTGTAAGAAACACCTCTGAAAGAACGCTCTTGCAGCAATGCCGGAAGCTCGTCTATACAATTTAAGAAAGTCAAAGACTTGTCGCTCATCATTCTTAATGTTTTTTGCTCGGGTTTTGCATTTGTAATTACGGTTTGGATGGGGAAATATTCGGAGAATTCGCTTATTGTAGAAGCTATAACATAATTGTACATGTCAGCATCTATAATAACGTAAGAGATTCCGGCAATCTCAAGATATCTTTGAGCAGATTCTGTCTCTGTTACCGAAAAAATATTTCTTTCAGAAATTCCCGCCTCAAGACATTTTTGTGTCAGCTCTGACAATGCCTGAATATCATTTTGTATTAAGAGTATTGTTGTTTTGTTTATCATTTTCTCTCATACCTCTTACAGTGAGTATATCGATACATGAAAAATTTTCTTTACAACTAAAGTTGTAATATCCTCCAAATGATGTAGTTTAAAAAAAGTCGTCACGTGGTACATCCCACAGGCAATAGACAAAGTCCATAGCGGTTTTTAAAATGACACTATGAAAACACGAGTTGTAATAATAGGCGGTGTTGCCGCAGGACCCAAAATAATGGCAAAACTCTTGAGAACAAAAGAGTTTGAATGCCAGATAGACCTTTATACGGAAGAAGATATGATCTCATATTCCGCATGCGGGCTGCCTTATTTTATAGAAGGGCTTATCGAAGACCCCCAAAGGCTTATTGTAAGAAGACCCGAACAGTTTGAAGAACTGGGTGCTAACATACATCTTAACAAAAGATGCATAAAAATTATGCCTGATGAAAAGAAAATACGCATAGAAGACATAAAAACAGGTGAAATAGAAGAAGTAGAATACGACAAACTGGCAATCACCACAGGAGCAAGACCTGTTTTGCCTGCAATAAAAAATATCCACATGCCTAACATTTTTACTGTAAGAAAACTGCAAGACGGCATTAATATAAGAAACAAAATGCGCGACCCTGAAACAAAAAAAGCAGTAATAGTAGGCGCTGGTTATATAGGTATCGAAATGCTTGAGGCATTTTATTTAAACGGTATCGAAACGCATATGCTTGAGATGAACGAGCATATTCTCTCAATTTTTGACCCCGAAATCAGTGATATGATTCAAGAAGAAATACTTCGCATGAGTGACGGCAAAGTAAAAATCACCACATCCGATGCTGTCATAGCGTTTGAAGGCAACGGAAAAGTAGAAAGAGTCATTACCCACAACGGCCACATAATAGAAGCTGATATGGTAATAATAGCTGTTGGCGTAACTCCTAACACTGAAATTGCCAAAGCAGCTGGAATAGAGCTTGGTGTAAGCAACGCCATCAGGGTCAACAACCGCATGCAAACCAATATCAAAGACATCTACGCAGCAGGTGATTGTATAGAAAATTTCCACCTCGTGTCCAAAAATTATGCGTGGATACCGCTTGGCTCTTCTGCAAATAAAGAAGGGCGCTGTGCTGCAATAAATATAGCCGGCCAGTATGACTCTTTCCCGGGAATTCTGGGCTCTGCCGTCACAAGATATGACGGACTCACACTATCTATGACAGGTTTGAGCGAAACAGAAGCAAGAAAATTCGGGTTTGATGTAATTTCTTCGACCATGACAAAGAAGGATAAAGCAGGATACATGCCCTCGGCAGAAAACATAACCATAAAGCTGATTGCAGACAGACGTACAAAAAAAATCCTCGGAGCCCAATCCATCGGAAGCGGCGACGCAGATAAAAGGGTAAACACCGTCGCATCTGCAATTCAGGCAGACCAGACCATTGACGAGTTTCTACACCTTGACATGACTTATGCACCGCCTTTTTCTACAGCGGTTGATCCTTTGTTATCCGCTGCGCTTGTTATCAACAACCAGCTTTTTAAACCATAAAAAACAGGCTCATTAATTGAGCCTGTTTTTTATTTCCCCAAATCTAATTGCATTGCCTAAATGATATTTTGCTTTATATTTTCTCTATTAGTCTGTCAGCCTTTGTTTCAATTTCCCCAAATCGAATAGCTTTGCCTCTTTATGTTGATTAGTCCAGTAATGCTTCTAAGATATTTGCATTTTTTGTAGCCAGTGAGTTTTCTCTTACTTTTTGTTTGTGAATATATGTTCTGAGTGCTTCTCTGATAAGTTCGCTTCTTGTACGATTTTCTACTTCTGCAACTCCATCAATTTTGTTTAAAAATTCTTCGGGCATTGAAATTAAAACTCTTGCCATAGTTGATTCCTCCAGTTATAAATCTTGTAATCTCTTTTGTGGTTTGTGTTTGGAAGTTTTGTTCCTTACTCTTATATAAAGTATTTTTTAGATAATTAATTGCTAAAACTTATCTAAAAAATATATACAAATTTCCAAAACCCTTGATTCTCAAGGGCTATATTGCTTTACAAAACTTAATAAAACAGATTATTTCCTGGCAAACTTCTGCATTTCCAAAAGCGCAGTGTAAGTTGGCATAACAAGAAGCTGTTCGCCCTGTTCAATACTATCAAGGCAATAGTAAAAAGCTTCTTTAATATTGTTTTTTACCTCAATTTTTGAAGCGTCAAACCCCGCATATTTCAGCCTGACAGCCATGTCATAAGCACGCACCCCGCTTACAACAATTTTGTGAGGATAGTCTTTGAGCATCTCAAAATCCGCATCCCACAGCCATGACACATCTCTGCCGTCTGCGTAATTGTCGTTGATAATTATCAAAAGCTTTGCACATGTGCTGCTGTTAACGGTTCTCAAGACTTCTGACGCGCCTGTCGGGTTTTTTATCAGCTGCACAAGCACGTTTTTGCCTTTTACATTAAACTTTTCCGCACGGCCAAAAATCGATTTGTACGTATCAAGCCCCTTTTGGATTATATCCGGCGAAATTTTAAGCTCGAGCGCTGCACTTATTGCGGCAAGTGCGTTATAAGCATTGTACAGCCCCACAAGGTTTGTTTTAAAACAGAGCTCTTTCTCCTGATTATCCTGTTTAAATTTGAGATAAATTTCTGAACAGTCATCATAAATAACCGCATAACCTTTATAATCAGGCTCCGGTCTTGTTTTTTTGCATTCAGGGCAGCAATACCGGCCTATATGTGCGTAATATCTTTTTTCATAGAACAAATCAGACCCGCACGGGCAATACACAGCCTCTGCAGGAGCCTGAGATTCCTGTATGGAGTTTTTGTAGGTAATATTATCAAACCCGAAATAAATCCTTTTGTTATCTTTGCCAAGCTCTAAGAGCATGGGGTCATCAGCGTTGATAAAAAGCTTTAGCTGTGGATTTTTTGTTACAGCTTCTTGAATTTTTTTTGCTGTAGTATCAAGTTCTCCGTATCTGTCGAGCTGGTCTCTAAAAAGGTTTGTCACAAGCAGATAATCAGCTTTTAGATAATCATAAAGCTTTGTCAAATACGCTTCATCGCTTTCCAGCACCGCATAATCAAAGCTTGAAAACGGTTTATAATTCACAGCGAGCGAGCTGGCAATGCCGGAGAGCATGTTTGCGCCTTTTTCATTGTGCAGCACAGTGTTGTCGCTCATTTTTAAAATATGAGCCAAAAGCCCTGATGTGGTAGTTTTTCCGTTAGTGCCGGTGACTGTCACAATGTCTTTTTTACAATATTTAGACAAAAAAGATAAAAAGTTGCTCGAAATTTTTAATGCAACCACACCCGGCAATGATGTACCCGCGCTTTTAAAAAGATGCAGACCGTGATTTATCATTTTTGCACCAAAAAGTGCGCCGTAAAAACTTATTTTATCCATCATGTTCATATGAATGATTATATCGTAAAATTATATTATGGAGAATGAAAACTATCTTAATGCAATAAACCTGATAACCTCAAGAGAAAAATTCCACATCTGCCTCGGGCTTGATAGGATTTCAAAAATGCTTGAGCTTCTTGGCAATCCTCAAGACAGGCTGAATATTATACACGTTGCAGGCACAAACGGAAAAGGCTCTGTTTGCGCAATACTTTCTTCAATATTAACTGCAGCGGGTTTTAAAACAGGGCTGTACACAAGCCCGCACATCACAGAATACACTGAACGCATAAAAATAAATAACAGAGATATTTCAAAAACCGATTTTGCATACCTTATTACAGATATCAGTGCTATAGCCTCAGAGCATGATATCTATCTTACAGAGTTTGAAATTCTGACTGCTGCTGCGTACAAATATTTTGCATACAAAGAAACTGACATCTGCATAATAGAAACAGGACTGGGCGGACGGCTGGATGCAACTTCTGCCATTAGCACAAATCTGCTTTCTGTTATTACATCAATAAGCCTTGACCACACAGACAGACTGGGTGATACGATTGAAAAAATTGCATATGAAAAAGCAGGAATAATAAAAAGCAATGCACCGGTTGTGATAAGTGGTGAAAATAAAGGTTTTCATACAATAGAACAAATCGCAAAAGAAAAAAACAGCCCTGTTTTGACCCCGCAAAACAGTGTGGAGCTGTGCTTTGAAAACGGAAAAAATTACGCTGTTGTCCACAACAAAAAATACGCCTTCAATCTTCTGGGGTTGTGGCAAAAAGAAAATTTAGAGCTTGCGCTTGGTGCGATAGACTATTTAAAAAATGCAAAATACGGACACTGTTTTGACATACCTGATTCCGCAGTGCAAAAAGGGCTTGAGACAGTAAACTGGATTTGCCGTATGCAGTATATTCCAAAGTACAACATTCTTATTGACGGCACGCACAATCCTGACGGGGCAAGAGTTTTGAGACAGAGCCTTGATTATTACTTCCCTGACAAAAAAAGAGTGTGGGTTTACGGCTCTTTGACAACAAAAGATTACAAAACAGTTATGCAAACTCTTTTCAGGCGTCAGGACGAAGTATACTTTTACGATTTTGAGTACCCAAATGCGGTTTCTTTTAAAGAGTTGCAAAACAACACAGAGGCCATATGCAACCCCATAGGCCTAAGAGAGCTGGAGTACCTCTCACAGGAGAACAAACAGGCACTTATTATTATTTCGGGCTCATTCTATATGATAGGACAGATATTAAAAAAGAGTAATTTTTTACAAAATATAGCCGAGTCGGTTAATATATATTAATTTCTTATTCACGGATAATGTCAACATTCGGGAAAAATGTTACTGCATAAAAGTGAAAGGAAAGACTATATGCTTACTACAATAGAACAAAGTACAGATTTAATTAATGTGGTTATTGTTGAAGACTACAAACTAACAAGAGTAGGTCTGCGTTCAACAATAAACGAATTTGAAAATATTTCCGTAATCGGAGAAGCTGAAGACGCAATCAAAGGTCTTGAAATTATTAAAAAGGAAAAGCCGCATGTAGTTTTGATGGATCTTGGTTTGCCTGAAATGAACGGTATTGAAGCAACACAAAAGGTTAAAGAAATTTCTCCCGATACAAAAGTTATAATCCTGACTTCACACGACAGAGAAGAAGAAGTACTGGCTGCACTGGGCTCGGGGGCTTCAGCTTATTGCCTCAAAGATATTGACCCAAAGACTCTGGCATCAGTAATCAAAAACGTTTCCAAAGGCGCTTGCTGGCTTGATTCTGCAGTTGCACAGGTTGCTTTGAATCTTTTCCCGAAACCTGAAAATACCGACCTGCAGCACGGTTCAGAAGTATCTGATGCAAGAGCACAGCTTACTGAAAGAGAATTTGAAGTTTTAAGACTTCTCGTTAAAGGCAAAAGCAACACTGAAATAGCAAAAGAGTTAATTGTCTCAGTGCACACGGCCAAAGCTCATGTATGCAGTATTTTACAAAAATTATGCGTAGATGACCGTGTACAGGCAGCCGTAAAAGCGATAAAAGAAAACATAATCTAAAACAAAAACGGGGTCTTAAATAAAATAGACCCCGTTTTTTTAATTTTTTTCACAGTAATCAATAAGTTCCTGCTGCCAGTCTTCAACCTTTTCTATATAGAAATCCGCACCTTTTTTCATGCAAAGCTGACGGTGCTCGCGTTTGGATGAAGCTGTCATAACCCCTATAATAGTCTGGCTGTCATTCATTTTAGAAAGTTTTACAAGTTCGTCTAAAAGCAAAAAACCTTCTCTGTCAGTGGGGATAAACAAATCCATTATTACCAGTTTGAACATTTGTTTTTTGTATTTTGTAATGGCATCATAAATCTCTTTGGCAATAGTAACATCATAGCCGAGATTTCTGAACATAACGCCCAGCTGATAAGTGATTACGCCAAGGTCATCAACAATCAATACTGCTTTTTCATTAGCAATTTCTTCCTGCATTTCATCTGCGGTTTGGATATTGTCTGATTTCCTTGCCTTTGGAGCAGAAGCCTCTTGTAGAGCTTCTGTTTTAATTTTGTCCATCTTACGCTTGATATCAAGAATTAAATCCTTTAACAAATCAACATTGATACCTTTCTCTCCGGGCGGAATTTTGCCTACGAGCCCGTATAGAGATTCCAAAAATTCGGTATCTACCTCAATTGTACGTTTTGCGCTTTGATTTTCTTCACTCATACTTCGTCTTATCTTTTTACTACTTATTAATATAATAATAAAGGTATTTTAGAAAAATTGCCACCATTTTTTTTGTTTTTCACGTTTTTTTAGACAATCCAGATGGTTTTTTAAAATTTTTTGCAGCTGCACATCGCTAAGAGCAAAATGTCTTTGCAAATCTTGCAAATATCTGCCCACATATTTTTCAGCGGTTTTTATATTTGTATCTTTTTTGTTCAAAAGGTTTTCGTGCATTTTTGCTCCTTCAATTTAATAATATAAAGAAGCAAGCTTAAAAACATTGTCAAAAAGAGCAATTATTTGATTAATCTTTGTACGATGACAGCTCTGATTCAGACACTGCAGCGGATATTGCGTCAAAACTGTCTTCAAAAGCTTTTACTACCACAGGGTCAAACTGCGTGAGCGCACCTTTTTTAATCTCATTTAATGCATCTTGAAGCTCAATCTTGTTCCTGTAAATTCTGTTGGAAATGATACTGTCAAATGCATCAGCTACCGCAATAATCCTGGAACCGAGCGGTATATCCTCTCCTTTAACGCCGTAGGGGTATCCTGTTCCGTCGTATTTTTCGTGATGGTATTTGATAATTTCAACAACATCTTTGAGCTGTTTTATATCCTCAAGAATTTTTACGCTGTATGTGATATGTTTTTTAATCTCATCGTACTCTTCTTGAGAAAGGGCATCAATTTTATACAAAATTTCGTCAGATACACCTATCATACCAATATCGTGCAGCATGCCTGCAAGCTCTACCTTGCCTGTATCAATGGTTGAAAGCCCCAGTTGTTTTGCAACAATAATAGAATAATAAGTAATTCTTTTGCTTCTGCCCGATGTGTAGGAGTCTTTAGCGTCGAGTGCCTCCATGATAGCTTTGATTGTACCTGAGAAGAGCTCTTTAAGGTCGCTTATGAGTTTGTCGTTGTCATATTTGAGCTGATAATATTCCAAAGCAGATGAAACAATGAGTTGAAGTTCCTCCGGGTTGAACGGTTTTTTAACGTATCTGTATATTTTGGCATAATTTATCGCATCAATAAGAATGTTTGCATCAGAATACGCTGTTAAAAGGATTCTCATTGTAGAAGGATAATGCACCTGTACATGTTTTAAAAACTCTACCCCGTCCATTTCAGGCATCTTGTGGTCAGAGATAACAAGCTCAAAAGGTTTTTCCTTAAGAATCTCAAGCGCATGCAAAGGAGAGGTGGTTTTTTCGAGATTGTAAGCTCCTCTTAAAGTTCTAAATAAAAGCGCGAGGTTATCTTCTTCGTCATCTACAAGCAAAATATTGTATTTTTTATCCATCATATACTTCCGTTATCTTAATTATGAATTTTCATTCTCAAAGGTAATGTAATTGTAAATTTGCTGCCTTTGCCGGGCTCTGTAACAAGGTCTATTGTGCCTTTGTGGTTTTTGATAACCTTGTAGCTGATTGCCATACCAAGGCCGGTGCCTTGCCCGACTTCTTTTGTAGTAAAGAACGGGTCAAAAACTTTTTTGCGTGTGGTTTCATCCATACCGCAACCGTTGTCTTCAAACTCTATTATAGCATTATTTCCGTCTGATTTTAACCTAATCCAGATATCGCCTTTATCCTGTATAGCAAAAGCAGCGTTGTCCAAAATGTTCATAAACACTTGATTTAGCTGTCCGCCAAAGCCTTCTACGTGAGGCATGTTTTCTTGATATTCTTTGTGGACGGTAATTCTGTTTTTCAGTTTGTTATGCAGGATATTGAGCGTTGTATCAATTTCTCTGGGCAAATCAACATTGTTGATAACAGCTTCTTCCAAACGAGAGAAATTTTTTAAATCCAACACAATATTTTTTGTTCTCTCGGTTCCTTCCTGACAGCTTCTGATTAGTTCAGGGAGGTCGTCTTTTAAAAAGTCCAAATCTATTTCTTCTTTTAGTTCTTTGATTTTTTGTTTGTGCTCTTCTGTGAGATCAGCATCAAACTCGCTGTATTGGTTGATAACAGACATCATATCAGCAGTATAGTTTTTGAGGTGGATGAGGTTTCCGTAGATAAAGTTTACGGGGTTGTTAATCTCGTGGGTAATCCCTGCCACAAGCTCGCCTAATGATTTCATTTTTTCCGAATGAACCATCATTGCCTGTGTGCTTTTTAATTCTGAATAAGCAGCTTCCAACTCTTTTGTACGGTCTTTTACCTGTTGTTCCAAAGACTGGTAGAGTTTTTCCAAGGACTCTGCCATCTCATTGTAAGAACGTATAAGCCGGTTTATTTCAAGATAATTTGTCTCTTCAAGACGATGGGAAAAGTTCCCTTTTGCAAAATCGCCCAAACTCTTTATGAGTATGTTAATTGGTTTAATCAATATTCCGGAAATAAGATTGGAGAGGAAAAACCCGAGAAAGATAAATATAAATACCATTGCAAGCATGTTGTCTCTCAACATGTCAAGGTAAAGCTTAGTAATGGGTTCGTTATAAAAGCCCAGCTCTATTAATTTTCCGTCTTTTGTCACAGATTGTTTATAAATAGCGTCATCCAGAGTTTTGCCTTTTTTTCTCAAAGCTTTGTCTGATATTTTGTTTTCTTTAAAAACTTCTCTTAGCTTTTCACTTGGTTGTGTATGGAGGATAACTTTTTTTGTGGCTTTATCTTTAACAACAACCGTTGCTACTATGTTGCTGTCTACCATTTTTTGAGCTGCAGAATCAAGCTCCTTGTAGTCTTCTGCAGAGATAAGCTCTCCCAAACGCTGGAAAAGTGTAATAGAAATAGAATCATTCAAATCTTTTGACTGGGCCGTGATTTGCGTAGCCAGATTGTTAACAGTAGCTATAGAATACCACGCTATACAAAATACCGTTATTGCAATAAGCATTGTTGTAAATGCCGCAAATTGTGTACTCAATTTTGTCCTGAAATTTTTACCCAAAAAACTCATATTTCTCACTTCGTTATTTAAATTTGCTTAACTTCTTTTTTTTCTTAGCGGAATCAAATATTTTGCCTATTTGAAACCCGAGATAACCCACAACAAGCCCGGCCGGAACAATAATGCCAAGAGCATAAACCAGAGTGTTGATATTCATATGCCCCTGATTATTAAAAAAGATAAGCGAGCTGCACAAAAAAACCGTAAGACTCGCTGCCAAGCCTCCCAATTTATATGCATACTTAATTCCGTTTGCTGCCATTGTTAATCAGGTTCTTCTTATTTGTTTGTACTTTCCATTTGTTTTTTAAAACAGAATTGGACAATTGCTATTTTATCAATATTTTTTAAAGCAATAAATCGTCCGGATACAATATTTTTTGTGCTTTTGCCTTTTTCTCTGTCCACTCTGATGGGCTTAAAAAAACATTGTATAGGGATAGAGCCTTCCAGCGTAAACTCTATGGGATAGTCTTGTGACGTTGTCAAAGCAGCTTCTGTTGCAAATTTCATGCCGCCTGCTCCAATATCAATACCCACGCACACGTATTCTTTTGTATCGTCTTTGAGTGTAAATTCTTTTTGAAAATCAATTCTTGTATATTCACGCCTTTGTAAAAGCTCATATTTTTCTCTGTTAAATTCAACTTTTATAACTTTGTTCAGTTCATCAATCTCTTTTACAACAGGTTTAAAATACAGCATACCGTCATCTACGATAGTGAACATTTCAACAGTATCGCCTTTTTTGTAATAAGGCATATCAGCATCTTTTACCTCTAAATCAATACAGCTGCCCATGATTTTTTTGATTTTTGAAGACAGTGCACCTTTGATATCCTGCGGTACCATAGATATTTTTTGCTCAAGTTTTAATAATTTTTTCATACTCTTTTATATTTTCCTTATTTTTTAAACATTTGCAGCAGCAACTCTGATTACGCCTATTGATTTAGCTTTCACATTGTTACTGATTTCATTATACGACATAACCGCAATTTGTGGGTATGTTCTTTCTATTAATCTTCTAAAAGGAAGCCTTATGGGTGAAGAGCACAATAATACAGGCTGGTTGCCGGATGATGAAATAGCACGCTCAAGCTCGTAATTGAGGTTGTCCAACAGCTTTCTTGTAAATTCAGGGTCAAGAGTCAGGCTGGAGCCGTCAGGACTGACACCTTGAGCTATAGTGTTTTCGACTTCAGGCGCAAGCGTAACAGCCAGAAGCTCGCCTGTATCTGCCAGATTCTGTTTGCAAATACTTCTTGATAACGCCTGTCTGACCTGTTCTGTCAGATAATCTGCATTTTTACTCACGCGTGATTGCAAGCTCAATACCTCCAGAATTGTCTTGAGGTCTCTTACGGATACTCTTTCCTTTAACAGGTTGTACACAATCTGCTGAACCTCTGCCACGGTAAGGTCTTTCATCAAGTCGCTTACGTATTCTTCCGAAACTTCTTTTTTCAAATTGTCGATAAGCTGCTGTATATCTGCACGCGACACAATCTCTGCAGAGTTCTTTTTAATAACTTCCGTCAGGTGGGTAGAAATAACGGCAGACGGGCTCACAACAGTGTAGCCGTAAGTTTCTGCAATTTCTTTATCTTTTTCTTCAACCCAGATTGCCGGCAACCCGAATGCGGGTTCAATTGCACTGATACCGTTAATTCCAAGGTCGTTGTCAGAACCGCCTGCATTCATGGCAAGGCTTCTGTCAGGATATACCTCTCCGGATTCTATAGGCACACCTTTTAATTTGATTTGATAAGTGTTTGGCGGCAATTGCAAATTGTCTCTCACACGTATGGATGGAAGCACAATACCTAAATCTAATGCAGTTTGTCGTCTTATCTGTGCAATTCTTTCGAGCAAATCGCCGCCCTGCTCAACATCAAGCAATGGCACAAGACGATATCCTATTTCCATCTCGATAGTTTCTACGTTTAAAAGCTCCATGACACTTTCTCTTGTAGCTTTTTTCTTTTTCTTGGCAACTTTGCCGAGGCCGGCTTCTTCTTTTTTTGCTTCTTCCGCTGCTTTTGCTTCTTCGACTTTTTGCACTTTGTCCGCTTTGTCTTTTTTAAATGCCATCCACCCGAGTGAAGCAGCTACAAGCAAAAACGGAATAGTAGGCATACCGGGCACCATACCCAATAAGAACAAAAGTACAGAAACAATACCAAGCACCATGGGGTTTGAGAACATTTCTTTTTTGATATCATCGCTCAAAGACTCTTCCTGTCCGCTTGCACGGGACACAATCAAACCTGTGGAGAAAGAAATCAAAAGTGCAGGCAATTGAGAAACAAGACCATCTCCGACAGTCAAAATTGTGAAAGTGCTCAAAGCTGTCATAATATCCATCTTGAGCTGCCACAAACCAATAACAATACCCGCAAAAATGTTCACCACAGTGATGATGATACCTGCTGTGGCATCACCTTTTACAAACTTTGAAGCACCGTCCATGGTACCGTAAAAATCCGCTTCTCTCTCGAGTTTACGTCTTCTTGCTTTTGCCTGTTCCTCGTTAATCAGACCAGAGTTAAGGTCTGCGTCAATAGACAGCTGTTTACCGGGCATAGAGTCCAACGTGAACCTTGCTGATACTTCTGCAACCCTTGTTGCACCGCCTGTGATTACCATAAAGTTGATAACAACAAGCAGTATAAAGATAATGAACCCGACAATGTAGTTGCCGCCTACAACAAATTGCCCGAATGAATGGATAACCTCGCCCGCAGAGCCGTTTAGCAAAATAAGCCTTGTTGAGCTGATGTTTAAACCCAGACGAAAAATCGTTGCAACAAGAAGTATAATCGGGAAAGAAGAATACTCCAGAGGCTCTTTTACAAACAAACATACAAGCAAGATTATTACGGAAAGAGATATATTAAGCGTAAGCAAAATATCCAAAGCCATGGGAGGGAGCGGAATAATCATCATGACAACGATAATGACAATACCTATTGCCATCAATATATCGTTATTCTTAAGTAAGCTTGCTAAACCGCCTAAGTTCATTGTCTGTTTTTGTATACTCTTTCCCAATTAAATAATAGCCTATATATGTTTATTTATCGAATTCTTTACCAAACTTCAAATATCGGTTATAATTTCTAAATGATTATAAAAACTTTTCCAATGGGACTTATAGGCACAAACGCGTATCTTTTGATTGACGAAGACTCAAAAGAAGCCGCTGTAATAGACCTTGGCGGTGATTTTGCGCCTGTTAAAAACGAGATAGAAAAACAGGGCGCAAAGCTCAAATATATTCTTAACACTCATGGACATTTTGACCATATTTTTGGCGAAAAAGACGCACAAACTCTGACAGACGCGCCTGTGTATATCCATGAGGAAGACAAATACCTCGCACAAAATCTGCCAAAACAGCTGGAAAGATTTGGGTTTGTACAAAATGTTGAAGCCCCCTGTGACCTTCACACATTTACTGATAAGGATACTTTTTCTTTAGGCAAAAACGAAATAAAAGTAATCCACACACCCGGCCACACACCCGGCAGTGTTTGTTTCCTTGTCGGGAAGCACCTTTTCTCGGGTGACACGTTGTTTTACACTTCAGTGGGAAGAACAGACTTTGAAGGCGGCAGCTTTGCTCAGTTGAGCAATTCTATAAAAGAAAAACTCTTTAAGCTTGATGACGACATCGATGTTTACCCCGGTCATGACTCAAAAACCAGCATAGGTTACGAAAAAAAATACAACTGTTATTTTGGTTCACAAGCAGGAATGTAAAATTTAAAGATTTTTCAAATCTTTTTTCGGGTCATCAGACACCTGTTTGATGTCAAATTTTTCTTTCAAAAACTTGAGCATGTTAGGAGTGATGATGTTTGACGTGCATTCAGGCAGATATATGCTATTTATGCCAAGATATTTTAAATTAAAAATATGAGACATAGTGTGAAGGTTGCATGTAGTTATAAACACACTGACAGGGAATTTGTCGAGGTCAACATGTTTTTTTATGTGAGAAAGAATTTTGTAAATCAAAGACGAGTTAAAGAATGAATCAAAATACAAAATATTATCTTTTTTTGAAGGAATAACAGTTGTGATTACGTAATGGTCGTCACTCAAGTTTTCTTCAAGCACATCAAAATATTGAGAATGCATTGCAGCGTGATTCAAAAGCCCCACTACAATAAGGTGTTTTATGTCTTTGTTTTTGATTTTTTCAATAATTTTGTCCACCTTCTGCATAACAAGCTCTTCGTCGTAACCGACTTTGACCTGTGCAATGCTGTGATCACGATCAAACCCTTGAGAGTTTTCTGCCGCATCCACAAGAGGTTTAAAATTGTTTTTTTCTATCCTTGTCATGCCTTTGCCGGCAATAAGGTTTGTGGTGAAAAGACGCCCTCTGTAAAGCTTATCAAGAAGATATTGAAAATTTCTTATAACAAGCACAGGCCCCTTAAATGTAGTAAAATCATACTGCACGCTGTCCATAGACATCTGGAAATGGCCTTTTAGATTTTTGTATTTTGCAAACTTGGGGTATGCATGTGCAACAATAAGCCCGTTGTGCGTATAAACGTTGATATCAGTATCTTTAACGGCTTCTAAAAGGTTCTCCAAATCTTTTAAATTCTGTCCGGAAACAAGAATCGATTTTCCTTTTTCTACACCTATAGAAACGTCATGCAAACCGATTGCACCGTAGTATTCCTCTTTAAAAACATGGAGCTTTTTATGGATTTGATAGTTTATCTGTGCAAAATCATTGACTTTTTTAATAAGCTTTGACTCTGTCATAGCAGAAAAATTAAGGTTGTTGAAAAGTTTTAAGATTCCGTCTTCTTCAGGCAAATAGTCTTCTGTATAGCATTTGAGCTCAATCAACCTGATACTGGCGCTTTTGATAAGGTTTAGTATAATTTCATAAAGGTTTTTTACATCCGCACTCAAAGAGCTGTTTCGTCTTATGGCCTGTTGTTCACCCTGATTTACAATAGAGCTCAGGTCAAATTTTTCAAACTTTATGTTTGATTTCAAAATCTGACAGTCCATGTTTTTTTCATCACAAAATGCTGTATAAGCCTCTTTGACAGACTCTTTTTCTTTATGAATTTCCTTTAACAGAGCTTGGAATTCTTCTCTGTTAAACTCATAACCGATTAATATCAAGGACAAATAGTTGATAATTCTGCTTTTAAGAGCTTTGTTTTCGTACCCGAGCTCTTGCATTTTTATGTAATAATACGTAATCTGTTTTAACTCGTAGAGCAAAACCTCCATCAAAGAGTACATGATGGGGTCTATACTGCAATAGCCGTCGACCGCACAATCGTTGTATGACATATTTTCTCCGTAATCCATATTCATACCGGTATTTTAAACAACATGAATAGCATTACCATTGACTAAACGAGCAATTACAATATAGCCTGATATCCCCCTCATTAAGACTATGCGCCAATATTAAAATATATAGTATAATTTGTTATCAAATAAAATTATAAAGACAAAGGGAGATTTTAATAAAATGCTCGATTTTTCAACACGTTTTAAAAAGTTTTTAATCCTTTCCGTGATGACGCTTGTCACTATGTGCCAGTGTGTTTTTGCACAGGATTATAACAGCTACAAACTCGACAACGGCCAAACCGTTATCATAAAAGAGGTTCACGACAACCCGATTGTGACTATCGACACGTGGATAAAAACAGGTTCCATAAACGAAAATGACCAAAATAACGGCGTTGCTCACTTTCTTGAGCACCTGTTTTTTAAAGGGACACCCAAACACCCCACAGGTGAGTTTGACAGAATAATGGACTCAAAAGGTGCTGAAACAAACGCTGCAACAAGCAAAGATTTTACGCACTACTACATCACACTCCCTTCAAAATACTTCCAAACAGCAATGGATTTGCACGCAGACATGCTCATGAATCCGCAGATTCCAAGAAAAGAGCTTGAAAAAGAAAGAAAAGTCGTAATAGAAGAAATCTCAAAAACAAACGACAACCCTGAAACAAAGCTCTATGAAAACATGATTAATGCGTTTTATGTAAACCATCCTTACAAAAGAAAAGTAATAGGCAAAAAAGAAATCATTGAAAACATCACAAGAGAAGAAATTCTTGACTTTTACAACACATGGTACAACCCGTCAAATATGATTACCGTTGTTGTGGGTGATGTAAACACACAGGACGCTCTTAATCTTATCAAACAAAACTTTAACAGAAAATGCAAAAATTCTGCCCAAAACCCGAAATATAAAACTGATAAAAATATAGAAAAACAAATCGAAATATTAGCCAAAGACAAAGTAAAAACAGGCTACATGATGATAGGTTTTCGCGGAGTGCCGCAGGAAAACAGAGCAGACAGCTACGCGCTGGATGTGCTTGCAACAATATTAGGCGACGGCCGCTCTTCAAAACTGTATCAAACAGTAAAAGAGCAAAAACAGCTTGCTTACAGCATTTCAGCAGGCCATGCTTCCATGAAAGACGACAGCATTTTGTTTGTACGTGCAAACTTTGTACCCGCAAACAAAGACAAGGTTAAAAAAGCAATTTTTGACGAAATAAACAGGGTAAGAAACGGAAACTTTGACGAACAGGATATTACAACAGCCAAAAATATCATTGAAAGAGACACGTTCTACTCAAGAGAATCCGCCTCGAACATAGCCAATGAACTCGGCTACACAACACTTGTGTATGGTGACACAAAATACTACGAAGAGTACATCTCAAACATCAAAAAAGTAACAAAAGCAGATATCATAAGGGTTGCAAAAAAATACCTCAACCCAAATCACGCAGTTATTTCCGTCATGCTGCCTGAGTCTGCAGCGCAGGAAAACATAAAAAAAATAAGCTCAATTATGAAAAAAGAGCCTGTTGTTGTGAGCACTGACAAGAATATTACAAAATATTTGCTACCGGGTGATATTACCCTCATAATCAACCACAACAAGCTAAACGATATTGTGGCAATGCAGATAATTTCCAAAGGCGGAAACTATATTGAAAAAAAAGCCGGAACAGGCGCTATAACAGCCTCTGCAATGATGAAAGGCACAAAAAAATACTCTTCTTTAGACCTGTCACAGGTTATGGAGCAAAACGGCATAAAAATAGCACCGGCCAACGGTTCGGATTATTTCTCGATTGCAGTAAAAACAACCAGAAACGACCTTCCGTTAACATTTGATTTGCTAAATGAAATTATAAATAATGCCTCTTTTGAACCTCAAGAAATTGCAAGAGTAAAGGCAGAACAAATACAAAACATACAAAAAAACCGCGACATGCCGGCAAGCAGTGCATTTGAAGAATTCAAAACCGCAATCTGGGCAGGCACACCTTACGGAGTGACAGGCAAAGTGCTTGAAAAAACCATCCCGACTATAGAAAAATCTGACGTGCTGGCTTTTTACAACACAGTATTCTGTCCGCAAAACTTAGTCATTTCAATAAACGGAAATGTGGATGACAAAGCTGTTATAGACAGCATTACAGATATTTTTGGCGCCAACAAAGCCGATAACAAAAATGTTCAAAGGTTTGAATACAATAAATATAAAAACCTGTTTAAGCCTTTGCAGAGCCAAAAAATCGTAAAAAAAGACAAAGACGTTGAAGCTGCATGGCTTGTAATGGGCTGGCTGACAGACGGCGTGGAAAACAAAAAAGACATTGCAGCGCTTCAGGTCATAGACTCTATCCTCGGCGGGGGAATGAGCTCAAGACTCTTCACAGGTCTTAGAGCAGAGCAGGGTCTGGCTTATCAGGTCGGCTCAAGTTTTGCGGCAAATGTTAATCAGGGTGTTTTTGCGCTCTACATCGGCACAAACCCGCAAACAGCACTTCATTCCAAAAATGAACTTTTAAAACAAATCAATATACTCAAAAAAGAGTTTGTTTCAGAAAAAGAGCTTCAAGAAGCAAAAGACAAAATTCTGGGCAGCTTTATACTCTCACAGGAAACCAATATGGAAAAAGCCTCTACCCTCGGATGGTTCGAAACCTCCGGCAGAGGTTACCTCTACATTGACGAATTTCCAAAGCTCATACAGTGTGTAACTCCCTCTGATATTATCAGGGTGGCGAACAAATACTTTGATAACAATTACACCTTCGCAATCGTTGCACCGCAAAAATATCTGGAGCAGTTTAAATAATTAACGGCAAATATCGCCGGACTTCACAAAAAATTGCAGATAAAGGGGCGTAAAAATATGCCCCAATCTGCCAAAAAGCTTTAAGCCCTGTATTTTGGCAATCCTGTCATCTCCTGACAAAATCCACATGGCTTTGTTATTTTTCTTCAACACAAGACCTGGTTTGTATCTGTCTGTATGAAATTTTGTTTTGTTTTCAAAAAATTTAATTTTACCAACCTGCAAAAACGCATTCTTATGCGGGATATAAGCCGGCTGCCACGGGGTGAGCGCCCGAACAAGAGCATTTATCTGTGCTGATGTTTTTGTAAAATCTATGAGTATATCCTTTTCGCTAATCTGCGGGTAATAAGAAGCGTCTTTTGCATTTTGATTGACCGGCACGATTATCTCATCTTCCATGGAGCACAACAGCTCTTTTATCCCTTCGCGCGCAAGCACACAGCATTTGTTTTTGAGGGTCTCGCCCGTATCACCGTTAAACCCCTGCACAATATCTATTTTCTTTTGCAGCAGAATCGGGCCTGTATCTAGGTTTTCATCCATAAGGTGAAAGGTTATGCCTGTTTCTTTTTCTTCATTCATTATCACCCTCATATAAGGGTTAGGGCCTCTGTATGCCGGCAAAAGCGACGGATGGCAGTTGATTGTGCCGATTTTAGGCAGATTGATTACGGGTTTTTTAAACTTTTCGCTCCACGACCCCACAAGGATTATGTCAGGATTGAGCTTGAGCACAGCTTTTTGAAACTCTTTTGAGTTTACGCTTCTTGCTTTAATTTCTTTGAGTTTAAAACTTTTGATAAAAGATAGGTCTTTTCCCGGGGCAAAAATATCTTTAAAAAACAACAGCCACGGATGTATTGCCACCCTTTCATGCCGGAAGACACCCACAATTTTATTTTTAGAGTCCAGTGTCCCTAAAATAAGATTGGAAAACATTTTATCATATCCGACAATTACTATTTTCATTATTTTTTAAAATGGTTTGCAACAAGCAGATCCAGCAAAGAGTCAAATTGCTTTCAAATTTCGTTTTGTAATTTCTTTGCACATTCATTGCAAAGGAAGTTTGTTCTGTTTTCTATCGGAATAACTTTTCCGCATTTTGCACATTTAATAGTAACTTTATTAGAGATTCTTACAAATTTACCTGCAAGGAAAAATGCTTCAAACTCATTTCTTGTTATATTAAACTTTGTCATGATGTCTTCTACGGGGATAAACTGTTCACCGGAAAGTGTAACGTAAGAATTTATCTCGCTTATTAATTTATTTTGTTCTTCAAAACATTTATCACAAATATCTCTTTTGCCTGACTGAAGAAATAATGCTCCGCATTTTTTACAATTAGCTACGTTAGCCATAATCCTACCTTCTTAACCTAACTTAGATAGTAAAATATTAGCTAAACTATCTAAAAAAAGCAAGTAAAATCATCTTGACAACAGATAAAAATAAATTGTATAAGTGTGTTGGATTGTAAAAAAAATTTACTAAACTGTACAAGTAATGTAAATTTTTGTGTACAATATTATCAAGAGAAGAGAGAGATATTGGACAACAATTTTAACAGCTTTGATAACCTCGAGACATCGATTAGAAAATCCTCTGTTATTCAAGAGAGGATTAATCTTGTGTCTACTCACATGTACAAACAGTTTTTGGAATACCAGCGCTCTACAATGAACGCTACAGAAACTTTTGTTAAAATCACAGACAACATGCAATCTACGGTCGAATATCTTAAACAGTCATTTGGCGCACGCGGGGTTGCTACAGACAATATCTTTTTTGAAACAGATGAAACTAATACAGTGCTTGTTTTGCACATACTGTGGCATACAATCAGCTTTACCACAAGATGGAACAACCAGCCCCAGGCTCTGTACAGAGGCGTTGAAATGCCTATGATATCAAACAGAATCATTGCATTAAAAGGCAATTTCCACGAAATAATCAAAGATGTGAAAGAAGAAGACCAGCTGCAAACAGTTTTGGAACAGGAAGTTGCTTCTTTGTTCATTCCGGCAGAACGCGGACAAAACTGCATCATAAAAATCAACCATCTCGGTAACAAAGAATTTTATATAAACCACATGGACGCGCCAAGAGAATTTCTTTTAAAAGTTATAGAAACAATATGCGGCGGCGGCATTTATCATGAAGAATTGAGGCAGTAATTCAAAGCTGTGAAGATTTTGGACTTAAAATTAAAAAAAATCTCACTGACTACTTGACACTTAAACATGTCCTTAATATTATAATCCTATGCCGAAGTGGCTCAATGGTAGAGCAACGGTTTTGTAAACCGTAGGTTGTAGGTTCGATTCCTATCTTCGGCATTTTCTCCTAAAAGGGGGGCTGGCAAGTTGTTGAAAAACATAAAGCCCAAAAGCCTTTGTGGCGCAGGGGTAGCGCACTCCCTTGGTAAGGGAGAGGCCACGGGTTCAAATCCCGTCAAAGGCATTTTTTGAAAATTTAATATGGGTAGGTGGCCGAGTGGCTAAAGGCGACAGACTGTAAATCTGTTCCCGCGAGGGTACGGTGGTTCGAATCCACCCCTGCCCACCATTAAAAAGACTCCATCAGGAGTCTTTTTTGTTGAATATTATTTTGTAAACTCTAAGCCTTTTTTACCCTGACGTATCTTTTATAAAAATAAAACAACATACAAAAACCTAAAAAGGCAAAGCAAGCTCCCGGCACTGCTGTATAATTGTAAGTAAGCCCGCACGTTACAGGCAACCCACCAACAAAAGCACCAATTGCATTGCCAAGATTAAAAGAAATTTGAGAAAAAGATGCTCCGAGCATCTCACCACCTTTTGCATTATCTATTAAAAGTACCTGCTGTGGTGCTGAAACTGCAAACAAGCAACCTGTACAAACACACATCAAAACAACTGAAGCAAAAGCATTTGACGAAAAGAAGAAAATTAACAAAAGTGCAACGCAGGCTATCAACTGTGTTAGCGCTGCAACACTTGAAGGCGAAAATTTGTCTGAAAGCTTTCCGCCAAGGTAATTTCCAATACACATGCCTGCCCCTGCAAGCACCATAACAAGCGAAATATATCCTGGCAGAATGCCGGAAACCTTCACAAGTAAAGGATTTACATAGCTGTACCAGCAAAAAATACCGCCGTTGCCCATGATAACAGCCATTATCAACAGCCATGGAGCTAGAGATTTTAAAAATTTAAATTGTCCACGAAAACCTGTATCGGGGAGAGGTTTAATATTTGGTACCAGTTTAAAAATGGAATACAAAATCACAAAACCGAATAGTCCTATAATCAAAAAAGTTATACGCCAAGAAAAATTATGGCTTATAAAAGTACCAAGAGGAATTCCCAGTAGGTTTGCCACAGTCATACCAGCAACCATGGTAGCAACAGCCTGATTGCCCTTGTCATTGTCCGCAATTTTGCCGGCAGCAATAGCCCCAACACCAAAAAATGCACCATGAGGAAGCCCCGCCAAAAACCGCATTGTACAAAAAACATGATAGTTAAAAGCAGCAGCTGTCAATAAATTTGCAATTGTAAAAATAGACATGAGCCATATTAAAATTGTTTTTAATGGCTTTGTACGTGCACTCAATACAAGCAAAATAGCTCCTGTCACAACACCCAAAGCATAAAGAGAAATAAAATTTCCCGCAGCCGGTATAGATACCTGCATGGCTTTTGCCGTATCCGGTAATATACCCATCATGACAAATTCCGTAAGCCCGAGGCCGAATGTACCAAGTGCAAGAGGCAACAGGCATATTGTTTTTCTCATTTTTTGTCCTTTAAAAACCTTACCGGAAAATTATAACACTAATAATTTATATCCAGGACTTTTTCCAGCCTTAGCTCTTTGCCGTCGCCTGAGGGCCTGTAATCTATAACCGTATCAAGGATATCTTTTATAACACCTTTTGTTTGCTTGTTTGGCAAAATTTTTAGCTCTGGCTTTGGCTGATCTACTTTTTCAAACCCCAATTTACGATAGAATACCTTGTTGCTTTTCTTTCCATCAGGTGCTTTGTCATCAAGCACCAGACAGACTCCTTTTTTGACAGACTTTGCATATTCAAAAACATGCCTGAACAAAACCTGACCGGCACATTTTACATTTTCTCCGGTTTTGTATGGCCAGGTTGCAGTGTAAGAAACATAGCAAAGCTCGTTATCAAAAAACGGCATAAAAGACATTATCCCGCACGGCTTGTTTTTATACGCTGTCAAATAAACATTTTCAGCACGTTTTAGCCCGCCTGCTGCTTTTTTAATCAGGTATTTCCATTCATTTTTTTGTGAAAGGTTTCCCTCGTTAGGTGCAAGCTTTTCGAGCCTGATGTTCTTTAGCATGTCCATTAAAAACGGAATATCCTTCTTATCAAGCTCGTACAAAACTATCTCGCCATAATCGGGCATAGATTTCACAATTGCTCTTGCGCGCTCAATACCCTTAAAGCAAGGCGGTTTGACGTTATTTACGGAATTTTGCGGGGTTTGAATATTCATATATGAATAAGTTAAAGCGGGTGAAAGAATTTTTTTGCTACCTGTTGTTTAACTTATCTTTTAAGCGGCAATATTCCCTGTAATCAGTACCCCATTGAGCCATAGAATCCAACACAGGCGCAAGCGAATAGCCAATATCCGTAAGTGTGTATTCAACCCTTGGAGGCACTTCGCCAAAAACCTTCCTTTCAACAAGGCCTGCGTCTTCCATCTCGCGCAATTTTGATGTAAGTGATTTTTGAGAAGCCCCTGTTGCCTGTTTAAGCTCTCCAAAGCGTCTTGAACCCTCCAGCAAATCCCTTAATATCAGCACTTTCCACTTGTTTCCAATAAGAGAAAAAAGCTCTTCTATGGGGCAATCCTGTGGTTTTGTTTTTGTTTGTTTTTTCGTCTTCATTACTCAATTTTACTTTATTAGTATCAAATTGCAACCATTGTTTTTATTTGTGTTTATACAATATAAAGGTCACAGGGCCTTTCCAGATTCTTTGTACATAATAATTTTTGTCCATAAAATCGCACACTTTAGGTGCATAAGAGCAAAAATCACCCACCCCGTAAACCGAATAAACAAGCGTGTTGTAAAGAAAATAATCGGGGGGATTTTTTTCGATATTTTTCAAAATAAAATCCTCGCCAAATATCTGCACATTAACAGGTATCAGGTAATAAAACATGTTATGAGTATCTCTTTGCGCAAGAAAATTGACAATTGCCCCTTCCGGAACAGTAAGCACAACAGCATGTTTAGGAGTATGTTCTCTAATGTAGCTTATCATGTCATTTTGCATTGGATAAACTTTTTTTATAAACAGCGTGCCGGTTGGCTGTGCGAGTTTATAAAGCTGTCCGTCGGTTATTCTGTCGATTCCAAAGAAAAAGAACCCCATCATAACCATAATGCAAAGGTTTTGAAGAGTTTTACACAATCCTGTTTTATCGAGATATTTTGTATAATCCGGCACATATTTTGCAAAGAAAATAACCAGCGGTATAAACAAAGCCGCTAAAGTAAATGTGCCGTAACACGTGATTGTGACATCAAAAAGCCCTTTAAAAGAAACAGCCAGAGCCGAAATAACCAGAAACAAAAACATTTTATCCTGATTAGAGGCAATATCGCGCTGCTCGTTTAATTTTTTACACTTAAAAAATCTGCAAACCAAAACAAACACAAACACTGCCAAAATAACGCAAACAGCCATGCCTGCCCAGGCAAAAATCGTTGAATAGTTAATTTTTAGCAAGTTGTAGGATTTTGCACAAACAAAAAGCATAACCATAAACACCGCAAAATTACACACGGCTTTGACAAATTTATTTTGCGCATAGCGGTTAACAAACAAATTCAACCCGTACAAAACAACCGCACACGGCACAAGAGTTTTCAGAATTGTCCACACGGAATGCAAAACATCCGCAACAATATAAGGGTTAAAATACAACCCAAAATTGTAATAAAAATAAGTTGTAACAGGAGCTTTAACAAGTTTTTGAATAAAATCAAAACTGCTGATAAAATCACTCAAACTCACGCCCTGCAAAACAAGCACACCAAAAGATATTACAGGAAAAAGCATAAACGCGCAAAAAGCAAAAAGGTATTTTTTAAATGCACCTTCCTCATTAAATTTGACAAACACGGGCAGACACAAAAACAAAAATACAAAATAAGGTAAATCCTCAATCTTGTTTGCAAAAGAAAAACCCGCAAACAAAAACGCACACAAAAGCTGCGATGTTTTTTTGTCCCTTAAAAAAAGCAAAGCAAACAACAATGAAAGCAAAAAGCCCGACAGGGCATAAACAGCATTGTAGGAATATACAAAAATAAAGTTAAAAAAGTTTTTTGCATACACACACACAAACATCGTCAAACCGCTAATGCAAAGCGATGTTTTTTTATCAACAAAGAGTTTGGAAATAAAAAACGTGGTAAAACAAATCACAAGAGAATTCAAAAAGCCCATTAAATAAAGCGTGTTGAGCTTTACCCCCAAAAGTGCATACGCAATGGCGTTTATTTGATACCCCAAAGGCCCGTAAACATTAAAAATATCTTTGTATAAAACCTTGCCTTTGAGCATCTGCCAGGGGATATAAGCCTCTCTGCTCACATCCACAAGATAGACATCCTGTTTTCCGTAAAAAATAAAATACATTATCAAAGAAACTATTGTTATTATTCCGAGCTCTTTGAGGCAGTATTTTTTAGAAAATTCTATAAACTTTTCCATACAAATTGTATTCTCCCTCTCTTTTGATTATACTATAAGTTAAATAATAACGAGGAGTTAAGGATGATTAATAATAAAAAAATTGCTGTTATCATGCCTGCATACAACGCAGAAAAAACACTGGAACAAACATACAATGAGCTTTATAAAGACATAGTGGATGAAATTATTCTTGTGGATGACAACTCCTCGGACAAAACAAAAGAAGTTGCAAAAAAACTGGGCATAACAACCCTTGTGCATGATAAAAACAAAGGATACGGCGGAAACCAGAAAACCTGCTACACAGCAGCGCTCAAAACAGATGCGGATATCGTGATAATGGTACACCCAGACTATCAGTACACCCCGAAACTCGTACCCGCAATGGCAACAATGCTTGCTTTTGACGAGTATGACGCGTGTATTGCATCTCGCTTTATCGGCAAAGGTGCATTAGAAGGCGGAATGCCTTTATACAAGTTTATTGCAAATAAATGCCTGACACTTTTTCAAAACCTCATGATGGGCGAACGTTTGACAGAATACCACACGGGTTTTCGTGCTTTTACAAGAGAAGTGCTTGAAAAATGCCCGCTAAAAGACTGTGACGACGATTTTGTTTTTGACAACGAAATGCTTGCACTCATTTTTTACAAAGGCTACACAATAGGCCAGATAAGCTGCCCCACAAAATACTTCCCTGACGCTTCATCAATCAACTTTATGAGAAGCTGCAAATACGGTTTCGGGGTTTTGAAAACAAGTATTTTGTTTGCACTCGCAAAATGGGGTATTTATAAATCAAAAATATTTAGAAACGATGCCAAAACACTGGATAAAAACGAAGAATTACCGTATTTTGAAGGATAAAAAAGGGAGGCAAGCCTCCCCTTTTTTATTCAGACGTTTATTTAATAGCCTTTTTGACTAAGATAGTCATTATACAAGGTGTTTACCTGTTTGAAGAAATATTGATATACATCGTAAGTTTCGCTTTCAATGCTTGATGATTTCACTGTTGCATCTACAGCAGTTTGAAGAATTCTTGTGATTTCAACTTTATCAAAGTTATCACCTAATTGTTCCTGCATTTTATTCATTATTGGCGTGATTATACCAAATAATGCTCTTTTAACACATAAATATGTACCTGCTATCCGCAATTTGCCGCGACCAATAATTCCGCTGCAGTAGTTATCGATTTTTCCGGTTTCTACAAGTATTTGAGTCATATCAATTTTATTATTAGACACTTTATTTGTTTCCTGTCCGTGAAGTCCTGCTGTTGCTATTGCATTGAACTGTACCACCGTATTGTTCGCAAGCTCTTCTATAGAGTGCAATTCTGTAGGATTTTGCAAATTCATTGATACATTGACAACGGCTTGATCAAAGTATTTGTCAATTTCTTCTGCATTGTAACTGTCACCAAGCTGCTCTTTCATTTGTGTATGAATCCTTTGTCTGAGCTGGTCATACATTTTGTTAATGTCTTTGTTGTCTGCATCATTTGTCCATACAACTTTTCCATTTTGAATAGTAAAGTGTGTATAAACTAAGTTATCCCCGCCATGAGTTTCTGTTGTTCCATAGCCCCATAAACCTTGAGTCATTTGAGTAACAGACAGGTTAACATTTTTTGTTTCTTCGATTTCAACAAAGTTTTCGATTTTATCAACACCCTGTGCAGCAAGAAGCTCTTTGATGAGTTCTTTTGCTTTTGCGTAGTCTGCTTCCGGAGTTGCTGACGTTTTGAGGTTATCAAGCAAAGATTTTGCTTCGATATACTGCGGGAAGTAAACGTATTGAGAGTTGATAGAACCAAGAAGGCTGTCTGTTTTACCCTGTATAATATTTGCCATTACATAATCAGCTGCTGCATCAAAGATTGCGTCTTTTTCTTCTGCATTAGCATACTGGCCGGCAGCTTCGAGAGTTTCTTTAATTTTTTCATAATTTTTTGTATTAGATTCTGTTAAAGCATTTTCTTTTTCATAAACATTTTCAAGCTCTTTGTCTGCTTTTTCAACAAAAGCTGCAAATTCTGTTTCAAGGTCAGTGCCGTCACCTTCGTACTGGCTTAGGAATGCTGTTTTTAATGCATTTAATCTTTCGAGCCTTGCTTCAGGGTCAAATAATTCTGGGTTTGGCTCATGTGTTCTTGCTTCAATTGAATCATCAATGTATGCGTCAAGCTGCTCACTATATTTTTTGTTGTCAATAAATTTAGCTCTTGTTTTAACAGCTTCGCTCAAAGGAGTTGTGCCATCGCCGTATTCGTCCATGTCTCCGATAAGATTGCCTATGGCTGTCTTTGCATTGTTGATTATTTCCTGCATTTTGATAGGGTCAGTCTCTGTCTGGAGCAGCTCAAGAGCTTTTTGTGCCACTTTGTAATTTGTGTCATTTTTATATTCAGGGTTCAAAGCAGACATAAATGCGTCAAACTCATCGTTTTCCAGACCTCCTGCCATTATTCCGAGGATGTAGTCTGTTGCAATACCTTTAATTTCAGCATACTCTTCAGATGTAATGTATTCAGTGTCTGCTTTTTTTGTAGCTTCTGTGAGTTTTTCATAATTTGCATCAGTGTTGTTCACTGCGTCTGTCAATTGCGTATCAACAGCTGCTTGTGCGGCTTTTCTTTCTTCGAGTTTTTCTGCAATGTAAGTTTCAAAACCTGCATAAACTTCACTTGTATCGTAAGGAGTTTTCACGTTATTTTTAATGTAATCTTCAATATAGGTTCTTGCATTTGTGTTGATGTAAAAAATAAGTGATTTTTTGCCGCTTTCTTCAAGCTCGCCGCTTTCTAAAAGACCTGCAACATATGTTTCGATAAAGCTGTCTTTCATTTTTGTAAAATATGTTCTCAATTCCACAGCATTTTTAGCAGTTTCAGGAACTTCTGATGAAGTTGTGGGAACATTAGCTGCGGGCTGCTGTTCAACAGGTTTGGCAGAACCTGTCAAAGATAAATATTCAACATCTGAAAATCTGTCTTTGAACTGGAATAAAGAACCTTCAGCCTCTTCATTAGAAATCTGTCCGTCTTTGTTTGTGTCTAATTTTGCGATTTCTTCCACTGACAGTTTGTTCAAAAATAAATTAATGTTTCCTAACATAACCTACTCCTTATTGCTTAAACCTTTTCCCTTGCTTGTAATCATGTACTCGGCATTTGTTTTTATAAACTTTAGGCTTTTTAGACTTCAATTTTACATTTCTTCACAATCAAGTGCTCAAACCCTTTTTTTAAAGCAAAAAAAATACATGTTGACATATTATAGACATTTGTCTATAATGTAATTATGTTGAATCTGAATCTAAGCGAGAAGCAAAAAAACTTTTTTGAAAACCTCAAAAAAGCATACGGGAAAGAACCTCTTCCGAGTTTTGAAAAAATAGCACAGGCTTTCGGGTTTAAGCACAAAAATTCTGTCTGGCAGTATTTTAATAAACTCAAAGAGTGTGACTTAATCATAGAAAAAAACGGAAAGTTCATCATAAATCCGGACTGTTTCGGGGCGATTCTTTTTACATCATCCGTCAGAGCAGGCTTTGCAACCGTTGCCGAAGACTCGATAGAAAAAAGAGTTTCGCTTGACGAAAACTTTGATTTGGACAACCCGTCAGTATTTATGTTCACAGTGTCTGGCGACTCGATGGTCAACGCAGGTATTTTTGACGGAGACAAAGTCATAGTCAAAAAAACACCGTACGCAAAAAACGGAGACATTGTACTTGCGTTTATAGACAACGGTTATACACTCAAAACCTACAGACAAAAAGACGGAAAAGTCTGGCTCCAGCCCGAAAATCCAGAATACCCGATTATCGAGCCCAAAGAATCTTTGACTATCTTCGGTGTGGCAACAGGGATTGCAAGACAGCTGTAATACTTTTAAAAATGAAAACTTATCAACTCTAGATATCCTTCCTAATAAAATCAAAAAAGCGGGGGTCTCATGTTAATAAATTGCAGATCACAAATTAGATAAGGGATATACTCCCCCGCTTTATTTTCTTTCCTCAACAAAATAAATATACATTAATAAGGTAATGCACAATGGCAGAGATAGCACTTGTAGATTGTAACAATTTTTTTGTATCGTGCGAGCAGCTCATGAACCCCGCACTCAAAGACCGCCCTGTTTGTGTTTTGAGCAACAACGACGGTTGTATTATTGCACGCTCAAAAGAAGCAAAAGAAATAGGAATCCCTATGGGTTATCCGCTTTTTAAAGCACGCAAAGAGTTCAAAAACGTAATTTATATCTCAAGAAACTTCGGCCTGTATCACGATATATCAAACCGCGTTATGACAAAGCTCTTGAGCTATACACCGGATGTGGAGCAGTATTCAATAGACGAGGCTTTTTTGGATTTGACTGGATTAAAAAAACTCTTTCGCTGCTCTTACCGCGATATAATTGAAAAAATAAAAAACGAAATAGAAACCGAAATAGGAATCCCCGTGTCTATAGGGCTTGCTCCGACAAAAACCCTTGCAAAGCTTGCCTGTGAAAAGGCAAAAAAAGACAAATCCCTAAACGGCATACACAGAATACACTACAGAGAAATAGATGATATTCTCAAAAAAACCTATATAGAAGACATCTGGGGCATAGGCAAAAACACATCTGCTCTGTTTCATAAATACGGGATTTATAAATGCAGCGAAATTGTAAAACAAAACGATTTTTGGCTGAAAAAAATCTGGGGAAAACGCGGACTCGAGCTAAAAATGGAGTTGTCGGGAACCAGCGCCAACCCTGTCACAAGCAAAATTGAACCCCCGAAATCTATCCAGAAAACAAGTGCTTTCGGCACTTTTACAAGCGACAAAGAGTACATAAAGGGCTCTTTACACTACCACAGCCATCAGGTGTGCTCAAAACTGCGCAAACTGGGGCTGCAAGCAGAAATTATTTTTGTAATGCTAAGGACAAAAGACTTTCAGGTGCTGACAGAAAGAATTGTTCTTCCTCAAGCGACTGACAGTGAATTTCTTGTGAATCAGTATGCGGACAAATTGCTGGATAAAATTTATAACCCGAAAATAATTTACCGCTCATCAGGGATTTTTGCGGACAAGCTGTCTGAAAAATCAGCCTCGCAATTGTTTTTGTTTGAAGATGAAAAGACCCAAAAAGCTAAAAAAATAGCACAGGTCTGGGATAATCTTGAAGCAAAATACGGGCGCAGCTGTTTTCAGATAGGTGTGACAAAAGACCCGCAGGAAGAGAGTAAAACCCACGGACAAAACTATTTTTCATAACAAAAAAAGATAAAAAAAGCCCTTGCTATGCAAGGGCAAATAAGTACTGTTTTAGAAAAACATTTCATATAAATATGAAATATAATTTTTACCACTCCACAATAACCGCGCCATAGCCGCCGTTTCCACCTTTGCTAAACACACCAGGAGTGTCTGAAGCGTTACCGCCTCCACCGCCGGCACCATAAGATGTACCCGGCGAAGCGTTTTCTTTACAGATTGCAGGCTGTATCATACCAGCGTGCCAACCTTGAGTTTCTTTGGTTTCTACAACATCTTCTGCACAAATTTTTTCATATTTTATATTAGAATCTCTAAAACAACGATAAGTGTTGTAAACCGTATCTTTGTTATCATAACCGGCAAACTCAGTTTTATCTTCATCACCTTCATTATATTCCGGAAAACATCCGGAAATTTTTATCCATCTTATAAGGGTATTCATAATCGTGGTATAGCGGCCTTTTATATATTCATATAATTTTATAGATTGAAAATAATCAGACAAAGATTGGCTGGAAGGAGTGCTTGTTGATACAACAAAAGGCGTAATATCTTCCGGTTTGTTGTCATCAACAGACTGTTTGAGAGCATATTTTGAGCCAACTTTTACAAAACCCTGAGGCAATACTTCAACACCTGTAGACATAACGTTTTCTTCTTTAATTTTATCTTCATTAGCCTCTACAATATTGCATACCACCTTTGTACATTTTTTGACCGCAACCGTAACAGGAGCATATCCGCCGGGGATATAGGATCTTGGAGTACATTCAGGCGCAGGAGCCCCTCCTCCTTTTAAAGAAAATTGTGAATGTTCACCGGCAGAAGGAGCCTCCAAGGATTCGTCAGCTTTGCCGCCTGCTGCACCATAACCGTAGAATATTCGGCCCACAACATTGTTTTTGACATTTTTAGCAACAGTTGTGCCGCCTTTTTCTTCCGGACCGGCCGCATCAGGAATAGTAACAACAAGTTTGCCTTCTAAAGAAGGAACAAAATACGTTTGAGGAATGGCAGAAGTACCACCCATGCCAAATTTTTTCCAAGTTTTAGAGATAACACCATAGCCGTTCACACCGTTTTTGGCCCATATACACGAACGGCAAGCACCCGGGTCTCCACCGTCGCCATAGGTTGTAACGTTGTCGGCAGTGTCTGTGTAATAATTTTTTGCACCGCGGCCGTAGGGGTTGTAGCGTTTGTAATAGTCGCCGCCTTGTCCGCCTGCAACTTCTATATAAGTTTTGGAGTCACCGCCGCCTGAACGAGTAAGATAAGAAGAGCCTCCATCGTCAGCCCTTGGATGGCTAACAGAGTTGCTCAAACCGCCGTGATATTCACCACCGCGCGTTGTACCGCCGCCTCCTACAGTCATTGTATAGGCAGTGCCTCTGTATAATGGAATAAATCCTTCAAAGCGGCCGCCGCCTCCACCGCCTCCGCCTGTGTTGTCATCAGAGCTCTGGCCGCCTCCACCGCCGCCTCCGCCGCCAATTACAGTGATACCATATTTGTAAGGTCGTGAACCGGAGGTAAACGTGCAAGAATCAGTGCCTGTTGCTGTCCAACTGTCGATATTGTTAATGTCACCTTTGGGTGAGCGATTGTCGTAATAAACGTACTGCCCCTGGCTGTTTCTTGTACAAATCCACATTCCCTTGGGGCCTTCTGTCATGTCCCTTCTTTTTTTTGTTATCACGGGTACAGAAGCCAGCACAATAATACAAATAATTAACAAAGTAATCAAAGCTTCTGCCAGTGAAAAAGCAGGGCAAAAGTTTCGGCAAATCTTTTTCATCATAACTCCTTATATAGCATATGTTTCTTCATGATAAAGCTATATAAAAAATTATTCATCCCTAAAAACACAATCCAGGGTCACTTACCTTACCTTACAGAAAAGGTTATGGGAACTGGATTTTGAGATCAAGAGCTTGTCTTAACATTTCTTTATATTTTGTATTTTCCGTTTTACATTTTTTAATAAAAAAAAGCAGACCTTAAATAAAAGTCTGCTTTTTGAATTATACAAAAATGTTTTCTAGAATGCGCACATTCTGTGAACACGTACAAAGTTTGTTCTGCCTGTGATGAGTTTAGGAATAGAACCAATAATGATAACTCTGTCGTCTTTTTTGAATTCTGTTTTTTCGAGTAAGAGTTTATCGATTTTTTTCAATAAATCATCATTTAAAACAACATCCCAATCTTTGAGGTAAGGGTGCATATCCCAGAACAGATTTAATTTTCTGCAAGATTTTTCGCTGTCAGAGATAGCAAGAACAGGAACAGATGGTCTCAATTTTGAGAGCAGTTTAACAGTGTAACCTGTATGAGTGAAAGCAAGAATCGCTTTTGCACCCAAATCGTTAGCCATTTTAACGGCAGCAGCCGCAACAGCTTGAGGAGTTGGTTCATAGTCAGGATTCATAGGGAGGTCTAAGTTGTAGCTTACGAAGTTGCTTTGTTCAACGTCATGAGCAATCATAGCCATCATTTTAACAGCTTCTACAGGGTATTTACCTGCAGCAGTTTCTCCTGACAACATAACAGCATCAGCACCGTCCAAGATAGCGTTAGCAACGTCAGAAGCTTCTGCCCTTGTCGGAATCGGGTTTTCAATCATAGACTCGAGCATTTGTGTTGCTACGATACAAGTTTTTCTTTGTGCAAACGCTTCGTCTACAATCATTTTTTGAACCATAGGCACTTTTTCCGGAGCAAGCTCGATACCAAGGTCACCACGAGCAACCATTACAGCGTCAACAACATTCAAAATAGATTTGATGTTTTTAACAGCTTCAGGTTTTTCGATTTTTGCAACGATAGGTATATCAGCACCAAAGTGACTCAAATATTTTTTAGCGAGCAAGATATCGTCTTTGTCTCTGACAAAAGACAAAGCAAGGTAATCTGCATCGTTGTCTACAGCAAATTTAATAAAGTCAACGTCACGTTCTGTAATAGCAGAAAGGCTCTTTGTGCCGCCGGGGATGTTGATACCTTTTCTGGGTTTGAGCAATTCGCCGTTAATAACTTTAACACGTACTTTTGAACCTTCTTTTGCAACAACCTGAATTTTAATTTTACCGTCATCGAGAAGGATATATTCGCCTTCGTGAACATCGTCAGCAACGCCTTTGTAGTCTACAGGTACGATGTTAGGGTCTGTTTGTTCAAGTCCGTATTCGAGCACAAGCTCTTTGCCGGGTTCGATTGCAATAGGTTCGATAAGATTACCTACTCTGATTTTTGGACCTTGAAGGTCAACCAGAACTGGAATAAATGTTTTTAATTTTTTTTCTACGTTTCTAATTCTTTTAATAGTTTCAGCGTGAGCTTCTGCTGTGTTGTGAGAAGTGTTAATTCTAAACATTGTAGCGCCTGAAAGCACCAATTCTTCAATAGTTGCTTCATCACAGCTTGCAGGCCCGAGCGTAGCAACGATTTTTGTTTTGTTCTTTTTCATCATTTTTTTGATTCCTTATATTGTTTCGCCATCTAATCTAGTGTATTCAATACCATAAAAAAGTTAAAGGGCAGTCTTTGAGATTGCCCTTTGAATATTCTTAATGTTGTTCCTTTTGATATGCGTATGTAGCATCCATTTCGTCAATTGATGCATAAACAGCGTGACATCCGCAATCTACGTGTACAATTTCACCGGTAACACCTGAAGAAAGGTCAGAAACGAGGTACAAGCCAGTTTTACCAACATCTTCAAGAGAAACATTTCTTTTTAAAGGTGATTTTAAAATAGCTGCTTTGAGCATTCTGTCAAAGCCTGAAATACCTTTTGCAGCTAGTGTTTTAACAGCACCTGCAGAAAGGCAGTTAACTCTAACACCCATTTTGCCGAGGTTGTCAGCAAGATATCTGGCAGAAGATTCAAGCGCTGCTTTAGCAACACCCATAACATTGTAGTTAGCAACAACTTTTTCCGAGCCAAGGTATGTCAAAGCAAGGATAGCGCCGCCTTCGTTGAATAAAGGTTTTGCATTTCTTGCCAAAGTAACCAAAGAATAAGCACTAACACCAAGAGCTGTATCCCAGCCTGCTTTTGATGTATCGATAAAATCACCCATCAAATCTTCTTTTTGAGCAAAAGCTACGGCATGGATAACAAAATCCAATTTTCCGTAAGTTTTTTCATATTCGGCAAAAACTGCTTTAACCTGTTCTTCGTTGGTTACATCACATTCTGCTATCATTTTTGCATTCATTTCTTCAGCCAGAGGACGAACGCGTGATTCCATAGCTTCGTTAGCATATGTGAAAGCTATTTCGCCGCCTGCTTCGTGGATTTGTTTGGCAATCGCATAAGCAATGCCTCTTGCGTTAGAAACGCCGAAAATAATACCTTTTTTGCCTTCCATTAATTTCATAAAAACATTCTCCTTTATATAATACCTGTATATTAGTATCAACATGAGCGAATGTCCATATTTTTTGTTCATTTGTAGCAGTTTTTAATAGTGTTTTTGTAACAATTTTCAATTTACTACTACAAATGTATTGGCAAAACTCAAAAAAAGAGGTATTATATATATTAGGTCATTTATTATTTATTTGTGTTTATTTTATTTACTTAACGCCTTAAAGAATCTTTTAAAGAGATTTGGCAGAAAGAGGTACGCTATGGGTAACATGTTAGGAAAAAATGTTTTCAGAAAAATTCTATCTAATGTTGAAGATATGAACAAAGAAAAACAATCATTCAGAAAAGGTTTAGCAGAAAGATTGTCCACTCCGTTAAAAGGAAACAACACTCTAGAAAGAGTGCCGGGACACGATATGCTTGCTTTTGAGTAGTTTGTTTTTTGCAGCAAAAAAGAGGTCTTAAATAAGACCTCTTTTTTTATATGATTTTTCCAGCTTTTATTTTACCGTGAGAACAAATCCGCCGTTGTCAGCATTTTGGATTGCGTTTTCGTTCATTTTTGCTCTGAGGTTTTTGATGTATTTGTACACATAGTCTCTTGGCAAATCAAGCACCTGTGCCAGCTCTTTTGCGTAAACAATGCTGTTTTTGTTGTTTAAAAAGTGCTCAAACACAGCTTGCTCGCGCGGGGTAAGGTTCTTTTTAAAAGTAATTTGAATATCTTCAGTTTCTTCTTGTGAAACAGCGGGTTTTACTTCTTTAACCTGTGCTTTAGGTTCTGGTACAGATTTCACAACAGGTTTTACTTCCGCTTTTTTAGCTTCTTTCAATTCTTTTGCTTCTTTTGCTTTTGCAATTGCAGTTTTTTCAGCCTGTTTATTTTTGTTGAGAGTTTTTCTTAAATCTCTTTCCATTTTTTCAACAGAAATTTCTTTTTCTCTTTCAAAAGACTGTTGTGCTAAAGAGCTGATTCTCTCTGCTTTAAAATTATTTTTTACAACGGAAGATTCGTCGTTTGATACATATCTTACAGGAGCAGAATGTTTATAGACCATATCAACCATATCGTTTGTTTCTTTTTCGTCAGAAATGACTTTGCCTAATCTTTTAGCATACTCCTCTAAAGTGATTCTCTCCAAAGAACTTCTCCACTGTCTGATTTCTTCTTTGGTCAAATAATCGGGCATATTAATAAATCTCCTTGACTAATATAACTGTCTAATTTCTCTTCAAATATTTTACCAATGGGGTTAGGTTAAGTATAATTTAGCATGAAACTTGAATAAAAATCTCAAAATATGTATCAATTTTTACAATGTAAATTTATTTAATTTGCTGTTGATTTTTTTACAAAATCTCTTATAATCATGTCTGTTTCAAGAATCTGCTCCAAAGACGGGTTCAAAATATTTGTGTGAGAATCCATCATTTTTTTGGTAATTTCATAAATCTGCCACAGCGAAATCTTTTTGTCCAAAAACAGATACACAGCCTCCTCGTTAGCTGCATTCATTACAACAGGAAGCGTTCCGCCCTGTTTACCGGCTTCAAAAGCCAGCTTAAGACAGGGGAATTTTTCTAAATCCGGCTCATCAAAATCCAAACGGCCGGCTTTTACAAAATCAAAACTGCGAGTCTCAATACCCTCAAAACGTTGCGGATAAGTAAGCGTGTACTGGATAGGAATATGCATTGAAGGGAATCCGAGCTGTGCGATTACACTTCCGTCAACATACTCGACAGCACTGTGCACAATGCTTTGCGGGTGCACAACAACCTGGATTTTTTCATACGGCATATTGAATAAATGATGTGCCTCAATGACCTCGAGCCCTTTGTTCATAAGCGTTGCAGAGTCAATTGTAATTTTTTTGCCCATGTTCCATCTGGGATGGTGCAGTGTTTCTTCCACTGTTGCGTTTTTGATATCATCAATGGTTTTGTTTCTAAAAGGACCGCCTGATGCTGTTATAATAAGCTTTTCCACTTCATCTCTGTTTGAGAGGCACTGGTGGATTGCACCGTGTTCGGAATCAACGGGCAGAATTTTTACGTTTTTTTCTTTTGCACGTTTCATCACGATATCACCTGCCATAACAAGTGTTTCTTTATTTGCCAGTGCAACGTCAATATTATTTTCAATCGCTGCAAGCGTGGGTTTCAGACCTGTTTTGCCGGAAACTGAGACAAGGATTCTTTCGTTGGTTTTGTCACCGGCTATTTCAACAAGCCCTTCATCACCGTGCAAAACATTGATTTTAGGAAATTCTTTTTTAAGAGCAAGAGCGTCCTGCTCGGATTTTACGCAGACATTTTTTGGGTTGACGAGTTTTATTTGCGAGCGGAGCACATCAAGATTTGCACCGCCTGTAAGCGAAACAACCTCAAAAAAACCCGGCATTTTTTGAATAACTTCAATAGCCTGTCTGCCAATAGAACCCGTTGAACCTAAAATCGAAATCTTCATAACTATCCCTGATTAAATATTCCTCTGAAATTAATTATAGGATAAATATGAAGAATTTGTTCTTTACAAATCGACCCTGCTGACATCAATGAGCTCTGTAACAGGCATATTAAGAGCATTTGCAAGTTTTTCAATTGTTTCAATAGAGGGTATGCTTTCTCCTCTTTCAATTGCGCTTATAGAGTTTTTGCTTATATTTGATAGTGAAGACAATTTTTCTTGAGAGTAATCTTTTTTTGTTCTCTCCATTTTCAATTTTTTTCCAAATTTACTTGTCAATTCACCTTTTTTATTATTCATAATACATACTATACTAGTCTATTGACAGCTTTATTTCAATTAAGTATACTTGTCAATAATACAAGTTTACTTGGAGAAATTTATGAACAAACCAAAAAGAATAAAAATCTCAAAAATTGAAAACAAAATCCTATCCCTGAGCTGCAAAATCTCAAGAATAGAAAGCCTCTCAAAGATTCTCTTTGAATGCCTTGCAGAGAAATGCGACATCACCACACGCGACACAGAATCTCTATGCAATGTACTGTGCGAAGAAATCAAAAGAGCAAACAACAAAATCTCCAAAATAGAAAAACTCTTTTTTTAACCTTTCCTCACTCCAATCCGTTTATTTATAATATAATATTTCTATAAATTAATGTTATGAGGTTGAAAAATGAAAGAAACGTTGGAAAAAATTCATAAAAATGCACTCGAAGCCATTGAAAAAGTGCAATCTACAGCTGATATTGAAGAAGTGCGAAATACATTCTTGAGCAGAAAAAGCGAACTCAACAATATCAAAAAGAATTTAAAAGATATGTCCAACGACGACAAAAGAATCGTAGGCTCAATGTCCAATCAGATTACAAAAGACATTGAAGAAAAACTCAACGAAAAATACCGGATTTTTTATCAAAAAGAATTAAACGAAAAACTCGAAAAAGAAAGAATTGACGTAACCCTGCCGGGCTCATTCACACCATACGGCAAAGTACACCCTCTGACACAAACAGTGGATGAGATTGTAGAAATTTTTCAAGGAATGGGTTTTTCCGTTGTGCATAATGAAAACTCACCCGAGGTTGAGACAGAATACTTCAACTTTGACATGCTCAACATCCCTCAAGACCACCCTGCGCGTGACATGCAAGACACTTTTTACACAAAAGTTGCTCCAAATGTAATTTTAAGAAGCCAAACATCAGGCGCACAGGTTCACGAAATGCTCACCTCAAAACCGCCTATCAGAGTAGTGGCTCCGGGCAGAGTGTACCGCTGCGAGTCTGTTAGTGCACGCAAAAACAACCTTTTCCACCAGATAGAAGGTCTGCTTGTTGACAAAGACATCACTTTTGCTGATTTAAAAGGTGTTATGAACGAATTTTTAAGACTCTACTTCGGTTCTGCAAGGCCCACAAGATTCAGAAACAGCTTTTTCCCGTTCACAGAGCCTTCTGCCGAAGTTGACGTACAGTGCATTATGTGCGAAGGCAAAGGCTGCCGTACATGCTCTGGCACAGGCTGGCTCGAAATCCTCGGCTGCGGTATGGTAGACCCGAATGTGTTGAAAAACGTCGGCATTGACCCAGAAGTTTACACAGGATTTGCCTTTGGTATGGGGGTTGAAAGGCTCGCAATGCTCAAATGGGCTATTGACGACATAAGACTGTTTTTCAATAACGATATCAGATTCTTAAAACAGTTTTAAAAAAACTGTCTAATAACCAAAAATCTTTGTGCTGATTGAATCAAGATTTTGCTTTTCTTTTTGCAGCATTCGATCAAGAACAGTGGCAAGGCTTATTTTGTCACGCTCCTGTATATTGTTGTCCTCATTTTCAAGAATATTTAATAGAATTTTGGACAAACCGCAAATAAGACAAAAATCATCCATAGACTTATCAAAAGAGCTCCTTACTTCATCCAACTGATTTGCATTTTCCATACTTTCCGTACCTTTCTCACAAGTTTTGGTTTAAATTCCATTGAGGCGTTTTACGACCAGTTACATACATGTAAAACAAGATGTATAGATATGTCAAATATTTGCTTTATAATATATGAGTAAACAAGAGCATAAAAGGGATTAAGCAGTGGAAGCAGCCGAAAAAAAAGATATCAAAGAAATTGTAAAAAACACAAACCTTAAACACATAGCCATAATTATGGACGGAAACAGACGCTGGGCCAAAGAAAAACACCTTCCCTCTGCCATGGGCCACCAAAAAGGCGTTGACTCTTTAAGAAGCACCATGCGCCTTTTCGACAGGTTCGGTATCAAATATCTTACTGTTTACGCTTTTTCCACAGAAAACTGGAACAGAAAAAAAGAAGAAGTGGAATTTTTGATGGGATTGCTGGCCAAAACCCTCTTAAACGAGCTCGATGATATGCACAAAGAAAACGTAAGAATACGCTTTTTGGGCGACCTTACAAAATTGAGCAAAAACCTTGTTGATATTGTCAAAAATGCTGAAAACAAAACAAAAGACAACACAGGCGTTAACCTCAACATTGCATTCAACTACGGCTCGAGAGACGAAATCACAAACGCGCTCAAAGCCATTATACAAGAAGGTCTGAAAAGCGAAGACATTACAGAAGATACAATCTCAAATCACCTTTACACAAAAGACATCCCCGACCCTGACCTTTTAATCAGAACCGGCGGCGAAAAAAGAATAAGCAACTACCTGCTGTGGCAGCTGGCATACTCTGAAATTTATGTAACAGATGCCTACTGGCCCGAGTTTGACGAAAACGAGCTCTCAAAAGCAATAGTTGAATTTGAACACAGAAATAGAAGATTCGGGAAATAATATGATAAAAATAGCACTGGGCACCTCAAACCCGCACAAACTCGAGGAAATTAACGCAATGATAAAAGAAGCACACCCTGACAGCGTGGAGTTTGTGCTTGTTGAAGGGGAGTTTGACCCTGTTGAAAACGGCACAACCTTTGAAGAAAATTCGTACATAAAAGCAGCAGAAGCCGCAAAAATAATGGGTATTCCAGCGTTGGCCGACGACACAGGACTGTGCGTAGACGCTCTTGACGGAAGACCAGGGCTTTATTCAGCAAGATACGCGCCCGACCAAAAATCAAAAATCGAAAAACTTCTGGGCGAAATGCAAAACATCCCTAAAGACAAAAGAAACGCACACTTTACCTGCACCATGACCCTTGTAAACCCTTACGGTACAAAGCTGCACACTCAAACAGGAAAAATTGAAGGCTACATTGACACAAAACCCCACGGAGGACACGGTTTTGGATATGACCCGATATTTTTTATACCCGAATTGAACAAAACCATGGCAGACCTGAAACCGGAAGAAAAAAACACCCTGTCTCACCGCGCCAGAGCACTTTTGCCGATGATTGAGTGGATTAAACAAAACATGTAAAACATAAAAAAAACAGACCGTTTGGTCTGTATTTACTGCATCTATTCAAATTAAATTAAAAATTTTATAACGGGGGAAATGTTATTATGTCTCGGCTAAATAATGCGCCTTATGCAAGGTACATTATGTTTTGAGCAGATTCAACCGCGTCTTTGAGTTCCTGTGCTTTTCTTGTTGTTTCAGCAGAGAAAAGTACATCTCTAAAGAAGTGAATTTTGCTCATGAATGCGTTTTGATTCTTTTTGTCATTAGCAGCTTCAACAAGTGTTTCCATAATAGCTGTAGGAACAATACTGTCTGTTTGGCTTTTTTTGAAAACAGGTTTTGAAGCGTATAATTTATTTGTGTTATTTATATTGTTTGAGTAGTTTGGGGTTATATTATTTACTCTCATTTTTTTTGTCCTTATGTTGTGACCGTTGAATTAAGTGTTTTAACTACACTATTTAGTACATTTTTATTATGTACTATAAAGGTTTCTTTGTCAACCCCCCTTAAAGAAATCTTAATATGCGCCCGAAAGTATTGATTTTATTGAATTCTTGAAAAAGTGCATTTTGTACACTTAATCGGCTGTTTTGTATGTTTTTTATTCATTAAAAATAAAAATCAGAAGAATTATTCAAAAATACCCGCATGGGTAATTGTTATTTGTATGAAAATAAGGTTATATATAATTAAATCTTTTTCATACTTCCAACTATTCTTAATTCCAGACAGCTAGGGCTTTTTCAGACTAAAGCCCTATTTTTTTATCCAAAAATCAGCATCCAATTCCTTAAAAATAAAGTGTATTTTTAACAATTATTACAAAAAAGTCATGCCCTATCCTGCTCGTCAGAACAACTGCAGCCGCCTGAACAAGAGCCCGAACAGCCTCCCTGATTTGATAACAGCTCTGCATAGCTGAAAACCTTATCCTCCAGCACGCTCTTCGCAACAAAAGGGGCCAATTTTTGCACCACTTTTCCCAATTCGTCTTCGAGTTCATCAATTGTGGTGAAAAAATCAACAAAAACAGGATATTGTGCAATAATTCTGCCCTTTGTACCGTCGTCATCAAGCAGGCTCAGCGTAACCCCCGTGACTTTGACTCCGGTTTTAAAAGCCTCTTCAACAGGGTTCCGGCAATCAAATGCGGGCAAAAGCGAATAATGTATGTTCAAAAACTGTGTGCACTCAAGCATCTGCTGGCTCAAATGCCCGCTGTATACGTCAAGTACGCACAAATCACACTCAGACGCCTCTAAAAGAGAATCTGTTTTAACAATCTCAACATCTCTGTCTTTAAAATAATCCCTAAAAGCTTTCTCTGCGCAGTTTTTAGCGCCGCAAACAAGAGCAATTGTTTTTGACATAACTATTTCCTGTTGATTATTTCAGATACAACCTGATCGTATTTTCCGGTTGATTTAAGGATAAAATTACACATCTCTCTCACAGCGCCTCTGCCGCCGTTCTTTGAAGAGACAAACAAGGCATGTTCTCTTACTTCATCCACAGCGTCATTAGGGCAGCATGGCAGGCCTACTGTCTTTAAAACGCAAATATCAGGCAGGTCGTCTCCCATGTATGCAATTTCTTCCGGCTTAAGGTTGAATTCTTCCATAAAATCGCGAAGCGCAGCGATTTTATTTTTACAGCCTTCATAGAGCTTTGTCATACCGAGGTTTTTAAATCTGTATCTAACCGTTCCATTTTCTCTTGCAGTGATGATTGCTGTTACAATTCCCGCTTTGTTGAGCAGAATAACGCCCTGTCCGTCTTTTGCATTAAAAGTTTTATATTCAACACCGTTTTCATCAAAAGTGAGAGACGCGTCTGTCATAACACCGTCTACATCAAACACCGCTGCTTTAATCTTTGCAGCCTTTTGCACCAATTCTTCGCCATACATTATGCAACACCTGCTTTCAAAAGGTCATGGATGTGGACAAGTCCGGCCGGTTTGCCCGCTTCATCACACACAGCAAGCGATGTGATAGAGTGTTTTTCCATAATGTGCAGAGCTTTTGCAGCAAGGTCGTTTGTCATAATGACTTTAGGGTTGCGGGTCATAACATCTTTTGCTTTGAGTGTAGAAGTATTGTCATACTTGAGCAGGGTACGTCTGATATCGCCGTCTGTTAAGATACCTGTCATTATGCCGTTTTGGTCTGTGATAATTGCACAGCCGAGTTTTTTTGCGGAAATCAGCTGGATTGTGTCATGGAAATTGTTTTCTTCGTTCACAACAGGGATTCTGTCACCTGTAATCATCAGGTCTGAAACGTGATACAATACACCGCGGCCCAGAGCGCCTGATGGGTGGAACATGAGAAAGTCTTCTTCTGTGAACCCACGCTTTTTCAAAAGACAAATAGCAACAGCGTCGCCCATTGCGAGTGTGGCTGTTGTGCTGGCTGTGGGCGCTTTACCCAGAGGGCAGGCCTCTTTTTGAACAGAAACATCTAACACAACGTCTGATTTTTTGCCGAGCGTGGATTCCTTTTTGCCTGTCATGGCAATCATTCTTACGCCAAATCGTTCGATTAAAGGCAGAAGATTCATCAACTCTGCTGTTTCACCGCTGTTTGAGATAGCTATCACAACGTCATCTCTGGTGATTATGCCAGAATCCCCGTGTGTGCTTTCCGCAGGGTGGAGAAAATAAGACGGAGTGCCTGTTGAAGATAGTGTTGCGGCTATTTTTCTTCCAATGTGGCCTGATTTTCCCATGCCTGTAACAATCACACGTCCTTTGCAGGCGTAGAGAATGTCTATGGCTTTTTCAAAATCTTCATCAATTCTGTTTTTGAGTTCAAGCACAGAGTCAGCTTCTATTTGCAGAACCTCTTTTGCAAGGTCGCTTATGGAGTTAATTTTATTCAAAGTTTGCAGCATATAACCTCTAATCGTTTTAATAATCTTATATCAATTATACGACAAACGAGATTACGAGGGCAAATTACAAATCGTTCAAATTCAACAGATAAGGGTCTTTTACAGGGGACATCAACTCAGTATAAAACCTGTTTGCGCTGTAGTTGAAGCCGTTCACTTTATTAAGGTACTTTGCGCGTATGCCCATGGCTTGTAACCCGACAGGGGCTTGAGGAATACAAAAAATGTCTTTAAGTTTATTGAAGATTTTCTTTAAAAATGACACGATAAACTCCACACACTAATTTTTTAATGTATAATCTAATTAACGAAATTTAGAACAAAGTCAAGACATTGACATTGGAAAGGATAATTTATTATGGCAGGAAAAGTTACAAAAGAAATGGGATTAATTGATATAGTTCAAAATCACCCGGAAGCATTAGAAGTTTTTGCAAAATACGGACTCGGCTGTATCGGCTGTGCTGCTGCAAGATTCGAAAATCTTGAAGCAGGCGCAAAAGTACACGGCGTAGACCCCGATGTGATGGTTGATGAAATCAATGCATTGATTGAAGCAAACGAATAAATATTATACATTCGGACAATAAAAAAGACTGCTGATTTATATTTAGCAGTCTTTTTTTATTAAAACTTTTGTTCGATATTTTTAATTATGCTTTTTAATTTCTATAGGCACAGTGGCGTATTTTGAACAACGATAAATAACGCTGTCAAAACTTTTTGATTCTTCCTGTTTTTTTTCTTCGTTTACATAATCATCTGCGTCACGGCCGATTAAAAATCTCATAAATTGCGGGCTATACATAAATACCTTCACCTTTTCCTTACATATATATAAACACAATCGGCCATGCTTTTTTGCAAGTTTCGGATTAATTTTTACATTTGTAATATTAATTGTTACAAAGTGCCACGATTGTAACAGTTAATCGTGACACTTTAAGCTCTTTTAATATGAAATTGCTATTTAACTACGATATTAACAAGTCTTCCGGGCACTACAATTGTTTTTACAACTGTTTTGCCGTTGATTGCATCTTGTATTTTTTCGCTTGCCATAGCGGCTTTTTCGAGCTCTTCTTTGGAAGATTCCGAATCAACCTCTATTTTGTCTTTTACTTTGCCGTTTATCTGTACAACAAGCGTAATTGCAGAAGTTTTTGCGAGTTTTTCTTCAAAAACAGGCCAATCAGTTTCATGGATAGAGCCCTTGCCGCCGATTGAGTGATAGATTTCTTCTGTCAAATGCACTGTTGTAGGCGCAAGCAGCTTGAGAAGAGTCACAAGCGCAAAACTCAATACATTCTTGTCCTCATCGTTGAAGGAAGATTTTTTGCCTGCGTAATCGTAAATAGCATTCACAAACTCGCGGTATTTTGAAATAACGGTATTGAACTGGAATTCGTTAGAAATATCCTGCGTAATACCTTTAATCGCAATATGTGTGGTTCTGACAAGGTCGTTGTTTTCTTTTGAAAGCGAAGACACATCCTCAGGCAGCTTGTAATCGAGTATAAGATTTTCCTGCTGGCTTGAGTAAAGTCTCCATACTCTGTTTAAGAACTTGTAGCAGCCTTCAACACCTGCGTCTGACCAGTCAAAGTCTCTTGCCGGAGGCGAGTCTGAAAGGATGAAAAGTCTTGCAGTGTCTGCACCGTAGTTTTCAAAGATTTCATCAGGGTCTACTGTGTTGCCTTTGGACTTAGACATTTTGGAGCCGTCTTTGAGCACCATGCCCTGTGTTAAAAGGTTTTTGAAAGGCTCGTCAAAGTCAACAAGACCGAGGTCTTTCAACGCTTTTGTAAAGAACCTTGAATACAAAAGGTGCAAAATAGCGTGCTCAATACCGCCTACATACTGGTCAACAGGCAGCCATTTGTTAGCAAGCGCCTTATCAAACGGTGCGTTTGCGTTTTTGGCGTCTGCGTATCTGAGGTAGTACCAGCTTGAGCAGATGAATGTATCCATTGTATCAGTTTCTCTTGTAGCTTTGCCGCCGCATACGGGACAGGTTGTTTCAAGGAAAGTTTTTGATGTAAGGATTGGTGATTTGCCTTGAACTTTGAAATCTACGTCTTCAGGCAGTTTTACAGGAAGCTGGTCTTCCGGTACAGGCTGCGGGCCGCATTTTTCACAATAAACTATAGGAATCGGAGCACCCCAGTATCTTTGACGCGAAATCAGCCAGTCACGCAGTCTGTACTGGGTTTTGAATTCGCCGTATCCGCCGTCTACAGCTTTTTGTGTAATAGCTTTTTTGGCTTTGTCATTATCCATGCCGTTGAATTCTTCTGAATTTACAAGCACACCGGGTTCTGTGTACGCAACATCCTTGCAGTCAGAGGGGTTTTCAGGATTTTCAATAACCACTTTCATAGGAAGGTTATATTTTTTTGCAAACTCAAAGTCTCTTTCATCGTGCGTAGGTACAGCCATTACAGCACCGGTACCGTATTCAACAAGAGCGTAATCCGCAGTCCAAAGCGGAAATTCTTCGCCGTTAAACGGGTTGATAGCGTGAGTACCAAGAGGTACGCCTGTTTTAACGCGTTCAGTTGACAGTCTTTCGATTTCTGTCATTTTGCGTGCGTTTGCACGGTAGTCTTCAACAGCCTGTTTTTGTTCGGGTGTTGTGAGTTTTTCAATATCTTTGTACTCGGGTGCAACAACAAGGTAGGTGATTCCATAAACTGTATCAGGACGGGTTGTATAAACAGGGATTTCCATTCCTTCGATTTCTTTTACTTTAAATTTGAGAATAGCGCCCTGTGACTTGCCAATCCAGTTTTTTTGCATTGTTTTAACAGAATCCGGCCAGCCTTCGAGTTTGTCAATGTCTTTAAGAAGTACTTCTGCGTAGTCGGTAATTTTTAAGAACCATTGAGAAAGGTATTTTTTCTCAACAACGCTGTCACATCTCCAGCACTTGCCGTCAATTACCTGCTCGTTGGCAAGAACGGTTGCGCAGTTGTCACACCAGTTAACAGCAGCTTCTTTTTTGTAAGCCAGCCCCTTTTTATAAAGCTGCAAAAACAACCACTGTGTCCATTTGTAATAATCAGGTTTGCAGGTGGCAACTTCTCTGTCCCAGTCATACATCAGGCCTAGTTTTTTCAGCTGCATTTTCATGTAACCGATATTTTCGTCTGTCCATTTTTCAGGGCTTTCGCCGTGCTGAATAGCAGCGTTTTCCGCCGGAAGACCGAAAGAATCCCAGCCTATTGGATGGAGCACATTGAAACCGTGCATTTTCTTAAAACGTGCAATAACATCTGTAATTGTGTAATTGCGCACATGGCCCATATGCAGTTTGCCGGACGGGTATGGAAACATTGAAAGCGCATAGTATTTTGGCTTTTCAGAGTCGTCGTAAGTATGCCCGAATTTATTTTCTTCCCAAACTTTTTGCCAGTTTTTCTCAATTTCCTGAGGAAAATATTGTTCTTTAATCACTTTTTATCCACCTGTAACTTAGCTCTCATTAACTAAATTATAGTCAAAACAAAAGATAAGAACAAACAGTGTTAACAATATTTTTTGACAGTTTTATCAAGAAGGTTCACAAAGGTATCTTCGTAGTGTTTGCAGTTTTGTTCGGATTTTGCCTCAAAGCGAAGGGTGAAAACAGGCTCTGTGTTGCTCTGTCGAATCATTGCAAACCCGTCTTCGAGGATGATTCTCATACCGTCTAAAGTAATGATATCTTTAATTTTTGTTCCGAATAAATCAGGATTTTTTTCAACTTCTTTTTCCATGTCCTCGAGCACTGATTTTTTAAACTCGTTAGGGCAGCGGAATCTTACTTCTTTTGAAGTGCACACACCTTCGAAGGGTTTTAGCATGTCTTCGATTTTAAAATCAGGATTGCACGCTTTTTGTTTTGCAATAATTTCAATGATTCTGCATCCCGCATAAATCGCATCATCAAAGCCGTAGTATCTGTCTTTAAAGAAAGTGTGGCCGGACATTTCGCCTGCGAGGATTGCATTTTCCTCTTTCATTTTAGACTTGATATAGCCGTGGCCTGTCTTTGTCATGATTGCGTTTCCGCCCATGGCATTGATTGTGTCGTAGAGAACCTGTGAGCATTTAACCTCTGACACAACACAGGGGCATTCTCCGCGTTTAGCAAGGGGCTCTACAATATCCTGCGCATAAATCAACAGCAGTTTGTCGCCTGTCAGGGCATTGCCTTTTGAGTCCACAAGCCCGATTCTGTCAGAATCGCCGTCAAAAGCTATACCAATATCTGCCTTTTCTTCAACAACGGTTTTTTTAAGCACATCAAGAGTTTTTTCATCGCTGGGATTCGGGTGGTGGTTTGGGAAAGTTCCGTCAGGCTCCGTAAAAAGCTCCACAACCTCGCACCCTAAATCGCGGTACAATTGCGGTGCAACCACGCCTGCTGTAGCGTTTCCGCAGTCTGTGACGACTTTTATGCCTCTGCCGACAGAAGCAAATTTGTTTACAATACTTTCTGTATACTGCTCAATGATATCGTATTTTTTTATAATGCCGTGTCTGTTAGAAGTCTCTCTGGCATTGACTTCTGCCATGGAAAGTTTTTTTACTTCTTTTATCTGTTCTTCTGTTAAAGAGCCTTTGTCAAATGTCATTTTAAGGCCGTTGTACTCGCTCGGGTTGTGGCTTGCGGTAACAATAAGTGCGCCGTTAATTTTGCCTTTGATGATTACGTTTGAGGGGATTTGTGCAAATTCAGAATAATATCCCAGAGGAGTCGGCACCATGCCGATATTCAAAACGTTTGCGCCTGTTGAGGTTACACCTTTTATTAAAGAATCTGTTAATGACTGGGAGTGTGTTCTTGCATCTCTTGCAACGCTGACCCACAGGTCTTTTGCGTCGGTTCTTTCGTCTGCATTTTTGTTGAGGTTTTCGAGTATAAATTTTATGTACCCTCTGCCTGCAAAGTAAAACAGTTCTTCTGTTACATCTTCGCCGTAGATTCCTCTTATATCGTTTTTGCCGAATGCTCTAAAATCCAGTGTTTCAGTCATACTTACCCCTTAGTTAAACTTTTCAATTTATCCTATTATTTCATAAAATCCTGCCAAAGTCCAAAAGCGACACATATTTATTTTATCAAACTCTGTTATAATCGTTTTGTGAAAAAGTTTTTTGATGACAAATTTGTGCATAAAATGTTTCTTGCACCCGCATTGTTAGGGACGCTTATTTTTATTGTGCTGCCTGTAATTTTTTCGTTTTATTTGAGTTTTTGCAGCTGGGATTTGTTGTCTGACATAAGGTTTGCGGGGTTAGAAAATTACAAAGAGCTTTTGACAAGCCCTTCGTTCTTTTTGATAATTAAAAATACTTTTGTATTTGCGGTTTCTACTGCGGTGATTGCGCTTGTTATCCCGCTTGTTCTGGCTGCTGTTTTGAACAACAAAATAAGAGGCACGGAGTTTTTTAAAACAGCATATTTTCTGCCTTTTATCACCCCCATGATAGTTGCTGCCATTGTGTGGGAGTGGATTTTTGACCCGAATATCGGATTGTTGAATTATCTTTTAAAAGCACACATAAACTGGCTCTATGACGCGCACACAGCCATGATTGCACTTATTATTGTGTCTTCGTGGAAGCTCATCGGCTACAACATGGTCATTTTTTTGTCAGGATTTTCTGCAATAAACAACAACATCTACGAGGCTGCAAAAATAGACGGCGCAAGCCCTTTGAGGATATTTTTTACAATAACGCTTCCGCTTTTGAGCCCAACAATATTTTTTGTACTGGTAATCACCACCATTTCATCGTTTCAGGTGTTTGACCTTATTTATCTGATGACGCAAGGCGGGCCAATGGATTCTACAAACGTGCTTGTGTACTGGATTTACAAAAATGCTTTTGAATTTTTTAACATCGGTCAGGCCAGCGCAGGTGCTTATATTCTGTTTTTGATAATTTTCTTTTTGACAATCATCCAGTGGAAAACAAGAAAAATGTGGGTTTTTAACGAAGATTAGCAAAAAAAAAATAATTTCGTTATAATTGTTTTTGTCATGATTAACAAAGTAAAAAATTTTTTAAAAAAGCACGGTTTAAATGACAGTAACAAAACTTTTGTTGTGGGGTTTTCAGGGGGATATGACTCCATGTGCATGCTCGATATTTTGCAGCGAATAAGCGAAAAATCAGGGTTCAAACTCATTGCACTGCACCTAAACCACAACTGGCGCGGACGCGAAGCCGAAATTGAGCAGGAAAACTGCGAAAGATATTGCAAAGAAAAAAATATCCAAATTTATACGGAAACACTGCCAGTGGGCACGCCAAAAACCGAAACCGCTGCAAGAGAAAAACGTCAGGAATTCTTTAAAAAATGCTACAAGAAATTCAACGCAGACGGGCTTTTTCTTGCACACACAAAATCCGATAACACGGAAACTATCCTCTACAGGCTCTCAAAAGGCACAGGAGTGAAAGGTCTGTGCGGGATTCTTGAGAATTCAAAGCTCGATTTTTGCGATGTTTACAGGCCGCTTATGCCGTTTTCAAGAAAGGACATTGTGCGTTACTGCACGGTGAACAAACTCGTACCCAACAACGACTCGAGCAATTTTGACACAAAATACGCACGCAATTTTTTGCGCCATCAGATAATCTCCGAGCTCAAAACAATCAACCCCAAAATTGAAGACGTTATTTTAAACCTCTCAAAAATTGCAATTTCTGAGCAGAATATCATTAAAGAATACCTGTCAAAAATCAAAACACAGGTCACGGACAAAAAAGAAGGGTTTTTTGTAACAGAAAAATTCGTTGAGCTTTCACAGGATGTGCAAAACAAGTTTATACTGGATTTTTTAATTGAGCACAATCTAGATTATGACTCCAAAAAAGTGGACGAAATTTATGAATTTATACAAAAAAATGCAAACCGAAAATCAGGCAAAACTCTGTCTTTAACAAAGGATTTGTGGCTGTTTGTGTCAAAAGAAAAAATCTGCACAATCGAAGACCTTGAGCCTGCAAAGATTAAAGACGAAATAAAAATCAACAAATGCGGCACATATGTTTTTCATGACAAAATTTTTAAGCTCGAAGAATACAAAGATTCAAAAATGCCAGTCTTTCCGCACTCCAACGAGCCTGCGGCATATGTGCAGATTGATGATAAAATCGATTTTCGCTTACGCACCCGCTTGCACGGGGATGTTATCCAGCCATTTGGCCTGAAGGGCACAATGAAGCTGAAAAAACTTTTTATCAACAAAGGAATAGAAAAATTTAAACGGGACGAAATTCTCCTCCTGTGCAAAGGTCAGGAAATCTTCTGGGCAGCCGGTGTGTGTGTAAGCGAAAAGCTAAGAGCAGACAAGCTTCCCACGCATGTGTTAAAAATAGAAGACAGGTAAAAAATTATGACAGATAGAAAAGTTGAAGACTTAAAGATTTTATTCTCACAGCAGCAGATTGAAAAAAGAACACGTGAGCTTGCTGACGAGATAAACAACACATTTGGAACAATAGAAGATTTAACCATCATCTGCGTGCTCAAAGGGTCAAGCATGTTTTTTTGCGACCTGTCAAAATACCTCAAAATGCCTGTTAAGATGGAGTTTATAAGGGTTTCGAGCTACGGAAACGAAAAAACATCCTCTGGTCATGTGCAGGCAATGGATTTGACCCTGCCAAACCTCGAAGGCAAAAACGCCCTGATTGTAGAAGACATTATTGACACGGGCTGCACAATGAAATTTTTACTCGAGATGCTCTGCCGCACTCACAAGCCCAAAAACCTCAAGGTTGTGACGCTTTTAAACAAAAAAGCAGCACGAAAAACAGATATAGAACCTGATTTTTACGGTTTTGAAATTGATGACAAATTTGTTGTGGGCTACGGGTTGGATTACGAAGGCTACATGCGCAACCTGCCGTATGTGGGTTATTTTGATTAAACTCCGGAGCCTTTTGGCATATCAATTTTTTTCAAGCGTTTTTCGAGTTTTTTATACCATTTGAGTTTTTGTTTGTACAAATACTCGTAATCTTCAATGTTGCCGTGTCTGATGTCTTCAAACTGCTTGTCGCAAAGCGCTTCAAAGTTTTTTTCCACACGGTGGGTAAACTCTTTTCTATCAAAATTATAATCCGTCAGAATAATCGGCTCACCCACTTCGCAAAGAACTTCGGGCTTGTCTTCTCGAAGGAAAGGATAGTTTACGGCAACAGGTATAAGGTTGACCCCGCCTGCTTTTTTTGCAACATTTTTTGCAATATAAGCAAGCCCTGTCTGAAACTCGATAGGCCGGTACATAGGAGGACGAATAATGCCCTGAGGGAAAATCCATAAAGATTTTTTGTTGTCGCAAAGCTCATCCACTGAATACTGCAAAGCACGCATAGACGCCTGCGGAGATTTTTTGTTAACAGGAAAAGCACCTGCTCTCGCCAGAATCGGAAATCTGTTCATTTCCTCAATCATCATGCGTATATCTGTATTAAAAATTCTGCGGCACAGGTTGTAGCCTACAATGCCATCCCACCAGTTGTTATGAGGAGCATAGATTATATTTGCAAACTGCGGGTCTCTTTTGTCGTAGTTTTCTTTGTTTTTAATTTTTAAAGAGAAAAATCTGTTTTCGAGCATGTTGTAAAAGAACTGGTCAGCCACCCATCTCCAAAACGGGGTGGGTTTTGCAGCACGGAATTTTTCGTCAATGTTGCGCAGTTTTGTCGGCGGAACATCCGAATATAATTGTTGATTCTCTTTATGTAGCAAATTTCCCAATCTTCAACTACTCCTATACAGTAATTTTACCTTCTAATTACATTTTTTTGAAGAGTTTTAATAATTTTTTTACAATTTTAAGCTAAAACCTTTGCAATTCGACGGAGTAAACAGGAATTTTTCTCATGTTTTCTTTTTTACCCGCATAAAAATCGAGGTTTACTTTTTCTGCTGTGTAGATTTCGTCTTTGTCGCTGTAGGTGTATTTGAAAGTATAAGACGGTGACTCGCTGCGAGATTTGAGCGGTGATTTTTTTGTATAAAATTTGTGGTTAAAGATTTCTTTGCTCTTGTTGTCGTAGCGGAGTTTGGCAATAACAAAAAGAGTATTAAAATCGTGCTTGGATGTATTTTCTATTTTAAATTTAACTTTAACGGTTTGTTTTGTTTTAAAAAGATTGTTTTTTACCTCGAGTTTTTCAATGTTTATTGTCACATCTTTTTCTGAAATAACATATCTTTTTTGGAAAGTTTTTATTGATTTTAGTTTGTGTTTATACAAATCTGTCTCAACGTCTTTTCCTTCGCTGTAGTATTGTTTTACCAGCTTTATGAGTATTTCTTCATATATGTCAAAGTTGATGATACCGGGGTCCAGAGCATAGGTTTTTTCCATGTATTTGTTTGCAATCAGCGGGTCAACGTCTTTGTACAAAATTGCAAGTTTGTAATACATGATAGGCGTCTCTTTGTAGAGCAGCGCGGTTTCCAGACTTTCTATTGCTTTTAAAACGCTGTGGTGTTTAAAATCCTCATCCGCAATTTTGTTGTAACAGTCCAATATGCCCACAACCGCAGAATCTTTTTTGTTAGAATCCACTTTTTTGTAATAGAAAAATGCGATTTTGTACTGTTTTACAGCGTCGTGGTATTTGTTTTTTTGCCATAAAAGGTCGCCAAGGTTCATGTAAAAATCACCCTTGGCTATTAACAAAGGTTTGTGGTCTGTGTTTTTGAGCCTTTTAACAATTCGAAGCGCTTTGTTATACTTTCCTGTTTTAAGATAAAGATTAGCCAGACCCAAATAAGAGCTGTACACCCCGTACGGAGACTTATCAATAGCTGTTTTGTACTGCTCCTCTGCGTGTTTGTAATCAAACATAAGCTCGTAAAGATTGCCCAAACGCACATGGATGGAGTAATCTCCCGGATTTTTTTGCGCCTGTTCAGTGTATTTTGTAATAAGATAAGCAATCATTTCATTGTCTTTTGTTGTATTGCTTATTCTTGCGAGCATTCTGGCATGGTGTTCCGCCACGATTTTTGAACAACCTGTTGCCACCGCCGCCAAAAAAAGTGCCACAAGCAGTGCAATCAAAATTGTTCGCAAGTATTCCAGAATTTCTATTTTACTCATACATTTCTTGTATCGAAACTGATTCAATTCCTTCAATCGTGTTCAATTCTTTGTGCAATGCCTGCACAGGATTCTTATCAAAGACATCTAATCTGAAACTTATTTTCATCATTCCTTCGTTGGAAGAAGAGTTTGATTTGTTTATTTCAAAAATAGAGTTAAACTTTTCAATTATTTTAGAATAAATTGTGTCAGCAGCCTCAATGGGAGAATAAAAACTTACCTTAAACTTTCTCGGGTTTTTTGTGCCTTTGTGGATATATTGTTTTTCAAAAATTCTGATTAAAACAAGTGTGCCCACAGCAAGCACCGTGCAGATTATAGCAAGAGAGGTAAACCCGCATCCGCAAGCCATGCCGATACTGGCCGTAATCCATAAAGTAGCAGCAGTTGTGAGCCCGTAGATTGAATAACCGTGCCTTAAAACAGTACCACCGCCGATAAAACCTATCCCTGTCAAAATCTGTGCGGCAATACGCGCAGGGTCTGCCTGCGGGCTGTGAGCAAACACAGGAAATGCGTGGATAGACAGCAATGTAAATATGCAAGAGCCAAGGCAAACAAGCATGTGCGTTCTCAGCCCTGCCCATTTGTTTGTAATTTCGCGTTCAAAACCGATTGCAAAACCGAGTACTATTGCAAGCAGTATGTCTAAAAGCATACTTTTTTCTATAATAAGGTTGTTAAATGCCAGATGTTCCATTTTTTAAATCTTTTCTCTTCCGTTAAAACGTATGCACTAATTCTATTTTATACTACCTTGAGCCTGTTATCTAACTTTACTCTTAGGGTCTAATATGTCTCTTATTGTATCACCTATGAGGTTAAAAGATAAGACCGCAATAAAAATTAAGAAACCGGGTGTCAAAAGCCACGGGCGATAGATTATATTAACATACTCCTGTGCTTCTTTGAGCATATTTCCCCAGCTTGCATCCGGCTGCTGGATTCCCAGCCCGAGAAAACTCAAACCTGATTCTGCCAGTATGTAAGAAGGAACAGAAAGCGTCATTGCAACAATAACATAGCTCAAAGTCTGCGGGAGCAAGTGTTTTACAATAATGCGAAGTTTTGAAGCGCCAATGGATTCGGCTGCCTGCACAAACTCCTGATTTTTTATAGACAGAACCATGCCCCTAACAACACGCGAAAACCCTGCCCAGCCTATCAATGCAAGAATTACCGTTATAAGAGTAAAACGCTGAATGCTTGTCATATTTGTGGGTAAAATTGCCGCAAGAATAATCAAAAGATAAAAACTCGGAATAGACATTATTGCCTCGGATACCCTCATCATAAGGTTATCCGCCACTCCGCCAAGATACCCGGAAATCCCTCCGTAAAGCATTCCAAGAGGAAACGAAATAAACAGCGCCAAAAAACCTATTGTCAAAGATATTCTTCCGCCAAAAAGTATACGCGAAAATATATCCCTGCCGTTTATATCCGTGCCGAGCAAAAACAAACGCCCGTCAGGGTCTACTGTTACAAGGTGTCTTTCCATGGGGATCAGACCCAGAAATTTATACTTTTCACCCTTGGAAAAGAATTTTAAATAATACTTTTTGCTCCTGTCCAGTTTGTAAGTAATTTTGAGTTCCTCGGGGTTAAAGTATCTTTTGTAGTTGTATGTATAAGGACGCGAGAGTTTGCCGTTTTCGTCAATAGTAAAAATCTTTGACGGTGGAACATATGCCCTGTGGCGGTCGGAAAACTCTTTTGAATACGGAGCAAGAAAATCCGCAAACAAAATGCCCAGATACAGTATCAAAAGTACAACAAGCGCTGTGGAAGCGTATTTGTCTTTAAAAATCTGTGAGCCAAAAAGTTTTTTAAATAAATTTTTTGTTTCCATCAGCTCACACTCACTCTCGGGTCAACAAGTTTCAACAAGATATCTGCAAGCAGATTGCCCAAAACGAGCATTATCGTACCCATCATCAAAGAAGCCATAACAAGATTGATATCGGATTTCATAACAGCCTCGAGTATCAAACGTCCGAGCCCCGGGTACTGAAAAACATACTCCGTAAGCGCCGCCCCGCTCAAAAGAGACGCAAACTCAAACCCCAGCAGCGTAACCATGGGGTTGATGGCATTTCTTAGTGCGTGTTTGTACACAACTTTGTTCTCGCTCAAGCCTTTTGCACGTGCAAATTTAACATAATCCGACCCTAAAACATCAAGCAGATTGCCTCTCATCTGTCTTTGCAATCCTGATAAAGAAATAGTAAACAAAACTATCACAGGCAGCACAAGGTGATGAGCTATATCAATTACCTTACCCATAGGGCCAAGATTGGAAAAATTGTAAGAAGTAAGGCCGCCTGTCGGGAACCAGCCTGTTTTTACAGCAAATATCAAAAGCAGCAACGCAAAGAAAAACGAAGGAATTGCCATACCTATACTCGTTACAACGGTCAGTAACCTATCCACAGGCTTTTTCCAGTTCAAAGCAGCATAAATCCCGAGCGGTATGCCAACCAGCCACGTGAGCAGTATTACCACCGTTGTGAGCAAAAGGGTATTAGGGATTCTCTCCCATAGTTTTGTACTGACTTTTTCTCCCGTCACGGTGACACCGAGGTCGCCTTTTAAAAAGCTTTTGAGCCACAAGCCGTATTGAACAATTTTAGGTTTGTCGAGCCCCAGTCTTTGTTGCTCGGATTTTAGAGTCTCCTGTGAGATTGAAGGGTTAAGCCTTAATTCACCAAGAGGGTCTACGGGGCTTAGTCTGATTATAAAAAAGCTTATTATCGACACCAGAAACAAAAGAGGTATCGCCTGAAGCAGTCTTTTTAAAATATACACAAATATTTGCATACAACTATTTTACAGGACTGTTTGAGTTTTGCAATTAGTTTGTTGTTTAATTTTTGCTCATCAAATTCAAACCGTTAAAGATTGCCTTTACGTTTGCTTTTAGTGTGCTTTCATCCTTGCCTCTGGCAAGAATTGTCCTTCCGTCAAGGTCTTCAAAATGAATAACGGTCATGGCTGTAGCACCGGAACCAAAAATTCTTCCGTCAACAGCATATTGCTCGTAATCCACCAGTTTTTGAGGGTAACCGGCCTGTTTTAAAGCAGAAAGACATGCATCCAAAGGCCCGTTGCCCTGTGCGTTCATGTCAAAAAATTCTGTTTTGTGGAAAAATTTGAGGTTAAACATATTTTCAGCGAGTTTTTCAAACGCCACAAGCCTGAAATCACCTTTGACATTGAATACTTCGTTAAAGTAAATATCAATAATATTTCTTGCAGGAAGTTCGCCGACCTTTTGCGCCGCTTCTTTAACAATTGGTGTAATTCTGACAGCTTCTTGTATTGTAATGGGATAACCGGCATCAGAAATAATCTCAAACACCGCTGTTTTGCCTGACTGGCTTGTGAATCCGATTTTTTCATCATCTTTTCTGCCGATAAGTGTCGGATGAATCGGCCTGTAGGCGCCTTTTTCCATGTCTTTTGTCTTAACCGCACCGTCTTGGTGAATACCGCTTCTGTGAGCAAGTGCCTCTGGCCCTATGAGAGGAGCTTTTTCAGGTATTTCTACTTTTGACATGTCTGACACAACAAGAGCAAGCTCATAAATTTCGCCAAGGTTCAACGGCACATCCACGCCGCTGTTGTGCAGCCCCACCGCAACCTCGTACATGTTGGTGTTGCCCGCACGCTCACCAAGACCGTTTAACGAACATTCCAGCTGTGTTGCACCTGCAAAATAGCTCTCTATTGTTGCAGCAGTAGCCATGCCAAGGTCATTGTGGCAGTGCACGGCAATCATTATGTCTTTTGGCAGTGCATGATAAACTTTTTCTACCATGTCCACAAAAGTTTTTACCCTTGTTCTTTCAACGGTGTTGGGAAGGTTGATTACGGTCGCACCGGCTTTTACAACGTCTTTTAATGTATCAATTACATAATCGAGATTTTCCATGCAATCGCCAAAATGCTCTACAGAAAATTGCACTTCGCCTTGTTTTGATACTTTTTGGATTTTTTCTTTTGCAAAAGCCACTGCCTCAACTGCTGTTTTTCTTACCTCCTGTGGTTTTTTGTTTAGCACATATTTCATATTAAACGGGCTCATTGCAATAAACGTATGCAGTCTTGGTTTTTTAGAAAAACTTATCGCATTAACAGCAGTTTCGATATCATGCTCAACAGCACGTGCCAGGCCGCTTATTACGAGATTTTCCGGTGCAATTTGAGCAAGCCTTTTTACAGCCTCAAAATCCATGTCTGATGCCGCCGGAAACCCAGCCTCCACAGCCTGAACACCAAATTTGACGAGTTTTTCAAAGATAAATTCTTTTTCTTTTAAGTTCCACGGTTTTTTAAGAGACTGGTTTCCGTCCCTTAATGTAATATCATAAAAAAATGGTTGTCTTGTCATAAAATTAATTATATATTTTTTGTGTAAAATTAACAACAATGTGGAATCATGATGGTATAATATAAACATAAGAATTTTTTGGGAGTTTAGTATTGGATAGTTATAATTTCTTAAAACCCTCAAATAAACTGGAAATAATTCTGGACAACAAAAGCTATTTTTGCACAATTTATTATGTGGAAAACGATAAGCTGACAGTCTTTTTTGACAAACAAACAGAGCTCCCTGAAAAAGAAATCGAAATAAATATTTACGCTCAAGACGGCGTATACAATGCAACAAGCAGAATTTTATCGAGCAATTACCTGAACGAAACAACATTTTACATGCTCTCTTTTCCGTCCAATATCAAACACTCTCAAAGACGTGAATATTTAAGAGCAGACATAGAAACAGATTTTGCTATGACAGTTGAATTCGAAGGCACACAGGTGGATAGAATCATAGCAACAACAAAAAACATTTGCGCAAAAGGGCTGGCCTTTATCTCTGACAAACAAATGAACGCATACACAAAACTGGATATCGAGCTTTTCCTTGCGGGCAAACAAATCAACACACATGCCGAGCTGGTTTATTCTAACCCGATAAGAATTAACAACTCTTTTAAATTCCTTACGGCTGTGACGTTTACGGACATTTCAAAAGAAGAAATGAACTTTATAACGCTGCAATGTATGAAATATAAAGGATAATTAATGGACAAATACGGATTTCCTATTGTTTTATTTTTAATCATCTTCGGTCTTTATTCACTTTTCAAACCTACTGTTTATAACACATACGTAGACCAGGACTACCTTAAAAGCTTGAGAACATGCAAAACGCATGTTTCAAAAGGCAAGCTGCCGCAGCCAAACAATATAAGCTCAATGAGTATTGTAAGAGGGCCAAAACAGGGAAAATGCGTTATACAAACTATTAACGAGTTTAGCAAAGAAAAGCTCTCTTATGTCTGCTCACTTAACAAATATCAGCTTGCAGACTATATAAAAGTGAGAGAAAGCCGTGTGTTTACAATGCAAGGATATAACGATACAATACTGCTCAAAAAATTTATAAAAGAAGGTGCCTGCAAAACCTACAAATTTGAAGATAATAAATGGGTAGTAACAAGCAAATAGATTTTTTTACAAACGCAATAAAAAAGCTCCTTAATCAATTTGAAAATTTTAAGGAGCTTTTTAAATTTTGGTTTATGCCAGCAACAGCCAAATGCTATAAATTAAGCACCAACTGTTTTCTTTTGAGGAGCAGCACCGGGAATAGCCTGCCAGTTAGCTGCCATGATTTTTTTGAATGATTTCAAAGCTGTATCTTCGAGTTCGCCCAGCTCGTCTGCTGCCATGATGAGTTCTCTCAAAGGCATAAGAGCTCTTTGGTCTCTCAATACGCCAAGCGCAGCTGCTGCACCTGCTCTAACAAGGTCATTTTCTTTTTTGTCCTGCATAACTTCAATCAAAGCCGGAACAGCTTTTTTGTCGCTCAATTTGCCAAGTGAAGTTACAGCATATATTCTGACATTTACCCATTCATCTTTCAGCATAGTGATAATTTTATCAACTGCTTTAGGGTTTCCGATTTCACCCAGTGCTCTTGTAGCGTCGCATCTTACGTTAACTTTTTCATGGTCTAAAGATTCCATCAAAGCATCTGTAGCAACGTCGCCGATTTCGATTAAAGCATCTGTAGCAGTGATACAAACTTGAGGGTTTTCATCGTTAAGTGCTTCAACAAGCGGTTCTACAACTTCTTTGCCGCCCAAACGTCCTAATGCACGAGCAGCACGGACACGAACGTCAACGTTTCTATCTTCTCTCAATGATTCGATAAGAGGAATTGTAGCATTTACATCGCCTAATTCGCCCAATGCTCTTGCAGCATACAAACGAACAGAACCGTTTTTATCATTTTTTAATACATCAATAAGCGGTTCAACTGCCTGTGAATCACCTATTTCTCCAAGAATACGAGCTGCATTATATCTGACTTTTTCAGAATTGCTTGTTCTTAAATCATTGAGCAATTCGTCAAATGATTTTTTTGCTTGTTTTTTTCTTGAGTTCACACTAATTGTCATGTCTTTCCTCCGACATTACCTACTAAAATATTTCCTACATTTATATTAAAAACAGTGGTTTAAAATTAATTGACTTTTTAGCATATTTTGTTAACAATATCTTTACATATCTTAAATAAGGGTAAAGAGAACACTTAATTCTTCTCTGTTTTTCTATTATAACATTTTTTTGGGGTTAGGGAATACATCTTAAGTCTAATTACTACAATAAATGTAAATTGTTTTTTTAATATTAGAGTTGTTTATTTAAAATTAATACGAAATTAACGCACAATTTTGTAACAAATTGTTAACAAAATTGAAAACTCATATTTTTGTGCAAGGCATGCCAGAAGGTCTTACCAACCTTTTTTACCTTCAAGCCAGTCAAGAATCTTTATAAATAACATGCCCAAAAACGCACCGAGGAAAAAGCCGTCTATTAGTCTTATAAAATCGTTTGTAACAAACAAATTAAAATACTCTGCAGCAATCTCGCCAAAAGCAAGTGTACCTATGATAATAAAAATTATCTTGTCCATTTTGAACTTGTGAAGATAAGTATACAAAATGATTGCAGCACTGATATAAGAACCTATGCAGCGCGCACAAATTCCGATTGGATGGTGCAAAATAGTAAAAATATTCGTGCCATGCATTTTACACAGCCTGTGCAAAAAGTCATACAAAACATTGGCAGCAGGAGCAAAATTTGAATGCGCAAGAACAGGCGCAAGAAAAGCACACGCTATGACAACGACGCAAAACATACACGCCATGCCAACCAGTGCATTTTTAAAACTCCACTTTAAAATGTTACTCATAGAAATTATTATAAAACAAATTCACAAAAAAACTACATCCAGCCGTTTCTTATGCATTCTTGTATAAAGCTTTCTGTTTTTTCGTTTATTTCGGCTTTTTTTGCAGGGTCAACAGCACACTCGGGGTCAATAAGGTAAATCTTTCCGTCCTTGTCTTTGCCTATTTGCCCCTCGTACAAGTCGTTTGCAATATAACCTTTTGAGAGAATCTTTTTTTCCATAAGGTCAACATCGTGCTGTGTTACACCTTTTTTTGAGTATTTTTTTTGGATGTAATAAAAATATTGTTTTTTTATTGTACCCTTTTTGAGCACCTGTGCGTCAAAGTCTTCTGTTTTGTTTCTCATTGCAAAATGGTCGTCTGTGCACAATTTCACGATGTTTCCGTCTTGGTTTTCCAGCGCAAGCGCACTGTAGCCGCTTCCAAGAAAACCGGTAAATTTCATATTTTTAAATCTCATCTCAAACGATTCTTTAAACTCGTTGAGCGTAAACCCGCTTTTTACAACCCCGTATCTGCAAAGGTGGTATTTATCATCAGCCTTTTGAACAGTATCAAGAGCCTGAGCAAGTGTCAGCGGTTTTTTAAATCTTAATTCTTCAAAGCTGTTGTCTTTCAAATAGCTTACTGTGCCAAATTCAGTAGGCCTTTTTAATGTATTTTGCGGCACAAAAATATCTGATTCTAAATTCTTTATCCCCGAAAACTCAGATGATTGAATATTCTCAGCCGAAGTTTTGCCCCTAAAAACAGGGCGTCTGATAGAAGCATTGAAAAAATTACTTACAAGATACATATTCACATAACGTACCAACAAAAATATTTTTGCTATTTTTTGATTACTTCAAGATATTTGTATTCATTCAAATAAGGCATGTGCTCCTGTGTAATCAATTCGCCCGGAAGCAAAATCGAAATACCCGGAGGACACTCTGCAATAACCTCTGCCGAAATTCTGCCAACAGCTTGTTCTTTCAGGATAGTTTCTTTTTCGCTGTAGTATGCTTCTCTGGGGTTCATCACTATCTGCGGGGTAAGCATGGGCATGTGTTTTCTGTTTTCTATGTAATAAATATCAGAATACTGTGCATGCGCGATTTTTTCAAAAGCATTTACAAGGTATTGAATTTCCTGTTTTGTGTTGCCGATGTTGATTAACAGCAAAACACCGATATCGCTTGCAGATTCCACCTCAATATCAAAATCAATTTCCAGAATACTTTCAAGACGTTTGCCCGAAAGCCCGTCCACACGGACAAAAACCTTTGTAACATCCTGATTATAGTTTTCTGTTGCTTCTAAAACGTGAACGCCTTCAATTTTGTGAAGTCTTTTTCTCACGTATTTTGCATGCTGTATGGCACGGTTCAACTGTTTTTTGCCGTGTTTTGACTCAAGGTTTGCACGCGCAGCATCAAGGCTTGCCATCAAAAGCATTGAGGGGCTGGTTGTCTGCAAAAGCTGGAGTGTTCTTTCAATTTCATCAGGATCAAACTTTGAACCTTCTGTAATATGAAGCATAGAGCTCTGTGACATGCTTCCGCCTGTTTTGTGCAAAGAATGCACAACAGCATCCGCACCAAGATGAAGCGAGGATTCCGGAAGGTTTTTGTTAAAGTTCCACAAACAACCGTGAGCCTCGTCCACAACCAGAGGCACATCGTATTTTTTACAGATATCCGCAATGGCTTTTACGTTAGATACAACGCCCTCGTAGGTGGGGTTTGTAATCCACACGAGCGCAACATCATCGTTTTCTTTTAATGCTTTTTCGATTTCACGGGGTTCTATCTCGCCCCAGAGCGACCACTCGTTGAGCTTTTCCGGCAGAATCCAAACAGGCTCTGCGCCGGAAATAATCATGCCTGTCAAAATAGAGCGGTGACAGTTTCTGTTAACAATTACTTTTTTACCCTTTTTGGACATACACATTGCAAGGGTAAGGTTGCCGATTGTGGAGCCGCCCAGCAAAAAGAAGGTTTCCTTTGCGCCGAACGCCTTTGCAGCAAGCGCGCGTGCCTCTTTGATAGGGCCAGTGGACGGGTGGAGTGTGCCAAGGTTATCAAATTCGTCTGTAGTGTCTAAAAGCAAAGCTTTGTTGCCGATGAGCTTTTTAAAAGGGCCGTAAGCAGCACGTCCTGCCGTATGACCGGGTATGTGGAACTGTACCATTGGGTTTTTATAAAACTTTTCCAAAGCCTCCACAAGCGGTGCTTTTACATCGCTTCTCAGGTCATCTGCAATTTTTCTGAACTTATGTGTTTTTGTCTTTGCCTTCAACATTTAGCATAAAATCTCCACTGAATTTGATACGCGTATTTTATATACTACTACAAAAATAATTTTTATAGTACCATCATGTATATTATAAAGGTTATTTTTTATAAAACACATAAAAAATAAATTTGCTAGCAATTAATAACACAAAAAAAGGAAAAGATTTATGCTCATAATCATGAACCCCAGTGCCACTGACGAACAGATTCAAGACGTTGTAAGCTTTATTAAAAGAAAAAACTTTGACGCACACGTTTCCAAAGGCGAAGTGCAGACAGTAATCGGCGCAGTAGGCGGAAAAATCGTAGACCCCAGAGACATCGAGCTCTTAGAAGGCGTAAAGGAAGTAATAAGAATTTCTTCCAGCTACAAACTCGCAGGCCGTATGTTCAAACCCGAAGACACAATAATCGAAGTCAACGGAGTAAAATTCGGCGGGGATAATATAGGGATGATTGCAGGCCCTTGCACGGTCGAAAGTTATGAGCAGATGGACCAAACCGCAAAACAATTGAGCGCTATGGGCGTAAAAATATTGAGAGGCGGCGCTTTCAAACCCAGAACTTCGCCATACGCTTTTCAGGGAATGGGAGAAGAAGGCTTAAAAATAATAAGAGATGTTGCCGACCGCTACGGCATGGCTGTAACAAGCGAGGTAATGGAAATTTCTCAAATTCCAATGTGCTTAAAATACGTTGACATTTTGCAAGTAGGAGCACGCAACATGCAAAACTTCAACCTGTTAAGAGAACTCGGCTACATAAACAAGCCTGTTGTGGTAAAAAGAGGCCTTTGTAACACCATCGAAGAGCTTCTTATGGCTGCAGAATACGTAATGTCAGGCGGAAACAGAGAAGTTATCCTGTGCGAGCGCGGCATCAGAACGTTTGAAAGAATTACAAGAAACACGCTTGATTTGAGCGCAATTCCTGTTGTAAAAAAATTGAGCCACCTGCCGATTATTGTTGACCCGTCTCATGGTACAGGCTTGCGCGACAAGGTTGCACCGATGTCCAGAGCTGCTGTTGCCGCGGGCTGCGACGGTTTGATTATCGAAGTGCATTATGACCCTGACACAGCGCTTTGTGACGGTGCACAGTCATTGTATCCGCAGCAATACAAAGATTTGCAGGATGATTTAGAGAAAATTGCCCCCATAATCGGAAAACAAATCAGCGGACAAAAAATCAGCGCTTCGAGTGTAAAATAATTATTTTACAAAAATCTTTTCAAGCTCTGCAAGAGCATTTTCAAGACTATCGTTGACTATACGATAGTCATAATTTTTTGAGCACTCAATTTCTCTGTAAGCCTCATGCAAACGGCCCTGTATTGTTTGCTCATCTTCTGTATTTCGGCCTCTCAAGCGGTGTTCCAGCTCTTCTAAAGAAGGAGGGAGTATAAAAATCAAAACAGTATCAGGCAATTTTTGTTTGATTTGCAGCGCACCTTTTGTCTCTATCTCAAGAATGAGATTTTCGCCTTTGTTTAGAGTTTTTTCAACCCAGGCTTTTTTTGTGCCGTAGCAATTGCCGTTAAACTCTGCCCACTCAAGGAATTCACCGTTTTCAACTTCTTTCAAAAACTCCTGTTTATCAGTAAAGAAATAATTTACACCATCAACCTCACCGGGGCGGGGTTTTCTTGTTGTAGTAGAAATAGATAGTTTTAAATCCGGATGCTGTTTTAAAAGCAGGTTTAATAAAGTGCCTTTGCCAACACCCGATGAGCCTGATATAACAAACAGTTTTCCTTTTTTCTTTTCCATATTGGATAATATTATACATTAGAGAAAAATTTTCTGCATAAAATTATTAAAAAGAAGAAAACAAAGTTAAAGTTAAAGTTAACCTTAACGGTAAATATAATAAATTCTTTTTTAAAGTGATGTGCTAATGTCCATAATATGGAGTCTGAAAGTAGTAAATTAAGAGAGCATATTTCACATATTGCACACGAGTTTAAAACCCCGCTCAATGCGGTCAACGGATTTACGCAATTGATGCTGGAAATGGAATATCCAAGAGACAGACAGATACAATTTTTGCAAAATATAAAATCTGCATGCAATCACATGCATGAAATAATTAAATACTCTCTTGAAACCGCAAAGTCACAAAACCCCGATTTCAGATTCGAGCTGACAGAATTTTCACCCGCAAAGGTGACAGAAGAAATTTTTTGCGTACTCAACCAAAAAATTACAGAGAAAAATCTAACCCTTAACATCAATCTTGAAAAAGGGTTTATTGTCTGCGACAAGCTCCGTTTCAGGCAGGTGGTTTACAACCTTGCGGGCAATGCATACAAATTCAACAAAAAAGGCGGGCAAATAGAGGTAAAGTCTTATTTTGAAGGCGAAAATTATTTTTTCGAAATCAAAGACACAGGCATTGGAATAAGCGAAGAACACAAAAAGCATATTTTTGAATTGTTTTGCCCGACTGATAACACCACCCCCGAAAACAAAGACGGCTCCGGCATAGGGCTTTATACATGCAAAAAAATAATCGAGTCTTTAGGCGGTGATATCAGCTTTGAAAGCATTGTGTCCAAAGGGTCTGTTTTCAGGTTTTTTATCCCCGTTAACGCAAAGCGGGCTCTTTCAAACAGTAAAGATTACAGTTTTACAAATGAATCTTAATATTTTATAATTAGTTGTCCGAGAAAAATTTGCGATAAGGAACGTGAGCAAATTTTTTGAGTGTCATTTGAAAAGGTGAGTAAGATGACGGAAACGTTGAGTTTTCGGCAGATTACGACACTAGATTATATGTATTGCTAGTATAAAAGGAAGAGTTTATGAAACTTACGGTATTGGGAGCAGGCTGCTGGGGTCTTACACTGACCTGGCTTTTGACAGACAATTTTGAAAAAGTTTGTGTATGGGGTAGAGATACAGACATAAGTGACGACTTGCGCACAAACAAACATGCGTCAAAACCGCTTGAAATACAGTTAAAAGACAAAGTGGAAGTAACCTCTGACCTTGAAAAAGCCGTAAAAGACGCTGATATAATCCTTCTTGTAGTAGCAACATCCGGCATCAGAGACGTGTGCAAAAAACTGGCACAAATCGGCCTAAAAGACAATCAGGTGCTTGTTAACACATCTAAGGGGCTTGAGCTTCCTTCTTTGATGAGAATGAGCGAAGTAATGAAACAAGAACTTCCGGATGCTAATATAGCAATACTTTCCGGACCTACTCTGGCAAAAGAAGTATTGATGGGCTGCCCCACAGCAGCTTCTGTAGCTTGCGAAAACAAACCCGAAATTGCAAAGTTTTTGCAAGAAAAATTGACTGTTCCGTCAAAATTTCGACTTTACACAAATGATGATGTTGTCGGCTTGGAGCTTGGCGGAAGCTTAAAAAACGTAATAGCAATTGCTTCCGGTTTTGCAGACGCTATGAAACTGGGCGACAACTGCCGCGGCGCACTTTTGACCCGCGGGATGGCGGAGATTACGCGCGTAAGCGTTGCGCTTGGCGCAAAACCGTCCACTTTGTACGGGCTTTCCGGCATGGGAGATTTGATTGCCACCTGCTCAAGCCCCATGTCACGCAACTTTACGGTAGGCTCTATGCTCGGCCATGGCAAAAAAATTAACGACATCTTAAACGAGCTGGGCTCTGTTGCAGAAGGTGTAAAAACTTCTAAAGCCGTTTGTGAGCTCGCCAAAAAGCTGAATATCGAAGTGCCGATTTCTTCAGCGATTTATGAGGCAGTGTACACGGATATTACCCCGCAAGAGCTTTTGGACAAGCTGATGAACAGAAAACTCAAAGGCGAATAATAGGTTTTAGCCGGTGTCGCGTCCTTCGTTTTTCATGTTGGCCTGAATCTCGGCCTTGTCATTAAACTCGTTGATAAAATGGGAGTATCTTTCCATTCTCAATTTTAGCCACGACAGCATTGTGTCAGAACCATACACCTCGATTGTTCTCGTCCTTGTGAACTGCTTGAAGCTTCTGTTGTATGATTCATCAATGTATGTGCGGCATTTGCAGTTGAGCTCTTCAACAAGGTCGTAGAGCGTTTTGAGCCATGCCGGCTGCACCTGTGCTTCGTTTACAGAATACTCGAGAATCATTTTTCTTCCTTGACTTTCTTCTTAACTGATACGCTATTTATAACATGCCCGCATTTTGCAATGCCTAAGCATAATTATCGGATGATGGATAGGTTTTATTCTGTCACATGGTATGTATCGGCTTATGGAAGAAAAACTTTAAGCTTTTTGTTACTTTTGTAACATTAGTTAATATTATCCAGCTCGTCAGATTCATACTCTGTAGAAATTTTATATTTATTTGTGCGTAAATCTTTTTTTACGGTTATTTTTGCCCTGTCAGTTTTAATAAGCATTCCGTCACAGTCATCATTGTTGCAAGTATAAATATCTGCGGCAACCGGTTCGTTTTTTATGGGGTCATATTTTAAAACCGTCTGGTCAAATGTAAATTCTTGTTCAATTTTCTCTTTGTAATAGGGTTCTATTGAGTTGAGAATTGTGTTTACACTTTTCATTTCCTGTTGAGCATATTTGACAATATCATCTTCATTCACGCCGGAGTCGGGGAGTTTGTTTACAGAATCTTTTACAATAGCAAGAACGGCTGAAATTTCTTTTTCCGTAGTTTCTCTGTAAGCAGCTTTATTAGTTTTTTGCATTTGGTTAAACCTCATAACTTTGATTTAATTAAAATAATTATAAAGTACACAACGTAACTTGTATAGTAACAAGCTTAAATTACTTTTATGTAAATGCTTAGCAAAATGCGAAAAATTAAAGAATAGACAGGTTATTTAGATTTTTTATATTCTACATTAATGTTACTATCACTTAACATTTGAATAATATTTGCACACAGAAATAATTTATCATCATCCAAATTATTCAACATTAGAGAAATATCACTAACAACCTGTTTTCTTTTACCAAAAGAATTTAACAGAAAATTTGAATCTGCCTCGAATAGCGCAGAAGCAGAAACTGAAAATGTATTACATATATTATTTATAGTTTCAGATGTAGTAAAATTTTTTCCTGATTCAATCGAACTTAAAGTAGCTGTTGACACTTCTATTTTTTCGCAAAACAACTCTTGGCTAAGATTTAAGTTTTGTCTTAGCAGTTTTATGTTATTTCCAAAAATAAGTTTAACATCTACCATGATTAACTATAATAATGAATTTTGGTCTTAATTTTAATAAAGCTAGACCTAATAATTTGGTTAAACCGAAGCTCAGCTTTTTAATGACAACACGTAGTTATAAACTTTTTCTAATTCGTCGCTTGATAAAACCCCAAGTTCTTTACCAATTTTGTATACGATGTCATTATTATCAATGTTGAACTTTTTAGAATTATGCTCAAAAAGTTCGGAAGGAGAGACCTTTAATATTTTTGATAGTTTTTCAAGCGTTTCAGGCTTACAAAAATGCTCGCCACGTTCAAAACGCCCGACAGTATTTGAATGAACGTTCAATAAAAAAGCAAGATTTTCTTGGCTCATACCACGTATGCTTCGCCATTTTTTTACATTTCTACCTAATATCTTGCTAATTAAGCCCATTTATTGAGCATACTTTTAAAGAATTTCTTTGACCACAGCGTAAACGGTTAGGTAGTATTGCTTATAATGCTTTACCCATCTAGCTTTTAGTATGATTACAAAAATCAAATTTGACAATCATATAATTACTTTTTTTAGGTAAATTGGAAGCTGTATTCGTTCGGGAAAAGTACTTTCACTTTGCCGTTCCGACTCCTCCGCCCCCACGGGGCTCCCCCGAAGTCACTCTAAAGTAAAAGTACTATTCCCTCTCTTTGCGGGTTTTTTCAGCGCGTCTGCGACGCGCGCGGCACACAGTGCCGCAAAAAACTTGTTGAGTAAGAGCAGTAAGTTGTTTGCTTCGTAGTGACTATAGTGCCGAAGGCAGCTATCGGAACGCAGAAGTAAATAACTTCCTGCTCTTGCGCCCACAGCACAAAAAAGATAAAGCAATGAAAATTATTCCATCGCCTTACCTTTAACTAAAATCAGGCTATATAAACATGATTGCCGTTTATTGTTACCCATTTACCTGTGCCTGAAGAGTTACTTTGTGAGGTCTTATTTTTTCTAAAAACTGGGTATTTATTTTTTCTTTCCTCTTGCATTTTGTGGTATTTGTTTTTGATTTCATCGGAAAGTTTTTGTGATGGTGTTTTGTATTTTCTGGGGTCTGACGGGTGGGTTATAAGTTCTCCTTTTTTCATGCGGGTCATTACCTGCTCTGCAATCATATCTTCAATTTGTTCTTTTGAATATAACCTTTCTTTGCCTTTAATTTTATTTTTTATTTCTTTGGCAATATTGCGACCTATTTCGTTGTTCCATAAGTCCATATTTTCTTCTCTAGGGTCTTGACCTCTTCTGCGTCCATCAATCTCATGTTTATCTCCCAATATATGGCTAAAAGTTTCGTTATATCTCATAGACAGCACTGCTTGCATAAAAGTGTGTTTAAAGGCATCTGCTTCATTGTTCCATGTTGCTTTTTTCGGGTCAGAGTCTGATTTAAAATTATATTTTTTCTGGTATTTCATAGTTTTGTTAAACATTTCTCTGCCAAATTCTTTTTCAGGGCTATATTTGTTCCATAATTCTTCAATTTTTTTGTTAAGTGTCATAATGTTCTCCTCAATTTGTTTTATAATATTTGTATGAAATTTTTGTTAAATCTAAAAAAATATATTTCTTTAAATTTAATTTCTTTATTAGTTCATTTGGGTTTTTCTGTTTTAATTTATTTCATTTTTTTTAACCAAATTATTACAGATATTTTTTCTAAATTTCCCTATATCACCATAAATGCAGCTTGTGCTTATTTCACAATTTCAGTTTTACTATTTTTTATATTACTTATTGCTTTTATTTTTGAATTTTTTGTATTCCATATAAATAAAAAGCACAATAAAAAAGATATTTATTTTAAATATCTTTCTAAAATTCCTATGTGGTTTTTTGTAACTGGCCTGATAATTGGAATAACAGCTGTAATTTTCTATTTTTATATGTGGCGGACTGTGACAGCGTAAAATCAAGTGTTTTCTCCTTAATTTTGTATGACAATAACGCCAATTGACTTTTTCAATTAGCGCGGTTGGTTTTGTTTATGAAAATTAAAAAATCAGGCTATATAAACATGTTTTCCGTTTATTGTTACCCATTTGCCCGTTCCTGTGGATGAATTTTGAGTAGATTTACTTTTTTTAAAAACAGGGTATTTATTTTTTCTTTCCTCTTGCATTTTGTGGTATTTGTTTTTGATTTCATCGGAAAGTTTTTGACTGGAAGATCTTGTATCTTTATATGTTCTAGAATCATTCGGATGAGTAATTAGGTCTCCTTTTTTCATTTTTTGCATTACTTCTTTTGCTATAATATCATCGAGTTCTCCACGCCACGCTTTTGATTTGATAGCAGAAATACTGCCTAAATCTTTGGCTATTTTTTGAGCAATCTTTCTCCCCTCCGCATTATTCCATTTATCCATATTTTCTTCACCGGCAGATTGCCCCATTTTATTTCTTCCATCATCTTCGTGTCTGTCACCCAACAATTTACTTATACCTGCATTAGACTTCAAAGCAGTATCTGCCGCTGCAAATGTATGTTTAAAAGCATCTGCTTCGTTATTCCAGGCATCGTGTTTACCTTCGCCTATACCAAACCCATATATTTTTTGATATTTTTTCGTTTTTGCATAAATTTCAGCACTGTAATTATTAGACATATTATTTTTTTTATTAGACATTTTTATATCCTTTCGTTTTTATAGTAATGTTATGTAATGAAATTAAAAGATTTAATATCATTAAAAATTTTATGTTTCTTTGCATATCTGAATATAGTATTTTCCTTTTGCACTTTGGTTCTTCACGATGCATTCTATTATATTTTTCAAGATATTTTACAAAGAAAAATATATTTAACACTTGAAAATATATGCGATGTTTATACTGTGTTTTTGTTTATCGCATATTTATTGATAATAATTGCTATTGCGGAATTCTTTTACAAAAAGAAAATAAATTATAAAAATACCGGTTCACAAAACAAAAATATTTACAAAAAAGCATTATCATTTATTTCTCTTTTTATCTTTTATATTGGTTTGTTATATGAATTGTTTTTCATAATACTATATTCATTTTTGTATTGCGGACTGTGACAGCGTAAAATCAAGTGTTTTCTCCTTAAATTTTGTATGACAATAACGCCAATTGAAAAAATCAATTAGCGATTCACTTATTCTTGAAGAGTAAAAATTCAATAGACAATGCAAAAATGGCACAACTATGCTACTGCTTCATGCACAATTTTTAATTTTTGGCATTACTCCTTGGCACAGCTGCATACCATCTTATGCAGCTTATCAAGAGAGGAACAAAACCTCATATTTAGTATAACTTATTTTTCAAATTTTTAAACCTGCTAAACAACACCCCGCAAGGCACATCCTGCAACAAAGCCTGTAGACCAGCAGTTTTGAAGATTAAAACCCCCGGTCAGGCCATCAACATCAATCACTTCGCCGCAAAAATAAAGCCCCTTTACGAGTTTTGACTCCATGGTTTTTGACTCAATCTCTTTTAAATCCACCCCGCCCGCTGTGACAATCTCTTCACCGCGCGTGAGCGACACCGCGTTGAACGTAAGAGCACTCACACATTTGGAAACAGCCTTGCGGCTAACTCCTGATAGCTGGCCGGCTCTGGTTTTGGGGTCGGTACAGGCTCTGCAAAGTATAGCAAGCGCAAGGTTTTTTGGCACAAAATCAGCCAGCACATTCAAAGTCTCTTTTTGTGCATTGTTTTTAAGCGCGTTCAAAAACACAGCGTCAAATTCTGCAAAATCACGCCCGCCAACCAGATTCAGCTCTATTTTAAGCGGATTATCCTTGCAAAAATCAAGATACGCACAATAAGACGAAATCTTATACACAAGCGGCCCTGAAATTCCTGTGTGCGTAAAAAGCAAATCGCCTGTGAGTGTTTTAACTTTTTTGTTTTCAAAAAACACCTGCGCTGTAACGTTTTTCACGCTGATACCCGACACCTGTGCAAAATCTTTCTCTCTGGTAATCAAAGAGCTCAAAGCCGGACGCAGCTCTACAATATTGTGCCCCAGCCCTTTTACAAGCCTCTGTCCTGTGCCTCTTCCACCCGTTGCAACAACCACGCTGTCAAATTCACGGGTGTTTTTGTCGGTTTTGACCACAAATTTTTCGTTCTCTTTTTTTATATCAACAACTTTTTCAAAGACTTTTTTGATATTTTTTTTATCAAGCTGTTTTAAAAGCGCCTGTTTCACATCCTTTGCACAATCTGTTACGGGAAAAATTCTCAAATCCTCCTGTGTATAGGTTTTTACGCCAATTTTTTCGAAAAACTCCAGAGTGTCTGATGTGGAAAACCTTGAGAACACGCTATAGAGAAACTTTTCGCCGCGGGGGTAGAATTTTGCCAGCTCTTTAAAATTGTACTCGCCAAAAGCAAGGTTGCATCTTCCACCGCCTGTGGGCAAAAGAGTGTTTAGTATAATACCTTTGTCATAGATATACACTTTGTTTTCGGGGTTTTGTGCAGCGAATATCGCAGCCATCACGCCTGCGGGCCCGCCGCCTGTTATACAAATTTCAGCCATTGCTCCTCGTTCCGTAAAGGCAGACGTCTTCTACGTCTTCCAGCTCGTCATAAATCTGTGAAATAGTTTTATTCAAAACAGGGTGCACAAAATCCGGCACAAGCTCCAGCAAAGGCACCAGCACAAAAGCCCTCAAATGCATACGCGGGTGCGGAAGTGTCAGAAGCTGCGAATCGATTAGCGCATTGTCATAAAATATTATGTCTATATCAATCGTGCGCTCGCCCCATCTTGTTTCTTTTTCTCTGTTTCGGCCAAGCATTTGCTCTATATTCAAACATTTCACCATCAAATCCTGCGGGCTTAGCGAGGTTTTTATCTCAACTGCAATATTCAAAAACCAGTTTTGCTCCTTGACTCCCCACGGTTCTGTTTCGTACAGGGCGGAGGTTCTTATTATTTTTATTCCGTCTGCAAGGTTCAGAAAATTCACGGCCTGTTCCACCAGCCGCGCTCTATCGCCTGAATTTGTGCCCAAACATAAATAAGCTATTGCCATGATAAAATTTTATAACCTTTTTTATGGTTTTACAATTCAATTCTGTATATTTGTTAAAAAATAACGCCCCAAGGTTTCGCATGTATACGTTTTTATGTTAAGATTTTATACATCAGAAAATGAGGACTATCTATGATTTCAGTAAATGATTTAAAAACAGGATTAACACTTGAATTGGACAACGGCCTTTGGTCAGTTGTTGAATTTTTACACGTAAAACCAGGCAAAGGCGCTGCTTTTGTAAGAACAAAACTTAAAAACGTAGAAACAGGAAACGTTGTTGAAAAAACTTTCAGAGCAGGCGAAAAAGTTGCAAAAGCAACTCTCGATAAACGTGAAATGCAATATTTATACAAAGAAGGTTCTGATTACATCATGATGGATACAGAATCTTATGAACAACTCCCCGTGACAGAAGACCACATCGGAGACGGCGTTAAGTATCTTAAAGAAAACATGAATGTTAACATCCTTCTTCACGATGGCAAAATCATTGGTCTTGATATGCCAAACCACGTAGAACTGGAAGTTACAGACACACCTCCTGCCGAAAAAGGCAACACTGCTCAAGGCGGTACAAAACCTGCTACTCTTGAAACAGGCGCTGTTGTTAACGTACCTTTCTTCATCTCAAACGGTGACAGAATCAGAGTTGACACAAGAACTAACGAGTATTTAGACAGGGTATAGACTCGGTGTCATCCTGAATTTGGTTCAGGATCTTTGGCAAAGCCGGTCGATTATTAATAAAAAGGACAAAACAATGAATTTTGAATTGGATTATATCGAAAAATTAGTGAAACTGGTTTCTGAAAGTGATTTGACAGAGTTGACACTGGAAGAAGGCGAAGAAGCTATTGTTGTAAGAAAAGAAAAAACAGTTGTACAGGCACAAACAATCATGCCTCAAGCAATTGCAGCAGCACCTGCCGCAGCTCCTGCGCAAAGCGCTGCTCCCGCAGAAGAAAAGAAAGAAGACGCACCAAAAGGCAAACCTATCACATCACCTATGGTCGGCACTTTTTATCTTGCTTCATCACCCGGTGCAAAACCGTTTGTTGAAGTGGGAGCCACAGTTTCTACAGGTCAGGTTGTTTGCATTATAGAAGCCATGAAACTCATGAACGAGATAGAATCTGAAGTTTCAGGCAAAGTTACTCAAATTTGCGTAAAAGACGGCGAAGCAGTTGAATACGGTCAAGTATTAATGTACGTTGAGTAACAAATTACACCCTGCTTTTACATTGTAAATTAATGTAAACAAATTGCATTATTAAAGCAACTAAAAATATTTACATGTTTTATCATGACTACAAAAGTAGGTTAAAAAAATAGAAAAAGGTGAATTATGACTTTACAAGCTATCAACGCTCAAGCATTAAGACCCGCTGTAAACTTTAAAGCACAAGAAGCAGAAGCTCCTGTTGCAGCAACAAAAACATCAGAAGAATCTTCTTCAAAAGCAAAACACACTACAGCAAAAGTTTTAGGCGGTGCAGCAGCACTCGCCGTGCTCGGATTTGGTATTTACAAATTGGCTAAAGGCAAAGGTGCTAAAGATGCAAAAAAAGCAGCTCAAGATTTATTTGAAAAACGTCACGCTACAGTTAACACACAATCTGTAAAAAATCAGCATGCTGCTAACGTAGGACAAGATATTGTTAAAGAATATCAAGCTATGCAAAGACGTTTAACAGATCACTTCCCTATCCAAAAAGAACTCAATGAAATGAACTGGGATGCAACACCTTTGAAAAGAGCAGATGTAATTGAAAACCTGAAAAAAGAAGCTGCTGAAGCGGCTAAAAAATCAGCAGATGAATTTGCAGCAAAAATGGCGAAAAAAGCATAATTTAATAATATATAAAAAAAACAGATTCCTTTAAGTCAGGGAATCTGTTTTTTTATGCATAAAATTTACAATGTAACCATAAATATTAATAAATTATGGAAAATTAATAAGTTTGAGATAAAATTATACTATCAAACAGACTTTAGGGATTGATAAAAGATATGATAAAAAAAGTTTTAATCGCCAACAGAGGCGAAATTGCCGTCAGAATCATAAGAGCTTGCAAAGAGCTGGGAATCAAAACAGTTGCCGTATATTCACAGGCAGATGCAGATTCTCTTCATGTCAGCCTTGCTGACGAGGCATATTGCATTGGGCCTGCGCAGAGTGCAAAAAGCTACCTGAATATTCCCGCAATAATTTCCGTAGCTTTAACAAGCGGTGCTGACGCAATCCACCCGGGTTACGGATTTATGTCAGAGCGCGCAGATTTTGTTGATATCTGCACAGACCACGGTATCAAATTTATCGGGCCTTCTGCCGAAGCAATGAGAAAAATGGGCGACAAAGCCACTGCAAGAAAAACCATGACAGCCAACGGAGTTCCTGTTACACCCGGTACAGACCTTGTGGATGACATGAATGCCGCCAAAGAATTTGCCGCAAAAGCAAAATACCCAGTTATTGTTAAAGCAACAGCCGGCGGCGGCGGTAAAGGTATGAGAATTGCCAACAACGCAGAAGAGCTTGAAGAAGCTATTACACTGTGCCAGACAGAAGCACAAAACGCTTTTGGCAACGCAGGGGTTTACATTGAAAAATACATCATCAACCCCCGCCACATCGAGGTTCAAATCATTGCAGACAGCCACGGAAACGTTGTTCACCTTGGAGAACGCGACTGCTCTGTTCAAAGAAGACACCAAAAGCTTCTCGAAGAAGCGCCTTCTCCGGCTATTGACGAAGAAACAAGAAAAGCCATGGGCGCTGCTGCTGTTACTGCTGCAAAAGTTATTGGCTACGAAGGCGCAGGTACAATCGAGTTTCTGTTAGACCACGACGGCAGCTGGTATTTTATGGAAATGAACACACGTATTCAGGTTGAGCACTGTGTTACAGAGATGGTATCAAGCGTTGACCTGTTAAAAGAACAGATAAGAGTTGCCTCGGGCGAAAAATTATCCTTTACACAGGATGATATCAAACTGCGTGGCCATGCTATAGAGTGCCGTATTAACGCAGAAGACGCTGACAAAGATTTTATGCCATGCCCCGGTGAAATCAGAGGATACATTGCACCCGGCGGTTTTGGTGTGAGAGTTGATTCTCATTCTTATACAGGATACAAAATTCCGCCTTATTACGACTCAATGATAGGCAAACTCATATGCTGGGGTGTGGACAGAGAAGACGCAAGAAAAAGAATGCTCCGTGCTCTGGATGAATACGTTATTACAGGAATTAAAACAACAATTCCGTATCACAAAAAAATTCTTACAAACGAGGTGTTTATCTCGGGCAAATTCAACACAGGATTTATTCCCGAACACATGACACCCAAAAAAGAAGAAGAAGAAACAGCAAAAGTATAAAATTTTTAAGATTATATTTAATTCAACCCGTATTAACCACATGGTCAATACGGGTTTTTATAATTTCAACCATCGGGTTGATGAGAAAATAGTATAGATAGAGTATTTTATTAGTGAGGAGTAATAGGTAAAGTCTAGCTCTTCAGAATTAATGGTAAGAATGACCGGTTTAAATCAGACTGGGCGGGGAACAAGAATAGTGGAAATTTCAGGATTAGATATAACTCTAAGACGCATGCAGGCTATTGAAAGCACATTCAATGCTCTGGCTTCCTTTGGCGCAGAGCCTGTTAGGCCTGATCAGGATTTTCAAAAAATTCTTGATAACAACATGTCAAACAAAGTAAATAAGCTAAAAGACACACCTTTTGCAGACAAAGTTTTCTCAAGCGAGCTTGCTTCTACATCAAGCGGAAACGCTGATATTGACTCGCTTATCGAGCAATATTCCGCCAAAAACGGTCTGGACAGTGCATTTGTAAAAGCTGTTATAAAGCAGGAATCAGGCTTCCAGCCCAAAGTCACATCTCATTGCGGAGCAATGGGTTTGATGCAGCTGATGCCGGCAACAGCAAGCTCAATGGGTGTAAAAGACGCGTATGATCCCGAGCAAAACATTGCGGGCGGTACAAAATATTTAAAAGGTCTTTTAGACAGATTCGGCGGGGACAAATCACTGGCGCTTGCAGCTTACAACGCAGGGCCAAATGCTGTTGCCAAGTATAACGGCATTCCGCCTTACAAAGAAACACAAAATTACGTAAAAAATATTATGTCAATGTATCAAAAATACAATGCTCAAAACGGCCAGAATCCGGCAATTAGCGGAGGTGTTCAATAATGATTTCAAGAGGAATTGACATAGCCGCAAAAGGCATGATGAGCTTAATAGATTTTCAAGACTCTATTGCAAACAACATTGCAAACGTGAATACAGCCGGCTACAAAAGAGAAGGATTGTCCTTCAGAAACGTGTACAACGCAGTAATTGAAGAGCCTGTTGAAAGAAACAACCCCAAAAACCACGACGGAAGACTCGTTGGAGAAATCAGCATGGGCTCTGTAACAAACAAACTCGTGCACGAATTTTCGCAAGGTGTGTTATCAAGAACAGGCAACCCGCTTGACCTTGGTATTGAAGGCGATGGTTTCTTTAAATTGAGAGCACCGGACGGAACAATAACTTACACAAGAAACGGTTCTTTCTTCATAAACTCTCAAAACCTTTTGACAGACATGCAAGGAAACCTTGTAATGGATGACCAGAACCAGCCTATCAGATTGAACATGACAGAGCTCAATATAGGTTCTGAAAAAGACCTTGCAATAAACGAAGACGGCTCAATTGTTGCAATGAGAAAAGAAAACGCAACAGCACTGCAAAGAATCGGTATCTTTGACTTTGCAAACAAAGACGAGATGATGGCAGTGGGCACATCAATGTACGTGCCAAAAGATATTACAACAAACCCTGAATTGAGAGCACAAAAATTCTCTGTACAGCAGGGTGCAATAGAGCTTTCTAACGCAAACGTAATAAACGAAATGATTAACTCAATCAATGTTTCAAGAAACTACGAAACATTAAGCAATCTTGTAAAGGAAAAATCGAATCAGCTTTCACAGGCAATTAACCTTGGCAGGCTGAACGCTTAAAAAAAGACTATTAACCCGGGAGGATAACACAAAATGTTAAGATCACTAACAACAGCAGCAACAGGTATGATAGCGCAACAGAACAATTTGGACGTTGTAGCTAATAACGTTGCAAACGTTAACACAACAGGGTTTAAAAAATCCAGAGTAGAATTTCAAGACCTGCTCTCAACTGCAATAAGAACTCCCGGCGCAATGATTACGCAGGGTACTTACCAGCCTGTCGGTGTAGAAATCGGGCTCGGTGTAAAAACCTCTGCAACAAGAAAAATCATGACTCAAGGCGTTGTTCAAAGCACAGGCAACAAATACGATATGTGTATTGAAGGCGAAGGCTTTTTCCAGATTGTAAAACCTGACGGCACACTCGCATACACAAGAGACGGCTCGTTTGCCCCGGACGCTGTAGGCCAGCTTTGTACATCTGACGGATATCTTTTGCAGCCGCAGATTACAATCCCTCAAAACACTACAGAAGTAAACATTACCCCTGACGGTAACGTATCTGTTAAAGTGGGCAACGACAACACTCAAACAATCGTGGGCCAGATTCAGCTTGTAAGATTCCAAAACCCCGCAGGTCTTTTATCCGTAGGCCACAACCTGTATGTAGAAACTCCCGCATCAGGCACGCCTATTCCGGGTACTCCTGATCAAGACGGTCTTGGTTCCATCCAGCAGGCGTTTTTAGAAGGCTCTAACGTACAAATCGTTGACGAAATGATTAACCTGATTAAAGCGGAAAGAGCTTTTGAAACCAACTCAAAAATCATCACAGCAGCGTCTGATATCTTGAGAACAACTAACCAGATAACTAACTAACAGTTAAACTAAAAGGCAGTAAATGAAAAAACTTATTAAAACATTATTAATAATCACAATCTTGTCAGGTATGAATGCACAGTGTTTTGCCCAGACTCTTTCTGCTGACCAGTTTAAAGCTCTTGTGTCTGCTCAGGCCAAAAAAGATTTGCAAAAATTCAACCTTGATGACTGTGAAGTTACTGTAGGCCACCTTCCTGTACAAAGTTTTACTGTACCTGACGGCAAAGTTACTGTAGAGATTGTATCTAACGGTTATCAGAGCCTGACACCAAAAGAGTTCAAAAAAGTAAACATATACGTAAACAAAAACTACGCAAGAACATACTATGTTCCGCTTGAGACAAAAGCTTACAAGCATGTTGCAGTAGCAAAAGAGGTTATTCAAAGAGACAAAATTATTCCTTTGCAGTCAGTTGAGTTCAAAAGAATGGACATCATGGGAAACCTCAACAACACTGTAAGCCTTGAAGACATTTCAAGAGAGCTAGTTGCCACAAAGGCGTTTTTCCCCGGCAACATGATTTTGAAAAGATACACAATGTCAAAACCCGATATAGTTAAAAATGCAATGGTAACAGTAAATTTCAGAACAGGAAACGCTCTTAATATTGCAGTAGAAGGCATTGCACTGATGCAGGGCAACAAAGGCGACACAATTCAGGTAAAAAACAAAAGATTTAACAAAATCTACACGGGCGAGGTAACAGGCGTAAATCAGGTGCTTGTGCAGATATAAAAAAGTTTTTGGGGAGAGATAAAATAAAAATGGCTAAGATTAATAAAAAGAATTATAAAAAAGTTTTGATAATGCTCACAGCACTGCTGATGATTGCGCAGGGAGCGCAAATGCAAAGTGCAAATGCCGAGTCATTGTTTGTTTTAGGCACATCGCAGTCTTTTTATTCAGAGCCAAAATCACTCTTTGGCGGTGTGAGAGCGCGCTCTGTGGGTGACATTGTTACCATTGTTTTAAGCGAAAATATCAGTTTCAACGATTCACTCAACTACACATCAGACCGCTCATCAAACACAGTGGACAATTTTACAAACTTTATTAACAAAATCCTTCCCGGCACCCCTTTGAACAACCAGTTTAACAACTTTGGCGGTTCAAACAGCGTGGACAGCACAACCTCCAACCAGAGAAGCGTCGGAATCAACGACTCTGTAACAGTTCAGGTTGTACAAATGCTTCCTAACGGAAACCTCATGGTGCAGGGCAAAAAGACCCTTGTTAACGGTGCCGAAAGAGTGGACTTGCTCGTAAGCGGCGTTGTTGACCCGAGATTCATCGACCAAAAAGGTCAGGTATATTCCAAAAACGTTGCCAACTTCCAGTTTGCACTCGCAGGCAAAGGCGCTGTTTCAAGAGCAGGCAACGAAGGTATCATAAACAGAGCAGTGAAATACCTCTTCTAGTTAACACACTAAACACGGAAAACATGAAAATGAAAAGAATTTTAAAATTAATACTCGTAATAACAATGATAACAGGCATGGTCACAACAGACGCTATGTCCACAATGGTTCGTATCAAAGACATTGCCCACGTCAAAGGCGTAAGAAACAACCAGCTTGTGGGTTACGGTGTTGTTGTGGGTCTTCCCGGTACAGGCGACAACTCTCGTTCTACACAGATTACAAACCAGATGTTATTACAAAACCTCGGTACGGTAATTGAACAGTCAAACTACATCCAGAAAGGTTCTTCTGCTGCTGTACTGGTAACGGCAACTGTTCCTCCGTTTGCAAAAAACGGCGACCAGATTGACCTTACAGTTTCTACAATGGCAGACGCAAAGAGCCTTGAAGGCGGTGTGCTTGTTCAAACACAATTGAGAGCACCCAACGGCGAAATCGTTGCAATCGGTCAGGGCCCTGTATCTGTAGGCGGTATTTCAAAAGACTCCAACGGCTCCAGCACAAGAACAGCAATTACTACAACAGGCCGTATCCCAAGAGGCGGTATTGTTGAAAGAGACATAAACACTCAAATCGGAGACGAAAACACTCTGACTCTAATCCTTGATAAATCAGACTACACAATGGCAACAAGAGTCGCCTCTGCCATAAGCAAAAACGTTACAGCTGCAAAAGCCGTGGATGGAGGCAGTATCAGAGTAGCAATTCCTGCCAAATTCAATGATGACAGAATTTCTTTTCTTTCTATCCTTGAAAACATGACAATTGACGCAGCAAGAGACAAAGCCAGAGTTGTAGTAAACGAAAGAACAGGCACGGTTGTAATAGGAAGCGAAGTAAAACTTCTGCCCGCTGCCGTAGCACACGGAAACATCACAGTAACCGTACAAACAACAAATCAGGTCTCGCAGCCCGAGCCCTTTGCAGGCGGAACAACAACAGCGTTTGCAAACAGCGCGGTATCTGTTAACAAAGGCGGCGGAAGCCTCGTTACAATGCCGGCCAACAGCACGCTCAACGACCTTGTTCGTGCACTCAATGCAATCGGTGTTGCGCCAATTGATTTAATTTCCATCATGCAGGCGTTGAGAGAAGCAGGCAGCTTACAAGCAGAGATACAGGTAATTTAACATGTCATACCAATCAATACAGGCACAGGCTTTATCAAGCGACATAGTTAATACAAACGTCCAAACACTGGACAACATCAAACGTATCAAATCTCAAAAGGAACAGTTAAAAAAGGTTTCTAAAGAATTTGAGGCTATCTTTGTGACAAAAATGATTTCCGCACTGGACAAAACAGTAGACAAAGACGGCGGAATCTTCGGCTCTGATGACAAGTACATGGATAAATTCAAATCATTTATCTTTGACGAAGTGGGCAGACAGATTGCAAACAACCCCAACTCAACAGTAGGATTTGCGAAACAGATTTATACACAGATGGAAAAAGCTCTTCCAAAAGAAGAAACAGAAATTCAAGAAACCGCAAAACAAGCAGCGGCAACACAGGGACTAAAACACTATAGAGAGCTCAACAAGGAGATTTAGATTAAATGGTAGGGAATATCGGTTCGTCAAAAGTAAGCGCAATACAATTGTTAAATGCAGCAAACGCGTTTAAAAACACAAAAGTACAAACACCAATCGAACAGCAGCAAATAAAAGAACCGCAGACAAGTAACGGAACAGACATAAATGACGACAGTATTTTAAAATCACAAAACGTAGATGAGATAAAAAAATTCGCACAAATGGCAGGCGAAAATGACCTGACAGAAGACGATATCAAATACGGCCTGAGCTACGGCCGAAGCGTAATAGTAGAATACCTTGCATAAGATTTATTAAATAACCTCACGGAGGAGACAAAATGATAAAAGAACAAATACAACAACTTGAAACCATCATCGATAAGGAAATCGACGGGTACAAAAACATAGAAAAACTCTATGCCGACAAAAAAGAACTGCTTGTACACGGCAAAGCTTCAGAGCTTTTTGATGTGGATGCAAAGATTCAAAACCTTTACAAAAACATCAGCAATCTGTCAGATGCAAGAAAAAATGTGACAAAAGCAATGAAGATTCCGACATTTTCTTTAACAGATATTATCAACAAAATAAAAGACAAAGATGAAGAATCCGCTAAAAAGCTGGAATCAAAAAAAGAAGAGGTAAAACAGCTTGCACAAAGGATTTTTGAACTAGAAAAAGTAAACATGGAGCTCTTAAAACACGGCATGCATGTTACAAACAAAACTCTTGAAATCATCATAAGAGGCCTTAAACCAATAACCAACGAATACAACGGCAAAGGCGAAAATATCACAAAAAATCAACTCGAGATGTCATCTATAGTTGAAGAAGCTTAAAAAAGTTTATAACCGAAAAGGAAAAAATAATGGGTTCAACATTAAACGGATTAATGAATATAGCACAGCAGTCAATCTACAACAATCAGGTTGCACTGAATGTCATAAGCAACAACATTGCCAACATGAACACAAAAGGTTACACAAGGCAGCAGGTTGAATTTGCAGCTATTCCCGGATACAGAATTTTCGACTGGTGTGCAAACAACGGTAAAGTAACACCGGGTCAAGGTGCAGAAATCACCGGAATAACAAACAGAAGATCCGAATGGCTCGACAATTATTACAGAGGCCAAAACTCAGCCAATGGCTATTATGACCAGATTGGCGGCATGCTTGATAACATGGAAAACCTCTTAAACGACGAGCTAAGTGCAAACGGTTTGCAAAAAAGATTCTCTGACTTTTTTGCGGCTTCACAGGCTCTAAGCGGAGACCCCACAAACAACGCTTATAAAATAGCCTTCCTTAATGCTGCACAGGATGTTGCTGATATGTTAAACAACATGTCAAACACCGTAAACGAATACATGAATCAAGCCGTCGGCACAGTGGGCGACCCTGACAGTTTTGAGTCTTCTCTTATCAAAACCAATGTTGACTCACTCGATTCAAAATTGAGCCAGCTTGCAGAATTAAACAACCAGATAGCGCAAAATCCTAATTCTAATGCTCTGAAAGATCAAAGAGACATGCTTCTTGACGATATTTCGTCAATGATTCCGCTCACAACAACCACAAACGAAAACGGCACAGTCAATGTAATCATAGACGGTCAAACTGTTGTAAAAGGCGGAGAAAAACGTCTTACAATAGAAGCAGTACAAGGAGATGACCCGAATCATCCCGTAAAAATCCAGCTCAAGGACAGCGAAGGAAATATAAAAAACGATGATATTTCAGACACACTCGGAAACTGCTCTTTGGCTGCAATATTACAGGCAGGCAGCGGTGACTCCTTTGGCTACAAAACAATATTAAATGATTTAGACAAACTTGCCTCAGCTTTTGCGCAAGAGATGAACAGAATCCAAACACAGGCAGACGCAAACGGAACCCCTATGTATATAGGCCCTGACGGAACGCTTGTGGAGTCAACCACACCTTTGTTTGTGACAAAAGACGGAACAAACAATTTTACAGCAGGAAACATCCAGATAAATCAGGCTGTGATTGATGACCCCACCCTTGTTGCAACAGCAAGACTGGACCCCAATGCAGCAGACTTTGATGACAAAGCTGTGGGCAACACAGGCAACATGGATCAATTTAACAATCTTGCAAAAGGAAAACTAACCGGCCTGAGTATTTCAGACCCGCCGGGAGAAGGTATGAGCATTACAGATTTTATATCAGGTCTTGTTTCAAAAATCGGCTCGGGTGTTGATGCATTGAAAAGTGCTGCAGATGCTCAAGGCTCTGTTTTGGAACAAGCAGCCGCACAAAGAGACGCTCTTTACGGAGTAGACCTTAACGAAGAGCTCGCAGACCTTATCAGATACCAAAGATGCTATGAAGCATCAGCAAGAGTGTTCAGCACTTCTAACGAGCTTATGCAAACAATCTTACAAATGATATAACCGATACAGAGGTAAAAAACAATGAGAGTAACAAGCACTTCAATACAAAACATGGTAGGCAATATATCCTCGCAGCAAAGCCAGCTGTACGAGTTGTATAACAAAATTAACAGCAGACAAAAATACACAAACATATCAGACAACCCTATTGACGCAGCTGATATTGTAAGACTCAACAAACAGTTGTCTGAAATAGGAGCATATTCACGTAACGTGCAAAACGCCACAACACAAATTAACGCGCAAGACGAGGCTTTTTCAACAATTGTGGACAAGCTGCAAAGAATCAATGACCTTGCTATCCAGGCTGCCAACTCTGCCAGCGGTGAAGATGGTTTCAAAGCTTGCAAAGCAGAGATAGAAGAGCTGAAAAAAACAATTGTTAATCTTGCAAACACACAATACGACGGAAAATACATCTTTGCCGGTACAAACGTAACAACAAAACCATTTGAGCTTGCAGATGACGGAACAATCACTTATCACGGAACCCCTGCCAACAACACAGCAGGTTATGAAAGATATCTGGAAATCTCAGACGGAGTAAAGGTAGAATTGAACAGCTCGGGTGATTCTATTTTTGGTACATACGACCCTAATGACCCCAACAACAGTTCAGGTTTATTTAAGGTTCTCGGTGATTTGGAAGCAGCACTCAACACAGACCCCATGGACAACGATGCTGTAAGAGAGCAGCTTGACCCGCTTCAAGCTTCAATCAAACACATTTCCGAAATCCAATCTGTACACAGCTCTACTGTTACAAAACTGACTATGACAACAGAAATGCTAGACAGTACAGAAATTAACCTGAAATCTAAGCTTGCAGCAATATCAGAGGTTGATCTTCCGTCTGCAATAACAGAGCTTGTGCAGCAAAATTATTCGCTTCAAGCCTCCATGCAGGCTTACACCATAATATCTAACCAGTCGTTGTTGGATTATATCTAAAAAACGACAAAACAGTTTTAATCTTACCATTATTTAATTTACGGGCGTTACTAGGGATATACAATAGTTTTGCCCTTTTTTTTATCTGATTTTTATGCTGCGTGCAATTTCTCGATCTACTGTCTTTTGAGCAATTGATTCTCGTTTGTCATGCAGCTGTTTACCTTTGGCCAGTGCAATCTCTGCCTTGGCCCAGCCGTTTTCAAGATACACGCTCAGGGGAATGATTGTATACTTTTCTTTTTTTACTTTGCCGAGCATTTTAAGGATTTCGTTTTTGTTTAAGAGCAGCTTTCTTCTGCGTTCTGCTTCGTGGTTGTATCTATTACCCTGTTCATAAGGGTTTATATGGGCGTTGTAAAGCCAGACCTCGCCGTCTTCAATCTTGGCAAAGCTGTCTTTTAGATTTATTGCACCTTTTCTTATTGATTTTATCTCTGTACCTGTTAACACAATCCCTGCGTTATATTTTTCCAGAATCAAAAAATCATGAAAAGCTTTTTTATTTGTAGTGATAACTTTTTTACCCATAAATGTATTGTAACATAAATTTTTACCCCCTATCTTATCCGTGCTACAATTTTAAGAGATTATAAAGTCTGAATCAAAAGGAGAGACAAATGACATTAGCGCAAGAAATCAACTATGACGTAAAAGATATGGCTCTGGCAGAACAGGGCAAAAATAATATAGAATGGGCAATGAAAGACATGCCTGTACTCGAAAGAATTAAAGCAAGATTCAAAAAAGAGCAGCCCTTCAAAGGCTTAAGACTGACAGCGTGCGTGCATGTAACCAAAGAAACAGCAGCACTTTGCATTGCAATGAAAGAAGGCGGAGCAGACGCAGTGCTTGCAGCATCCAATCCGCTCTCTACACAAGATGACGTTGCGGCAGCACTGGTAAAATACTGGGGCATCCCCGTATACGGCTATGCCGGAGAATCATCAGAAACTTATGCAAAACACGTACAACAGGTGCTTGATCACAAGCCCAATATTGTAATTGATGACGGATGCGACCTTGTTGCCACAATCCATTCAAAAAGACAGGACTTGATTCCTGATATCATCGGTACAACAGAAGAAACAACAACAGGCATTATCCGTCTTCAGGCAATGGAAGCGGATGGAAGCTTAAAATTCCCGACTGTAGGCGTAAACAACAGCCTTACAAAACACCTTTACGATAACAGATACGGCACAGGCCAGAGTGCTATTGACGGTATTATCCGTGCAACAAACATTCTGCTTGCAGGCAAAACTTTTGTTGTGTGCGGTTATGGCTGGTGCGGAAAAGGCGCTGCAATGAGAGCAAAAGGGCTTGGCGCCAATGTTATAGTTACTGAAGTTGACCCTCTTAAAGCACTCGAAGCTGCAATGGAAGGCTACAGTGTAATGCCTATTGCAGAAGCCGCAAAACAAGGCGATATTTTCCTTTCTATCACAGGCGACAAAAACGTTGTGGATGTGCACCACATGCTCACAATGAAAGACGGTGCCTTTGTTTGCAACGCGGGTCATTTTGATGTAGAAGTCAATGTTAACGGATTGAAGAAGGAAACAGTAGAAATCAACCAGATAAGACCTTCTTTGGAAGAATACAAACTGAAAAACGGAAAATCAATATACGTGCTTGCAGAAGGCAGACTGGTAAACCTTGTAGCTGCAGAAGGCCACCCCGCTTCTGTTATGGACATGAGTTTTGCAAATCAGGCTCTTGGTATTGAATATATTGTTAAAAACAAAGGAAAACTTGAAAACAAAATGTACACACTTCCGCACGAAGTTGATGTTGAAATTGCAAAAATCAAATTAGATTCTATGGGTATACAAATCGATACTCTTACACCGGAACAGGAAGAATACCTTCACAGCTGGAATTCAGGTACAGTTTAGATTTTGTAATCTATATTGAATTTTTTAAATAAAGCATTGAAAAAATCCTTGTTCTCGAGGATTTTTTCTTTTGTCAAAACCATGTCAAATGCCTCTTTAAACCCGTAAAGCTGTTTTTCTTCTTTTGTAAGTTTTTTTGTACTCATAATATCAAGATATTGCTGTACAATATCATTTGCCTGTTTAATTTTTTCCTCAGTATACAACGAAGTACGCATCTCAAAAACAGAATCAAAATATTCTCCAGCAGCTTTCACAACCGGTTTTAGTTCAGGAAATTTTTTGCAGTCTTTTTGAGAGATACAAAACATAGTATCTAAAATAACCTCATAATCTGATAAATCCGGCGAAAACTTGCACTTGCCATGAAACAAAACAGCCTCGGGCAAAGAAAAAAGTTCTATTCTTTCAAGATTATTTTCCATCAAGTTAATAATGTTGTTTAAATGCATTATTACGCCAAGACCTTGCCCTTTACATTTATCTTCGGTTACAGACATACAACCGTTTTCTATAACGTGTTTGTTCATATTTATATTAAATTTATTTTTTGCAACATTAGATAAATTTTTTGTATCAATAGATGTCAAAAATTTATCATTACCCGAATCAGGAAAAGTTCTCACAAAAAAGTCTGTATCATTTTGCAAATGTACAGGATATTTAACAGGAATTTTTTTGTCTTCACAGCGCCTTGTGGCAAGCTGCTTGAAAGAAATTATCGGGTTTATCATATACTGTAGTCTAATCCGTGTTGCTCGTAGAGTTTGTTGTAAAATTCCTTGTTTGACTCTACTTTCTCTTTTGTCAAAACCATGTCCATCCCCCATTTTAGAGGATAGTTTTTTTCAGGGCTTTGTTTTTGCATGGCAAGGTTAATATAATCTTGCATAAGTTCCTGTGTTTCCTCACAGAGCTCTCTTTGTTTTGCACCGTCTTCTCTGAAAAATCTGACACGATCCTGAATATTTTTTGCAAAACGCGACATTTCTATAAACTCTTTTGCTTCGTTTTCGGCAATGCTTTCAAGAGCTTTGTCCCTATCCATAAACTGCCAGATTTGCGGTTCAAACTTGTATTTGGAATGGAAATAAACAGCAGTGTTTTTGGAGTAGATTTTTAGTCTGGGACTTTTATTTTCATTCATAATCATGATACTAAAAAGCCGCAAAAGCTCTGCCAGCTTCTTTTTTCTATAATAAGGATCTACAAAAATATCAAAACCAAACATTTTTTTGTTGCCCTCATCAATCGAAAAAATTTCCTTGCCAAGCACATAGCCACTTCTGTCTTCAATATCCAGCTCATGACGATTCCAGGCTCTTTCATGCTTGTGCACACTCACATACATATCGCCAAGCTCTTCATGTTTAAGTTTCAACGGTGCAAAAAGCAGCCTGTCATCTTTATCGGAAATTTGTTTAAACAAAGCTTTGACAGGTTTATCAACCTTTTGCACATTGAAAAAAGGCATGTTAGTCCATAATTTTTTAGGAATTTCCATATATGCAATAAAAACCGTAAAAAATTTTTTTGCTAGTTTTTTTCAAGCCAGGCTACAGACTCGATGTGATAAGAATGGCAAAACATGTCAACTGGCTGAATATATCTGGTTGTAAATCCGTTTTCATGCAGATATTTAAGGTCTCTGGCTAATGTCGATGGATTGCACGAAACGTACACAATAGCTTTTTCGCTAAGTTTTATAGCGTAATCGAGCGATTCTTTTTCGCACCCTTTTCTTGGCGGGTCGAGCACCGTTACATCAAACTTTTCACCTTTTTCAACAAGCTGTTCAAATATCTCTTTAGCGTCGCCGTTTAGAGCTGTGAGGTTTGTAACATTGTTGAGTTTAACATTATCAGCAGCGTCTTTTGTGGCAGAGGGTGCTTCTTCTACAGACACAACCTCTTTTGCAATGTCAGACAGCCATATGCCAAAGCTCGACACTCCGGAATATGCATCCAAAATGCGAGAAGACGGATAGTTTGTTTGGATAATTTCTTTTACCGTATTAAAAATATTTTTTGCTGACCCTATGTTTACCTGAAAGAAACTGTTTGCGCTGATTTTAAAAACTTTTCCGTCAATTTCTTCAATAACATGGTTTTCGCCCTGAATTTTTCTTGTGTCACCGGAGAGGATAAGGTTTGAGTTTGTGGTGTTGTAGTTAATCAAACAGCCTTTAACATGCGCAAACTCTGCCATGACTTTTTTGGCAAGGTTTTTAAACTTTTCGCTCAATTTTGTGTCGTTTACAACAAAAATTATAATGCATTCATTTTTTGCTTTGCTAAAACGGTAAACTATGTGCCTGAGCTCGCCTTTAGAGCCTTTTTTAATGTTTTCGTTGTAACCCGAAATTCCGAGCTCCTGTGCTTTGTTTCTAATAAACTCGGTGATTTTGTCAATAATCTTGGGCTGAATCGGGCAGTATTTGATATTCACAAGCTCATGAGACCCGCGTTTGTAATACCCTGCAAGAATCCTTTTTGACACTTTTGTTTGAGAAACCGGATACTGGACTTTTGAGCGGAATTCACGTGTTTGGGGACTGGGCAATACGGGTTTTACTTCAATATCAAGGCCTGTAATTTTTTTTACGGTTTCTTGAACAATGTTTCTTTTCTGTTCCAGCTGGAATTCGTAATCCATATGCTGCCAGCCGCAACCCCCGCAAACGTTGTGCAAAGGACAAAAGGGTTTTACCCTGTGCGGCGAAGGTTCAAGAATTTCTTCGATAACCGCGTTTGCGTAGTTTTTGTTAGCTTTAACAATTTTTACCTTAAGCCTGTCGCCCGGGCAGCCGCCTTGTACAAACACCGGAAATCCTTCAATTTTTGCAAGAGCGTCCCCTTCGTATACGGCTTTATCAGGTGAAAGTTCAACAATATCAGAGCATTTAAACATATTATACCGTCTGCTCTTTTGCTGTGTCGTCTTCGTTATTTTGTGCATCCACAGCGTTGATATCTTCCTCAATTTTTGTCACGCCGTGTGTTGTTTTGCCCCAGTCCATTGTTTTTGGGAAGAAAATTATTTTAAACACAATAAATACTACAATCGGGAACCATACCGTGCAAAGGAAAACACCTGTCTGCACAGCCTGTATTACACTCTGGAATCTGGATTGGTGATTGTATTTTCTAATACTGTATAAAAGCCCTGTTGTAAAGAATCCGCACACCACAATAGAAACAAGCAGTGATGAAGAGATACAGTTGGGTGATTCTTTCACGTATTTGAACGCCTGAAAACAAATCTCTGAAATCATCCAGAAGGGCAGTATAAACTCTGTGATGTAAGCAATCATGTCAATGCTCACACGAAGCGACATGTCTTTTGAAAAAAGCACGCCCCAGAAATGCTCGAGGTATCTTCTTATGCTGCCTTCAACCCATCTTCTTCTCTGTTTTAAAAGCGGGATAAACTTGACAACTGCTTCTTCATAAACACAAACATCAGGACAAAAACGAACGTCCCAGCCTTTTATATGAAGGCGTGTCGACATATCAAGGTCGTCTGTGATTGTGTAGTTATTCCAGCCATTGATATCAAGCAGCGCTTCTCTTTTGAGCAGCTCGCCGTTGCCTCTCAACTCCACTGCACCTTTTATGCAGTTACGGCTGACCTGAAAATGTGTATCAAGTGCGTATTCGTTATCCTGACAGCGGGTCAGGAAATTTTCGTCTCTGTTTATAATAACCTTTCTTGCCTGAACAGCACCCACATTGTCTTTTTCAAGGTGGGGGATAAGGTTTGTTAAAAAGTCAGGCTTGACCCTTGCATCAGCATCAAACACGAGGATGGCTTCGCCTTTTGTGAGGGGCAGCACTTCGTTAAGTACGGCTGATTTTCCGGGGAAAGCGTCTTTTGCACGGATGTATGCGTGGACGTTTTCGTATTTTTGCTCAAGTTCTTTTAGTTTTTCTGCTGTGTTGTCTTCGCTTCTGTCATCTATTATAAAAATTTCAAATTTTTCATAATCCATTGCCAGCACATTTTCAACAGTTTTTTCAATAACATCCTGCTCATTGTGTGCGGGAATCATCACAGACACGAATGGTTTGTAGTTCCAGTTGAGTTCTTCGGGCTGTTTTTTCAGTTTAATTTTTTGGTGTTTAAGTGCAATCTGCATATAAATGCAGTAAAGCGACATCAAACCGCACAAAATTAAAATCGCCCAGAATGTAGACATAAAGTTCTGGAAAATAAATAGAAAAAGCCAGAGTGAGGCGATTAATATTGTTAAAACTATTCTCTCAATCAAACCCAGTCCCTCAAAAATCTTTCGCTGACAACATTATACCAAAAAAATATTTTAAATTTGTAACAATAATAAACAATTCTCTTCAAAATCGCAATATTTTTAAATTTACGATTATATAATTATACTGTAGTACTACATATACGGAAAAAAGTGAATGGGAAAGACGGCAATATACCCCGGAAGTTTTGACCCGGTGACAAAAGGACATTTAGATGTTCTTGCCAAAGCCTCCAAAATGTTTGGCAAGGTTATTATTGCAGTGTTAAAAAACGATTCTAAAAAAGGCTTTTTACCCACAGCAGACAGAGTAGCTCTTATACAAGAAGCAGTTAAAGAAATGGGGCTGGATAATGTCGAGGTGGACAGCTTTGACGGTCTGACTATCGAATATGCAAAAAAAGTCGGCTCTGATATTTTAATCAGGGGACTGAGAGCAGTATCGGATTTTGAATACGAAATGCAGCTTTCGCAAACAAACAACGCGCTTGCTCCGTCTGTAACAACAGTTTTTTTGATTACAAAACCCAAGTACAATTTTATTTCCTCCAGCACTGTCAAAGAAATTGCAAAATACAACGGAGATATTTCTAAATTTGTTCCCGAAAGTGTGGTAAAATATTTTAAAAATATAACTAACGAAAGGTAAGTATCTGATATGACACAACTTAGAATCAAAGATTTATTAGGAAGAGCCAATTTTATATTAGACAAAGGTTTTCATTTTCTTCCCGGTTTTGTCATGGTAAAAAGCTCTGAAATGGAAGCAATTCTCGATAGAATTGACGCATCTATCCCCGAGGATATAAAAGAAGCGGAATCTATCCTGAGAAGACGCGAAGAAATCCAGATAGAAGCCCAGCAAAGAGCTGAAAGAATTATCATGGAAGCAAAAGCCGAAGCCGAAAAGATTTTAAGCGAGTCTGAATTGTTGAATCAGGTTCAAAGAGAAGCTGAAAAAATCAAAGAACAGGTTCTTACAGAGTGTCAGGAGCTCAGAGAAAAAACAATAGAAGAAGCAAAACAAATCAAAATTCAGGCAGAAGACGAAGCCCACAGAACAAAAGAAGGAGCTGAAAACTATGCCGAACAAATCCTTAACAATATCGAAAACGATTTGTCACAGCTTCATACAATAGTTAAAAACGGGCAGTTGTATCTCGAAAAATTGAGAACATCAGGCAGCACTGCGTCTTATGCGCAAGACCAGTCTCAATACAGAGAAGAAGAAGACTACACATCAGCAAACTACCCTATGTAGCAGCCGGTTAATCCATTGTGCTTTTAAAAGCTGGTTTTCTTGTGATTTCTGAAAACGCTATGGCAGGTTTTGAATACCTTTCGTCTTCCTGCACGCGTTTGTAATAGTCTTTTACAAGCACAATCTGATTTTTGATGTTCTTAAATCCGTTTTCTTTCAGGTATTTTTCTGTTTTGGTTCCGCTTGTCTGGTATTTTTTGTTTCTAAAATACAGATTAAAGACCCTTTTTCTCATCATAATCTGGCTTATAGAAAAATTGATTACATCACTCAAATACTCATCAAACGCACTTACCAAATCAACATTGAGAATAAAGTTTTCATTGTCATCGGTTTGTATGGAGAAATAGCCTTTGATAGAGTGTTTTGAGCGGTCTTCTATTACATATCGGAAAAAAGAAGTGTCGTGCAGACCGCTGCATAATACGTTTTCAAACTCGCGGGGGTTTTTTGCAAGCGAATATCTGAAATGAGGATAAATCAACTCATTATAAATACCTGCAACCACAGACGCATCAGAGTTTTTAAACGGACGGAAAAACCCTTTCTCCAAAGACGGAGTCGAGAGTTTTATCTCCTCCATTTTCCACAGCTGCTCTGACGAGCAAGCACGAAAACCGCAGCCTTTGGAAAACAGCTCCAAAAGCTCCTCATGGCTTTCATCAACCTTTACACTGAAAGTGTTTGCGCCCATGGCTCCGTATTTTGCAATAACAAAGCTCACGAGCTGGCGTCCGATATCGTAGCCGTTTTCGTCAAGAAAAAGCTTTGAAATCCTCCAGCTCTGGGGGTTTTTTTCCTGCGGCTTTAGCGTGACAAGCCCGCAGAGCTTTTTGTCTTCTATTGCCACGTAAGAATCCTGCGCAAATTTAAAACGCAGCGGCAAAAATCTGTTAATCAAATTTAATGGAAAAGGCACATAAGTTTTGTACCCGAAAGACACATTAGCACTGCTCAAATTGGATATCATAGATATCATCTTTTTGAGTTTTGGAATGTCTCTTAAAGCTAAATTTCTAATCTTTGCCATAAATTCGATTTCTATCCTAATATTTATTTTATCATTTTTTATTAAACTTACAAAATGCATGCTACAATAAAATTTGATAAAAGTTAGAGGAGAAAAAACATGGCAGCAGAACCAAAATTAATCGCTACTGTACCCAGAAGCGCAACTGAACAATTACAGATTTCTATCAACGAATACAAAGGCAAAAGCTACCTTGATATGCGAATTTATTACACAACAGACGACGGCCTCAACTGGCTGCCCACAAAAAAAGGCGTAACTGTTTCACCTGAAAACATGGAGCTTTTAAAAGACGCTATTGACGAAGCAATGAAAGAATTTATGTCAACAGATGACGCAGAATAAGGATTTTGATACAACAAAAGAACAACAAGAGGGCATGTTTAACAAATATGCCCTTGTTCTTACGTCTATCAAAGGTATCGGGGTAAAAACTTTCAGCTATCTCATTCCTGATGAGATGAAAACCCTGATAAAAATCGGCCAGCCCGTTCTTGTGCCTTTTGGCAGAATGGGGCTTATTAACGCATTTGTTACTGGGTTTACAAACTATCTGCCCGAAGGTATCAGAGCAAAAAAAATCTCAAAAATCCTTGATACAACCCCGATTTTTGATATCGATTATCTCAAATTCCTTGAATGGACAGCAGATTACTACTTTTGCTCCATACAAAACGTTATCGAATGCGCTGTTCCCATGAAATTTTTAAACGGAGCACAAAAAGAGCTTACGGAAAAACTCATAGAGTTTAAAACCTTTGACAACGCATCAAAAAGGCAGATTGAAATCCTTGAAAAACTAAAAGAAGCCGGCAAAACAAGGCTCATTGATTTTGAAAAATCCGCAAAAACCACACGCGCTACCCTGAACAAACTCGAGGCTCTGGGCTGTGTTGAAATTACACAGGAGCAGGTTTTTAGAAACCCTATTGAAATTTTTAAACAGCAAAACCTTGAACCCTTCCCGCCTCTTTTGGACGAACAAAAAACCGTTTATGAAGAGATAGAAAAGCGCCTTGGCTCGCATTCGTCGATTCTGCTGCACGGGGTTACGTCATCGGGCAAGACAGAGGTGTATTTTAAGGCAATACAAAAAGTGCTTGAACAGGGCAAAAACGTGCTGTTTTTGGCGCCGGAAATTGCACTGGCTTCTGTGTTGACACAGCGTCTTGCAAGAAGGTTCGGCACAGACAAAACAGCCATCTGGCACTCGAGCATTTCTGACGGCGAAAAATTTGACGTGTGGCAAAAGATAAAAAATAACGAAATCAGAATCCTTGCAGGGGCGCGCTCTGCCGTGTTTGCACCGTTAAAAAACATAGGGCTCATCATCATTGACGAAGAGCACGAAAGCGCATACAAACAAACAATGCCCGCCCCCCGCTATGACGCAAGAAAAGTAGCGCAAAAACTGGCAGAACTCAACAACTGCCCGCTTCTTTCAGGCAGCGCAACCCCTGATATAAATACATACTATTACGCAAAAAACTCCGGCAACCTCTTAGAAATGAAAAAACGCTACAATGACTACCCCATGGCAAAGGTCCGTGTGGTGGATATGCGAGAAGAACACTTTAGAGCAAACCACGGCGTGTTCTCACGCAGCCTTGTGAGCGCAATTGAAAAAAATCTTCGTGACAAAAAACAAACCATCATCCTGATGAACAGAAGAGGTTTTTCGACCTATACCCAGTGCCTTGCGTGCGGCGAGGTTATTCAGTGCCCAAAATGCGCAATTCCATTGATTTTCCACTCACAAACACAAACGCTGAAATGCCACTACTGCGAGCATGAGGAGCCTCTTGTTACCCAATGCCCCAAATGCGGAAGCGATGCATTGCAAAACTGCGGCACAGGTGTGCAAAAGGTAGAGCTGATTGCGCAAAAGCTGTTTCCGGACTGCAATATAGTGCGGCTGGACAGCGATTCTCTTGCACGAAAAAATGAACACATCCGCATATTGGAAGATTTCAGGAATGGAAAAATCGACATTCTGATAGGCACTCAAATGCTGGCAAAAGGGCTGGACAACCCCAATGTAACGCTTGTTGGCGTAATAAATGCTGACAACGGGTTCAACCTTCCTGATTTTCGCTCTTGCGAGCGGGGATTTCAGCTTCTCACACAGGTTGCAGGCCGTGCAGGCAGAGGAGACAACCCGGGTGAAGTGTATTTTCAGACTTACAACCCAGACTTTTTCGGGCTTGAGACAGCAAAACAGCAGGATTACGAAAGTTTTTACAACACTGAAATCGAAGCCCGCGAAGACTTTGATTACCCGCCTTTCAGCCAGATTATCCGCGTAATTCTGTCTTCAAAAAACCAGTTCAGAGCAGAGAGAAGCGCGCAAGAAATTGCAATGCGGCTCAACGACATTGTGGACAAAAGACAGCTGACAGAGCCCGTGGCTGTTCTTGGCCCCAATCCGTGTGTAATAGAGCGTTTGCAGGAGTATTACAGGTTTCAGATTCTCATAAAAAACAAGCTCGGCGAAAAAGGCCGCAGGTTTATTCTGTCTTTTCTCGCGCAAATCAAGCTGCCCGACGACATAAAACTCACCGTCGACGTTGACCCGATTGATATATTATAAAAAATTAATTCTCTTCCACAAACTCGGAAAGGTCTATGGAGTCTTCGTCTTCGCCTTTTTCTTTGGCTTGTTTTTCCAAATCCATAATCTTGGCAAGGGTTTTGGCATCACCTTTTAATTTAAAATACTCCGCAAATTTTGGAGTGGTTTTCAGGTTGAAAGAGCGACCGTTTTTATCTCTGTGACGAGATATTAATCCCATTTTCAAAAGTTCTTGCACATGTTCATATGCATTTGAGCGCAATTCTTTTAAATAAGACTGCCTGATAGGCTCTTTCAATGCAATTATGGTAAGAGTTTTAAGCACTGATGGCTTTAATTCTACAGGGCAAAGCTGTTCTACAATGTCCATGTAATCTTGTTTTACCTGAAGGATATAACCATTTTCGTCATCGATTTCGAGTGCGCCTTCTCTTGCAGAATAATCCATAATCAGTTCAAGAAGCGACTCTTCTATCACATCTTCTTCTTCTTTTAAAATTTCCGCAATATCTTTGACCTCAAGAGCCTGTGCGGTGATAAACAATACAGCTTCAATTCTGGCTTTTAGTGACATTTCCATACTCTCCTGACCGTATTATACTATAGAAGCGGAAATATTGCTCGAAGCCTCAAGACGTTTTTTGAGCTCGCCTGTGGGTACATAATACGGCGTAACTGTCATAATCTTTGCTGCAATGTCAGGATAATAATATATAAACTTCAATTCGCTGTCTGTGAGCGGAAGTTGCGTGTGTACGTTAGCATAACGCGCCAGCTCAAGGATGTTTCTGGCCTCGTCTTCATCGTGAAACTCCAGCTCAAGGTTTTTGTAAACGTTTCTAAAACCTTTTATTCCGCCGTATTCACCCACGGTAATCATTCTGCCTGTTTCAACAATTTCAGGTTCACCCCTGCCGAGTTCTTCAAAATCGTAAAGCTCGTAGTTTCTGCGGTCTTTTAAAGCACCATCAGCGTGGATGCCGGATTCATGAGCGAATGCGTTTCCGCCAACTGCCGGCTGATTTGCAGGTATGGGTACGCCAAATGCATGTGAGGTATATTTTGCAAGTTTCCACGCTTTGGACAAATCAATCTGCGGGTCTATCTGATATTTGCCGGCAAATCCGCTTGACTTCAACACCGCAAGCAGACAGGAAATCAAATCTGCGTTGCCGGCCCGTTCTCCCATTCCGTTAATTGCCGTGTTTATATAAGCGTCTACGCCGGCATCAATTGCGGCCTTTGCACCGAGAACAGAACAACCCGCAGCCATGCCAAGGTCGTTGTGGAAGTGCATTTCCATATCTATTTGAGCTTCTTTAGCAATTGTATAAATTCTTTCATAAGCTGTGTGGGGGTCTTCAAAACCCAGAGTGTCACAGTATCTAAAACGGCTTGCACCGTGTTTTTTGCATTCTTTTGCGTATTCTATCAAAAAGTTTAAATCGCTTCTTGAGGCGTCTTCTGCGTTAACGCCGATGATTTGAGCGCCGCAAGTCTTTGCTGCATCAACAGCTTCAAGGGTTTGTGACAGGATATCCTGTCTTGTTTTTTTACCGCCGTATTTGCCGTTTATCATCTGGTCTGATGTGGATTGCGAAAGGTTGACATATTTGAGCCTTGGCACGTTTCTAAAAGATTCCACAACATCTTTTGCAACAGCCCTCATCCAGCCCGAGAGTTTTGTTTTTGTAATAACCCCTCTGTCCACAAGCTCAAGATTGCCGTTTAAGTAATTAAGCTCGTGTTTTGTTGTGGGAAAACCAAACTCTGATTGAGAAATACCCATGTCATCAAGCATGATATTGATTATGGTTTTTTGCAATTTTGCAAGCCCCAAACGTGATGTTTGCACCCCGTCTCTGTTTGTAACATCCACAAAATAAATTGTATTTTTGTTGCTGGTCATAGGCTTTTTCGGCTCCTGTAGGCTGTTATCTAATCTAGTGTCGTCACTGTCGCCTCGAGCTTTCGAGCCGTCATTGACTCACCTTTTCAATAAGTCACTCCAAAATTCGTTCACGTCGTTATTACTCCTTATCACGAATTTTGCTCGGACATTTAATAAGTGTGATTATAACATATTTTAGCCCATTTTGAGCAAATTGTAATTAATCGGGGCTATAAATTTACTTAGCTAATTAGTCTAATGTATTTTTTTGCAGAAATGTAACAATGGGTATGTGAGCAAAAGAGCTCACGCAGTAAAACTAAGGAGAAAGATTTTATGAAAAAGATATTTGCATTAACAGCAGCCACAATGATTTTAGCTGCATCAACAGCATTTGCATCATGTCCGTTAAGAACAATGCCTGTGCAAAATTCATGCTCTATTGGAGTGCCTACAGGTGCAGCTGCTCCGGTCAGCTATATTGTAGCTCCTGTACAGCAGAGGACTTATCTTCCCCCCTGCAACCCATGTAATGCAAAACCTGCAAAAAAAGGATTCTTTAGCAAAGTATTTTCCCCTATCCAGGGTGTTTATGACGCTACATTAGGCCAAATTTTTACTAATTTGTACTAACCGCTGCTAAAGAATCATAGCCAGTACCATTAACAGGATACTGCCGATTTGAATGCCCGTGTTTAAACGCTGCGCCCATTTGTTGGAATCATATTCCTTAGAAGTCTTTTGTGCGGTGGTTACCGCCAGAAGACGCTGGGTGCGAGCTTCCTGGTTATCGTTGAAAGTACGCTGAAACACTTTGTTTTCCAGGCGGGCAAGACGTTTTGAGGGCGGCTCTTGAATGAATCTTTTACCAAAGAGCTGCTTTTCCAAAATGTCTAAATCATAATCCTGTGCATACACAACAGAATTGTCATCATGCATATTTTTAGTATCAGTTTCGGGGATTCTGTTTTTAGAGTTTTCGTAGCTGTAATAGTTGTAATGAGAATCATCAACCCCGCCAAAATCCGAATAATTGCTGTCTTCAATATATTTTTTGCCGTTGTCGAGGACAATTTCCTCAGTCTCGGGGTCAATATCAGCGGCGGCTCTTGCTTCCCCTCCCAAAAGTTTGTCGCGAAGCGCATCCACTCTTTCATTCAAAGAGAGGGTGCTTTCTCTTTTAAAGGTCTGTTTTTCCAGCCTTGACAAACGCGCGTAAATGTCATCGTTTTCGTATGATTTGTTAAAAACTTTTTGCTCCAGTTTGTCTACAACAGGGTATTTTATCCCGGCTTCGGCTTTAGGGCCGATGTCGGCACGCTGTGATTCTTGCGTTTGCATGGCCGATGCAGCTCCGCCTGTGGGGCCGGAGTTATTCAGACCCAGATTGAGGTCTTTATATATTTTGTCCACTCTTGTTTTATCAGCGGTTTTGTAATTCATACCGTAAAGCGAGCGCTCAATACGCGAAAGACGGGTCTGTACCGTGCCTTTTGTGACATAGCCGTAATAGTTTTTTTCTATTTCATTGAGTTTTGTTGTGACATAATCCGCTGCAAAACCTGCAACTGACAGCATGAACACAAGCGTAAGCGAAACAGCAAAGTTTTTTATAAATTTATCAGACACCATAGTTTAAAAACCCGTTTATACTTTTTCGAATACTATAAATTAAACGGATTTTTGAGCTGTCTCAATTCTCCCGAAATTTTTAAAACACCAAAAATACTACCCTAAAAAAAATAATACTTTAAGGTAATGAAATCAAAAAAAACGCACAATAATAACAAAAAAAACCAACCAGAGCGTATAATTTGCAGTTTAGTTTTGAATCAAAAAAATAGTCTCACTTTTTCAAAAGGTTCAAAATCTTCTGTAACTACCGAGTATTTTTATGTAATTTGTGTTGAGCTTTATCAAATCCAGCACCTTTTGCGAGGGCTCGTCTTTGATATGCCCTTCAAAATCAACAAAGAAAACATACTCGCCGAGATTTTTCTTTGACGGGCGTGAATCTATGTACAAAAGGTTAATATTAAGGCTGTCAAAAACGTTGAGCACTTTAACAAGCGCGCCGGATTGATTTTTAGTAGCAAAGGCAATGCTCGTTTTGTCAGAGTCCGTAGGGGTTGTTGTGCAGCGCGAAAGCAGAATGAATCGGGTTTTGTTATCTTTTTCGTCGTTGATATTTTTTGCCAGCACATTCAGTTTAAAAATCTCGGCTGTCCTTTTGTTTGCAATGGCTGCATACGAGTCATCCAGCTCTGTAAGCTCCTGTGCTGCTTTGCTTGTGGACGCTTTTTCAATCTGCTCAATATTTGAGCCGAAGTGTTTTTCAATAAAATTTCTACACTGTGCAAGCGCCTGCGGGTGAGAGATAATTTTTTTTATCCCCCTGATACTTCCTGCCTTTGAAACAAGGCAGTGGTTTACAGGGATAACGGTTTCCGCGCTTATCTGTATGGAAGGGTCATTGAGGTTGAGCATATTGTCCATGGTTTCTCTTACAATGCCTTCTATGGAATTTTCTACAGGTATTACGGCAGCTGCGTATTCATTGTCTTTTACGTATTCGATAATACTTTTGACTGTAGAAAAAGGCTTTTGCTCAACATCTTTTGCCGGAAGAAGGCTCAAAAACTGGTTTTTGGCTGTTTCGCAATACGAGCCCTGCGGCCCCAAAAACAAAAGTTCTTTAATTTCTTTATTTATCTCAATCATTTTGCCCTGCACCGTTTCTCTGGTAAAATATATATTTATTAAAACATTGTACAAAAAGGTTGAGGAAATGACAAATAACGTATCTGCGATAAAGTTTGGCACTGACGGCTGGAGAGCTGTTGTAGGACAGGATTTTAATTTTGAAAACGTAGAAACCGTAACAAAAGCAATCGCACAGTATATTTTGGAAAAAGACGGGGTGGAAAAACCCGTAATCATAGGCTATGACCCGAGAAACATGGCATATGAGTTTGCACAATTCAGTGCAAAAATTCTTTCTCAGGCCGGCTTTAAAGTTACCCTGTCTGATACGGTTGTGCCCACACCTGTACTTGCGTACAATGCAAAAATACTGGACGCTGACGCGTTGATGTTCACGGCGTCTCACAATCCGCCCGAGTATCTGGGGATAAAATTTATACCTGATTATGCGGGCCCTGCCACAACCGAGATTACAAACGCTATTGTAGAAAACATCAAAAACATAGAAAATATAAGCTTTTCCCCTTCACAGGTTTTTGAAATCGAACAAAAATCCTTTAAAGAACCTTATTTTAAACACATTGAATCAATCATCGACTTTGAAAAAATACGCGAATATTTTACTCGCGAGGACGACGACGGAGAGATAATCTACGACGGCCTTTACAGCGCAAGCATAGGGTATTTTGACGAGCTGTTGAGACGCAACAACATAAGCTTTGAGTCGCTTCATATGAACCATGACCCGGATTTTGGCGGCGGAATGCCCGAGCCAAAAGCAAAATACCTTCACGAATTGATTGAGCTAATCACACACAGAACAAGTGCAATAGGCCTTAGCAACGACGGTGACGGCGACAGGTTCGGTGTGATAAACGAAAAAGCCGAATACGTTACACCAAACGAAATTATTGCACTGCTTTTAGGACATTTGATTAAGAACAAAGGTTTTTCAGGCAAGCTCGTAAAAACCGTGGGCGCAAGCCGTATGCTCGACATCATTGCAAAGCAGTATGATATTGATATTGTTGAAACGCCGGTCGGTTTTAAATGGGTGGGTGCAGCAATGCGCGAGTATGACACAATCATTGGCGGCGAAGAATCCGGTGGTTTGAGCATAAAAGGCCACATTCCGGAAAAAGACGGCATTATAGCCGATCTGCTTGTGCTCGAAATGCTTGCTTACGAAGACAAGCCGCTGTGGGAGCTTCAAGAAGAGCTCAAACAAAAAGCAGGCTGCGTTTTTATCAACGAAAGAATAGATGTAAAACTGCAAGACCAGCAGCAGCTTGATATTTTGATGAAAAAATATTGTGAGCTGGAAAAAGTCGCAAACTTTGACATAAAAGAAAAAGACACAAAAGACGGCGTAAAATACTACCTTGATGATGATCGTACATGGGTGCTCATCCGCCCGAGCGGCACAGAGCCTCTTTTGAGAATTTATTTTGAAAGCGACGAAAAAGCTAAAATTGAAGAATTGAAAGCGTTTTTTTGTTAACAGCTTGAATTGTTAACTTTTGTAATAAAAAATATCAAAACGGGAAATTTTTTTCTTTGACGAAACTTATGAAATCAGAAGTAAGTGAAAATTTTGTTAAAGTCTTAAATTCCCCGTGAATTTTTGTGTGTGAAAAACTTAATTAACTCCATAAACTCTATAACCTAACTACCAAAATTACTAACCGAATCAACGCCTTTGACTAAACCTCAAAGGCATTTTTTTACAAAATTTTAAACATTCAGGCTGTTTCTTTTTCTGTCTGGGCAGGCTTTTTGTATGGCACAGCATAAAGCTCGCCATAAAACTCCTCCTGATACAAATCAATATCAGCCTCTGCGTCTGCTGTCAAAAACAAAAGCGCAATGTAAGCGGAAATTTTGTCCAAACCAAGCAGTGTCAGGGTATTGAGCTCTACTTTTTCCTGTGTTTCAAAGATTTTTTTAAGGTTTTCGTGGAGGATTTCCACACTTTTTTCAATGTACTCATCGTGAGCAAGGTTCACAATGTCATCAGGCGTAAGCCTTGCATAAGACCGCACACGTCTTTTTGCACGCTCGTGAGCGTTTTTCAAAGATTGTTTTCTATCCAGCTCTTCATAAAACTGCAGTTGTTTAATAAGGTCTTTCAAGTTGACCATACGGCTTCTGTTAAGGCGGATGCTTGTGCGTCTTTGAAGCACTTCGTCTAAGGACACAACATTGTTTGTATTGATTTCACCGTCATCCCAGCCATCGTCCTCTAGTTCAAAATCGTCGAATTGTTCTTCCTCAATTCCCTCAATCTGATTAGCGTCAATGCCTTCTAAAACATTGGATTTTAAACGTAAAAGAATAGCAGCAAAAAGCAAAGTTCTGCCTGTTAAACGGAGGTTTTGCGCTTTCATTTGAAAAAGGTGTGCAAGATATTTGTCTGTGATATCAACAATATCAACATTCCACGGGTCGACCTTACCTGTTTTTGCCATATTTACAAGAATTTCAATACCGTCAACCTGTTCTGCCGCAGCAGCAGGGGTAGAAGAAATTATGTTCATTTCATCCAGAGCGGTTGTGCCGGACACTGACGCTTCCGGTGCATAAAATTCATGATGTAAATTAGATTCGGCTGTTTCTGTCATATTTTTTCCCGATTATTAATCCCTTAGTTTTACACCTGTTACGCGTGTTATGCCTTTTTCTTTCTGCGTTACGCCGATTGTCCTATTAGCTGATTCTATCATAGGTTTACGGTGACTAACTACTACAAATTGCGTATTTTCTGCCTGTGTTTTTACCATGTCAGCAAGCTTTTCAACATTGATACCGTCAAGGTTTGCGTCTACCTCGTCAAACGCATAAAACGGAGCCGGCAAATAGCGCTGGATTGCAAACACAAACGCTAAAGCAGTAAGTGATTTTTCCCCGCCTGACATAAGATTGAGGCGTGTTTTTTCCTTGTCGCGCGGCTGTGCCTCAATAGACATACCGCCTGTGAAAGGCTGTTCGTGATTATCCAAAACAAGCGTACCTTCACCCTCGGATAATCTATGGAAAATCTCTTTAAAGTTGTCGTTTATGTTGTTGTATGTGTTCATAAACGTGTCTTTTTTAAGGTTTTCATAACCCTGCATTCTGTCTAAAATCTGATTTTTTTCGTTAGACAGCGTGTCAATTTTTGTTTTAAGCTCGTTCTGACGCTCGGAAACCTCGTCATACGACTTGATAGCGCGCATGTTAACATCGCCAAGTTCGTCCATTCTTTTTTGCAAACGCTGGATTCTGCCTGTAATTTCTTCAACGGAAATTTCGATTTCCACAAGGTTTGAAATATCAACGCCGTTTTCTTTAAGCTCTTCTTTAACAAGCTCCAGCTGCGGCTCTAGCTCGCGTCTGCGGGCTTTGAAAGCTTCGATTTGCTCTGATACTTTTTCAATATTTAAAACAATCAAATTCTTTTCTTTGTCCAGCTCAAGATACTGCGCGTTTACAGCGTCACGCTCTGTTTGAAGTTCTATGAGTTTTTCGCCGAGCTCTTTAATTTTTGCATCGAGCACTTCAATCTGCGCTTTTAATTCAACGATTTCGGCTTTGTATTTAACTTTATCCTGCTCATAAATCTCGTTGTCCGAGCCGAGTTTTGCGATTTCTTTTGTTTTTGTGTCAATAACATCATCGTGGAACACAAGTGTTCTGTTAAAGCCGTCAATCTCGTTGTGAGCACGCAAAATAGCAGCATCAATGGCTTTAATTTCGTTTTCTTTTTCTTCTGTGAGCTTTTTGAGGTTCTGGAGCTCTTCGGGCGTCATTTTGGCTTCAATTTCTTTGATTTCTTCATCGAGTTTGAGCGCCTGTTCATTGTAGTTTACGAGTTTTTGCTCCATTTCATCAAGCTGTTTTTCGATTGCCTGCATTCTTGGCTGCGCCTGCGCAAGATATTCCTGTTTTTCTTTAATATTGTTTTCGTTGGAATCTGCCTGAGCAACAAGGTTCTGGAGTTCCATTTTGGCCTTGTTGTACTCTGTCATGGAGTTTGAATAAGAAATTCTGACCTTATCAAGTTTGAGTTCAAGCTCTTCTTTCTTTTTGTTTAATTCTGCATAAGTTTTTTCAAACGCCTGCAATCTTTCTTTAAATTTTGCAAGCTCGTCGTCTTGAGTCTGACTGAATTTGAGACCCGAGCGTTTTTGCGAGCCGCCTGAAATTGAGCCGGATTTTTCAAACAACTCACCTGTCAAAGTAACCATTCTGTACTGACCGATGAGTTTACGCGCACTGTTATAGTCTTCCACAACAAGGGTTTCGCCGAGTGCATGGAAAAACACATTCAAATATTCGTCATCAAAATCAATAAGGTTGATTGCAAAATCTATAACGCCTTTGTCTTTTGGCAGTTTCAAAGAACGCGGCGCTTTATTAATTTTGTTCAAAGGCAAGAAAGTTGCGCGGCCTGCGTTTGCGCTTTTTAAAACTTCGATTGCTATTCTTGCCGTCTCATCATCATCCACGACCACGTTGGCCATTCTGCCGCCCATTGCCACTTCCAGCGCGGTTGAATATTCCTTATCAACCTGCCCTAATTGCGCCAGTGTGGCATGCACGCCTTTTATTTTTGCATTAAGCACCGTGTCGACCGCGCGTCCGAAGTTTACATCTTCAAAAGCCTGTTTTTGTGCTTCCATCTGTGATATTTTGCGGTAAGCTGTCTGCACATTGTACTGCACGTCGTTGAGTTCGTTTTTGGTTTTATCAAGCTCATACAGAGTGGTTTCCTGTATGGTTTTAAAGTCCTTGAGTTCCTTGCCGAGCTCCTCTACCTGAACCTCAACGCGGTCTTTGTTGCCTGCAAAGTTTTGTTTGAATTCTTCAAACTCTGCAATTTTATTTTTTGCGTCTTCAACGCTTTTTACAAGGTTGTTTAATTCCGCTTCAAGCGGGGCTTGTGCCTGAATAAGCTTTGTTTCTTCGTCTTTAAGCGCTTCCAGTTGAGAGCGAAGCTCGTTTCTCTGTGCAACGTATTTGTCAGCACTCTGGTTTAAACCCGCAACTTCTTGCAAAGTCTTCATCAAATCTTCTTGCTTCAAGGCTTTGTCTTCTTCGAGATTTTTGATTTCAAGATTTTTTGCTTCGATGTTGCTTTGAGTCTGTTCTTTTTTCTTTTTAAGGTCTTCTATACCGTTTTTGGCGTTTTCAATGGTTTTTAGGTTGTCTTGAATCCCTTTATCAGCATAAACAATGGCAGATTCTTTTCTGTCGACCTGACCTTTAATTTCTTCAACCTGTTTTTTGACCTCGATTTGCTCGGCCTCGCCTTTTTCTTTTACAAGGTCTGAAAGTTCATCGAGTTTTGTTTTTACCTTAAGCAGTTCAGCGTCTTGTTTTTTGAGTTTGTTTTCTTCTTCTTTTTTCTTTTTGTTTGCGTCAAGAATGCTCTCGTGCGTACGCTCGAGGTTCTTTTTGATATCAAAATATTTTACTGTTGTAATTTTAGACTCAAGGTCTGTTTTTTCGTCGCGGAGTTTTTGATATTTCAACGCAACTTCGCGTTCTGCTTTTAAGGTTTCGAGTCTTGTTTCAACTTCCGACAAAATCAAAAGCGAATTTTGAACACGGGATTCTACAGTGCCCAGCTCGTTTTGCGCCTGTTCTATACGGCGGTCAAAGTCGGCAACGCCAGCGATTTCGTCTATGATTTTTCTTCTTTCAACATCAGAGCAGTTTGTGATAGACATAACGTCGTTTTGCATGATAACGTTGTAGCTGTTGGGGGTTATGTTGTATTTTTCCAGAATTGTGTGAACATCTGTGAGCGTAACGATTTTGTCGTTAAGGTAATAAATAGAGTTGTAGCCTTGCGAGGATTTTTTGATTTTACGCGCAACGGAGAACTCTTTTTCTTCCGCATCTTCGGGAGCAAAAGTTACTTTTACAACAGCTTCGTTTCTGCGTGTGTGAGTGGAGATAAGCTGGGATATTTTTTCAGCACGCAATGTACGTGAAGTAGACAAGCCAAGCGCAAACAGCACACTGTCAATGATGTTGCTCTTCCCCGAGCCGTTCGGGCCCGAAATAGTGGTAAAACCTTTCAAAAACGGTATGGTAAGCTTGTTTGCAAAAGATTTGAAGTTATCTATTTCTACTTCTTTAATGTACATTAACTCAATCTAATCCCAAATCTAGTGTCTAGACATATGTATCTCTTATTTTCTTATAAACCCGAAAGATAGTCAAAAAAGTTACGATTGGTTAAGATTTTACATATCTTCATCAGGCCTTGCATGGCGGGGTTTTTGTTTTACAATAAATTATACTGATACTCTGTGGACGGCATGTCACAGGGGTTAGAAAGGGGCTCTGGCAAAACCCGGGCGCCGGATAAGTTAAGACAAGGGCTGCGGCACAAAGTGGAAACACCCGTAAGCACCACGAAAGGAGAAAACTATGCCAAAGATGAAAACACACCGCGCGGCTGCAAAACGCTACAAAGTGACAGCTTCCGGAAAAATCTTGAGACGTTCTGCCGGTACAAAACACTTGCTTCAACACAAAGCAGTGAGCAGAAAAAGAAGATTGTCAGGTATGACAGAAGTTTCTGAAACACATTTGGATTTAATTTCAAAAGAATTACCGTACAAAAAGTATTCAAGATAAGGAAGGTTAAACAATGAGAGTAAAACGCGGAAATGTCTTAAGAAAAAGACATAAAAAAATATTAAAATTAGCTAAAGGCTTTATTGGCGCAAGAAGCAGAATCTTTAAAGTTGCTAACACTGCTGTAATGAAAAAACTCAAATATCAATACAGAGACAGACGCAACAAAAAAAGAACAATGCGTCGTTTGTGGATTGTAAGAATCAACGCTGCTGTTAGACAACACGGCTTGAGCTATTCTAAATTCATGAACGCACTCAAAAAAGCTGATATTCAAGTTAACAGAAAAATGCTTGCCGAAATGGCTGTTAACGAACCTGAAGCTTTCTCTGTTGTAGTAGAAACAGCTAAAGCTAAAGCATAATAAAAGCTGATTAAAAAAAATTAACAAAATACCTCGAAAGTTTATGACTTGCGGGGTATTTTTATTATATTATTAAATTATGAAAAAATTATTGCTTATCGTCTTAATGCTTTTTTTGACTTTACCCGCTTCTGCTTTGATTTTGCAGGGTAATGCACAAATAGATGCAGAAATAGCAAGAGAAGAAACATTCAACAACATTAATTATGCTCTGGGACCCAACGAGTTCAGAGACTATTGGACAGACCCCAACCACGAGGCAAACTATAACGCGCTAAAAAACAACACAACAAAAATAGCCAACCGCTATCTTGCGCTTTTTTCCGACGGAACATACGGTGTAAGATACTCTAATGACCCTTATCACAACTATTATTACGACGAGTTCGGTTCGCTTTTTAAAGTAGATGTACTGAACAAACCTTTTGACGTATACCCGCACCGCTCTGTGGCTTACAACAGATACGGCGCGTTTAAAAACGCAACCTTTGTTGTTTCTAAAACAGAACAGTATCTCTACGACAAAAACCAGAAACTGCTCGGCCACTGGGTAGAAAACGCCTGCTATGACGAAGCGGGAAATGTTTTAATGCTTAGAAAAAACAGTAATGAATAATTTTGATATTATACAATTTGACAGCATAGATTCAACAAACACTTACGGGGTCAAAAATTTTGATAAACTAAAAGACAAAACCGCTGTGAGTGCGCTTGTGCAAACACAGGGCAAGGGTCGTTTTAACAGAGTTTGGATTTGTGAAACCCCTGACAATCTATGCCTTTCGCTCGTGTTGAAACCTGAAAAAATCTCACACATAGCAAATCTTACCCAGTACATGAGTGTTTGCACCTGCAAAGTCATAGAAACATACGGGCTAAAACCGCAAATAAAATACCCCAATGACGTCTTGATTGACGGAAAAAAAGTCTGCGGAATACTTTGTGAAAGCGTGCTCAAAAAAAATATTATTCAAGGTGTTGTGCTTGGCATAGGCGTAAATCTTAACATGCCTTTAAGCCTTGTTGAAAAAATAGAAAAACCCGCCACGTCTTTAAACCTGTTAACCGGTCACTCTATTGACAGACAGGAGTTTTTGGAAAAACTTTTAAAAGAGTTTTTTTCAAAATACCAAGACGTAATCGAACGGGGTTTTTGCTCTTTTGAACAGGAATATTTGAACAGAAACAATTTTCTTGGCAAAACAGTTTACATCCAACAAAGAGACAACACCCCAAAAGAACAGTATAAAGCAATAGCCATGGACAAAAACGGCAATCTTGTTGTCAGAACAAATGAAGGAAATCAAAAAACTATTTTTTCCGGTGACTTAAGTATCTGAATAATGTAAAATAAATCTGTCAGCAAAATTATTTAAAAAAAACCAAAAGGAGCACAATGGAAAACAGAAGCGAAAACAAAATAATCATAACAGTTTCCGGGGTAGACAGAATCGGTATTGTTGCAAAAGTTGCCGCTGTTCTTGCAGATTACAAAGTTAACATAGAAGACATAAAACAAAGCATCATGCAGGATTACTTTGTTATGTTTTTATTAGGAGATATTTCTCAATCAGAAAAATCTTTTAAAGAAATAAAAGAAGCAATGCAAAAAGCAGGCGAAGAGCTCAAAATGGAAATTTGGATACAAAAAAAACAAATTTTTGACAAAATGCACAACATTTAATTTTTAAAAGGAACAATAATGACATCTATAAATGCTGATTCTATTCTCGAAACAATAGACATGATAAGGGTTCACCACCTTGATATCAGAACGGTTACACTGGCCTTGAGCCTTCGTGATTGTTGTGACACTGATGTAAAAGCGGTCGGAGAAAAGATTTATAACAAGATTACAAAATATGCAAAAAACCTTGTGTCCATGGCACAGGAGATTGAAGACGAATACTCCATCCCCATTATCAACAAAAGAATCTCCGTTACTCCTATATCGCTTGTTGGTGAATCTTGCAAAGACTACGACTATGTATACCTTGCAAAGGTTCTGGATAAAGCAGCACAGGATGTGGGGGTAAACTTTATAGGCGGTTTTGGTGCTCTTGTAGAAAAGGGCTGCACAAAAGGCGATATTGCCCTGATAGAAAGCATACCCGAAGCACTTGCAAACACAGAAAGAATCTGCTCATCAGTAAATGTTGCCAGTTCAAAAGCTGGCATAAACATGGATGCCGTGCTCAAAATGGGTGCAACGATAAAAAAAGCAGCACAGCTGACAGCCGACCGTGACGGAATAGGCGCAGCAAAGCTTGTGTGTTTTTGTAATGTTCCCGGAGACAATCCTTTTATGGCAGGCGCTTTTCATGGATACGGCGAGAGCGAATGTGCTTTAAACGTAGGGGTTTCCGGCCCCGGCGTAGTGCGTGCCGCAATAGAATCTCTGCCTCAAGGAACATCTTTTGGAGAAATGGCAAACAAGATTAAGCAAATAGCCTACAAAATTACTTCTACAGGTGAGCTGGTCGGCCGTGACATGGCAAGGAAAATGGGCATACCTTTTGGTATTATAGACCTTTCTCTTGCGCCCACTCCGGAGGTTGGAGACAGTGTAGCCGGTATTTTTCAGGCAATGGGACTTGAACATGCAGGTGCTCACGGCACAACAGCTGCTCTGGCTATGCTCAATGATGCGGTGAAAAAAGGCGGCATCATGGCAAGCTCACACGTAGGCGGTCTGTCCGGTGCATTTATTCCTGTTTCGGAAGATGCAGGCATGATTGAAGCAGCACAAAGAGGCTGTTTAACGTTTGACAAACTCGAAGCAATGACCAGCGTATGCTCTGTGGGGCTGGATATGATAGCAATCCCGGGTGATACACCCGAAGATACAATCTCAGGAATCATTGCAGATGAAATGGCTATTGGCATGATTAACAAGAAAACCACTGCGGTTAGGATTATTCCCGCGCCAAACAAAACCGTGGGAGACAAAATTGTTTTTGGCGGGCTGCTTGGCGAAGCACCGATTATGAGTGTAAACACTCTTTCCAGCTCAAAATTTGTGCAAAGAGGCGGCAGAATCCCTGCTCCTATTCACAGTTTAAATAACTAATAATTTTTGCCGGTATCAAATTATTCTTCGCTGATTGTGCCGATAACGTTATAAACATAAGCACCAAGAGCACCCAGAGCTATTCCGGGTAGCAAAAATGCGCTGATGGAGCGTTTTTGTTTTACGGCGTTTTTAATATTTGCATCGGTAAGATTTTTTGCTGCACGCATTTTGACAGCTATATCATCAATTAAAATTTTTACCTGTTTTCTTACTGTTTTGGAAGCTTTTTGGATTTCTTCTTTGATAGCAATACTTTCTTTGGCATCTTTTGCCTGTGCTCTTTTTATAAAAAGGTCAAGAGCTTCATTTTTAGGCTGTTTGGCCAATTGTTTTTTAGCCTTATCAAGCACACTATCTTTTACGGTTTTCACTGCCTCTTCTTTAATGGCATCGGACTGGTTAAACATTACATAATCCATTTCAGATTTCCACACAGGCACAAAGTGTCTTAAAAGCAGACCGGTACCTGCACCTGCTGCCGCAGCCATAGGGATATTTACATTTTTAGGTTCTGAATTTTTTATTACAGAAACTTGCATTTTTCCTGCCTTATACTTGAAAAATCTCTTCTTAAAAAATGGAGTCTAAACCTGTGCCCGAAGCGAGTTTTGAAACTCTATGGCATAACCTTAAACATAAATTTTTTATATTGTATCACTGCATGTTAAAAGTGTCAATGTTTCGACGTGTTCTGTTATTAATTATTGCGAATTTTTAACAGAATTTAACACATAAGTTTCTAAAGACTTTTTAAGAGCCTCTGCTGCTTTTTGTCTGAAACCGTCATCCAAAAGCAGTTTGTACTCATCAGGATGAATCATATATGCAACTTCAACAAGTACCGACAAGGGCATAGTCGGCCGGGTAAGAACAAAACTGCATTTGCACACACCGTCATCTTTTGTGCCCAGCTCTTTTGTCATGACATCTCTTATTGTTTTTGCCAGCTCAACAGACTCTCTGTTGTAGTAATAAACAGAGGTTCCATGCTTTGCATAAGGGTCTGCACCGTCAGCCAGTGCATTGGCATGCAGACTCAAAAGTATCAGAGCGTTTTCTTTTTTTGCATTGAGCGGTCTTTCATACAATGGCACGTTTGTGTCGTCCTGCCTTGTCAAAACAACCTGTGCACCGCTGTCTTCAAGTGTTTTTTGCAGTTTTTTAGCAATATCAAGGTTAATCTCTTTTTCCTTAACGCCCGTAGGCCCGATTGCACCCGCATCATCTCCGCCATGACCCGCGTCAATTGCTATTTTTATCCCTTTTAGCGGTGCAGAAGTATCTACAACAGGGGCTTTTCTTATTTTTAAAACAAGGGTATTGCCCTCATAGAAAACGTCATAACCCCACATTTTTGTATTGAGTTCAACAAAATAAGATGAGGTATTGTCAGCGCAAACCGTGTTGACTGCAAGGGTTTTTACGCTTCCGGAGGTTTTAAAAAGTATGGTATCGGCCGCATTTTTTTTGATATTATACAGCTCAAGATTCAATCCTGTATCTGTTTCACTAACCTTGTAGGGCACAGCAAAAGACAGGTCTGTTTTGATATAATTGTAGAATTTATCCTCGCTCAAAGACACGTTTGACGCATCAGCAAGCATTTTTCCTGTGATTTTTGAATAGTTTACAATATTTTCTGCTCTGACCCAGACGTTTTTTGACGGAGTCAAAGACACCCTGTAATATCCGCCTTTTTTGCCGTTTATCATCAAAACAGTGCCGTTGTTGAGATGTGTAACTCTGGCTGCACCTTCATCGGGCTGTGCACGAAGAGGGGTATTGTCTTTCACTACAGATGCGTACATATACTCGTCGGGCGAAAATTCCTCAAGCTGTGCGCTAACGGATTCCGGCTCGGGTTTTGGCACTTTTTTTATAATATATGTGATTGTATCTTTTGTCTGGTCTTTTGTAGATTCGACTTTGATTGTATTTTCGCCGTCATTGAGCGGAACAACCTGAACAAAAGAACCGTTTTCATAGACTTTTACATCCATTTCATTGATTTTTAAAGAAGAGCCAGGCTCTGTAGACCCTATAAAAAAGGTGGAAGCTGCATTAACCTGAGTGCTGAGGTTTTTTGGATAAACCACCTGCAAAGCCTCAGCGGATAATGCGTTTAACATCAGCATAAAACCTGCTGATATAAAGACTTTTTTAAAGAGTTTGTTATTAAAAATCATGTTTATTTTTTTGTTATTTGTTATCAATAGGTCTCATTGTAGGGAATGCGATAACGTCTCTGATTGTTTGAGAATCAGTCAAAAGCATAACCAGACGGTCGATACCCATACCCATACCGCCTGTCGGAGGCATGCCGTATTCCAAAGAGGTAATAAAGTCTTCATCAAGCTCCATTGCTTCTTCGTCGCCGTTTGCTTTTGCAAGTGCCTGTGCTTCAAATCTGCTTCTCTGGTCAATCGGGTCAGTAAGCTCTGAAAACGCATTTGCAAGTTCCCATCCGTTAATACGTGTTTCAAAACGCTCTGTCAGCCTGTCGTTGTCTCTGTGGACTTTAGCCAGCGGAGAGATTTCTCTGGGGTAGTCGATAATGTGGCAAGGCTGGATTAAAGAAGGTTCAATTTTGTCTTCGAACACAGCTTCTACAACCTGACCCCAGTTCATGTCATCATCAACATGAACATTGAGAGTTTTTGCAACTTTGATAGCTTCCTGTGCGTCATAAATCTCCATAAAATCAACGCCTGTAGCTTCTTTGATAGAGCCGAGCATTGTTTTTCTATCCCACGGCGGTGTCAAATCAATTTCGTTTTCGCCGTATTTTATTTTCATTGTGCCAAGCACTTCCTGAGCAACATAAGCAACCATGTTTTCTGTCAGGGTCATCATGTCGTTGTAATCTGCATATGCCTGATAAAGCTCTATCATGGTAAACTCGGGGTTGTGTCTTGTATCAATACCTTCGTTTCTAAAACATCTGCCTATTTCATAAACTCTTTCTGATACACCGCCTACGATAAGTCTTTTCAGGTAAAGCTCAAGCGCAATTCTTAAAGTAAGGCCCATATCAAGCGCATTGTGATGAGTGTTAAAAGGTCTTGCGTTTGCACCTGACGCAGTTGTCTGCAAGATGGGAGTTTCAACCTCGAGAAATCCTTGTTTTGCAAGGTATTCTCTGATTTTTTGAATGATTAAGCTTCTTTTTCTGAATGTATCTCTTACGTCTTCATTCATAATCAAGTCAACATAGCGTTGTCTGTATCTTGTTTCCACGTCAGTGAGGCCGTGGAATTTTTCCGGAAGAGGGAGAAGAGATTTCGACAACAGTTTGAAGTCTGTTGCTTTGATACTGAGCTCGCCTCTGGGTGTTCTTCTTACAGTACCCTGAAAACCAACAATATCGCCAATATCTACCAGTTTAAGAGTTTTTATTTTTTCAGCATCCATGTTTTCTTTGTGAGAAAAAATCTGGATTTTGCCTGAACCATCCATCAGGTCAATAAACATACCTGTGTTTCTTATTGCCATAACCCTGCCTGCAACAAGGTATTCGTCATTTGTTTCTTCACCTGCGGGGAGGTCTTTATATTTTTCTTGAAGCATTTTTGCCGAAGCATTTTTGTCATATGAATAAGGATACGGATTAATGCCTTTGTCAGCAAGCTCCGCAAGTTTTTGAATTCTTGTACTTCTGATTGTGTTAAGAGTAGGGTTGTTTTCTGACATTCTCAATTCCTTTATATTTGATTCTTTATAAATATTCTATCATCAAAAAATTAAAAATTATCGGAAAAAATTAAGAGCCCGCATAAGCGGGCTCAGAAAGAAGTATGTTATTGTAATTATTATTAACCTTGAACAAGGTTGATAGCAATTTGAGGAAGTGCATTTGCCTGAACAAGCAAAGCAGATGATGTTTGTTGCAGAATCTGTGCTTTTGTATATTCTGCAGATTCTTCCGCAATATCTGCGTCCATAATTGTTGATTTTGCAGCTGTGTTGTTTTCGATAACTGTTGTTAATGAAGATAAAGCTGCATCAAGTCTGTTCATTGTCGCACCGATTGTAGACTTTTTAGTAGAAATGTTATCAATAGCTGCATCTAATACATCGATATAAGCAGCTGCGTTACTTGCGTTTGTAAATGCTGCATCAATGTTGCCGCTAAGACCGTCAGCAGGTACAATCAAAGAACCGGCAGGAATTGTTCCGTTATAATCTGCACCAAGGTTTTTAGAGTTCATTGCATCTGCAAAGAAGTCTGCATCTATCTGGATACAGTTAGCTGCTGCATCTGAGTTTGCACCAACTTGAAGTCTCAAGCCCTGTTCTGCAAGAGTGCCTTCGCCGGCAAGAAGCTGCAAGCCGTTGAAGTTGGATGCAAGTGAAATTCTGTCGATTTCATCCAAACGTTGTTGGACTTCGTCTTTCATTGCAGCCATAGCACTTTCGTCATAGATACTGTTAGCGGCTTGTACTGCCAGGTCTCTGATACGGTTCAGGTTGTCCAGGATAACGTCTAAGTCGCCTTCCATTGTAGAAAGTACGTTGTTCCCTGTTGCAACGTTATCCTGTGCTACTTTTGAACCCCTAATTTGAGTGTTTAAACCGGTTGCTACGTACAAACCTGCAGCATCGTCGCCTGCTTTGTTGATACGTAAACCTGTTGACATTCTTTCAAGTGCACTGTTCAAAGAATTAGTTGCACTGTTCAAGTTCTTTTGTGTTTTTAACGCCGTAATGTTGGTGTTTACAATAATAGCCATGGTGATAGCTCCTTTCTGAGAGAGTCTTTCTTAACTTCCGTGTATACTCTTAATGCCTCAAAAGCCCTTTGATTAAAGGTTTCGCACCATAGCAAAACCAACCAAAATGCCCAAAAGCATTATAATTAGTACTTAAAGGGGGATGGCGTTCCCTTCACACACTTATACTACGGCTTTTTCAAGGTGTTCTGAATTCTCAAAAAGTTAGAGATTTGCAATACCAAAGTATGGTCTTTGCATTTCTTCCATGACAAAATTCCGCTCGCAATGGCTTTTGTTTTGATATAAAATATTTTCAGTAAATAATATTGCCGCAGCGTTTTGGAGAACCCTTGGAAAACAGCATTCTTCTAATAACAGATAACGAAAAAGTCTCAAAACTGGTAAAAGCAAAGGTGCTTTTATTGAGGAATTCTGATGTCTTTGAGAGTGTAAGCTCAAAAGACTGTCTTGAAAAAGTAAAAGAAAAAAATCCCGTGCTTATTTTTTATCACCTGTGTGCTGATAACGAAGAAGAGTTCCTAAACTTTGTACAAAAAATAAGACAAAATGATAATACAAAAACGTGTTCTATTATTCTTTTGTTCGAAGAGTTCGACGAAAACACGCTTTGCAGTGCATATGAAAAAGGAATTACAGATTTTTTAACCCTTGATGCAACAGAAACCGAATTCACCATAAGAACACTCTGGTGCCTTAAAAAAAGAGAAAATCTGTACGAAAGCCAGAACAAAAAAGACATACTCTCACAATTAAAAATTCTCGACAAAAACAATCAGGTTTATACGGAAAATTATACCTATACAATTTTAAAAGAAGAGAGCAAAAAAGACTGGGGCACGTTTGTTGTTGCTGCTCCGGATATTAATATAAGAAGCAAAATATCACCTGAAAATTTGATGAACACTATCAAAAAAACAGTGCGCTCGTGCGATATTCTGGGTTATGCATCTGATTTTAAAATTTATTTGTGGTTCAGGCACACTGCAAAAGAAGACGTACTAAAAGTGCTGGAAAAAATAAGAACAGCACTTACAGCCGATTTCACCATCTGCGCCGGCTACATAGAAACCAAAGACATAGCCTTTGACAGGGCAGAAGAGCTTGCAAACAAAGCTCTTTCAAAAGCGCTTTTAAAAGGCAACTCTTTCCTTTTTGCTCAAGAACCCGTAAAAAAAGAGGTAAATCTTGAGGTGAACGTAAAAAACTTTAAGCTCCAGAAAGAGAATTTTGTAAAAAAATTAGAAAATATACTGTCTCCGCTTTTTTATCAGACCCAAAAAAGAAACGAAGAAAAGCTTTTTGAAACAAAGATAACCCAAACAGTCACAGAAGAAAGAGGCAATTTTTCTCTCAAAAACGAAAAAGGAGAAAGCTTCTTTACCGTGAGCTATCCGGGTTATACAAAAATAAATGTGGAGATTATCCACAACATAAAAAATCAGGATTTGAAAGCAGAAAAGCTCTTTGTGGACACAAACGAGCTGTCCGAGGAAAAACTCGAGTATTTGCTCAACTCTTTTATTAAAGATTTTCAGACTTACACAAACGATTAAAAGGAGAATACGCCCATGACTATTGATATAACAGCTCAAAACTCTGCATTTTTGTTTATTGATGTGCAGGAAAAACTTGTGGGAATGCTGCAAAAAGACAAATGCGCAAAAAAAGCTGAAATACTGGCAAGAACAGCCAAAGTACTGGGCATAAAAACAGTTTTGACAGAACAATATCCAAAAGGGCTTGGTTCAACAATACATTCTGTAAAATACAGTGTGCCTGACAGTGCAAAATTCTTTGAAAAAACCAGCTTTAACGCACTGCTGACAGACGGTGTAAAAGAGGCTTTAGGCGATGTAAAAAACGTATTTATCTTCGGTATAGAAACACACATCTGCGTTTATCAAACAGCTATTGCTCTTTTGCAGGCAGGATACAATGTTTTTGCAATAAAAGACGCATGCGCCTCCAGAGAAACAGACGAGTTTAAAGCCGGAATAAACCTCATGGAAAAAGAGGGTGTAAAAATATTGACAGTTGAGATGGTTATTTTTGAAATGCTAAAATCGTCAAAACACCCTAATTTTAAAGAGGTTCAGGCTTTTATAAAATAAAAATTTATATTGTTAAAAAAAGACCCTTGTTTTTACACAAGGGTCAATAAGTACTGTTTTGGTAATTAATCATTCCATATGGAATAACACTTTTTTTGAGTTACCATTCAATGATAACTATGCCGTTTGAGCCATCGGCGCCGTTTCCGGCTTCACCTTTAGTGTTGATTCCGCCGCCTCCGCCGCCGTCACCATAACCCAAGCTTTTTAATCCGTGGATTTCTGTATTAGTTATGCCATTATATTCAGACATACCGCCAATGCCTCTTTGAGGGCTGTTTTTGTAATATATAGTCGAAATAGTACCGTTACCGCCTGGTGTGTCTATCAAAGCCATCTGTGTATGATTTACAGTACCGCCGGCGCCTCCTTGTTTTCCGACAAGAGTTTCGCCTTTGTCAGTTTCTATAGAAGTATCACCACCGTTTGTACCGTTTGTTGCATATGTACTGTTGGACACACCTCCTGTACCTCCGCGGCCTACAGTCACCTTAAGGTATTTTGCCTCAAGCTGCGGATAAAATATATTTGTTTGAGAATCTCCGGCCTTTCCGCCGTCGCCTGATAAGTAATAGGTTGTGTTTGCCATTACATATCCGTCTGTACCGGTTTTTGAACCTCGTGAATAATCGCTACCGCAAGCAAAGCGTGACGGTTTAGACCCGCCGCCAAGACCGGGTATTGCACACATTTGATTTCTTGTTGTTCTTTGTGATGAAGTAAGACGCCAGTAATCATAATCTCTGTTAAAAGTGTTGGTTGCCGTACAATCCAATTCAGGATAGAGTTTTATTTTGTCTTTTGAGAAAAAGTCGTTTACCTCTTTTTGATAGGTTTTTGTAAGTATACCTCCGTGACATATTTTATTAGTGTTAGTAGAAGTATCTACAAGAACAGCACCCCACATTCTGTTTGTACAATACTCTTTATTATTAGGACATGAACCTGAATTTGTACAGTAGACATTTCCATACTTGCCGTAGCATTTGTAGCTGTATGAATAGGATTTTCCGTTAACATTAGCATACTTAAGATTGTAAGGTATATCAAAATAGACTTTACCCGGAGGAGAAGGCCATCTATCGGCAGAAGAACCGCCGTGTTCACCACCATGGCCTCCGTCACCGCCTTCTGCAATGATAAAGTTTTTGCTTTCCAAAATACCACTGTCATTATACATAACACCGATAACTTTAGAGTGATTGCCATCGGATGGTACATAACCGCAGTTTTTTGTCCCATCTCTATCTTTACAACAGCCGCCTTTAACTCCTTTTTGCAATCTTATTTGCGAAACTTTATCGCTCAAATAAAGTTTCATTGCCACAACAGCACCGGCTCCGCCAACTGCTGACCTGTCTTTTCTATCTGTACTGCCGCCGCCATGGCCGCCTCCGCCAATAGCAACGAAGTTATACATACCTGGATATTGAACAGCAAAATCACTTGTCCAGGTTTGACTTCTTGTGGAAGCACCCGCTCCGCCGCCGCCTGCTGCAGCTATTGTTATTGCAAAATTACGAGCTGTTGCAGGTACATTAAATTTACAATAATTTGTATTACTAGCGCCCCATGTTTCAGGGTCGGTTTCAGAACCCTGTGCACCACGTGACCAGACAACGTGCTGACCGGCAGAATTTAGCGTGCACATCCATTTTCCATGGTCTGTTTTTTGCCTGTGTTTTTTTGTTATCACGGGTACGGAAGCCAGCACTATAACACACACTATAAGAAGGGTTATAAGCGCCTCTGCAAGTGAAAAACCCCACATTGGTTGTTTTGTTGTTTCAATCTTTTTCATAATGTTTCCTAAAATCAATACTTACTGTTTTCATGATAAAAAATTTAAGCACTGATTTCATCCCAACAAAACATAATCCACCGTCGCTTAGCTTACAGAAAAGCTTATGGGCTCTGGGTTTCGATGTCAACAAATCCCTGTTTACATATCTTAATATTTGTTATTTATATTAAGTTTTGTTTATTTATAAGCTATTATTAAACTATGATACTTAAAGAATTTTCCGAATTTTTACAGAAAAACGAAGACAAGCCCTCTGTCACGCTTTTGTACATATGGCTGAAAATGAAAATAGAAGCGCCCGCAAAAAGCAATGTGGATAGGATTTTGCAAAAAGAAATTTATATTGCAAAAAACAAAGCCGGAAATTCTCTTTTTATTGGCAAATCCCCGTCGGGACGGCGTTTGATGGAGAGTTTATACAATTTTGCTTTGAGTTTTGAACAGCAAAAAATGGCACGCTGGATTCACAAACAAAAGGCTAATGATTTTAAAAATTGTAAAGATATTGATAAATAAGACTTTTGGCATGGTTTCATGCCAATTTTTTGTAATAACATGTAAAACTTGCCTGTTCAAAACCTGTTCAAAACTCAAAAATTTCTGTAGAAAACCTGTAGAATCATTGTTCAAAACTCGTGAGTTTTGAACAGGAAAAATTGTTTTACACAAAAATTAAAAAGTTTTGAACATTTTTGAACACGTTTTCTACAGGTTTTGAACATGTTTTTGAACAGGCTTTGTGCTTTATATTGTTTGGTTTATAATAGTTTTATACAGAAATTTGCTTCTTTATTATTATTATTAATTTATTATATTATATATATTAATTAATATATAAATAAGAAAAACATTAAACGGGTACATTCAGAAAAAAATTTATTTGAGAAATCGTCAGGAGATAAAATGGCTAACATGGAATTTACGATAGAAAAAGAATCGCTTCTTACAAATTTAAAAATTGTGGAAAAAACAACAGTTACAAGAGGCATTCAGCCTGTTTTATCAAATATTTTAATCGATGCAGCCCAAGACAACTACATTACCTTTGCTGCAACAGACCTTGATATCAACATCGTGTCAAAAACAATTGCGTCAGTACAAACTCCGGGCAAAATTACTCTTCCTGCCAAAAAACTCTCTGAAATCGTATCAAAATTGAGCAACAAACCCGTTGTTTTTAAACTCAACGAAGAAACAAACGTTGTAAACATCGAATGCGGCAACTCAAAATTTGAACTCATCGGCATTTCAGCAGAAGAATTCCCTGCAACAATTTCAGAAGAAGAATTGAAAGACAAAGAATGCGTTGAAATAGATTTGACTCCGTTTATGAAGTCTATCAAATACACAGCTTTTTCTGCCGCCAACTACGAAAACAGAAACATCATAAGCGGTGTTTACTGCTCTATTTCCGAGCAAGTACTCGAAATGGCAGCAACTGACGGAAATCGTTTAACAAGGATTATTGAAAAAATTACAAACGAAAAAAATGCTGCTATCACTTGCGTAATTCCTTCAAAAACTTTGCAAGAATTCTCAAGAGTAGCGTCTTTCTTAAAAGATTCCCAAAACGAAAAGCTCTGCATGATTATTGAAAAAACAAGAATCATCTTTAAAACAAGCTCAATGATAATGACTTCCAGACTTTTAGAAGGCGAATACCCTCCTTACAAACAGCTTATTCCACAGTCTTGCGAAAAAAATGCAGTTGTAAAAAGGGATGAAATGATCGCAGCTCTGGAAAGAGTAGCCGTTATGGTAAACGAAAGAACAAACATCGTCAAATTTATGTTCGGTGAAAACAACCTGTTCTTAAAAGCAGATACTCCTGACGCAGGGCTTGGCGAGGATTCTATCTCGGCTCAATATACGGATGAAGAACTCACAATCGCTTTCAACTACAAATACGTGCTCGATTCTTTAAAAATCATGGAATCTGAACAGGTAAAAATCGGACTCGGCGGAAGCTTGTCTGCTACATTGTTCCGTCCGGACAGCGAAGATGACTACCTTTGCTTGATTATGCCTATCCAGATTAGATAGCAAGTGCCAAAATAAATTTTGCTTATGTTATAATCAATCTTGAGATTGTTTGAGAAAGATTTTAAATAATGAAAGTTAGTGTAAAAGTACCTGCTACTACAGCAAATTTAGGACCCGGTTTTGACTGTCTCGGGCTGGCTCTTCCGATTTATAACACAATTACTGTTGAAGAAACCATTATGCCGGGCACGGGTATCGAAATTAATATTATTGACGAAACAAACGAGCAGGACATAATCTCTATCCCCACTGACGAAAACAATATTGTCTACAAAGCAATAGAGCTTTTGTACAACTCTATCGGCCAGTCACCGAGCGAGCTTAAAATTACAATAAAAACTCAAATCCCCATAGCGCGCGGGCTCGGCAGCTCTGCGGCTGTTATTGTAGGCGGTTTGATTGCGGCAAACGAGCTTCTTGGCCGTCCTGCTGATGAGGCAGCTTTGCTTTCTATTGCAACAGAAATTGAAAACCATCCTGATAACATTACTCCTGCTGTTGTGGGCGGGTTTGTTGTGTCTTCACTTGAAGAAGACGGCAGAGTTATCTATTCAAAAATGAACTGGCCAAAAGATTGGAATATAACTGTTTGTATTCCTGATTATGAGCTTTCCACAAGCATTGCACGCTCTGTGCTGCCTGCTCAGGTGCCTATGAAAGATGCTATTTTTAACCTCAAACATGTTGGAATGCTTGTTCAGGCTGTTAACACCCAAGATGAAAAACTGATGAAAGCAGCCCTTGATGACAGGCTTCATCAGCAATACAGAGAAAAACTTATACCCGGTTTAAAAGAAATTAAAGAAGCCCTAAAACACGAAGAAAACGTCATGGGCGTTGTAATAAGCGGTGCCGGCCCTGCAATACTTGTTATTTCTTACGGAAACAATCTGGATAAAATCAGACAGACAGTATCCGATGTTTGGTTGGATTTGAATGTAAAATCAAAAATACTTACTCTTCAGGTAGAATCAAACGGTGCACAGATTATAGATTAAAACTTTTTATTCTTTTAGCGCTCTCACATCATCCTTTTGAATCATTGCAAATTTTAATATTTGTATAATGATGATTAAAAATGTATAATAAATGCATATCTAAATTAAAAAAAGGTGGATAAAGATGACAGTATTAGCAGAGAATGAAGGGTTAATAACCCAAATTATCGGGCCTGTAATCGACGTTGAATTTTCAAACGGCAACTTACCCGAAATTTTTGACGCGTTAGAAATTTACACACAGGACGGACAAAAAACCGTTGCCGAGGTTCAACAGCTTCTCGGCGAAAACAAGGTGCGCTCTGTTGCGATGTCTTCTACAGACGGTTTGCAAAGAGGAATGAAGGTTATTAATACCAAAGCTCCTATTTCAATCCCTGTTGGACAGGCTACTTTAGGCAGAATCATGAACGTTCTTGGTGAACCTGTTGACGAAATGGGGCCTGTAGAAACAGAAAACTATCTTCCTATCCACAGACCATCGCCAAAACTCGTTGACCAGAATACTAATGTTGAAATTTTTGAAACAGGTATTAAAGCCATCGACCTTTTGCAGCCTTATCAAAAAGGGGGTAAAATCGGTCTGTTCGGCGGTGCCGGCGTTGGCAAAACAGTTTTGATTATGGAACTTATCCACAACATCGCTCAAGAGCACTCCGGTGTGTCTGTATTCGGCGGTGTAGGCGAAAGAACACGTGAAGGAAACGACCTGTGGAACGAAATGAAAGAGTCAGGCGTTTTAGATAAAGTAGCTCTTATTTACGGCCAGATGAACGAACCGCCGGGAGCCAGAATGAGAGTCGGCCTCTCTGCTTTGACTGCTGCAGAATACTTCCGTGACTTCTCAAAACAAGACGTATTGTTGTTTATTGACAACATTTTCAGATTTGTACAGGCCGGTTCAGAGGTATCTTCACTTCTCGGACGTATGCCTTCTGCTGTAGGTTATCAGCCTACTTTGTCAACAGAAATCGGTGAGCTGCAAGAACGTATCACTTCTACAAAAGACGGCTCAATCACTTCTGTACAGGCAATTTACGTACCAGCAGACGACTTGACTGACCCTGCTCCTGCTACAACGTTCTCCCACCTTGATGCTTCAACAGTATTGTCAAGACAGATTGCATCTCTTGGTATTTATCCTGCTGTTGATCCGCTTGCTTCAAGCTCCAGAGTGTTAGACCCCGTTATTATCGGCGAAGAACACTACGGCGTTGCAAGACAGGTGCTTGAAGTACTTCAAAAATACAAAGACCTTCAAGATATCATTGCTATCCTCGGTATGGACGAATTGTCAGAAGAAGACAAAGAAACAGTTAACAGAGCAAGAAAAATCCAAAGATTCCTTTCTCAACCGTTCTTTGTTGCAGAGCAGTTCTCCGGCATACCGGGTAAATATGTAAAACTTGAAGATTCTATCAAAGGCTTTAAAGAAATTCTCGAAGGCAAACACGATGACCTTCCCGAACAGGCTTTCTACATGGTAGGTACAATAGAAGAAGCAATCAAAAAAGCTGAAGATATGAAAAATGCGTAAGCCGGAGTGAAGTTAACGAAAACGTTGAGTTTTCGGTAACGTAACTTAATATCGGCGACGTAAGAGTTTATGAAATAAACTCAACAGGAGCTATTTATGTCAAAAAAAATAAACCTGAAAATTATAACACACGAAAAAGAAGTCTTTAATGACCGCGTGGACGCTGTTTATTCAAAGAGCGTTGAGGGTGAATTCGGTATTCTGCCAGACCACCAGCCTTTTATGGCTGCTCTTGATATCGGTGTTACAAGGGCAGATGTTGAAGGAAAAATGAAACATTTCACCACAATGGGCGGAATATTTCAGTTTAAGGACAACGAAGCTTTGATACTGACAGATTTGGCAGAATGCGGCTCTGACATTGACGTAACCCGTGCAAAATCCGCCAAAGAAAGAGCAGAAGCAAGAATCGGCTCTCACGAGGTTGAAATAGACAACGCCAGAGCACAAATAGCACTTGCAAAAGCCATGGCAAGGCTCAAAGCAGCTACTAAATCTAATCTAGTATCGTAACCTGCCGAAAACTGAACGTTTCCGTCAGTTTACTCACCTTTTCAACGGACACTCAAAAATTTTGCAATAAGGAATTTTAGCAAAATTTTCTCGGATAGATTAATAGGGTTTAAAAAAATGACACAGGTAAAATTTACAAAAATGCAAGGTGCCGGCAATGATTTCATTTTGATGGAATACGGTGAATATAAAAAAATCGAAGATAAATTCCCTGAAATTGCAGTAAAACTTTGTGACAGACACTTTGGTATCGGTGCTGACGGCATTTTTGTGCCTGTGGAAAACCCAAAAACTTATTCTGATTTGGAGTGGCTGTTTTATCAGGCAGATGGCTCTACTGCGCAAATGTGCGGCAATGGCATGAGATGTTTTGCTCGTTTTTGTTTTGACAAAAAAATTGTAAACAAAAGAAAATTCACTGTGCATACAGGTGCAGGAAAAATCGTACCCGAAGTCCTTGAAGATTTGAGGGTTAAGGTAAACATGGGCAAACCTATTTTGGAACCCGAAAAAATACCTTTTAAAGGCAGTAAAAACCTCAACTACCCTTTGTGGGACGGGGTTAAAAAATTCACGGTGAACGCTGTAAGCATGGGCAATCCCCACTGCGTTATTTTTGTTAAAGACGACGAGGACAACCACGCTCTTGCAAAAAAATACGGTGACGCTATCGAGCATGACAACCTGTTTCCTGAAAAAACAAATGTAGAGTTTGTAAAAGTAATTTCAAGAGAAGAAATTGATGTTGCTGTATGGGAGCGCGGCTGCGGAATCACTCTGGCTTGCGGTACAGGTGCTTGTGCTTCTGTTGTTGCGGCAATTTTGAACGGACTTTGTGACAACAAGGTAAAAGTTAATCTCCCCGGGGGCTCACTGACTATTGAATGGGCGGGCAATTCACAAAACACTGATTTTGATGTATTAATGACAGGTGAAGCTCAATACGTTTACACGGGTATTATCGAGATTTAATGTCAGCTATTTTAGAAGTCAAAAACTTAAACTTAGGGTTCAATCTGTCTGAAGGGTTCAGTCAGGCAATATATGATGTCAGTTTTTCTTTAAACAAAGGCGAAACCCTCGCCATTGTAGGCGAATCAGGCTGCGGGAAGACAATTTCTACAATGTCTGTATTGCAGCTTTTACCTCAAACAGCGCAAATAAAAAGCGGTGAAATTATTTATAACGGAGAAAATCTGCTTAGTTTCAATCAGAAACAAATGCAAAAAATCAGGGGAAAAAAGATAGCTCTTATCCCGCAAGACCCCATGACCTCGCTCAACCCTCTGTATACAATCGGCAATCAAATGCTCGAAATAATTGAGCTCCACCAGAATGTAAAAGGCAAAGAAGCTTTTAATATTGCAGTAGAGGCTCTTGAGAGGGTAAAAATACCTGATGCAAAAGCAAAAATGAAATCATACCCCCATGAGTTTTCCGGCGGAATGAAACAGCGCGTTATCATTGCAATGGCGCTTGCTTGCAATGCGGAAATTATCATAGCGGACGAACCTACAACAGCGCTGGATGTCACTGTTCAGGCTCAAATTATGGAGATTTTAAGAGACGTTAAAGAAAAATTTAACATGTCTGTAATCCTCATCACGCATGACCTTGGCATAGTTGCCCAAAACGCCGACAAAATAGCCGTAATGTATGCCGGCAGGGTGGTTGAATATGCCCCTGTAGATGAACTTTTTAATGACCCTAAACATCCTTATACAAAGGCTCTTTTAAATGTAATACTCGATATCAATACTGATAAAGTGGAAACAATCGAAGGCCAGCCGCCTTCTGTAACGGATAATATAAAGGGCTGCCCTTTTCATCCAAGGTGCAAATATTGTATGGAGATATGCACACACAAAGAGCCCGAACTAAAAATGACGGGCAGCAATAGAAAAGTAGCGTGTCATTTATATTCGTAATTTGTAAATAAATCTTAACGAAAAACAGAAATATTAAGATATGTAACACAGAGTTTCTTGACACCAAAACCCAGGCCCCGTAAGCTTTTCTGTAAGGTAAGGTAAGTGACGGTGGATTATGTCTTGAGGTAGTGAATTGTTGTTTCAAAATCCATATCATAAAAAAAGACATTAATTATTATGGATTGTGAATGAAAAAGAAAATCAATATCAAAAATGTATTCTCCGGTTTTTCGCTTGCAGAAGCTTTGATTGTGCTGTTGATTGTCGCAATTATTGTAGCAATAAGCGCTCCGTTGATTACAAAGAGAAGAAAATCTCTCAGAGAAAACGCTGTCCACGGCAAATGGGCATGCAAATACATAGACGGAACACTGCACTCTGCAACAGCTGAAAATGTTGATGACCCGCTTCCTGATGACAGTGAGTGGGAAAAAGATTGCAAATTTCCATCAATTGCAAAAAATGTAAAATATCTGTGGGTAGAAGTTTACGGCGGAGGCGGCGGCGGTGCACGCGGTTATGCTACCCCGTGGATAAGCAAAACATACAGCTATGATCTTGGAACTCCCGCCCCAAGAGACGGGGAATACGATATAACAGCCTCTGTTTCAAACAGAGGGTATTCAATGTCCTGGAAAAATGAAAACAATTTGAATGCAGACGGAATATATTATTCCAACGACCCTGATACAAGGACTGTATGCAACGGTAGATAATTTGGAGAATATGAAAAACAAGACGATGTACTTACATATGCAAGCTGTAAAACCTATACTGCAAAAGATGTGTGTATTTATACCGGTGACAGCTCTGCCATAAAAAGGGATGATTGCATCAACAGCATTGAACGCGCAGGCACATATTGCTACAGAAATACAGCAGAGCGCCCTCCTTATTATTACAACCTCCCCGCTCTGCTGCTCGCCCAATGCAAGGCTTCCGGTTATGAAAATTGTACTTTCAACCCCAATTCAGTAACATATACAAAAACCAAACAAAAATGCCTGAACACAAGGAGTCTTCCTTATGTTTATTACGGTTCTTCCGCACCCGGAATTTCAGGAAAAGTGTACCTGAAAGAAGGCGAATACCTCAAATTTAAGGTGGATAATCAGGGCGAATATTATCCTTCCGGAAATTTAGGCGGGTATGAACATTATTCCGCTAATGACGGGGATGATTATGCGCTTTACCACCACAAATCAGAAATCCAAGACGGAGTTATGCATGTGGGCGAAAAACTTGTTGCAAAGATGAGCGGGGGCAAGGCAGGTATTTTTACTGAAACAACCTCAAAATCCTCAAGATGCTGTACAAACTGTGGAAAATTGGACAAATATCCAAACTCATCAAAAACAAGCACTGTGTTCTGTGCAAAAGATGGTGAAAACGGCAAAACTACCTTGAGTGACGATTATAGCTATTTGAAAAAAAATTCGTCGACATCAAAAAGCCAAATGTCTATTTTAAATCAGGATTTTGAATACTACAACGGATGCAGCGGTGCCAACGGCAGTTATAGTGCCAATTTGTTCCCTGCGTCAAGAAACCATAATTATGAAATAAAAGTTGGCAAAGGCGGAAACGGTGCTACCGGCGAGGATGATAACACCGTATCAAAAAGTGCACAAGACGGTGAGGATTCTTACTTTGGATGGATAAGAGGAGCCGGCGGCAAAGGTGCGGGGGATTATTGCAAAACATCAACCGTACAAGAGCAAGAAACTAATATTTACAACTCATCTACAGGCGGCAAAGGCGGTTCTGTTGAGTTTCCCGATGGAAAAATACCACAGAGAAACTATGCTCTGACAATAGAAGAGGACAAATATCCCAATAGCAGATGGACTGTAACAGACGGACAAAACGGTAAGAGCGGAATTATTGTTGTGAGCTGGTAAAAAGGATTTATAATGGTTTTAACACGCAAAAAAACAGCATATACACTGGCAGAAATGCTTATAGTACTTTTGATAATTGCACTCATTGCTATAGGCTCAACACCATTGCTGGTAAAAAAAGGCAAAAAACAAAAAGAAAAGCTCACCCATGGAACATATGCCTGTACTGTTTTTGACGGTGAGGAGTACTTTTTTCATTCTGACAAAAAAAATGATACCATTCCTTATTCAAAAGAGGGCTGGGCTCGCGGCAAATGCGGTACTTCTTTTGTAATGCCTTACAAATCAGGCCTTTTAAATGTAAAACTCACAGGCGGAGGCGGTGCCGGCGGTGATGCTTCTGTAAAATGGGATGATTCTGTTGTTCCCCGAGCTTTTTATGATGACAACACTTATATTGTGTCCACAAGCGGTTATTATGACATTATAGTCTCGGGCTCCAAAGGCAGCAGCTCTTCTGTAACACAGTGGAATGCAACTATTGACGGTAAAGAGCACAACTGTTTTGCAGAAACCGCAAAAGCCGGCGAAACAGCATTTTTCTCTGGAGCTGTTTATCTCAACAAATCAGACAAAATAGATATAAAATTTGAACATGAGTCAATGGGGTCTTTGAATTTAGATTGCTCTTCTCAAATACAAATACCTTCGTCACAAATCGGCCAAAACGGCAAAGATATTGTTATATCAAAAAACTCTTCCACGATACTCAGGGTTGAAGGTTCAAAAGCCGGTTCTTACAGATGCAATTCAGCTAATTTGTGCGCCGGACACTTTGAAGCACGTCAGGGTGACAACGGTTCTGTGACAACATATACGTCTTTTGCAGACAAAGAAGAATCAGTCGGTTCAAACGGTTATGACTACGGTGTTGTAATAATAAAATGGTCTGACAAAAACAATACTCAAAAAGCCTTTTTGCCCAAAGCCGGCTGCGGGGGTACTGCAGGCGAGATAAGATCTGCTCTTTATCCTATTTTGAGGAACAAATTGCCGGAAGTAAAAGTAGGATCAGGCGGTACTTCTCAAAAAGAAGCTCAAGACACTACCTTTGGCTCATTAAGAGCGTCTGCCGGCCGTAACAATGTTGTATGTTCAACAAAAACAGACGACTACAACGGGGTTGAAGGCAAAACTTTCAGCGCTATAGCAGACCTTAACTCAAAAGGCGGTGCGGGCGGAATCTCTGTGCCTACCGAAGAAATAAACGGCTCTGATGCAACAGGTTTTTCATCAGGCGGTGGAGGCGGTGCAATTTATTTTGACACAATCCCTTCTTATGACACATCAAAGTCTTACGAAGACAATCTTGATCCGTTTTTAAACGGTGTACAAAGGTGGAATCAGGGCTCCGGCGGAAAAGGCGGAGAAGGGTTGTTAATTATCACTTGGTAATGGAGTATTAAATGAAAAAAATATTTGAAGAAGGTTTTTCTCTTTCAGAAGCACTTATCTTTTTGTTAATAACCTGTCTTGTTATGATAGCGACAATGCCTCTTATAACAATAAGACACATCAAGCTGCCAGAGAGGGCTCCTCACGGGAAATGGGCCTGTAAGCTGATAAACGGACAAATGTATTCTGCTACGGCAGCCAATGTAAACGCCAAACTTCCTCCTGATGAAAAATGGAAAAAAGGCTGTACTTTTCCCGAGCTGCCGTCTTCTGTTTCGTATGTTATTGTACAGGCAATAGGCGGCGGCGCATCAGGGCGTCAGGGGGATATGACCATAGGCTCTGAAAGCAAAACCGTGGATCTTTTCCCTTCTGATGAAGACAAATCTGTTTATACTGTTGAAGAAACAGGAAAATACAGAATTTACTTCCCCGGAGAATCCGGAAAACGAGGATATCTTACACCGGCTTATTTTGATGTTATGCTCAACGGGTTCAAATACATGTCTTGTGCATTTGATTCTTCTTTGCCCAACAGTGTTGTGCCGTCTGTTACGTTTGATTATGACCTGAAACGAGGCGACAAGCTTGTTTTGGATATCAAAGACAGTGATACACAAAACAAATTTAATAACAGCTCGGAAAATCTTTGTGATTCCTCAAGACCAATTCTCGCTCAATGGGTGGATGAGCACGGCGTATCACACACAGAGCCATACAAGTTTCAATCTGTTGTGCACAAACCCGGAAATAACGGAAAAATCAGAATCCTGTCTTTGCAAGACGGTGCAAACACAAAAAATCTTGTGGAAATTAAAGGCAGCGGAGGCGGTTATTACGCTTCCTCCACGGATTCTTGCAATATTGATTGCTCAAGGCGTTACACTGCACTGTATGACAGAGCCATGTGGAAACTTGAAGACTATATAAACACAAGCTCTGCCGCAGAATTTCAGAAGAGCTTTTCTTCCAACAAAACTGCCAAAATAAGCTCCCAGGGTCATACTCTTAGTTACTATGGCGGCTGCGGCGGCGCTGCAGGGCAGGTTAACACTGTTGTTGTGGAAAAACCTGACAAATCAAATATTGAAATAAAAATCGGAAAAGGCGGCATAAACGGCGGTGACGGTGAGGATACCGTATTTGACTATATTGTTGCATCAGGCGGTATTGGTTGTGCTGATAACGGAGTCAATGCTTCTGTCAACGGAACAGACGGAGGCAGCGCAAACACTATGGCTGCACTCGATTCTGTAGGTGGTAAAGGCGGTGATGGAAAAATAGGTTTGCCTTTGTTGTCTTATACACAAATGAAAGGCAAAGATGCAACAGGTCTGGGTTCCGGTGGCGGAGGCGGGGGAATTGCCTTAAAAATAAATAAACCTATTGAGGAATATCTTAATAATTCACTTATTTATCAGCTTGAAAATTACAAGGAACTTGGTGCAGTTGGCAACGGAGCTTCTGGAGGGGTAATTGTCTCATGGTAAAATTTTTCCAAAAAGCTTTTTCTCTTGCAGAAATGCTCATTGTGCTTGTTATTATCAGTATTGTTGTGGTGTTCACTCTTACTTTGATTAAACCGGATGACTCTGCATTGAGAATACAATATTACAAGGCCTACAACACTGTTGCCACTGCGGCTTATAACATATATGAAAAAGCTCTCACCGAAAATAAAGAAATGTATGAAAACGAGGAATTGTGCTCTTTTTTAAAATACTATATAAACACAAGTAGTAAATATTCCTGTAACCAATCATATGTAGATTTATCGGGTTCTGCGTTTAATAAAGACAATATACAATTTACTGCTTCAAATGGCATGGTTTTTTACATGTCTCGCTCTTTTACAACAAATTATTTTCAAAAAGAACAAAAACACAGGATAATATGGGTTGATATAAACGGCAAAAGAAGGCCAAACAGTGCAAAATGGCATGAAAACAAGCCCGCAGACATAGTTGCCTTTGATATAACAGACGGTGGAGAAGTTGTTCCCCTTGGTTATCCAAAAATAGATGTGAGATACATGAGCGCAAACGTTGTTTATTCAGACGAAGAACAAAAACAAGACACCATGTCGTTTTACAAAGCGCAGCGCACAGCATTTGGACAGCAGCAGTACGAATACGAGGTTTTCAGCTACAATTTTGATCAGTCCGATCCCAGATTTGGCACAAGTGTATTGCAAATTGCCCCTCAATTTATCAATAAAGAATATACACAACAAGCACAGATTTGCAAAAATGATGATGGTGAGATTTTTCCCCGCTGCAGCCTGGATATTATAAGATAGATTTTTTATGCCGGCAGGGTGGTTGAATATGCCCCGGTAGACCAGCTTTTTGACATTAAACATCCTTATACAAAAGCTCTTTTAAATGTAATACTCGATATCAATACTGATATAAAACTTTGTTGTAAATATTTTTTTTTATTTGTGAGATAATATAATTCTCAATATAAGGATTTTTACAATGGCTATCACAAGTATTATTCGCAACTTAAACCCCAAAGTTGCAAAATCGTTTTTGAACAAAAAGTTTCTTTCAAGACAACTAAAACCAACAGAAAAGATAAATATAGGTGTTACTACAGGTAGTGCATGTATAGAGAAAATAACATATTCTTCAGAACCAGGTAAATGGGAATCAAAAATATTATCTTTGAAAGGTGTACTTGCATCGATAGATAATGAATGTGATACAGTGTATAATGAGATTAATGCTTCAGATTATCTTGGTTCGTATTTTTTGTACCACAAAAAAATATTTGACTTTACCAGAAAATTTTTACAGAACAACAAAGTTGTGAAGTATGTTAAAGAAGTTAGAACGAAAGACGGTTCTTATTCTTATCGCGAATCAACAAAGAATGGTAAGATAATAACACAATATATTAAAGAAAAAGAGCCTGTAAATGGTAAAGTTAATGAAAAAATAGTAAAAACATATTTTGCAGATAAAAATTTCTCCCTCGCTACCGAACTTTATGATAAAAACAAAAAACTGTTAGAAACTCACATTAGAATATTAGGAGACTATAATTCTGATTTCTTTCAGAGTGAAGTAACTTTCGTTGTAAATAAGCCAAACGAAATTAAAAATAAAATTGAAAAAGCTTCTCTTGACAAGTATAGATTTGGAAGTGATGCAGATTTTAAAAATTTTGATAATAAACCTATATTTTAAATTATTGTTTGTGTATTACTTAAAAATATGCTAGTCTAGAACTGTGTAAAATTAATGGTTTCATGAAAAAAATAAAAAACACGATATACTCAGTTTATTAAAAGGAGACAAACTATGACAGAAAAACGAGTATGGTTATTTGAAGAAGGCGATGCTTCAATGCGTAATCTTCTGGGCGGTAAGGGTGCAAACCTCGCTGAAATGACTAATCTGGGCTTGCCCGTACCTCCGGGGTTAACAATCACTACAGAAACCTGTATGGATTATATAAACCACGGCAACAAAATGCCTTATGGGGTTATGGACGAAGTTAAAGCAGCTTTGAAAAAAGTTGAAGAAAAAGCCGGCAAAAAATTCGGCGACAGCGAAAACCCTCTTCTTGTTTCAGTACGTTCAGGCGCCAGACTCTCAATGCCCGGCATGATGGAAACAATCCTTAACCTCGGTATGAATGATGAAACAGTTGAAGGCATGATTAAATTGACCAACAACCCTCGTTTTTGTTACGACTCATACAGACGTTTCTTAACAATGTTCGGCTCTGTTGCATGGGACATTGAAAGAATGAAGTTTGAAGAATACATCGACAAAATCAAAAAAGAAAAAGGCTACAAACTCGACGTTGAACTCTCTGCCGATGATTGGAAATCTTTGATTGAACCATATAAAGCTTTAATTAAAGCAGAAACAGGCAAAGACTTCCCTCAAGATCCTTATGTTCAATTGGAAGAAGCTATTGAAGCAGTGTTCCGTTCATGGAACATCCCGCGCGCGGTAGCATATCGAAACCACTACAAAATTGACCACAACTACGGTACAGCCGTAAACGTCCAAACAATGGTCTTCGGTAACATGGGCGACGACTGTGCTACGGGCGTATCTTTCACAAGAAACCCCTCCACAGGCGAAAACAAATTCTATGGCGAATATCTGACAAACGCGCAGGGCGAGGACGTTGTTGCAGGTATCAGAACACCTCATCCGATTGCAGACCTCGAAAAAGAAATGCCCGAACAGTACAAACAATACGTTGATATTGCAAAAAAACTTGAAGAAGGCTACAAAGATGTTCAGGATATGGAATTTACAATCGAAAGAGGTAAACTCTACATCCTCCAGACAAGAAACGGTAAAAGAACAGCAAAAGCTTCTGTACGTATAGCTGTAGAAATGGCAGAAGAAGGCATTATTGATAAAGAAAGAGCAATCGAGCTCGTTGACCCGAATCAGCTTTATCAGGTACTTTTGCCTGACTTTGACCCCGCTGCTAAAAAAGATGCTCACAAAATTGCTCAAGGCCTTGCAGCTTCTCCGGGTGCTGCTGTTGGTAAAATCGTTTTTGATACAGAAGAAGCAGCACAAAGAGGCAGCGCAGGCGAAAAAGTTATCCTCGTGCGTTTGGAAACATGCCCTGATGATATCCACGGTATGATTGCTTCTCAAGGTGTACTTACATTAAGAGGCGGTATGACTTCTCACGCTGCCGTTGTTGCAAAAGGCATGGGCAAACCCTGTGTTGCAGGCTGCGAAGACCTTAAAATCGACCTTAAAAACGGTACATTAACTGACGGAAGCGGCAAAGTCTACCACGAAAACGACATTATCTCGCTTGACGGCGGTACAGGTGAAGTCTTTGAAGGCTCTGTACACCTTGTTCCTCCGACATTGGATGACAACTTCAAAAAACTCTTTGAATGGGTTAACGATGTTAAACTCTTGAGCGTACGCGCTAACGCTGACACACCTCAAGACGTTGCAAAAGCTCTTGAAATGGGCGCAGAAGGCGTTGGTCTCTGTAGAACAGAGCACATGTTTATGGATCCAGCCAGATTGCCATGGGTACAAAAGATGATTATTGCAGAAAATACAGAACAAAGAAAAGAAGCTTTAAACCATCTGCTGCCTATGCAGTATCAAGACTTCTATGACATGTTCAAGGCTCTTGGCGACAAACCTATGACAATCCGTCTTTTAGACCCGCCGCTTCACGAGTTCTTGCCATCCAAGGAAGAATTGATTGCCACTGTTGCAACCAAAAAAGCGTTGAATCAAGACTATGCAAAAGATGAAGAAATGCTTCACCTTGTTGAAAAAATGTCTGAATCCAACCCGATGATGGGTCTTCGCGGATGCCGTCTGGGTCTTACATTCCCTGAAATCAATGAAATGCAGGTTAGAGCTATCTTCTACGCTGCATGCGACTTGAAAAAAGAAGGTCTTGATGTAAAACCCGAAGTCATGATTCCGCTTGTCGGCCACGTAAACGAGCTTAAAGAAGCAAAAGCTGTAGCAGAACGCGTTGCCAAAGAAGTTATGGCAGAAAAAGGCGTGTCAGTTGATTACATGATTGGTACGATGATTGAAATTCCTCGTGCTGCTTTAACTGCTGATCAGATTGCAGAATATGCCGAGTTCTTCTCATTTGGTACAAACGACCTTACACAGATGACATTTGGCTATTCAAGAGACGATGCAGAAGGCAAATTCTTGCAAAAATATGTGGATAACAAAATTCTGCCTTCCAATCCGTTCCAAACTCTGGATCAAGAAGGCGTTGGCCAGTTGATGAAAATTGCACTGGACAAAGCCCTAAGCGTCAAACCGCACCTCAAACGCGGTATCTGCGGCGAACACGGCGGCGACCCGGCTTCTGTTAAATTCTGCCACAGAATCGGCTTGAATTATGTATCGTGCTCACCGTTCAGAGTTCCGCAAGCCAGACTTGCAGCTGCTCAAGCGGTAATTGAGTTCAAACACTCAAAAGAAGAAGTCGGTACTCTCGGCTGTAAATAATCAATTTCTTTTAAAATTAAAAGACCTGAGATTTATTTCTCAGGTCTTTTTTTATTTAATTAATTCAATATTTCATCAAGCTTTTTTGTTTTGTAAAGGTGTTCCAAATCGTCGTATCCGCCAACATAATTGTCGTTAATTATTATTTGCGGAACAGTTGAAATGCATGGCTGGTTGTATTTTTGGCTCAAATTTGCGCACATTTCATCAAAATTTTCATCGCAGTTGATTTCTTCAAATTCGATATTTAACATTTGCAGCAGCCTTTTTGCTTTTACGCAATAAGGGCATGTGGCTGATGTGTAGACAATTGCTTTATTCATAAAAACTCCTTATTTTAATCTTACAAAGCTATCATAATCTCTCTTTCACAAATAAACAATATCCCACAGGAGTATTAAAGGTTTATTGAAAAAGAGCGTAAATTAATAGTATAATTGTTTTTGTCACGGGGGAGTTCAATAAAAAATGTCCGAAGAAATCATACAAAACAAAGTTGATATAATTGTTGTCGGAGCTGGTCCGGCCGGTGTCAGTGCGGCAATTACGGCAGCAAGAGGCGGAAAAAAAGTTGTGCTTGTTGAGCGTGCTTCTTTTGCCGGCGCAAAAAACATGTATGGCGGGGTAATCTACTCTCACGCTGCTTCTGAGATTTTTCCAAACTATAAAGAAGCGCCAATTGAAAGATATATTTCAAAACACAATTATGTCTTGTTGTCGGATGAAGATTCCACGGAAATTTCATATAAAAACCCGTCTCACAAAGAGTGCGCTTTTGTTGCAATCCGTGCAAAATGGGATAAATGGTGTGTACAAGAGGCTGTTAAAGAGGGCGTTTATTTTGCACCCGACACCCTTGTAAAAGAGCTTATTGTAAAAGATGGCAAAGTTGTTGGTATCACAACAGATGTAGAGGATTTTTACGCAGATGTTGTGATAATTGCCGACGGCGTAAACTCTCTTCTGGCAAGACAAATAGGCCTTAGAGAAGACATAAAACCAAAAAATGTTGTACTCGGGGTCAAAGAAGTAATCAGACTTGCGCCTGAGGTTATAGAAAAAAGATTTGCCTTAAAAGAAGGCACAGGCTGCGCCATGGAGCTTGTCGGGGGGCCGCTTGCACAAATGTTTGGAATGGGTATTGTTTATACAAACAAAGATTCTGTTGCAGTGGGCATAGGGGTTTCTCTAGAGGACTTGAAAACACGCAAAGTCAAACCCTATGAGCTTTTAGATGCTGTAAAAAAACATCCTTTTGTTGCAGAAATCATAGAAGGCGGCGAGTTATTGGAATATTCCGCGCACCTCATACCCGAAGGCGGGTACAAAGCCGTGCCGAAACTCTATACTGACGGGGCAATGGTGGCAGGCGACGCAGCGGGGCTTGTTAACAATGTGCATTTTGAGGGCACGAATCTTGCTATGATTAGCGGAAAACTTGCAGCACAAACAGCTCTCGAGGCGTTTGAACGCGGTGATTTTTCTTCAAATACCCTTTGTTTGTACAAAAAGATGCTCGAAAACAGCTTTGTTTTAAAAGATTTGAAAACCTACAAAGACGTTGTGCACACCCTATCCGGCCGTGCGGGTTCGTTTTTGACATACTACCCCGCCAAAGTCAATGAATTTTTCAGCATCTTCACCTGTGCTGACGGGGTTCCCAAAAAAGGTAATTTCCAAAAATTCACAAAAGAATTTTTTACAAAACGCAGCCTGTCCGAACTCTTTAAAGACGCAATTGCAGGCATAAAAATAGTATTCGGGATATTAAAATAATGGACAAAAAAATCGAAGACAAACTCTATACATTAAAATACAAAACAGATTCAAAATGCCACCTTGAGCCAGACCAATCAAAATGCTTGCAATGTTTGGATAAAACCTGTACAATAATATGTCCGGCAAACGTATACAGCTACAGCGAGACAGATAAAAAGCTCACCGTAAGCTACGAAAAATGTCTGGAGTGCGGCGCTTGCAGAATTGTCTGCAAAAACATAAAATGGACCTACCCCAAAAGCGGCAAAGGGGTAATATATAAAAAATCGTGATACAGCCTAAGGAGTGAGGTATGAAAGAAGAATACAGCGAAAATTACCGCAGATGGTATGACAAAGACCCTATTTTGTCTAAATCAATGAGCACACTGGAAAAATCTGATGACGAAACACAGATAAAAGTTGCTCTCAATTTGATTAAAATTATCATTGAGCACAACATCTCCGAGCACACTTTCACAAGCGTGGAAGATATGATGACTTCTGTTGAAGAGGGGCTTGTGGAAAAAGGCAAAAGCAGATGGTATGATCTTGATACAACAGTGAGAACAGCCATCAACATGCTGGAAAACAGCCCTGTGCCGGTTCAAAAAGCGGTTGCCAAAGAAATGGCAAAAATGGTTGTCGACAAAATTAAAGAAGACAAAGACGAACAAGACGACGACGAAGAAGTATAAACTTGAACAAGGTTTGGAAAATAAAAGAGCATAAAGACATCCCGCAGGAGCTTATAAACGCTGCGGGGAGCGAGCTTCTTGCACAATTGCTTGTGCAAAGGGGCATTGATTCCGTGCAAAAAATTACGGATTTTCTCAATCCTTCTCAAATGAAGATTACCTCGCCTTTTGTTTTTTGCGATATGCAAAAATCCGTGGATAGAATTTTTGACGCAATAGAAAAACAGGAAAAAATAATAATCTACGGAGACTTTGACTGTGACGGCGTTACATCGACCTCTCTTCTTTATAAAACGCTTACACATCTAGGAGCGAATGTTGACTATTACATCCCTAACCGTGAAAACGAAAACCACGGGCTCAATACAAAAGCGCTTGTCAAACTCATTGCAAAACAAAGAGCAAAACTCATTATCACTGTAGATTGCGGGGTTAGCGACGTTGAGCAGGTGGCTTTTGCAAACGGGTTTAAGGTAGATGTAATCATCACAGACCACCACGAGGCACCTTCGGTTCTGCCGGAAGCTTATGCTATTATCAACCCGAAAGCTGTCAATGCTCTTGATAAAGACCTTAATGTCGAGCAAATCAATGCACTCAATGAGCTGGCCGGCGTGGGAGTTGCGTTTAAGCTTGCGTGCGCGCTTCTTGAAACAAAAAAAGATTATGACTTTGCAAACAACCTTCTGCCGTTTGTTGCAGTGGGCACAATTGCAGACGTGGTGCCGATTTTATACGAAAACCGCTCTTTTGTGTATGCGGGGTTAAAGCTTATAGAATCAGGCATCCATTACGGCTTGACAAAACTTTTGGAATCAGGCGGTTATGAGATTAAAAACGGGGTAACATCAGAAAATATTGCCTTTGGAGTTGCACCGAGAATCAATGCCGCAGGCCGTCTGGACACTGTGGAGCCGGCTGTAAAACTTTTGATTTCCGACAACAAATCAGAAATTGACCTGTGCGTGGAAGAGTTGAACAATTTTAACCGCATACGTCAGGATATATGCGAGGATATTTTTAACGAAGCTGTTGAAATGATACAAAACGAACCCCCGCAAGATGCGATTGTGCTTTATAAACAGGGCTGGCACATAGGCATAATCGGGATTGTGGCGTCAAAGCTCGTTGAAAAATTCTATAAACCCGTTTTTCTTATGACTTTGGATGAGAACACAGGTTTTGTTCGATGTTCTTCAAGAAGTATTCCCGAAGTGCACATCAGAAACGTTATTGCCGATAACGAGAGCCTTTTTGAATACTTTGGAGGTCACTCGCAGGCTGCAGGGCTTGTTTTTGACCCCAAAAAATCACCGTTTGAAAAAGTTAAGTCTGCGCTTATAGAGTCCACAAAACAGCAGGCAGAGGGAAAAGAGCTTGTACCGCGTGTTAATATTGACCTTGAGCTCAACGGCACGGATATTGGTATTGAGTTAATCGACACAATAAAACAGCTCGAACCTTTTGGCGAGGGCAACAAGACCCCTGTTTTTGCTGTAAAAAACCTTGTACTCAGCAGCTTTAAAACAATGGGGCAAAAAAATAACCATCTCAAAATATTTTGTGAAAGCTCTGACAACAGACAGTTTGAATGTGTTTACTGGAACCATGACAGCCTGAATATCCCGCAGGGCAAAGAGTTTGATGTTGTATTTTACCCAAAGCTCAATGTTTTTAACGGAATTACAACAATCCAGCTCGATGTGCAGGATGTAAAATCAGAGTTTGCTGTAAAAGACGAAAAATCTGACTTCAAACTCTATGACCACCGCAAAAAAACAAATATTTTCCGCCAGATTTGCGACTACCTTTTGACAACAAAAGTTTCTACAGCGATTTTTGCGCAGAGCAAACCAATCTGCGATACACTCAAGACATACAAAGAGATTGCACCAAAAATCAGGTCAAGAAAAAATCTCTCTAAATGCGCACAGATTATGTTTTTTGACTACCCCGCAAGCGAAGCTGCTTTACAAAGCCTTATTCAAAAATCAGGTGCAAAAATTTTGCACTTTATGAACTACAACAACCGAAAAATTGACGCGCAGGAGCTTGTTAAGAATATCTCCGGCATGCTCAAATACGTGTGCACAAACAAAAACGGCGAGGTGAATCTCAATGATATTTCGGATTTTCTTGCTGTGTCTGACGAAGTGACAGAGCTGTGCTTTGACATGCTCGAGGAATTAGGGATGTTCGAGGTTGTTGAAAAAAATGCAGACAAATACAAAATAATGTTTTGTTCAGCGGTTGAGCTGTCCAGGATAAAAGAATCTGAAATGTACGAGGAGCTCGAAACAGAGCTTGCAAAAATCTATGACTACCGCCAGAAACTCTGCACCATGCCCCTTGAGGAGCTTATTTTATAAATTATTTGTTACAAAAATAAATATTTATTAGATTTATGAAACAAATAAAAATTTATACGGTCTAATTGTGTACCCATTGAAAAAGTGAGTCGGAGACGAAACTGGATTAAATTGGTTGAGGAAAGGTTAGCAAGGTATCCGATATAAAAATACGGGTGCTTTATGGTATTATATTGTTGACCTGACGAAAGTAGGGAAAAAGAGGTAGAATTTTGAAAATTAACTTAAAAAAATACGGTCTTACAGCATTTGCGCTTCTGGTGATTTTTGTTGCAAGTGCTATAACCACATCCGGCGGGGTGTTCGCATCTTCTCCGCAGCAGTTGTATGATCAGGTGTGGAAACTCATTAACTCAAAATACGTTGACCATACAAACAACCAGCAGGACTGGAAAAGATGGAAAAACAAGTATGACAAGGTTATTAATACAGACGAGGATGCATATGTCGCAATCCAGACAATGCTGGCCAGCCTTAACGACCCTTATACAAAATTTCTTGACCCCAAAGAGTTTGAAGACGAAACAAGCTCTATCAAAGGTTCTTTAAAAGGTATTGGTGTGCAAATCGGCCTTAGAGAAGGCAAACTCGTAATTATTGCTCCTATCGAAGACACTCCCGGAGAAAAAGCAGGACTTCTGGCCGAAGACGAAATTCTTGAAATCGACGGCAAATCTACAAAAGGTATTACAATTGATAAAGCCGCAGACCAGATTAGAGGCGAAGAGGGCACTTATGTAACCCTTTTGATTAAGAGAAAAAATCAGGAAAACAAACTATACAAAATCCAGCGTGCAGAAATAGAAATTAAATCCGTTTCTACAAAAACACCTGAAAAAGCACAACTGGACGATTGTGTGGGTTATATCAGACTCAGCTCTTTTATCAGTAAAAATGCTACAACAGAGTTTGAAAACGCACTTAACCAGTACAAAAACAAAAAAGGTTTTATCATAGACCTTCGCTCAAACCCGGGCGGACTCTTGAGCAACGCGATTTTGATATCAGATATGTTTCTTGACGGCGGAATCATCGTGAGCACGGTTGACCGCGACGGTTACAAAGAAACAACCAGAGCTACAAAAAGATATGTAACAGACAAACCGATTGTTATCCTTATCAACAAAGGCTCTGCGTCAGCAAGCGAGATTTTCTCGGGCGCAATGAAAGACAACAAACGCGCATTACTGGTGGGTGAAAACACCTTTGGCAAAGGGCTTGTGCAGGAAGTTAACAAACTCATGGGCGGCTCCGGTGCGAATATCACAATCCAAAAATACCTGACACCAAACGGTACAGACATCAACAAAAAAGGTATTGCACCTGATGTGACGGTAGAGTTGACCGAAGAAAATATCAAAGCCAAAGACGATGTTCAGCTCAAAAAAGCAAACGAACTTCTTGTAAAAATGATACAAAACCAGTCAGTTTGTTCAAAATAAAAAAATAATCTTACAAAAACCCCTTCACATCAGTGAGGGGGTTTTGATTATCTACACATGTAACAATTTTAAGTGTAATCATTACAATAGTTTGTAAAATACGGATTATTATATTATAATGTTAGAGCTTAAGGCGAAAACGCTTGATGCATTAGATTAGAGACTTACTGGAATCAAGGAAAGAATGGCTTTAACCTTTCAAGAATTAATTTTAAACTTATCAAAATTTTGGTCCGATTACGGATGTATAATTCAGCAGCCTTATGACATAGAAAAAGGCGCTTCTACAATGAACCCCGCAACATTCTTGCGTTCACTGGGTCCGGAACCCTGGAATACCGCAATGGTAGAACCCTGTCGCCGCCCTACAGACGCGCGTTATGGCGAAAATCCTAACAGGCTGGGTCATTATTTTCAATATCAGGTTATTTTAAAACCCTCTCCCGACAACGCACAGGAGCTTTATCTAAAAAGTTTGGAAGCAATGGGCATTGACCTGTCGCAGCATGATGTCAGATTTGTTGAAGACAACTGGGAGTCTCCCACTCTTGGTGCAGCCGGTGTGGGCTGGGAAGTATGGCTGGATGGAATGGAAATCACCCAGTTTACCTATTTTCAACAGGTGGGCGGTTTGGAAATCAAGCCGGTTGCGCTTGAGTTGACTTACGGGCTTGAAAGAATCGCTATGTATCTTCAAAACGTAAACTCTGTTTACGATGTTATGTGGAACAAAGAATTAAAGTATGGCGAAATTTATCTGCAAAATGAAATTGAGCAGTCAAAGTACAATTTTGAGGTGTCTTCTGCGGATAAATTGTTCAAAATGTTTGATTTGTATCAGGAAGAAGTTGAAAACTGCGTGGAAAATAAGCTGGTTCTGCCTGCTTATGACTACGTGCTAAAATGTTCGCATACGTTTAACCTCTTAGACGCAAGAGGCGTTATTTCAAAAGATGAGAGAATAAACTTTATCAACAGAGTTAGAAGAATGGCAGCCATGGTTGCAAAACTGTATGTTGAACAAAGAGAAGAGTTAGGTTTCCCCCTACTTAAAAACAAAATGCAAAAAGCTACAATTTAATATAAGGATATTTACATGAGTCAAAACGACGTAACAGAAGCCGGATTGGTTGAGAACTTTGTTTCAAAATTATTGAAAACAAAAAATCCCGACGATATGTTAGCGCAGTCCAAAGAGACTGGTCTGAAAAAAACCTTGAACTGGGTTGATTTGATAATCCTCGGTATTGGCGCGGTTATCGGTGCCGGTATTTTTTCTATGGTTGGCTCCGCAGTAGTGGGCACACCAGGTCACCCCGGTGCAGGCCCTGCATTGATTATTTCTATGATAATTGCTGCTATTGCGTGTATATTTTCGGCCTTGTGTTATGCCGAGTTTGCCTCTATGATTCCCGTTTCGGGCGGTGTTTATACATATACCTTCGCTACAATGGGCGAGCTGGCTGCATGGATGGTAGGCTGGGTGCTTATGCTCCAGTACACTATCGGTAACATTGCTGTTGCTTGCAGCTGGACAGGTTATTTATTGCAGTTTTTAAGAGGGTTTGAGCCTTATACAGCTCACCTTCCTGCTGCTTTGCAAGGAATTGCACACCATATAATGTATCCGCCATTGTGGCTTGTTAACGATTATGCTACAGCTAAGGAAGCTTATTTAAAAATGGGCCTTAACCCTGCTGATCACATACCGCACTTGCTCGGGTTTATTCCTTTTTCTGTTAACGTGCCGGCTATTTTGATGATTTTGCTTGTTACAAGCATTCTTGTAAAGGGTATTTCCGAATCCAAAAACATGGCAGGTATCATGGTTATCATAAAACTCGTTGTTATCGGCCTTTTCATCGGCGTTGGTGCGTTTTATGTAAAACCGGATAACTGGACACCTTTCATGCCAAACGGCATTGGCAGTGTGTTGATAAGCGCGTTTACAATCTTTTTTGCATATACAGGTTTTGATGCTATTTCTACAGCAGCAGAAGAAACCAAAAACCCTCAAAAAGATATTCCGATTGGTATCATAGGTACACTGGTTCTTTGTACTATCGTATACATATTTGTTGCACTTGTTTTAACAGGTGTGGTCAGATGGGATGCAATCAATATCCACGCTCCTATTGCCCATGCAATGCAAATGACAGGTCAGGGCTGGGTTGCCGGTTTGATATCCGTAGGTGCGTTGACAGGTTTGACATCTGTATTGCTCGTTATGCAGCTTGCTGCAACAAGAATTTTGTTCTCTATGGCCAGAGACAACTTCTTCCCTTCTATTTTGAAGAAAGTACACCCTGTTTATAAAACTCCGCACGTAATCACGTGGGTTGTTGGTATTGCAATGGTTATCGGCTGCATGTTCCTTGATTTGAACCTTGCTGCACAGCTTTGCATATTCAGCGTATTCACATCTTTCATCATCGTGTGTGTAGGTGTTTTGATATTGAGAAAAACAGACCCTGAAAGACACAGACCTTTCAAGGTTCCGTTCTCGCCCTGGTTCCCGGCAATGGGTATAATCCTTTGCGGAGGGCTGATGGTTGTCGCAATCACAAGCATGGGTAAAACAGCATTGTTGTTCCCGCTGTGGCTTGCAATTGGCGTAGGTATTTACGCAGGATACGGTTACAAAAGAAACCGCAGAATCGAAAGAATTGAAGAAAAAAGACAATCAAACAAAGAGGCAAGAGAACAGGCTTCTTTATCAAAATATGAATAAATATTAACTAAAATCGAAAATATAAAGAAATGTAAAGTCGAATTTCTTGACGCCAAAAACCAGGCCCCGTAAGCTTTTCTGTAAGGTAAGGTAAGTGACGGTGGAGTATGTCAAGTTTTTCTGAAAACGATCGATAAAATCTTTATTATATAAAAATAAGGATTGTTTTGGAAAATTTATGAAAAAGAATTCTCTTAATAGCGTTTTCAGAGGTTTTACGCTGGCAGAGGCCCTTGTTGCACTGCTTGTTATCACGATAATTATCGCGGCTTCACTGCCGATAATTACCAAGAAAAAACGTTCGATAGACCGTGTAACACACGGTGCTTACGCGTGTTACTGGCAAAACGGCCAGCTAATCGGCAGATACCTCATCGACCAAAAAACTGCCATCGGCAAAACATATTATGACAGCACAGAAGGTAGATATGGCTGTGAATTTACACCTCCGGCAGGTGCAAAAAACTTTGTTGTTACAACAGTTGGCGGCGGTGGAGGCGGTGCTGCCACAGGTGATGAAGCACAGGAAGCCAACCAGGTTTTTGAGAGCGTTGGGGGAAATACCTATAAGGTTCCGTTTTCAGGAAATTACAAAATGCTTATTGTTGGCGGTGGCGGCGGCGGAGGACGCGCTGACCAATATGTTGTGCCCATTGGTAATGTACGCGTAATGAGAAGAGCTTGTACAGGTACTCAAGCGGCTATGGTTTATGTTTCCGATGTGTATCTCACAAAAGACGACAGCCTGACAATCAAAGTCGGTGACGGAGGCGGTGCTTCTACAGACTATTACCAGTCAGGCATGAGTGGTTCCGAGTCTTATGTATACAACAAAAACGGCCTCATTGCCCGTGCTGACGGCGGAGGTGGTGGCTGCAGCTACAAAGCTGGTCGTAGTGTTTCCGAAAGAGCAATCATTGGTTTCAACGCATCAGGCGGAGGCCGATCAATAGGCAAAAATTATGATGGAACAGCACTTAGCGGCCGTGGTTCAAAAGTTGTTGAGTACTTAAACACTATATACAGCGGCTCACCGGGTAAGGGCTCTATTAATTCACAAAATGCTTCCAAGCCAAAAGGCACAATATACAACGGCAGAAGCGTCGGCACAAACCAATCTTCTTATCACCAGAATGACTATTATGACATGCAGCTTATTTCGCAGCTGGACAGTTTTGAAAGTGAATTTGGCGTTAATTTTAACAGATATGTAAGAACAAATAATCAAGGAGAATGCAATGGCCGTACAGCTATGTATGGTTGCGGCGAATTGTACAACTTCAACGGCGCCGGCGGCGGCGGTGAAGGTCAGATAAGCGGCAGTTACTGGGATTTTGGTCAGGCAAAAGGCGGCAACGGTATTGTCATAATTAAAGGCAGCCCTCTTTATCCCGGTAAAGGCGGCTATGCGGGAGAAGTTAAGCAGACACCTTTTGCTTCACTTCCTGCAAAAACGCTTCTCTTCCCCGGACGAGGCGGAGCGGGCGGTTATATTGAACCTAAAAGACGCCATTCATTGTGGGGTGACCGTTACGAACCCACAGCTGTTGCTGCGAAACAGGGCGAATCATCTTATATAAAAAATTATGCAAAAGCTGATGGCGGACGACCGGCCCCTGTTGTCAATGTGTCAGATAATAACACTATTAACAATGAGCAGTCTTCATACGGAGCTGCAGGTGGAAGCGGTGAGATTGCAAATATTGCTCCTACCTACAAACAAAAAGGCGGAGCAGGTGGTTACTCTGACAAAAACATAAACGGTTATACAAATAACAGCACTATAAACGGTTTATCAAGGCCGCTTTTTGCAAACGGCAGAGAGGTTGATACCTTCAACAACCTTATAGGCGCCGGCTCCGGCGGTGGCGGGGGCACAGCTACAGGCAAGACTTATACCTCAGACGATGCCAAATTTTTGGGTAAAATGCAAAACTTTATAGATGCCAATATGGGCAGAGGCGGTGACGGCTCTTCGGGCGTTGTGTTTATCCAGTGGTAATAGACAGCTATTTAGTAAAGGAAGAATATGATTAATACAAAAAAGAAAAATCAAAAAAAACATAAAGCTTTCTCTCTGGCAGAAGCGCTGATAACGCTTCTTGTAATCTGTATTGTTGTAATGGCTTCCGTGCCTGTCATTACAAAAAAACGTAAAAAGATGGAGAACGTTAACAGAAACTCATTTGCTTGCTATTGGAAAGGAAATACCATCGTTGGCAAATATAATCTCAACGGCAAAGTGTCAGATGCACAAACCGTTACAGAAACAGGCCCTGATGGAACATCGCGTACCGGCTGCAAATTTGACCCGCCGAACAATGCCAAAAACTTTGTAGTTACAGTAGTTGGCGGTGGCGGAGGCGGTGCTGCTGGCAAAGGACGCGCCGAAAGTTTTGTAATTTCAGGTGGAACACAAAGCGGTAATTTTACAGTACCTGTTGACGGTTTATACAAAATTCTCGCAATAGGTTCCGGCGGTGCGGGCGGCCACACAAGTTCCGGACAGGTAAGGCATAAAAGCTGTTCTCAAGGCAGTGGCGGATGTCAGCCCCCTGCAACAACAGGCTCTCCGGCAGGCATGGTCATAACAAATGATATAAAACTGGATAAAAACGGCAAAATCTCTTACTCGCTTGTAGACCCAGGCTGGGCAAGAGAAGACAATGACGGACACGCAAGTAACGGCGGTGATACGTGGGTTACATACACAGGCAACGACAGCCAGACAAGTGCATACCGTTCTTTCACAATCGGTGCACAAGGCGGTGGTGCAGGTGCCTGCACAAACTATGACGGTAAAGACAAAACACGCTGGTGGCAATGTACTGATACAAGATACGGCGAACGTTCAAGAAATGCTGACAGTTGTATAAGAGATGGTAACGGGTTTTATCCCAGATATGGTGTAACAAAAAAAGGCAACAAAGAAAGCCATCCGTACATTCGCGGTGCTCATGCCGGCGGTGCAGGTGTTACAAACCTCAACGGATTTTCCAGCAGTGATTTTAAACTCCACTACGAAGCAAGCAGCACTGCTTACGGCAGTATATTCGAATACGAAAAACCGGGTGCATACAGAATGAACAGCTCGGGCGGGAAAGCTACAGGTATAGCTTATAAAGATTCTGACAATTGGGGACGCCCTTACAGAAACAGTGCTCTTACATATGCAAGACTCGTAGAATTCAAGCTGTGGGATCGTGAAGATTTGGAACACCCCATTGGTTCCGGTGGATATGGTTCCGGTGGTGGTTTAAAAAACAAAAAAGCCTGTAACAATGCATATCCTAACAGATGCCCAGACGAAGGACGTAACCACAAAGATCCAAAAGGCAATGGCGGATATGGTGCAGTATCTATAGTCTGGAACCGTTCTTACGCAGGTTTTGGCGGTACTGCAGGTCAGGTGCTCCAGCTTCCGTTTGCACAATTACCCAAAAACACTCTTTGCTTCCCGGGTAAAGGCGGTGCCGGCGGTTTCACTACTTTGGATGACAACGGTTACATAGACAATTCTACAAATTATAACGGACTTACGCGTGAAATGTTTGCCAATGGCGTAGAAATAGGCATGTTCACACAACTGTTCGGCGCAGGCTCCGGCGGCGGAGGCGGCACAGGCTGGATAGACCAGCAGGGTGAAGGCGGCGACGGTTCATCAGGTATTGTCTTTATCCAATGGTAAAGACATGTTTAATAAACAGTACTTATTCGACCTCTGATTTTCAGGGGTCTTTTTTTAATGCTATAATTATTTTATATAAAATATAGTATTAAGGGGTCAGTTTATGAAAATAATGTTTGTGTCAGCCGAAGTTGCACCGTTTTCCAAAGTCGGAGGGCTTGCCGATGTTGTGGGCAGTTTGCCGAAAGTTCTTGAAAAAATGGGGCACGAGGTGGCAATTTTTACCCCTTTACACGGCTGCATTGACCAGCACAAATACGGTATCGAAGAGCTGGAAAACTCTAAATTGACCATTGATTACAGCTATGGCCAGTATTATTTCAACCTCAAAATGGCTAAACTGCCCGGTACAAAAAATGTTAACGTGTTCTTTTTGGACAACAACAAATATTTTGCTCCGTTTCATGAAGTTTACCCGAGAAACATAGACACAAGATACGAGCATGAAAGATTTATTGCGTTTTCGCATGCAGCTATTGAATATGCGCGTCTTTTAAACTTCAAGCCCGATATCATACACTCAAACGACTGGCACACAGCTATGATTCCGGCTTACATGAAGATAAATTACAGAAACGACCCGTTTTTTAAAGATACAAAAAACTTTTTCTCCATCCACAACATTGCCTATCAGGGGCAGTGGTTTGATGATTTGCTCTATTTTGCGCAGCTTGACCACAAAGATGTGTGGAACTGCTGGGGGCTTGAGCATTTTGGCATGCTCAACTGGATGAAAGGTGCAATAAACTATGCTGACAAAGTGGTGGTTGTTTCGCCAAATTATGTTAACGAAATAAAAACCTACGAAGGCGGCAAGGGGCTGGATTGGACACTTAACCACAATGCGCATAAACTGCTCGGTATTTTAAACGGAGTGGATTACAGCGTTTACAACCCTGCAACGGATAAATGTATTGCAAAAAATTATGATGCACAACATGTCCAGTACAAAGAAGACAACAAAAAAGCTGTACTAAAAGAATTCGGACTTCCTTATGTAGAAGACAAACCTCTTATTGCCGTTGTTTCAAGACTTGTTGAGCAAAAAGGTTTTGATCTTTTTGGCCCTGTTTGCGAGGAGCTCAAAACACTGGACGCGCAGTTTATTATACTGGGAACAGGCGCGCAGCATTACGAAGACATGTTCCGTTACCTCAGCGCTACAAGCGAAAATATTCGCGCAAGAATAGAGTTTTCAGCGCCGCTTGGCAATCTGATGTATGCCGGAGCTGACATGTTTCTTATGCCGTCAGCTTTTGAGCCGTGCGGGTTGAGCCAGCTTATTTCGCTAAAATACGGTACTGCTCCGATTGTAAGGGCAACAGGCGGGCTGGATGATACAATTGTCGGTTATCCCATGGACAAAGGCGACGGCTTCAAGTTCTGGAATTACAGCCCTTACGCTATGATGGACTGCATAAGATATGCACTCAATATCTACAAAGACAAACGCGATTGGGCACAGATTGTACAAAATGCCATGAATGCTGACTTTAGCTGGGATAAAAGCGCACAAAAATACGTAGACGCGTACAATCAGGCTCTTGGTCGTTAGTTCAAAGATAACGGGTTCGAAGTTGTTCCTTATTCCTGTGCGGGCTGTTCGTCTTGTTGAGCTTCGTGTTCTTCTGTGATTTCGGTTGCGTCAACAAAAGGCGTTTCTTTGCACATTTTGATACGGCTTATTCTTCTGCCGTCTATTTCCAAAATTGTATAAGTAATATTTTTGTCTTCTATAACATCGTTGAGCTCCGGCTCTCTGCCTAACAGGCCGAAAACATAACCCCCTATTGTCTGGAAGTCTTCATTCGGTATGTCGAGGTCAAATCTTTCGTTGATGTCTTCAATATCCATTTTGCAAGAAACATTCAGCGTGTGCTCATCTATCTTAACAACCTCGGGCGTTTCGACCTTGTCAAACTCGTCATAAATTTCGCCTACGATTTCTTCTAAAATATCCTCAATTGTTACAATACCTGCAATACCGCCATGTTCATCCACAACAGCTGCAATTTGATTTTTAGAAGAAGTAAAATCGCTCAAAAGGTCGGAAATAAATTTGTTTTCCGGCACAATCAAAAGCTCTCTGGCAAGAAACTCTATAGAAAAATGCTCGTCCACGTGATTGTTTTTGATTACTTTCAAAACGTCTTTTGCATTTATAACACCAATGATATTGTCCACATTGTCTCTGTAAACAGGGATTCTTGTGTGGCCTGAGCTGATAATCATATCAGCGAGCTCATTGATATTTTCTTCGACATTAACCATAAAGATTTCTGTTCTGGGCACCATGATTTCTCGCACAACAGTGTTTGCAAATCCAAAGAAATTTTGAAGCATAGTTGCTTCGTGGTTGTCGATTGTTCCTATTTTTTCGCCTTCTTTAATGAGCTTTGTGAATTTTTCTTCCCAGTTGTCTTCGGCATCGTGTGCCTGAAGCTCGATTGTGATATGGGTTATATTTTTGATAACTTTTTTGATTTTGCGCTCCAGCATGTCAGCAATATCATCTGCGTCTTTCATCTGGGTTTCGGGATCAACTTCGATTGTCATGTTAATAATCAAACCTGATGAACCCAAATCTATTGTCTTGAGCTCGATTACGCCTGTGATGCCATGAATTGTAGAAGCAACCTCACGGATTTTTTCTTCCACATCAGGCTCGGCAGACTGTACTGTCAGGCTGTTTACATTGTTTTTCAACAGGTAAATAGCAAGGAAAAACAGGATTGTACCAATGATTACAGAAGCGATTGCGTCCGGCACGTATGCAAGGTTCGAAGGCATTACAAATTTTGCCAGCGTAAGAGCTACAAATGCGACAATTACACCGGTGAGGGCTGCTGTATCTTCGTACCACACAAATTTTGTTGTGGGACTTTTAATTTCGCCTATGTATTTTATTGAGCGGAAAAACTCTTTTACAGGGTTTTTTTCTTCGATTCCTACTTCGTGTAAAACAGCCTTGGATGCGCTTATTACAGCCCAAGCTTCAAACATAATGCTGCATATCAAAGCAATTGCAATGGCATTGTAATGTACAAGAAGGTCATTGGTTTCTTCTGCGTGCAAAAGTTTTTCAAAACCGTGGTAAATAGCCACGAAAGTACCACCCAGCATAAGTATTGAAGCAAACATTGCCCAGACGTTAGCCTCGAGCCCGTAGCCAAACGGGTGTGCGTTGTCAGCGGGGCGGGAGCCTCTTTTTATGCCCACAAGAAGGCAGATACTGTTAAAAGAATCTACGCCCGAGTGGATGGCTTCTGCCAGCATTGCGGAGCTGGAAGAGAAAAAGAAACAAATCAATTTAACAAGTGCAATCCCGAGATTTGCAATCAGGGCTTTGATTACAGCCATGAATTTTGAGTTATCTGCTTTTTCCTGTATTGATTCTTCTGTGCTAATTTCGTCGTTGTTTTTAGTTTCCAAGTTATAACTGTCAGATGACATTTTTTATCCTTATTGTTTTAGGTTAACCGAATGTATATATCATAACGGGAAAAAAGGCGCTTTGCAATGTTTATTCCTCAATTAGATGTATTAACAAGCTCAATAAAATATTATATAATTGTCTGTATTAAATTTTTTTTAAACTTTTGTAAAGTTTAGGAAAAAATCTATAAAGTTTTGACTGGAATCTGTCGAAGTATATAGAGTAATATGGTGTATGTATGGAAAATTTTGCATTATTAAAAGAAGATTCCTTTGAAGAAAGCCTTGGCGAGATTCTTCAGGTGAATCCTAAAAACGAAAAACATACCATTCTGCTCGTGGATGACGAGGTGAATAACCTTCAGCTCCTTCGCAGAACTCTCCGGCATGATTACAATATCCTGACTGCCTCAAACGGAAAAGAAGCACTGGAAATAGTGGAAGGTAAAGGCAGTGAGATTGCGCTTATCGTCAGTGACCAGAAAATGCCCGAGATGGAGGGTACGGAGTTTTTAAAACGTGTTGCAGGTGAATACCCTGATATCGTCAAAATTTTGCTTACAGGACACCTTGATGTGGATGCAATTGTAGATTCTATCAACGATTGCCATCTGTACCAGTACATTGTAAAACCATTTGACCCCGAAGAACTCAAGCTTACAATCGAAACAGGGATTCAAAAATTTGACCTTGTAAACAACAAAACCGTGATTCTCAAAGATTTAAGAGAGCTGTTTTATAAAACAATAAAACTCATTGCCTCGGCGCTCGACGCCAAAGACCCATACACACACGGCCACTCTTTGAGGGTGACTATGTATTCTTTGATTCTTGCCAAAAAGCTGAATCTTGATGACACAACGCTTGAAGAAATCGAAACAGCGGGTCTTTTGCACGATATAGGCAAAATCGGTATTCCGCAGAGCATTCTTTGCAAACCCGGAAAACTAACGGATGAAGAGTATGAGGTTATGAAATCTCACCCTGCACAGGCAGAAAAAATGCTTATGGGTATAAAAAAACTGACTGTTGTATCCAACTGGCTGCGTACCCACCACGAAAGATGGGACGGCAAAGGCTATCCTTACGGATTAAAAGGAGAAGAAATTCCAATATCAGGCCGTATTATTGCTCTTGCCGATACTTATGACGCAATGACCTCCACACGCTCTTACCGCAAGGCTCTTTCTCACGAAACTGCAATGGAAGAAATCAAAAGATGCGCCGGAACACAGTTTGACCCTGTTCTGGCAGACCTTTTTATCAGCTGTTCTGATGAAATTCGTGCGGCAAAAGATGACCCTGACACCTATTACCCCAAATATAGCTATCTTCAAAAAATGATTTACGAAACCAGATAATCAAAAAAAGCTCACAATGCATAGGATTGCAAATATTGCCACAAACTTTTGCACGTTGTTCATTGCGCTTAAAAACTCTTTTTCGTCTTTGATTTCTTTGTCAATGTAATGCTGCAATCTTTTTACTGTGCCAAGTGCCGGTATTACGGACAAAAAGATTATTGCATACTTGAGAGGGAATAAATGAGAATGTATTCCTACAAAAATCAACGCATAAATCATAAAGATTATAAAAATATAAAAGTAATATGCATTTTGTTTGCTGCCTGTTAAAATCGGTATGGTCTTTTTGCCGGCTGCTTTGTCCTGATTGAAATCAAGAAAAAAGTCCGTGTACAAAAGACAAACAGTAACAAAAGCAAACGATAAAGAAAGCCATAAAAGCCTGTAAGACAAAGCTCCTGTCATCACATAATACACACCTGTAAACAAAAGAGGCGAAAAAATTGTCCCAATGATAATCTCGCTCAAACCCGCATAACCCGAGCGCGGGTACAAAAGACAGAGCACGCCTGTTACAGCCATTATCAAAATAATCGGGAGCTTGTATATTACCGCAAAAAACAGCCCTGTTAATATTGCTGCAAAAAACAGTACCGCGCATATTTTGAGTGCTGCTTCAACTGTCAGCTCGTTATTCAAAAAACATTTGCACTTGCCTTTTTTGAAGTTGAGTTTTTTGCTGTTGTCAGGGTCTTTTTGTGATTTTAAATATTTTTTGTAATCAAGTATGTCGTCAAAAAGGTTCGCCCCGAGGTGCGCACAAACTATGCCCGCAAGCGCGGTGAGAGCAAAAAATATGTTTCCATGGTTTGAAACACCGAAGAAAAACGCAATTGCCCACGCCGTAACAGACATGGGAAGCGAATATGCACGTGTACACTCCATAAAAAATGCTAATTTATTCATACTTTTAAAGATACCACAAAAATCCAGCTTAATATTTGTTTACATATAAGCACATGAGTAGCAAAAAATTTTTTATCCGTATTTCATGCATGTGTAAACTCCTCTATAAACTCCGTAATACTAATTCTATCCATCTCGGCTTAATCTGTATAAGAAAAAGCCGATTTTCTTTATGTAAACAAATATTACCGAAAATCGAAAATATAAAGAAATGTAAACACGAATTTCTTGACCCCAAAACCCAGGCCCCATAAGCTTTTCTGTAAGATAAGATAAGTGACGGTGAATAGTATCAAGATATCTTCAAAAGTGTCCGACAGCAGATATATCATAAAAATAATCTGCAAAGGAGAAGAAATGAAAGCGTCACAGAAAAAGATTTATGAAAAGAGAATCGCTGGGTTCTCACTGGCGGAAGCATTGATAACGCTGCTGATAATATGCGTTATAGCAATAGCATCGGCCCCTGTAATAACCAAAAAACACCGAGCCAAAATGAATGTTCCACATGGAGCTTTTGCTTGTTATTGGAAAGATAATCAACTGGTTTCAAAATATGTGATAAATGGAGTAGTCTCAGACGGCAAAGTAATATATGACACAGAAGAAGGCCGCGACGGCTGTGAATTTAATCCTCCATCAAATGCCAAAAACTTTGTCGCTACAATAGTTGGCGGCGGAGGCGGTGGTTCAGGTTCCGCCACTATACAAACCGATTCACAAGTAATACAAAATTATGGTACCGCAGGCGATTATATATACAAAACTCCGCAATCCGGCTTGTATACAATGCTTGTTGTAGGCGGTGGAGGCGGCGGCGGCGGAATGTTCGGCAGTGAGCCAAATAGACTTGCCGGTATAGGTTCAAACGGCGGGCTTGTTTATGTTCCAAATGTATTTATTGGCAAAGGTGTATCTCTTAATGTAAGAGTTGGTAAAGGAGGTAATGGCAGCTGGGATGGTGAAGGTGTCAGCGGTACAGAATCTTATGTAAAAAATGTTTCTGATGATATAACATATGCCTTTGCAGGCGGCGGTGCCGGAGGTCCGGGATGGCATCTGTGGTTTACAAAATCCGGTGACGGAAATGATGAAAACTATGTATCCGGTTGTACGTCATCAGGCGAGCACGTTATTTGGGGATTGTTGCAAGGCATCGGGGCTCAAAAAGTCAGAATAAATAAAAGCGATAGGTCTGTTGGGCCCGGCTACTCAACAGTTTTTGCAAAAGTGTATGCATGTGATGGCGGCACAGCCAGCTCTGATATAGCTTCAGCTGTTGTCATAAAAGGCAAAAAAGTATCCGGTTCTTTGGGTTCCAGCTCGCACCAGAATCGTTGGTATCCTTATAATTTGGTAAGTTCATTGACTAATTATAACGGAATATTTGATATGAATTATAATATATTGTCCAAAAGGTCTACAAAGTGGTGCAATAGCTCTTCAACCTGGAAAACAGCCCGCAACTGCCAAATTTATTCTAACAATTTTGGTGCAGGAGGTGCGGCAGAAGGCGATTATGATGAAGAATATTTTGAACCTATTAGCGGAGGGTCTGGCCTAGCTGCTATAAAATACAAGCCTTTGTTTGCCGGTCTTGGCGGTGAGGCAGGAAAAGTAGTTCAAATCCCGTATGCAGAAATGCCTCAAAAAACGCTCCTGTTTCCCGGCAAAGGTGGAAATGGCGGTAAAGGCAGTAATATAACTTATCACAATACAGCTAATACCCCTGGTGGTAATGGACAATCATCATATATCAAAAATGGCACACAAATCTATGGTGGAAAAGGCGCCTCCGGTATAAATCCCGCTGATGACTCCACTTATTCCAGTAAGTTTAATGATGACCAAATGCCTGTGGGTGGTGATGGTTTACTGGCAGATGTACTTACAAATAAAAAAGTCGGCACAGGTGGTTTGGGCGGATTTTCCGGAAATAATAACACAATTAACGGACTTACAGAAACTATATTTGAAGACGGTGCTTTAGTCAGTGGTTTTAATAAAATTTTTGGTGCTGGCTCCGGCGGCGGAGGTGCAAGCGCTGCAGCTGACAGCACAGGCTCCGTTCAACTTGGAGATGGCGGCAATGGCGCTTCCGGTCTTGTGTTCATCCAGTGGTAATTTCTAATACAGTACTTTGCCTCCCTTTTTTTAAGGGAGGCTTTTTTAATGTTAAGAAAAAGCCGATTTTCTTTGTTTTTATTATAAAATAATACTAAAAAGAGGGGGCTCACGTTGAGATTTAATAAAGTTTTATTATTTTTAATATTCACAATCTTTTTAACCGCAACACAACCGTCAAATGCAATTAGTGCCAATCAGGGCAAGATGGTGAGGGTTGGCATAAGCGATGTTAAATTCCAAAATTACTACTACAATACGATAAACATCACTGCAACAGACAGTTTCCGCTTGACAGATAAAGCAACTAACTCCATAATAGCGGATTTTGGCGCACTTGAGGATGTAAATATTACGATAAAAGACAATTGTTTTATTGTACAACAGGGCACAACAACCATTGCCAACGGGCTGGAAGGCCCTATAACAGCGGAATCCGATAATGGATTTGTGACCGTAAAAAACCTTAAACGAGCCGGACAAAACGCATATTACCGCGGCACGTTTGAGATTACTAAAGCACCACAAAAAGTTAATCAGTTTAATTTGATAAATGTTCTGGATTTGCAATCTTACTTAAAAGGTGTTGTACCAAACGAAATGCCTGTAAGATTCGGGCTTGAGGCACTCAAAGCACAGGCAGTGCTTGCGCGAAGCTATGTTCTAAAACCAAGAGAGCGCAACTATCACAACTTTGACGTATGCGATTCTGTTGCGTGTCAGGTGTATTTTGGCGCCAATACCGAGAAAGAGCTTTCAGACAAAGCTGTGGACGAAACAGACAACATTGTGGCAATGAGTGATAATGAGCTGGTGCTTGCTTTGTATAGCTCTACTGCGGGCGGATATACAGAAAGCTATGAAAACGCTTTTTCTACAGACATGTCAAACGGAGTAAGAGTCTTCCCGGGCTCACCCAGAGCTTTTTTAAAAGGCGTGCCCGATGATCCCAAAACCCCTGTGCTGAATACAGAAGAAGCTGCAAGAAAGTTTTATACCACAAATCCTGAAACCTTTGACAACAAGTCGCCTTATTTCAGATGGACAAAAGAGTGGGAAAAAACAGAGCTGGAAAATATTCTTAAACAAACGTTAAAAACCCAGTCACAGGCCGGTTTTGTAAAACCAAAATTTGAAAAACCCGAAGATTTTGGCTCTTTAAAAGAAATAAAAGTAACAAGACGCGGTGTTTCCGGCAAGGCCATGTTTGTTGACATAATCACAGACAAAGGCGCATTCACCGTAAGCAAAGAGCTGCCTATTAGAAGGACATTCCAAAAAAACAATATCTCGCTTCCGTCAGCAAACGTTGTTTTTGATATTGAAATTACAGAGCCGGACAAAGACTCTAAAAATGAGAAGCCCATCACAAAAATTATTGCCCATGGCGGAGGATTCGGCCACGGAGTGGGCATGAGCCAGTTTGGCGCAGGTGCCATGGGTGATGCGGGATACTCCTACGAGGATATTATCCAGCATTATTTTAAAAATACTTCAATATCAACCTATCCCGTGGAATTATCTAACCAAACAGGCCACGATACTGATACACAGCTTTTTTACACAAAAAACAAAAAAGTTAACCTTGTTGTGGAAAATAAGTTTCAATTCTCAAAATTGACTGTGGTAGTAAACGGTCAGGAGTTGAGTCTTGAGGTTGTGCCAAGGCTTTTTAAAAACGAAAAATTTGACATAAGCCCCTATATCAAAAAAGGCGAAAACAGAATCACATATCTGCTTCCGTATTCGCCGCTGCACAAAAAACCCGTTAAAGTGTATGTGGAATTAAAAGAAGCTGAAAACTAGAAGAGGAATAAATGACTAATAACAATACAGCTGTAGAAAATACTCAAAATACAAACGCCTCAAAAACACAGAGCCTTTTAAAAGCCGCGTGGATTATAGCTTTTGTGACCATCATCAGTAAATTGATAGGTTTTTTAAGAGATGTTGTTATTGCAAACTTTTATGGCGCAGGCATGGTGTCGGACGCATATTTTTATGCGTATCAAATACCTGCAATTTCGATAATCCTCCTTGGCGGAATCGGCGGGCCTTTTCACAGCGCGGTTGTTTCGGTTTTTTCAAAACTTATACCGAATCTTGAACAAAAACCCTCTGACGCTGTAAACAAACTTTTTAACACGTTTTTAACAAGCTCATTTCTTGTGTTTTTGGCGCTGGGCGTGCTTGTGTTTGTGTTCTCGGACGTGATTATGAAGGTGATTATTGCAAACGGTTCTACAGAATTGATTCACCTTGCTTCCGTGCACTTAAAAATCATGGCGCCTGTGCTCACTGTCGGCGGGGTTGTCGGGATTTATTACGGGATTTTGATTGTGTATAAGGAATTTTTGATTCCGAATATTTCTCCCATACTGATGAGCGTTGCAATTATTGCGATAATATCGCTTGTGCACCACGATAACTCGGGCGTTGTGCTGGCTCTCGCAACGACAGTAGGTGCTTTGTGCCAGTTTGTTTACCAGCTGCCAAAGCTCAAATCACTCGGTTTTAAATTCCGTCCTAACCTTGATGTTTTTAATAACCCGCAGTACAAAAATATCCTCGAGCTGTTGTTTCCCGCAATTTTGAGCAGCACAGTCGGGCAGGTTTATATCTATGTTGATATGTTTTTTGCATCTCAGCTTCAAGAAGGCGCGTGGTCTGCTATAGGATATGCCAACAGGCTTTTTCAGTTTCCTGTAGGGGTGCTTGTTACAGCGTTTCTTGTGCCTTTGTTCCCGATTTTTTCTAAACTCGTTGGCGAGAAAGACTATGACAATATCAGATATTATTTTAATAAAGGGGTCGGACTGCTCAATTTTGTTGCTTTTCCGATTCTGGTGTTGATTATTTTGCTTTCTACAAACGCTATACAGCTGATATTTCAGCGCGGTGCGTTCAACGAAGTAGCCACCATGATGGTGTCAGAGGCACTTTGCTATCTTTCAATTTCAATAATATTCTATGTTTTCAGAGACTCTATCACACGCGTCTTTTATGCTTTTAACGATTCAAAAACGCCCTTTCTTGTTGCCCTGTCTTCAATTGTGATTAAGTTTATCTTAAACTTCCTGTTTGTAAAACAGTTAGGAATAGGCGGTATTACACTGTCTACATCTTTTGTGACATTGATAAACGGTTTTTGGCTCGGTCTTTTAATCAAGAAAAAAATGAGCATGGACTATGGAATTTATTTTAAAAACCTTTTAAAAATGGCTGTGATTTCTGTTGCAACATATTACGTATGCCTTGGCGTTTACAGGCTTTGGGACGCTCACATCGCGCCGACACAGCTCACTTTGATTGTGAAAATAACATTGATAACACTGCTTTGCTTTGCGGTGTACAGTGTTTTTGCCGCAATAGTAAGAATCCCTTACGTATTCGAACTCTACGGCAGAGCCAAGGGCAAGTTGATGCGTTTTAGGAAGTAGGGTTATTTTCTAAAGAGTCAAAAATGCTTATTTGTCCGTTATCAGTATCAAATTCTTCTTGAGGATTTAGCTCTTTTAGCTTTTTAATAAAGTTATATTTTTCTCTTATAATGTCCCAGGGTGATTTTAAATCGCAATATTCCCATCCGTTTAACACCGCGATATCTTCAAACATATCAATAATCATGCGGTCTTTGTTATAAGCAAAATTTTGATGGGGTGTTTCTTTTTTGTATAATTCAGGAGCTAATTCATAGATTTTTTTGTGAATTTGCATTATTGAAGGTTTGAATGTTAAATCATTTGGGATATGAGAGTATTTACCAAGTGAGCAGCCAATATGCATTTCAAATAAGATTAAAGCCTCATGGTAATTTATTTTATTTTCTCTGTATCTTTTAAAATTAAAATGGGCAATGTCATTTCTAAGATTTATTAAATCTTTGCTCTTTTTTCTTAGTTCGGAAAAAGTTTGAGGAATTTTATCATAAAAGCGGTTTTGAATAGAAGGAACCCTGAAGGCTTCTTCGTGAAAGATAAACATTAATATGTGTCTGAGGTGTAAAATTGGTATTATATTAATAAACCTGGCAGACTCGGGCAGACTTTCATCATTTAAAATTGACATAAAAGTATTAGCGCCTTTGTCGTTAAAATATTTATTTATGATTTTTTCATTGCTAAAAAATTTAGAAAAAGCTGAAATTGCATTGTTTCTGTATACAAGTGTGACGCAGTCAATCATTTTCCATTTAAGAAGCAATTCCAATCTTAAAAGTCTTTTATAAATTTTGCTGAACTCATATTCAAATTTTTCATAATACTGCATAGTCATGTCCTGCTTGAAATAAAGACTATTATACACTTTAGGCTTGATTTTGTATACAAAAATGTTATAATAATAGTGTACACATAGAAAACGGGGCACAGGTAGACTAGAGCTATCCCCCATGTACAAAAGAACAAGAATTGAGCCGGTCATTGAGCCGGCTCTTACCTTATTTTCTTTCCTGCAAAATTAAGTCGAAACCTAGGATATCACAAATAGCTTGTAGCTCTGATATACGCAAATTGTTTCTTCTTGCTCTTTCTGAAAAAGATTGTGGTGTAATTTTTGTTTCTAGTTTTTCAGATATTAAAGGTATGACATTTTTTTGTGTCATTCCTTTGCGGTTGATTAAAAATTTTATTATTTCTTTGTTTGTCCAGTCATTTATATTCATGTATTTAATGATAAAGACATTGACAAAAAATTACTATATAAATATAATAATAAATATAATATGTATTAATACATATTATATTTATAAATTATTAAGGACGCTGCTATGACAAAAAACGAACGTATAAGAGCATTGAAAAAAGAATTTAAAATACTTTTGCAAAAATTAGAAAGATTACTCAAAACTACAAACAGACAAAACAGTATCGATGATGTTATTGACTTAATACAAACATTTTATTTTGTATATCACAAAGTTAATGACTGCCAAAAACTCGTTTCAAAACTCTGATTGACATTGCTCTAGATGGAATGTATTTTTAAAATATGATTTTTGACAACTCTGAATTTACAAAAGAATTGAACGAAAAGCTTCGCAATAAAATTCATGGCGGGGTTGTGTCATTTGTAACAGACACAGTCTGGGGTGTCGGCTGCCTGCCGGAGAATGAAAAAGGTGCGGAAAATATCTATGCACTCAAAAACCGCGACCGCTCAAAACCTTTGATTCTTATGTCAAACAGTGTGGAGCACCTGCTGCCGTATGTAAAAAACATTCCCCCAAAAGCCCGTGAGCTGATGGAAAAACATTTCCCCGGTGCATTGACTCTGATTTTTGAAAAATCAGACAAAACTCCCGACTACATAACATCTTACAAAAATACCGTAGGTATCCGTGTGCCGAATAATCCTGTATTCAAGCGGCTTTGCGAGGTTGTTGACGGGCATGTTCTTGCAACAACAAGCGCAAATCTTTCCGGTCAGGACGCTGCTTCAAATTATGAAGAAGCTCTCAAAAACGTAGGCGCGCATGTGGATTATGTTTTTGAAGATTACGGCTTTCTTTGTCAGGGTCTTGCTTCTACCGTGGCGCTGGCTTTGGACGATGAAATTAAGGTGCTGCGTCAGGGCGAAGTTGTGATTGATTAAGCTATGTAAAGCTCGCTGCTACTTTGTTTGACCCTGGTTTTACTTTGATTTAACATGTTTCTAATCTCGCAGAGTAACGCGGGTGTAATTATGAAAGGGAACATTACAAAATGACATCAAAAAGATTTCTTTTTACGTCAGAATCTGTTACAGAAGGCCACCCCGACAAGGTGTGCGACCAAATTTCTGACGCAATTCTGGATGAATTCCTCACAAAAGACAAAAGCTCAAGAGTTGCTGCCGAAACTACAGTAACTACAGGTATGGCTCTTGTTTGCGGTGAAATCACATCCGACTGCTACGTGGATATCCCGTCAGTAGTAAGAAATACTATTAAAAATATCGGCTATGTCGGTAAAGAAGGCGGCGGTTTTGACTACAAAACTTGTGCTGTATTGACTTCTATCGATGAACAGTCTACAGACATTGCAGGTGGTGTAAACAAAGCGCTCGAATCAAGAAACGACAACTCTGACACTGCTTCAACCGAAACAGAAAACGTAGGTGCAGGCGACCAGGGTATTATGTTCGGCTTTGCTTGTGACGAAACACCCGAGCTTATGCCTCTGCCCATCAGCCTTGCTCACAGACTGGCTTACAGACTTGCACAGGTTAGAAAAAACGGTTCTTTAGGCTACTTAAGACCCGACGGAAAATCACAGGTTACGGTTGAATACGTTGATGGCAGACCTTCAAGAATTGATACTATCGTTCTTTCAACTCAGCACGACCCTGAAATCAACGGCGTGTCTGACAACAAAGAAGTACAGGAAATCATCAGACAGGATTTGATAGAAAAAGTTATTAAACCTGTATTTGAAAACGACGCTATCAAACCTGACGAAAACACAAAATACTTAATCAACCCGTCAGGCAGATTCGTAATAGGCGGCCCTCAAGGCGATGCCGGTTTGACAGGTAGAAAAATTATCGTTGACACATACGGCGGTTACTCACGTCACGGCGGCGGTGCTTTCTCAGGCAAAGACCCCACAAAAGTAGACCGCTCTGCTGCTTATGCTACACGTTATGTGGCTAAAAACATCGTTAAAGCCGGCCTTGCTCAAAAATGCGAAGTTGAGCTCGGATACGCTATTGGTGTTGCAGAACCGGTTTCTGTAATGGTTGATACTTTCGGCACAGGCGTTATATCTGATGACGAAATATCAGAACTCGTAAGAAAGAACTTTGACTTAAGACCGGCTGCTATTATCAAGCAGTTTGACTTAAGAGGTCTTCCGGCTAAAAACGGCGGCAAATTCTACCAGCTTTTAGCAGCTTACGGACACATGGGACGTACAGATATTGATGTTCCCTGGGAAGCTACAGACAAGGCTGCTCAATTAAAAGAGCAAGCAGGTCTTAACTGCTGCGGCTGTAAATAAGAATTTACACGATTGCAAAACGGGTTGTTTTTTGTAAACAGCCCGTTTTTTTAATAAAAATTTATCAATTTTCTTCAATTTTTTTGTAAAATGGCTAAAAAATGGTAAAATATTTAAATATATTATGGTTTTGGAGTAATTAATGACAGGTATCGAAACACAAACACAAAAACTGACCGGAGCTCAAATATTTTTGGAATGCCTGAAAAAAGTCGGCGTTGATGAAATTTTCGGCTATCCGGGCGGTGTAATATTGACTATATATGAGGCGCTTTACAACTGTCCTGAAATCAAGCACTATCTCGTGCGCCACGAGCAGGCTGCAATCCATGCAGCAGAAGGCTATGCGCGTGTTACGGGCAAGGCAGGTGTTGCACTTGTGACTTCAGGCCCGGGGGCAACAAACGCTATTACAGGTATTGCAAATGCCTACTACGACGGATATCCGCTTGTTGTGTTCACCGGTCAGGTCGGCTCCAACCAGATTGGAAACGATGCTTTTCAAGAGGCTGATATTATAGGAATCACAAGACCTTGCTGCAAACACAACTATCTTGTAAAAGACGTAAAAGACCTTTCTCGTGTTATAAAAGAGGCTTTTCATATTGCAACGACCGGCAAACCCGGCCCTGTTGTTGTTGATATGCCCAAGGATATTCTAAGCGCCTCAACAGAGTTTGTCTGGCCCGATTGTGTGAAACTGCCGGGCTACAACCCGAATTACAACGGCCACCCGAAACAGGTGTCCAAAGCGCTTGAACTTTTGTGTGATGCGGAAAGACCTGTTATTATTGCAGGCGGCGGTATCATTGCCTCTGATGCCATGGCAGAAGTAAAACAGCTGGCTGACAAATTAAATATCCCCGTCACAAACACGCTCATGGCCAAAGGCGCTTTTCCCGAGACTGACGAGCGCTCGCTTGGAATGCTCGGTATGCACGGGAATTTCTGGGCAAATTATGCTGTTACAAACTGCGATGTGCTCTTTGCTATCGGAACACGTTTTAATGACCGTATTACAGGCTGTCTCAAACGTTTTGCAAAAGACGCACAGATTATCCACGTTGATATTGACCCGTGTTCTATCAACAAAAACGTAAAAATAGACATCCCGATTATCGGGGACGCAAAAAATGTTATGCGCTCCATGCTGGAGGAGTTTGACTCCAATAATTACGAGATAAATTACGAAGTCAAACAATCATGGCGCGAACAAATCAATGAATGGAAGAAAAAACGCCCCGCGCAGGAAAAACATGAGGGCAAATTGAGCTCTATCACTGTAATTGAAAAACTTTATGAATACACAAAAAACCTTGACCCGATTATTTGTACAGAGGTCGGCCAGCATCAGATGTGGGCTGCACAGCTTATAAAATTTGATAAACCCAGAAGATTTGTTACATCGGGCGGGCTTGGCACAATGGGATTCGGCTTCCCGGCTGCAATGGGTGCGGCTGTGGGCCTGAAAGACAAGTTGATTTTAAATATTGCGGGCGACGGCAGTATTCAGATGAATATACAGGAGCTTGCAACGTGTGTGGAATATAATCTTCCTGTGATAAACGTAATTATAAACAACGGGTATCTTGGTATGGTGCGTCAATGGCAGGAAAAACTTTATCACAAGCATTATTCCGAAACCAAAATCTCGGGCCCTGATTTTGTAAAAGTGGCAGAAGCGTACGGTGCGCGCGGTTTTAGGGTTACAAAAGAGGAAGAGATTATCCCTGTATTGCAACAGGCCATTGAAGCTAAACAGCCTGTGTTTATAGATTTTGTGGTGGACGAATACGAGATGGTTTATCCGTGGGTTCTGGCAGGCAACCCGCTCAACAAGGTGCTTTTGTCCAACGACTGCCCGATAAATTAACATAAGGATTTAAAATGAACAATAAAAACCATGTAATATCAGTACTAGTTAAAGATGAAGCGGGCATAGTCTCGCGCGTAAGCGGCCTGTTTTCAGGCAGAGGCTACAGCATAGAGAGCATTACAGCCGCACAGACAAGCGAGAAAGGCTATGCAAGACTCACAATAGAAACCTCGGGCGGCGACGCGGATGTCATTGAGCAGATTACAAAACAGCTGAACAGGCTCATCCCTGTTTTAAAAGTTATTGACCTTGGCGATGTGGAGTCTATTGAGCGCGAGCTTATACTGTGCAAGGTGAATGCAAAAGATGAGGACCGCTCTGAAATATTGAGAATTGCGGAAATCTTCGGTGCAAAAATTATCGACGTAACCCCCAGAACCTATACGCTGCAAGCTATTGGCGATGAAAGACAAATCCGCTCTTTAATCGAACTTTTGCGCCCTATCGGGATAAGAGAGCTTGTGCGCTCGGGCAAAGTCGGCATTACGCGTGCAAACCAGTTTGCAACAACCGGCAGCACAAACGGCACACCAAAGGCAGAATAGTATGGCCGGTTTGAATATAGCGTTTATTCCCATAGATAACAGACCTGTGTGCTACACTCTGGCACAGCAGATTGCTGCAATTGACAGGGATTTGGCTCTGTTTTTGCCCCCTCGCGAAATGCTCGGTGATTTGAATCGCAGAGCTGATATCAACGGTATTTTTAACTGGCTTATGAAGCTTGAAAATATTGACAGTATTGTTGTTGCACTCGACACAATCGCATACGGAGGATTAATACCTTCGCGCCGTTCAAGTGAAACTTTTGAAGAAATAAAAAACAGAATGGATAGTTTTTGCGCTCTGTTACGGGAGAAAAATGCAAAAGTATATGCTTTCTCAAGCATAATGCGTATTTCGAACAACAACATAAACGAAGAGGAAAAAGAATACTGGAGCCTTTACGGCGAAAAGATTTTTAAATATTCCTACGAATTGCACAAAAATGCGCCTGATACGGATGTAAAGGCGGATGTGCCGCCTGAAATTATTCAGGATTACCTCAAAACAAGACAGAGAAACTTTGAAATAAACAAAATGTATCTCAATCTGTCGAAACAGGGGGTGTTTGAAACTCTTGTGTTTTCAAAAGATGATTGCGCAAAATACGGACTAAATGTGGGCGAGGCGCAGGTGCTTGAAGAGTCTATCAGAGCAAACGCTCTCAATGCTCTTGTTAAAACCGGTGCGGATGAAATCCCCCTTAGCCTGTTGAGCCGTGCGCTGGCAGGGGGAAGGGTAATCAAAATAGCACCCGTGTTTACGCAAAAAGATTATACAAACAGAATTTCCAAATACGAAGATGTGAGCGTGTCGGATTCTGTCAGGGGGCAGATTGAGCTTGCGCACTGCGAGGTTGCGGATGTTTCGGATGCGGATATTGTTCTTGTTGTAAACAATTTTAAACAGGAGCAGGGCGAACTTGTTATGGGGGTTGATGTTGAGGGGTTTGACGGCGAAATTGAACTGCCTCAAAAACCTTATTTAATAGCTGATATTCTCAACGCCAACGGCGCGGACAACAGTTTTGTCAAAAAGTTTTTTGAAAAGCAAATTGATTGGGACAAGTTTTTGGGTTATGCAGGCTGGAACACAACAGGCAACACTTTAGGCAGTGCATTGTGCTGCGCAATCGTCAAATTTCTTGCAAAAAATCCTGATATACGAGCTTTTAAAAAAGTGCAGGCAGTGCGTTTTCTCGACGATTGGGCGTATCAGGCAAATGTTAGAAAAGACCTCAAATCACGCTTTGACAAGCCTGATATTGAGGCGTTAAATGCTTTGATGCAGCCTTTTGAAAAAACTCTGCAGGAAAAAACAGGGCTTGATTTAACCACGACAAAGTATTCCTACCCGTGGAACAGATTTTTTGAAATTGAAGTATCTGTTTAGTTAGTTTTTGTCTTTATTTTTGTCCTTGAGCTCTTTCATAGCTGCTGTCAGAGGCGACATTGCTTTGTCAAAGGTTTCTTTGTAAAAATCTGTGTTGATGTTCAATTTGTTGCCAAGCTCTAAAAGCAGCAGCACAAATTTTCTGTCATAGTCGTCTTTGAGCTCGTCAATGTTTGAGACAACGTCTTCCAGTATTTCGTGGATTTTGTTGAAGTAGATGTTTTGAGATTCCGACGTATCAATGCGCAGCTCAAGCGCTTCTACGTATCTGAACAGGCTTAAGACAGCTTCTATTGTATGGATTTCCGGATTTTTGGACAAAGCATACATTGCATCTGTGACTTTTTCTGTAAAGATAGTGTTTGCAAGCTTTTTGTCGAGTTTTACACCCAGCATTTTTGCCTCGTTATGGATATCAATTGCCTCTTGCATTTCGTGGTCGTTGAGTGATTTTTCAGAGGCTTCCAGCTGTTTGTTAAACTCAATACCGAGCACGTATCTAGCTGCAATTTTGAACTCGTCAGGCGGATTGAGGCCAAGGTTTTTGAAGTGGAAAATAGAGGCTTTTCCGTCTTCGTAAATGTCTTTGTAAAGGCCTGAAAACTTGTTTGTCTTGCCTTGAATCATGATGTTCAGGATTTTTCTTCTTTCTTCAATAAAGATATCCTTGAGCGTGTAGTATTCTGTGCCGAAGTTTTCATCAAGGCTTCTGATGATTTCTGTGAGCGGATAGTTTACAAAAGTGGAGGTAAGGTCTTTTTGAATTTCTGCGAATTCTTCCGCTGTAGAGTATTCTTTTATTGCGCAGTGGAAATCGCCGCCCGAGTATTTGAGTAGAGCAAATATCAGGTCGAATTTTTCCAGAGTAATCTGTGATTTTATTTGTACACGTCCGATGTAAAGGCTGTTTTTGCCTTTTGAAACTGTTTTGTAATTTAAACGCTTGATGTCATAGCAGTACAGGCTTGTTTCGTCGTCTGTTTCTTCGTAGAGCGAAACAATTGCCCACAGGCTGGCTATTTGTTTGATTGTTACAACGGAAGGTTTTACAAATTTTCTGTAAATATCAGCACCGGTGCCAAACTCTTTTATGTTGCTTTGAGCGCCGGAGAGGATGTTTACAAACTCTGTTTCAAAGTCTTGTTGCGTAAAGTTTGCCGCAAGCTGCATTGCACGGGCAGCGTATTTCATAATCTGGGTTGTTTCAATGCCGGAAATATCAGCAAAGAACCAGCCGCAGCTTGTGTACATAAGCATTGCCTGTCTTTGCATTTCAAGAAGCTTCATCGCAGCAACTTTGTCCTGATCGTTACATTCAGGTTTGAGGTTGTTTTTGCAGAAGTTTTTGATGGCGAGCTCTGTTCTGTCTAAAATAACGTTAATGTATTCGTTTCGCACTTCCCACGGGTCTTTTGTAAAGAATTTTTTGCCCTGTTTTTCGTAAAGTGCAATGAGGTTGTCTCTCAGGTAATCGAGTGCGTTTCTTAACGGTTCTCTCCATCTCTGGTTCCAGCTTGGCTGGCCGCCTGTTGAGCAGCCGCAATCTTCTTTCCATCTGCCCACGCCGTGAAAACAGCTCCATGAAGATGCTTGTTTGATGTCTACTTCGTCGTGAACACCGTATTTTTCGAGATATTCTCCGTAGTTTGTTATGGTAAATCCGGCCTCTTCTGCTTTTACGCGCAGCACGTAAGCAAGCGCCATATCGCCGAATTTTGTATGGTGGCCGTAGCTTTCACCGTCTGTGCCGATGTTTATCAGCTGCGGGTAGTTTCTGTCGTTTGAGATACCTTCTTTTAAACGGTTAACAAATTTGTTTCCGTCCTGTAGTATGTTGTCAAACGCAACGGATTTTGAGATTGCGCCGTCATAAAAGAACAGGTCGACAAATTTTTTGGGATTGTTTTTGATAAAGTATCTGTAAGGTTTAGCAGGGTCAATATTTCCCCAGCCTGCGTCAGTCCAGTCTTTTGCACCCATTTTTCTGTATTTTAAAGACTGATACGGCGACAGAATTGTAAATTTGATTCCGTTGTCAGCGAGCACTTCGAGTGTCTCATCATCAACAGCGGTTTCGGCAAGCCACATGCCTTCCGGCATTCTGCCAAATCTGTATTCAAAATCTCTTATGCCCCATTTTACCTGAGTTTCTTTGTCACGGCGGTTTGCAAGGGGCATGATTATGTGGTTGTATACCTGTGCAATGGCGTTTCCGTGTCCTGAAAATTTTACACGGCTTACAACATCTGCTTTTATGATTCTTTCGTAAGTCTTTGGAGCGTGTTTTTCCATCCACGACAAAAGCGTGGGCCCGAAGTTGTAGCTCATCAAAGAGTAGTTGTTTACAATGTCTAAAACTTTGTTTTTGTTGTCCACAATCCTCGAGGCAGAGTTAGGGTTGTAGCACTCGAGGTTTACCCTTTCATTCCAGTCGTGGAATGGCAGTGCGCTGTCTTGCAGCTCGATTGCCTCAAGCCACGGGTTTTCTCTTGGCGGTTGATAAAAATGCCCGTGGATGGTCAGGTATTTTTTATCTTTGTCTTTGATTTCAGCAGCATTTGCTTTATCGTTAGATTTATTTGTACTCATTTTTAATAACTCCGCAACTTCTTCTTTGTGTGAATAACATTATACAGACATGTATCAGTTAATTTCAAATTTATGCTTTTTTCTTTGTATCTTTGTTTTTCTTATCTACAACGATGAGTTTTTCTGTATCAATCCACGGGTCTGTCAAAGCGTTTGAAAAGACTTTTCCGTAAACTTCGATTATGTCGCCCGAATCAAGGTCAATAAATTTTTCTGCGTCAGCGCGTTTGATAAAAATTTTCATCTCGGACAGCGGGATTGTGTGGTCTGTCACATCGTCTCTTTTGATTAAGAAAGAAATGTATTTTTGTGAATCTCTCAAAGCAGGTTTGTAATCCAGCCCGAGTGTGGAGAATTTGTCAAAAGCTGCTGTGAACTTGATTTTTTTATTCAAATACATATCGGGATTTGCCACAACATCGAGCGGTTTTACACAGATATACTCACCTGCATTTGCCGGAGGTGCTGTGTTTTGAACTGCTTTTGTTTCTGCTTTTTGTGCTGCTGCAAGGTTGAGGTCTACAGATTTTGGTGCTGTTGCCGCAAACGCAAACAATCCGCCTGCCAGTACCAGCGCTGCTATTAATGAAGTGACTATTTTATTTTTCATGATTTTTACCTTATTTTTCTGTGATTTTAACTTTTTAATTTTAACATATTTATTCTAAATAGTAATCTAATTACGGCTGTCCGGTTTACCTATTCTCAAATTAACCGCAAAGAGGAATAAAAACACGGGTAAAATTTGAAGAATGATTCTGTCCATGGAGTTTTGCACAAGCCACGTGATATCGTGCGGTGAAAATAAGTAAACCCCGAAATATCCTGCTGTGCAAAGCAAAAGGATTGCACACGAGAGCATAAAGGGGGTTTTGTTTATCTGTTTTATTCTGAAACCTTTAATGCAAAGCAAAGCAAGTGCAAACACAAGCAAAAACCTTATAAAAGCCATAGAGACAAAGGTTTTTAAAATGATAGCATATCTGCTCCAGTCAAAAGCAAAGTGGTATGTTTTGAGGATAAAGAACCCTGCCACAAGGTCGTTTGGCGTGTGTGCAAGGTATTTAAACCATGCAATAAAACATACGGGCACAACGGCTGTGAGCAGTGTGAGTCCGGCTTTTTTATACATTTTTTTGTACAACATCCAGCCTAAAATAACCGCAAGCCAGATTAAAAAGAACATCATACCCTCATTTTTTGTCCACGCGCCAAGTGCTGCAAAAATTTCAGAGAGGAGGATGTATGAAAATTTTTCTTTTCTGAAATATAAAAACAAACATACAATACTGGATAAAAACATATAAGCAAGCGGAATATCAGCGCATTGCGCAGCTCCGTTTACAAGAAAAATATCCAGTATCATAAACACGGAAGTGACAACCACGGCAATTTTTGCGCTTTTAAAATACTCGAGCGCCTGAAACAGAAGATACACAAGCCCGAATGTGAAAAACATGGCTATAGTAATATTTACTGCGTAATTTTCTCCTCCGGCATAATTCCACAGTCCTGCTGTCAAAGACGGCAGCATAAGCGGATAATCGTTGTGCGACATAAAATGCGGAAGAGAAAACATATTCTGCCACAACGGTAGATTTGTGCTCAAAAACAGGGCCTTTATGTTCCAGATTCTGAATCCGTCCCAGCTTCCCATGGGGTTGTTTATAAAATATTTTAAGAAAATCAGCACAGCATAAAGATTCAAAAGATAAAACCAGCTCGAGAGCTTTTTGAATTTGTGTTTGCTCATATCCGGTTTTTCTTCGTTGTAATACAAAAGTGCCAAAACAACCATCAAAATTGCTTCCAAAATGCCGAATGTTTTAAAGCTGTTTACATTAAAATACAGGCACAAAAAATAGAGAATCGAGCTTATGCCAAACCCCAGAGGTATGGAAAACAAAAGCCTGAAGCGAAGCTCCATTTCTCTTTCTATGCACGATACCGCAAAGTAGCCCGTGAAAAGTGTAACTAAAAATCCATATACAAACCCGAGTATCATTTATTTATCCTTTTATACAAATATGTTTTTGCGTTGATTGTTTTTACTGTTTTAAAGCCTTTTGGCACAGACGGTGTTCTTTGATATGTGCCGATTACGTAGTTTTTGTCTGTATCATTTTTCAAAACCACGGGTGCAATCGCATACTGCGCAAGATAAAAGTCGCGTATGGAGTCTTGTATGTCAAAGACGCTTGCTTCGGGCGTGTCAGAGACAAAGCCTATCTGGGTTTCGTTTTTCAAATCTTCCACAGAGCCTAAGGCCTGTCTTATGTCAAAAACCTGTGTGTAGAAAGCGTTTTGCTTTATGTAATCAACAAAAAGCATGGTGTAGGGTATTTGAAAAATCAAAAAGAAATATTTAATGTTCCATAAAATTAAAAATGCAAAAATTATGCGAAAAATGGTTCTGTCAGGGATTTTATGGAGTTTTGTAATCATAACCAGAGCCTTTCGAGGGTTTTTTCTATTTGAGTTTCGAGTTCAATAAGGTTGTTGTTGTTTTCTATGATGAAATCGGCCATGTTTCTTTTTTCTTCCTGTGAAACTTGCGCGTTGATGCGCTCTAAAGCGTGCTCTAAGGGGTAGCCGTTTCTGTTCATCAGTCTTTGCAGTCGCACTTTTTTGTCTGCACAAACAAGCACTGTTCTGTCAAAAAGATTTTGCATGTTTTCTTCAAACAAAAGCGGCACCGAAGCAACGACAATTTCTTCGTCTTCGTGTTCTTCAAAAAATTGTTTTATTTTTTCTTCCACAAGCGGGTGTAGAATGTCTTCCAGAGCTTCCATTTTTTCGGGGTCTGCAAAAACAATGAGCCCGATTTTGTGACGGCCCAGTCTGCCGTCATCGAGGAAAATGTCTTTTCCTTCAAAAAGTTTTGTTACTTTTTCGATTACTTCTTCGTTTTCGTCCATAAGACGGTGGCAAATCCAATCAGCGTCGATTACGGGGATGCCTTTTTTTTCGATGTAGCTTTGTACAATTGATTTACCGGAGGCAATATTGCCTGTGAGACCTACTTTTAACATACTCTGCCAACTTTCTATGCTGTCACCCTGAATTTATTTCAGGGTCTCCGGCGAAGCCGGTCAATTACTTTTACTTTAATTCAAATACAGTTCCCTCTTTTGAATCTTTTAAAACAATATTGATTTTATCGAGCGAATTTCTTATTTGGTCAGCCACGGCCCAGTTTTTTTGTGCGCGGGCTTCGTTTCGGACCTGTATTATTTTCTCCATAATCTCTTTTGCGTTTGCCTTTGCGATTATATCTTTGTCTTCGATAAAATCAAATTCGTCAATGATTTCAGCGAGTTTTTCTTTGAGCTGGTTTTCGTCAAGCTCAACTTTTTCAAGGTCAAAACCAAGAACGCGGGCAAGTTTTATCAGTATTGAAATATATTTTATTGCGTTATCTTTGTCGTTTTCGTCTTTGGCTTTGTTTGCTTTTGTGGCTGTTTCAAACAGTACTGCAAGCGCCTTTGAAGTGTTAAAATCATCATTCATTGCAGCTTTGAATTCTTCAATTTCGTCTGACTCTGCAACGTCAATGAGCGCGTCTTTGCCTACCCATGCAAGTACGTTGTTTGCGGCATTTTTCAGCCTTTTTGCACCTGCTTGCGCAGCTTCGAGGGCTTCGTCATTAAATTCCACCGGCATTCTGTAGTTATTTGTCAGGATAAAGAACCTGATTGTGTTTGCGTCGTATTTGTCGAGCAAGCCTTCGATTGTGATAAAGTTGCCCAGTGATTTTGACATTTTTTCTTTGTTGATTGTAACAAAACCGTTGTGCAGCCAGTATTTTACAAACCTGCAGCCGTTTGCGCATTCGGATTGAGCAATCTCGTTTTCGTGGTGGGGGAAGATTAAATCCGCACCGCCTGCGTGGATGTCGATTTCATCGGCAAGGTGGCGTTTGCTCATGGCCGAGCATTCAATGTGCCAGCCCGGTCTGCCCACACCCCACGGGCTTTTATAGCCGAATTTTTCGTCTTTTTTCCACAGAGCAAAGTCCAGCGGGTCTTCTTTTATGTCGGAAGTTTCTACCCTTGCTCCTGATTCCAGGTCATCAATCGGCTGTTTGCTCAAGTATCCGTATCTTGGGAATTTTTTGACCCTGAAGTATACGTCTCCGTCAGCTTCGTAGGCATAACCTTTGTCAATGAGGGTTTTAACCATTTTTATCATGTCGCCTAATGTCTTTGTTGCAAAAGGCTCAACGTCGGGTTTAAGGTTGTTGAGTTTTTTCATGGAGTCTGAAAAAATATCATAATATTTTTTTGCGATTTCATCAGGCGTGCAGTTTTCTTTGACGGATTTGTTCAAAATTTTGTCGTCAACATCTGTCACGTTGCGGCAGTAAGTAACATCGTATCCGAGGAATTTAAGATATCTGTAAACAACATCCCACGTAATGTAGCAGCGCGCGTGGCCAAGGTGAGGGTGGTCATAAACTGTGGGGCCGCAAACGTACATGTTCACTTTATTGCCGTTAATGGGGGTAAATTCTTCAACTTCGTTAGAGTAAGTATTAAATAATTTCAACATAATAAACTACCTGATTTGCTCGAATATAAATTATATTACATCAAATCAAGGCATGTTAAAAGTACCCGTCGGGTAATATCAACCTGTGATAGTAGTTTGTTTATCCTGATTCTGGTTTTTTTGCAGCTTTGCAAGTGATTCAAAGGCATTTTTCAGCTTGCTCTGTTCAGAGCGGTAGTTTTTGGCATAAATATCTGTCTGTTCGCCCACAACATTGAGCAGCCAGCCTGTCAAAAGACCAATAACAAGGTTCTTGGCGCCTGTCCAGCCTCTTAATGTGCCGTAGTATGACATTCCGATACCGCCGAGGATAGGTATGCCGCCTGTGAGGGTTCTTGAGATTCTTTCATCTTTGTCTTTTGAGTTTGCAACGAGCATTGCTGCCAGTGCTGCAGGGCCGATAATGCCTAATACGTCTGTGGGGCCTGAGCCCACTCTTAATTCTGCAAGTTTTTCGTAAGTTATGTCTTCATGTTTTATTGCAGTGTTTAATTTATCATTTAATTTTGTCATAGATTTTTTTGCTGCCTGATATTCGGCAGAGTCTTTGCCTAGGATTGTTTTAATATCTGTCATAGCCTCCTGTGCCAAACCTTTTGCGTAAGATTCGGGTTTAATCAGGTCTTGCATGGCTGCAATTTTATCTTGTGTCAATTTGGAAGAAACAGGGTCTTTGGCTGCTGAGACGGAAATCCTTGAAAGCTCATCAAGGTTTGTTTGAATCTGTTTAAAGATTTTTTCTCTTGCAGCTTTTTCGCCATCGCCTGCCAGATTTTTTGCCTCATCAAGGTTTTTGGACAACTCTTTTACAATGTCCACAATCTTTTTGTTAGAAGAGTCCACGCTGATCTGTAAATCGTACAGAGCCTGTTTCATTGCGCTGTTTACGTCAGAGATATTGTTGGAAATTCTTGATTTGGACGAGTTGATTTTTTTGAATACAGCTTTTCTGTCTTTTGCAATTATATCTGTTGTAATGTAAGTTTTAAATTGTTTGAGGTTTTTAAAGAATCCGCCTTTTTGCTTGTAGAGCCTGTTGTACACTTCTGTATTAAGACCGTCGAGGTTTTTCCAGATGTTTTCGGAACGTGCCATGTGCTGTTGGGACGAGAACCCTGCCATGTATTCGTTCATGATTTGCTGTGCTTTATCTTCCAGCTGTTTGGCTTTTGCGGGGTCTTTGGCCTTGATTTTTTGTGCAATACTTTTAAGGTTTGCACAAAAGTCTACTGCTGCGTATTCGGCGTCTTTGTATGCGTTGTTTTTGGTTTTGAGAGTGATTTTTTTGAAGTACTTGTTTATGCCGTCAGCGGCTTTTTTCATACCCAGCTTGTCCATCCAGTGGTAAGTAAAGCTGTCTTTTACGGCAGAGAAGTTGGAGCTTGCTTGAAGACTGTCTGCCACAAACTGTATGCTTTTGCCTGTTTTGAGCTTAACTTTTTGGAGGAAAGTCAGGTCTTTTGACTTTGCGTTAAGGTCAAACACGGCTTTTTTTGCACGTGCAGAGATTTTTGCAAGCCGTTTGGAAATTCCGCCCGAACCTTTGGACAAAGCTGCGAGCGTAAGCACTCCTAAAAGAAGCGTTCCGCCGACAGATGCGCTTATTATGCCCACCATTTTTTTGGGGCTCATTTTTTCTTTTTCCTGCGTGTTTTGGCCGTTGTAGGTATCAGGCTCAATGTCTCCGACTTTTACGGAAGCGATGGAGACCGTTGAGCTTTTTTTGTCAGGGTTCGAAACAGAGCTGTATTGTCCTGTTTGCGTAAAAAAGTTTTTATATACGTTATTGTTAGAAAAATTTACTGACATAACCTGCAAAAAAATATAATTTACCTGCCTACATGTAATTAAAAACATGAAGAAGGTAAAAATTGCTATTTAAGTTTGCATTGCAGACCTTTTTTAACAGCGAAATTTACAAATCTTTGCGGAAGAAAAGACATCAGCCTTGCAAAAATCGAGTCTTTGCCTATATTGTAGGACAGTTTCGGGTTTTTTGTTTTTAATACATGTGACACAAGTTTTGCAATATCAGAGGGTTCCAGTCCCTTGTCGTTGTTTTTTCTTGCGTTTTTCATCAAAAAGTCGAACTCTTGTTCGTATTTCTTTTTGCCTTCCTCGCACAAATGTTCTATGTTTTTGTCGCATTCATCCAACGATTTGTTCCATATCGGGGTTTTTACAACGCCGGGTTTAATTGAGATAATTTTGAGATTCGGCATTTTGCACTCGAGTGACAGCGAGTTGAAAAACATATCCAGCGCGCGTTTTGATACACAATAAGGCGATACAAACGGGAAAATTCCGTAGCTTGCCATAGAGCTTATGTTTACTATTCTGGAGTCAGGCATATTTTTCATCAATGGTAAAGCCTTTTGTGCTGTGCGTATTGCACCAAAGACGTTTACTTCAAACTGCTTTTTCAAAATATCGCACGGAATATATTCAACAGGCCCTGCAATGGCAATGCCTGCGTTGTTTACAAGTGCATAGAGGCGGTCTGTTTTTTGCATAATCTGCTCAAACGCGCAGTTTACACTCTCCTCGCTTGTTACATCGAGAAAAATTGCCGTAATATTTTCGTTACAAGCTTCAATCGCTTCTTTGTCTTCCTGTTTTCTTACACCCGCAAAGACTTTATACCCTTCTTGTGCAAGCGTGAGCGCAGTTTCTTTCCCCAGACCGGAGGATGCACCTGTTACCAAAACAAATTTTTCCATGATATCTCCCGTAAATTTAATATTTATATTTTTTATCACAAAATATTTATAAAGTCTCAAAATACAAAATGCACGGGTTGTTTTTTTGTAAACAAATATTACTGAAAATCGCAAATATAAAGAAATGTAAATACGAGTTTCTTGACGCCAAAAATCAAGCCCCGTAAGCTTTTCTGTAAGGTAAGGTAAGTGACGGTGGGTTATGTCAAGTTCTCCTTAAAAACTGCCGACACCCGTTATATCATGAAAGAATACTGTATTAGGAGAACATATGAAAAGATTTATTACACTCATGCGTCGAAAGGCTAAGGCGTTTTCGATGGCTGAAGCTTTAATCACCCTTTTGATAGTTTGTATTATTGTTCTTGCGAGTGTTCCGGTAATTACCAAAAAAAGACGTAATATGGATAACTCACACGGAAAATATTTATGTACATTAAATAGCGCAGGAAACTATGTAGAATACTACAGCAGAGCTGCGATAGGCAAAGAAGAAGACCCTGACACATGGCACGAAGTCACAAATTCCGGCTACAAAGATACCGTAAGCTGGTATAACTCAGATGGCCAGCTTCTTTCCAAGGAGCGCTTCCAGTGTAAATTCACACCGCCACCCGGAGCAAGAAACTTTAACGTAACCGTTATAGGCGGCGGTTCGGGCGGACGTGACGGCACCTCTGATTACAAAGAGCTGTTAAATGTCACCTACCCCACATCAGGTTCTTTTACGGCAAAAGAAGAAAATGAATATTATAATATAATTCTCATCAGCGGAGGCGGTGGCGGCGGCGGTTCACCGCGTGACTGGAATAACGGCTCTGCCGGCTACGGCGGCGGAGGCGGAGCAGGCGGAGTAATCCGTGCTGAAGAGTTGCATCTTGTTAAAAATGCTTCGTATTCATATTCCGTTGGCGGCGGCGGTGCCGGCGGCTGGGGCGTAATGCGCGGGTGCTGTAAACCTAACAAAACAGACCACGACAGAGCTCCAAGCGGCGGACCTTCCTCTTTTAGCGGTTCCAACAATGGTGAAACAGTCAATTTTTATATCCCGGGAGCACAAGGCGGTGACTCTATTGGTTGTACCAAAAAGAAATGCCGCGGAGGTGGAGCCGGCGGTGGTACATCAGGTAATAGTATCACCAGACAGTATGCTTCTGCCAAAGGCTCAGTTGTAGCATATGGCGGCCCGAGTGGTGCCGAAGGCAGCAAATATTGCAGCGGATGCGGTGTATTACGTACCCGTAGCGGCGGCAAAAATAATGTTGATTCTTTCCAGGTGGATTCCAATAATTACCCGATTAAATACTCATACGGTTCCGGCGGTGACGGCCGTGGACACGGAAGCGTTGAATATTCCGGTTTGGCGGGTTCATCAGGAGCATTGATTATCTCTCAATTAAATAAATTGTACGGCAACGGCGGTAATGCCGGTAAAATCTCGTCCAGATTTGTTCCGTCTATAGAAGGCCACCTTGTTGCTTCTATACCTCTTGCTGCTAAATCAAATGAAGCAGGTAAACAGGTTGTAATAACCGCGTACAAAAACAAAACAAATAATGGAATATTAGCAAGAGCAGATGGCGGTGCGCTGCCAGGTACAAACAAAGAAGCTCCGACTGACGGTGAAGAATCGCCCTGGACATACAAACATGCAGGTCTTGCTGCAGAACAATGCAGTGCGGTAACCAACGAAGGTGCCGGATATGAAACCGTGCAAAAAGAAGTACAAAAATGCAAAAAAGTCGGTTGTGAATTGGATGAAGATTTTGATGTTGAATATTTGAAGCAACATAATACAAAAACCGAAATAGAAGGAGCCGGTGCAGTTCCAGTGCTGCCTGCCGGTCTTGGCAAGTGGAGCTCAAATGAAGACGCTTATCTTGACATGGTTTTTGAGGCTCTGCCTTTATCCAATGCTTCCGGAGCCAAGCTGGATGCATATTTAAAAACACTGAATATATATTATACAGATGCGTCAAAAGCACAGGGATTGATAAATGCAGACAGCTCAAACCTTGCACAATTTGACAATGCGGATGAATTTGATCAGACAGGTTGTTTTTATGATAACGACAGACTGATGTATACAAAGGTTTGTGTATCTTCTTACTCAGACACAAAAGACGACAAAGTCTGGCATGCAGGCAGAAGACATCAGACTTGTCCTGCTGCGGGTGACGGTCAACAATTCGGTGCCGGCGGCGGCGGAGGCACTGTGGGAGATATCCCGGGTGTATTTGGCAAAGGCGGCAAAGGCGCGCCGGGTGCTATTATCATCGAATGGTAAACAGGTCCATTTCTTATTCACGAGAAATGTTTTCTAAAACAGTACTTATTGCCCTTGCTTTTGCAGGGGCTTTTTTTATCTTTTTAAACTTTTGTAAACTTTGTTACAAAATTGGCAATTTATTTGATTCACATGTTTTTATCTATATATAGAGTTTTAGTTAAAGGAACAATTATAAATTTATGGCATTTGAAATTCCAAAAATTAATATGTTTCAACAACCAATACAGCAGATAGGTGCTATAGGCGCACGCGGTACACAGGCAACAGGCGGTGTGCAAAAAACCGGCGGGCAAATGTTTGGCGGTCTGCAAGGCGGCACTGCTGTAGATAATGAACTTGCTGATATGAGAAGATTCATCGGGCCGTATAACGGTACAGGCCAAATTCAACCGCAAAAAGCAGAGGCAAATTTATTTTATCTGGCGTAAATAATTAAAAATATATAATCAAAAAAGAAGTCTGAATAATCAAGACTTCTTTTTTTATGAGGTTCTTCGTTTTTTGAACATCTTTATAAAATCTGATGCTTTTTGCATGATGCTTTCTTCTTTTGATTCTTCCTCAGGAATAAACACATCGTTTTCGTCAGAGAATTCAAAAATGTCTATTTCATCTTTTTTCTTTTTTTCGTCTTTTTTTTGACGTTGAAAATAGCCAAGATTTCCGCCACCGCCATTGTTGCGCATGTTCTGGGCTTCTTGAATTCCGAATTGGGGGCTGGGGCCGTTAATTCCGAAAGACATTTTTCTACTCGATTTCTTTTTTTAGTGACCTGTGAAGTATATCTATATACATTATACACTACATGCGTAACAAATGGAACCCCATGTATAATATGGGTTTTGGGGTTTTTGGGGGAAATATATTAGGCTTTTGTTTTTTTATTATTCCCCTAAATTTTAATAGCCCGTGAAGGTAACCGTTTGAGGTAATGCTTTTTAAAAGGTTTCACCGTAATAATACGGCATAAGATGTTAATTATCGTAAGTTGGATTCCAATCATAAGCAATATTCGATTAGGAAGTCCGATTTCAGTTTGTTTAATTAAGGAGGGAAAGATGACAATTAACAAACTTACACTTGCCGCAGCCTTAACAATCGGCTTGATGGCAGGTACTATGAACTCGGGGATTGCAAGTAATGTTGATATTTCAAGTTTAGATATGTCCAAACTTGCTGCTTGCCCGATAAGCGGTTGTCAGGCTGATGTGACACCTGACACAGCAGTATGCCCGTGTGCACCTGCACCTGTTTCTGACTGCGGATGCAATACAGGTTGTGCGGCTCCTTGCGACCCTTGCAACACCTGTGCACCCGTTGACCCTTGCGAACCGTGCAACCCTTGCGAAGCAGCAGCACCTTGCTGCCAGCCTGTAATTCAATCAGTGTGCGCTTCTCAAATTGACGGAAAGTCAATGGCTAAACAACATTATGCATACCCTGCAAATGTTTATTCAGACACTCAAGCAGTAGGCTCACAGGCTAATAATGTAATTATCGGCGAAGGACAAGGCTGTGGATGCCCGATTGCACCTTCTCAAGGTGTAATGGTATCTGATTTGCCGACTTGCGGATGCGCTTGCGGTGAAGGTATCACAACAGGTGCAGCAGCAGAGCTGCCTGTTCTTGGCTCACAAACATTAGACCTCAATCAGGTTATGACAGGCGGTGCAGCACCTGTTGCTACAGGAACTTGCCCTATTGAAATGCAAACACCTTCAGGCATGGATGTTGTAAAAAGATCCATTGTTCCTTTCAACCCGCCAATCACAGGTGGTGCTTCTCCTATCACAGGCGCTTCTTCATTTGAAGATGTTCCTGCAGGATTCTGGGCAGGATGCGATATCAACTTGCTTGCAGAAAACAAAGTTATTGCAGGATACCCTGACAGAACATTCAAACCTAATCTGCCTGTATCACGTGCAGAAATCGCGTCTATGGCTGTTAACGGCTTCAACTTAAGAAGCTGCGGCTGCCCCAACAAAACTTTCAAAGATGTTCCGGCAGACCACTGGGCTAATCAGGCTATCAACACAGCTGTTGCAAACGGTTTGATGGAAGGTTATCCGGGTGATATGTTCAAACCCAACAAACCTGTAACAAGAGCAGAAGCTATGGTTACACTGGCTAAAGGTATCCCTTGCGAAATGGATAACTGCAAAGCCGAAGAAATCTTAAGCAAATACTGCGACGGAAATAAAGTTCCTTCATGGGCTAAAATCCCCGTAGCAAAAGCTATTGAATCAGGTGCATTGAAAGATGTTCCTAACCCTAACGAAATTCAAGCATGCAAAGATGCAAGCCGTGCTGATGTAGCTTCTATGCTTGAAGCAGTAAGATGCGCTATGGGCTACTCTAAAAAAGACGTTGCTTACACAGCTCCTGACTGCGGATGCACAGGCGGTGCAGCATTTGTAGCTAAAGACGAAGTTGTTACTATTCCTACAATGTGCTTGAAATTCGAAGACGAAATCAGTGCAAAATCTGCTACTATCGGTGACAGATTCGCTGCAAAAACCACAGAAGACGTTATGATTAACGGAATGAGCTTCCCTGCAGGTTCTAAAGTTTACGGTAAAGTTACCGAAGTTGAAAGACCTACAGGAAACTGCAAAGGCGGTTTGAAACTTTCATTTGAAAGAATTCAAAACGGCGACTGCAAAGCTAACCTTCCTCAACAGGTTTTAACTGCTCAAGTTAAAAACGACAAAAAACCTAACTTCTTTGCCAAAGTAATCGAAGCTCCGTTCAACTGGACAGGCGGTGTGTTAGGTACTGTAGGAAGAACAGTCGGCGGTGCCATTGTATCTTTAGGTAATGCGGCAGAACACGTTACTGACGGCGTTGGCCTTACACTGGGCGAAACTTTACAAGGTTCATTGCCTGCTGCCGGCAGAAGCTTAATGGATTCTACAAAAGCGCTTGTTAAAGCTCCGATCGACTTAACAAGAACTGCTCTGTCAGGAACCATCGGCCTCTTGCAGCACACAGGCGACGAAGTAGCTTACCTTGTTGACCCCAAAGGCAACAGAGTTACATCAGTTAACCCGAGAGAAAACATTACTGTAGCTTTCGGCTGCAACTCTTGCACAGGCTGTGCAGCACCTGTACAACCTTGCGAGTGTGACCCTTGTGCAAAACCTGCACCATGCGATTGCCAAAACGATTGCGGTTGTAAATAGTTAATACCATCTATCGCCTTACAGGAACGCGTCTTTTAAAAAGGCGCGTTCTTGTTTTAATTTCCGGTTTTTGTAAACAAATATTACTGAAAACCATAAATATTAAGAAATGTAAAAACAAGTTTATTGACACCAAAAATCAGACCCCGTAAGCTTTTCTGTAAGGTAAGGTAAGTGACGGTGAATAATGTCAAGTTCTCTTTAAAACCTGCCGTAAGCAGATATATCATAAAAATAATCTGCAAAGGAGAACTTATGAAAAAGATTAACTGGCAAAAATCCGCAGTGTATAACGGATTTTCTCTTGCAGAAGCATTAATCACGCTTTTGGTAGTTTGCGTAATAACAATAGCTTCTGTTCCTGTAATTACAAAAAAACATCGCGCTAAATTTAATCTTCCGCACGGGGTTTATGCGTGCTATTGGAACGGGGATAATCTTGTAGCAAAATATTCAATCAACGGCAAAGATTCGGACGGAAAAGTAGTATATGATTCTGAAGAAGGCCGCTACGCCTGTGAATTCAACCCGCCGACGGGTGCTAAAAACTTTGTTGCCACAATAGTTGGCGGCGGAGGCGGAGGCGCCGGCGCAGGTGCTAAGTCTTCATCTTCCATAAAATCTTTTACAGAGCCCGGTAATTATACCTACACAACTCCTGAACCCGGTTTGTATCGAATGCTTGCAGTAGGCGGCGGAGGCGGCGGTGGTGACGCTAACGCTTCACACAGAGCTTGTACCGCTTCAACAGGGGGGTTGGCATATGTACCTTTTGTTTTCCTTGCAAAGGATATAAATTTGTCTGTAGCTGTCGGAAACGGAGGTTCTGTTGGTACTGCTTCTACTGATGGAAGTAAAGTGGGCGGCCGAGGCGGAGATTCCTCTATTAAAAATACGCATAATAATGTAAACTATGCCACAGCAACAGGAGGCTGGGGCGGCTGCAGCTTTTACTGGAAGCCGCTGGTCAAACCAATGAGAAATTTTACAGGATATTTGAGCAGGTTTGCTATTTCTGAAACTGAATGGGGCAGGCCTAACGGCCCATCTCTTTTGACGGGTTCTTGGAGTACTTATGCCGGCAGTTTTTATTCCGGTCAGCCCGGCACAGGTTATTCTGATATGAGCAATGTACAAGCCTCAGAGGGTGTTTTCCTCGGGCCTTTAACCAGCACTGACCATCAAAACAGAGCGAATGAATATAATTTATTGTCCAAGTTATCAAGCTACAGTGATACGTTTGGCGTAAGTTTTAATAGTGTAACGCAAAGGAAAGTTAATCTTATTTGTCAACCAAGTACGTGGGAAAAGCGCGCAATATGTAAACAATATGAAAATCACTACGGTGCCGGCGGAGGCGGCGGAGGCCAGTATAATACAAGCAATAGTGAAAGTAATTTCGACCCTATTGCCGGAATAGGCGGTTTTGTTGGCATTGCCCGAAAACCTGTATATGCAGGTCTTGGCGGTGAAGCAGGCAAAGTTACACAGATTCCTTATGCGGAAATGCCCCAAAAAACTTTGCTTTTCCCGGGTAAAGGCGGTAAAGGCGGACAGGGTGCAGCTAATATTAGAAGAAAACTATTGAGCTCAAGCGATTATCAGAACAATGAAGTTACTATGGGCTCAGAAGGTCAGTCTTCCTACATTAAAAACGGGGCACACATTTTGCAGGGTGCAGGTGCAGCAAAAATTGTTCCAAAACAAGAAGACACATATTCTGCCGACTTCAACGATGCAGGTATGCCTGTAGGACAAAACGGAAAGTTATCGGATATTCTTACAAATAAAAAAACCGGAACAGGCGGTCTTGGCGGTATGTCAGAGGGTAATCCGTCTTTTGACGGCACAACACAGGTAATGTTCCAAGACGGCAAAGAGATTAGCGGATTTAACCAAATCTACGGTGCAGGTGCCGGAGGCGGCGGAGGAGCTGTTTCTGTAGATGACAATGCTAATATTGTTGTCGGCAATGGCGGCAACGGGTCTTCGGGTCTGGTTTTTATACAATGGTAGTTTTTCTAAAACAGTACTTATTTAGCTCTGATTTATCAGAGCTTTTTTTGTAAATAAATATTAAGATTTTTAATTTCATGTAGCAAAAGATTTTTTTGACGTGTATTAGCATGTACACAAACGGACAAACAACAGCAATAATCAAAAAAGGAGATGTCGATATGCCGGTGGGCTCAGTAAATTATTCAAACAATGCGGTAAACTTCGGTAGAAAACCTCATGTAAGCAGCGAAACAAAACGCACAGCAGCTTATGTTGCAGCAGGTGTTGCTACTGGAGCAGCTGTAGCAGCAGGAGTTGTGTACAGAAAAAACATTGGTTCAATGTTTTCTAAAATTGCAGACAAATTTGCAACATTCTTTAAACAAAAAACAGGTAAAATGAAAGGCCTTCCCGCTCCCGGTGATGTAAAACCATCTGTAACACAAGCTATGCAAGGCACTGTAGATAAAGTTAAAGTTAAACAAGGTTTTAAAGGTTTTATGTACAGAGTCGGCAACGGTATCAAAAAAGGCTTTAACAAAGTTGTAGATTTCTTCAAAACTTTGGGCGGAAAAATCAAAAATATTTTCAAAAGTAACAAAAAAAATCTTCCTTCCACACAGGTTAAGTAACAAAACCCGAAAAATCGAAGTATGAAAAACAAACAGCGGACTCAAATTTAAAAAGTCCGCTGTTTGTTATATTATGTCACTATGGATATTCAAGAACTTTTAAGACTATATAACCTTCCGCTCGATGAACTTTTGAACATATCTTCGATGTATGTAAAAGACGAGGTGGAATTCTGTTCTCTTATCAATGCAAGAAACGGCAAATGCTCACAAAATTGCAAATATTGTGCACAAAGCTCTCATTACAATACACAGATAGAGACTTTTCCTCTTGTTGAGACAGACAAGGTCAAATCAGCTGCGCAAGACGCTGTTAAAAACAAAGCATCAAGATTTGCTATTGTAACGTCAGGAAAAACTCCTGATGAGAGTGATTTTGACAAAATGCTCGAAATGATAAAAGAGATAAACAAATTTGACGAGCTTCAAAGCTGTGCTTCGATAGGTATTTTGAACGAACAACAGGCGCAAAAACTCTCTCAAGCTGGGCTTAAAAGGTTTCATCACAACATAAACACGGCAGAGTCATACTATGGCGAGGTTTGTACAACCCATACTTTTGAAGAACGACTCAACACCTGTAAACTGGTAAAAAAATATAACATGGAACTGTGCTGCGGTGTTATCCTTGGTATGGGAGAAACCGTAGAACAGCGTGCGCAGATGGCGCTTACGCTGGCTGAGATACAGCCCGATTCAATACCAATAAACATACTAATGCCGATACCAAATACTCCTTTTGAAAATTATTTGGACAAAATAGATGAAGAAAACGTTTTGAGAACGCTTGCAATATTTAAAATTGCCAATCCGCGCTCCATACTGCGTTTTTGCGGGGGTAGAATGCGCCTTAGCAAAGAAAATCAGCAAAAAGCGCTAAAAACATGCGTAGAAGGCATTATGGTGGGGAATTACCTGACCACAATCGGTGCAAAGCCACAAGATGACATTGATATGGTTACACAACTCGGAAAGAAAATAAAATGTACGATTACATCAAAGGCAAATTAGTATCCAAACAACCTGCAAGCTCAAAGGGCGCTGCAATTGTTGTGGACAACAACAACATGGGATACCTGATTCATACAACAAACAGGAACATTGCACTGGCAAAAGAGGAAGGCTCTGATATCAAAGTTTATACTTCTTTGATTCACAGAGAAGACGCAATGATACTGTGCGGATTTTTAAACAGAGAAGACCGTGATATTTTCAACATACTCTTAAGCGTGTCCGGTGTGGGTATGAAGGTGGCTCTTATTCTGCTCGATGAGTTTTCCGGATATGATTTAATTTCCGCTGTAATAAGAGGTGATTTTAAAGAGCTTTCCAGAGCAAAAGGCGTGGGGCCAAAGCTTGCACAAAAAATTATTCTCGAACTTAAAGACAAACTCATTAACTGGCAAAAAAGCTCGCCTGTTGATGTTTCGGATATTTCTTCAACGCAGAGAGAAATGAGTGAGGAATCACTCTCCGAAGCACAGGCTGTGCTCTTGTCTTTGGGGTATTCTGTTGCAGAGGCAAAAGGCGCTATAAAAATGGCCTGTCAGAGTGTGACAAAGTCTGATTCTTCAGAAGAAATTCTGAAAGAAGCACTGCGTTATCTTGCAATGGAATAAGCTAGTTAATATTGAACTCGCTGCAGCTTGCAGTAAAAGCTTTTACAAGGTGATAATCAGCGCCTCTTAATGTGCTGACCATTTCAAAGATTGTTGTGCCGGTTGTTATGATGTCATCAAGGATGAGTATTTTTTTCCCTCTGAGCAGTTTTATATTTTTTGTGTTTATGCCAAAGGCATTCTTAAGGTTAGATTCGCGTTCTTCTTTGCTCAAGGCATATTGAGGCGTTGTATTTTTTGTGCGGTAAATCAGGTTTGTGTTTATTTCATACCCGCTCAGTTTTGCAAACTCCTGTGCAATCAAATTCATATGGTTGTAACCGCGCTGCTTTTCTCTTGTTTTGTGCATTGGCACGGGCACAATAATGTATTCTTCTTTATCCTCGTTCAGCTCTTTCCAGTAAGCATACATAAGCTTTGCATGGTGATAGGCAAGCTCTTTTTTTCTATGATATTTCAATCCCCGTATCATTTTCATTATAATGCCTGTGTAAATTGTCATGCTGTATACATCGGCATTGTTGATAATTTTTACGGGTTTTAGGGGCAAAAACCTTATTTTTTTTAGACAATCATTGCACAAAATTGCATTATCCCGTGTGCTTTTGCAAATGTAACAGCGTTGTTTATATAACAGGTTGATTAATTGTCTAAAAATTCCAAACATATAATAATTATTATAATACGAACAACCTGCTTTATAAGATTATATGCTAAAATAAACGTATAAATTACAGAAAGTTTACATATTCGAAAGAGGAATTTATGAATATAATAATCATGATTTTGCTGATAAGCTTTTTAATCCTTGTGCATGAGCTCGGCCACCTTTTGACCGCACTGGCGCTCGGGTTTAAGGTTACTAGATTCGGTTTTGGCCTGCCTGTGGGCCCTACGTTGTTTAAGGCAAAAATCAAAGATATAGAAGTTGTTGTGCACGCTCTTCTTTTAGGCGGTTACGTTTCTTTTCCGGATGATGAAGAAAATACAGAGCTTCCTAAAGATTCAAAAGAGTTTTTTCACAACCAGCCTATTTGGAAACGCGCAATAGTCCTGTCAGCAGGTGTGGCAGCCAACATGCTGTGTGCAATAGCACTGGTTATGGTTACAGCGGCTGTTACTCACAAACTGCCGACAGACAGGGCAATTGTTTATGTAAAAAACATTAATCAGGCACAGGGTGCGTCTGTCAACGCTTCCGGATTGCAAAAAGGCGATATTATCCTCAAAATCAACGGCTCAAATATTATCCAGCCGTTTCAGACAAATATCTATGCAAAAGCTAGTAAAAAATTCGACGGCTATGTCTCTACAAAAGCTTACTATGCCAACCTCAAAAAATTGCAGGACAAAAACCCTGACATAAAAAATGCGTATTCTCCCATAACAAAAGGCGAAAAAATCAACCTCATTGCCGCAACGGATGAAGCACCCATGCACCTTTCGGCTGCTGCTCTTATGGGTATCGAAAAAATTAAAAACGATGATATAAAATTAAACGATGAACAAAAAAAATTGAGAAACAGCCTCGAAGGTAAAAGCGAATATAAAGCAAACGGGCTTGTATCGCTTTCTGACCTTGCAAAAGCCCTTTCTGATACAAGAAAACCAATGGTGTTTACAGTAAAAAGAAAAGTTAACGGCAAGGATGAAATACTTACTCTAAAACCAATCTATTCTAACGAAGAAGGCCTTATAGGAATCGAGAGAGACGGAGAAAGAGTGCTTATTCACACAGACTCTCCCGCAAAAATTGTCACAGGCTCGCTTCAATACACCTGGATAAATACAAAATACACTCTAATCGGGCTGGAAAAGCTCCTCACAGGCCAGATTCCCGTAAAAGAACTGCGCGGTATTGTTGCTGCAACAAAAATGGGCGGGGATATGATTGAGCAGACAGGTATTTTAAACGGAATACTGCTTACAGCAATAATCAGCATAAACCTTGCCGTTATGAACCTTCTTCCCATACCGGCGCTCGATGGCGGGCATTTGATGTTTTTGATTATAGAAAAATTCAAAGGCAAACCGCTTGATGAAAAAGTGATGGCAAAAATCAGCAATTTCTTCTTCTTGCTGTTGATAATCCTTATGATGGTGCTGATTTTTAACGACATATTTGCAATTGTTACCAAACAAATTTAAAATCAAATTATGGAACTTTTAACTTATCTTCAGGACAATTTAAAAGATAATAAATTGATAAGGTGGCCTGAGCATTGTTTTCCGCTCAAGTTCTATATAGCACCGTTTCGGTGGTATGCGCAAAGGGGCAATGATGATTACAGATATCAGGCCATGGTCAGGCGTGCACTGGGCGAGTGGGAAAAGGTCTCCGGCGGAAAAGTTAAGTTTAAAATTGTGCAAACCCTGAACGAATCACAGGTGAACCTCGACTGGAAACGCGTGGATAGAAGGGCTCTCGGGCATTGCTATTTTCATTTTGATAATGCGGGCAGACTTTACTCTGCCGAGGTGCAAATAGGTCTTTCTGACGGCATTTTGCACCAGCAGTATCAGGACGAAAATGAGGTCTATCACACAATCCTGCACGAAATAGGCCATGCACTGGGGCTCGGGCACAGCCCTTATGATAGTGATATCATGTACACTCCTCACAAATACGGTGTTGTGAGCCTGTCAAACAGGGATGCCCTGTCCTTGCAGTGGCTTTACAGGCTGCCTCTTGGCATGAGCGTAACAGAGCTTGCACAAAAACACGGCATTAGCTCAAACGACATAGATTACATAATTGCCTGTATTTCAGGTGCGGGCAAATCAAAAGAGTTTGAAAACGTCAAAAACTCAATCAGAATCCCCAAAAAAGACCTGATGTCAGAGCAGGACAAACTTGCCGAGATGAAAAAATATAACCTCGGGCTTCAAAACATCCAAATTCCCTCTAATGTACAGGAGTACATTAAAAAGAATATTGTGATGAATAAAGACAAAAAGTCTTAGCGCTCTTATGCAATATTGATAAGACGTTTTAATTCATCCGGACGGCTTGATTTAACAAGAGCGTCTTCAGCAGAGATAAGACCTTTTTTGTAAAGGTTGGCCAAAGCTGTCTCAAGAGTCTGCATGCCGTGCTGTGCACCTGTCTGGATTGCAGAGTACATTTGAGATGTTTTACCTTCTCTTATCAGGTTGGCAATAGCGCCGTTTACAACCATGATTTCCTGTGCCATTACACGGCCTTTTTTCTCGCCGTTTTCAGACAGCTTTGGCAAAAGTGTCTGTGAAAATACCGCACAAAGCGAGTTGGAAAGCATGATACGAATCTGCTGCTGCTGGCCCTGCGGGAATACGTCGATAATACGGTCAATAGTTTGGCTTGCAGAAGACGTGTGCAAAGTACCCATAACAAGGTGGCCTGTTTCTGCAGCTGTGATAGCGAGCGAGATTGTATCAAGGTCACGCATCTCACCTACGAGGATGATATCAGGGTCTTCACGCAAAGCTGATTTAAGAGCGTTTGCAAAAGAACGGGTGTCCTGTCCGAGTTCTCTCTGGTGAACAACACTTTTTTTAGACTTGTGCACAAACTCAACAGGGTCTTCGATAGTGAGGATGTGCTCGTTTCTTGTTTCATTGATGTGGTCAATCATAGAAGCCAGAGTTGTAGATTTACCGGAACCTGTAGGCCCTGTTACAAGGATAAGGCCTCTGGGGCGTTCTGTAATCTTTTTAACAACAGGCGGAAGGCCTAATGTTTCGAAAGAAGGAACCTGTGTGTTGATTGTTCTGAATGCGGCAGCATATGTGCCGTTGTTTTTGTAAACGTTTACACGGAAACGGCCAAGCCCGTGGATACCGTAAGAAAGGTCGAGCTCCCATTCCTGTTCGAGTTTTCTTCTCTGTTCGTTGTTCAAAATCGGGAATACAAGTGTTTCAACATTCTCGGCTGTAAGAGCTTCCATGTTTGTTCTGATTAATTTACCGTCTATACGGAAAACCGGCGGCAGGTTAGCTGAAATATGAATATCACTTGCGCCTTTACCTATAGCGTCTTCCAACAATTCTTCTATTAACATGTTTTGCTCCTACTATTTTTTTCCAATTACTAATGTGATTACTTTGATGTATAATTATTTTACTTAACTAAATTTTACAATTTAGTTACATTATTGTCAAAAGTTATGTGGAGAGTGTTATGACTACTATAAAAGCGGTTAAGCTGAATAATTTTGAAATAGGCGGCGACAAGCTGTCTATCCTTGCAGGCCCTTGCGCAATTGAAAACAAAGACGTACTTTTTAAGGTTGCTGAAAACCTCAAAAAAATCACGCAGGAGCTTGATATAAACTATGTTTTTAAATCTTCGTTTGATAAAGCAAACAGAAGCTCTATCAATTCTTTTAGAGGTCCCGGCATGGAAAAAGGCCTCGAGCTTCTTGCTCAGGTCAAAAAAGAGTTTGACCTGCCAATCGTTACTGATATCCACACACCCGATCAGGCAGCACCCGTGGCAGAGGTTGCGGATATTTTGCAGATTCCGGCATTTTTGTGCAGACAGACAGATTTGCTCGTTGCAGCTGCAAAAACAGGCAAAATTGTTAATATCAAAAAAGGCCAGTTTCTTGCACCCGCACAGATGAAACCACTTGCAAAGAAAGTTTCCGACTCCGGCAACGACAGAATCCTTTTTACAGACAGAGGTACAAGCTTTGGCTACAACAATCTGGTTGTGGATATGAGAGGCATTCCTATAATGCAGGAAATGGGTATTCCTGTTGTGTTTGACGCAACACACAGCGTTCAGCTCCCAGGTGGCGCAGGCGAGTGCTCATCAGGCGAGAGAAAATACGTTTCTACACTGGCTAAAGCTGCCATGGCAGCAGGCGCTAAGGCTCTGTTTTTTGAAGTACACCCAGACCCTGACCATGCTCTTTGCGACGGGCCAAACATGCTCTCTATTGAGATGGCAAAAGAAACATTTAAAATTTGCAAAGATATCTTTGAACTGGTAAAAGAATAATCTTTGATTAAAAGTTATCAACAAAATTTCTGTATTGAAGCGCCTGTGCAACATGGGCGCTTTCAATATTTGCACTGTTTTCCAGGTCGGCGATTGTTCTTGCGAGTTTTAGGATTCTGTCATATGAACGGCCTGAAAGGTTAAAACGTGAAATAGCGTTTTTTAGAAGGTTTTCGCTCTGGTCATCAAGTTTGCAAAAAACTTTTATTAGCTCTGCATTGAGCTGCGAGTTGGTCAAAATAGGGTGGTTTTTGTATCTTTCTACCTGAATTTGTCTTGCTTTTATCACCCTTTTTCTTATGTCAGCCGAGCATTCGGATTTAAAATTTTTGTTTAAAAGCTCATCAGAGCTCAATCTTGGTACATCTATCTGAATGTCGATTCGGTCCAAAAGCGGGCCCGAGAGGCGTGAGCGGTATCTTTGAATCTGGAATTCGGAACAGGTGCACTGTTTTTGAGAATCGCCAAGATACCCGCAAGGGCAAGGATTCATTGCCCCCAGAAGCATAAAATCGGCAGGAAATTTAACACTTGTTTGTGCGCGCGAAATTACTACCTCCCCGTCTTCCAACGGTTGGCGCAGTACTTCGAGTACGCTTCTTGGAAACTCCACTATTTCATCAAGAAACAACACCCCTTTGTGGGCAAGGGTGATTTCACCGGGTTTCGGGTTGGAGCCGCCGCCTATTATTCCTACAGCAGAGGCTGTGTGGTGCACTACACGAAACGGCCGTTTGTTAACAAGCGGGTTGTCAGATTGCAAAAGACCTGATACGCTGTATATTTTTGTCAGCTCAATTGCTTCTTCCAGCTCAAGAGGAGGCAGTATTGATGCAAAACTTTTGGACAACAGAGTTTTACCTGAGCCGGGCGGGCCTGTCATTAGTATGTTGTGGCCTCCGGCAGCTGCAATTTCCAGTGCTTTTTTTGCTTTTAGCTGGCCTTTAATATCTTTAAAATCATATTCGTAATGTGTGGTTGTGTATTCGTTCAGGTAGTCATCAATATAAACTTCACACACCTCTAGTTCTTTTTCACCGGAATTGTCTGCATAATGCTCTTCCGTGCCAAAATGAGCTGCTACTTGAGCAAGGTTTTTTGCACTAAGCACCTTAATATCAGGAATCAGAGCAGCTTCTTTTGCGTTGTCTTGCGGTACAACAACCTGTTTTATGCCAAGCTCTCGCAAGCCTGCAGTAATTGGAAGTATTCCGTTCACCGCACGTAAAGAACCGTCTAAAGAAAGCTCCCCTAAAAAGGCTGTATCTTTGATTTTTTCTTCGTCCACAATACCGTCACGTGCAAGTATTCCGATAGCAATCGGCAAATCGTAGTTGGTGCCTTCCTTTTTTATGTCAGCAGGTGCAAGGTTTATTATAACTTTCTGGTTTGGGAACACAAAACCGGAGTTTTTAATGGCTGTGCGCACGCGTTCTTTTGCCTCGGAAACAGCAGTATCTGGCAGCCCTACAATCACCACAGAGGGTATGGATTGTACAAGGTCTACTTCTACAAGGATTTTATAAGAATCAATACCGACGACAGTAGCCGTAATTACCTGTGAAACCATAAGCCAATATTAGCATAAAAAATCGGTTTTACATATATGTAACTACTTTTGCACTATTATTGCAGTCCATTGCTCCTGATGAAGGATTTCAATTACCTTGAGTCCGTGTTTTTCTACAGCATCAAGCACAACCTGTTTTTTCTCATCAAGAATACCGCTTAGAACCATGTATGAAGCGGGTTTCATAATGTTTTTTAAATCGCCCATGATTTCAGCAAGCACGTTGTGCAAAATATTTGCACACACAAAATCGTACTGCTCGCTGAGCATATCAGCAGTTGCATGCGAAAAATCTATTTTGTTGAACACATTGTTCATCTGTGCGTTGTCTTTTGCAACGTCTATGACAAGAGGGTCGTTGTCAATGGCCACTGCATGTGATGCGCCGAATTTGATGGCTGTGATGGCCAGAATGCCCGAACCTGTGCCGATATCAGCGACTTCATCTCCTTTTTTCAGGTATTTTTCAATTGCTTGAATACACAGCTGTGTAGTGGCATGTGTGCCTGTCCCAAAGGCAGAGCCGGGATCCAGGGTAATCAGGATATCGTCTTTTTTGCGCGTACATTCTTCCCACGACGGGCAGATAATGACGTGTTCAGAGGCTTTGGTCGGTTTCCAGTGTTCTTTCCATTTTTGCGACCAGTCCTGATTGATGATTTTTTTTGCGGAGATTGTCCATTCTCCCAGTTCTTCGTCTGTGAAGCCTTCTTTTTTCAGTTCTTCTTTTGCGTGAGTAAAGATTTTTTGGATTTCTGACGGAGAAAAATCCTCTTCTTCACACAATACATAGCCTTTTGCCACGTTGTTTGTGGTTTCGATGAGCTCAAGGTCTTTGTATTTTTCTTCTGCCTGTACAACCCCTTCACATTCAAAGCGGTCAAAGAAAATTTCTGTCACAATTTCAATGACAGCCGGGTTAATTTTTACTGAAATTTCGAAGTAGTCTTTCATTGTGCAGTTCCAAATACGCCCATTCTTCTGAACTTGTTGTAGCGGTCGTCTTTTAGCTGTTGAGCGGACATGTTTTTGTACTCATCGAGTGCTTTTAATATTTCCTTTTTGAGTTCTTCGCCCATTGCTTCGTAATCGTAATGCGCACCGCCTAAAGGTTCTTTTACAACGCCGTCAATGATGTTGAATTTTAACAAATCAGGGCCTGTAATTTTGAGTGCATCTGCAGCGTCAGAAGCTTTTGCAGCGTCTCTCCACAGGATAGAGGCACAGCCCTCAGGTGAAATTACAGTGTAATAGGCGTGTTCAAGCACAAGCACCTTGTTTGCAACAGCAAGGCCCAATGCCCCGCCAGAGCAGCCTTCGCCTGTGATTACGGCAATGACTGGAACATCAAGTTTGGCCATTTCTTTAAGGTTCACCGCAATAGCAATGCCCTGACCGTGTTCTTCTGCTTTGATACCGGGGTATGCGCCAGGGGTGTCAATCAAAGTTACGATTGGCAGGCCGAATCTGTTGGCATGTTCAAAAAGTCTCAATGCTTTTCTGTATCCTTCCGGCTGCGGCATACCGAAGTTGTATTCGAGGTTTTCTTTTGTGGATTTGCCTTTAACCGTGCCCACAATCATAACAGGTTTGTCACCAATTTTGGCAACGCCTCCGATGATTGCTCTGTCGTCCGTGCCCTCTCTGTCACCGTGCATTTCGACAAAATCTGTTGTCATCAGATTGATGTAGTCCAGAAAGTTCGGACGGTTAGGATGTCTTGCAATCTGCAATTTCTGTACGGGTTTTAGGTTTTCGTACAGTTCCTTTTTGTATTCGTGAGACTGTTGTTCAAAAACTTCAATCTCTTTTGACAAGTCCATACCTGATTCTTCACTCATTTTTTTTAGTTCTTCTATTTTTTGTTCAATTTTTGTTATAGGTTTTTCAAAATCTAATTTCATAATACCAACTGTCCTGAAAGTGTCTTTAAATATTAGTGTCTGTGTAATCTTAAGATTTTTGCCAGAGTTTCTTTTAGCTCGCTTCTTTTGCAAATCATATCAAGCTGGCCGTGTTTCATAAGATATTCTGCTGTCTGGAAATCCGCAGGGAGTTTTTGTCTGATTGTCTGCTCGATTACACGTCTTCCCGCAAAGCCGATACGGGCACCCTGTTCTGCAATAATAATATCGCCGATTGTGCCGAAGCTGGCTGTTACACCGCCGTAGGTCGGGTCTGTCAGGATATTAATATAAAGAAGTTTTGCCTCATTCAATTTTGCAACAGCACAGCTTGTTTTTGCCATCTGCATTAGAGAAAGCGCGCTTTCTTGCATTCTTGCACCGCCTGATGCTGTTATTGTCACAACGGGAAGCTTCTTTTCCAGTGCAAGCTCAATTATGCGGGTAACTTTTTCGCCCACAACGCTGCCCATAGAACCGCCCATGTATTCAAAATCCATGATTGCGCAGGCAATTTCTTCGCCTTCAACTTTGCCTGTACCTGTTATTACAGCATCGTTGAGGTTTGTTTTTTCTTTTGCTTTTGCCTGTCTGTCCTTATATGATTCTGTATCAAAGAATTCCAGCGGGTCGGACGGTGAAATATTTTCGTAGTATTCGTTAAATGTTCCAACGTCAAAGAGCTGCTCTATTCTTGTTCTTGCATTTATTCTAAAGTGGTATCCGCACTCGGGGCATACCATCATGTGATGTTCAAGTTCTTTTCTGGGGAGCTGCGCGTTGCAGTTGAAACATTTTACCCAGAGTTTGCCAATGTTGTCGTCGATTTTAGGGTCTATCGGACGGGCGGCCTGTTGTTCTTCTTTTCTGGTTTCGAACCAATCTTTTAGAGTCATTTATATTTATTCCCCTTGTCAAATAGTCAAATTATTCTCATTTATTATACTACAAATGTGTTTTTTAATTACATCCCCGGAGGTCTGATTAAAGAAGGCTGTAACATTGCACCGCCGGGCATCATGTTAAAGCCGGGGTTGTAATCCCTATAGTCCTTAACAGAACGGTTCATCTGGTCTTCTTCAGCGCGTTTTTGTGCTTCTTTTTCTTTTTTCTTTTTGTCAGCCATTTTTTGTTTTTCTGATTTTTCTACATGGCCGATTGCGGTCGGGTCGTTTAAGATAAGGCGTTTGAATTCAACATCGGAGTTTTCAGCACCAACATTCATCATCAACCCCATAGATGCGTTTTGTCTGTATGCATCGTATCCGATGAGGAATTTTACGTCATCAGGCCCTATTGCAAAGTAGAATCTGTTTTCCTGGAGCATTCTGTCATCGGGTGTGTCGTTGGATAACACGATTGTTGCTGTGTACATCACTGTCAAATATTTGCACAGACGCAAAGATTCACCAAGCACCACGTTTGACTTTCCGTAGAAGTTTTTATCAAAGTAAAATGGAGAATCTCCTGCCTGACCTCCCTGGAAATATCCAATGTATTGCTGCCATGATTTATATTGTGTTCTTAAATACGGGCCGGCTCTGACAATACCCATGGTATCGCCTGTTCCGTATAAAGCAACGTGGGTCTGTGCGTTCAAACCAAAATCCAGTGCAAATTTTTGTTCCGGATTTTTATAGGTAAAAAATGGTTTGCTGCTCATTGTTTGCCATGCAAATTTTGTTGTGGAAAAAGATCTGTCGCCCCAGTCTCTTGCAAAACCGGCAATATATTTGTTGGTAAAATTCACACCCAGATCTTTGAGCTCATAGTTTTTGTTATGTACAAACTGGAATCCGTATTTTGGCATTCTTCCGCCTAAAAAGCCGTTGTTCATATAAGAATTTATGCCGTATTCGAGTTTTAAATTGTCTGTGAATTCCTGCTCGCCTCGAACAACAAATTTGCTTTTAGAGCTTGACCAGCCGAAGTCTGTTCTGTTTTTGTCTGTCAAGAAACGACCTATTGCACCCACCCCGAAGTCACTTTTGTATGTAACAGCAGGGCCGATTTTTAATGTAGAAGCGTTTGGCGTTTGCAGTACAATACCCGGAGAAATAAACGCACCCAGGTTTCTTAAAGAGCCCAACTCCAGCATATTTGTTTCGATATACTGCTGTTCTTTGTCTGTATACAGTTTCATCTTTCCCGCAGAACCCAGTTTTGTGTCTTTAATATAAATATCTGCGTTTTTGAGTGTTGCAATGTCTCTGTCTTTGTAAGAGTCAATGATGATGGTTTTTGCTTTAAGACGCCATTTGTTGTCGTATTTTTCTTTGAAATAGAAGTTTTTTGGGATAACTTCGTCCATCATTGGTTTATCAAATCCCATAATCGGGCGGGATACAAACTGATAACTTGTTTTGTCATTAAAGGTTACAATACCGTCAAGTGCCTCTGTTTGAGCATCATTTACCGTTGCATTTTTTGCTCTTATCTTGATGGCCATATGGTTCAGCACAGGGTGCGTCATCATTGCGTTGTCTTCGTTAAGGTTTACCTGAATATAGTCACCGTTTACTTTTTGACCTTCTTTGATGAGTACAACATCGCCATAACCTTTGATAAAGTTTGTGTCGTGGTTGAAGATAATTTTGTCTGCAAGAAGAGTGGAGTTTTCGCTCGGGAATGTAACTTTGGCATTGCCAACAGCTTCAAACTCGTGGCGTTCGGGGAAGTATTCTATTGTTTCACTGTCTACAAGCACGTCTGTTGAAGGGCCGTCTTCGTATGCAGATTCTTTTTTCTTTTGTTTTTTTTCTGCTTTAGAGAAAAACTTTCTTGGTTTGTCTTCTTTGTCGGAGTCGTTTGCTTTTTCTTTGTCGTCAGCTTTGTTTTTATCGGAAATTTTTTCGTCTTCCTGTTTTTGTTCGTCAGATTTAACAGAGTCTTGCTTTTTGTCATTGTCAGCATTTTGCTCTATTCCGGTATTTTGAGGCACATCCAGTGTTTCTGCCGCATAAGAAACACTGAGCCCTGCGCTCATTGCCATTATTATAGCTAACGTTATAAAAAGTTTGTTTTTCACTAAAGCACCTATATTGTTTAAATGTAATTAAGCGGGTTTTGTGGTTTTCCGTTAACCCTTACTTCAAAGTGGCAATGCGGCCCTGTGCTGTATCCGGTGGAGCCTTCGTAGCCCACAACCTGACCTTTGAGCACATTTTGCCCGGGGCTGACCACATATCCTGACATGTGCGCGTACAATGTGGTAATAGGCTGTCCGTTGATAACACCGTGGTCTATGATAACAACTTTGCCATATCCACCGTACCATCCGGCGTACAATACTTTTCCGGAGTTTGATGCCCGGATTTTTCCGCCGTTGATACCCCCGATATCAATCCCAGAATGATATATCTGTCTTTTAAAGATAGGGTGCATTCTGTAACCGAATGGTGATGTTATCGGGCCTGCGATGGGTTTCATAAAGCCCGAAACTACTTTTACGGTTGTACCCTGGGTGTTTTTGCTAATCATTTTGCCCAGTGCTTCAGACTGGCGGGCCAATTCTCTTTCGGCTTTTTCGTAATATGCCCTGTCTGTTCTGTAACGCTGGATGGAGCTTTCATTTTTACTGATTGCGCCTTGAATGTACTGCTGCTGGGCGTTTATGTTTTTGATTGAATAAGCAATAATTGTTTTTTGTTGTTCAATCTGGTTTCTTAGTATGGCGATTCTTCTTGTTTTTTCTTTGAGAAATGCCATTTTTTTCTTATCGTTTTTGGTGATTATATTTTGAAAATAAATTCTGTCTAAAAATGTGTTGATATCTGTTGTTGCAAGCAAAAGCTGGAACATTCCGCGTCTTTGTTTTTTAAAAATTTGGCGGATTCTGTTTTTTGATTGAAATTCAACTGCAGAATAATCTGAAAGCGTTTCATTAAGGTTTCTTTCAGCTTCTTGAAGCTGTGTTTCGGCGTTAGCATATTGCTTTTTAGAGGAGTTGAGTGTTTTTGTTGCATTTTCAAGCCGCTGCTGATTTTTGTAGAGCTTGTTTGTTTCAATAGTTTCCAGCCTTTTTAGCCTCACAACTTTTGCGTGAGTTTCTTTTCTCTTTTTTTCGATATGGTTTTGAGCACAAAATGCATTTTGTGCAAAAGAGAATATGAAAATAAATATTAAAATAGCCTTAAGAATTTTGTGCGGCATTTACTCTCAACCAATCAGCTGTTTATCGTGCAATGAATGCAATCAAAATAGGTGCAAACATGAACAATAAAAATGATACTGCAATTATTCCTACAATAATTTTTTGATTTTTTCTGAAAAATTCCATGAATATTAATCCACAAGTCTTCAACAGTAATATTCTACATGCAAAAAGTCTGATTTACAAGAAATTTACAACTTTGTGTATCGGATTATTACCTAATATTTTTTAAAAGCACTTTGACAACAGCCTTTTTTACATAAGACGGCTCGTTTTGTGCAATACAGGGCATATGTGCGTCTTCGGGCATAAATATGACAAAATCACCTTCTTTTGCGTTTACAAAATCTCCGTCTCCTTCAAGAAAAATTATGTCATTTTTTTCATCGTAAAAAGTTACGGGTTTAAAATTTTTTACATCGCCAAATCCGAGTTTTTCTTCGCCTTTTATTATGAATTGGATATCAGCATATTTTTTGTGTGCTTCAAATTTTCCTTGTTCTTGCGGTTTGGTGGTGTAATCCTGTACAGATACAAAAATATCGTCCCCTTCAATTTGATATTTGCCGTTTTCAAGATTTTTCATGTCAGTGTTTTTTAAAAATTCAAACCCTTTTTTAAACCCCTCACCCAATTTGTGGTAAGATTCTGCGTTTTTTAAATTATCCTTAATCATAATAATCGCCTTTCTTAATTTTTATTTACATAAGATTATAGCAAATTTTTGTTATCTGTGGTTTTATAAAAACAGTTTGTTAAGAAAACCGGACCATGATATCACCTGTAACTAATAGACCAAAACATAATGTATTCAGTTCATTTCAGGATACGGCACATACAAAAAACGTTTATTCGTCGCTTTATTACAAAAGAAACCACAGAGTAGAGGAATCAGACGTTAAAACCAAAGCAAAAATTGCAGCCGGCTCCATAGCGGCTACTTTAGTGCCGATGATTTATTTTGCCAAAAAACAAAACGGACTTAAAAAGATTCTGGATATTTTTAAAATAAAATATGAGCTCAAAGAAGTAATTGCCCTGAGTTCTGCAAGTATTGCGGGCGGTGCATTGACAGGTATTGCGGTAGATAAAAAAACAAACCGTAAACAAAAAATAAACGAAGGTGTTTTTCAATTTATGAACGCAACAGTCCCGACAATGCTGGTTGGCGGTGCAATGGAGCTGATTAAAGACAATGAAAAGTATAAAAATTCAAAACCTGTCAAGGTTGCGGCTATTGTCACAGGTTTGATTGCAGGTATGCCTTTGGCAGCGTTCATTTCAAATATTATTAACGACCCTAAAGACAAAGAACCTGACAGAAAACTTACGCTAAAAGATTCTATTATCAACATGGATGATGCACTCGGGGCTCTTGTTGTGGCCAAAATTCCTGTTGTGGATAAACTCCATCTGGAAAAAATTATGCCTGCAATATTTGCCTGGTGCGGCTATAGAGCCGGAGAGAGCAACTGATTTTTACCATTTGATAATAACTTTTCCGTTACCGCCGCCTGCTCCGTCACCGGAATATGTATGGTTGTAGCTTGATGTGCCGTAGGCAGTACTTCTTTTGGCTCCGCCGCCGCCACCTCCGCCACCGGCTGCTGTGGTTCCGGGTGCATTGGAGGATTCTGCTGTTTCTCCGTCTACGCTTCTGCCTCCGTATGAAACAACTTCATTTGCACTGATGCCTGATACAGCACCATCTTCGCCTGCTACATATGAAGCTGATGCAATATCCGGTTCAATGGCCTGGTTTTTGCCTGCTTCACCGCCGGGTGCTCTGAACAGGTTGCCCACAACGGTGTCTGTTCCGTCAGTAGGTTGTGTCATTGAACGGGTTGATGATGTAAATATGTTTTTACCGCCTGAGCCGCCTTTTCCAAGCTTTATTATCAGTCTTTCATTAATACTTGCTGCGGGATAAAGCATAAGACGTGCTGCTTGCCCTGCTTTACCTCCGGATAAGATATCACTTTTTACGGCTGCATAACCACCAACGCCGGCTGTGCCTCCGCCGTTTTTACCCTGTCCGCCGCCGCCAGACATACCCATATTGTTTTCTTTCATTCTTGCAAGATTGTATGAGGTGTTGCCAATAGTGGAATATGGATAGGAGTTTGATGCCATGAGCATTTTTTCGCTTATTACAGAGCTGTAGTAGGATGTTTTCATTCCGGCAGAAGTTCTTTCGCCGTCTTGTCCGTTAACTGATTTTACGTTTGTGATTTTTAAACTGCCGCTCGGGTCGGAATAGCTGTATTTTCCGCTGCAGCCGCGCCCTGTGTTACGTACACATTCTGAATAGTTTCGCCAGTCAGCACCTCTGCAGTTTTTATTGAACATGGTTGCTTGCAGATTTCTTGCTATACAAGCAGAGCCTGTGCCGTCGTATTGAATAGCCATTCCGCCTGTGCCGCCTCCGGCAAAGACAATATTACCAAAGTTTGTATCGCCTCCGTTGCCGCCGTCACCGCCGCTATGTTTACCGTCATCGCCATGGCCTCCGCCGCCACCTCCGCCAACGCTGATGGAGTAGGAGATATTGTATGTTGGTTTGAATGTAAAGCTTACAGCAGCACCGCTTCCGCCGGCATGGGCGCGGGTTCCGCCTCTTTCGTCGTTGCCTCCGCCCCCACCGCCGCCGCCTCCGACAAGGACGATGTCATACTGGTTGTTTGCCAAAAAGTCTATTCTCTTGCTTTGGCCGGGATATAAGGCTTCCATTACAAGGTTGCTGTATCCGGCTCCACCGCCCCCACCGCCGCCGACAGCTTTGATAATAAAGTTTTTAGCCCTTGGCGGGGGTGTAAATTCGCAATGGTCGGCATTGACAACAGGTGTCGGTGCGTCTTGCGAATATGATGAGTGCATTCCATCTTCATCTATTTCACAGGTCCATTGGCCATGCGGAATGTTTTCAAGGCTTCTTTTCTTTTTTGTAATCACGGGAATTGTTGCAATTGTGATTAAGCTTACAACCAAAAGAGCCATCAAAGCTTCTGCCAGAGAAAAACCTTTGCAGGCCGAATGTTTCGGAGAGACCTTTTTCATATTATTTAAATCCTTTAACAGTACTTTTCTTTGTTTTTATACTTAATTTTATCATATTTGAGTACACATTTCAATATTGCGCATATAAATATTATATGCGCAATTGAGGTATAATTTTTTATTTTTATTTTTTCAGGATATTTGAGATATCTTCTGTTATTAATTGAGGTGTGAGGCGGAATTTTTCGTAGAGTTTTTCAACCGGCTCTCTGTCCGTAAACTCTTTAGCTGCGCCGTAGTTGAGTACTTTCATATTTTTGTCGGAGTAGAATCTCGAGATTTTTTCGCCAAAGCCTCCGTCTAAAAGCCCGCTTTCTAGCGTTATAACTACTTTATGGTCTTTTTCGAGAGATTGTAAAAGCTCTGTATCAACCCCGCTAAGGAATTTCGGGTTTATTAAAGTGGCATTGATTTTTAGTGTTTTAAAAAGCTCCTGTTTGACCTGGCGGCCTAGCGGCATAAAGTTTCCTGCTGCTATAATTGCAACATCTTTGCCTTTTTCTTCTATTTTGTATTTGTTGAGTTTTGAATAGTCTGTTTTATCAGCGTGGCCGGTTGAAACAACATCGCCTGATGGGACTCTGATTGCAACAGGATGGGAGTTTTGTGATAGAGACCAATCAAGCATTGCGATGTATTCTTCTTTTGTGGAAGGAGAAAGGTACACAATGTTTGGAATATTGCTTATTAGAGGAATATCAAATATACCGAGGTGTGTCATATCCGCGCCTGATATGCCTCCGCCAAAGACGAGGATTGTGGCGGGCGAGTTGTTCAAAGCCAGATCCTGTGAAAGCTGGTCATAGGTTCTTTGTATAAAAGAGCTCATGACTTCAAGAACGGGTCTTGCGCCGTTTTTAGCTGCGCCTGATGCAAAAGCAACTGCGTGTTCTTCTGCAATGCCTGTGTCAGTATAATTTTGTCCCATTTTTTGTCTGATTTCTTTTGTGAGCCCCGTTGCTGCCGGAGTTGCGGGAGAGATAGCAAACACAAGCGGGTTTTGTTTTTAACTTTTTTGAATGTTTTGATTAGAGAATCAACATCATTGCCGTCTTGTACATAGTAGTAGTCAAAGCCCATTGCCGTGAATATGTTGTTTTGAGCTTTGCCATTTGTTTTTCTTAACAGCGCAAGATTTTTATAGAGCCCGCCGTGGTTTTCGGCAATAGCCATTTCATTGTCGTTTACCACAACAATAAAATTGCTGCCGAGTACAGCTGCGTTGTTTAAGCCTTCATAGGCCTCGCCTCCGCTTAGTGAGCCGTCGCCCACAAGGGCAATCACGTTGTATTTTTCGCCTTTGAGGTCTCTTGCTTTTGCAAGTCCGGTTGCAAGGCTCACGCCTGTAGAGGTGTGGCCTACGTTAAAGAAATCGTGCGAGCTTTCTTCGGGATTTGTGTAGCCTGAAACTGCGGAGTATTTTTCAGGGTTTAAGAATCCGTATTTTCTTCCTGTTAGCATTTTGTGCGGATAGCACTGGTGTGATACATCAAAAACTATTTTGTCCTCAGGTGAATTAAACACATAATGCATTGCAATTGTTGCTTCTACAATCCCCAGATCAGGCCCGAGGTGGCCGCCTATTGTGTTTGACCTTTTCATGATTGCGTATCTTATGTCTTGGGAAAGATCTTTCATCTGTGCTGTTGTAAGTTTTTTCACGTCGTCGGGTGTGTTTACTTTATCCAGCACTTTGAGGGTATAGGTGTTATTTTTTTGAGTAGTTGTATTTGCAAGGGCTTTATAATCCATTGATGCAGCCGTTAACACGGTAAGCACGGCAAGTGATGCTATAAATTGTTTTTTCATCTTTTTCTCCTTTTTTATTTTTTTATTGTACTATCTGATAGCTGCTATCAGTCAAGCCATTGTGATTAATTGATTTTATAATTCCTTTAATATAGATTGGTTGAGAGGTATTAGCTTTGAACAGAAAAATAACAGGTGCAATAAACGGTGCGGTAGCTGCCGCAAGCTACGGGATGAACCCTCTTTTTGCACTGCCTATGTATGCTGCGGGAGTGGGCGTGAATTCTGTATTGTTTTACAGATATGCTATTGCCGTTGTTTTGTACGGGTTCTGGATAAAGCTTTTTAAAAAAGACTCTTTAAAGATTACGCTTAAGGAATTTTTTCCGCTTTTGTTTTTGGGGCTTTTCTTTTCGGCATCGTCTTTGACCTTGTTTATGGCATTTCATTATATAGAAGCAGGAATTGCGTGCACAATTTTGTTTGTTTATCCTTTGTTTGTGGCTGTAATAATGGCATTGTTTTTTAAAGAAAAAGTCACAAAAACAACAATAGCCGCAATTTTGTTGACATTTGCAGGGATTGCACTTCTTTATAAAGGCAAGCCGGGGAGTAGTTTGAATATTCACGGTGTAGCCATAGTGCTGGCTTCGGCGCTTTTGTATGCTCTTTACATTGTCGGTGTAAAAAATATAAAGCCTGTAAAGCACATGAAGCCTGACAAGCTTAGTTTTTATGTAATGCTTTTTGGTTTGCTTTTGTATATTGTAAACCTGAAATTTTGCACAGAGCTTCAAATAATAGACAGGCCCTTTTTGTGGCTGTGCACATTCGGGCTTGCGCTTTTTCCCACGATTATTTCGCTTGAGACAATCACTATTTCAATAAAACTGATAGGCTCGACCACAACAGCAATACTCGGCGCGCTTGAACCTTTGACGGCGATATTTTTTGGTGTAATGTTTTTCCACGAGCACCTTACAGCGAGAATAATTTTGGGAGTGGCTTTGATTTTAACTGGTGTGATACTGGTCATTACTAGAAAACGAGAAAAGAAAGCAAAAGTATAAATTTGAAACTCAAAATTTTAAACGGCGCAATTTTCGATTACAAACTGTTTTTATATAAATATGGTTAGATTTGTATGAAAGTTATTTTATGTTAAAGGTTGGTTTAAATTCTTTTCAAAAAATTGGCAGTTATATCACAAAACACGCTGATTCTGCTGTTGGTAATGTATTTGCTAAAGATGTAAAATTGGGCTCTCAAATAACAACAGATACTTTCCAAAAGGCAGGAATTTCTACCGGTTCAAAAGTAACAAAACCTATTTCAGCTGTAGTTTCTCCAAAACTTACTTTTGAAGATGTGTATAAAATTGCAAAATTGGGTAACGGCAGGATAAAAATTATTCCTAAAAATCCCGGCATGCAAATTAATGGTAAAAATTTAACTTCGTTTGAGATGCCTGAATTTTTATACCATATAACCTCTGAATCAAATATGAAATTAATACAATCAACAAATACTTTAAAACGTTCCACAAATGAACAGCTTCAGGGTGTATATTTATTAGATAAGCAGAATTTTTTATCAAATTATACAAGTGTAAAATCAGCAGAGAGACAAATTGATTTGTGCTCTTCGTTGTTACAACATGCTAATGCCAGCAATAAAAATTCTTCTAACTTAATACTTATAAAAATTCCTACGGAAAGTCTGCTCAGAAATGGTAATTTAAGATTCAGACGTCAAGAAGATTTCTTCTACTATCAAGATATGATTCTTAAGTTGCAAAAGGGCTTGAAACAGAAATTTCCTCTTAGATTGTTAAGCGATGATAAAAACAGAGCACAATTTGAAAAATACGTACTCGATAATAAGATTTTATCCAAAGCTCAACTGGATAAATTTATGAAAGATATGAAAGATGCGATACATTATGGTTACGGCATGGATAAATTAGGGCAATTTGAAAAAAATAGTGCTGTTGAATTTATTTTTAGTAAAGATATTTCTCCTGATGTAATAAAGGGAATCAAATGCAGAAAATTTGATTTAAAAAATTACATGAATCTTTCATCTTCTAATATTGATATGCAAAAGCTTCAGGATGTATTTGCATAAAAAAATAAGGCAATAAACAAAAAATAGGTTAAAATAAATTTATGAAAAAAATTATTGTTTTATTATCATTAATATTAATTTCTTCCGGTTGTACAAAAGTACAGGAAAATCAGATTATAGAGTCTCAGTGTCCTTCTTGTGAAGAATACTGTAAAGAACACATATTCTAATGCGGATATGAGAAATTGTTCTTATGATGCAATGGATGCTTGGTTTAAGGTAATAGACAAAGATTTAGCTACTTTGAAAAAGATTTTATCTTCTGAAAAATATGAAGCTATTGTTAAATCACAGAAACAATGGGAAAAATATCAAGAAGAAGAATTTAAAACCAATAATCTAGTAGTTTTTAACAATGGTGGCACTTTTTATCATGTTGTAAGTGTTGGTGATAAAGCTCATATAGTAAAAGAAAGAGCATTGCTTTTGAATTCTTATGTAAATCTGTATTCAGAGTAAGATTGATTTTTCATAATTTATTTTAACCTTTCTGTTTAGTAAAAATCGTATTCACAGAAAGGAAAACAAAAATGTACGATAAAAAATTCTATACTCTACTTGATTATGTATTCGCAGATGAAGGTGGTTTTAGCAATCACAAAAATGACAGAGGCGGACGAACAAATTTTGGTATAACTCAAATTGCAATGGATGAGTACACAAGAAAGAGAAACCTGCCTCACAAAGATGTTAAAAATATTACAAAAGAAGAAGCAGCTAAAATTTACTATGAACTTTTCATAATTTGGTTCTCCGCTTTTTGATTTGTTAATGTCAAAACAATGTATCTGTGCAAGAGACTTGTACTCTGACATTGGCTCAACGTAGTGAATGTCTTTTGACAACAGCTCTTTGTTGATTTTTTCAAGATTCATTTTCTTCATAGATACCTCCTGAATTCATAATAAATCTTTTTTAAAATTACGCTGTTATTTTCCTCGATTTCGTTTGGGGATAAGGGGTACAGGCTTTCTTGAAACTGCTTTTTTTATTAAAGTTGATATATCAAATAAAATTTTGTATAATAAAAAAGTTGAAAGACCCTGAAACGGTTCGGTCAGGTATCGAATACAAAGTACGGAGTAGCGGCAGGTTCCGCGAAGACATAGTTTATATAGTCCAGGAGGCTATTCACAAAGATTCTGGTAATCTTTGTTCAGTTTAATAGACTAGTAGTAACTATTCAGGTAATAGTGCTATTTTGGTTTGTTATGTCTAAAAAAGTATTTAAGGTAAAATATGTTTATGAAAAAACTGTTTTTAATATTCATATCTTTAATATTTTTATCCTGCTGTTACTCAACCGCACAGACAACTCTGCACCCTATTGATAAAGCAGAACAAGACTGTATATCAAAAACTTCTGATACACAGGTGATGAATCAATGTAGTATAATTGCTCAAAACGAATGGGAAAAGGAGATAAAAAAGTCTTTGTCAGAGTTAAAATCTGTTTTGGACAAAGAAAGCTATAAAAGTTTGATTAATTCTCAAAATTCTTGGAAAAAATACAAAATTGATGAATTTCGTTCTATCGATAAAATGCTTGAAAATAAGCAGGGTACAATGTATTTGAATGTAAATAAAGGTTTGAAAGTTGATATAGTCAAACAGCGAGCTTTGAAACTAAAAGAATATTTAAATACAGTAAACGATTAATAACATATTTTGCCTTGGTTTAATTACAACTCAAATCAAGGAGAAAATTATGTCAAATTTATACATTAAATCGGGCTAAGAATATATAAAAGTCCAAAAATTAAAGAAATTATCGAAACAATTAATCCTAAAATGAAAACTATGAAATGAATTTTTTTTAGTTTGTCTGTTATTTTTATAAATTTGGGTTCTGTTTTTTTTAATTTATAAATTAAAATTTCCAAAAATATACAAGGTAAAACAGCAAGTTCTACCAGTGTATTGATAAAAAGATATACTGCACAAAAAGACATCAACCCGAATATTCCGTATGGTGCATCTTCACCAGATATGTGGTCATAGACTGTTACATCAGGATACAAATAAAAAACAACAATCAAGGATAAAACAAGAAAAATTAATCCTAAAAAAGATAAAAAATTCAATGTAATATACTTTTCAAAGTTTTTCATGAAATGGATTTTATCACAAATTAGAAAGGAACAGAAATGGCAAAAAATAAAACTAATATAGTGAGACAATCTTACAACAATTATATTTATGAACAAACTAAAAAATATCAGAAAAAATACGGCTTTGAAATTGGTAAAGGCTCACACGACGCCTGGAACAACGAAGCCGATGCATTTAAACACACATTTATGAGTGCAGATATGGCATTAAAAACTAATGCGGGCATTAGCAAATACAAAGGCGATGAGCATGAAATTGAAGGCAGAAATAATATGGGACAATCTGCCGGTGAAGAAAACATGGATAGATGGAATAACGCAGAAGGAAGAAAAATTGCACAAAAAATTGCAAAAGAAATAAAAAATCCATTTGTATTAAAAGCATACGCCTTGAGTGGGCGTCTTGAAGATAGAATCGCAGAAGAAGTAATGAAGAAAATGAGAAAAGGAGACCTTATAACTCATCCTAACGATAAACGGAAATATACGGAAACTCTTAAAAAAGACTCACGAACACCCGCTCAAAAATTTTCTGGTGAAATAAAAGCCAAATATCATAAAATGCAAGAGGAACATAAAAGAAAATATCCTGTTTTTAGAAAAAGTAATGCTTCTCAAAGCAATTCATCAGGCAACGGCAAATGGGTAACTATTAACGGCAATCATGTATTTATAGAGGATTAATTTCTACTCAAAGAGCAGGTATTTTTGCATACCTGCTCTTTTTTATGGAGCGAGAGCCAAGTAGGGACTTCATCTCTACGGCTCATTCTTCGCCTAGAGCTGAGGTCAACGAGGCTTTAGTGTGAATGTTTTCTGCCCATTTTTTGTTTTGGCTTTTTAGCCTCTTTGTCTTTCTTCCATAAAAAAAGAGTCCTCATTGGGACTCTTTTTTTATGGAGCGAGAGACGAGGCTCGAACTCGCGACCCCTTCCTTGGCAAGGAAGTGTTCTACCACTGAACTACTCTCGCATTCGGTAATTTTAATTATACATGGCAAATTTTAAATTTCAACTATTTTCTTTGAGACTTAACAAAATTTATCTCATCTGCTTTATTTTTAAGGGTTCCGGCCAATTTCTTTTTTAATATTTCATCGAGCATGGCGCCGATTTTTTTGCCGTCTTGTATCCCCAGCTCTTTTAAATCTTCTCCGTTTAGCTCCACTCTAATCTTTATTAATTTTTCAAGATAAATAAGCGGTTCTTTTCGTTTTGTCAAAAGATAATAAATTAGAATAGCTTCCAGACTTTTTTTGTGGAAAAACTGATAAATATCATAATTTGTGTTCATGACACTCAAATTATTTTCGAGCAGCCATTTTTTGTCTGTAAAAACTTTTTTTTCGTTTCGGTTAAAACAAAACGCTTCAATAATATTTTCGTCATTTAAAACTGTACCTAGATACACAAGCCAATCAAACGAGGGGTTGTATTTGTCAATGAGAGATTTTATTTCCAGCCCTTTTATATCAGGTTTTTCACCGTGTATGAGCTTGTAGTTTTTGTTTACAACAAACATGTCATAAAGCCTTGGACTGTTGAGACAAAAAGCGGATTTCAGCTCTGATTTTATGCGTGTCCAGGAAATATCGTCATGCATTTGTGTGTTTATATATTTTTCCTGAAGCTCTTTTGTGTGCGAGTCTCTGTGCAGATCAAACCTTGCGGCAAATTTTAGCCCGCGGATGATTCTTGAGGGGTCTTCGTTAAAACTGTTGTCGTGGAGCACTCTTAGGGTTTTATTTTTCAAATCATCAACTCCGCCTACATAATCTATCACATCGGCAAAGTTGTTTTCGTTTAAAGACATTGCAAGCGAGTTTACTGTAAAATCGCGCCTGTAGACATCTTCTTCCAATGAGCAGCCGATTCTTACCACAACAGGAAGATGGCCTCGTCTCGGGTAAAATTCCTGTCTTGTGGAAGCAAAATCTATTGTTATATGGTTTTTAAAAAGCGCTTTGACGGTTTTTAGCTCGTTTTGCACCTGTAGAATTTTGCAGTATTTTTTATCAGCAAGTTTGTGGCAGAATTCCACGGCATTGCCCTGCACTGTTATATCAATGTCAAAAACTTTATTGCCCAGAATCAAATCTCTCACAACTCCGCCTATGAGGTATATTTTAAACCCATAATCGCCTGCTGTTTGGGAACAGAGCTCCAGAGCATTTAAAATATCTTTTGAAAGCTGGGCTTTCATCTGCTTTTTTAGGTTAAGAGTTTGCGCCATTTCTTTTTTCTAACGGTTTTTTACATAAATATTTCCGAACACTTTTACAAAAGATTTGTTTTCTTTTTCGAGCTCTTCGATTCTTTGTATCAAAATTTTGTTGTCAGAAATCAGCTCATCAATTTTTTCCAGCATGAGCTTGTTGTCTTTTTTGTATTCACCGAGCTGTACCGCATCTTCTATAAAATCTGTTTTTTTAATAAAATCTGCCACATCATAGGTAATTTTGCGTGCAATAGATTCGGCCAGCACGGCAAGGGTCTGATTTGAGATGTCGAGGGTGACGTTTTTAAGTTCGTTTTCGACTTCTTTATTGACTTCATTAATAATTGAAACCGGCAGCTCCTGCGGTTCTGTATAAATTTCTTGAACAATTTCCTGCACAGGGGGTTCAGGCTGTTCAGTGTCTTCGATTGGCTGTTCGATTTCTTCAATTTTTTGTTCAACTGCTTCAACCGGAGGTTCAACCTCTTCCAGGTGCGGTTCTGACATTTCAACAGCCATGTCAACGGGTTTTATTTCGTCTTTGTCCATGATGTTGATTTCGCATTTGGGTTGTTTGTTTTTTATGCCGCTTCTGATTTTTTCCACAGCCATTTCATCAAAAAATTCTACGCCGTCAGCGTCCTCATAAATTGGCTCTATTTTCCAATTTTTGATAAAAGCTTCGAGGATGAAGTTATCAATAAATAAATCTTCGCTGTTTAAAATTTCTATAATTTTTTCTTTGTTGAACATTGAAACCTCAGCCCTTGTTTACACTTGTATAATAATATATTTCAAACAAAAAAGAAACAGATTGTAACAAATGCGGAAACTTTTTTTTAACACTTGCGTCTAAAAATTTAAGAAGAGAGAAATAAAAAAGAGTTAAGAGGAATTAAGACTATGAATAACCTGACGCATGAATTTGCGTTATGCGATATTGACGTGGACGAAAAATTAATAACACAAACGGTTGAGGATGAATCATCAGAAGAGAATGCGAAAGAGGCGGGCATTGAGACAATAGAGACTTTTAACACCATTGTCAAAAAGAACGATATTTTGCAAAACTATCTTAAAGACATTGGCCGTATAAAACTCTTAAAAACATCAGAAGAACAGGAACTCGGTAAAAAAATCAAAGAAGGCAAATCAAAAGAAGCACAAATTGCCAAGAAAAAACTCGTACAGGCAAATTTGAGGCTGGTGGTGAGCATTGCAAAAAAGTACATTGGCCAGGGTGTGTTGTTTATGGACCTTGTGCAAGAGGGCTCAATGGGTTTGATAAAAGCTGCGGAAAAGTTTGACTACACAAAGGGGTTCAAATTCAGCACCTATGCTACCTGGTGGATAAAGCAGTCTATTGTGAGGGCTATTTCCAATCATTCCAGAACAATCAGAATCCCCGTGCACATGACAGATAAAATAAGGCTGTACAAAAAAGTTGCAGCAGCTCTTGCTTCGCAGCTGGGCAGAGAACCCACAGACGAAGAAATGAGCGCAAAGCTCGGGATTTCTATAAAAAAACTCGATAATATCAAAAACGCAATATTTAAAGACCCCATAAGCCTTGACACTCCTATAGCAGAGGACCTTGTGCTGGAGGATTACGTTGCGGATGACAGCTACAAAGCACCTGATTCAACTACTCAATCTGTGTTTTTGTACAAAGATGTCATGTCTATGCTCGAGTTTTTAAACCAGAGAGAAAAAACAATTTTAATCAACAGGTTCGGCCTTGACGGCCACAGCAAAAAAACTCTTGAAGAAATAGGAAAAACACTGGGTTTTTCTAAAGAAAGAATAAGACAAATAGAAAACATTGCACTCAAAAAACTCAAAGAGAACAAAGAGATTGTGCATTTGCAAGAATATCTAAATTAGCTGTATAAAAGCTTGAGGGAAATTACAGCTTCCCTTGGGACATCTTAAACTCCTTAGTGACGCTATTTCAGCAAAATCCTTTTTAGGGTTTTGCTTTTTTTTGCGTTTAAAAATTAATACGCTCTTTTTCTACAACAACCGGTTTTTTGTTTACTCTTGTGTAGATTGCACCAATGTATTCACCGAGCACACCCATGCAAAACAGCTGTACAGAACCCAGAAAAAACAGGCTTATGATAATAGGAGCAAGCCCCAGGGCAAACTCGTTCCAGAACATGAGTTTTAAAATAAAGTAGAAAACAGCCACGCCAAGGCTCAAAAACGAAAGCCCGAAGCCGAGAAACGTCATTAATCTTAAAGGAACCTTGGAGTGCTTTACTATCCCTATCATTGCGTTGTCATATAGCGAGTAAAAATTATTTTTGCTTATGCCTCTGCGGCGCGAAGGCTGCTTGTATTCTACAAATGCTTTTTCAAACCCTATGTCGCATATAAGCCCTCTGATGTAGGGGTACGGGTCGTCTAACTGTTTGATGATATCGATTACGCATCTGTCAAAAAGGCCGAATCCTGTGCAGTTTTTAACAAGGCTTGTATCGTCGTCTGCAATGCGTGATATCAGTTCGTAGTAGGCTGTGCGAATCATAAACATGGGGAAAGATTCTTCGCTTTGAGTTTTTTTGCCCAGCACAATTTTGTAGCCGTCTTCCCATTTTTTTATAAAATCACCAATAAGCTCCGGCGGGTCTTGAAGGTCGGAGGCAAGGTAAATAATAGCATCCCCGCTGCACTGCACCATGCCGTAATAGGGTGAGCGTATATGGCCGAAATTTCTTGCGTTGAGGATGACTTTTATCCTTTTATCTTTTTGTGCAAGCTCTCTTAATTTGCCTTCTGTGTTGTCACACGAGCCGTTGTCAAGGAGAATGTATTCAAACTCGTAATTGTTTGAGTACGGTTCTATTGCTTTTACAACCCTGTCATAGAGGGTGTCGAGGTTTTCTTCTTCGTTGTAGCAGCTCGAGATAAGACTAATTTTTTTCATGATGTTTTTTAAAAACCCAGTTTTTGTTGAGTAAAAACGCTGTCACAGCGCAGATTCCCGTGGACACAAGACCTGCAAAGTAAAGGTTTATGTGAGCAATCTCCGCAAGACGCAAGATTATTATACCAGTTATACAAACAAGCGTATATACGGCAATAAACTTAAAAATCAGACTGTTGTCTTTGTTTTTAAACACAAGCACGCCCGTGGTTTTGAAGTTGAATAAAATACCTGCTATTGTAGACAGCACAACTGCAGCAGAGTAATGCAAACCGGTGTACATCAACAATGCAAACGCGCCGTAGCCAAATGCAGTATTTAGTATCCCTACGAGAATAAATTTTACAAACAGCCAATCAATTTTCATTTTTATATAATATTATAAAAAAGAGAAAATTATTTAAGCGGGGGATTTTGGAATACAGAATTTTAAAACCACAGAATTTGTTTTTGTTATTGTGCCTTGTTGCAGGCATGGCAATGGTTTTTATCAATCCTCCTTTTCAAACATCTGACGAAGGCTCTCATTTTTACAAAATTTACGGCTATGTAGAAGGCTCTTTGAACTTTAAAAAAATTACTGTAAATAAAGAAGGGCGCAGTCTTACTTTCAGCGGTCAGATTCTGCCATCGGGCATTGTGAGGGCGGTTTCTCTTTATGGTGAGATGAGTCTGGATTCGGGTAAAAAAACATCTTTTAACAAGACAGTAAAAATGCTTTCGCTTCCTCTTGAAAAAGACAAAAAGGTTTTTATTGCCTATCCTGTACCATTTTATATGCCGTTTGTTTATTTTTTGAGCGTGCCTTTGGTGTGGGTTTTGTCTTTATTTAATTCACCGCCTCTTTTTATGCTGTATGCTTGCAGGTTGTGCTCTTTGCTCACTTATGCGGTGATTGTTTATTATGCAATAAAAATTGTGCCTTTTAAAAAGCATATGTTTGCATTTATAGGCCTTTTGCCCATGGCTGTTTACACGGCAGCGTCAGTGAGTGCAGACGGTATGACAAATGCGCTTGCACTTTTGTTTTGTGCTTATGTCTTTAGGCTTGCTTACAAAAAAGAACCGGTTGATAAAAAACAAATATTTTGCCTGTGTGCAATTTTCTTTTTGCTCATGTTGTGCAAGTTTGCATATTTTCCGCTTGTTTTTATGTTCTTTTTGATACCGTCAGAAAGGTTTAAGCCGCATCAGTCACGGTATTTGTCATTTTGTGTGTTATTTGGTTTGGGTATGATTCAGGTATGTTTTTTGCTTGTTTATCATATGTTTGTGACACAGGGGATTGTGTCTTTTGCCAGTACGCTTGATAAAACAGAATTGTTCATAAAAGCAGTCATGCACCCTTTGTCTTATATGCTGCTTGTTTTTAGGACAATTTTGATAAACGGCTTTGGGTATCTGGTGGAAAGTATTGGATCTTTTGGCTGGGATACTGTAAAAATTCCTCCTGTATTTGCGGCTGCCTCGTATGCCGTGTTGTTTGCGGGTGCGGTTGTAAACTGCGGGGAGCAAGCTTTGCCTGTGAGGTTTAAGGATAGAATAATATTAATAATATCAGTGCTGTTGTCTGTTTTTGTGACAATGAGCGTTTGTTATCTTTTGTTTACTTACATGCCCGCTCAAAAGGTCATAGACAATTTTCAAGGCAGATATCTTTTGCCCCTTCTGCCTTTGGGGTTGGTTGTGTTTTCGTTTAAAAAGTTTTGCTTTAAAACAAATGTTTTTAGATATTTTACGGTCATTGTTTCGTGTATTCTTATGATTGTAAGTGCGGTTGAGATAGTTAAGAGGTTTTATATTTGATTATGCAGGATATCAAAGCTTTGAAGGCGGAGAATATATTTGTTGTTTTGAGTCTTATAATGGGGTTGTTTTACCTTGTGATAAACCCTCCTTTTCAGGCGCCTGACGAGGCGCAGCACATGTTTAAAATGTGGGGATATACACAGGGAACTTTGCGCTTTAAGGTGCTGCAAAACTATACAGGAGATGTTTTGCCGTTGAGCCTCATAAAATTGAGCCGTTATGAATTTATGCGCGGAGACACAAACAAAAAAATTACCGTAAATGAAATAAAACAATCCCTGAACGTTAAACTCGACAAGGAAAACAAAGCTTTTTATACGTTTAACCCTACATCATATACTCCTGTTTCTTATTTTCCTTCATTTTTGTTGTTGTGGGCAATGAAACTTTTGAACATTGCGCCTCTTATCATGATGTACATGCTTCGTTTGTGCTCGCTGTTTTTGTACACGGGGCTTATGTATTATGCAATAAAGATTATGCCTGTTAAAAAATGGCTGTTTTTTACTCTGGCATTGCTGCCAATGCCTCTTTACACCGCTGCGTCGGTATCAACGGATGCACTTTTTATGGGTATTGTGTTTATATTTATTGCGTATTGTTCAAGACTGGCTCTCAGGCCGAGAAATGGCAGGGTTTTAAGACGGAAACATTATCTGGTAATTGGTGTTTTGAGCCTGTTGATAAGCATTTGCAAATTTGCTTATATGCCATTGGTTCTTTTATATTTTATAATTCCAAAAGACAGGTTTTCTTCTCAAAAACATAGGTACGGTGCGTTTTTTGCGATTTTATTGATAAACCTTCTTGTGACGGGCATGTTTTTGGATTATTCCATCAACGCTGCCAAAGGGCTTAATACCGGTACGCAAGGATATGAAGCCGGTTTTATGATTTCTTTTATACTGCAGCGTTTTGACTGGTTTTTGGGTTTTATTTTTAAAACAATTTCTGTCAAAACACCAGAATATATTGCTGGCTTTATCGGCAAACTCGGCTGGTATGACACTGTTTTGCCATCTTTTGTTTTAAAAAGTTTCTTTGCAGTAATTCTTTTAAGTGCTGTTTTTAAAACAAAAAGAAAAGAGCGTGTTTTTAATTTAAAATCCAGGCTGATTTTTGCTTTGATTTTTGTTTGCTGCTTTTTTATCATAATGTGTTCGGCGTTTATACTTTTTCAGTGTCATCCTGTTATTTGCGGAGTGCAAGGCAGGTATTTTATGCCGGTTGCTCCGTTATTGCTTTTTATGTTTGATAACAAAAAACTTGTTGCAGCAAAACTGCCGCTGTTTTTGACAGTGGTAATACCACTTTTGAGTATCGGAGCGTTTTGGGCATTGATTACGAGGTTTTACGGGTAAGGTATATGGAGTTTTTGTCAAAAAATAAAAATATTATATTAAATACTTTGTTGTTGCTAATATATTGTGCGCTCACGATATTTTGCGCAATGCACCATGAGATATGGCGTGACGAGGCTCAAGTGTGGGTGGTTGTCAGGGACTTGAACCTTTTTGGAATTATCGACCATGTAAGAATCGAGGGCCATCCTCTGTTGTGGTATTTTATTGTAATGCTTCCGGCAAAGCTTAAACTGCCTGTTTTTTCAATGCAGGTGCTTAGCCTTGGGTTTATGGCGTGTGCAGCAGGGTTGTTTTTGTACAGGTCGCCTTTTAATATTGTGACAAAAGCCTGTGTGCTTTTTAGTGCGGGCTTTTTGTACTGGTTGAGTGTAATTTCGCGCAGTTATTCTCTTGTGGCTTTATTTTTGTTTGTACTGGCAATGCTTTATCCCGTACAAAGAAAAAGGCCTTTTTTGTATGCAGTTGTTTTGGGTTTGTTGTCACAGACACATGTTTTGATGAGCGGGTTTTGCGCAGGCATGTGTGCGCTGTTTTTGTACGATAACATAATAAAAAACAAAGAAACGCCAAAAAAATATATAGCACCTTTTCTGGTTTGTTTTTTGCCGCTTTTTTTGCTTACAATTTATATTTTTTCAAATCCGCATGACAATGTGAGCGTACAAAATTACATGCTCAAAACAGATACAAGTCTTTTTAAGAGCTTTATATCAGTGCTGGTAAACACCTATATGTTTATGACAAACATCAAGGGACTGTTTGTTACTTTGTTGATTGCAGCTTCTTTTTCGGGTATTTTTGTAGAAAATAAAAAGATATTCTGTGTTTATTTATTCAGCATGCTGTATCAGCTGGTTGTTTATACCTATATATGGTCATGTGCACCTGAAAAGGCGGCTTTGTTTTTTGCGGTGACTGTTTTTTGCTGGTGGGTTGTGCTTGATTGCAGGCCGCAAAATGAATTGTCGAAAACAAAAAAGATTTTGTACAATATTTTGCTTGCAGTGATTTTTGGCATGAGCGTTAATGTTGGATTTATGTTGTTAAAAAATGATATCCGCTATGATTATTCCTCTTCTCAAAAAACAGCGGAGTTTATTGAGAAGAATATAGAAAAAGATGCAGTGCTGGTTACTTTTGACCCTGTTTTTACCAGCGGAATAAGCGCGTATTTAAAAAACGGCCAGAAGTTTTATTACCCTGATACAGGTGAGTATTACACGTTCAGCTATGACGGTAAGGCAAATACGCACGTGAGCGCACAGGAACAAACCGAATTTTACAAATTACACAAAAATATTTATTACATCCAAAACTGGCTCAGCCCTTCGCAGGTGCCTGTTTTTGCAGCGGAAGAAACAACGCTTATACCAACGGAAAAATTTTATATAATAAAAAGGAAAGGCTCCTAAATGAAAAATATTGCGGAAAAAAGTACGAAGCTAAATATACTCTATACCTTGTTGTACGGTATTTTTACACTCATTGTTGTGCTTTGTCACGAAATATGGGCAGACGAAGCGCAAGTGTGGCAGATTGTGCAGAATGTTTCATTTTTAGGTCTGTTCAAACACCTCGTGAATGAGGGGCATCCTTCGCTGTTTTATCTTATAAATATGCCGTTTGCAAAGGCCGGATGCAGTGCAGCTTTTATGCAGATATTTTGCTGGTTGTGTACAACTGTGAGTGTGTTTTTGCTCTGGCAGTTTGCTCCGTTTAAACAGTATACAAAGTTTGCCATAACTTTGAGTGCCGGGTTTTTGTATTTTTTTCCTGTTATTGCAAGAAGTTACAGCATTATACCGCTTTTGGTATTTGCGATTGCTCTTGTGTATCCTCATTACAGGAAAAAACCGTTTTTATATGCACTGCTTCTGTTTTTGACTGCTAACACGCATGTTATTATGCTCGGGCTGTGTGCTCTTTTGTCGCTGGACTTTTTGTATTGTGCTGTTTTGAAAGAGGATGAAAAATCGGTTAAAAAACGTAATATTTTTGCATTTTTAATCATGGCATCGGGCATGGCAGCAGTGGTAGCGCAGCTGGCTTTGACAATGCAAAGCAACGCTGTAATCGGTATGCATACGCTGACTCTGTGGGGAAGCTGTGTGAAAGTATTCACCCAGTTTTTCCTCAATGCTGTAGACAACCAGTGGGCAGAGCCGGGCAGTTTTTCTTTTGCGCCTTACACCGTCACTGCAGCTTTGATATCTGTTGTTTTATACATTGCGCTTTTTGTTTTGTTGTTTAAAAAGAACAAAAAGATTTTTGCAATAGGGTTTTTGGCAGTGATTTTTCAGCTATTGATTTATATTGCGGGGTATAACCACTGGATTTTTGTAAACAGAATTTTTTGTGCGCATCTGGTTTTGATATTTTGTTTTTGGATTGTGCTCAATAAAAACGACAGGTTGATAAACATATTGTTGAGTTTGTTTTTTGCTCTCACAATTTTTAACGGGTTAAAGTATGCTGCTTTGGATATACATAATCCGTATTCCGGTGCAAAGGAAACAGCGGAGTTTATTAAAAATAATATAGATAAAGACAATTCCGTGATAGTTACGGACAACCCTCCATATGCGGTTGGAGTTGTGTATTATCTAAAAGGAAAAAACAGTATCTACTGCGCACAGCAGCAAAAAAATATAAGTTATGTTGTGTGGGACAAATCCCTCTTGTTTATATTAGACGGCAGTAAATGGCCCGAGTATGCCAGGTTTGTTATGCAAAACGAGCCCGATTTTAAAAACAAAAAGCTCTATGCACTTGTGCCGTTTTTTGATGCAGACAAATTCGATGTTGATAAAATTGACAATTTTAAGCTTATTTTTGAATCAAAACCTTCAATGGTAAAGTTGGAAGGGTTTAGGATTTATGAATATTTAAATAATTAATTTTTCATTAATATTTGAAAATTTCTTATAATCAAATGATATAAAAGTATAGTAAGTTAATGAAAATACACGTATTAGCAAAAATAAAGGAGGACATTATGTCAATCAGACCGTTAGGCGACAAGCTGGTAATCAAAGTTATTGAAGATACAGAACAAACTTCCGGCGGAATTTTTATCCCCGATTCAGCTAAAGAAAAACCGCAAAAAGGCGAAGTAGTAGCAGTAGGCCCCGGCAAAACTCTTGACGACGGCAAAAAAGAAGAAATGGAAGTTAAAGTAGGAGAAAAAGTCCTTTTTGCAAAATACGCAGGTACAGACGTAAAAATGGGCGACGAAACTTTCAAAATCATGTCTGTAAAAGACGTTTTGGGCGTTTTAGAAGCATAGACTATTAATTCATTAAGGAGAAAATAAAATGGCTAAAAGAATTGTATTCAATGAAGAAGCTAGAAAAAGCTTACTCAAAGGTATAGACGCAGTAGCCGATGCTGTAAAAGTAACACTCGGACCAAAAGGTCGTAACGTTATTTTAGAAAAAAAATTCGGTGCACCTCAAATCGTTAACGACGGTGTAACAATTGCAAAAGAAATCGAACTCGAAGACGGCCTCGAAAACGCAGGTGCACAACTTCTTAAAGAAGTTTCTTCAAAAACAAACGATGTTGCAGGCGACGGTACAACAACAGCTTCTGTCCTTGCACAAGCTATTGTAAGAGAAGGCTTGAGAAACCTCACAGCAGGCGCTAACCCAATGGGCATGAAACGCGGTATGGACAGAGGCGTTGAAATGGCTGTTGAAAAAATCAAAAAAATGGCTCAGCCTGTTGATTCAAAAGAAAAACTCGCTCAAGTTGCTACAATTTCTGCTGGCAACAATGCTCAAATCGGTGACCTGATTGCTGATGCTATGGAAAAAGTAGGCACTGACGGTGTTATCACTGTTGAAGAGTCAAAATCTTTCGGTACAAACCTCAAAGTTGTAGAAGGTATGCAGTTTGACAAAGGCTACATCTCACCTTACTTTGTTACTGACCCTGAAAGAATGGAAGCAGTTTTAGAAGACGCTTATGTTCTTTGTGTAAACAAAAAAATCAACCTCATTGCTGACCTTGTTCCTATCCTCGAACAGGTTGCTCGTGACGGACGTTCTTTGTTAATCATCGCAGAAGACGTTGAAGGCGAAGCTTTAGCAACTCTTGTTGTAAACACTATGAGAAAAGTTTTAAGAGCAGTTGCTGTAAAAGCTCCCGGATTCGGCGACAGAAGAAAAGCTATGCTTGAAGACATTGCTATCTTAACAGGCGGTGAAATGTTCACAGAAGAACTCGGTATCAAACTCGAAAACATCACTGTTCAAATGCTCGGTAAAGCAAAACGCGTTACTGTAACAAAAGACAACACAACAATCGTTGTTGGTGACGAAAACAAAGAAAGAGTAGCTGACAGAGTTAGATTAATCAAAAAACAAATCGAACAGTCAGATTCTGAATACGACAAAGAAAAACTTCAAGAAAGACTTGCAAAACTTTCAGGCGGCGTTGCTGTAATCGAAGTTGGTGCAGCTTCTGAAGTTGAATTAAAAGAAAGAAAATTGAGAATCGAAGACGCTCTTAACGCAACAAGAGCTGCTAAAGAAGAAGGTATTGTACCCGGCGGCGGTGTTGCTCTTGTTAGAGTAATGCAAGAAATGGCTAAATCATTAGACACTTGCCCTTACAACTCTGATGATGAAAAAGTAGGATACAGAATCCTTCTTGACGCTCTTCACATTCCTCTTAAACAAATCGCTGACAACGCAGGCGAAAAAGGCGATGTTGTAGTTGAAGAAGTTAAAAAACTTCCTGAAGCAGAAGGTTTTGATGCTTTGACAAACGAATACGTTGACATGTTCAAAGCCGGTATTGTAGACCCTGCAAAAGTTACACGTTCAGTACTCGAAAACGCTGTATCAGTAGCATCTATGCTTCTTACAACAGAAGCTGCAGTTGTAGATATTCCGTCTAAGGAACCTGCACCGGCAATGCCTCCTATGGGCGGCGGAATGGGTATGATGTAAGACGAAAAACGTCATCAAATTTCAGCTAAACAAAAACCCCTTTGCAAAATTTTTCTTATTTTTCAGAGGGGTTTTTGTTGCATATTTTTTCGAAATTACGAAATAATTTTGATAAATTTAATATCCAATTGAGCTAAACGGCAAATATGATAAGAGTTACATATATGTAATATGTTAAATTCAAAAATAAATATAATTTACGTATATGGAACTTGATAAGCAAGAGTTGATAAAAGTTTTAGGCCATTATTTAAAGTCATTAAGAGAGCAAAAAGGCACATCGCTTAACATTTTTGCGTATGAAAATGATATGACCACAGCCACTGTCAGCAGGATTGAAAACGGACTGGTTGACACAAAATTTTCGACGCTCATAAAATATGCAAAAGGTCTGGAAATACCTCTTGAGAATATTATTATGAACCTTGATATCGATTATTCCAATGATAATTAACCTTAAATATGGTGATGATGTTTTTTTACTCTTCCACCGTCAACTTCGTGGACATTTTCTATTGTTATAAATGCTGATTCATCAATGTTTTTGATAACTTGCTTGAGTTTGGCGATTTCAAGCCTGTTGATTACACAAAAGATGATTTTCTTTTCAGCACCTGAATATCCGCCTTTTGCTTTGAGGTAAGTAACGCTTATATCAAAATGTTCCATGATGGCATTACCTATATCAGTGTGTTTTTCTGTGATAATACGCACTGATTTTGACTCGTTCAAACCTTCAATAACAATATCAATTACCCTGTAGGCAATAAAATATGAAATCATCGAATACATTGAGCTCTGCCAGTTTCCGTAAACAAAGCCTGCTGCGGTGAAAATGAACAGGTTAAAGAACATGATGATTTCACCAACGGAAAAGCCCCATTTTTTAGAAAGGCTTATGGATAAAATTTCAGTACCGTCTAAAGAGGAGTTGCTTCTCAACACCAGCCCTACTCCGGCACCGAGAATCAAACCGCCGAATATGCAGGCCAAAAACGGGTCAGAAACATGTTTGTGGTTGAGCCATACAGGCATTAAAGATACGCCGATTGATAATACTGTAACGGCATAAAAAGTAAATGCCACAAACGTTTTGCCCATTTTTTGTAATGCAAGGAATATAAACGGCAAATTCAAAATAAAAATGCACCAGCCAAGAGGGAATTGAGTTTTATAGTTGGTCATAATTGCTATACCCAGAATCCCGCCGTCGATAATTTTATTCGGAATCAAAAAACCTTCCAGAGAAAATGCGGCAATCATTGCGCCCAGCGTCATTACGATGATATTCATTATATTCTTTTTCATTTAACTATCATAACATATGGTTTTGCTTTCTTGCAATAAAGTATTGTTATTTTAAAGATTTCGTGTATAATCTTATTAGCAGTTAATAATTAAGGTTTTTTGGCTGCTATGTTTATTTAGGCAAAAGGGTCGTTGGATTAAGTCTTTCTCTTTTGTTTGAAAGATTTTTGTTTACATAAAATATGAGCGTTTGCAAATTCAATTACAAATACATTAAGGATAAAGCAACCCCGGGCAGTTGGCGAAGGGGTTACGAAGGCTATCAAAAAGATATTGTAATGTCTTATGATACAAAGCTTGCCGGCGTTGACGCAAAAGTCAAGGGCAACTTTAAAGACGCGTACGAAACAAGTCTCACTTTTACAAAAAACGGTGTAAAAGCTGATTGCAGCTGCCCTTTAAAAGAAGAATGGTGCAAACATGCTATCGCTGTCGGTCTCAAGGTTATCGAAGACAAAGTTTATGACGAATACCTCGAGCGTGTGCACAAAATTAAACCCGAATACCCTGATGAGTTTGTTCCTCCGTTAGAACACCCCACAGGCAGATATGTTTTTCACTTCAACCCCAAAAGAAGACAGAATTTTTTCTCTATCCTTGTAATGGACAGAGAAACAGGCAAGGTAATAAGAGACCTCGAGGCTATTTTAAGAGCTATTATCGAGGTGCAGAGAAACGACAAATCTTTTATTTTAAACGACGAAGAAAAAATAGAAATAGCTATATTCCAGCTTCTGCTCCAGCGCTCAAGGCTGGATAAAAAAGCAGGCTGGTATGATGTACCGATTAATAAATTTGACGGGTTTTTCCAGCTTCTGTCGCGCGCAGAAGAAGTATTAGACGGCAAAACAAAAGAACGCCTGCGCTTTGATGACAAAGAATGGGAGCTTGCTCTGTCTGTTAACTTCTCCATGGTGGGCAATGTGTTATTGTCTTTGACGTGGGAAAGACCGGACGGCAGCGACTCTTACCCGTTTGAAGAAATAAGATACTTTTCAAGACAGTTAAAATGGGGAAGATACAAAAACGTAATTTTCCCGACAAACACACCGGTTTCGGCGCTGCCTCAAAACCTTATTAAAGCGAGCTTTACAGATGTAAAAGATGCTGACGGTGCAAAATTCCTTTACGAAGAGCTGCCAAAGCTGCAAAAGGCTATGAAGGTAACTGTTTCGGAAGCTATAGAAAAACTCTTTTTAGAGCAAAAACCGCCCGTAAATATTGTTACACTGGGCTTAGACTACGACGGTTCGCTTAAAGCAGAACTCGAGTTTGAATATGACGGAACGCGTGTTCCTTACTCAAAACATACGGAAAAAACACCTTACGTAACAATCAAAAAACCAAAAGAAGACTTGCTCTACTGGGTAAAAAGAAACCCCGTGCATGAAGAACAGGCTTATCAAATGCTGCTTGCGTGTAAGTTTGCACCCATGCAGACAAACAACCTTGCACTCGAAAAAGAAAACGCAATTGATTTTTATAACTACTATATCCAGCAGGCAGGAGACGGCTGGAAGTTTGAAGAAAAAGACGATATGTCGTTTTTCAAACTTACAAAAGACCCGTTTGAATTGTGTGCTGATATTGATTTTTCTATTAATTCAACAGACAGTTTTGAAGTGGAATTATACGGACGCGTTGGTGAAGAGATTATCCCGTTTGATGATTTGTACAGCCAGACTCTGGACAACAGCAAATATGTGAGAATCAAAAATCTCGGCTTTGCCGAAATCCCCACAATGGACATATACTCACTTATGAGAGCGTTCAACACTTTTGATGTTTACAAAAATGACGAAAATAAATACATTGTAAAAACTTACCGTGCAGGCCTCATGTCCGAAATGGAAAACCTTGGCATGAAAATAAAAATGAGCCGTAAGTTTTCTAAATTCTGGAAACAGATTTCGACCTTCTCCACAATGGATGTTCCGAGCCTGCCTAAAGGCATTAATGCAGAATTCAGAGAATACCAGACAAGAGGTTTTGGCTGGCTGTGGTTTATGTACCAGTACGGTCTGAACGGAATCCTTGCCGATGATATGGGGCTTGGTAAAACATTGCAGGCGCTGGCGTTGATACAAAAAGCAAAAGAAAAAAACAAAAAAGCGCCAAACCTTGTTATCTGCCCTACTTCCGTTGTTTTCAACTGGGAAAACGAAATAGAAAAGTTTGCGCCCGGTTTGTCCTGTCTCAAATTGAGCGGTACGGAAAGAAAAGAACTGTTTAAAGAAATACCAAAATACGATGTTGTAATCACAAGCTACGCTCTTGTCAGACGCGACATTGCAAAACTCAAAAAACACGAGTTCAGATACGTTATCCTTGACGAATCTCAAAACATCAAAAACGCAGAATCCATGACAGCCCAGAGCGTAAAACAGCTCAACTGCAAACACAAACTGGCTCTGTCAGGTACACCTATCGAAAACAGACTTGAAGAATTGTGGTCAATTTTCGACTTCTTGATGCCCGGATTTTTGTTTGATAAAAACGAATTCAACTACCGCTACGTTACCCCGATTATGGAACGCGAGGACAAAACAGTGGAAAAACGTCTTAAATCACAGATTTATCCGTTTATCCTCCGCCGTATGAAAAGAGACGTTGCAAAAGACCTTCCCGATAAAATCGAAAACGTTGCATACTGTGAACTTACGCCCGAGCAAAAAGATTTTTACATGGAGGTTATGGACTCAACAAGAGAAGAACTCTTCAAGTCCATCGAAGAAAAGGGTATCGAAAAAAGCAGAATGTCCATTTTCTCTGCGCTTTTGCGCCTGAGACAAATCTGCTGCCACCCGCGTCTTTACGACAAAGAAAATATCAAAGGAATAAAAGAATCCGGAAAATTCGAGCAGCTTAAAGTTATGCTAGAAGAAATCATTGCCGAAAAACACAGGGTGCTGTTGTTCAGCCAGTTTGTGGATATGCTCGATATTGTCAAAGAATGGCTTACAAAAGCGGGTATCAAACACGAATACCTTACAGGCAGCACAAAAGACCGTCAGGAAGTTGTGGAAAGATTCAACTCTGACCCGACAATTCCTATTTTCCTAATCAGCTTAAAAGCAGGCGGTACGGGCTTGAACCTCACAGGTGCGGATTATGTAATCCACTACGACCCGTGGTGGAACCCTGCTGTTGAAGATCAGGCAACAGACAGAGCCTACCGTATCGGTCAGACCAAAAAGGTGTTTGTTTACCGTATGATTACCAAAGGAACGGTAGAAGAAAAGATTCAAAAACTCAAATCAAGAAAAAGAGACCTTGTGGACTCCGTTATCTCTGTCGACAGAAATATCGGCAAATCACTTACTTACGAAGACCTCAAAGACATCTTCTCGCTTGATTAATGTCCTGCGTGTATCAGGAATCTGAAATAGATATAAATTGAGCTCATCACAAGCGACACAAAAGTGATAAGAGCACCGTATTTGAGATACTTCATAAACGGAATCGGCTTTCCGTGTGCAGCAGCTGTCTCTGATACAATAACGTTTGCTGCAGCCCCGATAATTGTCATGTTTCCGCCAAGACAAGCACCCAAAGACAAGCACCACCAAAGAGGATGAGCATACTGCGCTCCTTCTACAAGCTGGATTTGATAAATCATTGGCGCCATGGTAGCAGTGTAGGGGATGTTGTCCACAATACCTGACAAAATTCCTGATGCCCACAAAATAAGCATTGCCGCAGCAGACTCGTTGCCTTTTGTCACATCAAGAATCCACTGTGCCATAATTTTTATGCCGCCTGCGGCCTCAAAACCGCCTATGATAATAAACAAGCCGATAAAAAAGAATATAGTGTTCCATTCCACACCGTTTAGAACCCTTTTGGGGCTTTCAAATATCATTAAAAAGCTGGCACCCGCAAGCGCAATAACGTGTGACTCAATATGAATTAAATCATGCAGAACAAACCCGAGAATAACAAGAGACAGCACCACACCGGAGCGTATTGCAAGGGCTTTGTCCGTAATGGTTTTGCTGTTGTCCAGATGAGCAACAGCTTCCATTTTGTCTTTTGCTGCAACAAGGTCTTTTCTAAAACACAACCACAAAATAAACATTGTGACAATAAGAATTAAAAGCACAATATCAGTCAATTCCATAAGGAATGTCATAAACGTAAACCCTGCTTTGCTTCCGATGATGATATTTGGCGGGTCGCCGATTAGCGTTGCCGTACCGCCAATGTTGGAGGCAAGAATCTCTGTAATAAGGTAAGGAAGCGGGTTTATATCAAGATATTTTGCCACAAGAAACGTAATCGGCACAACAAGAATAACCGTTGTGACGTTGTCTAAAAACGCAGAAGCAACTGCCGTGAAAAATCCAAGCACAAGGAGTATTTTTACAGGATGGCCTTTTGTTTTTTTCAACAACTCGTTGGCTATCCACGTAAAAATACCGCTTTTGCTTGCAATGCTCACAATAATCATCATTGAAACAAGCAAAAATATTACGTTAAAATCCACAAAATTTATAAAATAATGAGGGTCAATAGCAGCCTCGTGTCCTTTTGACTGTGCAAGAAGACCCAGCATAAGCGTTATTGCCGCCCCTATCATTGCCACTGTTACTTTTGATATTTTTTCCCAGGCTATAAATATATATGCAACTATCAAAATTGTGGTTGAAATAGCCAGAGCATGTGTGTGTATAAGGTTTAAAATATTTTCCATAGCAACTCCATAAATTATAATTTATCCGATTTTACCGTGATTGTTGGCAGTTGTAAACAAGTATTAATGTTAAATTGTAATTGCAGCTTGTTTTTGTGATAATTTTTTTACTGCGCACACAATTAGAGAGTGAAATTATGGGATTATTGGAATTTTTTAAAGAACCGCCGGCTGCGGAACCTATTAAAGACGAAGAACAAATTAAAAAAACATACTCTCATTTCAGACTGAGAATGTTTTATTCCTGTTTTATCGGGTATGCAATGTTTTATCTTTGCAAAAAGAATATTGCAGCAGCCCTGCCTTCAATGAGTAAGGAACTGGGCTATTCAAACCTTGAGCTGGGTGTTATCGGCAGCTCGCTTTACTTTACTTATGCTATCGGAAAATTTGTTAACGGTATGATTGCAGACCGTTCCGATGTAAGAAAATTTTTGCCTACAGGCTTGATTCTGGCAGGTCTTGCTAATATCTGCTTTGCGTTGAGCTTTTTTGTATTCACTCCGGGCAAGTTTACATTCTTTGGCTTGCCTAGTGCAACAATTTTGTTGTGGGTTTTGGCATTCTTCTGGGGATGCAACGGATGGTTCCAGTCCATGGGATTTCCGCCGGTTGCAAAGAGCCTTACTTACTGGTTTTCTAACTCTGAAAGAGCTACAAAATGGGCTATGTGGTCAACCTCTCACCAGACAGGTACATTTTTGGCCGTAATTCTTTCAGGTTTTGTTATTGCAAAATTCGGCTGGCAAGCAGCGTTTTATATCCCGGGTACTCTGGCAATCCTCGTTGCTTTGTGGATGTTCAACCGCTTGAGAGACAAACCGCAGACAATCGGACTTCCTGATGTTGAAGAATACAGAGAGCCCGAACGCGCTAAAGAAACTGCTAAAACAGAAGACGAAGATGACGGCATGACATATATCCAGATTCTTGTTAAAAACGTTTTGACAAACAAGGCTATTTGGGCGCTGGCTATGGCGTATGTGTTTGTGTATGTTATCAGATTCGGTACAGAAGACTGGATTATCAAATACCTTGTAGAAGCAAAAGACAATACGCTTGAACTTGCTTCTATGAAACTGGCTTGCCTGCCTTTGTTCGGATTTTTCGGAACAATTTCAGCGGGTGTAATTTCGGATAAAGTGTTCAAAGGCGCAAGAGCACCGATTAACGTAATCTTTTTGCTCGGTGTAATCGTATGTATGACAGGTTTGTACTTTAACGGTACAGGGCCGAACTTTATTGACGGTGCATTTTTGGCACTGACAGGCAAATCGCTTGTGGATGTGATAAAAATCAACGGCTCCGGCGTAATCGATATTTTGTTAATCGGTTTTTCAGGGTTCTTTACATACGGCCCGCAAATGCTCATTGGCGGTGTTTGTGCAATCGAATCCAGCTCAAAGAAAGTTGCTTCTGCCGTAACAGGCTTTACAGGAACATTCGGCTACGTGGGCGCAATGCTTTCAGGTCTTGGCACAGGGCTTGTTGTTGACAAATTCGGCTGGAACGGAGCACTTGCTTTCTGGGGCGTATCAGCATTGATTTGTGCATTGATTTGCCTTCCAATGTGCTTTAAGAAAAAATGTGCTTAATCACACAAGCGTGATTAAACTATAAATAAAAAAGGTGAATCATTGGTTCACCTTTTTTATTTTAATGGCAACTTTTGTTATTTACATGTTTTATGCAGGTATGTTTGTAATTGCAAAGCAAAAAAATCTGCTGCACCTTTTTAAAAAGAAAAGTATTAGCGCGGAAAAACTGGATAATTATCTTCAACAATTCCCAAAAACAGGAAGAAACATCGGTGCACTTCCGTATGACTGGATAAAATCCGTAAACCCTGAAAACCGTGCACTTGTGACAAAACAGGTGCAAGACACGTTTACCTCTTTTTCCAGAGAAACAGCACCAACAAAAGGCAAGAGCAAGATTTTTGGCTGGGAAGATGTTGACCCTGAACTTTTTGCAGCTGCTCACAAAAAACTCGTTGATTCTCTAAAACGGATTTTAAAAAGAGATGATATCTCAGTCTCATATGCAGGCTCGGGCGCTGTCAAAAACTGCCACCGGCTGGATGTTGGAGATTATTCTTATGCGCTTTTGGCTTTTAGAGACGAAAATGCGGCAAAAAAAGGTTTTGAAGATTATTATTTAAGAGCCCACGGCCGCGGCAACGAGCCGCAAAACGCGCTCACCGCTTACAGACAGGGCTCGCACGGAAGATTTGCTAAACCTTTCACCGTCAGAATTAGTGCGCAAAATGATGACGGCGGGTATATTTTATCCAAATTTATAGACACGCAAAAAAAAGCGCCAATCGGCAAAATACAGGAATCCAGAGGCAGGTTTATAAACGTTGACCGCTCTAAAGATACAATAAACAATATCCACACGGATATAGGCGGATGCCTTTGGAACCCGAGGTTTATTAAAAAGAAAAAATACAAAAATGCGTGTGAATATTTTGCAAGAATGCTCGACTTGCACTCTGCCCGTCTGGAAAAACCGCGTGCAATAGATGTTCAGGCGTATTTGCTTGAACAAAAAAGAAAAGGTGTTGATATTTTGGCACCTGATTTTGTTAATCATATGCAGCTCAAAAAGTCTGATAAAGCTATTGCAATAAAGTTTTTGAACAGTTTGAGAAAAGTTAATCTTCAAAAAGAAAAACTGCTTTTGTCAGGTGATTTTAAAATGATAAAAAAACTATTGAGCGAAGACGCTTCTTTTGTTTACTCAAGCCATAAATCGTCATCTGAGGAAGTGATTGACGTTGTGCGCAAGTTTGAAACTTATCCTTCGCTGCTGGCAGAGGAACTTGGCATTTCTCCCGTACCGGTTTTGGAAAACTGGGCAGAACTCTATAAAAAATACGGCAGCAGCTGCGATATAAACTTAAAAAACAACTATACAAAAAAAGATATTTTAGAATTTGTAGAAAAAAACTATATCAATATTAGAAACTACCAATCTTTGATGGCAAAGCTGAAATTTGAGTTAAAGCTTGGAAAAGAACTTGCAAAACTGGAAAAAGATTATGCGCAAAGCGACCTGGGCAAAGCGGAAACAGGCTGGGACGCTTTTTATGATTTTATGAACCGTGCAAACAAATAAATATTTATAGAGCAATTTCGTTATGCTATAATCTTTTTACAGAAAAATTCACAGGAGAGTATACTATGAGACAATCACAAAGATTAGATAAAATCCCGCCATACCTGTTTGCGGAAATAGACAGAAAGATTGCAGAAGCAAAGGCTAAAGGGCATGAGATTATTTCTCTTGGCATAGGCGACCCTGATACACCCACTATCCCGTCTGTTGTAGAAGCTATGCACAAAGCAATCGATAACCCCAAAAACCACGATTATCCGCCTTATAACGGTACAGCTGATTTTAGAAAAGCTTCTTGCGACTGGATGAAAAAACGCTTTGGCGTTGAACTTAACCCTGATACACAGATGCTTGCAAACATCGGCTCAAAAGAAGCCATCGCGCATATTTTCTTTGCATTTGTGGATGAAGGCGACTACACACTCGTGCCGGACCCCGGGTATCCTGTTTATAAAAACGCAACTATCTTTGCAGGCGGAACTCCTTATTCTATGCCATTAAAGGCGGAAAACGGATTTTTACCCGACTTTGACGCAATACCCGAAGAAGTTGCAAAAAAATCAAAACTCATGTTCTTAAACTACCCCAACAACCCCACTGCGGCTGTTGCTGATAAAGAATTTTTCAAAAAAGCAGTAGATTTTTGTAAAAAGTATGATATTTTGCTCTGCTCTGACATGGCTTATTCAGAGATGACATACGACGGCTACAAAGCCCCGTCAGTGCTCGAGGTTGAAGGCGCTATGGACTGTGCTATCGAGTTTTATTCTCACTCAAAATCCTACAACATGACAGGCTGGAGGGTAGGTTTTGTGTGCGGAAACGAACAGGCTGTTAAGGCACTCGGCACAATCAAAAACAATATCGACTCCGGTACTTTTAAAGCTATTCAAGAAGCTGCAATCGAGGCTTATAACGCACCCGAGGAACAGATTGAAAAGCTCAACCAGATGTATAAAGAGCGTAAAGAGGTTATGGAAGAAGGCTTGAGAGACCTCGGCTGGAAGGTTGAACCGTCTAAAGCTACGTTTTATTTGTGGCTGCCTGTTCCGGAAGGCTTTACAAGCGAAGAGTTTGTTACTGTAATGCTTGAAAAAGCTCATGTTGTTGTACCGCCCGGAAACGGCTACGGTAAATGCGGCGAAGGCTTTTTCCGTATTGCGTTGACAAGACCGGTGGAAGAAATTCAAGAAGCGTTAAGACGCATGAAACGCGCCGGCATCAGCTACAAGATGACAAAGTAATTTTTGGGTTTAGAAATTTAAAGCGGAGAAAAATCTCCGCTTTTTTAATCCTTTAAAACTTTTAGTATTTTGTACAATTTGTTTAATTCATCTTTTGAACATGTTTTTAATATGGCAGTAATTTGAGTCAGCTGTTCATCTTTTTCAATGTCTTCGGGGTAATCTGTCAGCAGGTCAAGGGGGTGAATTTTGAAGGCTTTGCAGATTGTGTCGATAGTTTCTGCTGTGGGTTGGTATTTGTTGCGTTCAAGATTAGATAGTCCCTGTGCTGTTAGGCCAACCTTTTCCGCAAAGACTTCTTGAGTAAGATTATTTTTTTCTCTTAGTCTTTTTATGCCTGATGTAATTAATCGTTGATAATTCATATATTAAAAATATGGTATTTAAACAGATAATTTAATCGATTAACTGTTTAGTTTTAAATATATAATTTTAGCTGGCCACACACACACAACAACAACAACACGTACCCTACGGGGCAGCCTATCATGAAAACAAACACAAAAAGTTAATGTATTTTACGTTTATGTAACACCTCAATTTATTTCATACTTAATACAAAATTTTTACATGATATAATCATAAACACTAATAGTTTAAAAAAGGAAAATCACTATGTTGGATATGAGATACTGCGAACTCAGCAAAGACGGCTTTGGCTGCTGCATGACCGTTAAACAAACACTCTTCAGCGGACAATCGGAATTTCAAAAAGTCGATATTTTTGACACAGAATCCATGGGCAGAGTGCTCACACTCGACGGCCTGATGATGACAACAGAACGCGATGAATTTTACTACCACGAGATGATTTCCCACATCCCCATGATGTCGCACAAAAATCCTGAATCTGTGCTGGTAATAGGCGGCGGCGACGGCGGCACAATCAGAGAAGTGCTCAAACACGATACAGTAAAAAAGGTAGTGCTGTGCGAAATTGACGGCATGGTAGTGGATGCCTGCAAAAAATACCTCCCCACAATAGGCTGCGAGCTGGACAACCCCAAAGTTGAAGTCAAAATCGAAGACGCAATAGAGTTTATCAAAGACAAAAAAGCCTGCTACGACGTTATCTTAATCGACTCAACTGACCCCATGGGCCCCGGCGAAGGTCTCTTTACAGAAGAATTCTACACAAACGTCAAAGAAGCGCTCAAACAAGGCGGTATCATGGCTGCACAATCAGAATCGCCTTTTATCAATCAGGCAGAGATGAAAAAGATGTACCCGCTTTTAAGAAAAGTGTTCCCGATTGTTGACACATTCACAGGCCCGATTCCTTCATACCCCGGCGGATACTGGAGCTGGTGCTTCTGCTCTGAAACAGTGAGCCCGTTTGATTATTTAGACGAAGAAAGAGCGGAAAAAATCACAAAGCAGTGCAAAATCTACAACAAAGAATACCACATTGCACGCTTTGCTCTTCCAAACTTTGTTAAAGAACTGACAAAATAGCATAACGCATTCATCAATATGTGCCAAACATTGTCGCAAGACCTCTGCGGCAGATGAATGCTGTCATTTTGAAGATTTCTTTGATTTTTGCAATTAGTCTTTCCATATGCGTACCCTTTCCACACACATGGATAATGCCCGAAATCGACAAATTATAAACAATTATTCATCCAGAGATTTTATTGCAATGTCTACTTTTTGAGCAAAGTTGTTGTTAACTGCATAAACAAGGTCGTTTGACGCTTCCACCCAGAAGTGAGAATCGCACAATATCCTTGCGTCTTTGCCATCCGGCTCTTTGACGCTCATAACAAGCGGGTCTCCGCCTTTAAAATGTGCAAGCACATCCTTAAGCCCGACAAGCTCCTCAAATTTCATCTCGTCTTTTAAAGAAATGGTCACAATACTGCTGTTGTCCACGGGTTTTACGGAATCGACAATGATATTGTACTGGTCTTCGTCACGTTTTTGGACTTTGCCTGATAGGATGACCTTTTTTTCTGACTCAATAAACGAGTTGTAATTTATTAGAGTTTTGTGGAACGCCACAAACTCCACTTTGCCTGTCAGGTCTTCGATAATCCCTGCTTTGAGGAATTTTGTGGGGTCTTTTTTTGTCGGAATCTGACGCACCTGCGTCAAAAGTCCGCAAATAGTCACAGGCTTGTCGTTTGGCATGTCCTTGAGCTCTGCAATGTTGTGCGTTGTCAAAAACGGCAGCTTGTCGATAATGCTCGAAAGCGGGTGGCTGGTTACGTAGAAGCCGAGGTATTCTTTTTCAAACGCCTGCACCTGCTTGTCATCAAACTCCTCATCACTGCCGGTGAGCGTGTATGTGTCAAGGTCAACGCCAGTGCTCGTTGTCATTCCCGCAAAAAGGCTGGCCTGCCCAAGCGATTTTGCTTCGCTCTGGCGTTTGGCTGACGCAATCAGGGGTTCAAGGTTTTCTATGAGCTGTTTTCTGCTTTTTTCAATGTTAGAAAAAGCGCCTGACTTGATTAAACTCTCTAAAGTACGCGTGTTGTATGACTTGTAGTCTATTCTTGTACAAAAATCGTACAGAGACTTGAATTCACCCTCTTGAGTTTCTCTTTCTTTTTCGATTAATTCAATAACGCCTTCGCCCACGTTTTTGATGGACGCAAGCCCGAAGCGGATATTGTCTCCGTCAGGTGTGAATTTTGCGTTTGATTTGTTTACATCAGGCGCAAGCACTTTTATGCCCATTTTCTGGCATTCGCCGATATAAAGCTGGGTTTTTTCCTGATCGCTGGATACGCTGGATAAAAGTGCAGACATGTACTCTACAGGATAGTGCGCTTTTAGGTATGCTGTCTGATAAGCAACAAAAGCATACGCTGCAGAGTGGCTTCGGTTGAAGCAGTATGCGGCAAACTGTTCAATTTGTTCAAACAGCTTTTCAGCATCTTTCTGGCTCATACCGTGAGAGGCTGTGTTTTGTACAAACAAACCTTTTTGCTCTGCCATCTTGTCTAACTGTTTTTTACCCATCATACGGCGGACGTTATCCGCTTGCCCGAGCGAATAATCCGCAAGGGTTTGGAAAATCTGCATGATTTGTTCCTGATAAACGATTGTGCCGTAGGTGTCTTTTAAGATTGGCTCAAGGTCGGGGTGAGCGTATTCAATCTTCTGTCGGCCGTGTTTACGCTGTACAAAGTCGTCCACCATCCCCGAGTTTAACGGGCCCGGTCTGAACAGTGCAACAAGAGCGCCAAGGTCTTCAAACACAGAGGGCTTGAGGTCTTTTACAAGCTTTTTCATACCTGCTGATTCTAGCTGGAACACGCCGTCTGTGTCGCCTTTTTGCAGCAGTTCAAAAGTTGCCTCATCATCAAGCGGGATGTTGTTGATATCAACTTTTTCGCCTGTTCTTTTTTCCACCATTTTGAGTGCATTGTGAATGATGGTGAGGTTTCGAAGGCCCAAAAAGTCCATTTTCAAAAGGCCGATGTGCTCGTCTTCAATCATTGTGTATTCTGTTACAATCAAACCTTCTTTTGAGGGTTCAACAGGCACAATGTCTTCTAACGGCATTTTTGAGATGATTACACCGGCTGCGTGCATACCCGTGTTGTTTTTGAGGCCTTCAATGGCTTTTGCCATGTCCACGAGCTTTTTGACTGTGGGGTCTGTGTCGTAGAGCTTTTTGAGCTCCATTCCATCTTTTAAAGCGTCATCAATCTTGATTTTAGGCTCGGCAGGGATAAGCTGCGCCCACTGGTTGCTCTGCGCAAACGGGATATCATAAACCCTTGCTACAGACTTCATTGCGTTTCTTGCTGCAAGTGTACCAAAGGTTACAATCTGGCATACTTTGTCTGCGCCGTATTTTTTTGTTACGTAGTCAATTACCTCGCCGCGGCGCTCTACACAAAAGTCTATGTCGACATCAGGCATGCTTACACGTTCGGGGTTTAAGAATCTCTCAAACAACAGGTTGTGACGGATAGGGTCAAGGTCTGTGATTTCAAGCGCGTAAGAAACAAGGCTTCCTGCTGCCGAGCCGCGGCCCGGGCCTACGGGGATGTCGTTTCTTTTTGCGTAGTGGATAAAGTCTGATACGATTAAAAAGTACTCTGCAAACCCCATCTTGTTGATTACACCGAGCTCGTAATCCATACGTTCTTTAAGCTCGGGTCTTAAACCGCCATAACGCTTTTTAATACCTTCTAAAGTCAGATATTCAAGATAAGATTCTGATGTAAAGTTAGGCGGCAGCTCAAAATACGGAATGTGGTACTTGCCCATCTCGATAATAAGATGGCACTTGTCCGCTACTTCCACCGTGTTTTTGATACATTCTTCGAACATATCCGCTTCCATCCATTTGAAAGAATCACGGAGCTGTTCGGGTGTTTTTACATAAAATTCATCGTTAGGAAAACGGAACCTGTCTTGACTTTCCTTGAGCGCGTTAGTCTGAATACACAAAAGTGTGTCGTGCCAGTCTGCGTCTTCTTTTCTCAAATAGTGGCTGTCGTTTGTGATGACCATTTTTATATCAAGGTCTTTGGCCAGCTGGATAAGCCCGGGGTTGGACATTTTTTGTTTTTCAAGCCCGTGGTCTTGCAGCTCGATGTAGTAATCTTCACCAAACAGCCCTTTGTAAAACTTTGCTGCCTCGTAAGAAGCCTCTTTGTTGCCTTGAATAAACCCCTGTGCAACTTCACCCTGAACACACGCCGAAAGACAGATAAGGCCTTCGTGGTGTTTTTCAATTAGTTCATGGTTGATTCTGGGTTTGTAATACATCCCTTTGCATTTGGCTGTGGAAACCAGTTTTACAAGGTTTTTGTAACCAGTCTGGTCTTTTGCAATCAGCACAAGGTGCCACGGATGGGTTTTTGCCGGGTTTTTCTCTGTTATATCACCGTCATAGACGTAAAATTCACACCCGATAAGAGGCTTGATTCCTGCGGATTTTGCTTCTTCATACATCTGGATAGCGCCGTACATGTTCCCATGGTCAGTGATTGCAACTGCGGGCATATCGTTTTCTTTGGCAAATTTGCACAACTCTTTTATACGGATGGCTCCGTCTAAGAGGCTGTTTTCGGTGTGTAAATGTAAGGGTACGTATTGCATAATAAATATTTAACCATACAAAATGTTTAATTTCAGCAGTATTTATAGAAAAGTAAATTTAATTTTGTAAAGAAGTGTTAACGAAAATCGAAAATATTAAGCAATGTAAATTTGAGTTTCTTGACCTCAAAATCCCCGCCCCGTAAGCTTTTCTGTAAGATAAGATAAGATAAGTGACGGTGAATAATATCAAGTTCTCTTTAAAACCTGTCGACAGGGGTTATATCATAAAAAATAAGTGTCAAAGGAGAATATATGAAAAAGATTTACCGTGAAAAATTCGCAATATATAAAGGGTTTTCACTGGCCGAGGCGTTGATAACACTGCTTATCATCTGCGTAATAGCAATTGCCTCGGCTCCGGTTATAACCAAAAAACACAGGGCAAAACTGAATCTTCCGCATGGTGTATATGCGTGTTACTGGAATGGCGACAACCTCGTGGCCAAATATTCAATAAACGACAAAGAATCAGACGGCAAAGTGGTTTACGATAGCGAAGAAGGCCGCTACGGCTGTGAATTTAACCCTCCGACAGGAGCAAAAAACTTTGTTGCTACGATAGTTGGCGGTGGCGGAGGCGGTGCCGGAGCAGGAATTGCCGGTTCAAATTCTTATAAAGTCTATGCTTCAGATTCCGGCGTTTCTACATCTTATACAGCTGAAGAGACCGCTTATTACGAGTTTCTTGTAGCAGGAGCCGGTGGCGGCGGAGGTTCTGTATGGGATGAAGGCTCTTGTGCAAATGCACGCGAAGGCTGGCCCTGTGCAGGTTCAGCTTCCCCGGGCGCTGTTGTTATTACAAAACCGCAATTGTTTCCTAAAGGTACTGTGTTCAATATTGCAGCCGGTCAGGGCGGGTCTCCGGGCAACCAGTTTGCTGCTGGCCAAAGAGGCGGCGATTCTTATGTAAAAGTTGGTTCTACACATGTTATCTATGCTCAAGGCGGTGGCGGCGGCTTTTCAGCTGATTTAAAAGCTTCTCCCAATAACAAATTTTATTATTCGGATTCGCTTGGCACACCTTCGGGTACAGGACTTACGGTTGTACGATATGTTGCTTTAAAATCTCCGATAAAAAGCACTGCACCGGACGGACAAAGCGGTGCGATGATTAGCGGTTTGCAGTCCGGAAAACCAGGCGGATATTACTACAAAGGTTTTGATATTCGTACTGCAAAGGCAGAGACTGCTACTGCGCAGTGGTACCAATTTGAAATGCCCGGTGCATATCTGCTTGATGACAATTGGAATGTGCGAACATTTTCCAGGACAGGCATGGCAGGAATAGTGCTTTGCAGCGGAATTGCAAAACAAACAACATATGCTGAAAGTAAAGGTATGAATGCTGGCAGGCCTTATAGAAATACCCTTTTGACAAAATCTATTATGGACGAGTTTTATGTTTCGCAATATGAAAATCAGGCCATGCCTTTTGCTGCGGGTTCGTCAGGTGAGGTAGATGACGGAGCTTGCGGTGCAACTAATGAGGCATATTACACGGTAAGAGGCGGCAGAGGCGTTGTTGCAATGAAATGGAAAAATTTTTACGCAGGGCTGGGTGGCAGCTCGGGCAGTGTAACCCAGATTCCTTATGCTGAAATGCCTCAAAAATCTTTGCTTTTCCCGGGTAAAGGCGGAAAAGGAGGCAAAGGCAGTATTGTTGCAGCAGGCAATACGGGACAAACCGCCGGTTCTTCCGGAGAGCAATCTTATATTAAAAACGGTACAAAAATCTTTGGCGGTTCAGGTGCAGCTGGCATTGATATTTCCAACGAAAAAAGTTATTCAATCCAAAAAAATGATGATGGCATTCCTGTCGGAGGAAATGGCAAGCTGGCTGATGTATTAACTTCCAAAAAAATAGATACAGGCGGCTATGGTGGCTACAATAACGGCAACTTGAACAACTATGGCTTAACCCAGAGCGTGTTTGAAGGCGGCGCAGCCGCAGCAGGGTTTAACAAAATTTTCGGAGCCGGTGCCGGCGGAGGCGGTGGTGCTGCCTCTTTAAACGGTGACAACTCCGAAAACATAACCCCGGGTGACGGAGGCAACGGCACTTCGGGACTGGTTTTAATCCAGTGGTAAAACCAGAATTCTTCAAAACAGTACTTATTGACCTCTGTCTGACAGAGGTCTTTTTTTCGCATGGAAATTAGAAATTTAATCGTCTTTGTGATATTTTAAAATCATCTGAAAAACTAGAAGAGGCGCAAAGGATATGGAAAATATACAGACTGTTAATTTTAGCGAATTGCCGACTACATACGATGCAAAAGCTACGGAAGATAGAATTTACAAATTTTGGGAAGATAACGAATGCTTTAAAGCAGACGCAAAATCGCCTAAAAAGCCGTTTTCAATAGTCATTCCACCGCCGAATGTTACAGGTGTTCTTCATATGGGTCACGCTATTGACGAAACTTTGCAGGATATCCTCGTTCGCTACCACAGAATGTCGGGATATGAAACTCTCTGGGTTCCGGGTACTGACCACGCAGGGATTGCCACACAAAACGTTGTGGAAAAACAATTGAGAGCCGAAGGCACAAACCGCCACGAGCTCGGCAGAGAAAAATTTCTTGCCCGCACGTGGGATTGGGCTAACGAGCACAAAAGCGCTATCTTAGACCAGTGCAAACGCCTCGGTGCTTCTTTTGACCGTTCAAGAGAAAGATTCACACTTGATAAAGGCTGCTCTGAAGCCGTTAAAGAAGTTTTTATAAAGCTGTATAAAAAAGGCTTAATCTACAAAGGTTCTTATATCGTAAACTGGTGTCCGCGCTGTCAGTCAGCTATTTCAGACGTTGAGACAGAATACGAAACAGAAGCAAGCCACCTCTGGGAAATCAGCTATTCACTGAAAGACCAGCCCGGCGCTATCGTAATTGCAACAACAAGACCTGAAACAATGTTCGGCGACGCTGCGATTGCGGTTAATCCGACAGATTACAAATATAAAGACTTAATCGGCAAAACGGTTGTTATTCCGCTTACAGGCAGAGAAATTCCTATCATTGCCGATGAATACGTTGATAAAAAATTCGGTACAGGCGCGTTGAAAATCACTCCCGCGCACGACCCGAACGACTATGAAATCGCAAAACGCCACAACCTCAAACCCATCTGGGTTATTGATGGCGAAGGCAAGATGAAAGCTTGTGCGGAAGTGCCGGAAGAACTCCACGGCCTTGACAGAGACGAAGCACGTAAGAAAACCGTTGATATGCTTCGTTACCACAACGATTTGGTCAGAATTACAGACCTTGAACACAACGTTGGAAAATGTCAGCGCTGCCACACAACAATCGAGCCGCTGCTTTCCGAACAATGGTTTGTAAAGATGAAACCGCTTGCAGAAGCTGCTATTAAGGCTGTTAAAACAGGCGAAATAAAATTTGTTCCCGAAAAATGGGAGAAAAACTACCTCGGTTGGATGGAAAATATCCGCGACTGGTGTATTTCCCGTCAATTGTGGTGGGGACATCAGATTCCCGCTTACATCCACAATACAACAGGTGAAATTGTTGTAGCAAAGGAAAATCCGGACCCTGAAAATTATACTCAAGAAACCGATGTTCTTGATACATGGTTTTCATCAGGCTTGTGGCCGTTTTCTACAATGGGCTGGCCAAACACTGATGCTGAGGATTTCAAAAAATTCTACCCGACAACAACCCTTGTAACAGGCTTTGACATTATTTTCTTCTGGGTTGCAAGAATGATTACAATGGGGTATGAATTCACAGGCAAAGCACCGTTTTCGACAGTTTATATCCACGGCCTAATTCGTGACGAAAAAGGCCAGAAAATGTCAAAATCCAAAGGCAACACAGTTGACCCTGTTATCATCATTGACAAATACGGCTGCGACGCATTGAGATTCACAATGACATCAATGTGTACATACGGTGGTCAGGATATCAAAATCAGCGAAGATAAGTTTGAATACGGCAGAAACTTTGCCAACAAAATCTGGAACGCATCAAGATTTGTGCTTATGAACCTCGAAGGCGTTGACAACAAAGCAATTGATATGGACAACCTTACAATTGCTGACAGATGGATTCTTCACAGACTAAACGAAACCGCAAAACTTGTTAACGAAAACATCGAAACTTACAGAATCGGTGAAACAGCGCACGTGTTGTATGATTTCTTCTGGAACGAATATTGTGACTGGTATGTTGAGATTGCAAAAATCCAATTGCAGGATGAAACTCAAAAAGCTAACACTCAAAGAGTTTTGAGATATGTTCTTGATATGGCTTTGAGAATGCTCCACCCGATTATGCCGCACATTACAGAGGCTATCTGGCAGTTGATTCCGCAAGAGAAAGAAACAATCGGTATCATCAAAGCAGAGTTTCCGACTTACAAAAAAGAATTTGTTTTCGAAACTGAAAACAAAGAAATGGAGCTTGTTTTTGAAACAATCAAGTCTTTGAGAAACGTTCGTCAGGGCTTGAACATTCCGCTTTCCGCGCAGATGGATATAACTGTTCTTGCCAGTGCTGCTGAGAAACCGGTGTTTGAAGCGGTTGTACCTTACTTAAAACGTCTTGCAAGAATCGAAAGCGTAGAATTCAAGGGCGAAGATACTCAAATGCCTAAAAAATCAGCGTCTGCTGTTGTGGGTAATTCAAAAATTATCATTCCGCTAGAAGGTTTGATTGATTTTGACGAGGAAATCGCACGTCAGAACAAGAAAATTGAAAAGCTCGACAAAGAAAAAATGAGTTTGGAAGGCAGACTCAAAAACAAAAACTTTGTTGAAAAAGCGCCAAAAGAATTGATTGAAGAAACTCAAGCCCGCGCTGATGAGCTGAACTCTCAAATCAATGCGATAAAAGAGCTTATCGAGACTTTGAAGTAAGATTATCATTTTATACAAGAACAGAGCCAGTAAAATCGGCTCTGTTTTTTTATTTATACCGCATCGATTCCCAGATTTTTTGATTTTTTTCTTTAAATATATCGCAGAGCAATATCACTTTTGCTGCGGTTTGGTCTGTTAAGTCTGCGTTGTCACAGATATCTGTCAGGATAGCAAACAGGCTGTCTGTTTCTATCAGGTAGTTTTCAAAAATTGTGATTGTGTGTTCCAGTAAATCTTTTTTCATTGTTTTATTTTAAATTGTTCTTTTAACAAAGTACTCATTGACGAATAATATTGTTACTTTTTTAAATTAGTATTTTAGATTTAAACTATTGTTTTAAAAATGTAAATCCACCTTTACGATTGACAAAGTGTCCTGTATGCAGTACACTTATATTATGAAAACGTATGAGATTAAATATCTGATATGCGCAAATGGCTCTGCACCTGTTTTGGATTGGCTTGATTCTCTTGACAATACAATCCGAAAACGTATTGTGCAAAGGATTTTGAGAATAGAAGAAGGTAACTTCGGTGATACTAAAAAGTTATCAGATGATATTTCAGAATTAAGGTTTTAATTTGGAAAAGGGTATCGCGTATATTATACCCAAACTAACAATACAATAGTTTTACTTGTAAACGGCGGAGACAAATCCGCTCAGGCTAAAGATATTGAAAAGGCTCACAAACTTCTTGATGAATGGAGGTCTAAACATGAATAACACAGGTTCTTTTAACGAATATATTTTAAAAGATTTAAAAACTGATGAAGATATAAAAGAATGGATAAATATCGGCTTTGAAGAATTTTTATCCGATAATGATTTGAATTCATTTGTAAAAGCTCTGGAATATGCTGTGCGTGCAAAAGATTCTATCTCCGGTATGTCAAAAAAGACAGGAATTTCAAGAAGCAACCTGTATGCAATATTTAACGGAGAACAGCAGCCGCAGCTGTCTACAGCGTTAAAAATTATAAAAGAGTTAGGCTATACTGTTAAAATCGCATAACCAATGAACAAAAAACAATTGATACAACGCTGTTTAATTTCAGACGACGCAGTAGAAACCTACCCATTCGGGCAAGATGTTTATAAAGATACCTGTGTTATGCGCCACAAAAGCAATGACAAATGGTTTGCTGCAATTTTTTACCTTGATAAAAAATTGTATATAAACGTCAAAACAGAACCTGAAATCGGTGCACTGCTTCGTATGCAATACCCTTCTATCACACACGGCTGGCATATGAACAAAAAACACTGGATAAAAGCAGACCCGCTAGAAACACCGCCGGAGGTGCTTGATGAAATAATCAAAAGAAGTTTTGAATTAACTGCACCAAAGTCAAAAAAACGCAAAAATTAAACTTGCAATTGGAGATGTCTATGCAACACCTTAACAAAGACAAAGTTGAAATACTCATCAAAAGTATTGCGCAAACTGTCAAAGAACAAAGACAAAATTTGTGTAAATCTCAACGGTTGCTTGCTGATGAATTTGCTATACAAAAGTCTTTATTGAGCAGGTTGGAAAATGCAAATAATGAACCCAAAATCGGCTCATTGTGGATGGTTGCAGAAGCACTTGGCATTTCGGCGTCAGAATTTTTTAAAATGGTTGAAGAAAAATTACCTGAAGATTTTAAGCTGTTAGATTGATTCTCTTTTAATAATCATATATTTACCCGAACCCCGTGTTGAGCTATAATCAAATGCATGAAAGGGCAGATTTTTAAAATACATTCGGATTTTTACTACGTTGATACAGCGCAGGGCACGTACGAGTGCAAAATCCGTGAAGTTTTAAAAAAAAGAAAAGACGCAATTGTTGTGGGCGACTTTGTTGAGCTGGAACAGCTGAACGAAAACTCCAAACAGGCGTTTGTTTCCAAAGTTTTGCCAAGAAAAAGCTTTATCCCCCGCCCTAAAGTGGCCAATGTAAATCAGGTGATTATTGTCTGTGCACTGAAAGAGCCGGAGCTTGACTTTGAACAGCTTAACAGATATTTGTCTTTTTGTGAGTATTACAACCTTCACCCCGTGTTGTGCTTTAACAAAAACGACCTTGAGGGCGAAGAAGAAATCATCGCAAAAATAAAAAAGATTTATGAACCTTTAAACTACGATATTATTTTTACATCTGCGCTTGAAGGCAACGGAATACAGGATTTTAAGGCACTTTTAAAAGACAGAACAACCGTGCTGTGCGGGTCTTCCGGTGTGGGAAAATCTTCTTTGATAAACGCCATCCGCCCTGATTTAAACCTTAAAACAAAACAGGTCTCTGAAAAAACAGAAAGAGGCACGCACACAACAAGGCATTGCGAGATTATTACGCTCGAAAACAATGCAAGGATTGTTGATACACCGGGGTTTAGCCAACTGCGTTTTGATTTTTTAATGCCGGCTGATGTCGGGCTTTTGTTTAGAGAAATTATTGAAATACAAAAACAATACGGTGCGTGCAAATTCTCTGACTGTATACACGAACACGAAAACGGCTGCACTGTGCAGCTCCACCCCGAAATGATGGATGAAACAAGATATAACAGCTATCTGCAATTTGTTAAAGAAGCAAAAGAATATAAAAAACAGGTAACCTACAGCGGGAAAAAAACAGAAAGCAAATCAAAATTTGTGCACAACAAACAAATAACAAAAATCAGCAGCAAAAAAAGACAAACATCAAGGCGCAAAAGCAATCAGGATATAGATAAGGAACTGAACGAATAATGGAACAAAACGTAAAAAAACAACTTGAAGATTACAAAAAACTGATAGAACAAAAACTGGATGAGTACATCCCTGTTGAGTATCCGGAAAAAATCTGGGAATCAATGAGATACTCTGTTCTTGCTGGCGGGAAAAGACTTCGCCCTATTTTGTGTCTTGAGGCGTGCAGGGTGATTTGCGGAAGCTATGAGCCTGCAATACCTACTGCCTGTGCTATTGAGATGCTTCATTCACAAAGCCTTATCCACGACGATTTGCCTTGTATGGACAACGATGATTACAGACGCGGAAAACTCACAAACCACAAAGTTTTTGGCGAATCCACAGCAGTGCTGGCCGGTGATGCGCTATTGTCTTTTGCGCCTCAGGTAATTATCCAAAAAACAGATAAAAAAACAGACCCCCGCATTCTTTTAAAAGTGCTTGAAGAGTTTGTTGTAAACGCCGGAGCAGAGAAGCTTATTGCAGGTCAGGTTGTTGATATTGACTCTGAGGGTAAGCAGATTGACAAACAAACCTTGAATTATATCCACGAAAACAAAACCGGCGCACTGTTCAAGCTGTCATTGAGAACAGGTGCAATACTTGGCAATGCGGATGATTCAAAACTTGCGGCACTTACTGAATATGCAGAAAAACTCGGACTGGCTTTTCAGATTATGGATGACATTCTGGACGTTACTTCCACGCTCGAGGAACTCGGTAAAACTCCCGGAAAAGATGCACAGGAAGGTAAAGTTACTTATGTAAGTTTTTATGGTGTTGAAGAATCAAAAAAACAACTTGCTTCCCTTTGTGCACAGGCTTGTGATATATTAGAAAAGAATAAAATTGAGTCCGATGTACTAAAAGCGATTGTGAACAGCATCAATGAAAGGGTTAATTAATGTATCAAACAGGCACGGCAGTTGAAGTTTTAGGTAATGCCTGCATAGCTGCTATTATTGCACAGGTTATAAAATTTGTTTATTTTTATATCGCACACAAAAAAATAAACTTCAAAATTTTTACAACAACAGGCGGAATGCCCAGCTCTCACAGTGCCGGCGTAATTGCTCTTTCTATGACCGTAGGCTACAACGAAGGGCTCAACTCCATACCTTTTGCAATTGCACTCGGATATGCTTTTGTTGTTATGTATGATGCAGCTGGTATCAGACGTTCGGCCGGAAAAATTGCCGCTACCATGAACCGCGTTATGGAAGAGTTCTACGCTCACCGACCTACTGCTGCGGGTGACAAACTCAAAGAGTTGCTCGGACACACTCCGTTTGAAGTTTTTATGGGCGCAATTCTTGGTATTGTTGTTTCTTATGTAATACATTTTTTAATACTCCAATAGCGTGTTAAAATATTTTCATGGTTAACAGTACCGATTTTAGCTTGTACAATAATTTTGCTGTTGCTGTGTTGATTCTGGACACGGATAACAGGATTGTGTTCAAGAACATGAGCTTTGTCAAAAGTTTTGGCAGCGTAAAAAATCTGGAGAAATTTTCGAAATATTTTTCTTTCGACATCTGCATGCTGGATTCGGAAAATATCTTAAACGCAAATCCTGTTACCTTTGCAGTGGAATCAAAAGAGAGTTTTAGCGCACAGGCTGTTTATCAAAAGTCTAAAGACCAGTTTTTTTATTATGCAATAAAATCTTTTTTTGCTGACGGCTTCAAGATATTGATTTTTAAAAATATCACATCAGAGATTCTCTACGAAGAAACCGAAAAAAAATACACCTTTATCCGTCAGCAGTATCTATCGCTTGCGCAGGAAAACAAACGCTTTGCGGATTTGCAGCAGAGCTCGCAGGCACAGGCTGTAAAACTCGCTTTAATGCACAGGATTTCTAATGTCATAAGAGAATCCATGGATATTTCAAAAATCCTTAATTCCACGCTAAAAGAGCTTTTCAACCTGTTTGGCGCAGTCAAGGTTTATTACGTAAAAAATGAGCAAAACGCTTTTTATGTGGAGCATGTTTATCCTTCGCAGTTCAAAAATGTTATTGGCGAAAAGGCTGATTTTTCAGCAGATACAAAAAAATCGGTGAGAGATAAAAAAATAAAAGTACGCTCTTGCATAAAGGATTATCAAAACAGCGAAAACACTTTCCCTGCACCTGTTAACAGGATTATTGTTCCCGTTACAAGACTGCATGATGTGCTTGGGGTTTTGATAATTTATACAAATCAAAAATACTTTGAAGAATCCCACAGCGATGTGCTGCATTCCGTGGCATCGCAGCTGGGGTCTGCAATTGTGCAGGCGTCTTTGTTTGCACAGGTTAAGCAAAAAAATGAAGAGCTTGAAACAACACTAAAAGAATTGAAAGAAACCCAGATTCAGCTGATAAACTCTGAAAAAATGGCTTCTCTGGGCCAGCTTGTTGCAGGCGTTGCACACGAGATAAACACCCCGCTCGGTTCTATCAATGCCAATAACGATATTCTGGCAAAGCTTATCAAAAAACTCGATGGCAGCTGCAATGACAAAATGCTTGTCGAAAACATAGACAATATCAACAAGATAGATAAAGAGGCCATTAAAAGAATCAGTAACATTGTAAAAAGCCTGAAACGCTTTGTCAGATTGGATGAATCAGATCTTCAGCTTGCGGATATAAACAAGGAAATTGATTTAACGCTTGAGCTTATTAAACATGAGACAAAAAACAGGATTCAGATTGTCAAAAACTACGGACAATTGCCTGAGATAAAATGCTATCCCAACATGCTTAATCAGGTGTTTATGAATATTCTTATAAATGCCTGCCAGAGTATTGAAAAGACAGGCATGATTACTATTACCACAGGTTTTGAAAACAACAGGCTGATTGTAAAAATAAAAGACACGGGCTGCGGTATAGATGACAGCATTAAGGATAAAATCTTTGCTGCCGGAACAACAACAAAAAAAATCGGCATTGGCACAGGGCTTGGGCTTGCTATTTGTCAAAAAATCATTGAAAAACACAAAGGCAGTATTTCTGTTACCTCACAAAAAAATGCCGGCACCGAATTCAAAATCGAAATCCCCGCAGGTTAGATTTATCACAAAGTTTACTAAAAAATAGTAAAAACAGGTAATAATCGGAATTAAAAATTACCCGTTTTTAAATGTAAAGTTTATTGAAATTTTGTAAAAAAAGAGTTATAATAAAAAAGCTGGAGAGTAACAGTGTTTAATAGGATAAGAAAGAAAGGAGAATTATAATGCGCGTCGGTTTTTCCACAAACTCAATGTCATGTCAGCCTTTAAGAAACTTTGGGAAAGCTGATAACTTGCCTAAAAATAATACTCCTGCTGCTAACAACAATCCTGCCTTCACTTCCGGCACTGTATCCCGTGCGGAATACGACAAACTTAATGCAAAATACGATTTGTTAAGCCGCTTTGCAGTTTTACAGGTACAACAATACAACGAACTCGCTGCAAAATATAAAGCTATTGCTCAAAAGTAGTTTATCTTTTTTAATTCAGGCTTACATCTTTTAAATGCTCTATCACGGGCTCTATATCCTGTGTGGTGTTTTGAGCGTTCAATATGACTGATACTATATCAATTCTGTATCTTTTGTAATACTCTTTGTTGTTTTGCAGGTAATAAAGCCCGGCTTTAAAAATGTTCAAAAGTTTTTTATGGTTGACAGCCTCAAACGGGTGGCCAAAATTTGTTCCATAGCGGGTTTTTACCTCTGTAAACACGATTGTGTCTTTGTCTTTTGCCACGATGTCAATCTCTGCAAAACGCGAGTATCTGTAGTTTTTTGCCAGAATTTTATAACCCAGCTTCTCAAGAAAATTGCATGCAATATCCTCGCCCAGTCTGCCAGTAATTTTGTTGGCATGGTTACTGGGCATAAATTTTCTCCATTTCTTCAACGAGTGTGAGCATTTTTTCTTTCATTGATTTTGGATATAAAATTTCACAGCTGCCAAAATATCTGATGAGTCGTCTTAAAAGCAGGTCTTTATCCTGTGTTTTGTTGGAAACAATTATGTATTTTTTCTTTTTCAAATCGTATTCAATAATATTCTCGCCTTCTTTGAGCTTGTAGGCTCTGGCCAGTCTGCCTGTTAGTTTGAAAGTAACAGAACCGGGCGAGTTTGAAAAACTCATCTGCGGAGTCTGGTTTGCTTCTGTGATGTTGTCGAGAATAAACTCTTTGTGAGAGTTTGTGTTGTAGCAATAGCCCACCAGCACGGCTCGTCCGTGTTTGTATGCAATATTGCATGGCGCCACAAGGTATTTGTCCTCTTTGCACGAGTCGTTTTCTTTGTATTTTAGGTCTATTTTTAAATGCTCGTTGCAGTATTTTTCGTAAAGTCGAACATTGTCATCTTTTATTTTTACAGGTTTTCTTGGCTTGTAGGGCTTGATGGTTTTTGTTTTTATCAGGCTGCATGTGCTTTGTGAAAAACTTTTTTCTATAATTTGAAAAGCTTCAAAAATTGTTTCTTTAAATGTTTCGTGGCGCATTTTGTCAACGTATTTGGTCAAAAACTCTATAACGGACAAATCTTTTTCATCAAACTCGATTCTTTCAACACCACGCTCAAGATAGTATTTGTCTCTGATTTTGACAAGCTCGATGTTCAAAAGCTTGAAGGTGTTAATGTATTTGTGCACAATTTCTTTTCTGAAAACGTTGTCGGTTTTGTCTTCAATCATTTGCACGAGCTCTTGCGGGGATACGGGTCTTTTGGCCAGCTCCTTCAGCGATTCCAAAACTCTGTAACCTGCGTCTGCAACTTTTTTGTTACCCATTTTGGTACCTCGCTTTGATGTTTTTTAACTCGGCTAAAATATCATCTTTTACAGATTGCGGCGACAGGATTTTGCAATCAGTGCCAAAAGATAGAATTCTCTGGTAAAAATTGAATTTGTTAGAGACTTCTGCCCGGATGGTGAGAGGGTATTCGCTGTCTTTGTCTTCTTTAATAATTATTTCGTGCTCGTTGTCTGTGTACATAATTGCGCTGTAGCCTTTGAGCATAAACTCTACAACAGTGAGCGGTTTTTGTTCGCAAACCGATTTTTGAGGCGAGATTGTAAAAGTCACGGTGTTGATACGTTTGACCTTGTCCACCCTGAGATATGCTATTTGGTCATACTTTTTGTTGTGACCCCAGACATATAGCTTGTCGTTTTCAAAAGTAATGTATTCCGGTGCAAACTCCAGCTCTTCGGGGCCGTTTTCCGGTGAGTCGTAGGTTATGTTTATGTGCTCGGTTGTTCTTTTTGCACAAACCATAAGCTCGTTTAATATTTTGTAATCTATGCCTCTGAGCGGATGTTTGTATATTAAAAGCTCTTTTGTTTCGTTGTCGGGTGCTATTCTTGCAATTTTGGCATACAGGTTGTTTAAATATATAAGCAGCTCCCAGTCGCCTAAAGAGGCAACACTTTCTCTCAAAGCCTGAAGTGCATCCACATGTTCTGCTGTCAGAAGAGTGTTGAACGGATGATACTTCAAAACATACTTGTTGTCTGTTTTAACAGAGGGACGGCTTATTATGCAGCCTGCTTTTTTGAGGGTATTTATTGTGTAAGTAACCGTATCTTTGGACAAATCCTTTTTAATAATGGGGTCGCTCTGGCACTCCAGGGCAAGCTCTTCTCGAGAATACGGCTTCTTGAGAAGTTTCATCAAAACAAACAAGGCTCTGTAACCTGTTTTAGAGATATTATTGTCAGGGTTTATGCTTTTATTTGTTTGAACAATCATACCTTTGTTTTATCGGAGCGTTTAGTTTTTTGTGATTTCTATGTTGTTGTCTGATGTGTTTTTTGCAGATTCTTTAATATCAATCTTGTTGATAATGCTTGCGCGTTTTTTGCGGAAAAGCATGTCTGTAAACGCTTCTATTCTTGTGACAAAACCTGCTTCACCTGTTTGTTCGTCAACGGAAAGGTTCAACACAGGCTTGTTGAATTTTCTTGCAGCACGCGAGATTCTCTCAACCATGATGGAATCAGGCCCGCAGCCAAAGGCGTTGATTGTGATGATACCGTCAATGTTGTTGTCCTGAAGAAAATGACCTGCACCGCCTGTCATTTCGTATTCGTTGGCCCAGTACATTTTCGAGTCAAGAGCGCAAATGCCTTCTTTTAGTTGTTCAATAGAAAGTTGTTCTGCTGTGTAAGCTTTTACATCGAGCTTTTCCAGCTTGTCGAAAATTTTCATCGAGATTCTGTCATCAAAAAGGTTGTAGCTGTGAGCTAGCACTGCAACAGATATCGGGTATGATTTCTGGTTGTTTACTATCACAACCTGTCCTTTTTTTGCATGATTGAGCGCTTTTTCAAAAGGAATGCCGGAATTAAGCATAATCTTGAAGTTGTTCATAACTTTCCAGCCTTCTTTTGAAGCGGCTTTGATTCTTTTTTCGTCCGTAATTCCGAAAGGTTTTACGGCTTCTTTTAAAAATTCGTACAACCCTTGATTTTTTTCTGATTTGTCGAGGGTTGCGTCAACAATGGTGAAATCTTTTTTTACAACGTTTTTGATTAAATCGGGGAGGCCTCTGATTTTTGAGCAGTTGTAGATTTTGTGGTCAATTGACTGGATAGAGGGGACAAAAATTTTGTCTACACCTTTTTCCAGCAGGTTCAAAATGTGGCCGACGTAAACTTTTATGGGCAGGCATGTTTCAGAAACAACAAGTGCTGAGCCTTCTGACATGGTTTGTTTTGTAGTTTTGTCAGAGATAACAACTTTAATCCCTAAATCTTCAAAAAATCCGTACCAGAACGGGAAATAATTGAAATAAGACATTGCTCTGGGGATACCAATTTGCATTTGATTGGAAGTTTCGGTCGGCATTAAAATATTCCTTTTTTATTAATAAACTTTTTACGATATACAGATAAATTATAAATCAAACAAGAATTTTTTTGCCAGTGCAAAAAACGCTTAACATTTTTGCAAACAAAATACAAAGGCCAAAACACTACAATATTAGTAGTTATGGGGGCATATTTTAACTGCTACGTTCTTAACAATACTTAATAAAAGTCAAAAAAATAAGTGTAAAGGGTACACATATTTGTAAAATTATGTTAAAATTCTCGTTACAAATTAGCAATTTCTTAGTGCGATTTGCATTAAAAAACATGTAGGCTTCGGTAGGGAAGAAATGAAGTTAAATTCAATAGACAATACTAGACTTATATTTAAAAATAATCATAATGCCGAAAATAATAAAAGTTACGCCAATTCACAACGAAACAACGTAGCGTTCGGCTCGGCGGCAGATATAATGCTCGCAACAATGGACGGAATTGAAAGAGGCGGTTTTGCAGCATCTTTCGTTGCTCAGGATTTTTTGGGCATGGCAGCTCCCCGTACAATTAAAGGTTTATCAAGAAACAGCGATGCAACAGGCAAAAAGAACACAGCCTACGCAACAAGTGTTGCAATCAGAGAGATATTAAGCGGCCCCAGCCTGTTTATCATCCCTTCTGCTATTTTGTGGGGCGCGGCAAAATTTTTCGGCCCTGCCAACAGAGTCAAATTTGATTACATAAAAGGTATCGGCGACCAGTTCAATGATTATGCAAAGGGCAAATCAGCAGAAAGCCTCGGCCAAACAGAAGCTGTTAAAAAAGGTTTCTACAAAGAAGCTTTCAAAAACATGCTCAATACATCTTTGGATAACAAAGTTGTTGATATTGACGCAAAATCGCAGCACTTTGCAGACGCTGCAATGGAAATTGAAAAGGCAAAATCAAAAGGATTTATCAAAAACCTCCTCGGTAAGCCAGTTGCAGGCTCTAAGGAAGATTTGACAGGCGCATTGATGGATGAGTATGTAAAGCTCAAAAAACAGTATATGCCTGTATCTGACAATATTGTAGGTATGTCATTTAAGACTAAAGAGGGCACATTGGGCACATCTTTAGGCAAGTTTATTGACGATTTGAAAAACTACACAAATGACATAACAGGCACAATGGCTAAGAAAGCCAAAAACGGCTTTAATGGTTCAGTTGAAGAGGCAATTTCAAAATTCAACTTCTCACGTGCGGGTTCAAGATTTGTTACCACAACATTGATGACATTGGGCGTGTTCTCATTCTTCACAATTATTCCGAAACTTTATAAGAGCACATGCAAAACAAACCCTGCGCTCCAGGGTCTTGAAGGCCCCGCAGATGCCAATAAACCTGCTGAGACAGAAAAGAAAGACGGAGGTGTTGAAAATGAAAATAAATAACAATGCAACTCCTCTTAAAAAACAGCCTTCTTTTGGCAATGCAGCACTGGGCAAAAAAATGTTCAGCTCAAACGCATTTAACAAAATTGCAAAAAATCTTGAATATGACAATTTCACAATGTCATTCCCTGTTACACTGGGTCTTTTGTACGGTGCAACAGTATTGCCCAGATATGTTCAGGCATATGACAAACATGACAGACGCGAAATTTTGACAAGAGACTTAACAAGTATCACAGCAATCTTGTTCTTTGCAGCAAGCTTGAGAAAAGGTTTTTCAAAATTGAGCTCCAAGGCAACAGGCTTTGCTCTCAACTTGAAACCGAAAAACCACAAAGGTATCAAAAAATACATTGACTACATCAACCCCAGAGGCGGTGTACAGGTAATGAACAAGGAACAGATCATTGCCAAGTATTCTGACCTTGAGGCTAACAAAAACGGATTTGTTGATTTTGCCGAATTTATCAGAAGCCAGGGCGGAAAACTCAACAAGGTATTGGCTTCTAACCAAAATACAAAAGCAGAATTTGAAAAAATGCTCGGCAAAGACCTCAAGTCTTCTACACATCAGGAAATTCTTGATGCTTGGAAAAACGCTTCTAAAAAAAGCAAAGACAAGGTTTATGCAGAGTTCAAAAACCCTGATAACAGCTTCACTAAAAAGGCAAGAGTACACAATAACGTGTTTAATGCTGTATCAACATTCTTGATGGTGCCAGCGTTTATGATATGGCTCGAAATCTTTAACGAAAAGACAACAAAGCGCCTCAAAGCTAAAGAAAACGAAGAGCTTGCAAACACTATGAAGGCAAAAGAAGCACAAAAAGCAAAGAGCGGTTTTGATACTATGAAAGTTAGCAGTTATCATTCAACAGACGCCCGCCAATCTTTCAAAAACTTCTTTAAAATGGTAAATAACAAAGGCGAAGCCTAGAAAAAGCAGGGCGAAGCCCGCGCAGTGATTCTACAAAAGCCGTCCAAACCCAAAAGAAACAGGGGGTTCGGGGGCAGTATGCCCCTGATAGCGAAGTCTGTTAATTAGAGATTTTTAAGGATTTGAGTAGAAATTTACAGCCCCTTGTGGGATGAAATTTCTGCTCAAAGACTTTAAAAGCTCTTTTGAGCCAGCGTTTTTTTTCTTTTCTTTGGTTCGTTTCTTTTCTTTTTAACCGCAAAAAAAGAAAAGAAATGAACAAAACAAAACAAAAAATATTAAAACCCACTAATCAGCTTTAGTAATAATCAAAGTCTGCTTACTCATTTTTATTGAAACAGAGTCTTTTTCCGGTTTAACTTCCAGAAGTTCAAGTATAGTGTTAGGAATATAAAGCGCGTAACCATGCCCGCTTCTTATAAATTTTCTGACAAGCATGGTATTTTGTGATTCGTCGTCAGAATCAATTTTGTTTACCCTTAAGATATTTCCGTCCACCTCAAATAAAACTTTTGATTCTTTGGGATTTACTCCCATCAATTTTATTATGTGGACAGGCATGTAAACAGACCATCCATTGCCAATAGGTACTAGTTTTTTATTCATCAACGCAGTCCAGTATTCTATTGAGTGTGTTTTGGATATTTTTGATTTCCTGTTTAACATCTAAATGCATACGTTTATTCACAGTTGTTTTAGCAGGTAACAGCAGTTCATATGCTTCGAGCCCGAATGCTTTGCTTAATTTTTCAATTACATCAATAGTAATGGAGTGTTTGCCTGATTCTACACTGATAACAGTCTTTTCATGCACACCTGAAATTTCAGCTAATTTAGCCTGACTGAGGCCTTTTTGCTTTCTTAAATATTTAACAGTTGATGAAATTAACTTTATTAACTCTGACATAAATGATTACTCATGAAAATGTGTTTTATCATTTAAAACCGCAATAATTCTGTAGGATTCTTCCAGTTTTTCCTTATCCATTCTGTTCAAAATTATATTGATTTTGTTAATCGTTTCTTGGGCTTCTTCATTTTCGCTAAAAATCAAAAATAGTTCAGAAGGAGCAATATTTAATTTGTTACAAATTTTTTGCAGATTTTCTGAATTAGCTAAATTTCTTCCTGCTTCAAAGTTTACAACAGATTTCCATTGCATATTAATTTTTTCTGCAAATTGTTCTTGTGTAAGTTTACGATTTTTTCTAATTCGTTTTATGTTAGATGCAAAAATCTCTTTTATATTATACATAGCAATAATATAGTAAATTGTTTACTCAAAGTTTTCTATGAATATAATGTTCATATTACTTCGTCATGGATTGCAGTTAATAAAAATAAATGTTATTATTCTTCAAAAAAGAGGAATTATTATGAAAAATATTTGTGACATTATTAAAACTTTACTAATTTTTATCTGTATAACTGCAAGTGCAGCCTACGCCGCAAACCCAAACTACATGATAAAACCCAAAATCATCTCTGCTCCAGACGGAGATACAATCAAAATTTGGACAAAAGAACGCCCAGTAAGCGTCCGATTGACTGGCATAGACTGCTACGAAACATCAGTAAACGGACATATACAATATCAAAGAAACAAAGGCCTGACAGATGAACAGATAATAGAAAAAGGTCTGAAAGCAAAAGATGAGCTGATAAAAATCCTTCGCTCAAACAAAAATATCTATCTTGAAATAACCGGCATAGATAGAAAATGGGGCAGATACGTAGGTATCTTTTACTATAAAGATTCTAAGGGCCGTTATATCAGCATTAACGACAAAATGCTAAAAACAGGCTACTGTCCGCAATACATTTTTAAACCCTACGACGAGTATATAAAATACAAACGTTAAAAGCCTAAAACTTCATCTGCTGGATTTCGATTTCTTCTATGTCGCACAGCTCGTTTGCTATTTTGATGCTTTCTTCGTCATTAATGATTTCCAAAAGTATCAAGCCCTTTGGCGAGCACCGGCCGTTAATTTCTTCATGCAGGCCGATTCTGGTTTTTATGATACATCCGTATTTGGTCAGAATTTCTTGCACAGACATGGCGCTTTCCAGCCTGTTGCTTACTTTTATGCCTATTATTGTTGTCATTGCTTCTCACTTTCTTCTTCTGTATGTTTAGGCTGCTTTTGCGTCTGTTTTGGATATTCTTGCAGCTCAAATTCTTCGTACAGTATCAGGAATGTTTGTGTTGTTTTTATCAAATATTTCATAAAAATTTTTCTCTTTAGTAACTGAATGTATTGTTTACAAAAAAAATGATACTTACATTGCCTGTAAGTATCATTTTTATATTCTTTATTAAGTAGGTTTACTCTTCTATTTCTGCTTCCAGTGAGGCAAGTTGTTTTTTCTTAAGATTATGCACAACTGCGTCAACTAAAAATTCGTATGATTTCATGTTTTGAATTTCGGGCGAAAATTCTCTGATTAAAGAAGCTCTTACCATGTCTTCTAATCTGTCATTGGCTGTTTTGACATCAGAGTCTGAACAAATCATATCAATGTATTTTGAGTTGACTTTGTAATCTTGCATTTGTGAAAACATAAGCCACTTGAGCCTTGGCTTGATAGAGCTCAATTTTTTTACGATTTTTAAATTCTTAAGATTAAACATATATTTACCCCACCTGTTGGTTAGTTGAGTTTTGGTAGATTTTTCACATTTTTATAAAGTGTGCTCAAAAATTAAATTTACTTATTTTACCCATGCTCTTAACAATTTGTTACTTTGGTTAAAATAATTACTAGTATTGTCCTGTTTTTTGAGTGATTTGTCAACGAAAAAACCGGCTTTGTAAAAAGACCGGTTTTTTTTAATTATTCAATTTTGTATTAAAAGCGGGCTATTCCCAGCAAAGTTTGTTTTTAAATTTCTTCTCCTTTTTTCTTTGTTTAAAACAATTTTTTTCGTTGAACATGAGCTTGATTCCCTCCAGCTCTTCTTGCAATTCTTCCAATGCCATGTCTGTTTCCATGTCAAAATGCATGTTCTTTGTAATCACGAATACGCCTCCAATTAATGTATATCCTAAACCGACTAAACTTCACACTATCGGTTTACTTTTTATGTATCGGCATATTTTTTCAAAACTTGAGTAAAGTTTTGTTAAAGTTTACAAAATATTTTATTTTCTTTACGAAACACGATAAAATGTAATTGGAGGAGAATAAATTGGAAAATACGGATAATATTTTTGATATAAATGCTTTTTTAAGAAAAGCTGTAGAAGAGGGCGTTTCAGACGTACACTTGAGAATTGATGAAGTGCCTGTTGTAAGAAAAGACGGAAAAATTATTAAAACAAACTTTCCGCCAATAACAGAAAAAGACATCTCCCATGTCTTGAATGTTGTTTTGCCAAAATATTTGAGAACAAAGGTACAGGCTGCTTTTGACCTTGATTTTTCTTACGAAATCAAAGGCCTTTCAAGGTTCAGAATCAACCTTGCAAGACAGATGGGCAACACGTCTTTAGTGTTCAGAATAATTCCTTACGAAATACCTACCTTTGAACAGCTTCACCTTCCGCCTGCTCTTAACATGTTTTCAAAATTCCACAGCGGAATCGTACTTGTTACAGGGCCTACAGGGTCGGGTAAATCCACAACAATCGCTTCTTTGATTGATTTGATTAACAAAAACGAACGCAAACACATTATCACAATCGAAGACCCGATTGAGTTTATCTATTCCAACAAAAACTGTATCATTACCCAAAGACAGGTAGAAATCGATACGCTTTCTTTCCCTGATGGGGTAAAATATGCATTAAGACAAGACCCTGACGTTATTCTTATCGGCGAAATCAGAGATATAGAAACTCTTTCAAGCGCCATGAAAGCAGCAGAAACAGGTCACCTTGTAATAGCTTCTTTGCACACCAATGATGCTATTCAAACCGTAAGCAGAATTGTGGGCATGTATGAGCCACAAGATAGAGCCAGCGTGCGCAAACAGCTTGCAGAAACTTTAAAAGCCTGTGTTGCTCAAAAATTGCTTCCTTTAAAAAGCGGACACGGCCGTATCCCTGCTTGCGAAATCATGGTTGTTACGCCTACCATCAAAGACTTTATTATCAAAGATGAGCTAGAGCAAATCTATGACCTTGTTAAAAAAGGCTCTTACAACGACATGATTACAATGAACATGTCACTGCTGCAGCTTATCAAAGAAGATTTAATCACCAAAGACACTGCTTTGGATGTTAGCGACAATAAAGTTGAAATCCAACAGATGTTAAGAGGCGCTTACCACGGTACAACAGAGAGCTTCGATATTCAGTTCTAAAAAATCGGCCATACCATGCAGAACTTTACTACAAATGCAATCAATTTGAAGTCATACAACCTGTCGGAAACTGACAAGATAATTGTCATGTATTCAAAAGACAAAGGCATAATCAAAGGGGTTGCAAAAGGTGCAAAAAAAACCACAAGCAAACTCGGCGGAAGGATGGATATGCTCGTTGCAAACCGCCTGATGCTGCACAAGGGCAGAAACCTTGACACTATATGTCAGGCACAGGCAATAAATACCTTTAAAAATACAAGAAACGATATGGATAAGCTTTTTTATTCCATATATTGCAGCGAGGTTGTGCACAGCTTCGGCGTGGAAAACGACCCCAACAGCGAGGAAATCTACGAGCTGTTTTACAAAACCCTTGAGGCTGTTTCAAAATCCGAAAACAAAGTGCAGCTTTTGCTTTCCGTTATTAAATTTCAGCTTAAAATCACCCACATAGCCGGTTATTCGCTTGAGCTGGAAAACTGCGCCTGCTGCGGCGGAACGCTCGATAACGACAACATTTATTTCTCTGCTCAAAGCGGCGGAACAATCTGTGAAGAATGCAAAAAACACTCGATAAACGCTGCAAAACTTCACCATAAAATACGCGATTTTCTAAATACGCTCCTGCAGCTGGATTATGATTCCAAAACAAGATACGACGAGCTTGCAACAGAAAAAATATGCTCGTTTTGTTTTGAGCTTATGAAACGTCATGTGGAGCAGTTTTCGCCAAAAAAAATTAAATCAGCACAGATACTGGAAATAACAAAATAAGGAAACTAAGATGTCAGAATTATCAAAATATATTGAACATACCCTGCTCAAACAGGATGCAAAAAAAGAAGAGCTTCAAAAACTCTTTGAAGAAGCAAAACAATACGGCTTTTTAGGCGTGTGTGTAAATCCCTGTAATGTTAAATTTGCAAAAGAAAATCTCAAAAACTCCGATGTAAAAATCGTAACCGTTGTCGGTTTCCCTCTGGGTGCAAACCTCAGCGAGGTTAAAGCGTTTGAAACAGAGCTTGCAATAAAAGATGGTGCCGACGAAATCGATATGGTAATAAATGTCTCAAAACTCAAAGACAGGGATTATGACTTTGTGCAAAAGGATATTGAGGCAGTAAAAAAAGCTTGTGGCAATGTGCCTTTAAAAGTTATTCTTGAAACAGACTTGCTGACATGTGAAGAAATCAAAAAAGCCTGTGAGTTGTGCGTGGCAGCAGGTGCTGATTTTGTCAAAACTTCAACAGGCTTTGTAAAAAATGGTGTTGGTGCAAAAGCAGAAGATGTTGAGCTTATGGCCGCTGTGGTTAAACCTCACGGGCTTGGCGTAAAAGCTTCTGCCGGAATAAGAGATAAAGAAAAAGCTCTTGCCATGGTAAAAGCCGGTGCTGACAGGCTTGGTACAAGCTCGGGTGTTGCAATTGTTTCCTAATCTCAAGGCGTAAAAGTTTGCCTCTGTATTACAATTGATTTGTAATTGAGCTGCTTTTTTTGTAAAATTTTTTTAAATGCAAATTGTAGTTTGCAATGGTGTGGAATTTATGAAGTTTACATATGACGAAATAGTAAAGGCAACGGGTGCTACAGTGCTGCAATGCGCCAGTACCGCAGGCAATTTGACTGTTTCTACAGATTCTAGAAATATCAATGACGGAAATTTTTATATTCCTTTAAAAGGCGAAAAATTTGACGGTCATGATTTTATTAAAGATGCGGTCGATAAAGGTGTGCGCGGCTATTTTACCTCTGACAAAACACTTATCTTTCCAAAAGCCAAGTTTATTCTTTATGTAGAAGATACTCTGATTGCATATCTCAAACTTGCTCTTTATTACAAAGAAAAAATTAACCCCGTTACTATCGCCATCACAGGCAGCTCCGGCAAAACCACCACAAAAGAGATGATGGCTTCTGTTATGAGCAAGGGCTATAAAATCCACAAATCCCCTCTAAATCATAACAACGAGGTCGGACTGTGCCAGACATTGCTGTCTATGCCTGCGGATACGGAAGTGTTGATACTCGAGATGGGAATGCGCGGGCTTGGTGAAATAGAGCTTTTGTCACAGTATTCAAAACCGGATATTGCTGTTATTGCAAACACAGGAACCGCTCATATAGGTCGTTTGGGGTCTGTAAAAAATATTGCCAAAGCAAAATGTGAGATTTCAAAATACCTCCACGAAGAAGGCCTGTTGATTGCTCACGATACTGAATTAATAAGAAAAACAAACACCTATCAAGGCCAGACAATTTATGTTGGTCTGGACAGCCCCGAGCTTAAAAATGTCAAACTGCACCCTGCTTCAAGCGAGTTTGATTATAAAAACCATCACTACAAGCTTAATGTAGAGGGTGAACACAACATTCAAAATTCTTTGTTTGTTATAAATTCCGCATTAAAACTCGGGCTTAATCCCGAAAAAATTGCAGACGGACTGGAAAGTTACAAACCTATTGAAAAAAGGTGGCAGCTTTCCCATATTGCCGGTTTTACAGTTGTGGATGACAGCTACAACTCCAACCCTGATTCGCTTAGGGCGGCAATTGATACTTTCTTGTCCACACAGGACAAACACGGGCCTGAAAGATGGCTTGTGCTGGGTGATATGAAAGAGCTCGGCAAAGGCGAGCGGAATTATCATAAAGAAATCGGTGAATTTATTGATAAATATGTAAATGTAAAATTAATCACCGTGGGCACGCTGGCAAGATACATAGCGCAAAACTCAAAACATATCTCAAAAAGTTTCCCTAACAACAAAGGGGTTGCTGCTTTTATCAAATCACACGCAAGCGAGGGATGTGCAATTTTGTTTAAGGCATCGCGCTCAATGAAGTTTGAAGAAATAATTAAGGAGCTTGAAAAACTATGATTTTATCCATAGTGGCGGCACTTGTGGCATTTGTTCTTGCATTGCTTTTAGGTGTGCCTTATATAGATTTTTTAAAGAAAAAAATGCTCGGCCAATATATTAGAGATGAGGCGCCGGAATCTCACGCCAAAAAAGGCGGAACTCCAACAACGGGCGGCGTTTTTCTTGTGACGGCGGCTGTACTTTCGGCTGTTGTATCTCTGTTTATGGCAGAAAAAACCTCAACAGGCGCATTTTTGCTTCTCATTACATTTATTTTTTACATGTTTGCCGGATTTCAAGATGACGCACAAAAATTTGCGCACCATGAAAACAAGGGGCTTAGCGCAAGAGGCAAGCTGATACTTCAAATAGCAATTGCCTGTCTTCCTGTAATGTTTGTTACTATCGGCGGCAGAACGTTTTTGACATTTGGCGAATATACTTTGAATCTCGGTTATCTTTACCCGATTTTTGGCATATTTTTGATTACGGGCGTGTCCAATGCTGTTAACCTTACAGACGGTTTAGACGGGCTTGCTGCTTCCAACATGGTTATTTCAACAGCTGCATTGACTATCATAAACCTGATTATGGGCAATGTTGATATAGCTATCATCTGTGCTGCTGTTATGGGTGCATGTCTTGGATTTTTGTACTTTAATAAACACCCTGCCAAGGTGTTTATGGGCGACACAGGGTCTCTTGCTCTGGGCGGCGTGCTCGGTACTATTGCTGTTATGGGCAAGTTTGAGTTGTGGCTTATTCCAATCGGCATAATTTATTTAACAGAAACTCTGTCTGTAATGCTTCAGGTCACAAGTTTTAAATTAACAGGCAAAAGAATATTCAAAATGAGCCCTATTCATCACCACTTTGAGCTGTGCGGCTGGAACGAGACAAAAATAGTTAAAGTATTTACGCTCATCAATTTTATCTTTTGTACGGGCGCTGTAGCTCTGTTCTGGTATTTAAACAGATAGAAATCGTAAGGCAATAAATGATAAGAAAATGGTTTGATAAAAAAGTTTTAATTTTAGGTTTGTCCAAAAGCGGCATGGCTGCTGCAAAATACCTTAATTCAAAGGGGGCGGATTGCTATATCACAGAGCAAAAACCGCTTAAACAAGAGGATTTTAAGACCGTTAAAGAATTAAACGAACTCGGCATAAAAACAGAGTTTGAACACCATTCAGATGAGTTTATGCAAGATGTGTACCTTGCTGTAACAAGCCCGGGGATTCCCCCTCAATCCGAGCTTATGCTCAAATTGAAAGAAAAAAATATTGATGTGATTAGCGAGGTTGAGCTTGCTTATCTGGAAACACAGGTGCCTTTTGTTGCGATAACCGGCACAAACGGCAAAACCACCACAACAGAGCTTACAAACTTTATTTTGAACAAGGAATTTAAAGCACAAAAATGCGGAAACATTGGCATTCCTCCCTGCTCTTTGCTTGATGACGGCAAAAAAACAGACTTTTATGTGTGTGAAGTAAGCTCGTTTCAGCTCCACTACAGCCGCAGCTTCCGTCCTCAGATTGCTGTGTGGATGAACTTTACCCCTGACCACATTGACTGGCACGGCGGGCTGGAAAACTATTTTAAAGACAAAGCGTCTTTGTTTGCTCCCTGTAAAAGACCGGGTTTTGCGGTTTTTAACGCACAGGATGAAAGACTGCTCGCCTTCGGCAAAGAATACGCAGGCGAAAAATTCTTTTTCGGTGCAGAATTTGAAACAAACTGCTCTTATATAAAAGACGGCGCAATTTTTTACAAACGCGCCAAAGGCAGTGAAGAAAAAATTATCGATTTAAAAGATATACCTCTTGTGGGCAATCACAACTATCAAAACGTTATGGCCTCGGTTATCTGCGCAAAAATAGCAGGCGTTCCTTCAGAAAAAATTACTCAAGCAATAAAAGAATTCAAAGCACCCGAGCACAGATGCGAGTTTGTTGCAAATATACAGGGCAAAGATGTTTACAACGATTCAAAAGCCACAAATCCTGAGGCTGCAATTGTTGCAATACAGTCTTTTGAGGGAAGAAGCGTTACCCTGATTGCCGGCGGAACCGACAAAAATACGGATTTGACAGAGTTTTGTGAAGCTGTTAAAAAATATATAAACCATGTTATTTTGCTCGGACTTGCAAAAGACAGGTTCGAGGCAGAATTGCGAAAAAACGGATATGAAAACATAACCATAGCCGGAAGTTTTCAAGACGGAGTTGATAAGGCGTTTGAAACGGATGATGAGGTAATTCTCCTTTCACCTGCCTGCTCAAGCTATGATATGTTTACGGGTTATGAACAACGGGGAAAAGTATTTAAAGACTATGCCTTATCAAAGAAATAACAGACAAAATAAAAGACATACGGGCCGTAGAAACTACGGATATGAAAACGAAGGCAGTGGCGGTGTGCCGTCAGATGTTGTGCTGTCTCCGCCTGATACGACTTTGATGGTGGTGGTTGCTTTTCTTGTTGTAATAGGGCTTATGGCAATATTTTCTGCCGGTGCGCCAAAGGCAATGGATATGGGGCAAAATCCCGCTTCTTTTGCGCTTAAACAGTTTGCTTACCTTATTGTGGGGTTCTTTGGCCTAAAGTATTTTATGAACCTTGATTATAAAAAATTGCGTGACTGGGCAGTGCCTTTTGCGTGGTTTGTTATTGTTATGCTTGCTCTTGTAGACTTTACGCCTCTGGGGGTAATAGTTAACGGCGCAAGAAGATGGATTATGCTCGGGCCCATTCAGTTTCAGCCGTCTGAGATGACCAAGTTTGCAGTTATCATGCTGCTTGCAAACGCTTTTTACAGAGACGCAAATATTTTTAGCTCCACAAAATGGTCAAGGTACTTTGTGCCCATACTTATAATGGTATTTCTTGTATTTAAACAGCCTAACCTTTCCATGGTTATTTTGCTTTTGATTACGTCAATGGTTATGTATTTGAGTGTTGCAGGGTCTGTTAAATATATGGTGACAATAGGGCTTGCTGGTATTGCTTCTGCTGTGGGAACAATTCTTTTGTTCGGAAAAAAACTTTTGCACGGTTACCAAATGCAGCGTATCCAGATATGGCTCAATCCAAACATGGACCCTTACGGTGCGGGATACAACATTATCCAGTCGCTTCTTGCGTTTGCTGCAGGCGGTTTCTGGGGTGTGGGATACGGAAACTCAAAACAAAAACTCGCATGGCTTCCTGAGGGTCACACGGACTTTATATTTGCAGTTATAGCGGAAGAACTCGGATTTCTCGGGTGTTTTCTTGTTATCGGACTTTTTTGGACATTTATCCACAGAGGCATAATTATATCTTCGCGTGCAAACGACATGTTCGGCAAGCTTCTTGCCGTAGGCATCACGCTTTCTATAGGCCTTCAGGCTTTTATCAACATGAGCGTATCAAGCTCCCTTATACCGGCAACAGGGGTTCCGCTGCCTTTTATCAGCTACGGCGGTACATCTTTGATTGTTTCTTTGTGCATGGTAGGGGTGTTATTAAATATTTCCAAAAAGAGAATAAAAAGGATAAGAAACTATGAGCGAAACTACTAATAACAATAAAAAAACATATTTTGTCACAGGCGGCGGCACGGGCGGACATATTTACCCTGCTGTGGCTGTTGGAATGGCTTTGCAAAAAGAAGCCGATACAAACAAAGTCTTTTATGTGGGCAACCCTGACAACCTTGAAAAGAAAATTGCAGAAGACAAAGTGTTTGATTTTCTCGGGGTGAATATCACAGGTATGCCGAAAACTTGCAGCTTTGACTTTGTAAAATGGAGCTTCAAACTGCTTTTTGCCACTGTAAAATCAATGGGTTATATCGTTAAATACCGCCCTAATCTTATTTTCGGAACAGGCGGATATGTAAGCGCACCAATGCTTTTTGCCGGTATTTTGACAAACACTCCTGTTGTAATCCACGAATGCGACGCTGTAGCAGGCAAGGTTACAAAACTCATTGCTCCTTTTGCAAAATCAGTTTCCTGTGCATTTGAAAGCGCAACAGAAAACATAAAATCCAACAATCTTCACGTTAACGGAAACCCCGTAAGAGAAGAGTTTTTGAGCATAGACAGATACCATGCAAGACAAAAATGGAACCTTAAAGACAAACTCACTATCATGGTAATGGGCGGGTCTCAAGGTGCTAAAAAAATCAACAGCGTGCTTGTTCAGTGTCTGAAAAAAATCTTTAAAAAATACGATGTCCAAATAATCCACCAGACCGGTCTTAAAAATTATGACGAGACAGTTAAAGAACTCAAAAAAGTTTACCCTGTTTATACGGAAAACTCTCAATACATTGTAAGACCTTATTTCAAAAAAATGTATCTTCCTATGATTGCATCGGATATCGCTGTTTCAAGAGCCGGTTCATTGAGCATATCAGAAATCTGCGTATCAGGCCTTGCGTCTGTTCTTATTCCTTATCCTTATGCAGCAGCCGACCACCAGCGCAAAAATGCAAAAGAAATGGAAGAGCTCGGTGCTTCGCTTTATCTTGATGATGCTGATTGCACACCGGAAGCTTTTATGGAGAAGCTGGAGGAAGTTATCAACAACACTCAAAAAATGATAGAACTCCAGAATAACGCAAAAAAACTGGTTAAATACGACGCAACAAAAAACATAGTAGAGCAGATAAAAGCTGTCGTAAAATAACTAAAAAAACAGGTGTTTATGGCGCAAATTTGCCAGCAGTGTATGTTTGCGCTATAATATTATAACTGTTATAGAATATCAGGGGTTAGACTGAGTGAACAAGCTTGATAAAAGGCCTGATTTAATTGAAAAAACTCAAGAGAAAAATAACAAGCGGAAAAATAAAATCCGTTTCTATTATTCTTTTTTGACAATAGTGCTGTTGATTTGTCTTGTGCAAATAGGCATAAGTGCTTTTAACAACATTACAAAAAGTATCAGCTATCACGGTAAAATCAAAAAAATGAAAGCGCTTAACCAGCAGGCCTATGCAGAAAACCAGAGGCTCAAAGAAGAGCTTGAAGATTTCAGCTCGCTAAAAAGTCTTGAGGCTATCGCAAGAAACAACCTCAAAATGGCAGGAGAAGACGAGGTGCTTGTTATCATCAACAAACCTCAGGCTCCGCCGGTGGAAACTAAAAAGAAAAAAGGTCTGAAAAAAATTTCGGATAAAAAATAATAAAGAGAAAGCTCCTTTTGCGTAACTTACTGCCAAAAGGAGCTTTTGTTAATAATGTTGCGACATAGAAGTAAAAACCTTACTTCGTTCTTGCTTTTTCAGCACTTTGGTTAAAGTAAACGTGCATATCCCTGTTTACTTAACAGCTACGAGTTTTGCGCTTATTCCGATATCGGAATTAATCATCCTGGCGCTTGCAATGGCCATGGATCTTCTTTTTTTTGCACCTCTTAACAAAAATGCAACTCCGTCGCTTATATTACTTGTTGGTTTTTGAGCTTTTTTTATCATTTGCACCCCTTGTATAAAAAATTCAGACTTTTTATCTATATTTGTTTTATCGGGAGAATTAAAATTTTCTTTAGGATTTTAACTTTCTTTGTTACATAACGTTACAAAAAAAAGCTCAAATACTTTTTCATAAAATTGTATTATTGACCGGTTTTAAAATAACCGTTAAAATAATAATTACCACATAAGGAAAGCAGGGTGAAAATCCCACACTGGTCCGCAGCCGTTAAAGTCGGAATGCTTGTATGGTATGTATTACTTCGAGACAAGGAGATTTTTATGGGATTTTCTCAAACTAACACAAACCCTGTAAAAGACGGGGTTGTTAAGCTTACACAGGTTTCTTCGCCTGTTGGTAACCCCTATTCGTCTAAAACCGCACAGGTAAAGGACCTTTTTATCGACAAAAATGTTAAACTTGTAGATGACTACCTCAAACAGCTTGACTGGCAGGTTAAAGAAAACTCTAACATGACCTACTCTGTTCAGGGTTTAAACAACTATATTTCTTCTGCCATAAGCAAAAATTACTGGCTAAATAAAATTTATACACCCGAAATAAAATACGCTCACGAAAACGGTGATATCCACATCCATGACCTGAATCTCATTTCCACATACTGCGTGGGATGGGATTTGAAAGACCTTTTGATGGAAGGTTTTACTGGAGTCGACGGAAAGATAAAATGCGCTCCGGCAAAACATTTTAGAACAGCACTCGGCCAGATTGTGAATTTCCTTTATACAATGCAGGGCGAGGCAGCAGGCGCACAGGCTTTTTCAAATTTTGATACCCTCCTTGCACCGTTTGTAAAATATGACAAACTCGAATATGCACAGGTCAAACAGGCAATGCAGGAATTTATTTTTAACCTAAATGTGCCAACGCGTACTGGGTTTCAAACACCATTTACAAATATAACAATGGATATGACAGTGCCCTCGTACTATGCTGACCATCCCGTTATCATAGGCGGAGAGTTTATGGAAGATACCTATAAAGAGTTTCAACATGAGATGAACCTCATTAACAAAGCTTATTTCGAGATAATGATGCAAGGCGACTGCACAGGCAAGGTATTTACTTTCCCTATCCCTACATATAACGTGACAAAGGATTTTGACTGGGATAACCCCGAGCTCGAAGGCCTGTGGGAAATGACGGCCAAATACGGCATTCCGTACTTTTCAAACTTTATTAATTCTGACATGAACCCAGAAGACGCCCGCTCTATGTGCTGTCGTTTGAGAATAGATAACAGAGAACTGGAATACAGAGGCGGCGGCCTTTTTGGCTCAAATCCGCTTACTGGTTCTGTCGGCGTTGTTACAATCAATATGCCGAGAATAGGCTACCTTGCAAAAAATGAGGCACAATTTTTCCGCATGCTCTGCCGCAATATGGAACTGGCAAGAGAAAGCCTTGAAATTAAAAGAAAAGTTATTGAAGACTACACTGACAAAAACCTTTACCCTTACACAAAATTCTATCTGAGAGACATAAAAGCAAGACATGGCTCTTATTGGAAAAATCACTTTTCAACCATCGGCCTTGTCGGCATGAATGAAGCCTGTGAAAACCTTACCGGTAAAAACATAGGCACAGATGAAGGCAGAGAATTTGCGCTCAAGGTAATGGATTACATGCGCAATATGATTTCTAATTTCCAGAAAGAAACAGGAAACAACTACAACCTTGAGGCAACACCCGCAGAAGGTACAACCTACCGTCTTGCAAGGCTGGATAAGCAAAAATTTGATGCAATAAAATGTGCAAACCAGCATGAATATGAAAACGGCGCAAAACCTTTCTATACAAACTCAACGCAGCTGCCTGTAAATTATACTGATGACATATTCGAGCTTCTGGACAAACAAGATGAGCTCCAGACAAAGTATACAGGCGGTACGGTTGTCCATATATTCGCAGGTGAGAGGGTTTATGACACAAAGGTTGTAAAAAACCTTGTCAAAAAAGTCTGCGAAAACTATAAACTGCCTTACTTCACCTTCTCGCCTACATTCAGCATTTGCCCCGAGCACGGGTATGTTGCGGGTGAACACTTTACCTGTCCGGATTGCGGCAGTGCATGCGAGGTGTTTTCAAGAGTAGTGGGCTACATCAGCCCCGTAAATCAGTGGAATGAAGGTAAAAAAGAAGAATTCGCAATGCGAAAAACCTTTGATTCCTGCTGTTGTGAAAACCGCGGGGAAAAATGCTCATAGCCGGTTTACAAAAATCTTCTTTGTTGGATTACCCTGAAAAAATTGCGGCCGTAGTTTTTACCTGCGGCTGCAATTTCAGATGCGATTACTGCCATAATCCGGATATTCTTACGGATTTTCGCTCTGATGCTGCTTGTGATGAACAACACGTGCTCGATTTTTTAAATTCCAGAAAAGGAAAACTCGATGCTGTAGTTGTTTCAGGCGGCGAGCCCACTTTGCAGAAGGACTTGCCGGAGTTTTTTAAAAAAATTAAATCAAGAGGCTTTTTAACAAAACTCGACACAAACGGCACAAACCCCGATGTTGTGAAAAAACTAGTGCACAAAGGGCTGGTGGATTATATTGCAATGGATATAAAGGCCCCTGTTGAAAAATATCATCTGATAACAAACACCTGTACAGATATTGAAAAGATTAAAGAAAGTATTGATTTTATAATGAATTGCGGGGTTGATTACGAGTTTAGAACAACAGTTGTAAAATCCTCTCTTGATGAAAAAGATCTTAAAAATATCGGAAAAACTATAAAAGGCGCAAAACGATACTATTTGCAAAAGTTTGTTGCAACAAAAACCCTTAACCCGGCATTTGCTTTTGAAACAACATATTCCACACAGGAATTCGAGCATATAAAGTCAATTTTGCTCCCCTGTGTCAAAGAGGTTTTTGTGCGTTAATACTTTAAATGGCGGGTCGAATTTTGTGAAGTTTTATGCTAAACCATTGTTATGAAGAGTTTGAAATTTTTAATAATTTTTGCGGTTTTATTTTTTATGAACCTTCCTGTACTGGCTGATGTAATGCCATATTATACCGGGGCAATAAGCAAACAGACAATAGGTTTTTTGCAGGTGCCAAAAAGTTTCAGCCTGTATTTGTACCCTCGCTATGACTCGGAAATTGTTGATACCGTCAAATGGACAAACACCTCTGTTGACTTAAAAAACACTTCCATAGAACCGTCAGGCTTGTTCGCAGCCCAGATTAAAAACAAAAACCTTGCCTTTTGCATGGTTATAGATGAGCAGGATGACTGGTACAAGATAGTTTATGACAAAACAAATAACAAATCCGCATGGATAAAACCCGCAGCAGAAGATGATTTTTGGAGCTTAAGAGAATTTTACTCTTACTTTGGCAGAAGATACGGGCTGTATTACATGAAAAATGTGGACTACAGAAAACGCGGAATCTACAGCGGAGCCGATGCATTGTCTCAAAAACTCGGCGGGTTTACACTCATAAAATCCATCCGTTTGAATAAAATCAGCGGAAACTGGGCGCTTGTTACTGTTTCGGACATCGACAGTCTGCCAAAAATAGGCTACATCCAGTGGCGCGAGCAGGATGGCACTATCCTTATTTTTCCCAAACTCGATAAGTAACTGCTTTTTTGTTATATAATTTTTCTTGGACATATTTAAAAGGATATGAAAATGGAAAACAGCAAAAAAGGACGTATTGTTACAGGCATGAGACCTACGGGTAAGCTTCATCTGGGCCATTATCTCGGGGTGCTTAAAAACATGGTTAAACTCCAGAACGAGTACGAATGTTTCTTTTTTGTTGCAGACTGGCACGCTCTGACTACAAAATTTGACTGCACACAGGATTTGATACAGAACACAAAAGATGTTGTCTTAGACTGGCTTGCAGCAGGTATTGATCCTGAAAAGGCTCATATCTACATCCAGTCGCATCTGCCCCAGACAGCTGAACTTCATATCTATTTGAGTATGATTACCCCGCAAAACTGGGTGGAAAGAGACCCGACCTTAAAAGACCTTGTAAAAATGATACGCTCGGAAAATGACGACTCCAAACCCAACGTATCTTACGGCTTTTTAGGCTACCCTGTTTTGATGTCGGCTGATATTCTTACTTTTAACGTTGATTATGTCCCTGTCGGCATTGACCAGGTTGCACACATCGAGATTACGCGTGACATTGCAAGACGCTTTAACAACATCTATAAAACAGAATTGTTTAAAGAAGCAAAACCCATGCTGACAAATATCCCAATGCTCAAAGGCGTTGACGGTCAAAAAATGGGTAAGTCTTTCCACAACGATATAAAAATCTCTGATGATGACGAAACAACAACAAAAACAATCATGAAAGCAATAACTGACAGAAGCCGTGCAAGAAAAGATGACCCTGGCCATCCTGATAAGTGCGAAGTGGCATTTGAATATTGGAAAGCATTTGCGCCGGAAGACAAAGTTAAACAGGTTGAATGCGAGTGTATTGCAGGCAAACGAGGATGCGCGGATTGCAAACGCGAGCTTGGTTGTGTAATAAACGAGCAGCTGCGCCCGATTCGAGAACGCAGAAAATACTACGAAGAGCACCCAGAAATTGTTGAAGCAATCATTAAAAAAGGCGATGAAAAAGCAAGAGAAGAAGCTGAAAAAGTGCTCAAAAAAATAAGAAAAGCAGTAGGGATGTATCAAAATTAATTTGACAGGAGCAAAAAAAATGCCGCTGACAGGCAAAAAAATTCTGATAGGTATAACAGGCGGAATCGCTGCATATAAGGTGTGCGAGCTTATTCGCATGTTTAAAAAACAGAATGCCTGTGTCAAAACAGTTGTCACTAAAAGCGCTCTGGAATTTGTTACACCGCTTACATTAGAGACACTTTCTCAAGAAAGCGTTTATTACAAACAGTTTGAAACAGAATCTAAAAAACCGGAGCACATTGCGCTTTGCGACTGGGCTGATGTGTTTTTGATTGCTCCTGCCAGTGCAAATACTATCGGCAAAATTGCAAACGGCATTTGCGACAACCTTTTGACCTCGCTTGCGTGCGCATTTCAAAAGCAGATAATTTTTGCTCCTGCTATGAATACAGGCATGTGGAATAATAAAGCGGTTCAAAAAAATATTGAAACCCTAAAGTCTTACGGTGCAAGGTTTGTTGACCCTGATTCCGGCTACCTTGCGTGCGGCACAGAGGGTAAAGGCAGACTGGCTGATTTGAATGATATTTTTGATGCGGTTAAAAATGTACTTAAAAATGTACTTAAAGATGCAGATGAAAGCGCTGACAACAAATTTTTAAAAGGCAAAAAAGTAGTAATAACAGCAGGCGGAACAAAGGAGAACTTTGACCCTGTGCGTTATATCGGAAATTACAGCTCGGGCAAAATGGGTGCTGCTCTTGCAAAAAAAGCCTTTGAAGCCGGAGCAAGTGTCACGCTCATTGAGACCACTCCCCTTTTAAGGGACTGCTCTGATTCTATAAACACAGTAGATGTTGTCAGTGCAAAAGAAATGCTTGAGGCGGTTAAAGAGGAATTTTTAAATAAAAATGCCGATATCCTCATTATGACAGCGGCTGTTGCTGATTACAGACCCGAGACAACAGAGCAGTTGAAAGTAAAAAAAGAAAATACCGACGAATTGACAATAAAGCTCGTAAAAAACCCCGATATATTAAGTGAAATGTGCAAACTCAAAAAAGAAGGCATGCAGATTGTGGGTTTTTGCGCAGAGACAAATGACCTTATTGAGAACGCAAAAGCAAAAATCAAAAGAAAAGGCTGCGATTGGCTGGTTGCCAACGATGTATCAAGAAAAGATACAGGATTCTCCAGTGACTTCAACGAAGTTTATGTCTTGGACAAAAATCTCAATATTGTTAAAATAGATAAGGACACAAAAGAAAATATTGCGTCAAAAATACTGGAGCAGATATGGCAAAAACAAGCGAAATAATAAAGATTTTAGAGGAATATGCGCCCCCCGAGCTAGCTGAAAGCTGGGACAATTCCGGATGGCAGGTGTTTTTTGGAAACGATAATACCTCAAAAGTTTTGTTGTGCCTGTCTGTGACGGATGAGGTAATAAATCAGGCTGTTGAGCTAGGGTGCAATCTTATTGTGTCTCATCATCCCGTGATTTTTAAACCGCTCAAAGTGATAAAAGACGTAAAAATCATCAAAGCCATCCAGCGCGGAATTCAAATTTATTCGCTCCATACAAACTGTGACAAAACAAACAGAGGTACAAGCGACCTTATTGCTCAAAAGCTTAACCTTAAAAAAACTGCTGTGCTAAATGACTTTGTCAGAGTGGGGCTTGCTCCTTATGAAATGACTCTGGACGAGCTTGTTTCTTTTGTAAAACTGGCTTTTAATGTTGAGAGAATAAAACTTGTTAACAATGCTAGAAAAACAATGATTAAAACCATAGCAGTCTGCGCCGGTGCAGGGGCTGATTTTATACAGGAAGTTGAAAAATACAATATTGACGCTTATGTGACATCGGAAGTAAAATATCATGACGCACTGGATTCTAGACGTGCAGTAATTTTGGATGTAGGTCATTTTGAATCTGAAAAACCTTTTGTGGAAGAGATAAAAAACCTTCTGGAAAACAAAAAACATAGAATAGAGGTTGTTGTTGCAAAAGAAAAACCCGCATGGGAATACGTTTAAACTTAATATCCTTGTCATCTGTTTTTTGCTGATGACGTTTTTTTCTTCTGCTGCCAATGCTTACGAGACCGCTCTTATTACATACCCTGAGTATAATAAAAACTGGAAACAGGTTTATTTTGGAAAACAGGATGACGAAGTAATATCGCAATGGATTCCGTCTTATTCTTATACAAACGACTGGGTCGAGTCGGTTGTTTTCCACGCTTACAGATGGGCAAAGGGGAATAACTGCTACAAATTTATGTCCAACCTTCTTGCCGGTGCAGCTTCGCGCAACAATACATTCAAAAGCCTAATTCTAAAAGACCGCCCTGAGGATTCTGTAGCAATCTGGTGTGTGGAAAAAACTCCCGCAATGGCTGCCCAGTGCGAAATTTTGAGGGTTACCTCTTCTTATGAGGGGATTGTGTCTATCCATTATGTAAACAAAAATCCCGCATATTTTACCAAATATCTGCAAGAAGACTGGCTCAAAATTATAAGAGACGTAAGAATCTATTACAGCTACTTCCGCTGGGACAGAGTAACAGGCAAAGAAACATCAGTGCAATTGCAATAGCAAATAATTTTGTTCACAGGTTTAAAAATAATATGTCATTTGTTGCAAAAATATATGCAAATATTACAAAATCAAAACTTTCTGACCTTGCAAAAAAATCTGTGGAAAGAATTAAAAGTGTTGAAGAAGAAAATGTTTTTCATTCCAAAACTCTTGAAGAATTGTTCACTGAAAAATACGACTACAAAGGTTCAGAACCTGATTTAATTTATGTAAAAAATCTTTTGACCAATGAGCCCGAGGCAGTGAGAGTTAAGATTGAAATCAAACCAAACAAAAAGTTTACTTTTTTTCAGGAACTTTATATGCTATTTGATAACAACGGCACAAAAATAGGCCAAAAAGACTTTTCTTACAGGAGAATGCCCGACGGAAAATATGTAATGTATTCCGGCGAAATGGATAATTTTTCAAAAATATACGGCGGAGTAGGAATAAGACTCGACCAAATGCATATAGAAAGAGCTATGCAGCTTGGAGTGGATTCTATTCCGAGAGAGGCTCTTCCTAAAGCAACACTTTACCATACAAAAATGGGTTTTCTTCCAATTGAGAAAAAATTAGTTCAACTAAAAAGTATTAATCAGGTCAAAAATTTTACGGAAGCAGAATTTTGCTATAAAGCAAAGTCTATACCGTTACACGAATTTGAGCCTGTAATCGTGCAAAAGGGGACAAAATTTTATATAGACGTAAATAAAACACAAACTTTAACAAACCTGAAAATGTGTAAACAACAGATTGAAAAAACAGGATTTCGACGTATTTTGCATCTGGACAGCACATATGCAAATTTAACTTTAAGCGGTCAAGAATTGTTAAGGTGGAAGGAAATCATAAAAGGTCATGAAATCTTACCAAAGCTAAGTTTTATTCTTCCAAAGTTTTAAAACAGGCTTGTTTGTCCGTTGTCGTCTTTAGGCACTTTGTACCCGAGCAGTCTATAGCCTTCGGGTGAAATCTTTCTGCCGCGCGGTGTTCTCTGGATTATGCCTTCCTGTAAAAGATACGGCTCATAGACATCTTCGATTGTGCGGGCGTCTTCGCCGAGAGCAGCAGCTAATGTTTCTAACCCTACGGGGCCGCCATCGTATTTTTCTATAATGAGGGTTAAAAGAGCCTTGTCTGTTGCATCAAGACCGTTGTCATCTATGTGGAGCGTGTTGAGCGCGTCTATGGCGGTGTCGTTTGTTATTTTTCCGTCTGCTCTGACCAGAGCGTAATCTGCAACACGCTTCACCAGCCTGTTTGCAATACGCGGTGTGCCTCTTGAACGGCTTGCAATAACTTTTGCTCCATCGGCATCTATTCCTATTTCAAGGATTTTTGCTGTGCGTGACACCACCTGTGACAGCTCTTCCACTGTGTAAAACTGCAATCTGTGTATTATGCCGAAACGGTCTCTTAACGGGCCTGACAGCTCTCCGGCTTTTGTGGTTGCACCAATCAGTGTAAACTTTGGCAAAGGTACGCGAAGAGTCTTTACAGTCTGCGCTTTTCCTGTTGTCATGTCAAGGAAAAAGTCTTCCATTGCAGGGTATAGGATTTCTTCCGTTACTTTGTTCAGCCGGTGGATTTCGTCAATAAACAAAATATCACCGTTTTTTAATGACATAAGTATGCCAATGATATCTCTTGGCCGCTCCAGAGCAGGCGCAGAGGTTATTTTGATGTTTGCTTCAAGCTCGTTTGCAATAACAGAAGCAAGCGTTGTTTTACCCAGTCCCGGCGGGCCGTAAAAAAGCAGGTGGTCCAGCTGTTTGTTTCTTTTTTTTGCAGCTTCTATAGAAATTTTGAGCGTGCTTTTAAGAGCGCTCTGGCCGATGTATTCATCCAGCTTTTTCGGGCGGATGTTGTTTTCAAAAGATTTGTCAAAAGCGATTTCTTTTGTCTCAAGGTTTTCGCTTTTTGCTTTTTTGTTTATATCAAGGGGCTTTTGCCTGTTGTCGTCATCCGAGATAATTGCCACGGTTTGTCCTTAATTATATTTGTCGACAGAAATTTGTAATATAATTATAGCAGAATTGAAATTAAATAACGAAGGTGTTAATTATGTCTAAAACTGCAATCATTATTCCGTCACGTTACGCGTCAACAAGACTTCATGCAAAACCTCTCATCGAGGTTGAAGGCAAACCCATAATCCAATGGGTTTATGAAAAAGCTTCTGCCGCAAAACAGGCGGACGAGGTGATTGTTGCAACAGACCATGAAGAAATTTATAACTGCGTAAAAAGTTTTGGCGGTACGGTCGAAATGACCCGCGCTGACCACAAATGCGGCTCGGATAGAATTGCAGAAGTTGCCTCAAGACACCCTGAAATGGAGTATATTGTAAACCTTCAAGGCGATGAACCCATGATTACACCCGAGAGCATTGACAGTGTAATAACAGCTCTGAAAACAGGCGAAAATGCTGATATTGCAACACTTTTGAGAATAATTGAAGACAAAGACGAAGTTGAAAACCCTAACCTTGTAAAATGCGTTATAGACAACAACAATTTTGCTTTGTATTTTTCCCGTTCAAAAATTCCTTACGAAAGAAACTTTGACGAAGCTGTATTCTACGGCCACATCGGCCTTTACGGCTATAAAAGAGAAGCTCTTTTCAAAATGACCTCTCTGCCTCAGACAATGCTCGAGAAAACAGAAAGCCTTGAGCAGTTGAGAGCGCTCCAGTCAGGCATGAGAATCATCACTTCTGTTGTAAACTTCAAACCCATCGGAATTGATACAAAAGAGGATGTGGAAGAGTTTAAAAAAGCTTTGAATAAATAAATCGCAAATTTTTAGATTTACGGTTTTTATTGGAAATATGAAAATCCAAGATATTTCTAATCCATACGATAAAAACCTCTTATTCCCCGGCAAAAACAGAGTTTTTTGCAATGCAGACATTTCTTGCTCGGACACTGTTTCTTTTAAGGCAAAAACTCCGGAGCTTTATCGCAGAATGGATGGCTGGTGCAATTTTTTCTATGATAAAAGCGGTCTGAAAAAAGAAATAACTGAAAAAATACCTCTGTTTAAAAATAAAAAATTTACTTTTGATATGTACAAAAAACTTTCTGATGAAGAAAAAAACTATTTGCGCACTCAAATAAAAAAGCCCTACCTAAAAGATGAATATCTGATAATTGAGGCAAAGCGAACAATTGAAAACGATGCTAAATTTTTTGTAAAACTATCTAAAAGACTTAAAAATATTATGGATAAACAGTATCCCCAAGGTTGGACGCTAGTGTCGATAGGTGCTTCTCCGGCAATTTTTGCACAGATATTAAAACATCTCGGAGCAGATGCAAAAATTGTTCCGTTTTCAAAACGTTTAAAAAGAGATCCTGCTTTTGATAGTATAAATTTTGACAAATATTTTAACGAAGTCGGACTAACAAAAGATTCCTTTAAAGAAAAAAAACAAATGATCTACACTGATTTTGTCAGTGGAGGTGAAACAATCAGAATGTTTGAAAATCTTATAAAATCGACCGGCAGATATAGAAAAGAAGATAGGTTTGAAGATTTTTTAAGTCTTTTTGGACTAAATCTGAATGTGCATGAAGAGGAGCTTTTAAATGAATTTTTCTTTAATAAGAGTCAGATAAAATCATATTCCGCATGTCCTTATATGAATTCTGCTATAAGATGTGAAAATATTTTGCAGCTCGATAAACAATTTAATTGGAATTTTGCATCAAAACTTATGAATTTTGCTTTTATGGATAATATCGAAAAGGCAAAAAATTCTTTACCCGCAAGAATCTTGCCCTCAAGAATCTTGCAATTCTTACCGGATTTGCTTGTTAATCATTAAACTCTTTAACCAGCCGCTCTATCCAGCCAAAAATGCCCAATAACTCGTAAGGCTTTGGTAAATAGAGGTCAGCACCGGCATTGAGGGCCATCTTTTTGTCATGCACTATTGTGGAAAGCACTATTTTTATGCCTTTATACTTTTCATCCTTTTTGAGTTTGCGGCACAATTCAAGCCCTTTTAATGTGTCAACTTCTCCTGCGTCCAGCACAATCAACGCGGGGGCAAATGTTTTTACAAGATTCATTGCAATGTCATAGTCCTGTGCCGAAGCAACCTGATATCCCTGCATTTCGCCAGTTGTTTTTAAAAGGTAATTGAGTGCCTCATCAGGTTCCAGTATCAGTATTTTGTTGTTGTAATCCCTGTTTAAAACAGCATTGTCAGCGCTGATTTTGGCTCTTTCAACCACGTATGAGGATTTTGTGTTGAGCCGTGCAAGTTTACCCGTAGCAAAAAGTGCGTTCAAGGCTGCATTTACACTGGTGTATGTTTGAAATTCGCTTGATATTATCCCAATGCTTGTTGACACAAGGCTTATTCTTTTGCCTGCATTGTCATCGCCGTGGAGTATTATGTAGCCCGATTTTGCGTCTTCTTCGCTGTAGAATTTGTCTACAATTGCCTCAAATGCGTACACGAGAAAAGATGCAATGTGCTCTGCCTTAAGCGGGTTTGTCAAAACGAGAAACTCTCCGTCAGTAAGCTCACCTAAAAAGTCATTTTCGTCCAGTGCGGAATTGATAATGGCGGTGTAGGTCTGGAGCATTTTGTCAGAGGCAAGCTCGCCGTATATTTCTTTGTATGCTTCAAACTCGTTGATTTTTACGAGCATGGCAGCCCATTTTTTGTTCTGTGCGATTGTTCTTTTGAGTATTTTGAGTGCTGATTTTGCATCGGGCAGTTGTGTGACTTCTGAAATCATGCTCTCGAAATGACGTCTTAAATGCGCATTGATTCTGGCTTTGAACTCGTCAGACTCAATCGGCTCGCTCAAAAAGTCATCAGCGCCGGCATCCAGAACATCGAGTTTGTCTTGCAGCTCGGCTGATTTTGACAGTGCAACAATACACGGACGCGAGGGATAGCTCATCATTCTGAGCCTTTTTACGGCATCCGCAGGCTGCATGTCAAGGCTGTCTGAGACAATCACCATGTCAGGCTCGTATTCTGTCAGGATTTCAAGCCCTGTTTCAAAACTCGAAGCGCATAACACGCTTACGCCGTTTGTTTCTATGATTTTTTTATACTTTGCCGGAAGCTCTTTTCTTTTATCTAAAATCAATACAAGTTTGGATAACATTATTTATCCTCCAATGCTTTTTCGCTCTGGTTTGTGTAGGTTGCAGCAGGCAGAAGCACTTCAAACGTCGAGCCGCTGTTTGGCAGAACTGTGGAACTTTCCACACAAATTTGTCCGCCCATTTTTTCAATTAAATTTTTTACAATATACAACCCGAGCCCGCTGCCTTGCGTTTTTCTTGTCAGGTGGTTTTCTATTCTTGTAAATTTTTCAAAAATCCGGCCAAGGTTGTCGGGTTCTATGCCCACACCGTGGTCAGTTACTTTTATGCTGACAAAGTTTTCCTTTTTGGCGTTTGCAACAGACACTGACACAGAGCCTTTGTCATAAGAGTATTTGGCTGCATTATCGAGCAGATTAATCACTATCTGCTGGAATTTGTTTTCGTCAGTCAAAATGTTAGGGATATCTCCCTGACAATGCATTTCAAAAGCATGTGAAGGGTACTGGTTTTTGACAATATCAAGCACCTGCTCAATTTGAGAGATTGCGTTTACTGATTTGAACACAAGATTGCTCTGTTGTACCTGAATCTTTGAAATGGATAAAAGGTTTTCCACAAGCTTTATCAGCCTGTTAGACTGCTCTTTGATTATATTCAAAAACTTTTGTACCTGTGCTTTGTCCAGTTTGTCAAAAGACATAAGCATGGTGTCTGCAAACCCTCTTATACTTGTCAACGGGGTTCTCAGCTCATGGCTGACTGTGGAGATAAAATCAGAATAGATTTTTTCCATCTGGTTATCAATGACCGTAAGATAGTAGTAAGAAGAATCTGTGTCATCGTATTTTGTAATTTTGTACGTGTAGTCTTTTATCACTACTGTATCCGAATTTTGAGGCAGAAAGTCAAAGATATTTTTGCCGCATAATTTTTCGCAATTTGTGTTAAAAAGCGAACAAAAGTATTTGTTTGCATAGGTGATTTTGTTGTCATAATCCGCTGCAATGACAACAGCGTCGAGGTGTTCGAGTATTTTTTTGTAATCCGTATTTTCCATATCTTTATTATAACAATGAGTTTTTCAAAATGATTAAAATTAAGGTTTTCTTAATCATGTTAAAAACTACTTTGTTAGGGTGATTTATTCATATTCAAATTTTGTCAAAATAATAATAACCCCAAATTAATTTAAAAATTACCCGACTATTAAAAAAAAGAGAGAGTTTAAGTAACCATGAACCTTAATGAAGAATGTTTGTTAAAGTATCTGCAAAACCCCGACGAGCTCGTTGATTTGACCTCGCTTTTACTGGAGTTTAATAATGACTATGAAAAAAATTAAAGACAAGATTGCACAATATTTAAAAGACAAAACTTTTTTAAGATACCTCTTATACAGCATCTATATAGTAATCACAACATGTGTATTGTTTGTGTTTTTGACACACCCTGCAATAAGAGGTTTTTTTGCGTCTATAGAAAACAAAACCTTTGATATTCGTCAGAATATCCTTTCTCCGTATAAAAAGGTAAACAAAAATATCGTTATCCTCACAATTGACGAAGAAAGCCACGAGTATCTTTTTGGAAAATACGGCGAATGGCCTATTTCAAGGGGTATTTACGCTGATATGATAAACTATCTGGAATCACACAAACCTGCTGCTGTGGCGTTTGATTTGATGTTTGTAAAATCATTAAAAAGCAGCCTTGATGAAGACAAAAAACTCGGGCGTACAATGTCTTCTTACGACAACGTTTTTACCTCCATAAACTTTGACAACCTCCCCTACGATTTGAGACAGCCCGCTGATTTGCCCGATGCTTTAAAAGCAAACATCATAAACGAATCAGATATAAACCTGAAAAATGATAATATAACTTTTTCTAATTGCAGAACAATAATAAATGAAATATTAAACACAACCCCAAATATCGGCCACATAAATATTATCAGAGCTGATGACGGTATAGCCAGAGACTTGCCTCCTTTTGTTTCATACAAGGACGATTATTACCCGCATCTGGCTTTAAAAGTTGCGCTAAAATACCTCAAAGATAAAGAAGGCCTTGATATCAAGAGTTTTAAAATAGATAAAAAAGGCAATCTTGTGCTTGGCAAAAGGGTTATACCTCTAAATTATGAGGGTTCAGCCATCCTAAACTGGTACGGCCCAAGCGGGTTGACTAACAAAAACACTTTTGAATACGTTCCCGTATGGAAAGTGGAAAAAACAATGTATGAGGGAGCAAAACTTATTCCTCAAGATTACTTTAAAGGAAAAATTATCTACATCGGCACAAGTGCAACCTCTCTGTTCGACCTTAAAAGTGTACCGACAGACAGAATTTTCCCCGGGGTGGAAATTCATACAACTTTTTTAAACAATATATTGGACAACAATTTTATAAAAAGGGTGCCAATGCCTGTTGATATTGCATTGAGCCTGTTATTGAGTTTGTTTGTCGGTCTTATTGTAATCAGAAGCGAGTCTACGGTTATTTCATCTCTGGTGGCTATTTTGACAGGTATTATTTATTTAATAGCAACTACTCTTGTAATGTATTACTTTAATATATGGGTTGGTATAATATTGCAGCTGGTTTCGATTTTGCTTGTGTTTATTGCGTGCTACCTTGCAAAATATATTTTGAAATCACGAGACCTTGAATACACCTATGCTCTGGCCACAACAGACGGGCTTACAGAACTTTATAACCACAGATATTTTCAAGAGCAGATGCTCCAGAACATTGAAACCGGTAAACGCTACAACAAACCGTTTTCTCTAATAATGATTGATATAGATTTTTTCAAAAAATTCAACGATACATACGGCCACCAGTCAGGCGACGCTGTTTTGAGACAGGTAGCACAGATTCTTAAAAAGAATGTAAGAAGCACTGATGTTGTTTGCCGCTACGGCGGGGAGGAAATGTCTGTGATACTTACCAACACAAACAATGAAGATGCACTAATAACAGCACAAAAAATCTGTAAAGCAGTGAGCGAACATCCGCTCAAACTGGTCAACGGCAACGATGTGCAGGTGACAATAAGCCTCGGGGTTTCTACTTATCCGCAAAACGGAGAGACCACACAGGAAATGATTAAATTTGCTGATGACTGTCTTTATAAAGCCAAAGAAAATGGCAGAAATCAGGTGGGCAATCTGGCTCCTTAAAAATTAATAAAGCGTAAAAACTTTTTTACAAAACCTTTTAGCCCGGTTTCATAAGAAATCGGGTCATCTTTATAATATGGATGATAAGCTTCAATGATATTTTGCGGAAGCGGGCTGCCGTCTTTGAATGCAAACGCAATCATCTCAAGCAGTTCTATTTGCTGATTGTTGTATTCTATGTCTTTTGCACGTATGTCTTCATCCGCCTCATAATGGCACAACGCATGCCACGCAGCTTGCACTGACGGATCAGCACAGCCTTTTGGAAAAAGCAGCAGCCCCTTTTTTACGGAAATCCGCTCTGTCAAAACCGCAATAATAATATTGCCTGTGAGTTGTCTTTCTTTGGTGTAATCTTTTTCTTTCATTAAACTAATGAAGGAGTTTTGCATTTGCTCATACTTTTTACAGTATCGATTAATGAATCCATATCGTTGTTAAAATACTGGCCTGCAAGTTTTTTAATAGCCTGTTGTGCCATTTCGTCGCGAGAAGACACGGTTTTGTAAAAGAATTTTTTACCCTGTTTGTATCTCACGAGCATGTTCTTTTCGACAAGTCTGTCCATAACGGTTTTAACAGTTGTGTATGCTCTGTTAGAAGAAGAATTTCTATTAATTACTTCCTGTACTTCGTTTACGGATACATCGTTTTCTTCAATTTCTTCAAGCATCCAAATTGTTTTTAAAATTTCGTTTTCGAGACTGCCGTGTGTATAATTCATTTTTATTCCTTTTTAATTATTGTCATACTAAATTACAATTACACTTATAGTAATACAAAAGAAAATAAATTAAAACAATTTGAAGACATATTTGTCCTAAATATATGTAATTTTAAATTATATTCTTAATCAGGTTTTAGTCGAAAAGGGGACCCATCTCGATTTTTTCGTAGCCGCCGCCAAGGTGTATTACGTTGCCGGTACTTTTGGCAGTAGGCTGACTGACCTGTTCAATACTAGCTGTGCTTGTATGTTGGACTGCTTTTTGCTGCAATCCGCCGGTAAAATCACTGCTGTTTATGAGGACTCCGCTTCGGGTGTTTACAACGGTCACAGGGGTTTTCTTGCAGCCTGCGGTTATGACCAGCAGTCCGCAAATTAAACATACCATACTGTAGTGAAAAACTTTCATTTCAGCTATACCCGTTTAACGTAAACACACTCTTTGGATTGTCAAAAACCTGTAATTTTATCTACTACTATTATAGCATATAATTTTTAAAATGCACTATGTTTTTATAAAAAATCATACTTGTGATGTACACATTTAAACATTTCTTAATTATTATGCGAGGAATAATATTGTATAATAAAAAAAATTATATGAAAATACGGAGCATAAATTGGATATTTTCGACATTCAAAACTTTAATAAAGAAGAAAAAATAATAAAAACTGCAAAAGGCGATATACAAGCAGACCTTGTTTTAAAAAACGCAAAAATAGTCAATGTCTTATCTGAAGAGATTTATGAAGGCGATGTTGCAATCTCTGACGGTGTGATAGCCGGCGTTGGCAATGATTATCACGGTGTTGAAGAAATCGATGTAAAAGGCGCTTATGTCTCGCCTTCATTTATTGACGGGCATGTGCATCTCGAAAGCTCAATGCTTATGCCTTCAGAGTTTGCAAAAATGGTAGTGCCCTCAGGCACCACAACTGTTGTGGCAGACCCGCATGAGATTTCAAATGTTATGGGGCTGCAGGGCATCAGCTTTATGAGAGAGGCAACAAAAAATCTTCCGCTTGATGTTTATATGACCCTTCCATCTTGCGTGCCTGCAACATCTCTTGAGACTTCCGGTGTGGATTTAAACAGCTATGACCTTGCTCTTTTAATAGATGCTCCGTGGGTGTTAGGTATTGCAGAGATGATGAATTTTCCCGGTGTTATAAACTGCGACAGCAGTGTTTTGAGCAAAGTGCGGCTCGGGCTGGAAAAACACAAGCGTGTGGACGGGCATGCTCCGCATTTGTCCGGAAAAGATCTTAACGCTTATGTTGCAGCAGGTATCCGCTCAGACCATGAGTGCACCACTGTTGAAGAAGCTGTTGAGAAACTGCGTCTTGGTATGTATCTGATGGTGAGAGAAGCCACAGGAGCAAGGGATTTGGAACCATTGCTTCCCGTATTGAAAAATCTTAATACAAGAAAATGTATTTTTGTCACAGATGACCGTCATCCAAAACATCTGGCAAAGCATATTTCAAGAATGGTTAAAAAAGCTGTCAAAAACGGGGTTGACCCGATAAAAGCTATACAAATGGCGAGTCTTAACACCGCAGAATACTTTAATCTGTCTGATCTTGGCGCTATTGCTCCGGGCTACAGGGCAGATATTGCGGTGTTTAAGGATCTGGAAAATTTTGAGCCATTGATGGTGTTCAAAAATGGAAAACTTGCTGCAAAAGACGGCAAAATGGTGATTGATACGGATAATTTAAAACCACCGGCTTTAAGAGGCTCGGTTAACATAAAATATTTGTACAGAGAAGACCTTCAAATCAAAACCCCGCACGGCAAAACAACCGCAAAAGTAATAAACGTTATACCTAAACAGCTTATCACAAAACAAACACTCGAAACAATAAAAACACAAAATGACCTTGCTGTCAGCGATATTGAAAACGATATTCTCAAAATGGCCGTCATTGAAAGGCACAAAGCAACAGGAAATATAGGTCTCGGGTTTGTAAAAGGTTTTGGGCTCAAATCAGGTGCGATTGCATCTACTGTGGCGCATGACTCGCACAATATGATAGTAATAGGCACAAACGATGAGGACATGTACCTTGCAGCAGTTGAGCTTGTGAAATCACAGGGCGGAAAAATTATTGTACAAAACGGTAAAACTCTTGCCCACCTTAAACTGCCTGTGGCGGGTTTGATGTCTGATAAAACAGCACTTGAAGTGCAAAAAGATATTGAGGCGCTCGATAAAGCTGCAAAACAAATCGGCTGCAAGATAGATGAGCCTTTTATGAGTATGGCATTTTTATCGTTGTCTGTTATTCCTGAAATTAAGATTACGGATAAGGGGCTCATTGATGTAAACAGTTTTGAGGTTACGGATTTGTTTGTTTAAAATCTTTATAAAATATTAATCTCAATACCCTTCACAAAACTGATTTTTTGAAATAGAATCTTAAGATAATTCAGAAATTATATTGTAAGACGAGTTAATCGGGAGAAAGATAAAATGTGTGGAATAGTCGGATATGTTGGGTCAAAACCCGTTATTGATATCTTGTTGAACGGCTTGAGCAAACTGGAATACAGAGGCTACGACTCTGCCGGTGTTGCTGTTAATTCCGAAGGAAAAATAAAAGTCTATAAAGCAGAAGGCAAACTCCAAAACCTTAAAGACCTGCTGGAAGAGCATAAAGCCGAAATCAAAGACACAACAGCCGGCATAGGCCACATCCGCTGGGCAACACACGGTTTACCTAATACAATCAATGCCCACCCTCACACATGCAACTGTGGAAAACTTGCAATTGTGCACAATGGTATTGTTGAAAACTATAAAGAACTCAAAAAAGAGCTCATGGAAAACGGCTGCGAGTTTAAATCCGAAACAGATACAGAAGTTGTGGCTCACCTTATTGCTCAGGCATTCGGCCAATATAATGACCTTCCAAAAGCTGTAAGAGAAGCTGCTAAAAGATTAAAAGGTGCATATGCCCTGTGCGTTATGCATCAAGATGAGCCTAATATCCTTGTGGGTACAAGAAAAAATGCTCCTTTGATTGTTGCTCTGGGTCAGGGTGAAAACTTCCTTGCAAGCGATTCTCCTGCTATTATCCAGTATACAAAAAGGGTTATTTACCTTGATGATGACCAGTTTGCTGTGTTAACACCCTCAAGCGTGCTTATAACAGACCTCGAAGGCAGACAAATCGACAAAAAAGAAGAGGTGCTTCCCTGGGAGCCCGTTGCAATGAGCAAATTGGGCTACAAACATTTTATGCTCAAAGAAATCCACGAGCAGCCTGATGTTATAAGAAATGTTCTTTCAGGCAAACTTCCCGACATAAACAAACCTATCGTGCTTGATGAGGTAAAACTTACTAAAGAAGAAATCAAAAACTTAAAAAGAATCGAAATCATTGCCTGCGGCACTTCTTTGCATGCGGCAATGGTTGCAAAATACATATTAGAAGCGTTTACAAACATCCCTGTTGATGTGGAAGCTTCAAGCGAATACATTTACAGAAAAACAGTAACCGACGCAAATACGCTTGTTATAGGTATTTCGCAGTCAGGTGAAACCTCTGATACAATCACTGCAATCAGACAGGCAAAATCAGTCGGCTCTCATGTATTGATTATCACAAACAGACCCGACTCTATCATGGCAAGAGAGGCGCACAGCCTTATTCCTGTCAATGCCGGTATAGAAGTGAGTGTTGCTGCGACAAAATCTTTTAACGCACAGCTTATAGCACTTTATCTGTTTGCAATGTATATTGCGGAAATCAAAGATTCTTTTGATTGCGAAAAAATTAAAGAATTGAAACACGAGATGCTTCTGCTTCCTCAAAAAATAGAAACAGTGCTTTCACATAAAGAAGACGTGATGAAATGTGCAAGAGCATTTGCTTCTTACAAAAACTTTATTTATATAGCCAGAGGAATCAACTTCCCCACAGCGCTTGAAGGTGCCCTGAAGCTGAAAGAAATCAGCTACATTAACGCAACAGGTTATCCCGCCGGTGAGTTGAAACACGGCCCTATTGCAATGCTGGATGAGACAATGCCCGTGCTTGCAATACTTATGCCCGGAAGTATTGTGTATGAAAAGGTTCTTTCTAACGCAGAAGAAGCAAAAGCAAGAAACGCAAGAATGATAGCCCTCACCTCTGCTGAGGATCCACACCTTGATGATGTGTTTGAATACATCCTTAAAGTGCCGGCAGTTGATGAGTATTTGTCTCCTGTTATTGCGTCAGTGCCATTGCAGCTTTTGGCTTATTATATTGCAGAATTTCTCGGTAAAGACGTAGACCAGCCAAGAAACCTTGCAAAATCTGTTACGGTAGAGTAATGATAATATCTGAAACGATAAAAATAAAAAAAACCGCTTCTCAGGTTCTTCTTACGAGCGGTTATGTGGACTCTGAACTTGAAAAACTCGGTATAAAACCTATTTGCTGGGCAATTGTAGAAGATTTTCAAGATGAATGGGGCGTGTCTGTTTCTTACGAAAAATAATTTAAAAAAGTAATAATTGTTAATAAATGAATAAAAAAAACGCAACTTTTTTTATTCATATGATTTAGGTTCTTTACAGAAAGAAGGAATATAAAATGGCACTGATTAAAACATTACAAAGGATGGATGGAACAGTTCTTCGTACATACAAAAATAAATTAAACGGACAAATAACCCACAGCTTGAGAACAGATATTCCGGGCCCAAACGGAACATCCATGGGAATTGGTATAAAGCTTGTTAAGTGCGATGAAGTAGGAAATCCATACAAAATGATTGACGCAGCCAAAAACCGCTATGACGTTTATGAAAAAGCTGCAGACGGCTCAACAACACTAAAGACAAAAAATAAATTCTTTGAGTTTCCAAATCTTATTTTTAACAAAGTTTGTGAAAATATTTTTCAAACCAGATAAAAAAAGCCCTTGCAGTCTCAACAAAGCAAAGGCATTAATAAATTAGGAATTTTATTACGAACTTATCAGCTGCAAAACTTCCTGAAGCAGTGATTTGTTTGTTTGAATCAGTTTGTTAGCTACGTCCATCTGCATTTTTGCCTGCTGGTAGTATGAAATGTTGGCTTTAAAATCGCAGTTGGACATTTCCAGAAGACCGCCTCTTACTTCGCCTCTTCCGATAACCGGCCGGCCTGACTCTTCTGTTTCAATAAACTGACCCTGTTTTATTTCGTAAAGTCCTTCAGGGTTGTGAAAGTTCATGATTGCAAGTTTGTAAAGGGGGACAACGTTTTTGCCTCCGTCTGATTTACCGTAGAGGATACCGTCGCCTTTGAATTCAAACTCGTCGTATTTGCCCAGATACTTACCGTTGTTGGGGTCAATCCACAGCTTGATGTTTGTTGTGGGGATGTTTACTGCACCGCCTTTTATGCCGGTTTCAGCATAGATATCTGCGTCAATAGGCTTTGTACCTTGCATGATTTCACCTTTGTCGTTGAGGATGTAACCCTGGACAGTCATGCCGCTTGTGTTTCTGTATACACCTTCTTTGTCAAAAGTGAATTCACCCAGCCTTGAATAAACGATTTGTCCGTCGTCACGGCGCAGAGTGAAAAAACCTTCGCCTTCTAAGAAAACGTTTTCGTTAGATGTACCGGGTGTAGATTTTCCCTGCCCTGTGTTTTTGTTAAAACCGTCTATTATGGCAGAGTTTAAGAATGTTTTGAAACTTGCCTGTGTTTCACGGTAACCGGGTGTGTAGATGTTTGTCAGGTTTTCTGATATTGCATCCATCCAGCTTGCCGTTGATTTTTGGGTGTTTAGAGCGTTTACAAATGAATCATTCATTTTTACTCTCCTTTATTTTTTTGTTGATTTTGTCGTTCTCTGTTTTGATTGCCTCCGCCCTGGCGATACATTATATCGTTGTAGGGAAGATTCTGGTCATCAAATCTTTGTTTAAGAAAACCTATGTTGTTTCTTAAATAAGCTTCTACAGCTTTGTCTCCGGGAATGAATTCTGCTGAGATTTTGCCTTTTGTATCTACTTTCAAAACCACTGAAACGTTGTTGTCAAAGTCGATTCTGACGGGCTTTTGGTCGTTGTATGCTTTTGTAATAAGGTCAGTCAGCACTTTTGATGTCTGCTGCGCCTTGTAGGTGGGGCCAATTTCGTCTGCAAATTTTATGAGGCTTGTTTTGTCGCCGTTTTGCTGCATGGCGAACTGCTTGTTGTCCACAAGGTCGGCAAAGAATTTTGCATCGTCTTTTGAGATTTTAACAGTGTCATAATTGTACATTGATTTGATGTTTTTTAAGCTTGATATTGTATCAAATCCGAATTTGTTTGCATATTGCGCATCAACCATCTGGTTAGGGTTGTTTTGCTGCATTTGCTCTATGGATATTTTGTCTGTGCCTTTTTGTTCTTCCAGCACAGTCTTAAAATCGTTTTTGGTGTCCTGGGTTTTATCTTCTTTTTTTTCTTCAGTTTTTTGCGCGTTAGATACTTTGTCAGAGTTTGCAGAGGGTTGTACCTCGTTAGCCTGCTGCTGGGTCTGAGCGGATGTATCTGTTGGTGTTTGTGTTCCTGTTGAAATATTCATTGGGGAGTTATTCCTTCGTTGGGTTCGTCATTGTATTGGGGATTTTTTAACAGTTCTTGCAGTTCTTCTTCTTGCTGTTGTCTGGTTTTTGCAAAGTATTTTTGTATTGCTACTTCCGATAGCTGTTTTAGTTCTGCTTTTTTTTCTTCTTCAATGTAAGCTTCTTTGGAGTGTTCTTTGTGCTTTTCAAGTACTTTTACGGCTTTTTCGAGTTCGCGCAGTTTGTCTTTTTCTTCATCTAAAGCTTCTTGAGCTTTTTGCCTGTCGGCTTCGAGGTTTTCGCCTTTTACATAAAGGTGTTTGAGGTAGTTGTCATAGGCTTCGTACATAGAAAAATCAGCCTGCCTCATGTTTGTTCTTGTTGCCGCAATTTCTTTGTTGTTTCTGTCAATCAGTCCTTCTATTTTTAGCACCAGAGCCTGAGCATTACGTACGTTTTGAAGCTGTTCTTCTTTTTTTCGGATTCTAAAATCCAGTATCTTTTGGAGTCTGTAACGAAAAGGCATGGGGCTCGCTATCTTACTACTAACCTACTATATTATTGAGTATTAGCCTTGTGATTACTACATCTGTTTGTATGATTATGTTTTAATAAAAATCGAGAAGAAGTCAATCTTCATGGATTTTCAAAAATTACTGCAGTTATATTACAAAATGTAAAAAAGAATTTTATATCGCAAATCCTGTGGTAGACTAGATTATAGAAATTCGTTAAGATTTTCATCTATTCAAACTAGCAAAAAAATTTTTGAGAGTCCTTTAATTATTAGGACTTACATGCGATTCAAGGGATAATATGGTTACTGTGTCAAATCTATTAAATACCAGGGTTCAAAATAGCGTCACCAACGGTTCTTTACATTCTGCTATTACAAAATCATATGTAGACCCGAATTTTCAGGCAAGAAACAGCGATTCTAAAACAATAGACAGCAGAAAGTATAAAGAGGATACCCTTTTAGACAACACATTTGCAAATCGCATGAAAATCAGCGTTAATAAAGCGCTTGATATCCCTCTGGTGCACTTCCCCAGAGGTCTTGGAGGAGCTCCGGATTACACATTTTTTGAATTCTTGCAAACGGCAAAATTCCCTTATTACGTAGGTGGTCCTATCCTTGCAGCTTTATTTTATGCAGGCGTAAAAAAAGACAGCCTCAAATCTTCTGTTGCTGCAAAAGCCGTGGCAAAACGCATGGCCACAGGTGTTGCACTTTATTACGCAGGCGCAGCTCTTGCAAAATCTATTGTCAACACCACAACAAAACTTGTCAGAGGTGTTGATTTAAAACATCCTTATGCAAAGGCAATTTCTACTTCAACAAATCAGACAGGTGTATTCAAAAAAGACGTGGAATACCACAGTGCATACGAAAGCACCGAATTTACAAGAACTGACCTTCTTTACAAAAAAGACGGCAACACACCCGAGCAAATCAACGAAGAATATGCAAGACTGGGTAAAAAATTCGGGGTCAAAGGTGATGTAAACGATGTTGACCAATCTGTAAAACCGCTTCTTAAAAAGACAATTATAATGGCAAGAGCATGGCAATATGCTCTAACAGCCTTTTTTGTAACACTCGGTATCGGTATGGCCAACCAGCCGGCATGGACTGCTGAATCCGCACAGGGATTTAAGAAAACAGTAACAAACGGTATTTTTGGCAAGAATGTTCCGATATCTGACCGTATCAAAAATGCCAAAATAGCTGTTTATGACTATGGTATAAGACCAATAGGCCGCAGTTTCCTCGAATTTTGGAAAGGCAACGGCACAAAAGCTTCATCTGTTGCGGGCAAATCGGTTATTATTGCAACAGGCCTTGCTACTTTGACAGCGATTTCACTTTTGATTGGCAAAACTTCTGCAAGAGGCCATAAAGTAGAATCTTCCGGAGCAAATAAGATTAATGAGGGCGTACAATAGATGGGCAATTTGATTCAAAGCATACCTGTTTATAAGCCTGTTCAACAGCCTGTACAGGTTCAAAAAAATCCTGTAACAAATGCTGTAAATCCTGCGCCTTTTGACAAAGGTCCGTTTGCAGATGCTCCAAAATACACTTACCAGCCGGCTAGACCCTTGAGCCCCGGTACAACAGCTCCTAAAGGTGCAAGACCGCTTGCTGCTTCCGGTACACTGGTTAAAGAAAATATTTTCCAATCAGCTGGCAGCACAGTATCTTCATATGTTGATTATTTCAAATATTTTTATAACGCTGCTTTTAAAGGCGAAGGTAATGACTACAAAGTCGGTAAAATCAATGACCTTGCAATAAGAGCAGGTTCTTTGGGCATTGCCGGTGTACTTGCTACGTCAAAAATGTTTCCGTTTGCAAAAGGTATGGAATTTGTAGGGCTCGGCACCTGGTTTGCTGCTATGGCATTGTGGCCCAGAGTTCTCGGTGTGCCTATCCAAATGAAAACAGGTGTTAATATTAACCAGCGTTATATCGATTCTGCTCAAAAACGTAAAATGGTTTACGAAGACAACCAGTATCGACCCATGGATCTTTTCAGGCATGTTGATTTAAACGGTAGACCGTTAAAGCCTGAAGAATACTACAAAAAATATGACCATGATTTTGTTTACCTTGAAAAAATGGGTGACAAGCTTGGTATTCCAAGAGATATCAAAAACAGAAACGAAGCTACCCTGAACAAAATGTATCAGGTAGGCACACAGGGCAGAACACTTTTGATGCTTACTGCGGGCGTTGTTACTCCTGTTGTCTCTTCAATTGTTGCTGACTCTTTGCAAAAACCGCTTAAAACTTTCCTTGAAAAACAAAGATATGACAAAGCAGTTAACGAGCTCCATACCCTTGATACAAATGTAGAAAGTCTTATCAAATCAAACACAACAAATATTGACAAAGTGATGGAAAAGCTTGGTATCACAATCGATTCTGATATGGATAGCAAGCTCAAACAGGTTGTTAAAGATGACAAACATTATTCTACTCAAGAGTTTGACAAACTTTCCCGTTTCCTTTCAGATGAATTCAACGGTACAGGTTTTAATGAAGCGATAAAAGATGCTCTTAAAGCAAATGCCACAATGGGTGAACCTCACATTGGCGTCACAGAAAACCTTAAAGGTGAGTTGACAGTTCTGTCTAAAAATATTGTTCAAGATTTCTTAAAAGATATTCCGGCCGAAAAGAAATCTGCACTTCCGCAGGAATTGTTAAATTTCAACGGAATATCAAGGGAAAAAGTTGCAGAAGTAATCACAAATACTCTGGGCGATGTGCGCTCTGAGCTTAATACACAGGGTATTACAGCTCTTAAAAACAACTTTATTGTTGCTGTAAGACAAGAGCTCAACAGTATCAATTTTGCCAACCCCAAAGTAAAAGCATCTTTCTTAAGAAATATGGACAACGTCCTTGATGCAAAGACAGATGCGTTTGTTCAAACAAAAAGACGCTACATCATTCCAAAATCTGAAATATTAAAAATTATCAAAATTGCACAAACAAATAAAAAGCTCTCTGCAAAACTTGAGGCATTTCAAAGAACATCTATTAAAAATATCTCTGAATCAATGACCGCAAACAACTGGGGCAATGTTCCGCCAAAATACCTTAAAGCAATAGGCTTTACAAAAGGTGAGCTGGCAGTTATTGCCACACAAGATTCTGCTGCGGCCAGTGCAGTAATTGCAAAAAGGCTGGAGCAGGTAGTTGCAGAACCCCAAAAATATGAAAAAGTGCTTGAAGAGCTTACAAAACTGGCCAGCTCTGCTGTTACAAAAGAAGAAAAAGCCGTTTTGGAAATGCTCGGTACCACAAACAAGCCGGGTACGCTCTTTAAAGTAAAAGAGCTGATGATGAAAATCTCTCAAAAAGAATTAAACAGCTCTATGAATGCTGTACTTGCAAGACACTACAATGCAAGAATCGCAGATGTAAGAAGAAAATACAGAAACACTATAGATTCCTTTGCAAAACCGATTAAAACTCTGGAAGTTTATAAACATATCAAAAATTCTGTAAAGGATATCCTCGCTCCAAACGAAGATGCTTACTATAAAATGATAGGAGAAGATATAAACTCTCGCAAAAACCAATTCTATCCTTTCCACAATATGTCTTATAAAGATGCAGTGGAAACTGTTGAAAAGTATCTTAAAAATGCTCTTGTTGAAAAAAATGACATTGCAGTTTGGACTACAAAATTTGAACACGCACTGCCCGGCCATGCAAGAGGAATGAAAGACTCTCTTGAGCTTGTAAGAAGAATGTCTATTGCAATGTTTGGAGATTTGATTCCTGATACAGTCTCCAAAATGAAAAATCCTGAATTTGCCGCTAAAGTGAACGTTAACAACTCTGTTATGAGAGCAAGATATATCAGACTTGAAAACGAACTCTCTGAAGCATTTAGTTTTGAAAGTAAAAACTATGATCATAAATTCAGAGGTTACAAATACAGCTCAAAATGGAACTATATGACAGATTACAATTTCTTCGGCGGCATAGTGGATGATTTTGTAAACGGTAATACATCACAGTACAACAAGCTGTGCGCTCTGTTAGAAGAAAGGCTCACTGATTTGTCAGAAGAAGAATTTAAAAACTGTAGAACTGTTTTAAACGACATTAAGAATAACAAACACCGCCAACCCGGATATGATCTGGCTTCTGCAAGGAATCTGTTATTCCAAAAACTGGATTTCAAATCTTCTAACAAATCATTGTGCGAAATGGCAGGTAAAGACATCACAGACATGTTTATGCAAGGGGCACAGGACATAAGAGCCAGAAACCAATGGACAAAATTGGTATACGGTCTGTTAATAGGTGCCGGCGCTGTTTCCGCATTGACAATTGCACTAATCGGCAAGAAAAACCACTTTAACAAAGATATATACGAACCGCTGGACGTACAACAAGGGGCAGGTAACTAATGATATTAAATACAGGAATCAATTATACACCTTCGCTGAAACAAAATTTCAAAGCATCGCTTCTTGCACAGATGATGAAAAATAGCAATGTGCAGCAAAACACTGCACCGGCAGCAGCTCCTGTTTCACAAAATCAAGGTTTACCGTTATCCAATCCGGCTCACATACCTGTAACAACACCTGTTGCAGACAAATATGTACAAACAATGGCAAAAAACAGTCTGCTCACTGCTTTGATGGCAAAAACAGCAGCTTCACAAAATATACAACAACAGCCTGTTGCTCAAACAGCTGCGGTAACACCTGTTAAAACTCCACGTCTTGAGGGTTATCAAAATAATCTTCGTTCAATGTTTCAAAACAATCAGGCAGTAATTTATGCAATGGTTCCAAGAACATTTAACGCAAAAGATACTGACGGCAACGGACTTATTGAAGGCAATGAAGAGCCCGGTTATTTTACAAATATGGTAGAGCGTCTTGACGAGCTCAAGTCTTACGGAATAAATACTCTGCACTGGCTGCCTATTAACCCCCCCGGCAAAATAGCAGCCAAAGGCAATGCGGGTTCTGTATATGCTCCTTTAGATTATCTTTCTATAGACCCTAATCTTGATGATCCTAAAGACCCGAGAGACGTCTATGAAGAAGCAAAATATGCAATTAATGAATGCCACAAAAGAGGAATAAAAGTAATGGTAGACCTGCCAAGCTGTATGTCTGTTGACCTTTACAATGCAAGGCCCGACCTCAGAGCCACTGATGCCGAAGGTAAACCCAAAACACCGGAAGGCTGGGAAGATATCAGAATGTTTGACCCCTGGAAAGACCCTGACAAAGGAGAGTTGAATCAGGCGCTGGTTGATTATCACAAAAAATTTATAGATATGTGCATTGAGCTTGGTATTGACGGCATCAGAGCTGACGTAGGCAGAGCTAAACCGCCTCAATTCTGGGATATTATCACTTCTTATGCAAGAAGCAAAGATCCTGAGTTTGGATTCCTTGCCGAGTGCTACACATATGAAGATGCTTCTCCTATGAAAAATATGCCAGCAGACAGACCTGAAGAAGCTCTTGATTCAGGATTTGATACTTATTACGGACAATACCATATTTTCCACATGTGGAAGGCATCAGATTTTAATAAATTTATGCAGGAAAGCTTAAATATTTCGCACAATCATCCGAAAGGCAAAGCTTTAATAGGTTCTTTTGCAACACACGATGACAAAAGCCCCATGGCAAACGGCGGCCCTGATTACTGCATGATGACAAACGTTTTGCAGGCTACACTGCCTATGACAAATCCGTACATTATTTCAGGTTTTGAATCAGGCGACAGATATATTTATCCTTACGGCAAAAAGTTTGTTAACAATACATTCAATCAGTTGTTAGAAAATCCTGTATACAAAGATACAGTAAACAGCCTGTTGAACAACTCCGGCTACGAAGACAGAGAAAAATTGCGTAAGCTTGTTTCTGGCAATGATGCTAACAAAAAAGTCGAAGAGCTGGCTGAAGATCCTGAATACAAAAGCATAATCGATTTTCTTGACCATTTCTCGCTGACAAAAGACAACATAAGACATTATGTGCATTCTGAGTTTCTTGATATCTTCAACAAATCAAGAAGACCGGGCGGAGAAAATCCTGAAATCGGCCATCAATTTGGATATTTGATGAATACTGTACGTCCAAAATACGGTGAAGTTATAACAAAAGGCAGCTATATTCCGCTCAAGGTTGATAACGACAGTAGAGACGAAGTAATTGCATATGCAAGATGCAAAGACGGTAAAACTCTTGTAACAATAGCTAACCACGACGTTAACGCAAGACAAAAAGTCAAAGTAAGAGTGCCGGGCATGAGTTCTGCACAGGTGCTTGAAGACCTTTCTCCAAGATACGGAACAGGCAGTACCTGGGAGGCAAAAGACAATGCAATAGAAATTGACCTCGGTCCTGCACAGGCTCATATTTTTGAAATTGATGACCCTGAATTGCCAAACCTTGTCAAGCCCGAGATGGTATGGCAGCAAAACCTTTAATGGTTTGCTTTAATAGTTTAATTTAACGGCGGCTATTTTGTTGCGGGTTCAAGTTTGGATTGTTTATTCTCATCTTAGGCGGGCCGTCTTTGCCGTAGATAAATGCAAGAATCTCTGCTACTGCAACGTACAGCTCTGCCGGGATAACCTGATCAACCTGAACAAGCTTGTATAAAGAACGCGCAAGCGGTTTGTTTTCCACAATCGGTACGTTGTTTGCTTTTGCAATTTCTCTGATTTTAAAAGCCATATAATCCACACCCTTGGCCACAACAACCGGTGCGGGTGCAATATCTTTGTCATACTTGAGCGCTACAGAAAAGTGGGTGGGGTTTGCTACAACAACATCTGCATTGGGGACAGCGCTCATCATTTTTTGTCTCATAAACTGCATTTGAGCGGATTTGATTTTTGACTTGATAAGCGGATCCCCTTCCATGTTTTTCCACTCATCTTTTATTTCCTGTTTTGTCATTTTAATGGATTTATTGTATTCGTAATCCTGATATTTTTTGTCAATAAATCCTATAATGAGCATTGCCACGCATATGTTTATAATCATCTGGGTCAAAATACCGGCAAGCACGGCAAAAGCTGTCGGAATATCCACACCGAGAAGGCCCAGCAGTTCGTCTTTTCTGCCCATTACCGTAGAAAAACCCACGTATCCGACAATACCCATTTTCAAAAATGATTTTGTTATTTCTACCATGTTTTTGGGTTCAAATGGGTTGAACATTTTTTTCAGAGCATTTACCATACTGCTCGGGGTGAGCTTGTCTATTTTTGGTTTAATTTTTTCCGTACTGAAAATAGCTCCTACCTGCAGCCTTACGACAAGTATGGTGGCAACCACCAGACCCAGAAAAAACGGCAAAAGCATTTCTCCGGTCACTTTTGCATAAGGAGCAAAAATAGTGATAATATCATTTGTTTCTATTTCATTGGGGTTAAGGTGTGTAAGGGTGTAATAAAGCAAATTTTTGAGTTTTTCCATAATCATTGGAGACAGCACAAACATAAGGCCTACACCCGAGGTGATGGTCAATGCGGAAGTCATATCCTGACTTTTTGCTACGTTCCCTTTTTTTCGTTCGTCCTCTCGCCTTCGCGGGGTCGCCTCTTCCGTTTTTTCGTCTGCCATTGTTTTTTATGTTCCCCTGTTCAAACCTTTATACAAAAAGGTTGAGTATATTTTTTAAATATGTCTGCGTTACCGTGATGAGGTAAGTAACGGTTGGTGATAGAAACATTAACATCAATACGATACCGACATATATTTTTAACGGGATTGCCACCATGAAAATATTCATTTGCGGCATCATTTTTGACATAAATCCCATCAATACTTCTGATACAAACATAACACAGAAAATAGGTAAAATCATGCTTATGCCGATAGAAAACATAGACGCTGACATATGAAGCACCTGTGACACAATGCTGCCTGTGAAGACAAAATCAGTACCCGGAGGAAAAGCCTGAAAACTCTTGTATAACGCAGCAAAAAGCCACTGGTGGGCATTAAGCCCCACAAAAACCATTGCAGCAAGATATGTGTACATCTGTGAGAGAATCTGTGTGCTTTCACCTGTTGTGGGGTCAAGCACCTGGCTCATGGAAATACCTACCTGAATACTGACAAACTCACCGCCTATTTGCACTGCAGCAAACAAAAATGTTGCACAAAAACCAATAATATACCCTATTGCAAACTCTCTGAATAAATAAAGCAGAAGCTCAGGCATGCTCTGAGGCACAACAAACCCAGAATGTGCAGCAACCATGGGAAACAGTATAAAAGATACGAGTGCGCCCAGCCAGATTTTTACCTGTTCCGGTATTGGATATGTTGAAATCAACGGCATGGAAAAAATCATACCGCTTATTCTTGTAAAAATTATTACAAAAATAATGATGTTCGCCGGAGATAAAAGTGTCAGTAAGTTGGGCTGCAAGCTTTTCTCTCCTTTTACTTAATCATTGTTTGAATATATTCAAACATTTCCGTGCACCTTGCAATAAACATGTTAAGCATCCAAGGCAAAAGTATAATCAATGTGAGTATTCCCGCAATGATTTTGGGTACAAATGTCAAAGTTGCTTCCTGTATTTGTGTAACCGCCTGAAAAACGCTTATCAAAAGCCCGACAACCATGCTGACAACAAGTATGGGAGTGGATAATATTAATATTAAAATCAAAACATTTTGTGTAAGTGTTAAAAAGACTGTGTCTTCCATTTGTTTTCCCTTAAATTATGTAATAAAACCCTCAAGCAGAGTTTTGGTAACAAGATACCATCCGTCTATCATAACGAAAAGTATAAGCTTGAAAGGCATTGCAACCGTAGTCGGCGGCAAAAACAGCATACCCATTGAAACAAGTATACTGGCCACTACAATGTCTATGACAAGAAACGGCAGAAAAATTACAAACCCGATTTTGAAAGAGGTTTTAAGCTCGCTCAAAACATAAGCCGGAATAAGCGTGTAAGTAGGCACATCTTTCCAGTCTTTTGGTTTTTCTATTTTGGCCATACTCAAAAACAGCCCCAGCTCTTTTTCTTCCGTGTGTGCAATCATAAATTCACGAAGCGGAATTATTGCCTTGTCCAGCGCAACCTGTTGTGTAATCTGGTTTTTCATATAAGGCTGGATTGCGGTTTCGTTCATTTTATTAAACGTAGGAGCCATAACAAAAAACGTCAAAAGCAAAGCCAGACCCGCAAGCACCTGATTGGGTGGCAGTGTTGACGTACCTATTGCCTGACGCGTGAGCGCAAGTACAATGATTATCCTGATAAAAGCCGTACACATAATAAAAATACTCGGCGCAAGTGTCAGGATTGTTAACAGGATAAGAATTTGCACGCCTTGTGTAAATTCCTGCGGAGTGTTAGCCTGTGTCATCCCGACAGAAATAGTCGGAAATGCCACAGCTGCGTGCACCGCGCTGTTTGTGCAAAATGCAACAAGCATTGCACTAAAGATTTTTAAAATATTCTTAAAATTCCTCATAGTTTTCCACATTTTAAATACTCAACATAACAGTATTTTATCTTTTATTGGCTGTTATGACTAATTCTTAACTAAACTTAAACTGTGACCGTGTGAGACGGGCTATTGTTTTTTGTGCTGTTGTCGAATAATATTATATAGACCGTGCTAAGGAGTATCAAAATGCTAGAATTCATTGAACAACACAGAAATTTTATATTCACCATTCTTCCTGATTTTTTGAGGAATAAATGGACAATGATGGTGCTCAATATTATTATCTTTGTATTTTTTATAAAGATAGCAAATATTTTTATTGAAAAATTCCTGGATAGAATCTGCCGTTTTAAAGACGATTTTGAATTCAAAAAACAACTGGTTACTTTAAAATCTATAGTTAAATCAATTGTAGATACAATCATAGCTGCCTTTGGTGTGATGTATATTTTAAACGGGCTCGGTGTAGATATAAGACCAATTCTTACAGCAGCAGGGGTTTTGGGTGTTGCAGTAGGTTTTGGTGCAAAGAGATTTTTTGAAGATATTATTACAGGCATGTCCATTTTGCTTGAAGGTCAGGTGCGTGTGGGTGATTATATAGAAATTTCCGGCCATCAGGGCGTTGTGGAAAAAGTGGATATAAAACTCATCCAGCTTCGTGATACTCAAGGCAGAGTGCACTATATCAGGAACGGTATGGTAGACACTGTTGTTAACTATACAAGAGACTACTCCTATTATGTTTTTGACATAGGTGTTGCTTATAAAGAAAACGTTGATAATGTCATAAATGTTTTAAAAGAAATTGATGAGGATTTTAGAAAAAACTCTAAAGTAAAAGACTATGTACTTGCTCCTTTAGAAATTTTTGGACTCGACAGCTTTGATGATTCTGCAGTGATTATCAAAGCCAGAATAAGAACCTCTCCTATAAAACAATGGGAAGTTGGCAGAGAATTTAACAAATATATCAAAGCAAAGTTTGACGAAAAAGGTATAGAAATCCCCTTTCCGCAAAGAACAGTCTATCTTGTCAACGAGAATCAAGACAATCAAAACTAATTCATGATAAAATTAATTTACATCACACTATTAGAGTTAAACAATAAAGGAAGTATAAATTGACTGATATAAGCTCATACAAACTTGCAAGCGTAATAGCAAGAATTCTCGATGACAAACTGGGTAAAGATATAACAATTTTGAATATTAGCAATGTGTCTGTTTTGGCGGATTATTTTGTGATTTGCTCTGCTGATACAAACACACAGGTAAAATCTCTCACAGGCTATGTACGTGACAGAATCAAACACCTCTTTGACAGAATCCCCACAGGCGAAGAAAATGACCTTAAAAACAGATGGAATCTGCTTGATTACGGTGATGTAATTGTTCATGTGCTTCACCGTGAAGAACGCGAAACCTATGCACTTGAAAAATTCTGGTCACATGCTCATAAAGTTGAAAAAGAAGCTTGGGAAGAAGAATCAAAAGAATACTCTGAATACGATAATGCATAATTTTTCTTAATAAAAGCCTGTTATTGTCTGTAAAAAAAATCTCTTTGGTTATATAATTAGGTAAATTGACAGTATAGACCACAGGGAAGAGTTAAGAAATAATGGCTAAAAAATCTAAAGAAAAAATCAAAGTAGCGTTTCCTCATATGGGAAATATTTATGTTGCATGGGGTTCGGCTTTAAGAAGACTGGGTGTAGAACCTTATATCCCTCCTTATTCCAGCAAAAGAACACTCTCTTTAGGTACCAAAAACAGCCCGGAATCTATCTGTCTGCCTTACAAACTTATTCTCGGCAACTTTATAGAAGCCATTGAAGGCGGTGCTGATTACGTTGCAATGATTTCCTCCCCCGGTATCTGTCGTCTTGGCGAATACGGTGCAGGTATCCAAAATACCCTTGAAGACATGGGCTACCACGCAAACTATATTGAATTACAGCTCTATGACGGAATCAAAGGCATGTTCAGATTCCTTACGGAATTAACCGGCGTAAAAAATCCCGTCACAATCATAAGAGCAATCGTTTTTGCTTTTAGAAAAGTCTTTGCAGCTGACAGGATGGAAAACCTCCTTTCGTACTACCGTGCAAGAGAGGTTAAAGTCGGAGATGCTGAAAAAGCCTTTAAAAAAGGTATGAAGCTCATCTATGAAGCAAACCACTACAGCGAGCTCAAAAAAGCCGAAAAACAGGCTAAAGAAATGATTACAAAAGTGGAAATCGACCCCAAAAGAGAAGTGCTCCACGTAGATTTGACGGGTGAAATTTACATGGTGCAAGACCCGTTTTCCAACCAGAATATTGAAAGAGAACTCGGTAAAATGGGTGTGCAAACAAGAAGAACCCTCACTATCTCGAGCTTTTTAAAAGATGCAATCATCCCAAAAATGTTTGTTAAAGGCGAAACCCACCTCGAAAGAGCTTTCAGACTGGCAAAACCTTATCTTTCCCGAGACATTGGCGGTGACTCTTTAGAGTGCGTTTCAGATATTATTTATGCAAACGAAAAAGGCAAAGACGGCATTATCCACATCAGTCCGTTTACATGTATGCCTGAAATTATGTCTCAAAACTTTTTCCCCGCAATGAGAGAAAACTGTGAGATTCCAATCCTTCCTCTTATCATGGATGAACAAACAGGAAAAGCAGGCTATATTACGCGTCTTGAGGCATTTGTCGATTTGATGAGAAGACGTAAAAGAAAAAAAGAGCAGGAGCTTGCTGCCAGCGCCAAATAGTGTTGTGTGATTCATTAAGAAAGGGCTAGTGCTTATGCGAGTATCACAATTTAACAACAATACTTTAACACCAAATTTTAAATGCAAAATTGTTTATGATGACAATTTTGAAAAATTTGCAAAAAAGATAATCAAAAATCAAAACGATTTTGAAGACCTTTTATTTGTTCAAGAGTCTTTGAAAAACGTACATAAAGATACTTTTATTAAATGCAAAGAAGATGAAGATGCGGGCGAAATGATTGTGGAAATTATCAATCCGACTAAAGAACAAAATCCCGTATCATCTGTTGGTATAAACAAAAATGACTTTGTTTTAAGAAGAGATATGAATCCTGCATTATTCGGACTTTTAAAGCTTGCAGACCCGTCAACGGATGAACATAAATATATTTTAGGTTCTGCAATGTCGCAAGAAGATGCACAAATGCACATGTGGAATGCAGAGATTGATTTATATGACGGCTTGGAGTCCAACCCCTTTGCTCAAAAATTGAAAGCTGTAAACCAGGAAATATACAGATCAGACAACGATACAGAGTGTGTTGATTTGCTTCCGGAATTATACAGAGAAAGAGAAGATTTCTCTCTCGAGCTTATTAAATCAAGGTGTGTTAATAAATAACAGGAGAGTTATAAATGAAAGTACAAAATGTTTTCTCAACCGGTCTCAATTATCCTCAAAAAAACTATTCATTCGGTGCAAAAATGGTCTCTAAGCCCGGGGATGATTTTTCTACACTGATTGATTATGCTTCACAGGATGCCAAAACCACAAAAGAACTTATGGTTGCATTAAAAATGCTCGACCACAAAAATCGTGATGCTGTGCTCGGTTATAGTACGTCCAATGACGGTGAAATTTATATAGAAAACCTCAGAAACGGTCAAAAAATAACTAAAATTAACGATTATAACAGCATTAATATGCGTGATAATTTTAAAAGCTTTTTAAAATTTGCCAGCCCGTTTGATGAACAACATCAAAGATTGCTCGGACAGGGCATGAACAGACAACAGGCAGAAGAGTTTAAAGACGCTGCTTCTCTGGAGGTCTACGATTACCTTAAAAAGAACCCGATTAATAAAGAAATTAAAGAAATACAAAAACAAATTGATGTATTAGAACAACAAAAGTCTGAAAAAACCAAAGAGCTTATAAGTTCTTTGATTATTACTGCATAGATAACTTTGTGCTAAAATTATTACTATAAAAAAGTCAGTAATAATTAAGGAAGTCGAAGTATGGTTTCACAAGCAGTAAGAGATAAATACGAAGTTGTAATAGGTCTTGAGGTTCACGCTCAATTAAAGACCAAATCAAAAATATTTGCACCGGATTCAACAGAATTCGGCGCTGAACCCAACAGCCACACCAGCACAATCACTCTGGGTATGCCGGGTGTGCTGCCGGTGTTGAATAAAGAATGCGTTAATATGGGTATTTTGCTAGGGCTTGCTCTTAACTGCGAAATTCCGGCACGATGCAAATTCGACAGAAAACAATACTTTTACCCTGACCTTCCAAAAGGTTATCAGATTTCTCAATATGACCAGCCTATTTGTATAAACGGCCATATTGACATAAACGGGAAAAGAATCGGTATTACCCGTGCCCACCTTGAAGAAGACGCAGGAAAACTTGTCCACGCAGGTGCTGACGGTCTTGCCGGTTCTTTGTACTCGCTTGTTGACCTCAATCGTGCAGGCACACCGCTTCTTGAGATTGTTTCAGAACCTGATATGCGCTCAAGTGAGGAAGCAAGAGCTTACATGGAAGAATTAAGAAACATTGTGCGCTACATCGGTGTGTGCGACGGCAACCTGGAAGAAGGCTCTATGAGATGTGACGCAAATATCTCTGTAATGCCAAAAGGCTCTGACAAATTCGGTACACGTGCGGAAATCAAAAACATCAACAGCTTCTCTGCTTTACAAAGAGCTATTGAATACGAAATCGACAGACAAATAGAAATCGTGGAAGACGGCGGCGAAGTTGATCAAGAAACAAGACTCTGGGATGATAATCAGAAAGTTACAAAAACAATGAGAAGTAAAGAAGACGCAAACGACTATCGCTACTTCCCCGAGCCTGATTTGATGCCTGTTGAAATATCAAGAGAATGGGTGGAAGAAGTAAGAGCAAAAATGCCGGAATTGCCGGAAGCAAAACGTAAAAGATATGAAGGACTTGGCTTGAGTGCTTATGACGCAAATGTTATGGTAGATCAGATGGAAACAGCTCTGTTCTACGATGAGGTGCTCAAACTGGGCGCTGATTACAGAACGGCCAATAACCTTCTTGTGGGTGATATTACAGCATATTTAAAAGAAAATAATATTAATATAAACGAGACAAAACTGACTCCAAAGGCGCTTGCAGAGCTTGTAGACCTCATCACAAAAGGCACAATCTCAAACAACATTGCCAAAAAGATTCTGCCTCAAATGCTGGAGACAGGTGCGCAGCCTAAAGAAATCGTTGAAAAAGAAGGCCTTAGCGTAATCTCTGACGAAGGTGCGATAAAAGAGCTTGTACAAAAAGTCGTTGCAAACAACCCTGCACAGGTTCAGGCATACAAAGGCGGAAAGACAAACCTTATGGGATTCTTTGTCGGCCAGATTATGAAAGAAACAAAAGGCCGTGCAAATCCTCAGGTTATTAACAAACTTCTTTCAGAAGAATTGAATAAATAAATCAAAGGGAGCATCTAAGCTCCCTTTTTATTGACTTTTACACCAAATGTAAACAATTGTAACAGATATAATAAATATTGAAATCGTATATAATGAAATGTTTTTATATATATGTGTGTAATTAAAAAGGTGTATTTTATGTCATTAACAGTAAACGGTGTAAATAAAAATCAAACTTCTCAACCGACAGCAGCTTCTACAGCTCCTGCTCAAGAAACTCAAAACCTTTTCGGTTCAGAAGAAACATCTAAAACTGAAAAAGCTGATACAGCAGCACAAAAAACACTTCTTGAAGCTGAATTGGCTAAACTTGAACAACAGCTTGCTCAATTAGAAGCTAAAAAATCCGAAAAAGAAGCATATAAAAAAGAATTAGAAGCTCAAAAAAAATCTATCACTAATCAAAAAGCTAATGTTGAAGCTCAAATCAAAGCCAACGAAGCTGAAATGAAAAGCAACGAAGAAGAAATTGCAAAAAACGAACAAAACATTGAAAAAGCTCAAGATGAAATCGAAAAATTACAAAAAGAATACGATGAAAAAAACAAAGAAGCTAACGAATTGAGCCAACAAATCAGCGATAAAATTGCAAAAATCGTATCAGACTCCGATAACAACGTAAAAAATCAACAAGGACAAATCCAACAAGCATATCAAGAAGCTTATGCAAAAGTTGAATCAGGCGAAATCGAACAAAATGAAGTAGCTCAATACGTAATGCAAAAAGTAGGCAACGGCAATGTTAACGTTGCAACAGAAGAGTTAACTGCAATCAGCTCTTTGAACGCACAGGTAAAAGCATTGATTTCCGGTGCAAACACATTGTCAGAACAAATGTCACTCAAACAAACAGATATCGAAGGATATCAAGCAGCAATCACTGTATCTGTTGCAGCTAACGATGCACTTATAGAAAAAAATGCTCCTTTAAAAGCTCAAATAGCTGATTTCAACAAACAAATCAATGCTGTTAACAGAGAAATCAACGTAACAAACAAAGAAATTAATACAATCGACAAAAATATTGCTAAAGTAAACACAAATATTCAAACAACTCAAAACCAAATCAACACTTTAGACGGTAAAGAAACAACAGAAGTAAAAGTAGAAGAAGTTGCAGACATCAATACAACAATTGCCAACAACAATGTTGATACAAACTATGGTGAAACTGCTAAATCTGAAACTAAATCAAATCCTTTCCTTGCAGTTTCTTACGATTTTGGTTCTTACGCTACAATGACAGAAGCATTGGAAGCAATGTCTAAAAACAATGAACAAAATATTGCAGCTGCAAGAACTCAAACAGAAAGCAACAGACAAGCAGTAAGAAAAATGTTCCAGGAGCTTATCGGCTAATAATCAGGCAAATGTATAAATAAAAAACCCGCTTTATATAAGCGGGTTTTTTACTGTCGAAATTTATTATGCAAGTTTGAGTTTGAATATATTGTTTGATTGTGCAGATGAATTTGCTGTGCTGTTTGCTGCTGTTTGTATGTTGTTGGTGGCTGTTGTGTTGTTTGCAACCTGTGGGGATTTTGTTGTGTTGCCTGCCATAAACAAATTGTCCCAGCCGGCTTTGTCGCCTTGATTGATGTAATTTCTTGTAGAGGCTAAAGTCGCGTTAAGGCTTGCACTCAATGCAGCAGGCATTGGAGTAGAACCTGAAGAGGAAGCGTCTGATGAACCTTTCAGATTACCGAAAGTTTGCGCAAGACCGCTTATTGCACCGATGCCCTGTTGAGCAAGACCTGCTGTTTTTGATATTTTTTCGAGCTTGCTTGGTTCTTTTTCTCCTGCTTTTGCTGCATCCAGCTCTTTTTGAGCTTCGTCTAACTGCTGTTTTGCAGCTTCTTTAGTTTCTTTTGCAGCACGAATTTCTTCTGTTGCTGTTTGCCAATCAGCTTTTTTAGCGTCAGCTGTTTGTCTCAAAGATGTGAAGGTTTCTTTTGCTTTATCTGATTCGCTTTTTGCCTGTTCGTATTCTTTTTTTGCTGTTTGAGCATCTTTTGATGCTTGGGTATGTTCTTCTTTTGCTGTGTTCAATTCTGTTTTAGCCTGTTCATGCTGTTGTTTTGCATTGTCCAGAGCTGTTTGTGCAGCGCGTTCTTGGGCTTGTGCTTTTGCGAGTTCAGCTTTTGCTGCGGCCAGTTTTGCTTTTGCAGCTGCAAGTGCAGCAGTGGCAGCTGCTTTAGCTGCGGGTGTTGCAGCACTGTTTACCGCTGCTTGAGCTTGTTCTACTGCGGATTCTGCACTGTTTACAGAAGCTTGTGCTGTTTGTACCTGTGCTTGTGCTTTTTGAAGCTGGCTTTCACAGGTCGTTACTTGTTTAGCGGCAGTTTCTTCTGCAGTTTGTGCTTCTTGTTCTTTTGTTTGAGCAGCTTGTTCTTTCTTGTCTGCTGCTTGAGATTTTTCTTTGGCTTGTGTAGTTTTTACTTCGGCCTGGTTAAATGTATCTTCTGCTGCATTAGCTTTGTCATCTGCTTCAAGATATGCTGATTTTGCTTGTGATTCTGCGCTTTCAGCTGATGAAACATTGTTGTCTGCATTTGTTGCGCTGGTGGTGGATTTTGATACTTTGCCTTCAGCTATGGAGATTCTTTCTTCTTTTGTTTCACCTTTTTGAGAGCTGCTGTTTACATCAAGGTCTACTTCCGCCTTTTGTGAACTGAAGCTTACAGAGTCACCCACGCCGTCTCCGACTGTGCCATCAGCTTTAGAGCCGTTTATATTGCCTGTGTTAACAGAATATTTAAGCGTAGCAGGTACTTGTGAAGGAGTAACGAGCTTGCTTAATTTTTGTGATTTAAGCATTGTTTCCAAATTAGGCAATTCAAAAGTCATTTTCTACTCTCTTTCTTCATTTACTTTAAAAAATTTACTTCTTATATATAGATAAAAACCGCTTGGAGCAAATAATTGACACAGTTTTATATATTTTTTATATATAATTTACATAAGTTTACAATTGTGGAGTTTTGTAACATTCTGACTTTAATTTTTAAAAAAACAGCAATTATTTTTTCCCTTACAACTTATTAAACATGTGTAAAATCGTGAGGTAATTAAAATGACATCCCCGAAAATTGGTCAAACAATAAGTAACGTTACAGATAATATAAGAAACGGCTATCAAACCAGAGTAAAACCCAAAATTGCTTCCGGTTATCAATATACAACAGAGTTGAAAAACGATGTTGTGGATTTTGTTAAAAAGAACCCTAAAAAAACAGGTGCAGCAGCATTTTTAACATTTGTCGGACTGGCTGCAGCAGGCTTTGTCGCAAAGCATATCAAAACTTTGCACGATATGAACAAAATAAAATCAGAACATATTGAACATCAAAGAGAAATAATTGATGCTCTCAAAGACGATATTGCAGACAAACAATTTATGCTTGATACTCGTCAGGATATTATTGACGCTTACAGCAAGAAAAAATAGAATTTATTAATCGAATTGTAAAAGACCTTTAAATGTTTTTATTTAGAGGTCTTTTTTTATATTATTAAATAATGAACGGCATAATTTTATTTTCAACGTTTTACATCCTTGGCATAGTTGGATTTTTTACAAACACAATACCTCTTGTGGCACTATTATTGCTTGTGGTTGCAATAATTTTTCTTTTCAAGGAAAAAATATCTTGCAAAGGTGCAGTGTTGTATTATCTGGCGTTTGCACTGGCTATTTGCAACTGTCATTTTCAGATAAAAAACTATGACGGACTTTCAGCGTTTATACCCTCAGACGCTGCTATCACAGGCACTGTTGAGACAATTCCCACAACAAATGTGCCTGTTCGTACAAAGTTTTATCTTAAAGCACAATCAGGAGAGTTTGACGGTGTAAAAGTGCCAAAACTAGACGGTAGGACTATTGTCACGCTTTATGACACACCCCAAAATATTTCTAGGATAAAAATATCAGACAAAATACAACTCAAAGGCAAACTCAGGAGTCCTTTTAGTGCAAAAAATCCGTGCCAGTTTGATTATGCAAACTATTTGAAAAACAAAAAGACTTTTTCAACATTTTATGTGCAGGAAGGGGATTGGAAAATCGTTTCACAGCCCGAATCCTTTGGTTCAAAATTTTTGCAAAAACTCAATGATACAAGAACCCGTATCTTAAACCATCAGAAAAAATACATGAAAAGCCCAAACATTGAGGTGCTTGGCGGTATTGTGTTCGGCGATGATGCAATTAATCCTCCGGATTTAATAAAAACCTCCTTTATAAACTCGGGCCTTTTGCATATCCTGGCCGCGTCAGGTATGAACGTTTCTATTATATTTGGTATCTGGTATTTTATAGGCACACGGCTCAGGCTCAATTACAGGTTTGTTATTTTGGTTGGTGCTGTGCTTGTCGGGTTTTATACGTTGATGACAGGCATGGGCCCTTCTGTATTAAGGGCTGCGCTGATGATAGAGTTTGTAATACTCGGCAAACTTATAGACAGGGCTGCTGACAGCATAGCTTTGATTTTTTTAGTCGCATTATTATTGCTTCTTTATGACCCTGCAATGATTAATGATGTAGGCTTCCAGCTTTCATTTGTGGTTACGTTTGCTCTTATCTATTGTGTGCCGCCTATTTTGGACAGGATAAAAAATAAGCCCGCAAATTTTCTTGCAGGTGCTATGTTAATACCTTTTGTTGCTCAACTGTGGGCTGCACCGATACAGATGTTTTATTTTAACAACTTTGCAACGTATTCTGTGCTTGCCAATCTTGCGATTACACCTTTTATCATGCTGATAAGTTTTGGCGGATTTTTAGGTTCCATACTTACTATGATTCCTGTTGATTTTATAGCGGATAAGGTGTGCTTGGTTTTTGCGTTTGTGCTCAATCCTGTTGTGAGTATTCTTGTCAACATTTCGCATTTCTTTTCAGGCCTGCCGAATTCTCTGCTTACAACAATCCACCCTCACAGTGCACAGATGATTTTGTACTACGGTGCACTCTTGCTTCTGGCCCGCTCAATGAGGCGCGGTTTTAAAGAGAAAAAATTTCTTGCTGCGTCTGTGATTCTTGGTATTGTACTAACAATTTCGCTTTTGCTTCCTGTTGTAAAACCGCTTATATCTCCTGTGTCAAAGGAGTGCGAGATAATTGTTTTTGATGTGGGCAATGCTGACAGCTTTTTAATAAAAACGCCAAAAAATAAATACATAATGATAGATACGGCTCACGGCATTTTTAAAGGGTCAAAAGCAACATTTTCGCAGGCAAATGCAATAATGGGCAAATACCTCAAAGACAAAGGCATAAAAGAGCTTGAGCTTATGATTCTTACGCATTTTGATGCTGACCACTCCGGCGGTGCCGTTGACATAATGAAAACAGCCAATGTCAAAAGGCTTGTCTTGAGCAAGGATAAAGACGATTCCAAAACAACAAATGCAATCATGGAATATGTTAAAGAAAACAATATAAATACAACAGACGCAAAAAATAATGAAGTTGTGCACAGCGAAAACGGCCTTGTGCTCACTACATTTACACCGGATTTTACGCAGAATAAAAGTGATAATGATAATTCAACGATATCTTTGTTGAGCTTTGGCGATTTTGATATGCTCTTTATGGCTGACGGCGGGGTGAGAAGTTTTAATAAAATCAAAAAAGATTTGAATAAAACTGAAATAGAAGTACTCAAATCCGGCCACCATGGCGCAAAAAACACTGTTACCTCAAAAATGCTCAACACAATCTATGCTCAAAACGCTGTTATCTCTACCGGACTGAACCCTTACGGCCACCCCACAAAACAAACGCTTAAAACTCTGAGAAAAAACAATGTCAGAACGTATAGAACAGATGTGGACAATGCAATGAAAATTACGACTGACGGAAAAACCTATAAAATATACAGATACAATCCTGAGAAAAGAAGGTTTGAAAAAGATATTGAAAACCCATGCAAATAGAAAATAGGTTCTTTTTAAAACAGGCATAAAAAAAGAGGTAAATCGAAAAATTTACCTCTTTTTATTTAAACTAGAAAACTAGTTGTTCATATCTTTAACGCTAAGAGCAATTCTGTGTTCTTGCGGAGTGAATTTTTTGATAAGAACTTTAACTTCGTCACCGTTTTTGTAGATATCAAACGGGTTAGCGTTTGAGTCTTCCATTTCAGCTACAGGAAGCAATGCTTCTACGCCGGGGAAAATGTTGATGAAAGCGCCGAAAGAAGTAACTTTGTTAACAGTACCTGTGATAACCTGTCCTTCTTCAAACTTGTCTTCGATTTCTTCCCACGGATTGTCGCCGATTCTTTTCAAGCTCAAGCTGATACGTTTGAGGTCTTCGTCAATTTTGAGAACTTTAACTTCAATTTTTTGACCGAGTGTTAAAACATCAGAAGGATGTTTGATTCTCTGCCAAGAGATTTCAGAAATAGGAAGAAGTCCGTCTACACCGTTGATGTCAATAAATGCACCGAAATCAGCGATTCTTACAACTTCGCCTTCAACTGTCTGATCAACTTCAAGGTTAGAAATAACTTCGTCAACCAGTTGTTCTCTTTGTTCAGCGAGAGCCTGTCTTTGAGAAAGGATGAGTTTGTTTCTTTTTGCGTCAGCTTCAAGAACTTTAACTTCGATTTCCTGATTCATCAAACCGTCAAAAGGCATACCTGTTCTTAATTGAGAAGCAGGGATAAAACCGCGGAGGTCATTAACTTCAACAATTACGCCGCCTTTAACAAGAGAAACAACTTTAGCAGTAACTGTTTCGCCTGTAATTTTAGCGTTTTGAAGAGTCTGCCAAGCTTGAGCACAAGCAACTCTTTTAAGAGAAAGAAGCATACCGCTTTTTTCGTCTTCATCTTCTTTTAAGATGTAGAATTCTTTGCAGTCGCCGATTTTCATATCATCAACCATTGATGTCGGGATTTCTCTGTTAGGAAGGAAACCTTCTGATTTAGAACCGATATCAACGAGGTATCCGTCGTTTTCTTTTTTTACGAGCTGGCCTCTTACAACGTCAGCCACGCTTAATTTTGATTTGAAAGATTCTTCCAATAGTCTTTCGAATTCGTCCATTTGTGTTGTCATTTTTACTTTTTTCCTTTCATTAGTAATTATTTAATTTGTTTATAACATTTTCAATTATCGCGTCGGGGGTGGAAGCACCGGCCGTTACACCGATATTTTGTGCATTTTTTATCAAACTATCATAGTTTTTGAGCTCTTCGTCAGTTTCTATGTGGATAGTTGATGTAATGCCTGATAAAATTTCTGCAAGATGGGTAGTGTTGGCACTCTTTTTGCTTCCTACAACCACCATCAAATCAGATTCCAGAGCAAGGCTCTTTGCCTCGGACTGTCTCAAAGATGTAGAAGCACAGATTGTGTTGAAGACTTTTACCTCTTTTGCCAGCGGTAGAAGATAGTTTACAACACTCTTGAGATTTTCTATTCTCTGAGTTGTTTGAACAACCACACCCACTCTTTTGTGTTTGATGATTTCTTCTTCAAACTCTTTTAAAGATTCTGTGTCAGGCGCAACAATAACGTGTTCGCCATGCGGTTGTGCGTTGGCTTTTATTGCACAAACTTCAGGGTGTTCAGGTTTTCCTACTATCACGAGCAAAAAACCTTCCTGCACAAGCTGGATTGCTTTTTGTTGAACTTTTTTTACGTCAAAACAGGTCAAATCCACAACGTCATAGCCTTTTGCTTTTGCGTTTTCAAAAACTTCAGGCGCTGCACCGTGGCTGCGTATAACACATACACCCGTTTTTGAGCATGGCAGCTCATCCACTGTGTGGATTCCAAGCCCCGACAGCTCGTTAATAACATGCGAATTGTGTATCAATTCACCGAGTACAAAAATTTCTTTATCGGGATTTTCGTTCTTTAGTTTTTTTGTTGTTTCAACGGCTCTTTTTACGCCGTAACAAAAACCTGCATGTTTCGCCAGTTTTATGTTTTTCTTCAAATGAAGGTACATCCAATCTTTAAGCCTCATACAAAATAAATTTGTATGGTACTAATATCAATACCATGAACATTTTTTGTTTACAACAGTAAAGGACTTTAATAATTTACATTTTTTGGAGGATACAGTTAATGATACGCATGTAGTACCCTATGTGTATATAATTCTGTGCGGATTGTATAAATCAAGACTTGGTTAAAAATTTAAGAGGTTAAAGGTAAGATTTGAAGAAATTTCAATTCAGACTACAGGTTGTTCTTGATATCAAGGAAAAGCTCCTTGAACAAAAACTCCTTGAACTTTCAAAGGTTCAAAGGGGGCTTCAAGACGCTGTTAACAAACAAAAAACTCTTGAAGGCTATCAGGCCGAAATCAACGAGGCACTTTTAAATGTATTCCAAAGCGGAAATGAGCTGGACCTTGTCGAAGTGCAAAGATACAAAGATTTTATTAACAAACTGATTGTAGATATTTCCAACCAGAAAGTTGTTGTTCAAAATATTACAAAACTGCTTGATATTAAAAGAAAAGAAGTTAATGATGTTTTGAAAGAAAAAAAGGTACTGGAAAAACTAAAAGAAAATCAGAAGAAAAAATTCTATCAAGAATTTGAAGCATACGAAAGAAATGAACTGGACGATATTGCTTCATCAAGATACGCAAGGTTTTAAAAAAAAGGCTGCATAGACTTGGGGGCAGCAAGGGGAACTAAAACTTCGAGGAAAAAGAGAGAATGACTTCACAGTATACACAGACATCACAAATATTACCGTCACAATTGATGGCAAATGCGTTTTCTTCTAAATCACAAAACTACGCAAACGTCAGCTCTGAAGCATTCTCTTCTGTGTTGGATAATGCGTCAAAGTCATATTCTTATGCGGATAAATCTACAAACATGTCTTCAACAGCAAATGATTACGCTCAAAAAACAAAGGACCTTAACTCTCAAAAAACAGAGGTAAAAAAAGATAACAACGATAATTCCAATAAAATTAAGGATAAAGAAACCTCTGATAAAATTGATGAAAAAGATTCTTTAAAATCTGACGACAAAAACATAACAGACAAATCAGATTATGCTGAAAAAAATGACAATACACATAAAGCAGATAAAGAAGACAAAGCAGATAAAAAAGATAATACACAAACATCAGAACAAGAAAAAGACAATGATGTAAAATCAGAATCAAATACGCAAGAAGTGTCTGACAAAGATATAAAAAACAATGCTCAATCAGAGCTTCAAAATCAGACAACACAAGCCTTAAACGCACAGCAAGCCGTCCTTGTTTCAGTGGAAGTTTCAGCTGAAGCCGCAACTGCAACAGCAGCACAAACAACTGCTCAAACTGACGTGCAGCAAGACTCGGAAAATACAGTTACTGCAGCAAAAACTACAGAAGCTGTGATTGATACACAAAATTCTAAAGACAGCGTTAATACAATTGTAAACGAACAAATCCTCTCTAATATTGAATACGAGGATTTAAGTGCTGTAGATACAGAACTCAAAAAAGCCGGTATTGACGCAGAAACACTCAAAAAAATCGTAGAGCAGGCTAAAAATACACAAAATTCTGATACTGCGCAAATAGTACAGGATGTGCCGTCTCAAGAAAAAACAGATGTAAAATTAGCAGACACTCTAAAAACAGCACAAACTGTCAAAGATGTTGCAGAAAATATAAATACACAGGTATCAAGCGAGGCTGCTGAAGTTAAGGCAGAAGTGAAAAACAATACTGCACTTGAAAAAGAGGCACAAACCCTCCCTTTAAAAACAGCTAAAGACAACCTTGCAGCTGATACATCAAGATTGACTGCCAACATTGAACAGGCAGAGACTGCTCAAAATGCTGCACCGGCACCTGTTACTCCTGCTGATACAAAAGCAGAGGAGTCTCCTGTTATTAAAGTTACACAGGAGGTTGCATCACAGCTAAAAGACAATGTTGCGCAAAATACGTCTCAAAATATTGAAAACAAAGATACAACTTCCAAAACAAAAGATAAAGCTGTTGAGCAGATGACAAAGCTTCAAGATACAGACACTGTGGTAACAGAAGCAAGAACTCAGGCAGACAATTCAAATTCAAATGGCGGCAATTCTAACGGCAGCACAAACATGCAGCAAGGCACAGCAGGCGAGCTTGCAGCAAAATTGTCTGTTGATGCTGCACCAACAAACACCTCCGGCGCTGAAGCGTTTGTTAATAAACTTGACGCACAGCTTAGCGCAAAAGGTGCTTCTGCAACAGCAAGAACCACTACATTAAATCAGTCTGACATCATGTCACAGGTTAATGCAAAGTTTGAAGAACTGCAAAAATCAGGCAACAACAAGGTGTCTATCATCTTGCAGCCTGAAAATCTCGGCAAAGTTTCCGTTGAAATCATGAACTCAAAAGACGGAATTGTTGCAAAAATGACTACAGACAGCCAGCAGGTAAAAGAGCTTTTTGACAAAAACGTAGAAGCGTTGAAATCAAACCTGAGCTCACAGGGCGTTAATGTCAACAATATTAAGGTTGAATGTTCACAAGAAAGCGCAAACCACGCAATGAACTTTGAACAACAGCAATTTAATCAGTCTTTTAACGGACAGCAAAACAGCCACAATCAGGCTAATCAATCACATCAACAATCAAATAGTGCGTATGAATCATCATACGAAACTTCCTCGCAGGAAGCTGAGCCAAATCAGGGCGTAGAAATCAAAAATACTGATACTTTGATAAAACATAATGGTAAGGTAGACTACTCAGTCTAGAATTTAAGGGGAGCAGGTAAAAAATGGCATCACTCGGTTCAATCCAACAAGAACTTGTAAATATGCAGTCGAATACGGCGGTAAACAAAGCAAAAGAACAGGCGGCAAACGGCGCTTCGCAGGAGCTTGACGGCGACGCATTCTTAATGCTTATGCTGGAACAGCTTAAAAATCAGGACCCCATGGATCCTATGGATAACTCTGAAATGCTGGCTCAACAAGCACAGTTTACACAGCTGACAGAGTTGCAAAAACTCAACGAATCAATCAGTACAAACAACATGATTCAACAGGCCAATGATCTTGTCGGCAAAACTGTTCAAATTGTTGACCCTAACAACACATCAAGACTTATCACAGGTGTTGTGTCAAGCGCAAACTTTACAAATGGTACAGCGACAGTAACAGTAAACGGTAAAGAATATCCGCTCGGCCTTGTTGCAGCTATCACAGACGGTGCTCCGGCTACTGATGACAAGTTAATCGGTGACAAAAAATTATCTGAACTCAACGGAGCATCCGGTATTACAGAAGGTTATGTAACACTTACAACTCAAGACGACGGATATAAGAAAAATCATACACACATCAAAATCACAAGCGATATGACTGTTAACGACTTTATGAAAGAGCTAGAAAAAGCCGGCGTTAAAACAAAACTTCAAAATGGCATTTTAACTATCGAAAAAGGTGACTTTAAAGGCATAAGCATGTCAGAAGGTAAAGTAGGTGATGATAAAGCAACGGCTTCTAACCTGCTCCAAAAAATGGAAATGTTCCAATCTGAAACAGGGGATCTGGAAACAGGAATTTTAGACTATAACAGAAAATAAAAAAGTAAAATATACAGTTAAAATAAAGACAAAACGGGAGGATTAATGACACAAGCATTTTACACTGCGATTGGCGGTATGGCAGCAGGCCAAACCAAAATTTCGGTTGTAGCCGACAACATCGCAAACATGAACACAATCGGCTTCAAAGCTTCTAACGTAAACTTTTCTGACGTTTACTACAGAACATCATCCACAGGTCAGGCACCTACAGGCCAGATGGGTGGTATTAACCCCAAACAAACCGGTATTGGTGTACAAACAGCTTCTATTACAAGAGACTTTTCAGCCGGTACAACCCTCACAACAGGTCTTAATACCGACCTTTGTATCAACGGCAGCAGCTTCTTTACAGTAGCTTCTCCAACTGTTGAAATTCTCTATACAAGAGACGGTAACTTTACAGTTGATGCTGACGGTCACATGGTTACATCAAGCGGTTACAAACTGCTTGGCACAAACAACAGCCTCAACACAACATCCAGCACAATACCTATTAAAATTCCTACTTATATTGATACAGTCACAACACCTGCAACACAGGCTCAAATGGCTAATAAAGCTCTTGATGAATTAAACGGTATCAAATCCGGAGGTGTAAAAGACGGCTCATTTATAATCACAACTTTTGACCAGGCAGGCACACCTACAGAAAAAACAATCAATGTAACAAGTGATATGACTGTTAATCAACTGCTTGATGCTATCAACAAGGCAGGTGGTGTACAAGCAAGCATTGTGGATGGTGCAGTCAGTATAAAAGCTGACGGTGTAGACAGATTTGAAGTTAAAAACGGCACTTCTAACATTGTCACACAGCTTGGTATAGGTAAAATGGACCCTACAACACAGGTAGCTTCTTCCGAGGTTATTAACTATCACCAGACAATTGGTGAAGGTAATATGGGAAGTGACAACTCCAAAAACTTTACTTCTGTAACTATTAACGAAAACGGCCTGATAGAAGTAAAATACGGCAACAACGATACATTGAGCGTAATGCAGGATCCTTCCGACCCGTCAAAAATGATTCTTAAATATACATTAAACGACGGTACAATCATCACCGGCTCTGACCTTACTGTTAATGATCAGCTTGTTGAACCTGCAAACCTTCAAATTCAAATGGCCAGCTTTGTTAACCCGCAAGGTCTGACAGCACAGGGCAACAATACTTATTCAACAGGCCCTAACAGCGGTATGGTACTTTACGGAAGTATTTCATCTACAGCATTTGGTAATGTTAAATCAGGTGTATTGGAAGGCTCTAACGTAGATTTGGCGTCTGAATTTGCAGACATGGTTGTTTCTCAAAGAGCTATCGAGGCTAACAGCCGTGTGTTCACAACAACAAACGAAATTCTACAAACACTCTCCAACCTTGGCAGATAATAATTAATTCCGTAACTTTAGTCTAACTGTATAAAAAAATCCGAAGTTTGAAAAAACTTCGGATTTTAATTTACTCTCTTTTCTTAATATTTGATTAGTAAGACTTGTATTCTTTTTCAAATCCGAATAAAGAACTTACTGATTCGTTGTCATGAATTCTTGAAATAGCTTCCCCAAGTATCGGCGCAATGCTCAACTGCGTAAATTTGGAGGAGACCTCTCTGTCTAAAGGAATTGAGTTTGTTATAATAACTTCTTCCACAGGAGCTTCTTCCAGCCTTTGAATGGCAGGGCCGGACAAAATACCGTGGGCTGCGCAAACATAAACTTTTTGTGCACCTTCTTTTATAAGAAGTTTTGAAGCTTCGCAGATAGTACCTGCTGTGTCTATCATGTCGTCTACAAGCACGCAGATTTTGTCTTTTACATCACCGATGATGTGGTCGGCAATAGCTTCATTGTGTTTGTCTCTTCTTTTATCAACAATAGCAAGAGGGCAGTCGAGCTGCTTTGCAAAAACTCTTGTTCTTTGAACACCGCCTGTGTCAGGGCTGACTGCAACGAGTTTGTCAGCGGGGATGTTCAATTTTCTAATGTAGTCTGTCAACACGGGTGTTGCATAAATATGGTCAACAAGAATGTTGAAAAATCCCTGAATCTGACCTGTGTGAAGATCCATGGCAAGGATTCTATCAGCGCCTGCTGTTGTCAAAAGGTCTGCAACCAGTTTTGCTGTAATTGCTTCTCTTCCGGATGTTTTTCTGTCCTGTCTTGCGTAGCCGTAGTAAGGAATTACCGCTGTGATAGATTTTGCGCTTGCTCTTTTAAACGCATCTATCATAATCAAAAGCTCCATCAGGTTTTCGTTAACAGGGTTTGATAAAGGCTGGATTAAAAATACATCGTCGCCTCTGATACTCTGCTGTACCTGAACATAGATTTCTCCGTCCGCAAAATTTTTGATAATCATCGGGCCTACGCTTGTACCCAGATAGCTTGCAATTTCTTCGGCCAGCTGTTTGTGTGCGCGGCCTGCAAAGAGTTTGATATCATGGGTGGGGCTGATAGTTTGCTCGCGCTGGGGAAAATCCATAGTCAATTCCATTTTTAATTCCTTCCTTGCCTTGCTTTATCGACAGACAAAAATAATTATATCAATAAATTTTTATATTTAATACATGTATTTTTAAAATATTAACTTTTTTTGTTGTGTATTAAGTAATAAAAAGCCTAAAAATATTTTTTGTCATTTTGCTTGTGATGAATTTTTTATTTGCAATAAATTGTTACAAATGTAATGGCAGCTTTTGTTTAACTTTTGTAACGATTGGAAGGTGTTTTAGCTTATTAAGCTTAAGGTTTTTCTAAAATCTGTCGATTAAGAATTTAGCAGGAAAAGGAAAACAATTATGTCAGGCGGATTCAGTGATTTAGTAAAAGTTTATATAGAGAATTTAAATCTCCCTAAAGATACAAAAAACAAACTTATTGCGTCTAATCCAAAAACGCTTGCTGATGTTTCTTTGTGGCTTGAAAAAAATTCTGATGTAAAAAAAGAACAAAAAATAAATATAAACCCTTTTTCTTCCAAATTAAAACAGAATATAACAAAAGAAATAAAACTGTTTACTGATATCAATGCCAAAGATTCTAAATTTGTACAATACTCATTCAATGAAATACCTCTTGTAGATACTGATGACGCCAGCTGGGGGCTGGGTCTTGACAGGTCTTTATCTGTAGAAAAAGTGCAATACTGTTCCAGAACTGCAAGCCGCAGCACCGCTTCAAATCACACCAAAACAACAAAACTTCCGCCAAATAATACACAAGAACAGGCTGTAAAAGAATCTCAAGATAATGCGATAGCGAGTATACGTGAGAATATAAACGGTGCAATTGAAGTCGTTATGACTCAAGCTGATGAGCAGGGCTGTATCAGCAAAGCTTACAACTCTGTTAAAGAATATTTTGATGCTGAAATGTCTTTGAGCAGTGTATGCCGTGTAATTTATGCAGAAAAAACAACTGCAGACTTGCTTCAAAAAGCTCAAGACGGTACGCTGACAAAAGAAGAATACTGGAAAACCAAGATTTCTAGTGCAATAGATATGTTGACAGGAGGCAGAGACCTCACAGACGAAGAAAGAGCCTGTCTTGAAGAACGTTTTGCTCAATACACTCCTGAAGAACTTAATGCTCTTATTGATAAAATAAAATATACGAATAATGAAGATTATCCAAAACTTACCGCCCAGGTTGACAAACTTGTCGAAGAAGGACGGAGGCTGATACAAAGCAGGGGTACAGATTCATCTTCCGTTGAATTTAGTGAAAATCCTAATTCTATCAGAGCACTTATGAAAACAACCTCGGCAAAAGAGCTTATGTCTTTTGAAGATGTTTGGAAAGCAGAACGCGGTGTTGAATTTAGTCCTGAAGCAATAAAACAATACGACGAAGCAATGGCTGAATATGCTACTGTGTCGATGCTTGATGCAAAAAATAAACAGATTCACGATATTCTTAAAGATTCTATGGTTCTTGTTAAAGGAAATAATGAAAATGCAGTAGATCCAAGAATCCGTGAAGCCGGAGAAAAACGACTGGAAACAGACCTTTTGACAGTCCTAAAATCTTTATACGGTGACGACGAAGCAAAAATTAATGCGCAATTGCAGGCTGTTTCTGACGGAGCAGTGGGATATAAAGATGGAAAGCTTATATATAATGAATTTAGCAAGAACAACAAAAGTTATGCTCTTTTGAATACAGCACAAAAGTTTCTTGATAAAGTTGATGCAAATTATGAAAAAGTGAAAGGCCAGTATTCTGTTGAAGATTATAAAAACAAAATGGCTTCTGCTTATGAACAGGCATACGGACGTAAGAATGCAGCACAGCTTGCAAAAGCATTTGAAAATGACCAGGAAGCTGTAGTTGGTAAAGTGCGTACAGGTGTTGAATATGCAGGCATGGGTGTTATGGTTGCAGGCATGTTTATTTGTACGCCTATGGCCCTTGCAGGAGGCTTGACCGCTTCATTTGGGGGGATTGGTGTTGAAGCGCTTAACGAAGCAACAAGAAAACAAGGCCTTTCTGAGGAAGCCAAACAAAAGATTACACAAGAATTGATGACAAATGCAGCATTATTTGCCGTAGGTGGAGTTGCCGGCAAGATGGGTTCCAGCGCAAAAGCTGCTTTGCTGGCCCAAAAATGCCCCACATTGATGGCTTGTATTGCAGATATAGGTGTGGATGCGACTATGAGTATGCTTGGCGATATGGTTTTGACAGGCGAAATTGATATTGAAGGCGAGGGCTTGTCACAGGTAATGTCTATTCTCGCAGGGCACATTAGAGCAGGCAAATTCGGCAAAAGTGCTATATCTCGTCAGGATTTAAGTCCGAGCAAAAATCCTGCTTTCAATCGCGCTCTTGAAGAAATGAAAAGAACCGACCCTGAGGTTTATAAGGATTACGAATTGCTTCGAAATAAGAACATGCTGCCAGATAACATTGCGAATATGTTTATGAACCCTAAAAACGGTAAAATTAATGAAAACCTGAAAAAAGATATAAGCAAAATGGCTGACTGTGTCAGAAAAGGAATTGACCCCAAAGACGCCTTTGTTCCTAAAATGAAGAATCTTGAGCAAGCTTCAAAAATGAAAAAACAAGGTGAAGTTTTTTCTCTTGAAGGCACAAATGATTTGTATATAATGGATGAGACAGGGCCAGTAAAACTTGATATGGATAGAGATACTTATTATTCATTGTTCCCTCCACTGCAGCAATATTGTACAAATCAGGGCGCACTTGGAGATTGTTATTTTATCAGCGCAGTTTTAGACGCTTCAATGAATAACCCGAAAGCAAAAGTTGAATTCCTGAAAATGTTCCGCCAAGATGGTAACGATATAATTTTTGAAAATAAATTTTCAGACAACCCAGATCTTGACAATTTTCCTGCTGAAATACGGTTTAAAAATGCACAAAAACGCACTTATACCGGTCAAAAAGGTCTGGCAGGCTCAATAGGAATGCAAATTGCTGAACAAGCCTACGGATACAAACTGGCAATAAATATACTTGCTTCAGAAATGGAATATAACGATGTTCCAAAAGAACAAAGAGAAAAAATGTATAAAGAACTTCAAAAAGTCTTTGAAAATCCTGACTATAAGCCGTCTAAAGAATTAAACGAAATGCTTGCGGATATTATGAAAAACGACTATGAAGACAAAGACAAATACAAAAATATAACTGCGGACACGCCAAATCTTGTTGAAAAATTTAGAGAATATGCTATTGGCAATGGCGGAAATCCCACGTCCACCATAATGGACTTCTTTGGACTTGACAGCTCTTCTGTGAGAATAGAAAATATTTCTTCTGCTCAAAGAATTGAAGATGTTTTAAAAGCACATAAATCTGACCCAAATGTAATAATGACTGCGAGCACAGATTTTAAAACAAAAATGCCGAGCGAATTAAAAATGCTTTTTGGTATAAATGATGACGGGAAAAATATTCTTGTCAGTAACCACGCTTACAGGATTGAATCATATGATTTGGACAAAAAAACTGTTTCAGTTGTAAATCCGTGGGATACAACAAAAACAGTAGAGCTGACATTTGAGCAATTTGCAAAATATTTCGACAGTGTAAGCTTTGCGGACTTAAGCAAAAAAACAGCAAGTACTTTGTCTTCTGAAATGAAAAGTAAAGCGCAGGAACTCAATATTCCTATAAAAAGCAAAAGCGGAAGATTTTATTCAACGCAAGAATTTATAGAAAAATATGCTGAAAAACTTGAAAACGAAAAACATCTCAGCCGGCCCAAAACAGAAAATAACGGTGCAGATTATGATTACAAAAAAGAACAAGTTTTTCGGGAAAACGAAGCTGTAGCAGAATTGTTGAATAAAATAGACAATGTTATTGTTAAACATGCAGTTTTAGATGCTTTAGTCAGTAACTGTGAAGTGAATTCTCCGGAATTTAAAAAAATGATAAAAAATCTTGAAGCAATAATAAAAAATTCTGATATAGGCGTAATGGCCATGTTGAATATTCTTGATATAAAACACTCTGATTTTGTATTTAGGATTGAAAAAGCTGTTGAAATCATACCAAAACTTAAACAAAAAGGTTTTGACTACAATATTATTGAAACAATACTACTAAATATTTCTAAAGATAACTATGACGAAATGAAAAAATTATGGGAATAATTCTTCACAATCGTTTATGATTTATTGCTAAAAATTTACTTTAAAATCTGTCTGTTATATGATTTTGTTAAGGTTACACAAACATTAATAACAGAAAATAAGGTATAAAATGGACAGTAATAAATTAAGAAATATAGCTATCATCGCTCACGTTGACCATGGCAAAACAACGCTTGTTGACTGTATGCTCAAACAGTGCGGCGTTTTCAGACAAAACGAAGTTGTGCAGGAACGTATCCTGGACAGTAATGACCTCGAAAGAGAAAGAGGCATCACTATCCTTGCCAAAAACGTTTCCGTCCACTATAACGGCTACAAAATTAACATCGTAGACACCCCTGGCCACGCAGATTTTGGCGGTGAGGTTGAGCGTGTACTCGGTATGGTTGACGGTGCACTTTTGATTGTCGACGCAGCAGAAGGCCCTATGCCACAGACAAGATTTGTTCTGCAAAAAGCACTGGAGCTCGGTATCAGAGTTATTGTTGTTATCAACAAAATTGACAAACCCGCAGCAGACCCTGACGAAACCCTCAACAAAGTATTTGACCTGTTTACGGAATTGACAGACGATGAATACCTGATTGATTTCCCTGTTGTGTATGCAAGCAGCCTTCACGGTTTTGCTAAAAAAGAACTTGAAGATGAATCCACAGATATAATTCCTCTTCTTGATTGCATTATCGAAAATGTAAAATCTCCTGTAGCAGACGCTTCAAAGGATTTGCAATTCCACGTAACAACTCTTGATTACAACGAGTACGTGGGCCGTATCGCAATCGGCAGAATCGTTAACGGCTCTATGAAATCACAGGAGCAGGTAAGCCACATACAAACAGACGGCACAATTTCTAAAGGCAAAATTATTAAACTTTTCGGCTTTGAAGACCTTGGCCGTGTGGAAATTAAAGAAGCCTCCGCAGGCGATATTGTTGGTATTGCAGGATTCCCTGATATCCAAATTGGCGAAACAATTGCCAGCCTTGACAATCCGCAGGCTCTTCCGTTGATTAAAATCGACGAGCCCACATTGCAAATGAATTTTTCCGTTAACAACAGCCCGTTTGCAGGTCAGGAAGGCAAGTTTGTGACTTCCCGCCAGTTGAGAAAACGACTCTATCAAGAGCTTGAAAAAAACGTTTCTCTCCGTGTTGAAGATACTGACTCTACTGATATTTTCAAAGTTTCAGGCAGGGGCGAGCTTCACCTTAGTATTCTGATTGAAACAATGAGAAGAGAAGGTTTCGAGTTTCAGGTGTCAAAACCGGAAGTTATCTACAAAACAATTAATGAAGAAACTTATGAGCCGTACGAAGACCTTCTAATCGATGTTCCGGAAGAATGTGCAGGCAGCTGTATCGAAAAACTCGCAGGCAGAAAAGGCGAAATGCTCGAAATGCAGGCTGTCGGCTCACGTTCAAAAATGAGATTTTTAATTCCTTCAAGAGGCCTCATCGGTTTTAGGGGTGAATTTATCAGAATGACAAGGGGCGAAGGTATCATGAACCACACCTTTGCAGAATATAAACCCTATGCAGGCGATATCAACCGTCAGAGAATGGGCTCTCTTATTGCCCACGAAGAAGGCGAGGCTGTACCATACGCACTAGCCCAGTTTGAAGACAGAGGCGTGTTCTTTGTTACTCCAAAAACCAGAGTGTACAGAGGTATGATTGTAGGTGAATGCAACAGAGCTCAAGATATTGCAGTAAACGTTTGCAAAACAAAAAAACTTACCAATATGAGAACAGCAACAGCAGATGTTATGGTTACCCTTCAGGCGCCCAGAAATATGTCTTTAGAGGAATGTCTTGAGTACATCTCTGATGATGAGCTTGTTGAAGTTACTCCGCAAAACATTCGTATGAGAAAATACGACCTTGTTAAATTAAGATAACTCTCTTGCGGCAGTGCTGTAAAATCCTCTATTCGGTGTATACTCTTATACCTCAAAATGTGGAATCATAGTAATATATAGACTTTGGAACAATTGGGGATAGTATATCCAAGAGGTAGGTTTTGAATTTTTCGGCAATAATAGCGCTTGTCGCAGCTGTTTTATTAATACTGGCTTCACACAGGGCTGATGGAGAGTCCATGGTGTCATTGCTTCAGCCTTCGGCTTTTATGATAGTGCTGGGCGGGACATTCTGTGCAGCTGTAGTCAACTTTAAACCGTCTACGCTAATGACGGCTTTAAGGTCTTCTGTGGATGTGTTTTTAGAAAAACAACCTTCACAGATAAAAGTTATTGACGAAATTATCTACCTTGCCCATCAGGCAAAAATGAAGGGGCTTTTTTATTTGAATAATCTTGTGGACGATATCCAGGATCCGTTCTTAAAAAGAGGGGTTCAGCTCTCCATAGACTTTAACAACCCGCAGATGATTTACGATATTTTGAAAGCAGAAATATCCTACGATGAAGAGGAAGAACTCATTAACTCGCGTGTGTTTGAGGCACTTGGTGGTTATGCTCCTACCTTTGGTATTGTGGGTGCTGTGTTTGGCCTTATCCAGATAATGGGTTACATCCAGCAGCCCGATATCCTTGCACAGGGCATTGCGGTTGCGTTTGTTTCCACACTTTACGGTGTAGGGTTTGCAAACCTCTTGTTCTTGCCGGTTGCAGGCAAGTTAAAAATGAACACAAGAGAAAGAATTCTGTTAAAAGAAGTAGTGCTGCAGGGTATTGTGTCTATCCAGATGGAAGAATCACCAATGGTTATTGAAGAAAAACTCGTTGCCTACCTCAAATATCACAACAAGACTCATTCAATAGAAAATAGAAAACAAACGGGGCTGTACGGACTAAGATAAATGAAAAACGACTACTACTCAAACTCCAATGACTATATAAACCGCTGGGTTATTTCCTACGCGGATTTTGTCACAATGCTGCTTGCGCTGTTTATGGTAATGTTTGCAACAAGCTCCATGGGTGATTTAAAAGTTAAGGATGTTAACAAGTCTATACAAAAAGTGTTTGTTTCAAAGCCCGCACAATCAACAGATATTAAACAAAATACCACGGATAACCAGCAGGATGCACAGGGTGAAACAACCCCTCAAAGCAAACTTGATAATGCCGGAAAAACTATCCTGGACGGTGGAGACGGTATACTGGATGCAAAACAAATTGCGCAGCAGATAGAAAAAGATATCAACATGACAACGTCTGTAAAAGTGCTTAAAATAGACAGGGGCGTTGTAATAAGATTAAATGATACTATGCTTTTTGACCCCGGATCTGCTATAATAAAACCACAGGCAAAAGCTACTCTGGATAAAATATCGCTTTCGCTGGCAAAGTTTCAAAACCCTGTATTAATCGAGGGGCACACGGATTCTATGCCGATAAGAAACGAAAAATTCCCGTCAAACTGGGAGCTTTCAACAGCGAGAGCCACAAATATCATAAAATATTTAACAGAAGCGCACAGCTTCCCTCCGGGCAGGCTGTCAGCAGTGGGATACGGTGAGTATATGCCCGTAGATGACAACAAAACACCTCAAGGGCGTGCAAAAAACCGTAGAGTGGATATAATAGTATTAAGCACACAAAAGAATAACTAAAGGTTGGAGATATAAAATGGCTAAACCTACACAGGCAAAAGAACCTGAAACAAAGGATAAAGAACCGCAAAGCGGAGGAAATTCCATACTGATTAACGTAATCACAACAACAATTGTGTGTATTATTTTTATCGGTGTTAATTATTTCCTTCAATCAAATCTTTTAACAACCCAGTTAAAATCTGTTACTACAGAACAAGCTGCAGAGGATGATTCCGAACAGCTTGATAAACCCGAAAAAGGTATTGTGCTGGACCTCGGGGATTTTACAATGAACTTGAGCGACGTTGACCCGAGAAGATATCTCAAAGCAAATGTTGCAGTAGAAATAACAAATCCGGAGCCCGAAACACAGGCAGAAGAACCTAAAAAATCGGGCGGTCACGGCGGTCATGGCGAAGCTGCCGCACCAGACCCCAAAGCAGCAATTGTGGCAGAAATGGAACAGTATAAACCGGCAATCAGAGACGCTGTTATTACTGTTTTGACAAGCAAAACCTCTGACGAGCTTGCTTCCACTGCAGGTAAAGAACTTGCAAAACAGCAGATTGCAGAGGCGGTTAACGGTATTTTTGACGGAGAAAGAGAAGTAATCAGGGTAAGCTTTGGCCAGTTTATCATGCAATAACACCCGACGGGAGAGGTAAATGTCCGGTTTTCAATCAGCTAACAATAATAATACAGATATGTTCCCGCAAGATTACGCGGATAAAGACATCTTTATCAACGGAATCGATGAAACCGACGAACACAAAAAAGGCTACAAACTCTATAACTTCAGACGTCCTGACAAATTCTCAAAAGACCACTTAAGAGGTTTGCAGGATATCCACAAAGAGTTTTCAAGACAGCTTGCGCTTGTTTTGACAGCATATTTGAGAATGCACCTTGAAGTTGATGTTGTGTCTGTTGACCAGCTTACTTATGACGAGTTTATGCGTTCTGTGCCAAGCCCTATCTCTATTGCAATTTTTGAGCTCAATCCTCTGCCGGGCCAGGTGCTCCTCGGTATAAGCTTTGAAGTATTATCAAGTATTGTAGACAGAATGCTGGGCGGTGTAGGCACGGTAGAAGCTAAAGCAAGAGAGCTCACGGATGTTGAGGAATCTCTGCTTAAAAAGATGATTGAACGTACTATTCAGACTCTTGCCGATGCGTGGTCTCACATTATCCCTGTTGAGTCTCACCTCATTGGTCTGGATAACAATTATTCCGGAATTCAGGTTGCAACAGCCGGTGAAATTGTTGCTCTTATTACATTAGAGGTTCACATCTCGGGTAAACATTACGGTTTGATAAGCTTGTGTTTCCCTTATCCTGTTTTGGAAAACATTTTGTCGCAACTTACAACTCAACATATATTCCAAACAAAAGGTATTATTGCAACCAGTGAAGAACGCCAAAAAATGATTGAAAAACTCGATACTTCTCTTGTTGATATCAATGTTCTTTTCGGTCAAACAGATATTTCGCTCAAAGAGTTTCTTGATTTAAAAGAGGGCGATGTATTAAAATTAGATAATGCAGCTACAGAGGATTTGATTATCAAAGTCAATGGCGAAAGAAAATTTTATGCCCGTCCGGGACGAATAAAAGATAAAATCTGTGTCAAAGTCACAGACAGGTATGACTACTACGTGGACGCACTCAAACGGTATTTTTAGAAAGGATTTTTCATGTCAGACGATAATATGCAAAATGATGATTTTAATAAAAACGAAATTCCATCAGCAGACGATGATATCAGCGGCTTAAATCCTGCAATGAATATGCCGTTAGATGATGATATGCCTACAGCTGGTGATGGCGGTATGGATTTTCAAACACAACAACAGCTTAACGAAAATGCTGTGGATTATGACTTTAATGAAATGCAAGGCACACCTGCCAATGCTTCGCAAGAAGAAGTACATCTTAATGAGGCTGAAACAGCAGCTGATGACGGCCCTGTAACGGTCCGTCCTGTTGAATTTACACCTTTTGATAGCTATACACCGACAAATACTGATACCAACAAAAACCTTGAGCTTTTGATGGATATTAAATTGGAATTGACTGTTGAGCTGGGCAGATGCCATCTGCCTGTTAAAAAAGTATTAGAGCTTACAAGAGGCTCTATTATTGAATTAGACAAGGTTGCCGGTGAGTCGGTAGAGCTTTTTGCAAACGGGAAACATGTTGCAAATGGCGAGGTTGTTGTTATAGAAGACAACTTCGGACTTCGTATCACAAGCATTACAGACCCTGAAGAAAGAATAAAAAGCCTTTAATATAAAGGTTTAACCTTCAAAAATTCTTCTCAAAACACCTTGATGCTGTTTGAGCAGCTTGTCTGCTTCTTCATAATCAAGCCCGTACAGAATATATAAAACAGCGTGTTTTGTTTTGTAGCCGTTTGAGTCCAGGACATTTCTTGCTGTTGATTCTTTACAGCCGCATATTTCAGTTACAATGGTGACTGCTCTTCGTTTTAGTTTTTCGTTTGTGGGGGTAACATCAATCATCAGATTGTGATAGGTTTTGCCTATTTTTACCATCGAAGCTGTGGAGAGCATATTTAACACCATTTTTTGTGCTGTGCCTGCTTTCATCCTTGTAGAACCTGATATAGCTTCAGCGCCTGTTTCTACACAGATAAAACAGTCTGCGTAATCTTTCATTCTTGCCTGCGGGTTTGATGTGACAACAATGGTTTTGCATTTTCTAAGCTTTGCCACCTGCAAAAATTTGATAACATATCTGGGATTGCCGGATGCTGAAATGCCTACAATAGTGTCTGTGTCGCATATATCACAGTCTTCAAAATCCTGTAGTGCCATCTCTTCAGAGTCTTCTGCGCCTTCTACAGCTTCTTTAAGGGCTCTTATGCCGCCGGCTATGACGCCTTGAACCATATCAGGCGCAACATTAAACGTTGGCGGGCACTCTGATGCGTCTAAAACACCCAGCCTGCCGCTTGTTCCTGCACCGACGTAAAAAAGCCTTCCTCCTTGCAAAAAGTTTCTTACAATAATATCAACACCTTTGGCAATCTGCGGAATAGATTTTTTTACAGCCTGAGCAACTTTCATATCCTCATTGTTAATCATTGTGAGGATATCATGTGTTCCGACTATATCTATATTAAAAGTATCACGATTGATGTGTTCGGTTGCTGCATCGTCGTATTTCATTTTTTACCCGTACTTAGCTATAAGAGACTACACCCATGATAACTCTTTTTTGGGCTCCTGTACAGAGCTCAAGATTGTTACATTTTTTGTTAAGTGTACAAAAACCCAGCATAGCAAAGGCTATTGCCTCTTTAAACTTGTCGTCTATACCAAAATCTTTGTGTGTCTTGATTATAACGGAGTTGTTGAAATAAGTGTCTAAATACTTAATGAGAGCCTTGTTGTAAGCCCCTCCTCCTCCTAAAACAATTTCCTGAATCGAAGTTTTTGGCAGCACAAATTTTTTGTATGCATCAAAAATTGTTCTTGCTGTGAGTGCCGTAATTGTGGCTATTATGTCAAACTTATTATTTGGCGCATTTTTTAGTATGCTTTCCGCATAAGTACTGTTAAAAAGCTCTCTGCCCGTAGACTTTGGGGGATGCATAGAGTAATATGGCTCGTCCATAAGTGATTGGAGCCAATCTTCATCAACCTTGCTCTTTAGTGCAATTTCGCCGCCTTTGTCATACGGCATATTAAAAAACTTTTGCACATAGTAATCAATGAGCATATTCCCCGGGCCTGTGTCAAATGCGAAGGTGTCACAGTCTTTTGAAAGTACTGTAACATTTCCTATCCCGCCGATATTTTGGATGGCACGGTTTTTATCTTTTTTAAAAATCAACTCATCTGCAAATGGTACAAGAGGCGCTCCCTGTCCGCCTGCGGCAATGTCTTTTGAACGGAAGTCTCCTACTGTTGTAACCCCGGTTAATTGCGAAATAACAGATATATTTCCTATTTGCAGCGTGCTTCTTGTTTTTATACCGCCGGTTTCGATTTCTTGCGGGATATGAAAAACCGTCTGGCCGTGCGAGGCAATGTAGTCTACATCCTCAGCACAAAGCCCTGCTTTGTGTATAAGCTCATTTGCACATTGAGCGAACAACCTTCCGACAACAAAATCAAGATTGCAAACATCCGAAGTCGCTGCATTGTTATTTGCCATTTCAAGGAGTTTTTTTCTTACCTCATCGGGATAGCAAATTGAATGCCCCTGAATAAATTTAAAGTTGAAATCGTCATCAATATGCACAAGAGCAGCGTCTATGCCGTCTAATGATGTGCCGGACATCATCCCTATTGCGGTTTTAAAATTCTTTTTCATAAATTAATTATACAACTTTTTACAAAACTGCAATCACTGTGTTTAAAAGCTTTTTAAAGTCTTCTTTCACCTTTGCGGCTGTTTCCACAACCTCTGCGTGAGAAAGCCTTGTTGGGTGTACACCTGCAGCAGAGTTTGTAATGCAGCTGATTCCAAGCACTTCCATTGCACAGTAATTGGCAACAAGAGCCTCTGGCACAGTAGACATACCCACAGCATCAGCGCCCATAATGTGCAGCATGTTGATTTCTGCCGGTGTTTCATAACTCGGGCCGCTCATTGCTGCATAAACACCTTTTTGTACGGTCAAACCGAGCTCTTTACCTTTTGCTTGAACTATGTCACACAAAGATTGTCTGTAAATCTCACTCATATCAGGAAATCTGTCGCCAAGTGTTGAGTCGTTTTCACCGATAAGCGGGTTTACGCCCATCAAATTAATGTGGTCTTTGATTACCATCAAATCCCCTGCTTTGTATTCTTTGTTTACACTGCCGGCTGCATTGGTTATTATAAGCGTTTTTACCCCGAGCTTTTTCATCACTTTTACGGGGTAAACAATACGGCTGATGTGATAGCCCTCATAATAGTGGTATCTTCCCTGCATTATTACGGCATTTTTACCCTGAACCTTTGCAAATACAAGCTGCCCTTTGTGTCCGGCAACTGTGGATGTCTCAAACCCTGGAATATCAGAGTATTTTATCCTGACGCCTTCAAGATTGTCTGCAAAATCACCGAGCCCCGAGCCAAGGATTATACCAATCTCGGGCACAAAATCTTTTATTTGTTTTTGGATAAATTCAATTGTTTCTTTCATAACCTTAATTATACAGTAACTAATTGATTCTTGATAATATTAGCTCCAAACTCAACAGACTCAAGGTTGTTGGGTAAAAGGGCCGCTTTTTTTGCCGAAACAGTCTTGGCCATTTCTTTCATTACTTCTTTTATAGATTCGAGTTTTAAAATCTTTGTCTTTTCAATAAAAGCACCAAGTGCCATTACATTTATAAAAGTCGGCTGCGTAAGCTTTTGAGCCAGCTCGTTAAATGGAATGTTTATGTATTTGATATCAGTTCTTTTGGGTTTTAAATGGCACAAAGAAGAATTGACTATCATAAAGCCGCCCGGTTTAACTTTGCTTTCAAACTTTTCCTGTGACGCGTCATTGAGGGCAATAACAGCGTCAGCCCTGTCAATGATGGGGGAGGGAACCTCTTTGTCCGAGATATTAACAGCACAATTTACAGCGCCGCCTCTCATTTCTGCGCCGTATGCGGGGAACCACGTTGTGTGCTTGCCTTCAAAAACTGCGCTGTGGCACAGCAAAATTCCTGCAAACAATGCACCCTGTCCGCCAAAGCCTGATATTATTACACTCATGTCCTGCATTATACTTGCTCCTTAGCCGTAATATCCTTAAACACGCCCAGCGGATGAACGGTCTGGATTACATTTTCTATATGCTCAACAGATTCAGCGGGTTTTAAGTGCCAGTTTGTGGGGCATGCTGCCAAAACTTCCACAAAAGCATAGCCTAAACCTTTTATCTGCATTTCAAACGCTTTTTTCAAAGCTTCTTTAGCTTTTCTAATATTTTTTGTATCTGTGATTGCAACCCTTGCGCAATAAGCTGTACCATCGCATTTTGCAACGATTTCCGCAGCATGGAGAGGGTAGCCTGTCAATTCCGGTTTTCTGCCTGCCGGAGTAGTGGTTGTAACCTGACCGACAAGAGTGGTTGCACTGGCCTGACCGCCTGTCATTCCAAAGTTTGTGTTGTTTATCATTATTGTGGTGATATGTTCACCGCGGCAAGCTGTGTGGATAGTTTCGTTAAAACCTATTGTCGCAGCGTCTCCGTCACCTTGATATGTGAATACAAATTTATCAGGTTTACATCTTTTTATACCTGTTGCAACACAGGGAGAACGCCCGTGAGAAGCTCCAGCAACATCAAGGTTAAAGAATTTTTCCAAAAAGATAGAACAGCCTACAGACGAAATTGCAATAGTGTCTTTTTGCAAATTGAACTCGTCAATCAGCTCGGCAATGATTCTTAGTACCACGCCGTGACCGCAGCCGGGGCAGAATGTAAAATGTCCGTCTTTTAAAAGTGATTCGGGTCTTTTGTATACTAAAGTTTCCATTATCTGACCCCTGCTTCCGTTTTGTTTTCCAATTTTTTGTATAATTCCGTGATTTTTGAATAAATCATATCAGGTGTTAGCAAACCGCCTGCTGTTCTGCCGAAAAATTCTACAGGGCACGCGCCAAATACAGCAGAACGCACATCCAGGAGCATCTGCCCTTTGTTCAATTCCAAATCCAGAATCATATCTGCTTTTTGTGCTGTTTCGTTAAGAGCTTTGTCAGGGAATGGACATAAAGTAATCGGACGGAAAAGACCGACTTTCATACCCTGTTCTCTTGCTCTGTCTACAGCAGCTTTTGCAACTCTTCCCACTGTGCCAAAGGCTGTTAAAACAAGTTTTGCGTCTTCCAGTTTGTATGACTCGTACATTGTGTCATTTTTTGCAGCAAGTTCGTATTTTTCAAAAATTCTGTTTGTAAGCTCTTCCATTGCGCCTTCAGGCATGTGAAGAGAAACAACATTTCTTGCAGGTCGGTTGTCCGCACCTGAAAGCGCCCATTCGCTTACATCAGGGTCTTTGTATGGGTATTCGCCAAATTCAGCAGGTTCCATCATCTGGCCTAAAATTCCGTCTGCCAAGAGCATAACAGGGTTTCTGTATTTTAAAGCAAGATAAAAAGCTTTGTAAGTCAAATCGATTGCTTCTTGCACAGTGGAAGGCGAAAGGACAAGTGTCTTGTAATCTCCGTTTCCGCCGCCTTTTAAAGCCTGAAAATAGTCTGCTTGAGCAGGTGCAATGTTGCCCAGCCCCGGGCCGCCTCTCATTACGCTGACAATAACTCCGGGTACTTGCGCGCAGCACATTGCAGAGATTGATTCTTGCATAAGAGCAATGCCGCAAGAAGAAGATGATGTCATTGCTTTTGTGCCTGTTGTGCCGGCACCTATTACCATGTTGATGGAAGCCAGCTCGCTTTCTGCAGTAATAAACACTCTGCCAAGCTTTGGAAGGTGTTTTCCCATGTATTCTCCGATTTCACTCTGGGGTGTAATCGGATAGCCAAAATAGCACTGACAGCCTGCATTAATAGCGGCCTGTGCGATAGCTTCGTTTCCTTTAACCAATACTTTAGCCACTATCTGTAAACCTCTCTGATTGCCACATCCGGACAATTCATTGCACACATTGCACAACCTATGCAAGCGTTGTCTTTATTATCAAATTCGACAGGAAAATCCCCGTGAAGATTAGGCTCGGTGCTTTTTTTCAGCAAACCTTTAGGGCATGCTTTTACACAAAGGTAACAGCCCTTACACACATCTCTATCAATAACAATCCTGCCCATAAATTTCTCGATTTTAACTATAGTTTCCTATTAAAATTGTACCACGCGTAGGGGAAAATACAAGAATTTCTGTGTTTATTTTTTTATCGAGTCAAGAATACTTTTATCCTTGAACATCAGCTTTAATTCAACACGGCGGCTTTTTGCGTAATCTTCTTTTCCGTTAACAATAACAGGCTCAGACGGGCCTTTGCCCTCAACAGACAGAAGCTTAAAAAGTTCGTTTTCGTATTTTTCTTTGCCGGAATAATTTGCATAAACAATGTAGCGTGCTACTGACGAAGCCCTTTTAAGACTCAAATCCATGTTTTTAAAGTACTTGTCTTCAGCGGACTTTGCTCCTGCAAATGCCTGTGAATCCGTATGGCCTTCAATTATAATTTGCGAAATATTTTTTCTTACATCAGGGTCTTTCATAATGGTGTTAAAATACACAGGTACAAATTTTGACATGTATGCTCTGCCTTTTGGCGAAAGCTCCCAGCTGTTGAGCTCAAAGAGTTCAAGGTCAGATATTTTTATGCGGCCGGAAAACTTGTCCACATCAACATTTATATTATTTTTTTGCAGTTCCTGCGCAATTTTTTCAGTTACTTCATACTGCTTTTCATGCTCGTTGACTTTGTTCTGTGTAAAGCCTGTAATAGCAAACACAAACAGCACAAGAAACACAACCACAAGCCCTAGCAAAAGGTCGCTCATTGTTACCCAAAAAACGTTGTCATCACCGGTGTTTTGATTGTCCTGTCGGTATCTTGCGTATTTCATAGCGTGCTACTCTTCGTCATTGCTGCCAAAAAGGTCATCCAGTATGCCTTGAGAACCTTTTTTCTTAATATTTTCCTGCAATTTGTTAACTGAAAAAATAAGATTGTCCAGATACGGCACAAGACTTTCCTTAAAACTTTTGTCAAAGGCTTCTTTCATCTGTACAGGCAGTGTATTAAAAGCCTGATTCAGCGCACTGTTTTGAAGTTTTGATTCTCTCAAGAGGTCTACAAGGAATTTTTCAGAAGTTATGCTGTCAAAAAGCTTATTCATCTCAAGACGAAAAGCGTTTAGCGGCGTTTTGCACATGTTTTTGTACAAAATTCTTTCAATAATCATAAAGATGATAGAAGTGCCGACTGCAACTACAGAAATCATTGCTGCGATTTTCATCGAAGCAAGCAGCGAAGACACAGAAGCAATAGTGGCTTCCTGCGTAGCAAAATTGACTTTTGAAAAAGCTATTGAAATGTGCAAAAACGTAAACAACGGCCCAAGACCCGTCAAAATTGTAGGTACAGCCGAAATAAATTTGTAATTGAGCTTGCTGTTAACGAGTGTTTCTTCATTAAAGAAATATCCAGCATCAACTGTGCATTGAATAGATGAAGTGTCTGCTGCTGTGCCTTTTAGGGATATACCCTCGTTGAATACAAGGGTGTTTTTAAACTCAATCCAGTAGTTTGAGATAAAAGGATTGTTGGAGAATATATCATCCAGTTCTTTAAATCTGTATACAATATTCCCTTTTTTAAACCCCTTGAGCACATTAGTAAGATGCACAAGCGAAGAGTTAATGTATTTTACTTTAGTAACAAAGTAAACAACCACACCTGCAAATAAAGCTATAATTGCCAGTATGACAGGGTTTAAAAACAATGTAAAATCAAACATTTCAATTCCTTATAATTCCAATATATCTATATTTATACCATTTTTTAGGTATCAAGTACAATATTTAAAAAATTCTCAAACAGCCTGTGGCCGTATTGTGTCAATATTGCCTCGGGGTGAAACTGAACACCGTAGACCTCATAATCTCTGTGCTTTAGCGCCATAAGGATTTTATCATCCGTATAAGCAAGCGGTATCATGCAATGAGGCAAATCAACGGCCTTGAGCGAATGATAGCGTGTTGCTTCAAAACCGTTTGGAATATCTTTAAACAGCTTGGACTCACGCTTAATATAAATTTTTGATGTCTTGCCATGATATGGCTCGGGGTCTTTTACTATCCGTGCCCCGAAAAGAGATGCTATAAGCTGATGACCGAGGCATACACCCAGTATTTTTTTTGTTGTGTAAAATTCTTTTACTATATCCTCACAAACCCCTGTAGAGCTTTTGTCGCAAGGGTTCCCGGGTCCGGGTGAAATAATCACGGAATTAAAATCAATATTTTTTAACTCTTCAATAGTCACTTCATCGTTTTTAAAAACGCGTGGTGTCACGCCGAGTTCTTGTAGATACTGTACGATGTTGTAGGTAAAAGAGTCGTAATTGTCTATCAATATCATTTTAACCGCACCTCTTTTATTCCTCTTACAGAGTTTATGCAAAGGATTTTTTCTGCGTTTAAAAGGTCCTTTTTGTATAAGATTTTTTCTTGCACAGTGCCTTCGTCAATCATTTTTTGTCTCATTATTCCGTTTAAAAGTCCGCATTTTAAGGGCGGTGTGTATAATCTGCCGTTGATTTGAAGCAGTATGTTTGTCCTTGCTCCTTCTGTGAGTTCGTCTTTTTTGTTAAAAAAGATTTCGTCGTATATTTCCCCTGTTTTGATTTTTTCAAAACTCTTTTCGTACCAGGGACGAAGAGTTGTTTTGTGGTAGAGCAAGGTCCTTGTACTGTCTGTTTTTATCGGGCTTATGAGCGCGATATCTGTGGCAGGTTCTAAAAGCGGATTGTATTGTATTTTGTAATCTCCGTTTTTAGAGAGCAAAACCCTTACAAGTCCGTCTTTTTCAGGTTTCAGGCGGTATATTTCTTTATTAAACTTAAAACCCAGAGCCTGTGCGGAATTTTCCATTCTGTTAAAGTGCTCTGTGGCAAACAAAAACTCTTTGTTGTGAGCTTTCAGGGTTTCGACAATTTTAAACTCCTGATTCAAAAAAGAGGCTTTTGTGATTGTTTCTTCCCATTCATCTACCACGTCAGAATCCCATACAATTGCGCCTCCTGTACGATAGGTGAAGAAGGTTTGTTCATTTGTTTTTTGCAGTATTCTTATTGGCACACTGAAAACACATTTTTCAGGGCTGATAAAACCTATTGCTCCGCAGTAGATATTTCTCTTGCCTGTTTCTATGAGGTCGATAATTTCCATGGTGCTGATTTTTGGTGCACCGGTAATTGACCCGCAGGGGAAGATTGCTTCAAAAATATCATAAAAAGAAATGTCGTCTCTAAGCTCTGCTGTGATTGTGGATGTCATTTGATGAAGGGTTTTGTGGGTTTCTATGTCAAACAGGGAAGGTACTTTGACGGTGCCTGTTTTTGCGATTTTTCCAAGGTCATTTCTTAAAAGGTCAACAATCATGACGTTTTCAGCACGGTTTTTTATATCGTTTTTTAAAAATTCTATGTTTTTTTCATCCTCTTGTTTTGTTTTTCCTCGTTTGATTGTGCCTTTCATTGGCTTTGTTATTATTTTTCTGCCTTCCAGCTTAAAAAACAGCTCGGGTGAAAAAGAAAGCAGGGTTTCATAATCGTTTTTTATGTAGGTGTTATAAGGCGTTGTCTGCTGCTTTAGCAGGGTGTCGTAGACCTCTTTGTCGTTTTTGGCTTTTGTTGTGATAATCCAGTCACAGGTGTAATTTACCTCATATGTATTGCCCTGTGCAATGTGGTCTTTTATTGTTTCAATTGCTTTTTTGTATTCATCAAAACTTATGCAGGGTTTTGATTCAAACAATGCACAGGCGTTTTCGTCTCTGTGATATGGTTTAAAGTTTTCATAGGCTTCAAAATATAAAATAGGTAAAGGAGTAGGGGGTTGTGCTGTTTTGACCGGCTTGTTTAAGAAAACATCTTTGGCCTCATAGCGAATGTATCCGAGAAGATAATATTTTTTTGAAAGTGTTTCAATTTTGTTTAATGCGTGTTTTAATGAGCCGTTATCAAATGCGATAACGGTTTCAATCGGATTTTCAAAACACATGTCATAGTATATTTGCATAAAATTATTTTACAGCATAAAAAAAGCCCTGTTCGAAAAAAACGAACAGGGCAGTGAGAGTACATGCATCAAGTAGTTAAGATATGAGTTATGAAATTTTTTTTAATTCGTCTTGAAGTGCATTAAGCCGGTTGAGCCAGCCTTGAAGAAATATTTTTTGATTGCCGTATTTTGCAAACTCGTGGTATTTTGCGCGTCGGGCTTCAATAAATTTTTCAGGGTATTTCCAGCCTGCTGCTTTCATAAACTGATTTACCCTTGCTACACCCATATTGACAGCTGTGTCAAAAGCCAGTAGCGCAAATTTTGGGGACATGTTGTGGCATCCCGCTTTTCTCCAATAGTTTTTGTAATATATCTGCTCAACCTCTTCTTGAGTAATGTTTTTGACATCACGCGGCGCAAGAGAAAGGCTCTTGAGCCAGGTATTGTATGTATTTTGTGTAATTCCTTTGTTTGTTGCTCCGCCTTTATCGTGCGGATTGTTGACATAACCGCCTTCCCACTTAAGTACAAACTCAAGTGCTTTTTTAAAATTGAGTAATTCATCCATTTTCCTGCCCCTGATATAAAGATTAATTATTGGGGTTTCCGTGCCATTGGACAATGCTTATCAAAAGAGTTTTTACATCATTTACATTTTTGTCTATCCTATCCACACGGTTTTCCAAGCTAATGTTATTGTCTCTGTAAGTTTTTTCCGATACATAATGCTCTGCAATATATTCGATTAAATTTGACTTGAGCTCTGTAATCTGTGCCGGTGTGACAAATATTTTGTACTGGATTAAAAACATAACCAGTACGAGTATTATTGGTGCGTATTCTATAATCTTATCCATTTTGTTTCCTGCTAGTTGTATTTTTTAAACGCCTGTACAAGGCGGACAAACTTGAGCCTGTGCGCAAATGTCATGTCCGTTTTGTACTGCTGTGCTATATCAATGATTTTTTCTGCAATGTTTGTGGCTTTTTTATAGTCTTTTTTGTCTTTAATAATTTCAGTCTCTGATTGGTGCTGCGTTGTTGTTGTTTTCCATTCAAAAAGTCTTGCAAACAAATTGCTTAAAGAAGTTATAAGAGCGGAGTACATTATGCCTCCGCCCCCTTGTTATCTGTTGTATGCTTGTGGTCATCTATTATTACGTTAATCAAACCAATAATACCCAGTGCACACGCAATAATAGCGTCTGCCATCTCGGGTTTTAATACCACACCAAACGCTGCAAGTACGGAAAACAGCCCTTTATACGTAGAGGACTGTCCCAGATACCTTAAAATAGTTTCAAGAATTTTGTTCATAATTCCACCTCTAATCTGCAATGTTAACGTGTATGCTTGTGAAGGGTCTTTGGTATTTGCATTTTACAAACAGTTTTGTGCTTGCAGCATGTGTGTAAGCAAACGGATCTTTGCTTTTTTCAAACCCCTCTTCTTCTTCCGGTGTTGTTCCGTCTGTGATACAAATCTTGTTGTTGCCTATAACTTGTAAGGTATACTGTTTGCCGGCTTCAAATGCAAAGCCTTCGTATTTTTCCGCCATTTTTACTTCGGCATCTACCCATCCTTCGTTGCCGTAAATTTCAATAATTCCCAAATTTGCCATTTTTCCTCCTAGTTAAATCTGCTGTAATCTAATTTGTAATTTTGTAAAATTTCTTCGTTACTTAAACATCTTGTCCAGCGTCTTAGCGTATATAGCTTTGTTGTAGAACCGTAAAATGCTCCGTTAGGCGTTTTGTTGCTTTCTGTAGGAACAACGCTGGATGTTGATGTGTTTCCAAGTCCACAAATTCCGCAATTATATCCGCTTGAAGAAAGTGTCGTATTTTTGCCTGTGACAGGTACTCCTGTTGATATTCCGTTAATAAATAATTCTGCCTCTGGAGGGTTGCCTGTTTTGAATCTAACGGCAGCGTAAAGTCGTTGATTGTAATTTGCTGCCATTTCTTTATTAACATCCAAAGACACTGCACCTGATTCAAATAAATGGAAAGTTAATCTTCTGACGATTGTGTCTTGGTTGTCACCAAACCATATTTCCATATCGCCTGGTACATGCAAAACATATATAATATTGCTAAAAGTATACGGCTTGGCGTTAAACTCAACACACAGTTCTATTGTTTGTTCGGTTGAAGCAAAATTTGGCATAAAGCCAGTACCGCCAAGAGTACACCATTTATCTCCAAAAACAGGTGTCCCATTCATTGATTCTTGCATTCCGGAAGGGACTTTAGAAATATAATCTCCGCCAACAAGGTTTTGCATGCCCTTATAGCTTCTGTCCTGACCTTTTCTTGTATTTATTTCTCCGTCTATCCAATAGCACAATCCTTTAATATTTTGTGGTGATATTGTATCTATGACAGTAGAGCTGCCTGTTTGTGTATTATCAACAGTTGTAATACCCTGTACATTAAAATTAAATGACATTAGTCTAAACCTCCTCGTCGTTATCTTTTTGCTCAAAATCGATGACTATAGCATTAACCTCTTCAATATCAGAGGCGTTTTCTACTGCTTGCAAGAGCTGACCTGTTTTAAACTCTATAAACTGAATACGCTCAAATATCGCTGCACAAAGCGTTTGGAAATCTTGCGCACTAAACAATTGAGGTTTGTAATCATAATCCAGCCATTCCAGAGTGACTACAGGCATGGCATTCAACAACAAAAGCCTGTTGCCGGTTCTGTCTTGTGCTCTGTCATCACAGTCATAATGGGCACCGTTAAAATAAATACCTGCCTTAAAAGCAGCTTCTTTGGCCAAAGTAATCTCCTGGATTTTAGCCTCTTTAGCTTCTTCAAGTTTTTGCTCTTCAGATTTAACAGGACATTTGTCGCTCAAATACCATAAAGAGTCGACTTCAGATTGTTCTACCTCCATTTTTGTCATTCCTTGAGAGGCATAAAATTCTTCGTTAGTGCCTATTCCTACTTCACAGAGCCCGGTTTTGTTATTTACAATTTTTGCATATTTAATCATTATCTGCCTCCTTTACAGGGGAATATAGTTACTGAACCGACCTGATGTGCTGTTATTACATCGCCTCGTGATACAGGTATAACCCATTGTGATGTTGTATAATCAAGGCCATATGAATGTACCACAGTGTTACCGTTTATTTGCAAATAGCCATTTTGCCCCGTTCCTTGGTCACCGATAACGCTAGCTGTTAGCCAGCCGTCATATTCTGCAGTGTACGGAAATGCGGAAATAGTTATACCAGCTGTATAATCAGGCCAAAAAACACTGTTATTACCTATTGCAACTTGCATTATTTCATAAGGCTGCATAGATAATATCTGGTTTTGTGTGTTTATATTGAATGTTGCAAACGGGCACAAGTTTGTATTTGTAAATGTTGTGCTAAGGTCTGCCTTTTTCCAGTAATTTTCATTACTGTCAAAGTATCTTGTGTATCCTGTAACACTTGGTTTTGTGTAAGAGGTCTTTATAGAAGCATTGCCCCACCAGCTTATAGAATTGGATGATACCCAGGCCATGCATTTGCTTGCAGTGTTGTTGGATTCTTCATCAGTAATAATATGGATTTGTACATCTTGTGTAACACCTTCGATATTGTTTAAGGTGTCGGTTTCACTTTTGCCGTTTGGCGCAAGATACTTTACTTCTTTATCCAGCCAGTAAGCACTGCCTATAAAACCACAATGGCTGAATATGGCTTTTGGATAATTAAAATATTTCACAGAAGCTGATTCAAATATCACATCTACCTGACAAATAGGAAAACTTGCCATTGCAAATTCCCAGCTAGCACCTGTGTCACCTGAAAATTTAATGAGATTGTTTGCTGTATCATACCAGTACATGTCTTGTGCGTTTGTAGGAGCAGTCTCTCCTGCAAACATTTGCGATACACAAACCCCGCCAATGCTGTGAGCTGTGCTTGCATCATTGCTGTACCATACAATAGGCATAAAATCTTTTAAATTGCCGGTTATAGCATCTGTATTTGTAAATACAACATCACTCTCTAATGTCTTGTGTTCAAACTTTTTATTGCCTTCATCGTCAAGACCTGCCGGAATAATAAGTGTGCTTCCTGATTTTAAAACAAGATAACCGTTTTCATTAATATCTATTTTTATGTTGTTAGGCGCTTCCAAAATACAATTTGTAACCTGTGTTTGGCGAAGTGCATCGGAAGCATTTGCAAGGGAACTTAATCCGTCATTGATTTTTGTGTCTACTTCTTGAAGTGCGTCTTCAATCATTTCTTGAGCATCAATCAAAGCGAGATCTGAATTAACAACGACTTCACCAACTTTGTAATAAATCAGCATATTAACAGAAGGTGGTTGTACTGTGTCTGATTTACCGTATAACGAATTTGAGCGGGAAGCATCAAATGCAATTGCGTATGTATCTGAACCGGCTCCGGGAGCTGGAGTCCATCCGTTTCTGTAAAAGGCGCCTGTTGGAGCGACTGCAACATCTCTGGTACCGCCGAATGTACCGGTAATATTAGGAAGACCTGCTTCATTAACCGTATTTACCAGATCTGTATTTGTTGTAAATTGTTGCAATAGTTTTGTTTTAGGTAGATAGAACTGTTGGTTAACAGCATCATAAACATAATAAGGTGCGTGTCCTTTTGTCTCATAAAGTCTGTCTACAGCTTCATATTGTGAAATATCGGCGATTCTTCTGCCTGTTGGAGATAACATGTAAGTTACATCTCCGTCCGTACATTCTACCCCGTTGGAATATTCTTCTTTAATGACATTAACCGCATCAGGATATGTCATTGTAACAACACCGCCTTGAATTACCCATCCAAGAGCTTCATCACCTGACAAAACATGGTCAGTGATTTTTGTGTCAAAAAGACTGAATCCTCCACCGCTTGTGCGGTGGTTGTACTTCAAATGCATTAAGCAATCGTTTAATACATCCGTATCGCATTGAGAAACGCCTGAAACGGTAGGGTTATCCGTCCAGGCATAATTTGAATTTGCCATTTTTCCTCCTTTGGTTGTCCTAATAGCCTTTTGCACGCAAACTTAACTTGCAGGTTGTTAATTCACCCGAGTTTGTATATGCAACTATATAGGCGTAAGTATTTGTTTTTTCTGTAATTACAACATATGCGTCGTTGTTATCATTTACCGTAGCAACAATAGATGGTGGACGTATGAAACTGTATTCAATACGCAGCCCTTCAGAATCTGTGATTTCAAGCTCCATATCAAGATCTTTGTCAGGGACATCAATAGCCACATTCAAATCAGTCAATACAGTTTGTACATTGTTAACTGCCCTTAGTGTTGCTCTGAACTTGCAATAACGGAAAGTAAATTTACCGGTATTTGCAATAATCCAATCCGTGAATGTCTCTCCGTCAGACGAATAAGCCCATTCTATGAGCACATCATTTTGAGTGTCTGCAGAGGTGAATTTGTAATCAAAAGATACAATGCTCTCTAAATCATCACCTATGTCATACACCTGGCTTATGTATACACCCTGATTTGCAAGAGTGTTTGTGCCCCATCTGCCGCCTTGTTGATAATAACCAGACATCGTTGACCACTTTTCTTCAAGCGTATGCCATTTTTCATCAATTTCTTTGAGCTTGATGGTGTTGTGATATACCCTGAGATTTTCGTCTAATGTGCCGGCAATGTCTTCCAGAATGTTAATCTTAACAATTTCATTAAGGCTTGGAACACTGTCCACGTTTATTACATCAAGCGTTGCATTCTTAGAATAGTTATAACCGTTAAAGGCTTTAATCCAGAACTTGAATAGACCGTTTGTAGGTATTTCCATTGTGTATTTGTTTTCGGTAATACTGCTTTTTATGACAGAAGCAGTTTCCCACGTATCACCCATCCTGATTTCGTACTTGTCAGTATTGTTGGCATTTGGCTGCCATACAAAATTGAATAAATTGTTTGACTGAACAACGTTAAAGTTTTGTACGTCATCAGGGTATTTTGCTACGTCTGTTAATGTGCTGACAAGCACTTTAGGCTCTTTGCTGCCAAGCTCATCTGTATAGAGCCTTTCGTCATAGGTTCTCCACTCGATAGTGAAAATTCCGGCTCCGTTGTCTGTTACACTGACAACTTTTACCTTGTATTTTTCCAGGCCCATCAATAAGCTGTCAAAGCTTATTACATCACCAACTTCAAGGTCATAACCCTTGTAATCAGTTTGGAAACTGCCAAAATAAGGCTGAATCCTCTTTGCATTGACATAATACCAAGCAAGCCTCGAAGCCTGATTAAAGCTTGTACAGCTGTAAATATTGACACTGTGTTCAATTGGCACACCATCTCTGTATTCCGGAATTTCCGCTGTTGCTTCAACCTTTTGCCATTCATGCTCCGGAGAAACATATGTACATTTTAAAATGTCATAATGCTCTTCTTTTGGAATGGTTTGAAAAGTCTCTGAACCTTTTATTATGTCATCTGTAGTAAAAATTCTGCTGACAGGTTCTGCTTTGTCAATTTTAAACTGCAGCCTTCCGTCTTTTATGAATAAACCTCCTCTGCAAGAGCGATAAATTTCATCAATAAGAGTTCTCGCCGAGGTTTGAGAGTCAAAGATCATATTGAACGTAAAACGGGGAACCATGTCGATGACTTCTTCACCATTTTCATTAGTGTGCTTGTATTCAATCAACTCGTCACAATATGCTGCTGATTCAATAAAACTCTCAAGGTCAAAAAGCTCTGAAATAAGAGTTTCACTTATGTTGCCAGACTCATTTATGCAAAGCCCCAGCCCATTGTAGCAGCTTAAAAAATCAAACATAACCCAGGCAGGGTTTTCGGAATATTTTATCTCATATTCGTATTTGTTTTTGTAAACCCTTATCTTACGGCCCTTAACAACGGCAGTAAGGTTGTAGTTTATGTCAACCTTTGCACTTCTTGGTACCGAAATAGCAAGATAAGCTACATTTCTTAATGAACCAACCTTTTGAGCCCGTTCACTTTGATTTGCACCGCCCACTATACCGTCTACTATCTGGTCAGATGTACCATAATAGTGGTTTATGCTAATACCGGCAATTTGCCCCGCGGGAATGTCATTGAGTTTGATATCCGAAAACTCACATATCTCGCCTTCTGCAAAAGCAACGATTCTTTTAACATGAGTCTGTGCGTTTTCATCCTGCCAAATACGGTTGCCAGCAAGCTTGCAAGTGCCGTATAAAAGCGGCAAAGGCAGATTCTGATCCGTCTGGGTTTGCAAAAGACCATCGTATGTTGCAGAGTTGAGACCTTTCGCTTTTTTCTTACTCATGCTCAACGCAACACCGCCATAAATAGCAATTGCTCCGAGATAACCAATTATTGTAGATACACCTATAGCAATAGTTCCTGTAAAGCCTAATAGACCGCTGATAACCCCTGCTGTAAATGCGATAACAGTAGAAAGAATCATTTTAAATTACCCTATAACATTTGTATTCTTTAAACATCTTCAATCGACCTATTTGAAGAGTGTGTTCTCTAAACACATGAATAATTTTTCCAAATTCGAAATAAACAGCAACATGCAGTTCATCGCGAAATTTTGTTACAATAATATCCCCTGCCTGTAATTCGGCAGGGGTTATTTCGATACAATGCTTTTTTATTTTTGATAATCCATAAAAGTAGTTTTTATCGTCATTTTTAGAGCGCAGTTTATACTTCGGTTTTTCAGGATATAAAAATTGTACCGGATAAAAACATCCTTGATATGTTCCATCTTTGTTTAGCATTTCATATGGACGTCCAACATCAGCGAGCAAAAGCTCAATCTTTTTGTTCATATCATTCCTTTCTATGCACTTATGCATTTTGAACAATGTGTCTTAAGTGTGCATTGTTGTTCTTTATTCCTTCAAAAGTAATTTGATTTAATAACTGTTTGTTTTCCAGCAAATATTTACGAACATCCTTCGAATCCCAGGCTTTGATGTTGAAAGAGTTTACAATTACAGGCGAAGCAGCCTGTGAGTTTTCGTAATTTACATTTTCTGACGGGCTTAAAACTCTCTCTCCTCCTTTTAATAAAGCCAGCTGTTCTTGAGTCCCCGGCAGAGAATAGTTAGCACCTGACGGCACAACACCTCCTGAGTGATGTCTGAATAACCCGCTGATAAAGCCTAAAGCTCCGCTTGCTCCGCCAGTGGCCATGTTCAACCCCGCACCAAGCAGATTATTGAATAAAGTAGATGTTGCCTCGTTAAATAAAAGACTGCTTATAGCCTCGGTGAATTGCTTAATCATAAAATCCGTGAGACTTCCTGTCATGTCTTTGATGACATCTGAAAAACTTTTGTAACCCGAAATCATGTCAGCCAGCCCGTCAGAAAATTCATTTGATAATTTTTTTGTAGCCTTGCCGGTTATACTGTTTTCATAAGCTTCTTTTTCTTCTTCTTCCTCAAACATGTTATATCTTTTTTTGTAATAATCTTTTTGTGCTTGAGACAAATTAGGGTCTGCATCAATACCGCTGCGCAAACTATCATATTTGCTGGAGATTTGTTTTTTTGTGTTGTACAACCCACCAGAGAGCAGATTTTTAAAATCAACTTTTCCGTTTTGATCTTTTAAAGCGGCAACAAAAGAGTTGATATCCTTAGTCTGCTTAGCCCAGGTGTCTTTCAAGAGTTTAATAGAGTCACCAAACTGTGCCCCTGATTTTTCCAATTCTCTCTTAACATTGGCCAAGATTTTTTCGAAAGTTGATTGGTCATATTTTGTTTTTTGGTAAATATTAGGCATATATTTCCTTTCTAATGTTATAATTTATTATGCGTAAAAAGTTATTAATATTTTTACTTATTCATTTATTTAGTTTGCCTGTATATTCCTTAACTATATCTGGTGGTATAGAATATACAGTTGATATGGCACGGGAAGAATCATTTAAAAATATAAGTGCTACTATAAATATGCAGCATTTTAAAAATTTTTTAATAGATCCTAATTATGAAAAACACAAACTTTTAATTTCACAAAAAAAATTTCGTTATAAAAATATTCGTATTTTGGTTTTTTCTGATGGCGTTTATGTCATTGATAATTTATTGAATCAAAAAGAAACTTTTTATTACAATTCAAATGGTCATTTAGTTCAAGTTGAGATATTGCTTAAAAAAGGTTATCCTGAGAAAAGCGCTATTTATGATAATAAAGGTCTTTTAACTAGTGTTTCCTATTGTATTTCATCGAAAGAACAATTTGTATTTGACCTTAACAAAAAGCTTATTGCCCACTGGAAAGGCAATAACTGCTACAACGAAAAAGGCGAACTAGTAATGACTCGCGAAGAAAAATGAAATCTGCTTTTTTGTGTTGTACAACCCACCAGAGAGCAGATTTTTAAAATCAACTTTTCCGTTTTGGTCTTTTAAAGCGGAAACAAAAGAGTTGATATCCTTAGTCTGCTTAGCCCAGGTGTCTTTCAAGAGTTTAATAGAGTCACCAAACTGTGCCC